>Ga0190265_10000063_pt1 | contig 122964 bp, 117 predicted proteins | sample Popmic124T_FD_133135 | JGI IMG/M metagenome (GOLD analysis project Ga0190265, IMG submission 133135) | Populus adjacent soil microbial communities from riparian zone of Indian Creek, Utah, USA - 124 T | ecosystem: Environmental > Terrestrial > Soil > Riparian zone | place: USA: Utah... | reverse complement strand
GCAGCGGCGATCGCCTACATAGGCGCCGGCCTCGCGATGCGGCTGCGCAACCGCACAACTCCTCAGGCTTTTTAGTCCAATCCACGCCGCGAGGCCCGCCGGATGGGGCGAGGCCGCGGCTCACGTTGTGGAGCCGCTGCGGTTTCCCCTCCCGCGTGGATCCACATACATAGAGATGTCTCTTCTCCCTCTAGTAACCCCAGAAGAGACGCCGGAAGGCTAGCCGATCGAGCGCATTGATGCAAGCCCTCGTTTTCTAGCCTCTACGAGGCGACTGGCTCGCGGGCGCCGAGAGCGGCCAGCACGCGCTCGGCCACCGAGTCGCCGGTGAGGCCGACCTCCTCGCGCAGCAGGGCGGGCTTGCCGTGGGTGACGTAGCGATCGGGCAAGCCGATCCGCATGACCCTGGCGCGCTCCCCGGACCGGTCGGCGAAGGCATCCTCCAAATGCTCGAGCACGGCCGATCCGAAGCCCCCCGGCAGCACGTTCTCCTCAATCGTCACCACCAGGTCATGGCCCAGCGCCAGCCGCTCCAGCAGCTCGGTGTCGAGCGGCTTGGCGAAGCGGGCGTCGGCGACGGTCGGCTTCAGGTCGTGGCCGGCGAGGATCTCGGCAGCGTCCTGCGCCACCGCGACCCCGTAGCCGAAACCGAGCAGCGCAACCCGCTCGCCGCTGGCCAGCAGCTCGCCGGTCCCGATCGGGATCTCCCGCGGCTCGTCCGGAAGCTCGACTCCCTCGGCAGCCCCGCGCGGGTAGCGCAGCGCCGCCGGGCCGTCGTGGGCGACAGCGGTGCGCAGCATGTGGACCAGCATCGCCTCGTCGCGCGGCGCCATCACGACGACGTTGGGGATCGGGCGAAAGTAGGAGACGTCGAAGGCACCGTGGTGGGTCGGCCCGTCGTCGCCGACCAGGCCGGCGCGGTCCATCGCGAAGGTGACGTCGAGCTCCTGCAGGCAGACGTCGTGGATGATCTGGTCGTAGGCGCGCTGGAGGAAGGTCGAGTAGATCGCGCAGACCGGCTTCGCCCCCTGGATCGCCAGGCCGGAGGCAAGCAGGACCGCGTTCTGCTCGGCGATGCCGACGTCGTAGTACTGCTCGGGGACCTCGTCGGCGAGCCTCTGCAGACCGGTCCCCCCCGCCATCGCCGCGGTGATCCCGACAACGCGGCGGTCGCGCTCCGCCTCGGCGACGATCGCGTCGGCGAAGACCTGGGTGTACTGGGGCGGGGCCCCCGCCGCCGGCGGCTTCTCCAGCCGCTCGGGGGCGATTGCGTCTGGAGAGTCGGATTCCTTCACCGGCACCGGCTTGGCGGCGGCCGGCTCGCCGTTGACGATGCTCTTCGGCTTCGCCGCGTGCCACTTCTCCATCCCCTCCAGGCCGCCCTCCTCGGCCGGAGCGAATCCCTTCCCCTTGACCGTGTGGATGTGGACGACGACCGGCCGGTCGGCGGCGAAGGCCTCGCGCAGGGCCTCGCGCAGGGCGTGCACGTCGTGGCCGTCGATCACCCCCATGTAGGCGAGGTCGAGCTCCTCGAAGATCAGGCCCGGCGCCCAGTAGGCCTTGATCGCGGCCTTGATCTCCGGGCCCAGCCGTTCGATCCGCTTGCCGAGCCCGAGCGGGAGCTTGGTCAGCCGGTCCTCGACCCCCTCGCGGGCGTGGAAGAGGCGCGGGTTGAGCCGGACCCGGTTGAAGTAGCGGGAGAGCGCGCCGACGTTGGGGGAGATCGACATCCCGTTGTCGTTGAGGACGATCACGATCGGCGTCTGCAGGCCGCCGGCGGCGTGCATCGCCTCGTAGGCGACCCCGCCGGTGAGGGCGCCGTCGCCGATCACCGCCGCGACCTTGCCGTCCTCGCCGATCCCGTGGCGCATCGCCTCCTTCAGGCCGACCGCGTAGCCGATCGAGGTCGAGGCGTGGCCGGCGCCCATGATGTCGTGCTCGGACTCGAAGATCGAGCAGAAGGGGGCGAGGCCGTCGTACTGGCGGATCGTCGGCAGCCCCTCGCGCCGGCCCGTGAGGACCTTGTGCGGGTAGGCCTGGTGGCCGACGTCCCAGAGGACCTTGTCGCGGGGCGAGTCGAGCAGGCTGTGCAGGGCGACGGCCAGCTCGCAGGTGCCGAGGTTGGCGCCGAAGTGGCCGCCGATCTCACCAATCGTGTCGATGATGTAGGTGCGCATCTCCTGCGCCACCTGCTGCAGCTGCTCGTCGTCGAGCTCGTGAAGGTCGGCGGGGCCATCGATCCGCTCGAGCAGGGTCGGCCCTTCCACGCTTCCGTTTTCGGTCGTCTCGCGCTTCTCGCTCATTCGTTCCTGGTGAAGATGTAGTCAGCTATCCGCTTCAGGTCTTCGGTCTGGCCATCCGCCCCAGCCAAGGCCTCGGTCGCCTTCGCGTGCGAGTCGGCGGCGAGCTCGCGTGCCCGCTCGAGGCCGAAGAGGCTGACGTAGGTGAGCCTGCCGTGGCGCTCGTCGCTGCCTCGCGGCTTGCCCAGTCGCTCATCGCTCTCGGTCACGTCGAGGATGTCGTCGACGATCTGGAACAGCACGCCCACCTCACTGGCGAATTGTCTGTAGGGGATTGTCTCAGGTTCGGCCACTCCTTCGAGCTCCAGCACGACGCCGACGCTGGCGGCGATCAGCCGGCCGGTCTTGAGACCGTGCAGGGCGCGCAGGCTCTTGGCGTCGGCGGCACCCCCGGCGACGTCGACGAACTGGCCTCCGACCATGCCGTCGACGCCGGTCGCGCCCGCCAGCTCGCGCAAGGCGGCGAGGACGCGGGCCGGCTCGCCGGGCTGCTCGCAGAAGATGCGAACCGCCTCGGCGAAGAGGCCGTCGCCGGCGAGGATCGCCACATCCTCGCCGTACTTGACGTGCGAGGTCGGCGCGCCGCGCCGCAGGTCGTCGTCGTCCATCGCCGGCAGGTCGTCGTGGATCAGCGAGTAGGTGTGGATCAGCTCGATCGCGCAGGCGACCGGTACGAAGCGCTCGGGCTCGGTGCCGAGAGCGCGGGCGGTCGCCAGGGCGAGGACAGGCCGCACCCGCTTGCCGCCCGCCAGCAGCGAGTAGCGCATCGCCTCCTCCAGGCTCTCGGTGGCCGGCGCCGCTGAGAAGCTCAGTCGCTCCAGCTCGGCGTCGACGAGTGAGCGCAGGTCCTCCGGGTACGTCACTCGGCGCCGGCCTCGCGGATCCGGCGGTTCGCCTCCTCGACCGCCTCGGCCGAGAGCTCGGCAGCCTCCCGCGCCGGTCCCCTGCCCGCTCGTCCGGAGTCTCCTCCGCCTCAAGCTCTGCCGCGATTGCGGTGAGCCGCTCGGAGATCTCGCGCAGGCGGCTCATCCCTTGCCCCCGTCGGCGGCCGGCTGGCGCTCCCGCGCCGCCGCCCCGAGCACGCCGTTGACGAAGCCGGGCGCGTCGGCGCCGCAGTACTCCTTGGCGATCTCGATCGCCTCGTCGATTGCGACCTCGGTCGGCGCCTCGCCGTGCTCCATCTCGTACAGGGCCACCCGCATCAGGTTGCGCTCCAGCGGCGCGATCCGCTCCAGCTCCCAGCCCTTCGCGTGGCGGGCGATCACCGCGTCGAGCTCCTCGCGATGCGCTTCGACCCCCTCCGCCAGCTCACGGGTGAAGGGACGCGAATCGGCGACCAGTTCCCCCAGCGGCCGCCCGGTGACGTCGCGCTGGTAGCAGGCGAAGACTGCGTCGCGGCGCTGGTCGGATCTGCGCATGGGCAGAGCTTAAGCGCGAGAGACGTACTCGCCATTGCGAGTGTCGACGCGGACGGTCTCCCCCTCCTCGATGAAGAGCGGCACCTGGACCGTGACGCCGGACTCGAGCGTCGCCGGCTTGGTGCCGCCGCCCGAGGCGGTGTCGCCCTTCACCCCCGGCTCGGTCTGCGTCACCTTCATATCGATCGCGCTCGCCACCTGCACGTCGCTGGGCCGCTCATCGACGAAGAGGATCTCGACCTCGCCGTTCGGCAGCAGCCACTGCAGGGCGTCGGCGGCGACGTCCTTGGAGATCTCGAGCTGCTCGTAGTCGCTCGTGTCCATGAAGACGGCGGCCTCGCCGGAGTCGTAGAGGTACTGCATCTTGCGCGACCCGGTCCGCACCGGCCGGAACTTCTCCCCCGCCCGGAAGGTCTTGTCGATCACCGAGCCGTCCTCGATCCGGCGCAGCTTCGTGCGCACGAAGGCGCCGCCCTTGCCGGGCTTGACGTGCTGGAACTCGAGGATCTTGAAGATCGTCCCGTCGATCTCGATATGGCTGCCGTTGCGAAATTCGTTGGTCGATATCACGGTGGCGAAGACTAGAGAACCGCCCTCCCTTAGTCTTCGAAGCCGGCATGGGGGCAGCGAAGAAGACACTCGCCGTGATCGGCGTGGCGGCGCTCGGCGTCACCGCGGCGGTCGCGCCTGCCGCAGGCGAAGGGCCCACCCGCGAGGAGTACGTCGCCCAGGTCGACCCGATCTGCGAGCAGAACACGCTCGCCAACAAGCGCATCCTCAAAGGCGTGCAGCAGAAGGTGAGCAACAAAAGACTGCCGGAGGCCGGCACCCAGTTCATCCGCGCCTCCGAAGAGTTCGGGAAGACCCTGAAAGAGATCAGAGCGGTGCCGCGACCCTCAGCCGACAACGCCCGCCTCGTCAAGTGGTTCGGCTTCCTCGGCAAGGTGAAGGGCAGACTGCACTCGATCGGCAAGGCGCTGAAGGAGAAAGATCAGATCAAGGCGGTGCATGAGCGGATCGGCCTTGAACGCAGCAGCAACGCCGCCAACAACGTCGGCTTCGTCTTCGGCTTCGACTACTGCCGGCTCACACCCTCACGCTTTACCTGACCCCGCGGCGGCGGTCGCCGCGCCTCCCGTCCCGCCTGGGGCCGCGGCACCACCGCCGTCCGTCGCCTCGGCAGCCGCTTTGGCCGCGCGAAGCCGAATCGACTGGAAGATCGGCAGGGCCCCCCAGTCGATGACCACCTTGCCGAGCACGCCGGCGAGGACGGCGGTGGCTATGTCTTTCGTCGAGCCCCAGGTATCGCTGTACTCACTCATTCCATAGACGAAGGAGGCGATGACGACGGCGTTGAAGGTCCCGAAGAGGTCCACGGGCCGAATGAAGGCGCGCGCCTCTACGCCGGCGTCTGGCCATCCCGGCCTCCTTGCCCCGCGTGCGGTGAAGCGTGCGAGTTGTCCGTAGCTCTGTCCGTCCAGTGTGGCCCAGCCGGTGAACAAGTTGGGACTGGCCTCCCACTGAACAGCAGTGATGCCGGCATTCTTCGGTGGTTCTTTCTCCAGTCCCGGCGTTTTCGGAAAGCTCCCAAGCACCTCGATCGCCAGGAGGTGAAGCCGCGCATCCAACATGTCCTGTTTCTCCGGGCGTCGGCTGCCGACGTCCGAATCTTTACCCACTTCAACATCGAGGGCGGCCACTTTCGCGAGCCGGTCGGCATTGCCGGCGGCCGCATCCCACGCTTTCGCGAAGGCGTGATGCCATTCCGCCTGGCGCAACAGTCGCCAGACCAGGTCGTCGGCGGCTTTGGCGTCGGCCGGCTCGCGCTGCGCGAACTCCAGGAGCACTCGCGTATCGCGCCGGGCGTTGGATTCGTGCCATCCCTTGGTTTTCCCCTCCTCCAGAGGGAGCATCGACTCCGGTTGCGCCTCCTCATCGACCTGCTTCAAGCGCCTCGCCGCCGGCTCGACCCGTATCCAGCGTTGGAGCCGGGCGACCATGTCGAGGACGCGGTCCGTGTCCTCGTCCAGGTCGGCGCTCGACCTCGCCGTCTTGATGCTTTCGATCAAGCCTTGAACCCCGTGAAGACGCAGGCCGTCGGATTCCTCCTCCTCGTCCCCTCCCCCCTCCTCTTCTTCTTCCGAGCCGTCTTCGCCTTGGCCCTCGCCTTCTGCCTCGGGATCCACCTCAGCCCCGACCAGATCGCCGAGACGCCACGAAGCCGTCGGGCCTGACTGGCGCACCAGTTCGTAAGGGCGGGTGCTTTGCGCCAGCACCTCAAGGAGGTGCTGGCGCCTCATCGCGAATGACACGAGACGGGTAAGCACGGCGCCGGCGAGCACGCCGAGGACGACGAGGAGAATCAGCAGGAGGAAGCAACGGCCAGAGCTCAGCTCGATCTCCGTTTCGGGCGCGCCGGGGATGAACTCGGAAATGACGAGTTTGCCCTCGTATGCGCCGGGCGACACGTCCTCGCTCGTTAGCCTGACAACTGCCTTCGCCTGATCGGGGTGGTCGGTGGCGGCAACGTTCTCAGGGCTCTGCAGCCGCAGCTCGACCTCGGCCGTGCCGCCACCCTCCTCACTCAGCACCGCGCTCGGCCTGCCGAACCCGGCGAAGGTGAGAAACTCGATCAGGTCAGCGCCGGCGAGCGTCACCGTCGCCTTTCTCTTGTCGGAGTTCATCTGCAGGGTTTTAGGCTGGACGGAGAGCTGCTTGAACTGACGGATCGTCCCGCTGACCGGGACCACCGCGGTCGCTGGCTCGCCTTTCGTCTCCCCGGTTCCACGGAGGACGAGGGTTCCGTCGATCGCCGTCGGGGACGTGCCCGGGTCGAGCGCGAAGCCGATCGTGAGCGGAGCCACCTGCCCCGCCTCCAGAGCGGAGGGGCTGGACTCACTCAGGAAAACCCAGCCCGAATCCTTCGTGAGCCGAATAGGCGCGTCGCCTCCGTCCGGCACGTAGCTTGCTTCCAGCGCAAGTTTCGCTTTGCTTTCAAGCAGAATCGTGGCCCTGCCGCCGATGTGGGTCCCAAGGCTGTCGATCGGCTGGGAGCACGGGCTGGGCGGAGCGTCGGCCGCCTGCCTCTCGTCGTCCTCACCGGCGCCGCAAGCGACCAGTTCGACCTCGAGGCCGTCGGACGCACCGTTCACGCTGAGCAAGCCTTCGGCCGTGTCTTCCTTCTTGCTTTTTTTGGTTTTCCCATCCTCCGATCCGGGGGACGACGCGTCATCAGGTCCGGGCTGTTGAGGGGTCGTCTCCTGCCCCCCATCGGGGGCCGTCGCCGCCACCGACGCTACGAACAGCCCACCGAGCAGGGCCACGATTGCGCCAGCCATCGCCAGGTGCGGGAAGCGAAAACGGTGTGAGCCAAGCATCGAACGAATCGGCCAGGGCTTCATCCGGCGCGAGCCTATCCGGAATGTACAAATTATGTAAGAGTAATTCTAAGTATCAGAGAGGTTTGCGTACTACACCACTCTGAACCTGTCCAGAGCTGCCATCGGCGCCGGTGCTGGTGGTGAGAGCCGAGGCCGAGCCTCCGGACAAGACGCGACGCACCAGGCGCGGGGCGAGGATGCGGGCGACCCCCGCGAGGGCGTAGGGCCGCGGGACGTAGCGCTCGGCCTTGCCGCCCGGGCCGGTCTCGACGATCGCCTTGGCGACCTTCTCGGGCTTGGAGACGATCCAGCGGGTCAGCGCCCTCTCTCGCAGCTCGGTTGCCGGGAAGCCCTCGGTGACGATGAACCCGGGCAGGACCATGCCGACGTGGACGCCGTGCGGGCGCTCCTCCGCGTGGAGGGCGTCGGTCCAGCCGACCAGGGCGAACTTGCTCGCCGAGTAGGAGCCGGTGCGCGCCCGCGCGACCCGCCCCGCGGTGCTGGCGACGTTGACGATCGCGCTCGGCGCGCTCCCGCGCAACAGCGGCAGCAGCGCCTCGGTGAGGCGGACGACCGCGTCGAAGTTGAGCTCCATGTGGCGGTGCACATTGGCGTAGCCCTCGTCGGCGAAGGCGCCGCGCCAGGAGGAGCCGGCGTTGTTGACGAGCAGCGTCAGGCGGCCGCCGTGCTCGGCGTCGATGTGGGCGCGGATCCGCTCCGGCGCGGCGGCGTCGGTCAGGTCAGCGGCCACCCAGGTGGCGCGACAGGGCAATGACTCGGCCAGCGCCCGCAGGCGCTCCTCGCGACGGGCGACGAGGACCAGCTCGGCTCCCGGCTCACGCGCGAGCCGCTTCGCGGCCGCCTCGCCGATCCCGCTCGAGGCGCCGGTGACGAGGGCGACTGTGCGGGGCTGGCTCACCCGCGGAACGGTACTTGCAAGGATGCCGCATGAGCAACGGCGCCGGCGAAGCCTCGGCCTCCCGCATCGCGGCGGTCCCGCGCGAAGGCGAGCGGGTGAGGCCGCTCGAGCTCTTCTTCGACCTCGTCTTCGTCCTCGCGCTCACGCAGTGCACGGCGCTGATGGCCGATCACCCGACCTGGTCGGGTCTGGCGCAGGGACTGCTGGCGCTCGGGGTGATCTGGTGGTCCTGGGTCGGCTACGCCTGGCTGACCAGCGTCATCGACCCCGAGGAGGGGGCAGTCCGGCTGGTCATCTTCGGCGCGATGGCGGCGATGCTGGTCGCCGCGCTCAGCATTCCCAGCGCCTTCGACAACCTTGCGCTTGCCTTCGCGCTCTCCTACGGCGCCGTCCGGGTCGCCCACATCGCCCTCTTCATGCTGGCCAGCCCCGGCGACGACGCGCTGCGCCACTCGGTGATCGGGCTCGCCGCCAGCACCGCGGTCGGCGTCGGCCTGCTGGCGACGGCCTCGCTGTTCGACGGAGTCGCCCAGGGCTCCCTCTGGGCACTCGCCCTCTTCCTCGACATGGCCGGCCCCTACTTCCTCGGCTCCGAGGGCTGGAAACTGGTCCCCGCCCACTTCGCCGAGCGGCACGGCCTGATCATCATCATCGCGCTCGGCGAGTCGATCGTCGCGATCGGGATCGGTGCCGCCGGCGCCCTCACCCTGGGGATCGGGGTCGCCGCCGTGCTCGGCGTCGCCCTGGCGGCGGCGATGTGGTGGACCTACTTCGACGTGGTGGCGCTCGTCTCCGCCAAGCGGCTGGCGAAAATTCCCGAGGGCCGCGAGCTGAACGAGATGGCTCGCGACGCCTACTCCTACCTGCACCTGCCGATGGTCGCTGGAATCGTCCTCGTCGCCTTCGGCATGAAGGCGACGATCGCCCACCCCGGCGACCATCTCGCCGACACGCCGACCTTCGCCCTGCTGGGTGGTGTGGCCGCCTACCTGCTCGGCCACGTCGCCTTCCGCTATCGCCAGATCCAGACGCTCAACCGCCAGCGCCTCGGCCTCGCGCTCGTCCTCCTCATCCTCGTCCCGGCGGCGACGGCGGTGCCGGCGCTGGTCGCGCTGGTCGCGCTGGCGATCGTCAACGTCCTGATCTGGGCGCTGATCGCCTATGAGACCCGGAGCTACGGCGAGGGACGCGAACGGCTGCGGCGCGAAGCGGCGGCCGAGGGAGTCGGCTAGACCTCGCCGAAGATGACGGTGTCGCGGCCGGCTGCCTTGGCGGCGTAGAGGGCGCTGTCGGCACGGGCGACCAGGTCATCCGTGTCGACCGTCTCGGGCCCGGACACGGCGCCACCGACGCTGATCGTCACCCCCACTCCCGCCGGGCGGCGTTCGCGCACCGCTACTCGCAAGCGCTCGGCGACCGCCACGGCGTCCTCCTCCCTGGCGCCGGGCAAGACGACGAGGATCTCCTCGCCGCCGACGCGGTAGATCGAGTCGCCGGCCCGCAGCACGGAGCGCATCGTGTAGGCGACGTCCTGGAGCACCGCATCGCCCGCGGCATGGCCGAGCTGGTCGTTGACCCGCTTGAAGTGATCGAGGTCACAGAGCAGCAGGGCGTGTGACAGGCCGTCTCCGCCCCTGGACGGCTGGCCGTCGAGCTCGGCGAGCCGCTGCTCCAGCGCGTTGCGGTTTAAGAGGCCGGTCAACGGGTCCAGGGTCGAGCTGCGGCGATGGGCGCGGTCGGATTCGACCAGGGCACCGGAGAGGATGACCGTGCTGAGGATCAGCGCGACGGCGGCGATCAGCGTCTGGCTGTGCTCGGCGGCGGCGGCCGGGTCGACGGCGATCGTGCTGACGAGGAAGACGGTCACGAGGTAGGCGGTGCCAACCGCCATCCCCCACGGCTCGAAGCGAGCGCCGAGCGTGACCGCTGGCAACGCGAACCACATCAGCGCCGGGCTGGCCGGGCCGCCGGTGGCGATCACGGCGCCGGCCAGAAGCAGCGGCAGGGCGCCCCAGGCGCCCGCGACCCAGAGCCACGGGCGTCGGCTGGTCTGCATGAAGCGGTCGGCTATGGCAAAGCCGCAGAAACCGACGGCGAGCGGGGCCAGCCAGCCCCATCCGATCTGCGGCCCAGCGGAGGCCAGCGCCAGGGCGAGGATCGCGAAGCAGGCTGTGCGGTAGCGCCGCACGCGCCGCTCCATGTCGAGCAGGCGCTCGCGACGCGCCTCCTCACGGATCGCCGCCAGCGACTCGGTCTCGGGCGTCTGCTTCACAGACGAAAGATCGACACCTCGGCGGCGCTGCTTAGCGGTGCACCGGACTTCTCGCTACTCGACCAGCTGCAGCTGCTTGGGCCTGCCGCTGAGGTTGCGGTGGCCCTCCTCGGTGACGACGACCAGATCCTCGATCCGCACCCCCAGCTCGCCCGGCAGGTAGATCCCGGGCTCGATCGTCACCACCTCGCCGCTGGCCAGCACGTTTTCGGACCGCGGCGAGACGCGCGGCTCCTCGTGCACCTCGAGGCCGACGCCGTGGCCGAGCCCGTGGCCGAAGCGCTCGCCGTGGCCCGCCGCCTCGATCACCTCACGGGCGACGCCGTCGAGCTCTTCGCCGCCGACCTCGGGCTTGACGGCGGCGAGTGCCGCCGACTGCGCCTCCAAGACCGTGGCGTAGACCTGGCGGGCCTGGTCTCCAGGCTCGCCAGTGGCGTAGGTGCGGGTGCCGTCCGAGCAGTAGCCGTCGAGCTTCGCCCCCATGTCGAAGACGACCATCTCGCCGGCGCCGATCTCGCGCTCCCCGGGCTCGGCGTGCGGCAAGGCGCCGTTGGGCCCCGCGGCGACGATGGTCGGGAACGAGGGCTCGGCGCCCTGCTCGCGGATCCGCGCTTCGGCGGCGCGGGCGACGTCGCGCTCGCTGCGCCCGGCGAGGCCGCGTTCCAGGCTCCAGACCCAAATCTCGTCGGCGAGCTCGGCGGCGGCGGCGATCGCGGCCAGCTCGTCGGCGTCCTTGACCCGCCGTAGCCGCTCCACCATTCCTCCAGCCGCCTCGAGCTCGACCCCGTCGGGCAGCTTCTCCTCCAGCTTCTCGCGCAGGCGAACCGTCATCTGCTGGTCCTCGAACCCGGTCTTGCCCTTCAGCCGCTCGGCGATGCCCCCGAGCCAGTCGTCCTTGACCGTGATCACCTCCCAGCCCTCGACCTCGGCCTCGGCGCGCTCGGTGTAGCGGAAGTCGGTGAGGAAGAACCTCTCCTCCTGTCCGCAGACGCAGGCGCCGTTGGTGCCGCCGAACCCGGTCAGGTAGCGGACGTTGACCAGGTCGGTGACGAGCAGCCGCTCCAGCTCGCGCTCGGCCATGAGAGCGGCGAGGCGGTCGCCACGCCCGCGCATCAACCCCCCTCGACGTCGAGCTCGCGGGCGAGGACCTCGAGCGCCTCGCGGTAGCCGTCCGGCCCCTTGCCCGAAACCTTCTCGAGCACGAGGCCGTCGAAGACGGATAGTCGCCGCCACTCGTCACGCGACTCGACGTCGGAGAGGTGGACCTCGACCGCCGGCAGGCCGGCGACGTCGAGCGCGTCGGCGATCGCCCGGCTGTAGTGGCTCCAGGCGCCGGCGTTGACCAGCGCCGCGTCGGCCTGCTCCGGGACCCGGTGCAGGTACTCGACGAACTCACCCTCGGAATTGGTCTGGAAGAAGATCGTTTCCAGGCCCAGCTCGCGCGCCCAGGCACTGACCCTCTGCTCCAGCTGGGCCAGCGACAATCCCCCGTACATCTCAGGGTCGCGCCGCTCGAGCACGTCGAAGTTGACCCCGTGCAGGACCGCGACGCGGTTGTGGGCACTCGTCATGGGAGCAGCTCCTCCACGGCCGCCCTGACCCTATCCGGGTCGACCAGCTGCCCCATCCGCGGCGCGCCGGGCTCGGAGAGGAGGACGAAGCCGACGCCCTCGGCGGTGCGCTTCTTGTCGCGTTCCAGGGCCGCCAGCACCTCGTCCACCGCGATCGCGGGATCGAGGCTGGTCGGCAGCTGGTGAGCGCGCAGGATCGCCTCGACCTCGTCCCGCAGCTCGGGCGCGTCGGAGAGGCGCAGCGCTGCCAGCAGGCCGAGGCCGATCGCCTCGCCGTGGCGGTAGCGGGAGTAGCCGCTGGCGGCCTCGATCGCGTGGCCGACCGTGTGGCCCAAGTTGAGTGCGGCACGCAGGCCGGCGTCGCGCTCGTCGGCGGCGACCACTGAGCACTTGTAGCGGGCGCAGGCGAAGACGACCTCGTCGAGCGAACCGGGGTCGAGCGACTCGATCGCCCGCACGCGCTCCCAGAGCGCGCCGCCGGCCAGCAGGCCGGTCTTCAGCACCTCGACGAAGCCGGCCGCCAGCTCTGCCGCCGGCAGGCTCGCCAGGACCGACGTGTCGGCGAGGACAGCCTCCGGCAGGTGGTAGGCCCCGGCGTAGTTCTTGCCCTCGGGCAGATCGACGCCGGTCTTGCCGCCGTAGGCGGAGTCGACCTGGGCGACGAGGGTGGTCGGGACCTGGACGACCGGCACGCCACGCTGGTAGAGGTGGGCGCAGAGGCCGGCCAGGTCGCCGACGACACCGCCCCCCAGGGCGATCAGTTGATCCCCCCGCGTCATTCCGGCGCGGGCCAGCTCGCGCAGCACCCGCTCCGCCTCGGACATCGTCTTCGCGCTCTCGCCGGGCTCGACCTCGATCCGCGCCGCGAGCGGCTCGGCGCGGTCGGCGTAGAGCGCGCCAACCGTCGCGTCGGTGACGCAGAAGCGCCGCCCCTCCTGCGGCCAGCAGTCCGCCTCCAGCAGGCCGGGACCGACGAAGACCGGGTACTCGCCGGAGCTGCTGGTCGCCCAGAGCAGCTTCGTCCCCTGCGGCAGCTCGACCAGCCCCATTGCCAGGGGCAGAGCGCGGTGAATCAGGCCGCGATCGCCCTGCGGCAGGATCGCGTCGGCGAGCTCCTCGTAGAGCGGCAGGCGCGTCTCGAGCAGGTTGGCGACGTCGTCGGCGCTGCTGGCCAGCGGGCGGTCGCTGCCGGCGATCCGCCGCCAGGCCTCGCGGGGGTCGACCTGGAGCCAGACGACGACGTGGCGGCCGAGCGCCGCGCGCACGCGCTCGGAGAGCACACTGCCGCCGCCGAGGGCGATCGCGCCGCCGTCGGCCCGCTCCACCAGGGCGCCGACGATCTCGGCCTCCCGGGCGCGGAAGGCCTCCTCGCCGTCGCGCTCGAAGGCCTCGGCGATCGGCATTCCCAGCTCGCGTTCCATCAGCTCGTCGATCTCGGTGGTCTCGAAGCCCGCCTCGCGGACGGCGGCGAGCGCCGCCGACTTGCCGGCGCCCATGAAGCCGATGAAGACCAGGGCGGGGCGGCTCACGCGCTCAGCCCCGGAAGTCGATGCGCTGCTTGTAAGCCTCGACGGCGGCCAGCACGTCGTCGATGTGGTCGCCGCCGAACTTTTCCCGGTAGCAGCGGGCGAGGGTCAGGCAGACCATTGCCTCGGCGACCACGGCGGCGGCGGGCACCACGGTCGAGTCGGTGCGCTCGCGCAGCGCCTCGGCCGGCTGCTTGGTCTCGGTGTCGACCGAGCGCAGCGGCTTGGTCAGGGTGGAGATCGGCTTGATCGCGGCGCGCACGCTGAGCGGCAGCCCGTTGGTCATGCCGCCCTCGAGGCCGCCGGCGTGGTTGGTCTCGCGGTGGTAGCCGCGCTCGTCCGACCAGAAGATCTCGTCGTGCGCCTCCGAGCCCGGACGGCCGGCGACGTCCCAGGCTTCGCCGATCGCAACTCCCTTGACCGACTGGATCGAGGCGACGGCGCCGGCGAGACGGCCATCGAGGCGGTCTTCCCAGGAGATGTGGGAGCCGAGGCCGGGGACGAGGCCGAAGGTGCGCACCTCGAAGCTGCCGCCGAGGCTCTCGTTGGCCTTGCGCAGACGGTTGATCTCCTCGACCATCGCCGCGCTCGCCTCGGAGTCGAGGCAGCGCACCGGATCGTCGTCGACCCCCACGAAGTCGGCCGGGCCGAGCTCGGGCCGCTCCTCCGCCTTCACCGAGGCGATCTGGAGCACGTGGCTGTGGACGCTCACCCCGAGCGCGGTGAGGAAGCCGCGGGCGATCGAGCCGGCGGCGACGCGGGCGGCGGTCTCGCGGGCGCTGGCCCGCTCCAGCACGTTGCGGATATCGGTGTGGTCGTACTTCTGGGCGCCGACCAGGTCGGCATGACCGGGGCGCGGCAGGTGAACCTCGTCGGGCACGAAGCCCTCGACCGGCCAGGGGTTCATCCGCTCCTCCCAGTTGGCGTAGTCGCGGTTGGCGACGAGCACCGCGATCGGGCTGCCGAGGGTGCGGCCGTGGCGCAGCCCGGAGCGGATCTCCGCCGTGTCGGTCTCGATTTTCATCCGCCCGCCGCGACCGTGGCCGAGCTGGCGCCGCGCCATGTCGCGGTCGAGCGCCTCGCGGTCGAGCTGCAGCCCGGCGGGCATTCCCTCGACGATCGCGACCAGCCCCGGGCCGTGCGACTCCCCTGCTGTTGTGAAACGGAACCCGCTCATTGCCGGGCCAAGGCTATCGGCGAGCCGCGGCGCGCATCGCGTCGAGCGGCGCCTCGCGCCCGGTCCAGATCTGTAGCGAGAGCGCGCCCTGGCGCACCAGGACCTCGATCCCGTCGACCACCGTCGCCCCTCCCGCCGCGGCCGCGGCGAGCAGGCGGCTCGGCTCCTGGCCGTAGACGAGGTCGGCCACGACCTGCTCCGGGGCGAAGCGGCCGGGATCAAGCGGCAGCTCCGCGAAGGGATCCTCACCGCGCAGCCCCACCGCGGTGGTGTTGACGAGTAGCTCGTAATTGGCCTGATCAGGCGCCGCCACCGGCTGGCCGCCGAGCTCTTCGCAGAGACTGGCGGAGCGGCGCTCCGTCCGGTTCCAGACCTCAACCTCGGCGCCCTCGCGCAGCAGCGCCCAGACCACGGCGCGGGCAGCGCCGCCGGCGCCGAGCACCAGCGTCCGCTTTCCCGCCGGCGAGGACGGCAGCGCGCTCAACAGGCCACCCGCGTCGGTGTTGTCGGCGCGGATCTCGCCATCCGCGAAGACGAGGGTGTTGGCGGCGCCGATCTCGCGCGCCGTCTCCGAGAGCGTGTCGGCGAGCGCCAGCGCGGCGCCCTTGTGGGGAACGGTGACGTTGGCGCCGGCGAAGCCCTCGCCGGGCATCTCCCGCACCCGGGCCTCGAAAGCGTCCGGGGCGACCTCGATCGCCTCGTAGCGCCACTCCTCCCCCATCCCCAGCGCAGCCAGCGCCGCGTTCTGCATCGCCGGCGAGCGCGAGTGGCCGATCGGGTAGCCGAGGACGGCGAGGCGCGACATCAACAGCTGTCGGGCGATTCGCCCCCGGCCGCTTCGCGCGCTTCGTTGTAGCGAGCGACGTCCGCCTGGAATTCGGCGTCGGTGGAGGAGAAGGCGTGCTTGCCGCAGGTTCCCGGCTCGACCACGTAGTAGAGGTAGTCCACCCTGGCCGGGCGGGCGGCGGCTTCCAGCGAGGCGAGGCCTGGGCTGGAGATCGGTCCCGGCGGCAGGCCCGAGTTGAGGCGGGTGTTGTAGGGCGAGTCGGTCGCCAGATCGCTTTCGGTCAGTGGCTGCGTGTAGTTGCCGGTGGCGAAGCGGGTCGTCGCGTCGATCCCCAGGGGGATCCCTTCGCGCAGGCGGTTGTAGATCACCGCTGCGACAAGCTTGCGCTCGCTGTCGAGCATCGCCTCCTCCTCGACCATCGAGGCGATCGTGACCACGTCGCGGAGCGTCAGGTTCTTGGAGCGGGCGTAGCCCAGGTCGACACTGGCGATGCGCCCTTTGAAGTCTTCGAGCTGGAGCTGCACCAGGTCGGAGGCCGGGGCGCCTTTGCGCAGCTCGAAGGTGTCGGGGAAGAGGAAGCCCTCGCGCCCCTTGCTCGCCTTCAGGTAATCGCCCTCGAGCCCCAGTTCGCGGGCGAGCTCGGCGGTCTGGGCGCGGCTCAGGCCCTCGGGGATGGTCACCGTGGTCGTTTTGAAGACGACCGGCGGCGGCGGCTCTTTGTCGAAGTAGCGATACGCGAGGGCGACCACGGCGAGCGCCGTCAGGGCCATTACGGCGAGCACCGCGACCACGTGGAGGGAGGGACGGCGAGATCGCGCCGCGCGCGGGGGCTTGGGCGATGATGGCGGAGGTGGAGGCGGGGGCGGCTTAGCCGGAACCGCCGAAGCTGCCGGAGCGGCTGGCTGCCGTTGCTGCTCGCTGCCGTTCTTCTGCTCGCGCCCGCGGCGGCGCGCTTCCCGCTCGCGGCGGCGCTGCTCTCGGGCCACCGCGGCCGGGTCGCTCGGGTCGACCAGCGGGTCGTCGGCGGTCCAGTCCTCACTCATCGTCTTCGCCCTGGCCCTCGATCGCGGCCTGGCCCGCGAGGTAAGCCTGGAGCAGGTGCGCGGCGGCGAGCGAGTCGGGCGGCGCGGTCGCCCCCTCGCGCTTGCTGGCCTCCGCCATGCGCGTCGTCAGCCGCTCGTCGTAGGTCTCGACCGGTATGTCGAGCACGGCTTCCAGTTCGGCGCAGAAGCTGCGTGCCAGCGCCGCCTGGCTGCCTTCCTCGCCGCTGAGGTGGAGGGGAAGGCCGACTACCACCCGCTCCACCTCGTGTTTGGCGACCAGCTCGACCACTGAGCGAGGCTCGGGCGGTTCGATCACCGGCAGGGGCGTCGCCAAGGTGCCGCTCGGGTCGGAGAGCGCGCAGCCGATCCGCGCCGTGCCGTGATCGAGAGCGAGGACGCGCATCGCTACCCGGCCAGCTCCCGCTCGATCGCCGCGCGCGCGGTCGCCAGCGCCTCGTCGAGCTTGGCTGCGTCCTTGCCGCCGGCCTGGGCCATCTCGTCGCGCCCGCCACCGCCGCCGCCGACGACCGGCGCCGACTCGCGCACGATCGCCGCTGCGGAAAGGCCGCGGTCCACGGCGGGCTTGGAGACCAGCACGACGAGACCGACCTTGCCGCCCTCGGCTCCGCCGAGGGCGATGGCCGACTCGCCGCCGAGCTTCGACTGCACCCGGTTCGCGAGGTCGAGCAGCTGCTTCTGGTCGGCGATCGGCGCTTTCTCCGTCAACAGCTTCACGCCGGCAACCTCGACCGCCGCAGCGACCAGGCGCTCCGCCTCCTCGCCCAACAGCTCCTTCTCGGCCTGCTTCGCGCCCTCCCCCGCCTCACGCAGACGCTCCGCAGCGCGGCGGGCGGCGCCGAGCGGGTCCTGTGGCGCGCCAAGCAGCTCGCCGGCCTCGCGCAGCTGGGCCTCGCGCTCGCGGAACCAGTCGATCGCGGCGGGGCCGGTGAGCGCCTCGATGCGCCGCACGTTCGCCGCGCTCGAACCCTCCGTCACCACCTTGAAGATGCCGACCTCCGCCGTGTTGGCGACGTGGGTGCCGCCGCAGAGCTCACGCGAGACCGCGTCGACCTCGACCACGCGCACCCACTCGCCGTACTTCTCGCCGAACAGCGCCATCGCGCCGAGCTTCTCCGCCTCCTCGCGCTCCATCTCCAGCCAGCGCACCGGCCGGCTCGCCTTCACCCACTCGTTGACGCGGTCCTCGACCTCGCGCAGCTCGTCGGCGCCGAGCGCCTGGCCGTGGGTGAAGTCGAAGCGCAGCTTGTCCGGACGCACGGCCGAGCCCGCCTGGCGCACGTGTGTGCCGAGGCGCTCCCGCAGCGCCGCGTGCAGCAGGTGGGTCGCGGTGTGGTTGCGCATCGTCGCGTGACGGGTCTCGTGATCGACCTGAGCCTCGACCGCGGTCCCGGCCTCGACCGCGCCGTTGCCCGCCTCCACCTCGAGCGCCTGGTCCTCGCCGACCCGGTAGACGTCGAGGATCCGGGCCTCGCCGCCCTGCCAGCGCAGCAGGCCCGAGTCGGCGACCTGGCCGCCGCCCTCGGCGTAGAAGGGGCTCTCCTCCAGCTTGACCAGCGCCCTGCCGTCGTCGGCCTCCGCGGCGGCGACGCCCGTCGTCGCCCGCAGCGTCTCGTAGCCGACGAAGCGGGTCGGCGGCGCCGCGGAGGCAAAGGCGATCACCTTCTCGTGGCGGTCCTCGGAGCCGTGCGCGGTGGCGGCGCCGACGCGGGCGCGCTGGCGCTGCTCCTCCATCAGCTCCTCGAAGCCCGAGTCGTCGACCGAGAGGCCCTGCTCGGCGAGCAGCTCCTTGGTCAGGTCGTAGGGAAAGCCGAAGGTGTCGTGCAGCTTGAAGGCGTCGGCGGCATCGATCCAGGAAGTGCCGGACTCCTGCGCTTCGGCGACCAGCTGCTCCAGCAGCTCGCTGCCGCGCTCCAGGGTGCGACCAAAGCTCTCCTCCTCGTCGCCGACCCAGCGGGCGATCGTCTCCCGCTCGGCCTCCAGCTCGGGGTAGGTCTCCCCCATGGTCTCGATCGTGCGCTCGGCGAAGCGACCCAGCCAGGGCGCCTCCAGGCCCAGGGCCCGTCCCTGTTGGATCGCCCGCCGCATGATCCGCCGCAGGATGTAGCCGCGGTCCTCGTTGGAGGGAACGACGCCGTCGGCGAGCAGGAAGGCGGCGGCGCGCGAGTGGTCGGCGACGATCCGCATCGCCCGCGTCACCGCGCCGCCCTCCTCGTAGGAGCGGCCGGACAGCTCCTCGGCGAGGTCTACCAGCGGCCGGATCAGGTCGGTCTCGAAGACCGAGGGGGCGTCCTGGAGGATCGCTGCCATGCGGTCGAGCCCCATGCCGGTGTCGATGTTGCGCATCGGCAGCTCGGTGAGCGTGCCATCGGCGCTGAGGTCGTAGGTCATGAAGACGTGGTTCCAGAACTCGAGGAAGCGGTCGGTGTCGTCGCCGGGCCGCTCGTCGAGACCGCCGAAGGCCTCGCCGCGATCGAGGTAGAGCTCCGAGCAGGGACCGCAGGGGCCGGTCGGGCCCGCCTGCCAGAAGTTGTCGGCGCGGCCGAGGCGGACGATGCGCTCGTCGGGCATCCCGACTCCGCGCCAGATCTCGATCGCCTCCTCGTCGGGCCCCAGGCCGAGCTCCTCGTCGCCGCCGAAGACGGTCGCCCAGATCAGCTCCGGGTCCATGTGGAAGCCCTGGGTCACCAGCTCCCAGCCCCAGACGATCGACTCCGGCTTGAAGTAGTCGCCGAAGCTCCAGTTGCCGAGCATCTCGAAGAAGGTGAGATGGCGAGCGGTGTTGCCGACCTCCTCGATGTCGGTCGTGCGGAAGCACTTCTGCACGTCGGCGAGGCGGGGCGCGGGCGGCTCTTCGCGACCGAGGAAATAGGGCTTGAAGGGCTGCATCCCAGCCGTCGTCAGCAGCACCGAGGGATCGTGGACGGACGGCACCAGCGAGGCCGAGGGCACGATCTTGTGCCCGCGCTCGGCGAAGAAGGAGAGGTAGGTGTCGCGAATCTCCTGTGCTTTCACAGCCATGGAGCCTAAGTGACCGCGACGCAGGCTGAGCAGGCGCTGACAACGGCCTCGCTGACCCGTTGAAGTAAGTGGATTGGCCCCTACCCTTGACTGGATGGCCGCGAATGCCGAAATCGCGCGCACGTGAGTCACGCAGACCCCACGAGCCTCCCGGAGAGAAGCTTCCGGACCGTCCGGCTTGCCTCGGACGAGCGCCTCGCGAAGCGCGCGGCGGCTGGGGACGAGCGGGCCTTCGCCGCGATCTACCAGCGCTATCGCCAGGACCTCTACCGCTTTTGCCTGGCGATCGTGCGCGATCCGCAGGACGCTCAGGACGCGCTCCAGAACGCGATGGTCAAGGTGCTGCGGGCGCTCCCCGGCGAGACCCGTCAGATCCAGCTGAAGCCCTGGCTCTACCGGATCGCCCACAACGAGGCCGTCGAGACGTTGCGGCGGCGGCGCGACAACACCGAGCTGGACCCCGAGGTCATGGGCTCGGGAGACGACCCGAGCGAGACGGCGGCGACACGCGAGCGGCTGCGGCGGCTGTTCGCCGATCTCGTCGAGCTGCCGGAGCGGCAGCGGTCGGCGCTGGTGATGCGGGAGCTGTCCGGGCTCGGCTTCGAGGAGATCGGGGAGGCCTTCGACACCTCCCCCGCCGTCGCGCGGCAGACCGTCTACGAGGCGCGTCTGGGCCTCAGGCAGATGGAGGCGGGGCGTGAGATGAGGTGCAGGAGCGTGATGTGGGATCTCTCCGAGGCCGACGGGCGCGTCGCGCGGCGGCGCGATATCCAGGCTCACCTGCGCGCCTGCCCAGAATGCCGGGCCTTTGCCGAGGAAGTCACGAAGCGACGCAACGACTTCGCGGCGCTCGCGCCTCTGCCGCTGGCGGTTTCGGCGGGCCTCCTGCAGGGACTGCTCAGCGGGGGCGCGAGCAGCGCCGGAGCGGGCGCCGGCGGTTCCCTGGCCGGAGCTGCCACCGTCGGCGTCGGCAAATCGGCAGCGATCTCGACTGGGATGAAGGCGGCGGCGACAGTTGCGATCGCTGCAGTCGGCGTCACCGCTGCCGACCGCAGCGGCGTGATCGAGACGCCCCTGCCCTCGAGCATCGGAGGCGCCAAGTCCTCGGGGCCGGAGCCGGGAACTGGGGGCGCGGGCGAGACCCCAGGGCAGTCGGATCGGAGCGACCCGCCACCGGCCAGGGTCGTCGATTCCACCGCGGGAACACCGAAACCGGCAATCGGCCCTGGCGGCGAGGCTGGTCAGCGAAGCGTGGGGTCCGCACAGCCTCCGGCCCAACCCAGCGACAGCGGCGAACTCGTCCAAGCACCCGCCGAGCCCAGCTCAAACGGCCGCGGCCATTCCAAAGGCAACAAAGGCAAGGGTGGCAATGAAGGCGGGCGCTCAAGCGATCTCCCCGCCAAATCCGGTCACGAAAAGAACGCACCGAAGAAGACGGGTAAGCCGCCTTCACCGCCCAAAGGCAACCCTCCGCCCGGCTCCACGAAGGCGAAGACGAAAGGGAACTCCAGCCCGCCGATAGATCCTCCCGGTACCGAAGTCGAGGCTGACAAAGGTGCGGGCGACACGTTTCAGCCATCGAAACCCGAGGTGAAAGGCGCTTCCTCAGGGAGCGCAGAACCATCGAAGGAGGCACGATGAAGCTGAAGACCACGATCGCCCTCGCCAGTGGCGTCCTCGCCCTGGCGGCCTTCCCGGCAGTCGGGGTGGCCAACCACGGCGAATCGCACGGCAAAAGCCAGGGCGCGCCCTACGGGAAAGGCCCCACGTACACCCCGGGTGACCCCACGCCCGGCCCCAAAGACGGCCTGCCCGCCCAGGCCAACGCCTACGGCCGTTACTGCCAGGGCGAGAGCAAGAAACACGTCAAAGGCGAGAAGGGGACCCCGTTCTCACAGTGCGTGAAAGCGATGGCCAAAGCCGCCAACAACGACGATCTAAACCCGCGCAAAGCCTGCAAAGGCCTCAGCAAGAAACACGTCAAAGGCGAGAAAGGCACTCCCTTCAGTCGCTGCGTGAAAGCAGCCGCGCAGCTGAGGAAAGACCAGGAGGAGAGCCAGGTCTAGACGGCGATCGTGCCATGGCCGACGATCGCCTCGCCGGCCATGAGCACCGCCGTCTGGCCTGGAGAGGCGCCGGCGAAGGCCTCTCCGAGCTCGACGTCGAGCTCCGCGTGACGCCCGCTCCCGGTCGCTGACAGAGCGGCCGGGAGCGGGCGCGACCGGTAGCGCAGCCTCACCGCGTCCACCGCCTCGCCGGGACGGTGCAGGACGGCGTCGCGCACCCGCACGGTCCGCGTTGCCAGCTCCTCGCGCGTGCCGACGGTGATCGTGTTCGCCTCGGCGTCGGTTGCGAGCACGTAGAGCGGCTCTTTCGCCGAGACGCCGATCCCACGGCGCTGGCCGACGGTGTAGTTGTGGTGGCCGCGATGGCGCCCGATCGCGCCCCCGGAGCGGTCGAGTACGACGCCGTCGCGGTCCCGGAGGTCACCGTGGCGGCGCAGGAAGCGACCCTTGCCCTGGCCGGCGAGGAAACAGAGGTCCTGGCTCTCCGGCTTACGGGCGACGGCGAGTCCGTGGCGGGCGGCGATCTCCCGCACCTCGGGCTTACTCAGCTCGGTGAGCGGGAAGCGCAGGCGGTCCAGCAGCGCCGGCGGCAGCGCGGCGAGCATGTAGCTCTGGTCCTTAGCGTTGTCGGCCGCAGCGGCAAGCAGCGGCCCGGCGTCGTCCTCGACGATGCGGGCGTAGTGCCCGGTGACCAGGTGGGTGGCACCGAGCCGCTCGGCGAGATCCAGCATCGCCGCGATCCGCACCTCGCCGTTGCAGAGGATGCAGGGATTCGGCGTGCGCCCCGCCGCGTAGCCGGAGACGAACCCGGCGACGACGCGACGACGGAAGTCCTCCTCGAGGTCAAGGGTCAGATGGGGAACGCCCAGCGAGTGGGCGAGCGAGCGAGCGCCGAGCACCGCCTCCGGCGAGCAGCAGGCCTTGGCCCCATCGGTCTCCGGATCGGCCCAGAGCTTCACCGTGACGCCGAGCACCTCCGCCCCCCGCTCCCGCTCGAGCAAAGCCGCAACAGCGCTGTCGACACCCCCGGACATCGCAACGAGGACGCGATCCCCACTCGGCGCCGCCAGTCGCTCAGAAGACGCAGCCACCTGAGCCAAGCCCCGGTGCAGCGCATCGGCCGCCAGCTGCGCCGCGTGCCGCTTGGCAGGGATCAGCCCGCCAAGAGCTGCTTCCACCTCATCAGTCCCAACCCGCGCCGCCTCAACCACAGCCCCGCCCTCAACCATCTCCGCCACCGCCGCCGTAGCCGCCCGAGTAGCCCCACAACCCTCAGCGTCGAACGTAACCCGCGAAACCACCCCGCCCTCGACCACAAGCGAGACTCGGGAGAGATCCCCACAAGCCGCCCCCCCGGCCGCGCCGGTGAACGCGCCCTCGGGCGCCGGGCCCAGTCGGGTCTCGTCCTGCAGATAGCTCTCGAACAGTTCTCGATCCATTTGCCTTCAAAAGTATGAACCTGTCGAGGGAGGGTGGGGTGCGTGGCTGGCGAGCGCCGGACCAAGCGGGACGGTCGCGACACGACTCCCGCGTAGCAGCGCTACGCGGGACGTCGGGAAGAGGCCGTATCCGCGCCGGTCCGCCGCCGCCAGACGCGCGCCCCACCCGACCGAGCCAGGTAAAGGAGGCTCCAGCCCGCCGGTACCGCCTCTGGCTTTGATCCCTTGAAGTAAAGGGTGGGCGCCTCCTCGCGATCCCACGGGATCGAGAGAGATCAGCTCCCGCGCCGTTTGTGTTGGGTCAAACGGTGAGACGGCTCTCGCACGGGCTCGAGCCTCGGGGCCAACCGTACCACCGGGCCAGCCCCTAGTCCAAGTTTGAAAGACGAAGCTCGGCCTCGCTCCAATCCTCTGCTTGCACCCGCAGCGCGATGTCGCCGTGCCCGTAGCGGTCGAGCGGCCAGTCGGCGGTCAGGACCGCCTCGATTCCCGCCTCCTCCAGGCCCTGGTGCCAGGCCCGCGCCGTCTTCACGTCGGCGAAGTCCCGCACCACCTCCCAGGAGTCGAACGTGGGATCGTCCACGTGGACGGGGGTCAGGCCAGGCCCCTGCCGTCGCGGCCCGAAAGCGAGTCTGATCCGGTCGAGCATGCCCATCGAGGACATATTGACTCTTCGCCCTCTACTCCGCGCCGGGACGTTTGTTCAGTGGCCGGCGAGGCCGGGCCGGTGCATGGCGATGCCGAGCTCACGCAGCTGATCCTCCTCGACCGGCGCGGGTGCGCCAGTCAGCAGGTCGTAGCCTGAGGCCGTCTTCGGGAAGGCAATCGTGTCGCGGATCGTCTCTGCCCCGCTGAGGCGCTGGACAATGCGGTCGACCCCGTAGGCGATACCCCCATGCGGCGGAGCGCCGTAGCGCAGCGCCTCGAGCAGGAAGCCGAAACGGGCCTCGGCCTGCTCAGCATCGATTCCGAGCGCCGCGAACACGGCCTGCTGGACGTCGGCGCGGTTGATGCGAATCGAGCCTCCTCCCAACTCCTGGCCGTTCCAGACCACGTCGTAGGCCAACGCTCGAGCCTCGCCGGGGTTCTCGGGATCGAACTCCCCCGCCGGGGCCGTGAAGGGGTGGTGCAATGGGTTCCAGCGCCGTTCCTCCGGATCCCAGTCCATCAATGGCCAGTCGACGATCCAGGCCAGCCGGTTCTCCCCATCATCGATCAGCCCAAAACGCTCGGCGAGCTCGACTCGGAGCTGGCCGAGGACGGCGTCGGTGACCCGGCGCTGGTCGGCGACGACAAGCAGCAGATCGCCCTCCTCCGCCCCAAGCCGCTCGTTCAACGCGCTCAGCTCCTCCGCCGAGAGGAACTTGGCGGTCGGCGAGCGCCAGCCCTCGCCCTCGCGGAAGGCCCAGACCAGGCCCTTCGCGCCGAGCTCCTGGGCGCGCGAGATCAGTCCGTCGAGGGCAGAACGGGGCATGTCGCGTCGCCCCGCGTTGAGGCCGTGCACAGCGCCACCCCCATCGAGCACCGAGCGGAAAACCTTGAACTCGGTCTCGCTCAAAGCGTCGCCGAGGTCGACCAGCTCGAGACCAAAGCGCAGGTCGGGCCGATCGGTGCCGAAGCGGTCCATCGCCTCGTCGTAGGGCAGGCGCTGCATCGGCAGCTCGATCGCCGGGCCGCCAGCACGCTCGAAGACGTGCGCCAGGAGACGTTCGTTGACCTCGATCACGTCATCGACGCCGACGAAGGACATCTCGATGTCGAGCTGCGTGAACTCGGCCTGACGGTCGGCGCGGGTCGCCTCGTCGCGGAAGCAGCGCGCCACCTGGTAGTAGCGCTCGAAGCCGGCGACCATCAGCAACTGCTTGAACAGCTGCGGCGACTGCGGCAGCGCGTAGAAGGAGCCGTGCTGGAGACGGCTGGGGACGAGGAAGTCGCGGGCGCCCTCGGGGGTCGAGCGGGTCAGCACCGGCGTCTCGACGTCGAGGAAGCCCTCACCATCGAGGAACTCGCGCATCGCCGCCGTCACCCGGTGGCGGAGGGCCAGCGCCTCGCGCATCTGCTCGCGGCGCAGGTCGAGGTAACGATGGCGGAGGCGGGCGTCCTCGCCGACCTCGCCGGAGAAGCCCTCGATCTGGAAGGGCGGCGTCTCAGCGTCGGCGAGCAGCTCCGCGTTACTCACCCGTAGCTCCACCTCGCCGGTCGGCAGGTCGGCGTTGACGGTCTCGGGCGAGCGGCGTACTACCTTGCCGGAGGCGCTCAGAACGTCCTCCGCCCGCAGCTCGTGGCCGAGTTTGAACGCCTCCCCCGCCTCGTCGGGGTCGAAGACGAGCTGGACGATTCCGGTGCGGTCACGTAGGTCGATGAAGACGAGGCCGCCATGGTCGCGGCGACGGTGCACCCAGCCCGCCACCCGCACCTCCGAGTCGACCCGGTCGCCCAACACCTGGCCGCACCAGGCGTCGCGGAAGCCGTTGGGGCGCAGGGCTGGAAAGCCGGTCATACCTCGCCTCCGGTGACCTCGGCGACGATCTTGGTGACGTCGATCGGACGCTGCTCGCCGCTCTCCATGTCGCGCAGCTGGGCCGAGCCACCCTCTTCGAGGATGACTACGTGCGTAGCGCCGATCCGGTCGGCGTGCTTGAGCTGGCCCTTCAGCCCCCTCCCGGCGAGATCCACCTGGGCGGTGAGGCCGGCGTGGCGGAGCTCCCCGAGGATCGCGATCGCCCGCGGCGCCAGCTCGGCCCCCTCGTCGCAGGAGACGAAGACGATGCGATCGACTCCCTCGCCGGCCTCCTCTCCGTCCTCTCCCAGCGCCAGCAGGATTCGCTCGATCCCCGCGGCCCAGCCGATCGCCGGCGTCGGCGGGCCACCGAGCTGCTCCACCAGCCCGTCATAGCGTCCGCCGCCCCCGATCTCAGACTGGGCGCCTAGCCGGTCGCAGACGAAGGAGAAGATCGTGCGCGTGTAGTAGTCGAGGCCGCGCACGAGGGTCGCGTCGATCTCATAGGAGATCCCGGCAGCGTCCAGGAGCGCCCGCACCGCCTCGAAATGGTCGGCGTCCTCCCCCTCGAGCCGGTCGACCAACCGCGGTGCGCTCGCCATCACGCCCCGCGTCCCCTCGTCGTCGGAGTCGAAGGCGCGCAGCGGGTTGGCGTCGATCCGCTCGCGCACGTCCTTCAACAGCTCGCCTTCGTTCGCCCGCAGGTGGTTCCGCAGCTCCTCCAGGTAGGCCTGGCGCGCCTCGAACGAGCCGAGGCTGCCCAGGCGCAGCGCGACCCCCGGCACGCCCAGCTCGGCGAGCAGGTCGGCCAGCAGCCCGATCGCCTCCGCGTCGGCCAGCGGCGAGTCGGCGCCGATGCACTCGGCCCCGAGCTGGTGGAACTGGCGGTAGCGCCCCGCCTGGGGACGCTCGTGGCGAAAGAACGGCCCGACGTAGGAGAGCTTCACCGGCTGCGCCAGCTTGTGCATGCCGTGCTCGACGTAGGCGCGGCAGATCGGCGCCGTCCCCTCCGGCCGCAGGGTGAGGCTGCGCCCGCCCTTGTCCTCGAAGGTGAACATCTCCTTGCGGACGATGTCAGTGGAGTGGCCGACCCCGCGCTCGAAGAGCTCGGTGTCCTCAAAGGCCGGTGTGGCCACCGGCTCGTAGCCGGCACGGGCGAAGACGGCGGCAGCGGCGCGCTCGACCCTGGCGCGTGCGCGGGCAGCCTCCGGCAGGACGTCGAACGTCCCGCGGGGCGCTTGGTACTTGCTCTTCGCCACGATGGCGGCGACCTTACCGGCGCGGCGCGGCCCTTAGCCGGCCAGTGACGTCAGGAACGGGTTGGTGGCGCGCTCCGTCCCCAGCGTCGTCACGCCCATGTGGCCCGGGTAGACGACCGCCTCGTCGGGATAGGACTCGACCAGGCCCTGGATCGACCGGATCAAGGTCGGCCCGTCGCCGCCGGGCAGGTCAACCCTGCCGACCGAACCCTGGAAGAGGACGTCGCCGGAGAAGAGCGCGTCCTCGTCGCGCACCGCGTAGGTGACGTGGCCGGGGCTGTGACCCGGAGTGAAGACGACGTCGAGGGTGAGGCCGGCCAGCTCGAGGGCCTCGCCGCCGCTCACCTTCTCGTCGGCCTCGTAGCTCTCGAAGGGCCCGAACCCCTCCCAAGGGACGAAGGACATGATGTCGGCGAGGACCGGAACCTCGATCTCCGGGCAGTAAACGAGGGCGCCCGTCTCCCGCGCCACCGGCGCGACGGCGCCGATGTGGTCGAAGTGGCAGTGGGTGATCAGGATCGCCTCGACCTCCATCCCCGCCGCCTCGACCTCGGCGAGGATGCGCTCCGGCTCCTCGCCCGGGTCGACGATCAACCCGCGGTCGGAATCCTCGCGGCGCACCAGGTAGCAGTTCTCGGCGACCGGCCCGACGGTGAGCTGCCGGACGTCGAGGCTCATCGCGCCGCTTCGCTCACGAGCCCTCGGTGCCGCGGATCCGGGCCCGCTCGCGCCGCCGCCACATCATCGTGTCGACGTAGTAGCCGGCCGGGATGTAGAAGGCGAGCATGAAGGCGCCGAGCGCGAGCGCCGAGCCGAGTGGACGGCCGAAGATCACGATCAGGAGGACGACGAAGATCGCGGCCGCGATCGCGCCGCGGGTGATGGCGCTGCCCCAGGTCGGCGGGCGGTCGGCGCGAGGAACACGTTTGCCGCGTGCCCGGGCGCGTGCCTTCGCCTCCTCGCGGCTGCGGGGACGGGCGGCGCGGCGGTTGGCATCGACCCGCCCGCCCTGGGTGCCGCGGTGCTTGCGGCGGCGCTTCTTCTTGGCCTGGGCCATTGCCCTGAATCTAAATGATGAGGCGTGGCGGCGGCGGTGCTGATCCCGTCGCGGTCAATCCCGCAGGCGGCACTCGATCACGTCCTGCTCGGGGTCGAAGCCGCGGATCGGCACGTCCTCGGGGTAGGCGGCGAGAGCGGCCTCGGGAATGAGGCCGATCAGCTCCGCCTCGAGCGGGCGGGCGCCGAGCGGCTCGGCAAGGACACGCACCCGCTCGACCACCTCGGCGAGCGGCACCGTCAAGGGGTCGTGGACGTTGGTCGAAACCTGGGTGCGCCCGCTGGAGAGCGGCAGCCCGATCGCCCTCACACCCGGCGGCCCACCCCCGGACTCGCGCAGCTCGGCGGCGACGGCGCGGGCCACCTCCAGATCGCCGCTGTCGAGCTCGACGTTGAAGGCAGCGAGTGGGGCACGCGCCGTGACCAGGGTGGCGCCGGCGCTGCGGTGAGGGCGCTCGGGACCGAAGTCGGGGCGCAGCCCCCCGCCCTCCATCCGCAGCCACAGCTCGGCCAAGCCGCCGTTGCGGAAGTAAGCGCGCTCCGCATGCTCCGGGCGGCTCGCCAGCTCGCCGTACAGGAAGACCGGGATGCCGAGGCCGCCGATCTGCGCGGCGACCTCGAGCGCCTCCGCCCGGGCGATCCTGCGATCGGCGGAGTCGAGCCAGACCAGCGGGCAGACGTCGAGGGCGCCGATGGCAGGGTGAACGCCCTGGTGCGCGGTCATGTCGACCGTCTCGACCGCTTGCTCGGCGCCGCGCGTGAGCGCCTCCCGCAACGGCCCCGGCCCCCCGGCGAGGGTGAACACGGAGCGGTTGTGATCGGCGTCGGAGTGGCTGTCAAGCAGTGCGACGCCGCCCGAGAACGCCTCCTGCAGGGCGGCGATCGCAGCGGCGTCGCGACCCTCGGAGACATTGGGAGCGGCGAGCAGCGGCCCTACCACGCCTCAGACACGCAGCTCGCCGCCCTGCGCGATCAGCTTGCCGTCGACTTCCACGGTCGGCTCGAGCACCACGCAGTCGAGGTGCACGGGGACCTGGACCGTGCCCCCGATCGCAGCCGAGGCGCCGAAGGCGACGTGCGCCGAGCCAAGGATCTTCTCGTCCTCGAGCACGTTGCCGGTAAGCGTCGCCTCCTCGTTGGTGCCGATCCCCAGCTCAGCGACGTTGGTGCCGTCGGGGCCGTGCGCGGTCAGCAGCTCCATCAGCGCTCCGCCCTGCTCGCCGCTCGCATCGACCAGGTGGCCGTCGCGCACCGTGAGCGTGACCGGCTCCGAGACCTGTCCAACCCCGGCGATCGAGCCGTCGACGACCAGCGTGCCCTGCCCGGTGTCCTCGAGCGGCGCGATGAAGCCCTCGCCGCAGGGAAGATTGCCGAAGGCGGCGCGCTCCTTGAGCAGGCCCGCGTCGACGGTCGGCGTGCGGCCCGCGAGGCCGAGCCGCAGGTCGCTGCCGTTCGGGCATGTGATGCGAGCCTCGCCGCCTTCCATTGCCGCGCAAACCGCCGTGCCCCGCCGCCGCAGCGCCGCCATGTCGGCGCCCATCAGCCGCGCGAGCATGTCCTCGGTGACCCCGGGAAGCGATGCGACGCGAACCCCCGCCTCGCTTGCCGCCTTGCGGGCGGCGGTGTGCGAGAGCGACTGCATGGTGGGCGCGATGAAGACGTCGGCGGCGAGCATCGCGGCGGCCACCGGCGCCGGCGGCTCTGCAGCGTGGGAGTCCCGCTCGGCGATCACCGCCAGCGTCGCCTCCGCCCCGTCTCCCTGGGCATGGATGCGCATCAGGCCGGCCAGACCCTCCGTGGCCGGGTTGCAGGCGATCAGCACATCCTCGCCAGGCGAGACGCCGAGACAGTCCCGCAGGACCCTCTGCACCGCCCTGTCCAGCCCCTCGTTCACGCAGACAAGCCTAAGCGGTCCCAGCCCTCGCTACCATCACCCTCCCGCCGGAGTAGCTCAGCTGGTTAGAGCAGCGGAATCATAATCCGCGTGTCGGGGGTTCGAGTCCCTCCTCCGGCATCGAGGCCTTCCGAAGACTCCGCTCCCCCAGACCTTGCCTAGCGTCACTCATTTTCATCGAGGGCTACTCGACGAACCTCATTAAGCCATGCGTGCAGGTCGTTGAGGACTTCAAGCGATGCCTGCGCGTCCACATGCTTGATCGTCAGCCCCTCATGCACGACTGCATTCCGACGCTTACGATGGTCGACGTAGCCGGGCCACCAAGGGGCATCCTGAATTCGCTCACCAGTGAGGAGCTGAAGCAAAGATTTGGATTGCTTGTCCTGAAGCGTCGCCGGACGGCGGATGAGGGAATCGGCATCTACGTCTGGATACTTCAGCCGCAGGAGCGACTCAAGGGTTTCGACGATCAGTAGCTCGCAAGCCGTTTGGGCCCTAATCACCGCTAGCTCATCCCGACCTTGCTTGAGGAGCTCAATGGCCTCCTTCCCGATATGCCGCGACGAGGGCCCGCGCCACCATGGGGCGAGGTATCCCAAGACCTTTGCCGGCTCAGGCGATAGACCAGCCGCTCGTCGGATCTTGTTCAGAGTCCAAGTCGCGTCGGCAATAGCCTGTTCTGCCGTTTTGGCCTCAACACGCACTGAAAAGACCGCGTCAGCCTCGCCATCGTCGTCAAGTTCGGTGTGAATCTCAAAATTCTCAGCCGGAACAACTTGGTGCGCTGCAGCCTTCACCGCGTCCTTCTCGGTCAAGTGCAGAGAGAGATGGACCTGCCATCGCCCTGGATCGCTCGATCCATGCGGAGGGTCATAGTGCTCTTCTAGCCAGCCGACCATCAGCTGACCGCGACAGCAGAGGAGCCCGCAGCGCCGTCAGAGTTCGCTGGAACTTCGGCCGTTGTGCCCCTGAAGCCGCTTACCCCCATGTCGCCTCCTGCGCCTCCGCTACCAGCTCGGATTCACGTAGGCCATCGCTCATAACGAGCAGAGATGTCAGTTGTCGTGATGGAAGCCTGCGAGACGATGGGGACGGCGAGCCCGCGGAAACTCGGGGAGTCGATCGGCGCAGTAGCCAACAGCAGCGCCACCCACAACGGCGACGAGGCCGAGGGCGGCAACGGCAATGCCAGCACCTGCATTCAGACCGTTGAGAAGAAGAACCAACCCAATGACCGCAGCGATCGGGACCGCGAATAGGGCGATGCGGATTGCCATGTAGCCAGTGTAGATCACGCTAGGGCGTCGATCACTAGGACGAGGGTTCCGAGGCCGAAGCCGAAAAAGAAGCCGATGGCGGTCGCGTGCTCGATCTCGGGTTTTGTGCGGCCGGCAAGGACGGCTGCATAGTGCGCGGCGCCGCCAAAGAGGCCCGTGAACCCGATCAAGACAGCGACCGCGCCAGAGAGGGTGTCGGTGAAGATGCCGCCGAGAACAAGCCCGATCACAGTCGCAGAGACTACGGCCAGCAGCGGACAAAACCTCTCACAACCTCAGTGCGAATCCCTCGGCACTCAGTGCAGCGTGGCGCCGACGCCGTGCTGGCGGAACTCGGCGAGCATCTCGCCCATCGACTCGACGTCGCAGGAGACCATCGAGGGCCAGGGCTTCTCCGGGTGCTCGTCGAGGGTCTTGTAGCCGTTGCCGCTGATCACGGCGACGACGGTCTCGTCGGGGCCGAGCTTGCCTTCGGCGGCGAGCTTCGCCGTCGAGGCCACCGTGGTGCCGCCGGCGGGCTCGGTGAGGATGCCCTCGGTGGCGCCGAGCAGGTCGATTGCCTCGAAGATCTCCTCGTCGGTGACGGTCGCCGCCGAGCCGCCGCGCGACATCACCGCGTCGACGACGAGCGGCCCGTCGCCCGGGGCGCCGATCGCCAGCGAGTGGGCGGCTGTGTGCGGCGTCTGCGGCTGGATCTCCCCTGAGCCGTCGAGGATCGCACCGGCGATCGGTCCGCAGCCGTCGGGCTGGGCGGCATGGATCTTGGTGGCGGCGGTCTCCGACAGCCCCACCTTTTCCAGCTCCTGGAGACCCTTGTGAACGCGCGAGGAAAGGGTTCCTCCCGCGGCAGGGATGACGAAGTGGTCGGGCGAGATCCAGTCGAGTTTCTCGACGACCTCATAGGCGACCGTCTTCGCCCCCTCGGCGTAGAACGGGCGCAGGGTGATGTTGGCGAACTGGATGCCGCTGGCGAGGGCGAGCTCGCGGCAGGCGCGGTTGGCCTGGTCGTAATTGCCATCGAGCTGGATCACGGCGGCGCCGAGCGCACGGCAGGCGCGTGCCTTGCCGGGCTCCAGGTTGCTCGGGTAGAAGACGTAGGCGGTGACGCCGGCCTTGGCCGCCAGCGAGGCGACCGCGGTGCCGACGTTCCCGGTCGAGACGCAGCCGATCTCCTCTTTGCCCAGCTCCAGCAGCCGGGCGACTGCCATCGAGACGACGCGGTCCTTGTAGGAGAGGCTCGGGCGCTGGGTGCTGTCGTCCTTCAGGTAGAGCTTGCGCAGCCCCAGCTCGGCACCGAGGCGGTCGGCATGGATCAGCGGCGTGCGACCGCTGTAGAAGCCGACCCTGCGCTGCGCCCGCGCATCGAGGATCGGCAACAGCTCCTCGAAGCGCCAGATGTTGATCGCGCGCTCCGAGGTCGGCAACTCCGCTAGTCGGGCTTTCGCCAGCTCGTAGTCGTAGTCGATGTCCAGCCCCTGTCCGCAGCCGAGGCACTTGAAGGTCGTGTCCGTCAGCGGCAGGCGCTGACCGCAGTCCCGGCAGACGAGCTCCGTAGCGCAAGATCGGGTCTCTTCAGCAAACGGGCTCATAGAGGCATCCGTCGCGGTATAACAGATCTGGTGGTAGCGATCAAGCTTTCCTGCGCATTCTGAGGACCCGTTGAACCCCAGACGAGTCTAGAGGCAAAGCGCTGCGAAGGAAACCGTAGGGACCCGGCCAACGGAAACGCGGCTTCCGTTGGCCGGGTCCTATCGACCGCGCCTCCCCGGCGGCGGTCGGAGCTACGGTTTGCGTCGGGGCTCCAAACAGGCCCCCCGGCGCGATTGCGCTTGCGACCGTCTGAGCTTGCCGTGACCGGGCCCCGCGACCCGTTGGGACGGCGACTGCTCGACTGGGACTTGCCCGCACCAGCGGAGAGAGCGAAGCGGCCGGGTTGCGCTGAGGGCGTGAGGTGGGGCAGCGCCGACAGCGCATTCGCCTCCGTGCTCCCGTGAACCGCTTTCTCGACTCATTCCTAGCACTCCCATTGCTATCGCAAGGCGAGTCGCCCTGACTGGGGGTTTCTCTCCGTGCTGGCTCGGTCGTCAGCATCGGTAGGTATAACAGAAGAACCTTCGATCAGTCAAGTCTTTTCAATCCAAATTTAGAAATTCTCGGTGGCCCCGCAGACGGTCGGGCTACGCCGCTCGCCATGGGGGAAGCTCGGGCTTGGATGCAGGTAGGGCAGAGCGCACACAGAGCGTGGCCGACACGTCGCCGGCCACGCTCTGCGTTGCCACTCCTTGCATCCCCCGCTAGCGGGGGATGACCGTCAGGGTGCCATCACTGCCCAGGAGCCTTTGGCATAGCTTTTCTCGCCAAAGATACGGAAGGGCAGTACAGCTCCGAATTTCTCAGCGCCTTCGGCCACTTCTGGATCGGTGAAGTTGAACTGGGCTTCTTTTTCGACCACGGGATATACACAGAGGCTTCCTGCTGTGGCTTTTGGTTCCGCCGCGGTGCCCGGGCATTCTTCTTCGAAGGCTTCGGTTCCACCCGGCAGAGGCAAGACTTCCCCGCTAGGGGTAACCATTACCGGGAGAGGTGGCGTCTGCATGTCGTAGTAGATGGTCGGGGCAGATGCAAGTGGGAAAGCGAAGGTGATTGGCACCATCGAGTAGTCGTCCACGGGTTCTTCGCTAATTTCCGCGCGGCCGCCCGAGGTACCCCAAACCCCGGTCAGCGATTTGCCGCTGGGAAGCGATTCGACGAAACCGCTGAAGCCGGTTGCGCCAGTGGGGCCCGTTGCGCCAGCTGCCCCGTTAGCCCCATTTTGGCCGCCCGGCCCAGGTGGACCCTGGGGGCCCTGAGGGCCCTGGGGCCCCGCTTTGCCTTTCAGGGCTTTCAGGACGCTTGGCTTTATCTGTTTGGTAGAGGTGATCAGGTATTTGTTCGCGGCCCAGGCGCCTCCGCTGATCGCAAATACAAGCGCGAGAGTGGCAATCAGGCCCGCGACGGAAAAGCGCTGTCGCATCATCGAGAACATCTACTCCTCCCTATGGCTTCTTTTGGGTGTTCCTGCGCCGCTTCTGGGCGCAATCGTTTTGCAAGGTCGGGTTCCGGTCGATGCTCCGACCGTTGTGAGCGTCCAGCTCCACCTCGACGCGTCCTGCGCCCTTACAGAGGTTGCGACTGTTGACGAGAAGACCCTTACCGCCGCCCTGCATCGTCAGGACGAGCCGAGTGAGCGGGGCGTCCGGCACCACCGCAAAGGTCGTCCTGATCCCCCCACCTTTGATCGAGTCGATCCGACCCACCGCGTCGATCTCGATCGAGCCCCCCAACGCGATCACTAGATCGGGTAGCGTGTTGTTCGAGGACCGCAGGTAGACCGGCCCTCTCAGCGGCTCGTCGAGCAGCGGCGTCGTCGCCTTGGCGAAGCCGTATATCGAGCCCTTGGGACAGCCATCCTGGGCGAACTGGACCCGCGTACAGACCGTCCTTATGTGCTCTTGGTCGAGGAACTCAGAGCGTGGCAGGGCCACCTGGGCGCTAGCGATGTTGGCATCGCCCTTCCGGGGGCGGAGCACCGCTCGCAGTCTCGGATGAGCGCCACGGTTGGTCTTGCCGAACAGACGCAGGGAGAGCGTCGGCCTGAAGCCGAGATCCCGGCAGCCGCCCACCTGGAAGCGCGACCTGGGGGTCGCGAGCTGACCTGTCACCGAAGCCACTTTGGAATCGACTTGCATCTCCGTGCAGCTCGTGGGGTTAAGAGCGAACCGACGCCGGTCGAGCTCAACATGAATCGTGCGGTAGGTGACCGGCACTCCTTCGAGGATCTGGGGAAGAGGATCGGATGCGACCGTGGCCCTGGCTGTAGTGGGGTTGATTCGGATTGCCGCGCGGGTGACGACGGTGCCGAAGTCGAAGGGACCGGCCTGGGCAGGAGCTTTGACGACGAAGCTGTACGGGGCCCCCTTATATGGACCCGAGAGATAGGCGAGAATCGGGTCCTTGCCGGGCTGGGGTAGCCACAGCGGAGCTGCACCTGGCCCTGTTGCGACCCTGCCGATACCCACTCGAGAGGCAGGCGGACAGCTTCCGGTCTCCGCCGCCACGCCTTCGCAGAGCGTGACTCCGGCGAGCTTGGCCGAGAGGCCACGCGGCGGGGAGAGCGCGAGGGCGGAGATGTTCTGTTCGCGCGATTCGCGGGTCAGGGTCATGGTGAAGGCTGCAAAGGCACCAGCTACCGGATTGGCGGTGCCGGCCGAGAGCTCTGGCGAGAAGCCGCCGGTCTCGCAGCCACGGTCGAATGACATCGGAGTTGCCCCTGCGACCGGCGAGCGCCCCGACCAGGGCGTGAACTCATAGTGGGTGAGGTAGGCGCCGCAGGATTGAGGGGCGGCGAGGGGGGCACGTGGCCCCGACTTGAAGTGCAGTCTGAACTCCCGCACGGGCTCCTGCGGCAGCCCTTCGCTCTCTGCCGTGCCAGTGAAGCTCGTGCTGAGCTGCCCCGTTACCGGATCGGCCTCGACCTCGCCAGGGAGCTTCAAATGAAGGCCGAGTTCGTCTGACACGAGCCAGACGCCGAAGAGGTTTCCTTTCACCGGCGTGCGCTGGAAGACCGCGCCATCGATCACTCTCGCGAGAGAGGGCGAGTCGATTTCAACCGTTGCGATCTTCGAGGCGCTTGGGCAGCTGGCAGGTCCAGAGGTCCCAAGCCCGACCTCCACGGCGCTGCAAGCCGCGAGACCGTCGGCGGCGCCTGGAGCGATCGTCATCCCCTGGGGCAGGACGACCCTGGCGTAACGGAGTTGAGAGGTGGCGATACTGCCGGCGTTTTCGTCCTGGGGGAGCGCGAGGCGAACATCGAGCCCGGTTGGGGCAGCTGCCTCCCCCGAGCTGGGCGTGACTGTCAGGGTTGGATCGAAATCGAGTTTCCCGCACCCGGCCATCGCCGGCAACGAGGCGATCGCCGTCGATGGTTGGTCGGGCAGGGCGTAGCTGCGGGCGATCATGCCGATCTCGAGCGGCGCTCCGCAGCGGGTTGGATTGGTCAAGAACGGCGCCGGTATGAGACCGCTGTCCCGAGGAGCGCCCCCGGGCGACGTGCAGGGTTCGCCACCGCAATGAAGTGCCTCATACGGCGTGATCCGGAGCGGATCGTGACTGGAGGCAGCTGGCACTCCCCACAAGGTCGTCGTCGCCGCCAAGAGGGGAATCAGCGAACCGGCCCCTTCAATCGTCGCCCTCAATCCGTAATCGCCTTCTGAGCGAACTCGGATGTCGATGAAGGTGGGGAAGACTTCTGCGATCAGCCCGAGGCGAGCGACTGCTTCGTCGCCGGGCGGCTCCATGTTGTAGACGGGCTCGATGAAGGTTCTCGCGCCGCCTTCGTTGAAGACCGTCACTTCGGAGATGCCGACTTGCGACCCGATCGGGCAGGAGCCCTCGCCACTGGGGTCGTTGACGTCAGTGAGGACCAGCTGCGCGGCGGTGCACTTGGGAACCACGTTCGGATTGCCCGTGAGACCTGGTGGGGAATCGATGACGATCTCGCGAGTCGTCGCATGCAGCAGGCCGCTGGGTTCCCTTTTCAGGTCGAAGCTGGTGACGAAGTCAGGATGGTCCCCTGCCTGATTCGTCGACAGCGAGGCGCTGAATGATTTGATGCCGTAGTCGCTGACGTCGGCTCGCGCGCTCGTCGCGAAGGCAAGCGTCACCAAGAAAGCCAGGACAGAGAGAAGTGCAGGGCGCCTCATCGCGACGCTCCCCTCCTGCGGGACCCACGATGCTTCCTCACGCAGCGCACCTTGCCGCGACGCTTCACGGCGCGCTTGCCTTTCCTACAGCGGGGTCGCCGGTTGACGTTGCCTCCCCCCCGGAAGTCGGTGCTCGCAGCGTTGGGCAGGGTCGGAGTGGATCCGGGATCGCCCTGACAGGCATCCCCAATGCACTGCGGAGCCACGGGTGAACTTGGGAAGCCGCCACCCACCCGCGCCGCGTAGATCGACGGCGTGCCGCCGGTGTCCTGAGACACCAGGATGTCGCCGGTATGGAAGAAGACGGCACTGCCGTCCGGGGTCATCCCGTACAGAAAATCGTCCGAACTGCTGTGACCGGATGAGATCAAGTGCAGACACCCTCCGTTCGCCGGACAATTCCCCCCTGCGTCGGCCTTCCACTCATAGACGTCCGTCTTGCTGTCGACGTCGCCGGGGACCAAGGCCTCGTCGCTCTGGAAGAAGACCGTCTCTCCGTCGGTGGTGACGTTGGGAATGCGTGAGATCGCATTCACCGGCGGCAGCGGGCTCAAGAGGGAGCCGAAGCGAGACTGCAGGCGGGCATCGGAGCTGGCCGGCGCCCCGATCGGACTGCAGGAGATGCATACCAGGCCGCCTTCAGTGGCGTCGTAGCGATAGACCTGCGTGTATCCCTCGCTGTCGTATGACGGCGTCAGGTTCGCCCGTGACTCGAAGATCAGCACTGTGCCGTCGGGGGTCGTGCGGGAAGGATTGTTGGCCGGGCCGGTGAACCTTCCCTGGCCGGACGCCGCGACATCGCTCGTCCACAGCCCCAGCCCACCGACGAAATCGCCTTCCTGGATTTCATCCCCGGTGACGTCGGCGTGGTCCAGAGTGGCGATGAAGACAGGTGCCCCCCCTTTCCATACGTAGAGGTTGTCTTTTCCGGCGACGCCGGCAACCCCATCGAGCTGTTTCGGGGAGACGAAGTAGACGTGGGACCCATCGGCGGAGACATTGACCACCGTCGATTCGCCACCGCCACCTATCTGCGTCGTTTTACCCGTGCTGGTGTCGAAGACGAAGATGTCGCCCCCTTCGAGAAAGAACACCTTGTCACCATTCTCGGATACGCCCGCAAAGATGGTGTCCCCGCTCTCCACTTCTTGGGTCTCACTGTTGTCGAGCCGTACGTACATCGTCGCCCCAGCTTCGAAGACGACGGCAGATCCATCGGTTGATGCGCCGAGGTAAGTGGCGTCGGTAGCGGGAGCTATCTCCCCCGGCAACAGCGAGACGACGTGGGTCGGGCCGCCAGGCTGGCGGTCATAGATCGCCCTGACCCCGTCCGCCGGGGCATTTGGCTCGAGCCGAACCGCAGTCACGCCGTTGCCCAAGCCGGTGACAAAGACCACGTGGTTGCCGTCCGCGCTTATCCATTGACCCTGCGCATAGAGATCGTCCCCCAGGCTGCCGCGACCGATCGGTTCAACGCTGCCGCCTGGCCCTCGCAAGTAGAAGACCGCGTCGAAGGCGTCTTTGCCCACGGCGAGACTGCCTTTGTCGCCCACGACGGTCCAGAAGGAGTAGCCATGACCGGCCGAAACGCCGCCCGGGTATGACTTCTGCGCCTGTGCGCCGCCGAGGCCGGCGAAGGTAGTCTGCCAACCGCCTTCCCCCCGCACCGCCTCATAGATGTCATAGAACCCGCTGCCGTCGAGCCCTGGCAGAGCGCCGCCCTCGACGCCGAAGATCACGCTGTCGCCGCCATCGGACGCCAGCGGCGTGGCGAAGCCCAGGCCAAGCGTGCCGAGCGTCGCGCCCGTAGGGATGCGCCCGTTCGTGCTCGGTGGCGAGACGAGCTCGTATGCTCTGCCGTCGGGCAGGCCAGATAGGGGTGCCGGATAAGTGCTGAACCTGTGGACCAGACCTTCGGTGACGCATCCGGTGCCGACTTCGCACTCGTTGCTGGCAACGACCCTGAAGCGATAAGCGGTGCCGGGAGTCAAGCCGGTGGCCCAGCCCGAAACCGATACGAATGCGCCATTGGCCCCGATCGCCCCATCCGGAACCGGGACCCGCGTCGCGTTGGCGAAGCCATTGACCAGGAAGTCCTCCTCCTCGGTGTACTCGAAGCGATAGGTCGTGGGGAAGCCGTGCGGATTTACTTCAGCTCGCAGCACTGCTTCCGTATCGGTGATCTGGGTTGCGGTCTCGCCGGAGATCTCCGGCGGACCGCCCACCCGCGGCGCAAAGGCATAGAGATGCGAGTTGGACGCCGCGGTGCCCGAAGTGACGTAGACATAGCCGGCATTGGGACTGTCATACCCTGCTTCCCCGGGAGTGAGGGGATTGTCAACCGCGACATCGGCGTACAGGACGACTTTTTTCAGCGAGTGGGTCAGTTTGGTGATGAAGTCACCCGTCGCGCTGAACTGATACACGGCTTCGTTTTTTTCGACATCGCTCACATAGACGTCGCCATTTGACTGATCGACCGCTATACCACCTTTGCCGAAACTGAAACCAAACCCTCCCTCAGGGACTTTGTCGGTTTTCAGCGCGTCCTGGTCGGACCCGTCTATCGTCAGCTTCAGGTGACCGTCGGTTCCGTCGAAGACATAAACTCGAGGTTTAAGTGGTTCATAGGGAGCGCGGGGGGAGCTCGTGACGTATACGTCATTGTTTGCACCGTAGACGTCTACTCCCTTCGCATCTGCAATGGGACCCCTCCCATCCAGCGAGCCCGTGCCGATCGTATCGTGGAGAAGTGCCGATCCGTTGGCAGCTGATTCGTACTCCGAGACGTGGTCCCCTAGAGCGACGTAAAGGTGATCGTTAGACGGATCGATCGCCAGCCCACTCCCTTCGGCGGTATTGTCCACGATGGACAGGGGCGTTGAGTAAGTGGACCCCAGGGTAGGCGGATACGAGTCGGGGCTGAAGAGCACCACCTGCTTCCCCGAGCCCGGCGGGCGGGTCTGTTCCTCGTGGACGTAGAGGTTCCCTTCTGAGTCGATCGCGAGACCGCAGGGCTGGTATTCGTCTTTTATCTGGGTGAGGTAGTTGCCGAGAGGATCGAATACGTCGATCCGACCTTCGGTTCCAGTGCCGGTGGTGCCAAAGGCGGCGCTGGCGACGTAGACGTAGCCATGCCTGTCGGTTGCCACGCCGCAGGGGTTGTTGAACAGGCCCGGCGGGTGGTTGAATCCCGGATCCGGGACTTCGTCGTCCGGCGAGGTGCCGGTCCCCCCCGTGAGGGAAAGCTCCGGGTCGAAGACGTGATCGTCGACCGCAGAAGCAGGCGAGACGCCGATGGCGAGCAACAGAGCCACAAGTACGCCCATCGCACAGCCGAGGTTGCCGGCGACGTTTATCAGCCCCCGGCCTTCGGCGTGGCGACGCGCCGGCTCTTGCAGATGCCGCATGCTTTCCCCCTCATCCCTTCCCTTGACTAGCGCCCCCTGGCTAGGGACTAAATCGCGGCTCACTTTAGGGAACGTTTTAATACCTGTCAAGATACGTCTCCGCCCTCAGAACAACCCGCTGCGGAGCAAGTTGCGATCTTCCGAAATGAGAGGGGCTGCCACCCCTGACAGCCCCTCTCGATAGCTATTGCAGTTGGCCTACGACTCGATGTAAGCCGGTTTCGGTGTGGTGACGATGTAGGTGGCGTTCCAGGTTCCGTTTCCGCAGATACCTAGGCTCAGTGGCTCATTGACCGCTAAGACCTCCAGTTCGCCAGTGCCAACTGGATCTACGTGGAGCCCTACTTCTGCAGCCGAAGCGACACAATTGATTTTGAAGAAGGTGCATCCGTTAAGTAACACTAACGGATTTAAGACCACCATTTCTCCTAATAATTTCCCGAGATTTTTCAGGTGGGATGTCCATGGTGCAGCAGCGGAAACATGGGACACGATCGAGTTGCAAGTCGTACCGCATTCCGTGAACGTCAGGGCGGTGATCGAACCTAAAAGGGTCCCTGAGGATAAGGCTGCCGAGGTCGTGCCTTCGACTAAGGATTTTTTGCACGTAATTTCAAGGGCACCCGTCAGTTTCGCGGTTGTCCCAGGTAACAGTTCAGCATGAATTTTCGTGCCCGCTGGGTACTGTTCGCCTGCGGGGCAGACTAATTCAGCTTTTTTGCAGAGAGCGACTGATGTGGTAGACGCCGAAGCGGAGCTGGCGCCCAGAAATGCCATTGCGGCCAAGGCTGCAAGCGCAGCAAGGCCTACCATCTTGGTGAGTCTCATTCGAGTATCTCCTTTTTCTCCGGCAGCAGTCAGCGCTGTCGGAGTCGGTTACGGATTGGTTTAACTGGTGACGCGAGGCGGTGCTGGAGTGGCTCCACCTGCGCATGCTCCGTTTGGGAGCAAGGCCAGATATAACACAGTCCACTCAGATGATCAAGAAGATTTTAGAAATCAAATTTCTGTCATTACAACTAGCCCACGGTGAGACTCATCACTCGCACTTGACTAGCCAACCGGATCTGACGAAGCTGGCAGGGAGAGTCGCTCGGGCCAAGGCCCGAGCAGGTCGGCGTCGTCAGGTCGCCCAGCGTCGATCAGCAGCTGCTCGGCGGCGTGAGGCGCGAAGGGTGCCAGGACACGGGCCAGAAGCAGAAGTGCCTCGACCTGCGCCTCCGCATCGGCGCGGCTGAGCTCGCCGCGGCGCTGAACTACACGCTTCTCGAAGTCCTGGATCCGCTCGAAGAGCCGGGTCACGTTGCGGACCGCCTTGTGCATCTGCAGCTGCTCGAGGTCGGCGGTTATCCGCTCCAGGCCGTTGTCGCACCATTTGCAGAGCCGCTCGCGCATGAAGGCGGTGTCTGCCGCGGCCTCCGGGTCCTCAGGCGCCTCGGCTACCACGGCGAAGCGCTGGTGCGAGTAGTCCCAGACGTTGCCGAGGAAACGACTGGCGAAGCGGAGCGCGCCGTCGTTCCAGTTGAGCGTCTTGGCGGGTCCGGCGGCATAGAGGATCGCGAGGCGGACGGTATCGGCGCCGTAGCGCTCCACCAGCTCGTCGGGATCGACGACGTTGCCGAGGTGCTTGCTCATCTTGCGGCCGTCGGCGATCACCATCTCGTGGAAGAGGCAGCCGGCGAAGGGCTCCCCCTCCTCGAGGAAGGAGAGCGGGCCGATGTCGCGCAGCGCCTTGGTGACGATGCGCTGGTCGAAGACGAAGTTGCCGCTGTCGGCGCCGGCGACGAGACGCTCGGCGGGCAGCCAGTGGCGCAGGTCCGAGTGGCTGAACATCTCCGTTGAACGGGCCTCTGGCGGCACCGCCGCCGGGATCCACAGCCACAAGGCGTCGAAATGGCAGTCGAGTGTGTCCGTCTCCCGCTTGGCGGGCTCGCCGCAGCGGGGGCATGAAACGTTGACGAAGGCGGCGTGCTCGGCCAGCGGGTTGCCCTCGGCGCTCGGCTCAACGTCGCGGGGCAGCACAACCGGCAGGTCCTCCTCAGGGACCGGCACGGCGCCGCAGCTCCCGCAGTGGATCACCGGGATCGGCGTACCCCAGAAGCGCTGGCGGGAGATCGAGAAATCCGCGGCGCGGTAGCGGATGGCCGGACGGAGCCGAGGCTCGATACCGGAGGCCCTGCTGGGCGAGCCATCCCCCACCCGTGGCGCCCGCGCGGCGATCGTCGCGTCTGCCTCGTCGATACCGGGAATTCCCAGCACGGCGGTGGGCCCGAAACGAGCATCGACGAGCGGCGAGACGAGGACCGGTAGCTCCTCCCCGCCCCATGGTGCGGCCACGGCGGCGCCGGTGTCGACGAGCGGCACGGACTTCGCGTCCCGCGCGCTGCGCTCCCAGCCTCCCGAGCGCAGCTCCTCGAGCTGCTTCCGCACATCCGGCTCGGTGGCCCAGCGCTCGAGCTCGGGATGACGGGGGGAAAGCGCGACGAAACTTGCCTCGGCGACCGCCTCCACGTGGGGAGTGAAGGCGACCAGCTCCTCCCCACCATCCACCGACAGCCCCACCTCAACCCCATCGTTGCGCCCGAGGATGTCGCGCTGCGTGGCGAGCGAGATCTCGTCCCACTCCTGCTCGAGATCCCCGAGGCGCCGGTCGTTCTCCTCTAGGTAAGGCGTCACGCGCAGGAACCAGGTCGGGCGCAGGATCAGGCGCACCTCGTTGTGGCAGCGCCAGCAGCGGCCGTCCTCGACCTGAATCGCGGCGAGCGTCGTGCGGCAGTGGTCGCACCAGTCGACCGTCGCCTCAGCGCGGTAGATCAGTCCTGCGTCGAGCAGGGTCAGGAAGAGCCACTGCGACCAGCGGTACTGCCCCTCATCGGAGCTGTAGAAGGCGCGGTCGTAGTCGAAGGAGAAGCCCAGGCGCTGCATCTGGGCGAGCATCCGCTCGCCGCAGCGCTCGACCCACTCGGCCGGCGGCACCTTGCGCTCGATCGCCGCAATCTCGGCCGGCAGGCCGAAGGCATCGAAGCCGAAGCCGAAGAGGACGGCGTCGCCGAGGGCACGGCGAAAGCGGGCATAGGCGTCGCCGATCGCGTAGTCGCGCACGTGCCCCATGTGCAGGTTGCCCGATGTGAACGGGCTAGATGGCTTGATGTAGGAGTAGCGCTCCGCCTGTCCCGGGCCCGGCGTGGCGAAGGCGCCGTGCTCGGCCCATGCGGCCTGGCGTGCCCCCTCCACCGCCGCCGGGTCGTATTTGGGTATTACGTTGCTCATATAAATTTGACCAAAGAGCGGCAGGCGCGTATCTTCTTGATTCGAGTCTACATTTGGTGCCTATTCAGTGCCGATTGTGTGACGGAAGTGAGCCAGGGTCAAAAAAGGGGTGGTTCCGCGCCCGTCGTGTCCGGGGGCGTGCCTAGCTTCAAAACACCGAGACAGTTCGGCCCCGGCAGCGCTGCAACGCGCCGGGGCCAGCCGAGACCTGAACAGGAGGTCCCAACATGAGAGAGGATAGAGGGGTCGCGTTGCTGGTCGACGGGCGTTTGGACGAACGACTCGTCGAGCGGGCCTTTGAGGCTGCAGCTGAGGGCCCCTACGAACAGCGAGTTCGCAATGCCTTGGAAGCCGCCATCGATGCGGTCGAGGCCGACCCGGATCGAGCGTGTGAGGCCCTCTGGACGCTGCGTCATGACGACGCAACGGTCGAGCGCCTGGTGCAGTGCATGAACTGCTCCCCCGAGCGCGCCACACTGGCCCTCGGCGCCGCTTTTCAGATCGCCCACGCCGAGCTTGCCAGCGCTGAGCCCGACCTGCGCAGCCGCGTGCCCGAACTACTGCACTGGCTGGAGGGCGAGTGGTGACCGCCCCCTGAGAATCGCGTCGGCTGCGGCCTCGGGCCCAATCGCCGGCGCCAGCGCCAGGAAGGAGAGCACAGGGACGACTTGGCCCAAGCGCTGCGCCTGCCCGCTGGCGACGTAGTAGTGGAGGATGCCCCAAATCGCCGCCACCGAGGCTTCGGCGGCCAGCTCCGTCGGGCGCTGCTCGGGCGGAGCGCTTTCGCGGAAGAGGGTGGTGATGCTCGCCATGATGCTCTCGCGTCTGCGCATCCCGTCCGGGCCAGGCGCGAACGCCTCGGCGAATCCGAGCCGACCGAGCACCGGGTCGCGGACGATGTACTCGCAGATAGCACCAAGCGCACGGTGGGTTCCGCACGCCCACGAACCCCCTTCGACATACGCCCGCTTGGCCTGCGACAGCGCGCGGTCGACGCGCAGCTCCAGCGCTGCGAGGAAGCAGTCCTCGACGCTCTTGAACTGGGCATCGAAGCTTCTGCGAGAGACTCCCGCCGCGCTGCGAATACGCGAAACCGTCAGCTTCCAGTAGCCGTCGGCAGCGGCGAGCTTGGCCACCGCGGAGAGAATCAGCGCGCGCTCGTCGCCGGGGGTGTCGCCGTTCGCCTCCTCGGAGCCCCTGAGGACTTCTGACTCTCCGGCAAAGCCCAGCGAGGCAAATTTGTGATTAAGGGATCCGATCTCGGCGGCAGCCTCGCTGCGATAGCAGAGCGCCCACTCCACCAAGGCCTCGGCGACGTTCGGCAGCTCCCACTCGCGACCGTCGAGGAGCCGCGTGCGCGCCACGCCGGCACCGCCGGCGACCACCCCCTTGATCAGGAGCGGGGGGACCGTGATCTCGTCAGGGGCACGGGAGAAGCTTTCTCCGACCATCGCCTCGAACATGCCTTCGGCGCGTCGCATCTGCTCGAGCGCCGCCGGACCCACCGCCAGCACCTCGACGAGCGCAAGACGACCCGTTGGCGGTTTGCCCTGGATCTCCTGCCCGAAGGCCGAGAAGGCGAGCCGCAGCCGCTGCTCCCACTCCCGCTCGCCGCGTTGGGCGGCGACGATCCGTCCCGCTGCCCGCTGCACGACGAGTTCGTAAGTGCGGAGAAAGCAATCCTCCTTCCCGTCGAAGTGCACATAGAAGGCGCGAGTCGACACCCCCGCCAGCTTCGCGAGCTCGCGAACCGTCACTGCGCGGTACCCGCGCTCGCCGACGATCTCGATCATCGCTCCGTGGATACGAGCGCGCTGGTGTAAGGCGACCTCCCGCGCAGGCCTCCCGGGGCCCGGGCTCAGCTTGCGGTAGAGCGCTTCCGGCGGTTCGGCACCCGGAGTAGCGAGTGCGGCCGCCTCACTCGTCGCGGCCATCGACGTGCCCCGCTCCCACAGGTCCGTGCAGCAAGTCTCTTCCTCTCCCCGGCTCCGAAATCCCTACGTTTCGGATAGAAACCCTAGTCGTACCAGAGTCAGTGCCGGTTCGCAACCTCCTGAAATAGACAACAGGAGGATTGCTAATCAAATTCTTTCTTGCTTTGTATAACAACTTTTAGCACTTAAAGTTATTATGCGCAAGATTCGTGCCCCAAAGGGCCGGCGGGGCCAGCCCGGGCGGCTATGTTGCGTCGATGCTCACACGCAGCGCCGCACTCGAGGCGATCGCCGGGCAGCACTTCGAGGTCGTCGTCATCGGCGGCGGCATCACCGGTGCCGGGGTGGCGTTCGACGCCGCCTCGCGCGGCTACTCCGTGGCACTGCTGGAGCGGGGCGACTACGCCGAAGGCACCTCCAGCCGCTCTTCGAAGATGGTCCACGGCGGCCTTCGCTACCTGCAGAACCTCGACCTTGGGCTAGTCCGCGAGGCGCTGCTGGAGCGTCAGCTGATGGTCCAGTTGGCTCCGCACCTGGTCTACCCCACCCCCTTCCTCGTCCCCTCCTTCGCCGAGGAGCGCCGCGATCGGAGGGTCGGGCTCGGGCTCAACATGTACGACGTGATGGCGACGACGCGGGTAGGTCGCAGCCGCCGCGAGATGCGCTCCTCGAAGGAGGGGGACGAGGACTACTACTGGTCGCCCGACCGCCATAGGACGATCCCCCCCGACGAGGTGCTGGAGATGGTCCCCTCGCTCGCCCCACGCGACCCGCGCGACGCCTACCTCTTCTACGACTGCCAAACCGACGACGTCCGTTTGGTCCTCACCGTGCTGGGTGAGGCGGAACGCTTCGGCGCGGCGATGCTGAACGGGGCCGAGGTGAGCGAGGTGCTGCTCGAGGGCGGACGCGCCTGCGGGGTTGCCTTCGTCGAGGCGGAGTCCGGGGAGCGGATCGAGGTTAGGGCCGACAACGTGGTCAACGCAACCGGCGTCTGGGCCGACCGGATCCGGCCGGAGGAGGTGATCGAGGAGGAGGACGTGCCGCGGATCTCCCCCAGTCGCGGCACGCACGTGCTGCTCGATCGCAATGACCTCTCGACCGGGCGCGCCGCCTGCATCGTCCCCGCCGGCCAGGGCAGGGCGATCTTCGCCCTGCCCTGGTACGGGCGGACACTGGTCGGCACCACCGACAACGACTTCGACGGTGACATCGATCGGCCCCAGCCCGGAAGCGACGACGTCGAGTACCTGCTCAACGCGGTCAACGCCTTCTTCGGCGTCTCGCTGAACGACTCCGATCTGGTCGGTGCCTACGCCGGAGTCCGCCCGCTGATCTCCACTGGCGACCCGAAGAAGTCGGTCGACATCTCTCGCAAGGCCGAGCTCTACGAGACGTCCTCGGGGATGCTGACCATCACCGGCGGCAAGCTGACCACCTGGCGGCGGATGGCCAAGCAGACAGTCGACCGACTGGTCGAGCGCGAGGCTCGCGATGCGCCCTGCCACACGGCCGAGATCCCACTCGGGATGCAGGCGCGTCCCGATGACCTGCAGGCCCCCGGCGGGGTCACGGAGGAGTCTGTCTCCCAGCTCGCCTTCCGCTACGGGCACGCGGCGCGGGCCGTCCTCGACGTCGCCTGGAAGGACGCGAGGCTGGCGGTGCCGATCGTCCCCGGGCGCCCCGACCTACTCGCCGAGGCGACGATCGCCGCCCGCCTCGAGCAGGCGCGGAGCGTTGCCGACGTGCTGCTGCGCCGCACTCGCCTTGGCCTGCTCGCCGCACCGCAGCTGCGTACGGCCGACGCGGTGCGGCCGGTCGCCGAGGCGCTCGGCACCGAGCTTGGCTGGTCGCGGCGACAGGTCAAGCGGGAGGCGGAGGCCTGGGTATCCAATGCCTCCAATAACCTGGGCTCATGACCAAGACTGAGCTGGAGTCCAAGCACCTCGCCGAGCTGCACGCTCTCGCCGCAGAGGCCGGCGTGCCCCGCTACCGGATGCTGCGCCGCGAGGAGCTAATCGAGAAGCTGGCCGGCGAAGCCTCCGCCGAGAAACCGAAGGAGCGTGGAGAGTCGCGACCGCGCCGCGAGCGCAAGCCGCGCGAGCGAACCGATGGATCTCGACGCCGCGAGCGACCGGAGAGGCGCGACCGTTCCGAGCGACCGGAGAGGCGCGACCGTTCCGAGCGACCGGAGAGGCGCGACCGTTCCGAGCGACCGGAGCGACGGGAGCGAGCCGAGCGCCCGAAGCCGGAGCCGCCAGCCGAGGCACCCGAGCCGACCTACGAGAAGAGCTCGGAAGCTTCCGACGCCGGAGAGCGCCGGCCGCGGCGTAGGCGCCGACGCCGCTTCGGCCGCAAGCGCAAGGAGTTGAGCCTGCACAACCTCGTGGCGCCGGGCAAGGAGCGCCAGACGATTGTCTACGCGGAGACGCGTGAGGGTTGCACGAAGCTGCTGCGCGAGCTCGCAGTCGAACTCGCAGCCGAGTCGAGCGGATCCGATCCGGTGGCGCTGCTGGTCGAGCCCGGTCCCGAGGAGCTGGCCGAGTGGAGGCGTGCCGCGCCGCAGGCAGAGATCGTCGCGGCCGCACAGGCCCGCCACGCCGAGGACGCGATCGCCCAGGCCACCCGCCGCGCTGAGGGAGGCGAGAGCGTGATCGTCCTGATCGACTCTCTGACCCGCCTGGCAGAGCTCGGCGATGCCGACGACACCACCAGCCTGCTCGACACCGCCCGCGCCGTAACCGTCGTCGCTGCGCTAGAGCACCACTAGCCGCGGTAGGCGATGCGGCGCCAGGAGGGCTCCTTGGAGAGCTCGATCAGCTCCGGGCTGCGATCTGGCTGCACGTAGCCGAAGGTCTGGGTGCGCTCGTCGAAGACCACGTCGAGCTCCCCCTCCTTCACCCGCTGGTCAAGCCAGGCGCCGCGGAAGACGAGACGCCGCAGCCAGTGGACCAGGCTGCGGTTGGCGGGGCCGACCAGCTCCTCCCAGTTCTCGTTGATGTGCTCGCCCAGGCCCGAGGCGGGCTCGGCGATCTCGCCGCTGACCGCGAGGTCGAGCAGGTCGTCGAGCTCTTCCCGGCTCAGTCCCTGATTGACGAAGCCGAGCTTGACCGCGGCCTGCTCCACGCGCTGGCCGAAGTCCTCCTCGTTGAAGGCGAAGCGGAGCTCGCCGTACTCGAGCACGTAGTCGGAGCCCGACTCGTAATTGCCTCTTCGCGTCGTCTTCTTTTCCATCGAGTTGAAGCCCATCTGTCCCGCCAGCCCAGGCGGAAGCAGGGTCGGGATCATGCCGATCATCGTAACCCGGTGCCGGCGCGCCGCCGACCCTGAACGAGGGTTTGCACCCTCGGGCCGGCTAGTCGAAGGTGGCGGCCTGGGCGCTGGGAACCTTGCCGCCGCTGCAGGGCGGCGGCCCGTGCCCTGGCCGGGGCAGGATCTGGAAGTTGGTGACAGCGTGGAAGGGCGTGGTCGAGCCGTCGTTCTGGGCAAGGTTGATGACGAGGCGGTAGAAGCCGGGGCGCAGGTCCCGGTAGTAGATCTGCGGCAGCGTCGCCGGCGAGTAGGTGCCGGCGGAGCCGATCCGCTCGGCCAGCACGCCGTTGGGGCCGGAGTACTCAGGGAAGTCGAACGAGGCGCCGACCAGGCGGCCGCGCCCGAGCGCGCTTTCGATCGCGCGCTCCAGCTTGACCGGGTCGACGCAGTCAGGCACGCGGTCGAGGCCGAAGCGGATGTGGCCCTCCCCCAGCTGGGGTTCGCCGCCGAAGTGACGCGGCGAGAGCTGGAAGTTGTGGACATTCACCTTGACCACGACCGCGTGGCTGCGCTGACGGGCCCCGTTACGCGGCGAGACGATCTCGATGCTGGGCTCTCCGGGAGCGGGCTCCGCCCTCGCCTGCGAGGCCTCGTCCCCGTCCGAGGAGAGCACGAGGACGAGCGCGATTGCCGCTCCGGCGAGGGCCACGAGGACTGCGATTCCGGCGCGCATTCGAGTCCGCACTCTATGAGAGGCTGCGCCCCGACTGGGTCTCGTCGACGCAAGGAGGACAGGTGGAAGAGAACAGCAGGCAGCCGTGGCTCCTGATCGCGATCGCTGCGCTGGGGCTGGCGCTGGGCGCGGCATCGCTGGTCGTCGCCTTCGACGCGAAGGACACCAGCGAAGACGCGGTGCAGAAGGAGTCGGTTGAAGAAGTCTCGATCCGGCTCTCCAACCTGGCCGCCCAGCTCGGAGTCGCCGAGAAGAACCTGAGCGGCGAAGAGCGCACCGTCGAAGGCGAGGCGCGAAGGGACACCCGCGCGACGCGCGATGTCGCCGGCGCCCTCTCCAAACGGATCGCCAAGCTCGAACGCGAGACTGCGGCGCTGCGCAAGCAGGCGAAAGCGACCGCGGGGCTCTCCAAACAGGTCGGCAGCCTCGAAACCGACGTGAAAACGATCGACACCCGCATCACCGCGCTCAACGAACGGGTGAGCAAGCTGAGCAAACGCGTCAACGCGACAAGCAGCGACGGCGGTCAGACCGCCGGCTAGCTCAGGGCAGGAAGATGGCCGCCTGCTCGACCGGGGGGCGGGCGGGCGGCTCCTTTTCCTGCCGACGCGGGCCCAGGTGGAGAAGAGCGACGAAGCGCTCGTCGCCGGGTAGGCCGACCGCGTCCCTACCTGCCTCGCAGCGCAGCAGCCCCGGGGTGCGCCAGTAGCCGGCCAGGCCGCGGGCATGGGCGGCGAGCAGGACGATGTAGGAGGCGACGGCGGTCGCGTGCAGGTCCTCCTCGTCCTGGACCGGATCGCCGCCGAGCCGGCAGGAGACGACGACCAGAGTCGGGGCGCGGTCGAGCTTCGCCGCGCCCTCCGGCCCCGCGGCCCGCTTCAGCCGCTCGAGCGCTTCCGAGCCGACGACCCGGAAGCGCCAGGGCGTGGTCAGGTGGTGGTTGGGGGCCCAACGGGCCAGGTCGAGCAACTCGAGCAGCTCCTCGCGCCCGAGCGGCTCGGGGCCGAAGGCCTTGTGGGTGCGGCGGGTGCGGATCGCGGTCTCGATGTCCATGGGGAGACGGTCGACGCTCACCAGCCGTTGCGACGGCCGAGCCACCAGGGAACCCCGATGGCGAGGCCAGCGGTGGCGAGGCCGATGCCGACCGGCGGAAGTGGTGATGGTCCTTTGTCGTCCTCACTCGCCGCAGCCGGTTGCGGAGCGGGCGGGGACGGAGACGCGGCCGGGCCCTCGGGCTCGGGTTCGCCCGCGGAGGGAGGCACCGGCACGCCAGGCGCAGGCGAGACCGAGGGACCGGTGCTAGCGGGAGGGATGGCGCCAACCCCACCACCACCGGTCGCAGGAGGCACCGCGGGCGACGTGGTCGGCGGCACTGCGGGCGGCGTGACCGCGCCTGGCACCGGAGCGCCGCTGCCGACGCTGGCCGACGGTTCGGGCGCGCGAGGCGGCGGCGGAATCGGGAAGGACTCGCCGGCGACGGCGGTGAGGACCTGGCCGGTCACCCATACCGGCGTCTGGTCGCTGGAGGCCGAGTAGCGGTAGTGGCCGTCGGCGGCCTGCCGCGCGGCGAGGTAGTCGAGGGCGCTGCCGGGGTCGACGCCAACCGCCTGCATCCCCTGCACCGCCCAGGCGGTCGACTGCGAGTTAACCGCCCCCGCGGCGCCGGTAACGAAGCCGCCGCTCGGGCGCTGGTGTTTGCGTAGGTAACCGAGGCCGTGCTTGGAGATCTCTGCACCCGGCATCGCCTGCATCACCGCTCCGGTCCCGTCGGCGGTGCTGAACGAGTTCGGCACGTCGCCCCAGCCACCGTCTCCGTTCTGCACTTTCCCGAGCCAGGAGAGCGCGCGGTCGAGGCCTCCCGCCGCGCCGGCGGTGCGCAGGGCGATCACCGCAAACGCAGTGGAGCCCGGCCAGCCGACCCAGGACCCGTTCTCGGCCTGTTTGTCGCGGAGCGTGGCGACGAGGTCGACGCCACCGAAGGAGCTGGGGTCGATGCCCGAAGCCTCGAGGGCGAGGATCGTCCGCGCGTAATCGCCGGCGCTGCCCAGTTCGTCGACGTTGGCGCGCAGGAAGTCGATCGGGGTGCGTCCGAGGCGGGCGACGTCGAGCGGGTTGCGGTCGGCCGCGGCAAGGCCCAGCGCCACCCAAGCCGTGGTCGAGACGCTGGATTCGTCTTCGAGCGAGGGACCGAAGCCGCCGTCGGCGTTCTGCACCGAGGTCAGCCATTTGACGGCGCTGCCGGTGTCGGCGCCGGCCGGCGCGGGCGCGGTCGCAGCCAGTGCAAGGACAGCGATGACCATCGTGGCGACGCCGCCACGGAGGCGCGGCCCCCATCCACTGGAGCGACCGATTTTCCGGCTCCCCCTCCCCCACTCGAAGCGCTCGCGGAAGCGAGCCAGCATCCGGATCATCGCCGGCCCCGCGATCAGGGCGAAGGCGACGTTGCCGATCGCGTGGGCGGCGTCGAAGGGCACCGCGCGGGACTGGAATGCGAGGAAGCGCTCCAGCGAGAGATCGCCACCGTAGGTCGCCATTAGAGAGAAGTTCAGCAGAGCGCCGTAAACGATGCCGGCCGCACCGCAGACCGCGGCCAGCGTGAGGCGCCCGACGTTGCGACCGCCCACCGCCGCGAGGCCGGCGCCCAGCACTCCGCAGAGCCCCCAGCCGGCCATCTGCCACGGGGTCCAGGGGCCCTGGCCGAACCAGAAGTTGGAGACCAGCGCCGCGAGCGCGCCGACCGCGAAGCCTGGCGCGGCGCCGAGGGCGAAGCCGGCGAAGATGACGATGTCGGTGGTCGGCTTGACGTTCGGGAAGGCCGCGAAGGCGATGCGCCCGGCGATCGCCAGCGCCGCCAGCGCCGCGACCAGAGCCACGACCTGGGATGGCGGGCGCGAGCGCTCGTACCAGGCGAAGCCGCCGAGCAGAACGGCGCCGAGAATGAGGAAGCTGGCCGCCTCCCAGGACATCAGCCCCGCTCCTCCTCGAGCAGGACGGCGGCACCCTGCTCGGGGGTGATGACGCCTGGGAGGTCGAGGACGCGGGCCACCTCGGTGGCGAAGTACCAGCCGCCGGAGAGGATCTCGGTCGCCGGGCCGTCGGCGATCACGACGCCGTCGCCGAGCAGCACGACGCGCTCGGCGAAAACGGCGGCGAACTCGACGTCGTGGGTGGCAATGACGACCCCCGCTCCCTGACTCGCGAGCCCGCCTACCAGCTCCGCGAGTCTTGTCTTATGCGCCCGGTCCATACCGCGCGTCGGCTCGTCCAAGGCGACGAGGCCGGGCAACTCGCCTCCTTCCATCCTTCCCGCCAGCGTGATGGCCAACGCCAACCTCTGACGCTCGCCGCCCGACAGGTCCCTCGGGTCCGAATCGACTGCATGCTCCAGCCCGACCATCCGCAGCGCTGCCATGCCGTCAGCTCCGGGCAGCTCGTCACCCACCCGCTCCCGCACCAGGTAGTCGCCGGGGTTCTGTGTCAGTAGCGCGATGCCGTTGAGCGCTTCGATCTTGCCTCGAACTGGCTCCACCAACCCGGCGACCGCTCGAAGCAACGTGCTCTTTCCGGCGCCGTTGCGACCCATCAGCGCTACGCGTTCTCCGCGCTCAACCTGAAGGTCGATTCCTCGTAGAACATCACGCGCCTCATCACCGGTGCTCAGCTCTATCCAGAGGTCGCGGGTCTTGGCTGCTGTTGGTGGGTGGGAGAGGGGGGCGGGGTCACCCCCGAACTCAACTTTTTCGGACGGCGAAGGTGGTCGTCCGTGGGAGGAGCGGCCGAAAAAGTACAAGCCGTTCGGGGGTGACCCCGCCCCCCTCCAACCAACGGAAGCCAAGATTTGGCGAGCGTCGCGGACACCGATTGGAAGTGGATCGATGCCGGCGAGAGAGAAGAGGCGAGCAGCGGGAGTCTCCAGTGCTGAATCGGCGTCCTGTGCCCAAGCAAGGAAGTCGCGGGGTGCACCGTCGAAGGAGATGGCACCTGAGTCCATGGCGATGACCCGATCGGCGGCGGCGAGGCAACGCTCTAGGCGGTGCTCGGCGAGAAGGATGGTTACTCCCCACTCCTCGTTGAGGCGGCGGAGGAGCCAGGTCAGCTCATCGCCGGCTACCGGGTCGAGCTGGGAGGTCGGCTCGTCGAGGAGGACCAGTTGCGGTCGCGTCACCAGGGCGGCGGCCAGCGCGACGCGTTGCAACTCGCCGCCGGAGAGGGTGTCGACCGTGCGGCTGAGTAGGTGCGGGATCGCGAGGGCTAGCGCGACCTCCTCGACTGCACGGGCGCGCGAGGCCGGGGCGTCGCCGCGTAGCTCCAAGGGAAGCTCGACCTCCGCCGCGACCGTGGTCGAGATGACCTGGGTCTCGGGGTCTTGGGCGAGGTAGCCTACGGCGGCGGCGAGCTCGCCGGGTCCGGTTGCGAGAGCGTCGACGCCGGCGACTTGGACGCTGCCCTCTATATGTCCGCCGTGGAAGTGCGGGACGAGGCCGCAGGCGGCGCGTAGGAGGGTTGACTTGCCGCTGGCGGAGCGGCCGGCGAGGAGAACCAGCTCGCCGGCGCCCAGTTGCAGCGAGACGTCGCGCAGCGCCCCGCGCTCTCCATGGGGATAGGAGTAGGTGAGCTCTTCGATCGAGAGCGCGGGGATGATCCGGGCGGAGGTCGCAAGTTCAGGCATGCGTCCGCTCCAACGGCCGGGCGACAGTCGAGCTTGGCGACTTTCCCCTCATATACCGGGGGTAAGTCGCCAAGCGAGAAGAAAGAGGCGCAAACCCCGCGAGGAGAACGACGAGGGCGACGGCGAGCGTCGCTGGGCCGGCGCCGATCTCGATTGCCGGGTAGAAGTCGAAGGCGTCGGCGCCGGACAGCTTCCCCGCGATGCCCGCCGCCAGGATGCCCGCGCCGACCACGTAGAACCGTCGGTCGTAGCGCGAACGCGCTCGTGCTCTAGGCGCCCTCGGCGTGTCCAGCGCATAGCCACGGAGCTCTAGGGTGGCGGCGACGTCCACCGCCCGGTCCAGCGAGCCGGCCAGCAGGCGCCGGGCCAGCGGGGCGCGGCCAACCGGAGCCGCGGCGGGGCCACGCAGGCGGGCGGCATCGCGGAGGCGGGCACCGTCTGCGGCCGCCAGCGGCACGAGGCGGGAGACCAGGGTCGCGGTGAGCGCCGAGCGGCCGGCGAGCGGGCGCAGCGAGCGGAGCACGCGGTCGGGGTCGACGCAGGCCGAGTAGACGGCGAAGACGACAAGGACAACGGCGGCACGCAGGCCGAGCACCGCACCGGCGGCAACCGCCTCGGCGGTGACGGCGACCTGGCCGAGCAGCGGCCACTCGCCGAGCCTGGCCAGCACCGTCTCGCCGCGGTCGACGACCAGCGCGTTGACGGCGACGATCAAGAGCGCCAGCGTCAGGCCCATCCAGAGCGCCGCCCGCACCGCGCGGCCGGCTCCCGCGAGCAGGCCAGCGAGGATCGCGGCGGCGCCGGCGGTGCCGAGCACGAGCGGGTTGGAGTAGAGGAAGGAGACGACGACCAGTGATCCGAGATAAGTGACGGCCGCTCCCGGAGACGCCGCCTGAAGCGGCCCCGGCCGGGACGTGTAGGCGAACGGCGATCTCATCGGAGCGGAAGCGGAGTCTTCTTGCCGCCGTCGACGGCGACCGCGTAATGGTCGCGCAGGTCGTCCTCGTCCAGCAACGTCGCCGCCGCCCGAGCCCCGGCCGCGCTCGTCCCGGTCACCACCCACACCGGCGGCGCCTCGTAGCGGCGGGTGGCGGCCACCAGTCCGGCGTTCCGGCCGAAGTCGCGTGCCGGCGCTCCCTCTTCGTCGAGCCCGCGCAGCTCAAACCCGTCGCCGACCTGCACGAACTCCGCGAAGACCCCGCTTGCCTGCAGGCCGTCCTCGATCTGCGCCGCGGCCGGGTCACGGCGCACCTGATCCCAGGGGCCGACCAGCACCCGGATCGCCCCCTCGGGATCGCCGGAGGCCACGACGGCGCCCTCCCGCTTCAGTCGGGCGCGGACCTCGGCGCAGGCGTTCCCGCCGGTCAGGCACTCGACCAAGACCGGGAGGCGCCGGCCCTCGTAGCCGTCGACGAACGGGTGTGGCCAGGAGCCGACGACGGCGGGCACGCGCTGCGTGGCCGTCCAGTCGCGGTAGTCCCACCAGATCGCCTCGCCACCGCGCAGCTCGTAGTCGGCCGCGCCGACGCCCGCCTCGACGCCGTTGACGTAGTAGAGCCAGTCCCAGAAACGGCCACTGTCGCGGGTCGCTTCGAGGCCGTCGATCGACTGCACGAAGCCGCCGCCGTAGCGGGTCGAGATCTCAGCGCTGCGTTCGAGCACCCGCATCACCGTGTCGGACTCGGTGGTGTCGTCGACCCCTCGGCCGAAGAGCTGCTCGGCCCCGTAGTCGCGAGTCGCCGTCAGCTCGACGTGGTCGAGCTCACTCCCCGATCCCAGGCCGCAGCCGGCGGTCGCGAGCGCCAAAGCCAGCGCGATCGCGACCGCCGCACAGCGGCGTGTGGCTCCTAGTCGCGCGGGCACTTCCCCCCGACGCAGACCGCCTCGCGATTGGACGGAATGTCCTTGGGGTGGCGGGCGATCAGGTTGGCCGCTTTGCTGAGAACGACCGTCGCGCGGCCGTCGCCGCCGGTCGGCCCGGTCGCGCCGGTGACCAGCGCTCCCTCGGCGGGGGCCTTCTTGCCTTTCTCGTCGTAGGAGAAGACGCGGACGGTGAAGGGATCGCCAGCGACCGCTTTGTCCGGCGCGCTCAGCATCAGCTCGTCCGGGTACGGGAAGGACGCCAGCGCCCAGAGCACTTCGTCGCCGGCTTTCACTTTCACCATTTCGCCGCCGAGTTCGGGGTTCTCGTGGTTGACCTTCAGGTACCAGGAGAAGCCTCCACCCGCGGTGGAGCCGCCAACCCCGCAAATGCCGAGACCGAAGTCAAAGGCGTCGGTAATCAGCAGCGGCTTCAGCGCATCGGTGAACCGGGCCGCGGCGATCAACATGCCCAGCGCCGTCGGGCCTTTGATCGTCACCTCTTTGCCGCTGCCGCCAGTCCCTCCTCCGAAGCAGGTCGCTTTCGGGCTGGTCTTGACCGTCTGAGTGAAGGCGCCGAACGCGTCTTCGGCGAGCACCTTGCCGCCCTTGCCGACCACGCGCAGGTCGGCGACGGGGCCCTTCGCGGCCGCACCGGCAGCGAGCGAGAGGATGAGAACGAGAGCCAGCGCGCACGCGGCGGCCAGCCGGAATGGAATGAGTCTTGGCATTTAAAGCCACCCTTTCCTCGAGGGTTGTCATGGCTGGCCGGGGAACAGGTCTCCTGGCTTCCGGGATGAGTCTGCTGCGCCTTCCCAGAGAGGCGGCGCCTCTCCAGTGGCCGGCGCACGTGGCGCCCGCAGCTTCCTTCGCCCGGTCACAGTGGCGGGACCGCGCCGGCTTCTCACCGGACTTCCCTTGAACCACCGACCGTATTTACGCGAGCGAGTCTATCCGTCAGGCGACGAGGGGGATGACGCAGCGGAATTTGCGGGTGTCGGCACTCGGAGCAGAACCCACCACGCCTGCCGTAGAGACAGTCGCGGCGCTGTAGATACCTGGTGCGGTGTAACTCGACATCTCTCCAGACCACTCGTCCCCAGCCGCCAGCGTCACCCCAGGCTGCTGGGAGAAGGCGACCAGTTGCAGCGCCTCGGGCAAGGTGCCGCCTTGGGCGGCGCAGGAGGCCGCGGCGGCAGGGGCGGTCAGCGCCACGTCGGCGGCGGAGGCCTGCCAGCAGGCGCCGGCGAAGAGCCGGGTGCCCGGCAGGCAGCCGGCCGAGTGGCCGTTGACGGTGGCGGCGTTGACGGCGTGGATCGCGTTCTGCGCGGTCTCGGCTTCGACCGCGCTCTGGGCTTTGCCGGCGGTTTCGGCATGGGCGGCCTCCGGCACCTGACCGAGGCTCAGCTCGTTGATTTCAGCTCCCGTGATCTGGGCCGTGGAGCCGGAGAGGGAGCCGAGCGCGCCCGGCTTGAGGCGGTTGACCGGGACCGAGTGCGGCTTTAGCCGGTTGCCCGGCAGCGACTTCACCTTGATCGTCTTGCCGTTGATCTTGCCGGCCGCGTACACGGTCCCGCCCAACGCGACGAACAGCGCGATCGCCGCCAACACCAGCGCCGGCGAAGGCCAGCGGATCCCCTGTCTCATTCATTCCTCCAATGATTTCGACTGCAAGCGGCGGCGAGGGTAAACCGACCAAGCCGAGCCGACCAAGGAGGTTGGACGAATATACATACACGGGTTCGCAATTGAGCGCCGCTGGCGCTGGCTATCCTCAACTTGATGCGCCCGCGCTCGCACAGCGCTCGATCGCGCCTGGCGAGCCCGCTCGCCGCGCTCGCCTGCCTGCTCGCGCTCGGCGCTGTCGCCCCCGGCCAGGCCGCGGCCTCGTACCGCCTTCACCCGCCTAGCCCGACGGCCTCGACGAGCCAGATCCGCGAGGAAGCCGCCCGGGTGGCCCGCTACTGGACGCCGGCCCGGATGCGCAGCACCCGGCCGCTCGGCGGCGGCGGCGCGCATGAAGACGACGCCAGCGCCAGCTTCGCCAGCGTGCTCGACGCGACCCTCCCCCCTTACTCCGTCAACGGCCGCATCTTCCTGCGCCAGGGCAACGCGCGCGGCTACTGCTCGGGGACCGCGATCAACAGCTTCACCCGGCAGTTGGTGCTGACCGCGGCGCACTGCCTCAACTCGGGGCCGCTAGAAACCTCGCCGCGCACGATCTGGTCGCGCTTCGTCCAGTTCGTGCCGGCCTACAGCAACGGAATCGCCCCCTTCGGCGCCTTCATCGCCTACCGCAGCAAGGTCTTCGCCCCCAAACCCTTCGTGATGGCGGGCAACCCCGATTACGACGTCGGCGCCTTCCTCACCCTTCCCAACGCCGCCGGGCAGAACGTCGCCGACGCGGTCGGCGGCGGTGTGGCGATCGCCCTCGACCGCCCCCGCGGGCAGCAGTTCCAGACCTTCGGCTACCCGGCGACGCAGCGGGCGCTGCAGCAGTGCGACTCCCCCTACGTCGGGGATGACGTCCTCACCTACAGGTTCGCCGGCCCGCCGACGATCGCGATCCGGTGTCGCTGGACTCCGGGCGCCAGCGGCGGCGGCTGGCTGGTCGACGAAGGGACGGCGATCAACGGCGTGACCAGCTACGGACACCGCGGCGACCGACGCCATACCTTCAGCCCCTACTTCGGCAGCGGCAACGTCGGCGCCCTCATCGCCGGCCTCTGAGGCGCTAACCGATGCATTGATGGGCCCCTATAAGGGGTCAAATGCATCAGACGAGCGGACTCAGGCGCTCAGCAGATCGCGGTAGAAGCGGTAGTCGCGCCGGTCCGGGCGCAGGTTGGAGGCGAGCGCCAGGTGGTGACGCGCCCGCTCGGTCTGGCCCGTCTTGGCGAGCGCGCGGCCGAGGCAGAAGTGGGCGAAGTCGTTGACCTGGTGCGTCTCGACCACCGCCTTGAACTCCGTCGCCGCGGCGGCGAAGCGACCGCAGCGAAAGTAGGCCCGGCCCAGCGCCTCGCGCACCGAGGACTGCTCTGGCGCCCGCCGGGCGGCCGCCTCGAGCGGTACCGCGGCTTGCTCGAAGTCATCGTCGGCAAGCAGCTCGATCCCGCGCCGGTAGAGCGTCAGGGTCGACTCGCCATCGTGCTCGGAAGGCATCGCTCAAGTGTAGGCGGGCAGCATGGCGGACCCGAAGGTCCGCCATGCTGCTGAGCCATGCTGCTGCCGTTCCGCCGCTAGCCCTGTTTGCCGCAGGCGCCCACCTTGAGCGGCAGCGTGCGGTCATGGAGGCGCTTACCGTTTTGCGCCTTCAACTTCATCACCGAGAACAGCGGATCGGTGCAGAGGTTCGTCGAGTTGATCAGGAGGCCGCGGTCGCCGCCCTTCATCGTCAGGACGAATCTCTTCACTTGCACGTCGGGCGAGTTGAACACTGTCTTGATCCCACCCCGCTCGGAGCTGATCACTCCGTAGAGCTGCACGTTCACCTGGCCGCGCAGGTCGGCGACGAGGTCGGGCAATTCGTGTTTCGAGGAGACCATGTAGACAGGCCCCTTCAGCGGCTTGTCGAGCAACGGCGTCCTCGCCTTGGCGTGACCGTAGATCGCGGCCTTCGGGCATTCCCGCGCCGCCAGCTGCGGTTTCGTGCAGACCGTTCTGATGTGGCCCTGGTCGAGGAACAGCGCGTGTGGCAGCGCGACGGCGACGCGCTTGATGTTGGCGTCGCGCCCGCGAGCCTCGAGGACCGCCCTCAGCTTCGGGTGCTTGCCGCGGGTGGTGATGTCCGGCCCGCCGAGCAGCCGCGTGGAGAGCTGCGGTTTGAACGGCAGCCGCTTGCAGCTAGTCGCCCGATAGGGCTCGGTCTGCTGGTTCTGGCTGAATGTCGCCGGGTTCGTCGGGTCGGCGCCGCCGCCCTTGAACAACGCGACGACCTTCTTTTTCCCGCACCCGGTCGGGTTGCGCATAAACCCTTTGCGCTCGACGTTGACGTCGATCGAGCGGATGTCGAGCTTGACTCCGCCGTACACGTCTGGGATCACGTCGGACACGGCGCGGACCTGAGCCGACCTGGGCTTGACGAACAGCGCGACCCGGACGACCACGTTGCCGAGGTCGAACGGACCGGCAACCGCCGGAGTGATTACGACCATCGAGACCGGCGCACCCTTGTATGGGCCGGCGAGATAGGCGTTACCGGCAATCTGGAGCGGGTTGGATCCCGTGCCGGCCCTGGTGGTGGCCAGGCCCAGCCAGCTCTTGTCCGGGCAGCTGACGCCGCTGCGCTCTTCTGCGCCGGCCTTGGCAGCCGCCGCATCGATCGCCGCCTCCGGGCAGTACTGGAGGCCCCTGAGCTTGCCGATCAACCCATTGGGCAGCGTCACGTTGACGCCCTTCAGCTCCTGCTGGCCGTCGGGCCGGTTGATGTGGACGCGGAAGGGACTGCGGGCGCCGCCCTTCGTTTTTTGCGACTTCGCTTTGAAGCTGGGCGCGAACGGCCGCTCTGCCATCGTCGTCGGACAGGCACCGCCGCCGGGAATGCTCGACAGCGTGAAGTCGGCCGTCGGCCCGGCGAAGGTGCCCGGCCGCGCCCACGGCTCCATCGCGCTCGTCGTCGTCTGTGTAGCGCAAGTAGGCGGGCTGGTCAGCACCGCCTTGGAGCCGTCAAAGCGGATTTTCACCGACTCGAACGGGACCTGGGGCAGGCCGCGGGGCAACGTGCCGGCAAAGGGACCGACCTGTTGGTCGTCAAAGACGGCGGTGAGCTGTCCTGTAGCCGGATCGGCTTTGACGTTGCCGATCAGCCTGGCGACGACGTCGTATCGCTTCGACTTCGCTTCGACCAGGATGCGGAACTCTTCGCCCGAGGCCGGGTCGCGGCTCTTCTGTTCGCCGATGTAGACGTCGCCTTTGAGCGAGCCCTCCGGCAGCGGCGGCGTCTCTACTTCGACCGTGCCGACATCGGAAGCCGCCGGGCAGCTGTTGTCCTCCGCCCGCGTGCCCTTACCGAACTGGGCATCGGTGCAGGCGACGAGGCCAACCGCGCCGGCCGGGTTGAGTCCCATCCCTTTCGGCAGCGTGACCTGCGCCGTGCGCAGGTGCGACTGGGAGATGCCATCGAAGCTCCCGTCCGGGTTTTCTTCGACTTCGCCGCCTTCTTTGGCGGGATCGAACGGCAATGTCGTCGTCACCTCGGCCGGCGACGGGGAGTCGACCTGGCTCGTTTTTGGATCGACCGCGATCCCGGGTTCAAACGGGATCCGCTCACAGCCGGTCGGCTCCGCGCCCGGGGGTAGCACCGCCTCCCAGGGGGTGAAACCCTCGGGGAAAGGCTGTTCCGATTCGGGGGGATTGATCCCCTGCGCTCGCAGCCAGGTCGAGTAGATGTCCGACGTGGGATCGAGGCAAGTGGCCGGATTGGTGATGTAGGTACCGTCGCCTGCCTGGCCGAAGTTGACGAGACGGCTTCTCAGTGTGTGCGCAAGAGGATTTGGCGGGGGTAGTTTGATCGTGAAGCCGGCGTGATAATCGCTCTCCCAAGCGACGTCCCCTTCCAGGTAGACCGGCGCTTTGGCGCTGCCGATCTTGAAGCCGAAGCGCGCCGGTTCGCCGAATTCCGGTACGAGGTTGAAGAGTTTCGCTTTGGTGTTGAGCACCGGGCTTTCGGTAGGCGGGATCACCGCGTTTTTCGGAAAGGTGGCGCCGCCGCCCCCTGGGATGGGGATCACGCCGCCGACCTGGACGGAGACCGTCACTTCCTCCCAGCCCACCTGCGAGCCGGCCGGGCACGCGTCAGCCAAGAAGGCTTCCCCCGAGCACTGTTCGGTGGCCAGCGGATTCACGGTCAGGCCAGGCGGAAGATCGACCCGTATCGCTTTCGCGACCGCTTCCGTTTCTTCCAGCGTGTTGGGGACGATCTCTTTGTGTTTGATGATGTACTGGGTGAAGCCGATCGGAGGGTGCCCAGCGGCCTGAGTAAAGAAGATCCCCGGGGTGTCGGGCGAGCAGTGATTCGGCCACGGCGTTTCTTCGGTACACGTCCCTGCCTGGAAGCCATCTTTCGCCGTGGGCGGCGTGTTTTGTTTTTCGATGACGTCTCCGGTGTCCGCCTGGGCCACCGGCGCTGCAAGCACGCCGAAGCCCATCACGACCATCGCTACCAAGACCAAGCGCCTAGCCATCTACTCCTCCTCGTTCACGCATTGACGTTGCTACGCCGCCCCTGCGTGGCGCTCGACCCTCCCAGATCGATCTACTGCACGACCCTCGACGACCCTCAACCAGCCGATATCGACCGATTAGTCGAGGTTGCCACGCGGCTAGCCATTACCCGCAGCCGCACTCGAGGAAACCCGCCAGACAGGCATAGGATGCGGTCCGCGCCTGGCTGCGGATGGGCTGGCGACTGCATTGCGTCGCCGACCGGCCGATGCTAAGGTACTCAAAATTTAATAAGGAAATCTTTTCCCAAAACGGGGAATCTTTCCCCCCAGTGCCCCCAGCAAGCACCAGTACCTTAATCGGTTAAAGGGCTGGCCTTAAAAGCCGGAGATCCGGGTTCGAGCCCCGGCTGGTGCATCGCCAAAGAAAGACGATTGGCGCAGCTATGGGGACGAATCTCTTCGACTACTTTGACGACGTGGCCCGCGGGGACGGGGCGGATGCCCTCTGGGCTCCTCGCGCCCCCTACCGCCCGCACGAGCGCTTCGACCTGATGCTGGTGCCTCGGGTCCAGGAGTGGCGCGAGGACGAGGCCTCGCGCCGGGCGCTGGAGCAGATCGAGAGCGAGCCCTGGGTCGAGGCGGTGGCGCAGGAGGGCAAACAGGTCTGGCTGCGACTCCAGAGCGGCTGGTTCGCGGAAGCGGCCGCGGACCTCGAGGCCGGAGCCGCCGACGCCCAGGCGAACGCCGACATCGCCGAGGGCCAGGTCTTCGCGCTCAACTTCTGGGACGCGAACTCGACCAAGGCGCTGCACGTCGGCCACCTGCGCAACCTTGCCCTCGGCAACGCCCTCGGCGCCGCGCTGACCGAGGCCGGAGGCAAGGTCGAGCGGCGCAGCATCATCTGCGACGTCGGCCGCAGCATGGGCGAGGCGATGGCCGGCGTGGCCCGCAGCGGCCGCCACCTCGGCTCCTCGCCCGGCAACGGCCAGAAGAGCGACCACTTCGTCGGCTATTGCTACGCCGACTACGTCAAAGCGGGCCGCGGCATTAACGAGCTCGCCCAGGACCATCCCGCCGACTCGCTCACGCGCGAGGTCGACGTTCACAACGACAGCGCCGACGAGCTGCTCCTGCGCGTGCTCGCCGGCGACCAGTCGGCGCTGGAGCTGTGGTCCCAGACGCGCGCCTGGGTGATCTCGGGCCAGCGCAAGACCCTGGCCCGGCTCGGCATCTCCTTCGACAGCGTCTTCTTCGAGTCCGACTTCCTGCCCGAGGTCGCCGAACTGACCGAGCTCGGCCTCGAGGAGGGGACGCTGGACCAGCGCCCCGACGGCGCCGTCTTCTACGAGACCGGCCGCGAGGAGCTGGAGGAGATGCCGCTGGTGCGCTCCGACGGGGTGCCGACCCAGCACATGCGTGCCCTCGCCTACTGGATGGCGGCGCCCGGGCTCGACGGCACCACCTCGATCCAGGTCTGCGGCCAGGAGTGGTTCTCCCACGTCACCTGCCGCCGCCAGTTGATGGCCGAGCTCGCCCACACCAAGGAGGGCAACGGCTTCCACCCCTACCACGACATCTTCCACGGCATGGTCGCGAAGGAACGCCAGGCGGTGAAGTCGAGTAAGAAAGACGCGCTGCTGATCGACCACCTGCTCGAGTGGATCGACGAGCAGGTCGACGGCGAGGCGGAGCGGGCCGCCGTCCGTGCCCGGCATCCCGCGCCGGAACAGCTGGCGGCGGAGATCGCGCTCGGCTACTTCCTCCTGCACCCGGCGACCAAGCGGGTGAACTTCGAGCCCGAGCGCCTGCTGGTCGAGGGCAAAAGCCTCGGCTGGGACATGGCGCGGGCACGGGCGCGCAAGAACGGCAACGGAAGCGCCCCGGCGCCCGCCGCCGAGCTCGCCGAGGACTCCGACTACCGCTGGGTGGTCGTGCAGGCGGAGATGGTCCGCCGCCACCTGCGCCTCGCGGCGAAGCGGCTCGACCCGATCCCGCTCGCCCGCTTCGCCTCCCACCTCTCGCGCTGGCACCTGGAGGAGGAGCGCCGCCCAGAGGTCGAACGCGTGGTCCAGACCACGCTCGATGGCAGCGCCCGCGGGCTCGGCCTGGAGGGAGAGGGATGAGCACGCTGCTGGTCGACAACCACGACTCCTACACCTACAACGTCTTCCACTTGCTGGCCGAAGTCTCGGGCGAGGAGCCGATCGTGGTCGACAACGACGCCGTCTCCTGGCGGGCGCTCTCGCGCTGGGACTTCGACGCGATCGTCCTCAGCCCCGGGCCAGGGACGCCGAAAAGATGGCACGACTTCGCCGTCTGCAACGACATCCTCCGCTACAGCGAGGCCCCGGTGCTGGGCATCTGCCTCGGTCACCAGGGCCTCGGTCACCTGCTCGAGGGCAAGGTCTCGAGCGCGCCCGAGGCGATGCACGGCCGGTTGAGCCGGATCGAGCACCAGGGCACAGGCCTCTTCGAGGGCATCCCCCAAGGCTTCCCCGTCGTCCGCTACCACTCGCTGGCGATCACCGACATGGGGCCGGACGGCCAGGTCACCGCCTGGGCCGACGACGGCGTCGTGATGGGAATCGAACACAGGCGGCGGCCACTCTGGGGGGTGCAGTTCCATCCCGAGTCGGTGGCGACCGAGCACGGCGCGCGGCTGGTCGAGAACTTCTTCAACCTCGCGCGCAAACGCAAACAGGCGCGCTGGAAGGGCGCCAAAAGGCGCCCGCGGGAGGTCAGCCACCGCTCGCTGGCACGGCGCACGGCCGACAGCGGTATCGAGCTGCGCGTCCGCTCGATCCCCGAGGAACCCTCGACCGAGGTCCTCTTCGAACGGCTCTTCGCACAGGCCGAGCACGCCTTCTGGCTCGACAGCACCGACGCACCGACCCCGCTCGCGCAGCGCTCCTACCTCGGCACCAGCGCCGGCGCCGAGCGCTGCGTGCTCGAATACGAGATCGAGGACGGCGCCGTCTCCGCGCACCGCGCCGGTGGCACGACGACCGAACGCGGCTCGATCTTCGATCTGCTCGACCGCGAACTGGCCGCCAACGCGATCGAGACCCCCGGCGGCATGCCGCCGGGCCTGGTCGGCGGCTTCGTCGGCTATCTCGGCTACGAGCTGAAGGCCGACTGCGGAGCGGCGACCAACGTGCACAGCTCCGACGTCCCCGACGCGGTGATGATGCTGGCCAACCGGCTGGTCGCGGTCGATCACACCGAGGGACGCACGCACCTGCTGGCTGTCTTCCGCGAGGACGAGGACGACGCCGAAGACTGGCTCGACCGAGCGGAGGCGGCCGTGTACGCAACGCTTGCCGACCCAACTCCGCTCTCGCCTCTGCCGGCAGGCGGGGAAAGTCCCCACGTCACCTTCCACTGCGGCCGCGGCCGCGAGCAGTACCTCGCCGACATCCGCCGCTCGCAGGCCGAACTGGCCGCGGGCGAGTCCTACGAGGTCTGCCTCACCGACCAGATCTGGACCGACGCTACGCCGGAGCCGTTCGACCTCTACCGCAACCTGCGGCGCAGCAACCCGGCGCCGTTCGCGGCCTACCTGAAGCTGGGCGAGGTGGCTGTGGTCAGCTCATCGCCGGAGCGCTTCCTCTCGGTCGACCGCGACCGCACGGTCGAGGCGCGGCCGATCAAGGGGACGACCTCGCGCTCGAACGACCCGGCCGAGGACGCGGCGCTGAAAGCCGAGCTGACCAGCGACGAAAAGACCTACGCCGAGCACCTGATGATCGTCGACCTGCTGCGCAACGACCTCGGCCGGGTCTGCGAGGTGGGCAGCGTCGAGGTGCCGGAGCTGATGATCGTCGAGGACTACGCGACGGTCCACCAGCTGATCTCAACCGTCCAGGGGGTGCTGGGCGCGGACCGCAGCGCGGTCGAATGCGCTCGCGCCTGCTTCCCGGGCGGCTCGATGACCGGGGCGCCGAAGGAGCGCACGATGGAGATCATCGACGACCTCGAGGACGTCGCCCGCGGTGTCTACTCGGGGGCGATCGGCTACTTCGGGCTCGACGGCGGCATGGACCTCAGCATCGTGATCCGCACGATCGTCCTGCGGCCGCGCCGGACGACGATCGGCGCCGGCGGGGCGATCGTCATGCAGTCGGACCCCGTGGACGAGTTCGACGAGATCCTGCTCAAGGCGCGGGCGCCGATGGCGGCGATCGCCCGAACCGTGACCGGCAGCGACTCGCGCGACGCCTGGAGCGTCGAGTTGGAGCCCGCGACCGCGGAGGCGGAGGCAGCGGCGTGAGCCCACCGGAGGTCGAGCCGGAAGCGCCGGCACGGCCGGCGCCGGATGATCAGGGCTGGCGTGTCCGCCCCGCGTCCGGCAGCGACGTGCCCGCGGTCGCGAGGGCGCTTGACCAGCTCCTGGTTGAGCTGGGCGGCAAACGACCGAGCATTGAGGAGATGGAAGTCGAGGCCCAGGCGCTCGTCGACGACCCCGCCACCGGGGCACTGCTGGTGGCCGAGGCGGGGGGCGAGATCGTCGGCGTGCTGGCGGCGAGCTGGCAGCGCGCGCCCCACGTCCCGGGACGTTACGGGACGATCCAGGATCTCTGGGTCGACCCGAACTGGCGCAGCCGCAAGGTCGGCCAGGGCCTGGTCGAGGCGCTGGCCGAGACCGCGCGGGAGCAGGGGGTCGGCCGGCTCGAGGTCGGCCTGCCGCGGGAGAGCTTCGCGGCGATCGCGGCCACCGAGCGCTTCTACACGGGCAACGGCTTCGCCCTGCTCGGCCCGCGCATGCGGAGGTTGCTGGATGAGTGAGCTGCTGATGATCGAGCAGCGCCCCGCCAACGGGAACGATGACGGTGACGCGGCGCTCTGGATCCTCGAAGGCGGGCAGGTGCTACCGGGGATGGACGACGGTCGGCGCATGGCCGAGGTCCGCGAAGGGCTCCGGCGCCACGCCCGCGTACGCTCGGAAACCGCCGACGCGACCAGCGAGGAGGTCGAGCGGACGCTGGGCACCCTGCACGAGCAGCACTACCTGGACGCCCTGGCGACCGCCACCGACGTGCCGGTGACGATGCCGGAGCTGACGCCGCCCGGACTTCCACCCGACATTCCCGTCACCGCCGGCCTCGTCAGCGCCGCCCGCGAGGGGGTGCGGACCGCGATCGCGGCGGCCGAGCGACTGCTCGACGGCGCCCGCTACAGCTACGCGCTCTGCCGCCCCCCCGGCCATCACGCCGGGCCCGCCTGGCTGGCCGGCTACTGCTACCTCAACACCGCGGCGGCGGCGACCCAGACGCTGCGCGAGGGCGGCATGACTCCGGTCGGGATCCTCGACATCGACCTCCACTACCCGAACGGGACCGCAGCGATCGTCGCCTCGATGCCCGACACCAGCCTGCACTCGCTGCACGCCTGGCCGGTGACCAACGTGGCAGGCAAGTCGGTGGCGCCCCGCAGCGAGCGCGAACGCGTCGTCTCCTTCCCCGGGAACCCCGATGCCGAGTCCTACATCGACGCCCTCGCCACCTCGATCGAGATGCTCGCCGATTCCTCGAAGGTGCTCGTCGTCTCGCTCGGCTACGACATCGTCGCCGGAGACCCGCACGGCTCCTGGGCCTTCTCGCCGCCGATCTTCGAGCGGATCGGCTCGATGCTGGCGGCCACCGGGCTACCCGTCTGCACGATCCAGGAGGGCGGCTACGCGCTCGGCAGCCTCGCCGAGTGCAGCCATGCCTTCGCCACCGGACTGCTCGACGGAGCCGGGGCATGAGCGGGCTGGAGACGTTTCGCCGTCGGCTCGACCCGATCGACGAGGAGATCGCCCGCCTGCTCGGCGAGCGCTTCGAGATCTGCCGCGAAGTCGCCCGCTACAAGTCCGCGGAGGGGATTCCGATGATGCAGCCCGAGCGGGTCGCCGAGGTGCGGGCGCGCTACCTCGCCCGCGGTGCTGAGGCCGGCCTTCCCGCCGAGTTCACCGCCGAGCTCTTCGAGCTCCTGATCGGCGCCACCTGCAAGCTGGAGGACGAGCTGATGGAGGGGAGCGAGGCGTGAGCGCCCTTCCCCCCGGCCCCTCCCTCCCCAGTGACCGCCAGACGGTTCGCTGGACCGAGGAGCCCCTGCCCTTCCTCGAGGAGTGCCACGAGCTCTACGGCGACACCTTCACCCTCCAGCTCCTCCACCTCGGCACCTGGGTCGTCCTCGCCGATCCGGAGGACGTGAAGCGGGTCTTCACCGCGGACAAGAGCCAGCTCGGGGTAGGGCTGCCGAACTTGATGCTCGCCCCCCTGCTGGGCTGGCGCTCGGTGATGCTGATCGAGGAGCCCGAGCACATGACCCGGCGCAAGATGATGCTGCCGCCCTTCCACGGCGAGCGGATGAAGGCCGACGCCGAGATGATGGCCGAGATCGCGCGGCGCGAGGTGCGGTCCTGGCCGGTCGAGGAGCCCTTCGAGCTCTGGCCCCGCATGCAGGCGGTCACCCAGGAGGTGATCATGCGCGCCGTCTTCGGCCCCGACGAGGGCCGCCTCGACCACCTGCGGGAGCTGCTCACCCGGCTCACCGAGACGGTCAACGACGCGGATCAGCTGGCCATGCTCGCCGCCCACGGCCCGGACTGGCTGGAGAGCAGCGACAAGTACCGGCAGACGATGGCGCCGGTGGAGGAAGCGGTGCTGGAAGAGGCGCGGAGGCGACGGGAGGAAGGAGAGAATGGCCGCAAGGACGTGGTCTCGATGCTGGTCGACGCGCGCTACGAGGACGGCGCGCAGATGAGCGAGAAAGAGCTCCGCGATGAACTGCTGACCCTGCTCACCGATGGCCCCACCTCCACCTCGCTTGCCTGGGCCTTCGAGCGCCTGCTGCGCCACCCGGAGAAGCTCGAGCGCCTGCAGGAGGAAGTCCTCGGCGGCGAGGGCGACGCCTACCTGGACGCGGTGATCAAGGAGACGCTGCGGATCCGCCCGCCGGTGCCGGTGGTCGTGCGGCGGCTGCTCGAGCCGATGGAGCTGGGCGGATACGAGATCCCGGCGGGCACGGTCGTCGCGCCCTGCGTCTACCTGATCCACCAGCGCGAGGACGTCTACCCGAACCCCGGCGAGTTCGAGCCCGAGCGCTTCCTCGAGCAGCGGCCCGGCACCTACACCTGGATCCCGTTCGGCGGCGGCGCCCGCCGCTGCCTCGCCGCCAGCTACGCCGAACAAGAGATGAAGCGGGTGATGAGGACCGTCCTGAGCGAGGTGAAGCTGCGCCCAGTCGAGTCTCGCGCCGAGCAGGTGGCGAGGAGCGCGATCGCCTTCAGCCCGGGCCAGCACGGCCTCGTCGTCTCCAGCCCCCTGACCCCCGCGTACGCATGAGCACCGAGACCGACCTGCTCGTCGTCGGCGCCGGCGCGAAGGCGGCCGGGATCGCGACCAAGGTCCACTCCCTCAACGGCCTCGGCCTCGCCTCGCTCTCGATGAAGGTGATCGAGGGAACGGAGGTCGCCGCCTCCTGGCTCGGCCTCAACGGCGCCACCTCGGGCGAGGAGCCGCTGGCCGTCACCCCGATCAAGGACGTCGGCTTCCCCTACCAGAGCTTCCGCGAGTTCGGCGAGGCGGGCGAGGCGATCGACGACGCCACGATGCGTTTCTCCTGGCAGCGCTACATGGTCGGCCTGCGGCGCTACGCGCGCTGGATCGACGCCGGATCGCCGTCCGTGCGCCACCGCGACTACGGCGAGTACCTGCAGTGGGTGCTCTCGCGGGCGACGGACGGGGTCAGCCACCTGCGCGGACGGGTGACGCGGATCTCGCTCGACGAGGCGGGCGAGCGCTGGGTGGTCGAGGTCGAGGAGCCCGCGGGAACGTCCCGACACAGCAGCCGCGCCCTCGTCCTCACCGGCCCCGGGGTCCACCGCGCCTTCCCGCACGAGTCGGCGATCGCTTCGAGGGTCTTCCACTGCGACAGCAAGCGCAGCGAGTTCGCTCGGCTGCCGAGCGAGGAGAACTGCGACATCGCCGTGGTCGGCGGTGGCGAGAGCGCGCTCAGCTGCGTGATGTTCCTGCGCGGCTTCCGGCCGCGCAGCAGGTTCACCATCTACACGCCGATGCTGCCGCTGAGTCGCGGCGAGAGCTTCCTCGAGAATCGCGTCTTCTCCAACCCCGACGTGATCGAATGGGAGTCGCTCGATCTGGAAGCGCGGCGGGACTTCGTCAAGCACAGCGACCGCGGGGTCTTCGATCCACCGAGCCTGGAAGCGATCGGCTACGACAATCGCTGCCAGTTCGTCACCGGGCGGGTCACCGACGTCGCCGCGGCCGACGGCGGCGAGCGCGTGCGCGTCGACTACGAGGCGCCCAGCGGCACCACCGGTGCGGAGCACGACTACGTCGTCAACTGCACCGGCTTCGACCTGCTGGCGCAGCTGCGAACCCTCTTCCCGACTGAGATGCGTGCCGAGATCGAGCGACAGACAGGTGGGCTGTGGGAGCGGCCCTCCTCGCAGGAGGTCCCGATCGGTCGCTTCCTCGAGTTGAAGGGAATGAGCCCCCGTATCCAGGTCCCCGGCCTGGCGGGATTGAGCCAGGGCCCCGGCTTCGCGAATCTCGGCGCCCTCGGCCTGCTCTCCAACCGTGTTTTGCAGCCCTTTTTCATCGAGAAGGAGCAAGCGCTAGAGAAGTCCTCATTGCTTGACATTCCTGTAGTGATCGAATAGGGTCGCCGCCGCTGACGCCGATCTGATGTCACCCGTGGAATCACCCGAAGAGCAGGGAGTTCTCGACAGCCTGAAGAGGGTGCCAACGGCGGGATGGATTGCCGGCGGCATCCTGGTCATAGCCCTGGTTGTTGTGGTCGGAGTTCTCCTCGCCTCGGGCAGCTCCTCCGGCGACGAAAATGTCAACTTCACCGGCTCGGCCTACCCCAACGTCGACCTCTCGAACACCCGCCAGGTCGGTGGCCCGATCAAAGCCGCCACGGTTGCCGACCTCGAAGTCGCTTGGACGCTGCCCCTGGAAGCGGAAAGCTCGTTCGGCAGCTACGCCGCCTCGCCGGTGGTCGTCAACGGCGTCGTCTACTCGCAGGACCTGGTCTCCAACGTGCAGGCGATCGAGCTCGAGAGCGGAGAGGTTCTGTGGGAAAAACCCTACGAATCGGCCACCCTCGGACCCAACGGCGTCACCGTCGGCGACGGGCGCGTCTACGGGGCGACCGCCACCGATGCGTTTGCCCTCGACCAGGAGACCGGCGAAGAGCTCTGGTCGGTTCCCCTGACCCGGATCAGCACAGAGAGTGTCGACATCGCCCCTGGCTACCACGACGGCCTCGTCTACTTCTCCACCGTCCCGACCAACTCCAGCGCCACCTACGAAGCCGGCGGCGTCGGCGTGCTCTGGGCACTCGACGGCAAAACCGGCAAAAAAGTGTGGAACTTCGAAACGGTCCCGAAAGACCTCTGGGGCAACCCCAAAGTCAACTCCGGCGGCGGCGCCTGGTACACGCCCGCCTTCGACGAGAACGGCGACATGTACTTCGGCGTCGGCAACCCCGCGCCCTTCCCCGGCACGCCGCAGTTCCCCTCGGGGGCGAGCCGCCCGGGCCCCAACCTCTACACCAACTCGATCGTGAAGATGGACGCGACGACGGGGAAAATGGACTGGTACTACCAGCAGACGCCCCACGATCTCTATGACTGGGACTTCCAGGGACCGCCGATGCTGGTCAAAGCCGGTGGACGCGACCTCGTCGTCGCTTCCGGCAAGTCCGGGATCGCCGTCGGGCTCGACCGCGAAACCGGAAAACTGATCTGGAAACGGCCGATCGGGATCCACAACGGCCACGACGACGACGGCCTGATGGCGATGCGGGGTGAAGCCTCGCGGATCAGAGGGGGCCCTGGATATCCCGGGGTTCTAGGCGGCGTGATCGCGCCCCCGTCGACCGATGGCTCGACCGCCTTCTTCCCCGTCGTCAACCAGTCCATGAACATCGTCTCCGGCTCCGAAGTCGGCGGTGGCGGCGCGCCCGGCGGCGAACTGGTCGCGCTCGACGTCAAAACCGGTGCCGTCAAGTGGAAACACAAATTCCCGGGCGCAACCCCGTTCGGCGCCACCAGCGTGGTCAACGACCTCGTCTTCGCGACCACCTCCGACGGAGTCCTCTACGCCTTCGACAAGGACGACGGGAACGACGTCTGGGAAACGGCGCTGCCCGCCGGCATCAATGCCGGCCTGGCGATCGGCGGCGACACCCTGCTCGCTCCGGCCGGCGTCCCGACCGGCGCCGGCCAGACGCCTCAGATCGTCGCCTACCAACTGCCCTGAGCGAAACCGCAACGCGCGGAGCGTGCCGGGGAGGTCAGGCCTTGCGGCCCTCGGCGAAGATCTCGAACTGGTTGTCGCGCGGCTTGCGCGGCTTGCCGCTGCCCCGGTAGACGTTGGCGAGGGACATCCCCACCGACTCGTAGATCTCGGCCAGTTCGTCGGTCGTGTAGAGGCGCTGGCGGAACGGGATCGGCTCGTAGCGCTCGAACACCTCGCCGAAGCGGATCGGCACGGTGGAGCCTTCCAGGTAACGGGTCTGGGAATTCCAGTGGTGGTCGCTTAGTTCCAGCGTCGCCTCGCCCGCGATCCAGCTTTTCTTCGGCAGGTTCTTTTCCGCGTGCAGAACGTTGGGGAGCTGCACCAGGTGGCCACCGCCCGCGCGCAGTGCTTTCGAGACGATCTCGAAGGTTCGGTAGTTCTCCTCATCGGTCTCGAAGTAGCCGACGGCGCCGTCGTTGAGGCTGAGCACAATGTCGAACTCGTCCTCCATCTCGAGCTCACGCAGGTCGGCCTCGAGATAGGTGATGTCGAGGTCCTGTTCGCCGGCGTCGCGCTTGGCCAGCTCGATCAGCTCTGCCGAGATGTCGACGCCGACCACCTCGAAGCCGCGGCGCCGCAGCTCCGTCGAGTGACGGCCGATCCCGCAGGCGAGGTCGAGCACCCGCTCGCCGCCCTCCGGCCTCAACATCGTCATCGCGCGGTCGACTTCGGCGATGGTCCGGTCGGCCCACGGCATCTGCCTCGTCTCGAGCGGAAAGCCGCGCGTGTACCAGTCCTGAGGTACCTCAACCTCGGTCATTGCTCTAAAAGCTTATAAGTAATCGGCGCGGGGGTGCTACCTGCTCGCGGCAAGCCACTGGCGCTCCTTCGAGCGCATGACCGGTGTGGCGAGGAGGCCGCCGAGGCGGCGCTGCAGGTTGCGCAGGCGCGAGTCGTGCCCGGCCGGCAGCAGCTTGGCCAGCTGGCGATACTCGCGCGAGACCTGGCTCGTGCGGAAGACAGTGGCGATCGTTCCCAGCAGCTCTGAGGGCTCGGCTACCGTGGTCCTCGCCAGCTCCTCGCCTTCGGCGGTGACCACCAGCTCGGCCGGATAGCTGCGGGTAGGCGGCGGCTGCATCGGCGCCGCCAGCGCCTCGCCAATCGCCTCGGCCAGCTCGGTGCGGACCGTGCCGACATCGCGTGAGCGCGCAGTGGCCCGTCCCTGCCCCTCCTTAGCCGTCACCAGCCGGGCGCTGCCGAGCTCGCCCTCGTCGAGCTCCTCGAGCATCCAACGGTCGCCGGCGGCAGCCAGGACCGGGATCCCCTCGACGGCGAGGCCCTGCGCGTAGACACGGGTCTCACTCAGCGACTCGCCGTCCAGCAGCACCTCCATCTCCCAGACGAAGGTGTGAGAGCAGAACGCGCGCGGGTTCGGGGTGCTGGCGTGGTGGCCGATCATCACGACCGCATCGAGCGGCCCGCCGTTGGCCTTGGTGAACGAAGGGTCGGCCTCGACCAGAGCGAGGTCGGCGATCGGCCGCACCTCGACCTCCTCCGGCATCCGCTCGCGCAGAATGTTGGTCCCGACCATGTGCCAGTCCCCAACCGAGATCCGCTCGACCCCGCCCCTGCGCAAAGCATCGACCGCGACCAGCACCTCTTCAGTCATCAGCCTGCGCCCCCGCGCATAAGCAGCCGGATGCGACGGCAGGCAATCGCCATAGTCGTCGATCCCCGCAATCCCCTCCATGTCTGCTGCGATGAGGACGTTCACGCGCCGGAGCCTAACGACAGCTATCGGCCAAGGGCAGTAGGGCAACGCCCGTCGCAGTAACCGCCAAGACCCCCACCTTCGCAGCCCCCCGTCAACTGATGGCCGACCCAGGTCGAAGTCGATGCGAGCAGGGCCATATCGCTACCGGAACTCGAACTCCGTTTCAGTGAGCTTTACGGCCCGCCGAGGCGCCAAGTGAAATTGCCCTTCGCGTAGTTGATGGTCGCCGTGTATCGATAGCCTTCCTGAAATTCGCCTTCTTCGCTGGTAATTGCCAAGCAAGAGAAGTTCTGGGCGGCGAGGCTGGTATCTACCTTTCCACCTTCGGCTTCGCATGACGTTTCAGAGACGTATTCCGAGATGCCTTCTTCGGCTTCGCCATTCGCGTCCTCAGTGATGGCCACCTCAAGTTCCTTAACGCTTTCTCGTCCGTACTCTGCTTCGACGCGTTCGAGTTCTTCTTCGGTTTCCAGCTCTTCTTCAGCCAACCTTTCTTCTTCAGCCTTTTCTTGCTGTGCAAGCTCGCGTTCTTCTTGTTCTTCCTTCTGTTCCTGTGCAACCCGATTGTCGTGGTTGACCTTGGCGATCACTCCAGCCGTACATGCCCCGACGAGCAGGCCGAGAATCACGCCACCGACAGCAATCTTCTGTCGTTTCGACATGCCTTTGATGCGTTTCTTCGCTCGCAGCCTCCGGCTGCGGATGAAGCTGGCGCCGCAATGAGGGCAAGTGTCATCAAGCGTTTGCGACTGTGCCGAACAGTTCGGGCAGACTCGAACCGGCGGTTCCTTGGCAATGGCGTCGCCCGATGCTGGCTTGCTCTCCGAGTCTGGCTGTTTGGGCCGATCGCTCATCTGCTGCCAAGCTAGGTGGAAGAGTCAGCTGGCTGCGGTTTGAGCTGGGCTGCGGCGGCGAAGTCATGATTGCAGCCAGGACACGCAGTCAGACCCTTCTTGACTCTCTCCCCGCATACCGGACACACACGGCCCTTTGGTCTAGTCATCAGCCAAATCAGCGAAAGGAACACAAAGCCGATGAAGCCGATGAAAAGAATTAGGGCGACACCGATTCCCGTCCCAGCTTCACAGGCTTCCTGCTCTAGTTGCGTCGCCTCGGATGTGCAATCGCTTCCGGCTGCTCCGGCAATCGCCCACAGAAGGATCAGCGTCGACCAGACGATCAGCGCCCAGGTCATCTTTCGCCACCGCGGTCGTTTCATCTACTGACAACCCATCCTTATTCGATCTTTTCCCAGGTGCCGCAGCCACCGGTTTCGAAATAGGGGGAGTTGATTTCCAGTGTTTGAGTGCTGTTCGCACCGCCGTTTTCGCGAATCGCGCCGGGATTCGCCTTTCCGAGCAGCGCCCAGTAGCAACTGCCGCCCCCAGGAGCGCGATATACGCCGGGCTGATAGTCGCGCCCCTGCTGCCAAACCCCATCCGGAATCGTGGTTGAGGTGGGAGCAGTCGTTTCTTCGGCCGTTTCCGAGGTTGCGCCAGATGATTCCGCAGAATTTGTGACGGTCTCCGTGACGGTCTCGGGCTCACTTGAGCCACAGCCTGCAGCCACCAGAACCAGCACGATCAATACCCCGAGCACCCAGAACTGCCGCATCTCAACCTCCCGATAGCCGTTGAAGCGACCGCGACAGTACCCGATTCTTCACGCATAGGACTTAAATCTCGATCAATCAGCCTCCGACACCGAGACGGAACCCTTGAAGACGTAGCGACAGATCTCTTCGCTTGGCTCGCCGTCGCGCAAGACAAATTCAACTCATCGAGGGCTCGGCGCCCCTTCTGTACGAGTTTCAGAAGGCTCTGGCCCCTACCTCTGGAGATCGAGATGGATCATGCGCAGCAGCTCGTGGAGTACCGCCAGCGGAACACAAGACGAACCACGCGGCACGGGTGGTGGGTGATTCGATCTCGCTGGCACGGTAGTTCGTCATTACGCAATCGGCGGAAATCACCGAAGCGAGATCGGTACGGAGGTCGGCCAAGCCGCCACAGCCTCTTGGTAGCCCTTGCCATAGGCGTCGGCGGTCCGAAAATCATCGTCACGTGGTCAACCCGCTCGCCGAACTGGTCGAGCTCGCTGGTCCCGGCTCTCGCTAGTCAGCGTTAGAGACCGAGGAGCCCTCCGACCGCGAGGATCGCCGCGAGGACGCAGAGGGCGAGGAAGAGTGCGGTTGCGATGTAGACCCACCGTGGGTTGGGTTCTCCGTCAATTCCTTCCTCCTCAGCCAGGGTTTCTGGGTAACGGGCTTTTGCGCGCGCAAGCTTGGCTGGGCCATAAAGATGGCGGGCCCACCAAGACTCGGGTCGGGCCAGTCTGAAGCCCGTGATCCACCAAACAATCCCGAGCGTGTACCAGCCGTGATCAAACAGGGGCCACTGACCCTTCAGGACCGTGACCGTCGCCGGCCCGATGATCAGCACGACCCAGAGACCGATGCCGTAGGCGATGGCGACCCCCGTCGAAACCGCAAGCAGCTCCACGGGGTGCAGTATCGCCGGTCGGGGCTACTCGCCGATAATCCCGATGCGGTAGGCGCCCGACACGGACGAAGCGGATGCGGTGACCGCCGGGGCGGTAGGGCGGCTTTTCGGCTCGACGCCTTCTTTGGCGGGGGAACGAGGGTTGCCTCCCGAGGTCGTCGACGAGGATCGCGAGGTGGTTGTAGGTCAGCTCGAGGCAGTTCGTCGCCGGCGAAGGATCGATCCAAGAAGCGCTTCGACGCCCGGATCGTCTAGCCGGTCTCGCGAGTCTGGATGAGGGATCGAGGCCGACGAGGGCCATGAGCCATACCGCTACGGGGATTCGAACCCCGGTTTCCGGACTGAGAATCCGGCGTCCTAGTCCCCTAGACGATAGCGGCGCGGGAGCGACATCCTAGCGAGCGCGGGCGGCGGCTCGTCTCGTCGCCAGAGGCCAGGCAGTGACCGCCAGGCGGTAGATTGCCTGCTTCCGGCGGCTGTGGCGGAACTGGTAGACGCGCACGGTTCAGGTCCGTGTGGAGGCAACTCCGTGGAGGTTCGACTCCTCTCAGCCGCATAGGTGCCGCGCGCTCAGGCGCGCGTTAGGCGGGCTGCTTCGCCGCCGCGTGCCAGCCGGCACGGGCAGCAGTGTCGGCGATCTCGTCGACGAAGAGTGGCCAGAGCGCTTCGGGGAAGTCGTGGCCCATGCCCTCGACCATGCGCAGCCGGGCGCCGGGGATGGCGCGGGCCGTGGCACGGCCGCCGCTGGGTCGGATCAGCGGGTCACGGGTGCCATGGATCACGGTCACCGGCAGGGTCAGGTCGCCGAGGGCCCGCGTGCGACTACCGGAGGCCGAGATCGCGTGGATCTGGCGCATGATGCCGGCGGGGTTGTGGGAACGCTCGTACATCCTGCCCGCGATCTCCCGCAGCCGCTCCTCGTCCATCGCGAAGGCGGGTGAGCCGATCAGCTCGAAGGTCTTGACGACGCGCTCGACGTAGGCGTACCTGTCACGAGGGAAGTCGGAGAGCAGCAGGGCGTAGGCCTTCGGGGTCGGCGTGCCGACCAGGCGGTTGCCGGTCGTCGACATGATCGAGACCAGCGAGCGAACCCGCTCGGGCTGCTCGATCGCCAGTGTCTGGCCAATCATCCCGCCCATCGAGGCGCCGACCACATGGGCCGAGTCGATCTCGAGGTGATCCATCAGCCCGGCCGCGTCGGCCGCCATGTCAGAGAGCCGGTAAGCCGCGGTCGAGCGGCGGCCGACGAAGACATCGATGCGCTTCGGAATGCCCGCCGAGTCGATCATCGTCGAGCGGCCGATGTCGCGGTTGTCGAAACGCACAACCCGGAACCCGCGCTCAGCCAGCGTTGCGCAGAAGGCCTCGTCCCAGGCAAGCATCTGGGTGCCCAAGCCCATGACCAGGAAGAGTGGCTCACCATCCGGGTCGCCGATCTCCTGGTAGGCGATCTCGATTCCGTTGGCGGGCGCGAGGCGCTCCTCGCTGAGGCTGTGCATGCGGGAAGTCTAGCCGGGACTGGCCAGCTGGCCAGGAAGTAAGTTGACCTTGTGCGTACGGCGATCGTCTCCGACCTCCACCTCGGCAGTGCCTTCGGCGAGGACCTGCTGCGCGACGCCGAGATCCGCCAGGTCCTGCTCGGCGAGATCGCAGGTGCCGACCGGCTCGTCCTGCTCGGCGACGCGCTCGAGCTGCGCGAAAGGCCGCTGGCGCCGATGCTGGAGGTGGCACGGCCCTTCTTCGAGGACCTCGGAGAAGCGATGCGGGGGCGAGAGGTCCTGCTCGTGCCCGGCAACCACGACCACCGCCTCGCCGAGCCGCTGCTGGAGGAGCTGGCACTCGCCGGCGTGCCGCTCGGGCTCGAGCACCGCGGCGAGCCGCGCACGGGGCCGCTGGCACGGATCGACAGCTGGCTCGGGGAGGCTCAGCTCGCCGTCGCCTACCCCGGCGCCTGGCTGCGCGACGACTTCTACGCGACCCACGGCCACTACATGGACTGCCACATGAGCCTGCCGCGGATGGAGTGCCTCGCGGCGGCGGCGATGATGCGCAGCTTCGGCTCGCCACCCGAGGCCGCGACCCCCGAGGACTACGAGCGGGTCCTCCGCCCCATCTACGGCCTCTCGTTCGGGTTCGCCCAGTCGGGCCTGGCGCGAAAGGCGGCGAGGCCCTCGGAACGAGCCTGGCGGAGGATCTCGACGCAGGATGGAGGCAACGGCCGGCTCCGCCGCCATGCCACGCGTACCGCACTCGCCGCCGGCATCCCCGCCGTCGTCTGGACCCTCAACCGCCTGCTCGACGCCGAGTTCTCCGCCGACCTCTCCGGAGCATCGATCTCGCGCAGCGGGATCGATGCTGCGACCGAGCTGGCACGCCGGCTGCAGCTGGGCGCAACCCAGATGATCACCGGTCACACGCACAGGGCCGGTCCCCGGGCGGACGAGGCCGGCTGGGATCTGCCGGGCGGTGGCAGCCTGCACAACTCGGGCAGCTGGATCTTCGCCTCGGCCTTCCACCACCCTGGTCGCCCACCAGGCCCCTACTGGCCGGGGACGGTGACCTGGCTCGAGGACGACGATGCTCCGCGGCAGGTGAACCTGCTCGCGGAGCGCTCCGGCGACGAGCTCGGCGCGATCGCCGCGCGGCTGGCCGGCTCGTGAACGGCGCGCGCTAGGCGAGCCGGAGGTGGCTCGACGGAGCCTCCCCGCTGTTGCTCCGGCGAGTCACCCCCGGCTCGCCAGCCACTCGGCGATCGTGCGGCCGATCTCCGGTCCCGCGTCCTCTTGAAGGAAGTGACCCGCGTTGGCGACCTCACGCGGCGGCGGGAAGTTGAGCCGCTCCGAGACCCGCTCGCCGACCGAGAAGGGCAGCACCGGGTCGGAATCGGCCCAGAGCACCAGCGCCGGGCGCTCGTCGGTACGCAACGCATCGGCGACCCGCTGCCCCTCGAGGGCCCCGGGCGAGTCGGGCTCGGTCGGCAGGATCAACGGGAAGGCGCGCGCGCCGGCCTTCGACTGCGGCGTCGGGTAGGGCGCCTCGTAGGCGGCGATCACCTCGTCGCCTGGGTCGTTCTTGCAGCCTCCCCGGACCAGGAAGCCGACCGGGACGTCCTCGTTGCCGCGGACGAACTCGCGGAACTGGAGCCAGGTCTCGCTCATCTGCTGGTGACCGGTGAACGGGCCCGTGTCCATGATCACCAGGCGGGAGAAGCGATCCGGGTGCTCCACCGCCAGCCGCAGCCCGATCGGCCCGCCCCAGTCGTGGACGACCGCCGTCGCGTCGCGGATATCGAGCTTCTCGAGCAGGGCCGACATCAGCTCGACGTGGCGGTCATAGGTGTACCAGCCGAGATCGGTGGGCTTGTCGGAGCGGCCGAAGCCGGCGTAGTCGGGGGCGATGCAGCGGTAACCGGCGTCGCGCACCGGCGGGATCACCTTGCGCCAAAGGAACGACCAGGTCGGCTCGCCGTGGAAGAAGACGACCGGCTGCCCCTCCCCCTCGTCCAGATAGGCGAGGCGGAGCCCGTCCACCTCGTGATAGCTCGACTTGAAAGGGAGGTCGGGCAGGCCTTCAAGGCTCTCCTCCGGCGTTCTGACGACGTCCACGCTCATTGTCGGCGCAGTCTATTCCGTGCCGTCAGCTCAATCCCCACTTTTCCGATCAGCTTTGTGCTACTCTGCCCGCCTTCTTTAGCACTAAGTCAGTCAAGAAACTAAGTCACTCAGCAAAGAAAGGAACTTTCATGGGGAACGCTCGCAAGGACACCCGGCGTCGCAGCGTGAGCATCGGCCTCTTGGCCGCCCTCCTCGCGCTTGCAATCGCAGTCGTCGGAGCAGGATGCGGTGGCGACAACTCCGCAACCGGGTCGTCCAGCGGCGGGAAGCTCGACATCGTCGGCTACTCCACTCCGGAGGCCGTCTACGAGGAAAGCCTCGAGCCTGGCTTCCAGGGCACCTCGGCGGGCGCCGACGTCAGCTTCAGCAATTCCTTCGGCGCCTCCGGCGACCAGAGTCGCGCGGTCGAGGCGGGCCAGCCGGCCTCTGTCGTCCACTTTGCCCAGGGCGGCGACATGAGCCGCCTGGTCGAATCCGGTCAGGTCGTCCCCGACTGGGATCAAAATAAATACAAGGGAATCGCCCAGGACTCGGTCGTGGTCATGACAGTCCGCAAGGGCAACCCTGAGGGTCTGGAGTCACTCGACGACCTGCTCACCAAGGACGTCGAGATCGTCACCCCCAACCCGTTCAGCTCCGGTGCGGCCCGCTGGAACATCATGGCGATCTACGGCTCGCAGCTGCATCAGGGCAAGTCGCCCGAGGAGGCACTCGACGCGGTGAAGACGGTGCTGGAGAAGACCGTGGTCCAGCCCGGCAGCGCCCGTGACGCACTCGCGGCCTTCACCCAGGGCGAGGGCGACGTCCTGCTCGGCTACGAGAACGAGGCGATCAAGGCCCAGGAAGAGGGCGAAGACGTCGACTACGTGATCCCGCCCAGCACGATCCTGATCGAGACCCCGATCGCGGTCACCAAAGACGCGCCGGAGGCGGCCCAGAGGTTCCTCGACTACATCTGGTCGGACGCCGGCCAGGAACTGTGGGCCGAGAACGGCTACCGCCCGGCCAACAAGAGCCTGGTCGACCCGAAACAGTTCCCGACCCCGGAGGACCTGTTCACGATCGCCGAGTTCGGCGGCTGGGAAAAAGTTAACGACGAGTTCTTCGATGACGAAACCGGCTCCGTCGCCGAGATCGAGAAAGAACTCGGAGTCTCGACGAGCGGCTGATGGACGCGCACCCGGCAAGCATTCCCCCAGTACAGGCAGCACCCCGGGCAGGCATCCGCCTGCCCGGGGTCGGCGCCGGCCTCGGCCGCGGCATGGTCGTCCTCTACCTCTCCCTGATGGTGCTGCTGCCGCTGGCGGCGGTAGTCGACGAGTCGCTCTCCAAAGGACTTGATGCTTTCTGGAGCTCGGTCACCGGTGACCAGGCGATGGCGGCGCTGAAGCTGACCGTCGTCTGCTCGCTGATCGTGGTCGCGATCAACGCCGTCTTTGGCACGATCATCGCCTGGGTCCTCGTCCGCGACGAGTTCCCCGGCAAGGCCGCCGTCAACGCCCTGATCGACCTCCCCTTTGCGCTGCCGACGATCGTCGCCGGCCTCACGCTGCTCACCCTTTACGGGGCAAAAAGCCCGATCGGCCTCGACGTCGCCGGGACGAGGGTGGCCATCGTGGTGGCGCTCTGCTTCATCACCCTGCCCTTCGTCGTCCGCTCGGTGCAGCCGCTGCTGATAGAGATGGACCGCGAGATGGAGGAGGCGGCGACCTCGCTCGGGTCGGGCGGTTTCACCACCTTCCGCCGCATCATCTTCCCCAACCTGCTGCCGGGCGTCGTCGCCGGGGTGATGCTCGCCTTCGCCCGGGCGCTGGGCGAGTACGGCTCGCTGATCCTGATCACGGGAAACATCCCCTTCGAGACCGAGGTCTCCTCGGTCTTTATCCGCAGCCAGATCGAGTCGGGGAACACCGCCGGAGCCTCCGCTGTCTCGGTGGTGCTGCTGGCGCTCTCAGTCGTGATGCTGATCGCGGTCAGCCTCTTCGCCCACTCCGGAACGCACGGCGAGAAGCGCGGCATTCTGGTTCGCGCGATCAACCGCGTGATCAGCCGTTCCCAACTGGGAGGGGGAAGCTGATGACCCCCACCGCTCCCGCCAAGTGGGGCCTGCGCGGCTTGGCGTTCGGCTACCTCGGCCTGCTGTTGCTCGCCCCCGTCGGGATGATCTTCTACAAGACCTTCGAGCACGGCCTTGGGCCGCCGGTCGACGCGATGACCTCACCGGAGGCCCTGCACGCGATCCAGCTGACCCTGTTGATGGTCGCGGTCGCCGTGCCCCTGAACACCATCTTCGGTGTCGGTTGTGCGCTGCTGCTGGTCCGCCGCCGCTGGTGGGGGAACTCGATCGTCGACGGGATCATCAACCTCCCCTTCGCGGTCTCGCCAATCGTCGTCGGCCTTTCGCTCTACCTGCTCTACGGCAACACCGGCTGGTTCGGTCCCACGATGGCCGAATGGGGCATCCAGGTGCTCTTCTCGTGGCCGGGCATGGTCCTGGCCAGCATCTTCGTCTCGCTGCCCTTCGTGGTGAGGGAGACGGTGCCGGTACTGCAGGAGATCGGCACCGAGCAGGAGCAGGCGGCCTCGACCCTCGGGGCGAACGGGTGGCAGACCTTCTGGCGGATCACCCTGCCGGCGATCCGCTGGGGCGTCGCTTACGGCGTCGTGCTGACGGTCGCCCGCGTGCTGGGCGAGTTCGGTGCGGTGACGATCGTCTCGGGTTCGATCTCGGGCGAGACGGAAACCATGCCGCTGTTCGTCGCCAAGGCCTTCGAGCAGTTCCAGGAGGAAGCGGCCTACGCCGGCGCGATCGTCCTCGCCCTGCTCGCCCTGACCACGCTGCTGCTGATGAGCGTCGGCGGCCGCAAGGCGAAGGCGAGCAGCGGCGGCTCACTTCCTGCCGCCGAGCTCGCAGTCTCAACTTCCAACACGAAGGAGGGTTCCTGATGGGAATCGCAGTCGAGGGAGCGTTCAAGCGCTTCGGTGACTTTCAGGCTCTGGACGACGTCTCGATCGACGTGCCGGACGGCTCGCTGACGGCCCTGCTCGGGCCCAGCGGCAGCGGCAAGTCAACGCTGCTGCGGGCGATCGCCGGGCTCGAGGATCTCGATGCGGGCCAGGTCGTGATCAACGGCCAGGACGCGACGACGACGCCGGCTCAGAAGCGCGAGGTCGGCTTCGTCTTCCAGCACTACGCCGCCTTCAAGCACATGACCGTGTTCGGAAACGTCGCCTTCGGTCTGAAGATCCGCAAATGGAAGAGGCCCGAGATCAGCGACCGCGTGCACGAGCTGCTGCGCTTGGTCCAGCTCGACGGGCTCGCCGAGCGTTACCCCGACCAGCTCTCCGGCGGCCAGCGCCAGCGCATGGCCCTGGCGCGGGCGCTGGCGGTCGAGCCGCAGGTGCTGCTGCTCGACGAGCCCTTCGGCGCGCTCGACGCCAAGGTGCGCAAGGACCTGCGCACCTGGCTGCGCCGCCTTCACGACGAGATGCACGTGACGACGATCTTCGTCACCCACGACCAGGAGGAGGCGATGGACGTCGCCGAGCAGCTGGTCGTCATGAACGAAGGCCGCGTCGAGCAGTCCGGCACCGCAGGCGATCTCTACGAGCATCCCGCCAACGAGTTCGTGATGAGCTTCGTCGGCGAGGTCAACCGGCTCGGCGATCACTTCGTGCGGCCGCACGACATGGACGTCGTGCTCGACCCCGACGAGCGGACGGAGGAGGCGCTGGTGCAGCGCATCGTCGCGCTCGGGTTCGAGATCCGGGTCGAGTTCACTCTCGGCGACGGCACCGAGGTCTGGGCCCAGCTGACCCGCCCCGAACTCCAGAAGCTGGAGCTGCGCGAGGGGCAGATCGTCTACCTGCGGCCTGGCCAGACCAAGAGCTTCAGTAGCGGCGAGGCAGTCTCTGCAGCCGCCTGAAGGGGCGACGGGGCGGGGCGCATCTTGCCGGGTGGCGCCCCGCCCCACCTCGCCATCAGGTCACTCGTCGCTCAAAGCTCTTCTCCAGCGACTCCTCGTCCTCCTCACCGGCGACCGTCTTGTCGAGGCGCACGATTGCCTCGCGGCCGTCGAGCCGCACCGTTCCCACCTGGTTGTCGAAGTAGGGCCCCTCGAGCAGGCGCCACCGAATGCCCGGCTCGGGCGCGCCCGAGAGGCGGGCCAGGGCACGGGCGAACCGGCCGAAAGGCCGGCTGAAGCCGAGCTGGATCGCCTTGCGCTCATGCTCGGCGAGGGGATTGCGGTAGGGCGAGCAAACCGCCTGGAGCACTCTGCTCTCGACTCCGGCGTCACGTTTGAAGGCGACGTCGCAGAGGTAGGCGTGATGGACGTCGCCGGAGAGGATCACGATCGAGGCCGGCGGCTTGCCGCGCTTGCCCGAGCCGACCTCTTCGAGCAGCGCGCGCAGGCGCTGGAAGGAGAACTGGAAGGCGGCCCAGTGGTCGAAGTCGCCGGCACGGCGCAGCTTCTCGCTGCCGCGTGCGACCAGGTCACCCCAGGCGCCATCGCAGAGACGCTCGTTCCAGGCCTCGAGGTCGTGGAAGGCGGGAGAGAGCAGGTAGGGCACCGTCGTGCAGATCAACAGGTGGTCGAAGTCGCCGCTGGCATGGTCGACGATCCACTCCCAGACCCGGTCGTCGCACATCGAGCGGCGCTCCTCGGTCAGGACCCGCGCCGCACGCGAGTCGATGAAGATCGTCCGCACCCCGTCGAGGTCGCGGCAGAAGCTCCACCTCGTTCCCGCCGCGGTGGAGTCGATCTCCTTCGCCCACTCGCGCAGGACATTGGCCGCGTCGGGATTGCCCCGCACCCGGGCATACACCTCGTTGTCGTCGAGCTCGCGCGGCGAGAGGTTGCCGAGGTGCTGGTAGATCCAGTAGCTCATGATGCCGCCGACGGCGCGCTCGTGCCACCAGTCCTTGCGATCCATCTCCTCGTGCCAGGAGCGCGAGATGTTCCAGTCGTCGCTCATGTCGTGGTCGTCCCAGGCCATCGAGAGCGAGACGGTCGAGAAGAGCCAGCGGATCAGCGGGTCCTCCCAGGACTCCTGGTAGAGCCAGGTGTACTCCTCGAAGTCCTTGATCTCCTCGCCGGGAGGCTGGGTGAGGTCACGGCGGGCACGGATTCGCTCGCGGGCGCGGGGAGAGCCCTCGTCGACGTAGACCTGGTCGCCGAGCATGAAGAGCAGCTCCGGCCAGTTGTCGCGGTCGTCCCGGACCATCTGCCGCGCCAGCACGTAGAGAGCATCGGGCTCATGGCCGTCGTCGTGCTCGTCTTTCGAGAGCGTGTACGGCTCCTCGTGCGGCAGCGCGACACGGCAGGAGCCGAAGCAGACGTCGAGCGGCTTGCCGGCCTCGAGAGTGCGGATGACGCTGGGCGGTAGGTCGTTGTCCGGAGGCGGCCAGCGGCGCTCGTCGTCGAGGGCGACTTCGTACTCGTAGAAGCCGCCGGGCTCGAGATCCTCGATGCGGACGAGCGCGTAGTGGTGCCCCTCGACGCCGAAGGTCTTCTCGCGATGCCCCAGGACCTCGACCTCGCAGGGCTCGCTGGTCTCGACCCAGACCGTGGCCTCGGTTTGCGAGACGTAGCGCAGCAGTGGGCCGAGGACTAGATCGGGCATGGCCCCCTCCATTCAATCGCGGTCTCCCTTCTCACGCCCCCTCCCCCTCCCAATCGTCTCGGCGACTCCCTGCCCCGCCCTCCCTCGCTTCCAGCTTCGCGGCCACTAGTCACCAAGTCCGTGGTCACCCAGCCGCAACACCCTTCCCTGCCGCGGATGGACAACACGTTACGGCCGTTACCCGTTCTTTGTCCAGCACGGCAGATCTCGCTCAAAGATAGGAAACCCGCTGCATTCCTCGAATAGGCTGGCCGTAAGTTCCTTGCCAATAGGCGGACGAAAGGGTTACTCATGAACGACGAGGGTTTGATCGGCGGCTGGTGGGTCTTCGCCGGTGTCCTGCTCCTGATCGCCGGTGTCCTCAACATCATCTACGGGATCGCCGCGATCGGCGACTCGAAGTTCTTCGCTGAAAACGTCGAGTTCATCCTCAGCAGCCTCAACACCTGGGGTTGGATCATCCTGATCATCGGGGTGCTCGAGCTGATCGCGGCGTTCTCGCTCTTCTCCGGAGGCGAGTACGGCCGCTGGGTCGGGATATTCGTCGGCTCGCTCAACGCGATCGGGGCGCTGCTCTCGATCCCGGCTTACCCGTTCTGGTCGCTCGCGGTCTTCGCGCTCTCGATCATCATCGTCTACAAGCTGGCCGAGGGTCCCACCGGCCCGAAGGCCGTCTAGCCAAGACGCCACCGCCCAGACGGGCGGTCAGACAACCTGCTGTGGACGAAGGCCCCGCTCCGGGGCCTTCGTCGTTCCCGCGGGCGCCGCAGCGGCTTCCGCACCGGCAAGCGTCGACCATGGCGCCGGGGTCGGCGTGCGCTCGACGTAGAGGACATCGGCGCGGCTGAGGCGGTCCTGCCAGTCGCGCCGCCGCTGGTCGAAGACGATGCCGAGGAAGCCGATCCCGAAGGTGATCACGGAGAGCCAGAGCCCGAGCAATCGTTTCAGCGAGCGTCCCAGCGAGAGACCGCGGCCATCGACGTCGAGCCGGATGCCGATGAAGCGCATGCCGGGTGTCTGCCCCGCCAGCGACCAGAAGCCAACCAGGTAGACGGCGCCGAGGGCGAGCCAGAGGCTGCCGCCGAGAGCCAGGGCAATCCCGGGAGCACCGCCATCGCTCGTGCCCGAGAAGACCGAGGCGACCAGCGCGGCGATCGCCGCCAGGCCGGAGAAGGAGAGGTTGACGATCAGCGCGTCCAAGCCGAGGGCGAGCCCTCGCGTGACCGCGCCCGCGCGATCGCTGAGTTGCTCGCGGCGACGGCGGAAGAAGATCCGCCGCACGAGCCGCTCGAAGCCGCTGTCGAGGCGACGGGCGCCGTCGCCGATCGTGTGGCCGACGTCCTCGATCAGGCCGACGCTCTGGGCGCTGATCGCGGCCCGCAGCTCCGGCGCCTCGGCGATCCGCTCGACCAGCCGCTGCGCCTCGTCGCTGGCCAGCAGCCGCCGCCAGACCTCATCGACCAGCTCACTGTCGAGGGCCTCGACCAGGGCGCGCTTGACCGCCTCGCTGTCGAGCGCCGACTGCACCGTCTCTTCGACCATCGGCCCTTTGAGGACCCGGGCGAGCGCCCGTTCGACCGCCTCGCTCTCGATCGCGGCGACCATCGCCTCCTCCGCCGCGGTCTCCACCGCGCGATCGATGCCGGCGGCCTTGGTGACACTGCGCGCGCTGCGCACCCCCGCCCCGAGCAGGCGCACCGAGAGCGGCAGAGGCCTTCCCGAAGGCCCCTCGCTCGAGGACGGAGAATTCGGTTCAGAGCCATCGGCCATTGTGGGCGAGTATAGGTCGGCGGCTAGCTCTTCAGCCGATCCAACAGCCGGTCGACGAAGGCAGCCTGGGCCGAATTGATCTTCTGCTTGGCGGTCTCGGGGTCGAGCCACTCGGCACGGTCGACCTCCGGGAACTCCCGCTGTTGACCGGAGCGCGGTGGCCACTCCATCTCGAAGGAGATGCTCTCGAGCGCCGCAGGGTCGAACTCCGCCTCCGCTGCCCAACAGTGGACGAGCTTGCCGCCCTTCTGGCGAACCGTGCCCAGCTCGACCAGCACCTCCGGCGCGAGCGCCGGTGCGGTCGGCCCCAGCTCCTCGCTCAGCTCCCGTAAGGCGGCCTCGAGCGGCTGCTCCCCTTCCTCGCATTCTCCCTTGGGGATCGACCAGGCCCCCTCGTCCTTTTTCGTCCAGTACGGCCCCCCGGGATGGACGAGCAGCACTTGCGGCGCACCCTCGACAAAGCGGAAGAGCAGGATTCCGGCGCTGGTCACACGCGGAATGCTATGCAGAGGCGTCTCTTGGGTCGATGCCCCGTAACGCTGAACTATCCTGCCCCGCGTGATCACGGCGGAGGAGATCGACGCCCTGTTCGGTCGCTCGCGAGATTCACTGCTGACGGAACTCGGGGGCGCTGGGCTCGATGTCTTTCCACGCTCGCTCCTGCAGCGCGGAGCCGACACCTACAAAGCGATTCGTGAGTCTCTGCGGGAGACAATCTGCCGTGACCCAAGGGTAATCCAGCTGCGGGAGGACGAAACTCACAAGCCGGAGCTGGTCGCCGCAATCGCCGACATAGTCGCGAGCAGCACCGTCGGCATCCCTCCCTTCACCGTCGCCGTCTTGATCCTTCGCGATGGGCTACCAAGGTTCTGCGCGACGTACTGGCATGACAACTGACGGCAGGCCCGACATTCGCTCGTGCTGACACCTGAGGACATTCACAGCGAATTCCGCAAGGTCCGCGCTGGGATCGATCATCGACCAGTGCCCGAGTCCGCCGCCCTAGACGGCTTCCCGTCCGACATACCGCTCGACGGGCCCCACGCAAAGCGTCAGCTGGACGAGATCAGCGAGCTGCTCGACGCGCACCCGCGCTTCTCGGAGCGTTTCGACTTCTCGTGGGCCACCGATCCCGCCAGCTACAGCATTTCCCTGGAGCTGACGCTACAGGCGGTCCTCATAGCCGCTCTCGCAGACAGTGACCAGGACCATCCGGACCTTGCCCGCCTGCGCCCGACTGTGGTTCGGTGCGTAATGAATCCCCAGTTCTCGAGTACGTGCATCTCCGCCGATGAGGTGGACTTCATCTGCATCTCGCAAGGCTTCATCAAGTTCATGCAGATCTTCGTCGGCTCAATGATCGACTTCCACGACATCGGGCGCTGGATCCATGGCGAGACGAAGCTCGCCGACACCAACCTCGTCTTCGGCCAGGACGCGGAGCGAACGCTGCGGACGGTGCCGGAAGCCGGCAAAGAGATCTGCCAGGGGATCGTCAACGCGGGCTTCAACATCGCTGGCGGCGAGCATGTCAGCCACCACTCGACAATCAGCGAGCGACTCGCGGACGACATCGGTAGGCACGCCCCGACTTTGGTCATCGCGATGATCGCCTGCGAGGGCTTTATCGTCTGTCACGAGCTCGCTCACTTCCTCAAAGGCCACAAGCAGAAACTGGTGCGTTCGATCGACGACGAGGTCGGTGCCGACGAATCAGGCACCAGCCTGCTGATAGTCGCCTCCGCAACCCTGAAGCCCCTTCCTGCTGGCACCCTCTTCGGTCCGCCTGTGTTCTTCCAGCTGGCGCGCCTCTACGAGATGATGCACAGGGTGAGGGCGATGATGTACGAGCCCGGGGACGTCAGCAAGTTCATCGCCTCAGAGAACGAACTCAAGCTGCGAATGAAACTGACTGGCCGGTACATCGCGAAGCACATACCGATGCCGCACGAACGCAGTCCCTATTGGGAGATAGTCAACGAGATAGGGGTTGTGATCCGAGGCTGCCAGCTGTACATGCTCGAGGTCTTCACCAAGGAGAAAAGAGACTTCGACTCCCCTGAGGAGGAGCCGCACCTCTATACGCGCTAATCGGGGCGCCCGGATTCGAACCGGGGACCTCGGCCACCCAAAGGCCGCGCGCTACCAGGCTGCGCCACGCCCCGCTGGCGCCAGTGTAGAGCGAGGTCGCGACCCTGGCTGAGTCGCCCGAGGGCCAACCGCTAGGTTTCGCGGCCATGGCCGACGTTCGCGCCTTCGACGCCCTCCATTACGACCCGGCGACCGTGGGGTCGCTGCAGCAGGTGATCGCGCCTCCGTACGACGTGATCGACCTGGCCATGCGCAAGGAGCTGCTGGAGCGCTCCCCCTACAACGCCGTCGCGATCGACCTGCCGAAACCGTATGGCGAGACCGGGCCGCAAGCCACGGGCGAAGGCGATCCCTACGAGGAAGCCGCGGCGGCGATCGCGAGCTGGAAGGCGGACGGAGCGCTCGTCGACGACGCCGAGCCGGCAATCTGGGCGATCGAGCAGGACTACACCGGGCCGGACGGCGAGGCGCGCACCCGCCACGGCATCCTCGCCCGTGTCCGGGTCGAGGACTTCGACGCCGGCCAGGTCCTGCCTCACGAGCGCACGCTGCCCGGCCCGAAGAAGGACCGGCTCGACCTGACCCGCGCCACCCGCCACAACCTCTCGCCGATCTTCTCGCTGAGCACGCTCGATCCCTGGCCGCTGGTCGCGCCCCATGTCGAGGCGGAAGCGCCTTTCGGTGAGGCGACGACGGACACGCTCGGAACTGTCACGCGGCTCTGGCGAGTTGGCGACATGGAGACCTGCAAGAAGGTCACCGCGCTGCTCGCCGAGGCCCAACTGCTGATCGCCGACGGCCACCACCGCTACGAGACCGCGCTCGCCTACCGCGACGAGGTGGGCGGCGAGGGCCCGCACAACTACACGCTGATGGCGCTGACCGGGCTCGACGACCCCGGCCTCACCGTCTTCCCCACCCACCGGCTGCTCTCTGGCTTTGCAGGCGACCCCGACCGCCAAAAGCGCTTCGGCGAGGGCCTGCGCGAGCTGTTCGACGTCGAGGAGGTCGGCGTCGAGGGCCTAGATCCGCTCGGCGAGGAGGGCGCTGGTGTCTTCGGCTACATCGACTCCCATCACAAACAGGGCTTCCGCCTGCGCCTGAAGAACAAGGCGATCGCCGAGCTGGATCAGCTGCTGGCGGGCAAGCCGGAGGCCTACCGCCGCCTCGACGCGGCGATCCTCGAGACCCTGGTGCTGAAGGGAGTCGCCGAGCTGAGCGAGGACGACATCCTCGCCAAGCGCGGGATCGGCTACGCGAAGAGCGTCGAGGACTCGTTGGCGCTGCTCGACGAGGGGACGTATGACGTCGCCTTCATCCTCCGCCCGATCCCGGTCGACCAGGTGAAGGCGATCTGCGAGAGCGACGAGAACATGCCGCCGAAGTCGACCTACTTCTTCCCCAAGGTCCCAACCGGCCTCGCCTTCAGCCCGGTCGGCTGAATCCCAGCGCCCTTAGGATGGGCGCGTGGTCAAGATTTACACGAAGAAGGGCGACGACGGCACGACATCGCTCTGGTACGGCGGTCGGGTGCCCAAGCACCACGGCCGCACCGAGGCCTACGGCGCGCTCGACGAGGCGTGCTCGGAGCTGGGTGTAGCGCGCGCTCTCTGCGATGCCGGTGAGGCCGAGTTGGCAGCGGACATTCTCCGCCTCCAGGACGACCTCTTCGTCGCCGGGGCCGAGCTGGCCACCGCGCCCGAGGCCGCCGAGCGTCTCGAGGACGGGATCAGCCGCACCACCGAGGAGATGGTCGCCGAGCTCGAGCGGCAGATCGAGCGCTACATGGCACAGGTCGAGCTGCCACCGAAGTTCGTGATCCCCGGCGGCAACCAGCTCTCCGCCCAGCTCGACGTCGCTCGCACCACGATCCGCCGCGCCGAGCGCCACGTCAGCGCCCTCAGCGAGGCCGGCGAGCTGGCCTCCGAGACGGTGATCCACTTCGTCAACCGCGCCTCCGACCTCGCCTACGCGATGGCCCGCTTCGCCGACGTCGACGATCCGGCCCTGTTCGAGGGCCGGCGCAAGGCCTAGATGGACCTCGGCCTGGCGGGGCGTGCCTGCGTCGTCACCGGCGCCAGCCGCGGGATCGGACGGGAGACGGCACGGCTGCTCTGCGCCGAGGGCGCCGGCGTGTTGCTGGTCGCCCGCAACGAGGAGCGCCTGGCCGAGGCGACGGAGGTGGCCGCGGCTGCCGGCTCCGATGCGGGTGGCCGGGCCGCGCACCTCGTCCTCGACGTCACCGCCGAGAACGCCGGCGAGCTGATCGTCGCGGCCGCGAACGAGCACTTCGGCTCCCTCGACGTGCTCGTCAACAACGCCGGCGCCGCCCAGTGGCGCAACCTCGACGAGGTGCCCGACGAGGACTGGCGCGCTCAGTACGAGCTCAACGTGATGGCGCCGCTGCGAGCGATGCGCGCCACGATCCCGGCGATGGCCGCGCGCGGCTGGGGCCGGGTCGTCAACGTCTGCTCGACCGCAGGCAAGCGGCCCTCCGCGGCGATGCCGGAGTACTCGGTCGCCAAGGCCGCCGAGCTCTCGCTCTCCCGCCTCTTCGCCGACCGCCACGCGAAGGACGGTGTGCTCGTCAACGCGATCTGCCCCGGCCCGGTCGAGGCCGAGCTGTGGATGGAGGAGGGCGGGTTGCTCGACCAGTCGGCGGAGATGTCCGGGGCCGAGAGCCGCGAGGAGGCGCTCGAGACCGCCGGGGCGAAGCGCCCGATCGGCCGGCTCGCCAAAGTCGATGAGATCGGCGCAGCGATCGTCTTCCTCTGCTCCGAGCGTGCCTCCTACGTCAGCGGCGCCGCCTGGTCGGTCGATGGCGGCACCGTCCAGGTGATCATCTGACCGAAGCCGCCGTCCTACTGCCTCTCTACGGCTGGCCGGACGACGAGCCGGGGCTCGTCTTCACCGAGCGGCGCGCCGACCTGCGGCGCCACGCTGGGGAGATCTCCTTCCCGGGCGGCCGCAAGGACGAGGCCGATGCCGACCTCGTGGCGGCGGCGCTGCGCGAGGCCCACGAGGAGATTGGCCTCGACCCGGCAGCGGTCGAGCTGGGCGACGCTCTGCCGCCGACCAACACCTTCGTCACCGGCTATCGCGTCCACCCCTTCGTCGGCCATATCCCCCACCCTGCCGAGCTGAACCTGGAGCCCAACCCTGCCGAGGTGGAGACCGTCCTCACCTTCTCGCTCGACACTCTGCGCGACAGCTACGAGATCCGCCGTCTCGTCCGCCGCGGCATACCGATCCACACCCCGACCTACGAAGTCGAAGGCCACCTGATCTGGGGAGCGACCGCCCGCATCCTCGGCGACCTGCTCGGGCGCCTGAGCTAGGCGTCCCGCTCAGGCCTGCCCGGCCTTCTCTGGCTGGGGAACGATCCGGATGTACGGCTTCGGCTCCTCCCAGCCCTCCGGGTAGATCTCTTTCGCTTCGTCGTTGGAGACCGATCCGGCGATGATCACATCGTCGCCCTGCTCCCACTGGGCCGGGGTGGCGACTTTGTGCTTGGCGGTGAGCTGCAGCGAGTCGATCACGCGCAGCACCTCGTCGAAGTTGCGTCCGGTCGTCATCGGATAGACCAAGATGAGCTTGACCTTCTTGTCGGGACCTATGACGAAGACGTTGCGCACCGTCTGGTTGTCGACCGGGGTGCGGTCCCCGGCGTCACCCGAGACGTCCGCCGGCAGCATCCCGTAGAGCTTGGAGACCTGGAAGTCGGAGTCGCTGATGATTGGGTAGTTGGGTGCAGCGCCCTGGGTCTCCTCGATGTCCTTGGCCCAGCCCTCGTGCTTGTCGAGCGGGTCGACCGAGAGGCCGATGATCTTCACGCCGCGCTTCGCGAACTCGGGCTCGATGCTCGCCATGTAGCCGAGCTCGGTCGTGCAAACCGGAGTGAAATCCTTCGGGTGCGAGAACAGCACTGCCCACGAATCGCCGATCCAGTCGTGGAACTCGATCCGACCCTCGGTCGTCTCAGCCTCGAAATCGGGGGCTACGTCGCCAAGTTGCAGCGCCATCAGATTGCTCCTCTCGGTGCTCGATTAGACATCACCTGAATCCATATCCGAGTCTAGACGCATCTACTCGCGCGCCCGCCAGGCCCCCGCGCTGCCGCTAGAAGGCAGAAGGGTCGTTGCGAAGACGCTCCATCTCCTCGACGGCGACTTCGTCGCGCAGCTCCTGCTCGCTGCGCTCAGGGAGGCCGCGGCGACGCCGCATCTCGTTCTGCGCATCGAGCATCTGCTGGATGTCGGCGATCTCGTTCTCGACTTCGACCTGGGGCGAGCGAGTCGGCTTCCAGTTGACCAGATCGGCGCTGCTGCTCGGGTAGAAGTGGCCGACCACGACCAGCACGCCGATCAGTAGCGCAAGCATTGCGATCGTCACCAAGACGAAGCCCACGGCCCAAGGATACGACGGCCTTGATGTTTAATCCGCGACGTGGCCGAGGCTTACGTAGTCGACGCGATCCGCACGCCGATGGGCGCCTACCGGGGCGCCCTCTCCGGTGTGCGCCCGGACGACCTCGCCGCCCACACGATCGCCGCCGTGGTCGAGCGCACCGAAGTCGACCCCGAGCGGATCGTCGATGTCTACTTCGGCGCCGCCAACCAGTCCGGAGAGGACAACCGCGACGTGGCGCGGATGGCCGCTCTGCTGGCGGGCCTGCCGCAGAGCGTGCCGGGCGCGACCGTCAACCGGCTCTGCGCCTCTGGCCTGGAGGCGGTCAACGCCGCCGCCCGCGCGGTCAAGCTCGGCGAGGGCGAGTACTACCTGGCGGGCGGGGTCGAGTCGATGAGCCGGGCCCCGTGGGTCGTCGGCAAGCCCGAGCGCGGCCTGCCGCGCGGACCGCAGACGATGCACGACACGACTCTGGGCTGGCGCTTCGTCAATCCGTGTATGGCCGAGCTCGGCCACTCGACCGAGTCGATGGGCGAGACGGGCGAGAACGTCGCCGAGCGCTACGGGATCAGCCGTGAGGACCAGGACGCCTTCGGCTTGCGCAGCCACCAGCGCGCGGTCGCGGCCACCGAGGCCGGAATCTTCGCCGAGGAGATCGTCCCAGTCGAGGCGCCCCAAGGGCGGGAGACCGTCACCGTCGAAGCCGACGAGGGCCCACGCGCCGACACCTCACTGGAGAAGATGGCGAAGCTCCGCCCCGCCTTCCGCGAGGGCGGCACCGTCACCGCCGGCAACGCCTCGACCCTCAACGACGGCGCCGCCTGCACGCTGGTTGCCTCCGAGAAAGGCGCCGAGGCGCTCGGTGCCGAGCCGCTCGCCCGCATCGTCTCCTTCGGTGTCGCCGGCGTCGACCCCGCATACATGGGGATCGGGCCGGCGCTCGCCATCCCGCGTGCGCTCGAGGCCGCCGGCCTCGCCCTCGACCAGGTCGACCTGATCGAGCTCAACGAGGCCTTCGCCTCGCAGGTGCTCGCCTCCGCCCGCGAGCTCGGAATCGACGAGGAGCGGCTCAACGTCAACGGCGGCGCGATCGCCCTCGGCCACCCGCTCGGCTGCACCGGCGCCCGCCTCGCCACCACCCTGGTCCGCGAGCTGCGCCGCCGCGGCGGCAAGTACGGCATCGCGACGATGTGCGTCGGCGTCGGCCAGGGCCTGGCGACGGTCTTCGAAGCAGTCTGAGGTAGCCTCGCCCGTCGATGACGAGCGACTTCAGAGAGCTGGCCAGCGTCGACGGAGCGGTCTCCCCGACCGCCGAGGCCATGGTGCCGCTGAAGGACGACGGGCTCTACCGCGGCGACGGCGCTTTCGAGGTGATCCGCCTCTACCGGGGCCGGCCGTTCGCGCTCGGCGACCACATCGACCGGCTCGAGCGTTCGGCGGCGGCGATAGAGCTCCGGTTCGACCGCGCCGCACTGGAGCGCGAGGTCGAAGCGCTGCTCGCCGAGCACGGCGACGGCGACGGCCAGCTGAGGCTGATAGTCACCCGCGGCGGCCGCAGGCTGGCGATGACCGAGCCGCTTCCCCCCCACGGAGAGACGCTGCACCTTGCCACCGTCACCTACCAGCCGACCGTGATCCTCAACGGCGTCAAGTCGCTCTCCTACGCCGCCAACATGCAGGCGACACGGCTGGCCAAAGCCAAGGGCGCCGACGAGGCGGTGCTGGTGCAGCCGGATGGGACCGTGCTTGAGCCGCCGACATCCGCGATCTTCTGGGTCTCGCCGCAGGGAACGCTGCGCACGCCCGCTCTCGACAACGGAGTGCTCGAGTCGATCACCCGCGACCGCCTCGTCAGGGCGCTCGAGGTCGAGGAGGGCGCCTGGCCGGTCGCCGACCTACGTGCCGCCAAGGAGGCCTTCCTCGCCTCGACCACGCGTGAGATCCAGGCCGTCGCCGCGATCGACGGCACCGACCTTGCCGCCGCGCCCGGCCCGCGCACACGCGAGGCGCAGGAGGCGTTCGCCGCCACCCTGGGCCAAGAGCTGCCATGACCGAGACCGACCCGAGAAAGCAGGGGTGAGATGGACTTCCAGTTGAGCGACGAGCAGAAGCTGATCTCCGAAACCGCGCGCGAATTCGCCGACAAGGAGATCATCCCGCGGGTCCGCGACAACGACCGCGCGGCGCGCTTCGATCGCGAGCTGGCAAGCAAGCTGGGCGAGGTCGGCTATCTCGGCGCTCCGGTCGCCGAGGAGTACGGCGGCCGCGGCCTCGACTACCTCGGCTACGGGCTGATCGTCGAGCAGGTCGGCCGCGCCGACTCCTCCGCCCGCACCGTGGTCTCGGTGCAGACCTCGCTGGTCGCCGGCTCGATCGAGAAGTGGGGCACCGAGGAGCAGAAGCAGAAGTGGCTGCCGCGGCTCTGCTCGGGCGAGGCGCTCGGCTGCTTCGGACTGACCGAGCCAGACACCGGCTCCGACGCCGCCAACCTGCGCACCCGCGCGACCAAGACCGACTCGGGCTGGTCGATCAGCGGCCAGAAGATGTGGATCTCGCTCGGCAACTTCTCCGAGGTCGCTTTGATCTTCGCCCAGACCGACCCCGAGAAGAAGCACCGCGGCCTCGCCTGCTTCCTCGTCCCGACCGCCAGTGAGGGCTTCACCGCGCAGGAGATCCACGGCAAGCTCGGCCTGCGCTCCTCCGACACCGCGGAGCTCTCGCTCGACAGCGTCGAGGTCGGCGAGGACGCCATGTTGGGCGAGATCGGTGACGGCTTCAAGGTCGCGATGAGCGCCCTCGACAATGGCCGCTACAGCGTCGCCGCCGGCTGCGTCGGCATCTGCGACGGCTGCGTCGATGCCTCGGTTCAGTACGCCAAGGAGCGCAAGCAGTTCGGCGTCCCCCTGGCCCGCTTCCAGCTGGTCCAGGAGATGATCGCCGACATGATCCTCAAGCGCGACGCCTCGCGGATGCTGGTTTACCGCGCCGGCGCGCTCAAGGACGAAGGCAAGCCGAACACGCTGGAGACCTCGGTGGCGAAGCTCTACGCGACCGAGTCGGCAGTGGAATGCGCCAACCTGGCGATCCAGGTCCACGGCGGCGCCGGCTACGTCGATGACTACCCGGTCGAGCGCTACCTGCGCGACGCCCGCGTCACCACCCTCTACGAGGGCACCTCACAGATCCAGAAGCTGATCATCGGCCGGGCGGTTACGGGAGAGAACGCGATGACGCCGATGGTGGCCGAGTAGGGCGTGGCCGGGCTGGTCGAGACCTCGCTCGACGGCCACGTCGCGCTGCTGCGGCTGAACCGGCCGGAGGCGCGCAACGCCCTCTCGCCGGAGATGATGGAGCAGGTCGCGAGCGAGCTGGAGCGCCTCGACCCCGATCCCGAAGTTCGCTGCATCGTCATCGCCGGCTCCGACGAGGTCTTCGCCGCCGGCGCCGACATCAAGGCGATGAGCGAGCGCAGCTTCGAGGAGGCGCTGCGCCACCCCGCCGCCTCCTTCTGGCGCCGCGTCGCCGCGGTCAAGACGCCGCTGGTCGCCGCGGTCTCGGGTTTCGCGCTCGGTGGCGGCTGCGAGCTGGCGCTGATCTGCGACATGATCGTCGCCTCCGACACGGCCCGCTTCGGCCAGCCGGAGATCACCCTGGGGATCATTCCCGGCGGCGGCGGCAGCCAGCGCCTGGCGCGGGTGCTGGGCAAGCAGCGGGCGATGGAGTACGTGCTGACCGGCCGGCGCTTCGACGCCGAGATGGCGGAGGAGATGGGGCTGGTCAACAAGGTGGTGAAGAAGGGGCGTTGGCTGGAGGAGGCGATGGAGCTGGCGCGGACCGTGGCCGATCGCCCGCCGATCGCGACCCGCCTCGCCAAGCAGGCCGTGATCGCCGCGGATGAGACGGCGCTCTCCCCCGGGCTCGAGCACGAGCGCCGCCTCTACGAGCTGGCGATGGCGACCGAGGACCGGGTCGAGGGGATGCGGGCCTTCCTCGAGAAGCGAGAGCCGGAGTTCAAAGGCCAGTGAGCGCGGAGCGAGCAAGCGTGCATATCTGGCTCTTCGCGCCGCGAGCGAAGCGGGAACAGGTGTTGTGAGCGTCGAGCGGATCGGCGTAGTCGGCGCCGGCACGATGGGTGCCGGCATTGCCCAGATCGCCGCGCTCGGCGGCTACGAGACCCGGCTGCACGACCCCTCCCCGGCCGCGCTCCAGTCCGGGGTCGAGCGGCTGCGCGCGGCGCTGATCAAGGGCGCGCGCAAGGAGCTCTGGAGCGAAAAGGACGCCGAGGCTGCGGGCGACCGGGTCGGCGCCGCCGCCAGCCTCGCCGACCTCGAGGAATGCGAACTGGTGGTGGAGGCGGCGCCGGAGAGCCTCGAGCTGAAGCGCAGCCTGTTCGCGGAGCTGGCCGCCGTCTGCGGGCCGAAAGCGATCCTCGCCAGCAACACCTCCTCGCTGCCGATCGCCGCGATCGCAGCCGATACGCCCCGCCGCGATCGCGTCGTCGGCATGCACTTCTTCAACCCGCCGGCGCTGATGAGGTTGATCGAGGTCGTCGCCACGGACGAGTCCAGCGAGGAAGTTCTGACAGCGACCACCGAGGTCGGCGCCCGCATGGGCCGGACCCCGATCCGGGCCAAGGACAGCCCCGGCTTCATCGCCAACCGTCTTGCTCGCCCCTTCACGCTGGAGTCGCTGCGCATGCTCGCCGACGGGGTCGCCGACGCGGCGACGATCGACCGCGTCTGCCGCCTCGGCGGCGGCTTCCGCATGGGCCCCTTCGAGCTGATCGACCTGATCGGGCTCGACGTCAACCTCAGCGTCGCCCGCTCCTTCTATGCCCAGGGTGGCGAGCCGGAGCGCTGGCGGCCGAGCCCGCTCCAGGCGCAGCTGGTCGAGGAAGGCCGGCTTGGCCGCAAGAGCGGGCAGGGCTTCTACGAGTACGGCAACGGGCCCCATCGCGAACCCGACCCGGACCTCGGCATCGCGGCGCCGACGCTCGACCCCGCCACGCTGGCACAGATCGACCCTGCCGCGCCGCAGATCCTCCCCCGCCTGCTGGCGCAGATCGCCAACGAGGCGGCCTTCGCACTCGAAGAGAAGGTCGGCACTCCCGCGGACATGGACACCGCGATGCGACTCGGCTTCAACTGGCCGCTGGGGCCGCTCGAGCTGACCGACCTGATCGGCCGCGGGCGCGCGGCGACGCTGCTGGAGCAGCTGCGCGCCGAGCACGGCGACGCCTATCGGCCCGCGCCGGGACTCGGCACGGGCCGGTAAAGCCGTGAGCGGGGGGCGCAAGCCGGCGACCGAGCAGACGGCGGCGCGCAATAGCGCCGCACGTGGTTCCCTGCCGTCGGAGGACCCGGACCAGGCCGAAGCGCGGCGCGGCCTGGTCGCCGAGCTCGATCCGCCGGTGATCGCCGGCAAGGGCGACCGGCCGGCCTGGGAGCTCGAGTCCTACGACTTCCTCGAGGGCGAGGCGCCGGACACCGCCCACCCGAGCCTCTGGCGGCTCGGCGAGCTGAACCGGATCGCCGGCCTCTTCGAGCTGGCGCCCGGCTTCTACCAGCTGCGCGGCTTCGACCTCTCGAACATGCACGTGGTCGAGGGCGAGGAGGGGATCGTGGTGATCGACCCGCTGGTCTCCGCCGAGACGGCCGCGGCGGCCCTGGCCCTCTACCGGGAGCACCGCGGCGAGCGGACGGTCACCGGCCTGGTCTACACCCACAGCCACGTCGACCACTTCGGCGGCGCCAGGGGCGTCATCTCCGAGGACGAGGTCGAGGAGCGCCGGATCCCCGTCATCGCCCCCGCCGGGTTCCTCCACCACGCGGTCAGCGAGAATGTCTTCGCCGGGACGGCGATGGGCCGGCGGGCCGGCTACATGTACGGGGCGCTGCTCGAGCGCGGCGCCGACGGGCAGCTCGGCTCAGGGCTGGGGCAAACCACCTCCCTGGGCACGATCACGCTGATCCCTCCCACCCTCGACATCGCCGAGACCGGGCAGGAAGAGGTCGTCGACGGGGTGCGGATGGCCTTCCAGCTGACGCCGGGCACCGAGGCACCGGCGGAGATGAACATCCACTTCCCGGACGCCCGCGTCCTCTGCATCGCCGACAACGCCGCCCGCGCCATGCACAACATCCTCACCCCGCGCGGCGCCCTGGTCCGCGACCCGCGCATCTGGGCGCACTACCTGGACCAGGCCATAGAGCTCTACGGCGCCGAGTCCGACGTCCTCTTCTCCGGCCACCACTGGCCCTGCTGGGGCGCCGAGCGGATCGTCGATTTCCTGGAGAAGCAACGCGACCTCTACTCCTATCTGCACGACCAGACCCTGCGCCTACTCAACCAGGGCCTGACCGGGCCCGAGATCGCCGAGGCGATAGAGCTGCCGCCGAGCCTCGCCGGCGAGTGGCACTGCCGCGAGTACTACGGCTCGGTCAGCCACAACGTGAAGGCGATCTACCAGCGCTACATGGGCTGGTTCGACGGCAACCCGGCCCACCTCTGGGAGCATCCGCCGGTCGAGCAGGCGCAGCGCTACGTCGAGTTCATGGGCGGCGCCGAGGCGGTGCTGGAGAAGGCGCACGAGTCCTTCGCGGCGGGCGACTACCGCTGGGTCGCCGAGGTCGTCAACCACCTCGTCTTCGCCGAGCCAGAGAACGGGGAGGCGCGGGAGCTGCAGGCCGACGCGCTGGAGCAGCTCGGCTACGGAGCCGAGAACGCGACTTGGCGCAACTTCTTCCTGATGGGCGCGAAGGAGCTGCGCGAAGGGATCTCCGGTACGCCGACCGCCGCCGCTCCGCCCGACATCGTCGCCAACCTCTCGGTCTCCCAGCTGCTCGACGCGATGGCGATCCGGCTCGACGGGCCGCGTGCCTGGAAGCACTACCTGCGCATCGACTGGATCGTCACCGACCCCGACGAGGAGCGCGCGATCACGGTGCGGAACGGAGTGCTCAGCCACCGTCCCTGCCGCCACGACCCGACCGCCGAAGCCGGTCTCGTCGTCGAGCGCAGGGCCCTGAACGAACTGCTGCTCAAAGTCGCCGACATCGGCGAGCTGGCCGAGAGCAGGCGGCTGCGCGTCGAGGGCGACGGAGCGAAGATCGGCGAGCTGCTCGGCCTGCTCGACGAGCCCAACCCTGGCTTCGCCATCGTCACGCCGGACTAGAGCGTCGTACTTCAGCAGGGTGCGGCAGTTCAGCCGTGCCGGAAGCGGAACATCGTCTCGTCCACGTAGCACCAGCTCCAGTCCTCGCCCGGCTCGACCGAGCGGATGATCGGATGGCCCGTGGCCTGATGGTGGGCCGTCGCGTGCTTCCCCGGCGAGTTGTCGCAACAGCCGATGTGCCCACAGCTCTGGCACATCCGCAGGTGCACCCACTGCATCCCCAGCGCCAGGCACTCCTCGCAACCGGCGACCCCCCCAGGGGCGTCGGTGACCTGGATCGAGTCGAGATGAGTGCAGTCGGCGGCCGTATACACAACCGTAGCGCGACGCACCCCGTCGACTCTGCACTTTCCCGGCCTATAACCCGGGAAAGTGCAGGATCGGCGAGATGAAGCGTCATCTGGCAAGGTGTGGGGCCATGAGCGACGAGGCGACCGGGGAGCCGATCACCGAGGAGGGGATCGCCGCCCTGAAAGAGGAAATCGAGCAGCTCGAGGGACCGGGCCGCACCAAGATGGCGGCGCGGATCAAGACCGCCCGCGAGGAAGGCGACCTCAAGGAGAACGCCGAGTACCACATCGCCAAGGAGGACCAGGCGCACCTGGAGACCAAGATCAAGCGGCTGCGCGAGCGACTGCGCACGGCGGTCGTGGTCGAGATCGACGGCAACGCCGACAGCTTCGCCTTCGGCCGCACCGCCGAGGTACTGGACGAGGCGAAAGGCGAGGTCAACACCTGGACGCTGGTCGGCTCGACCGAAGCCGACCTCGCCGCGGGCCGCCTCTCCGCCGAGTCGCCGATCGGCCGCGCCCTGCGCGACGCCGAGGTCGGCAAGCCGATCGAGATCGAGACCCCGCGCGGCGCCCGCACCTTCGTGATCCAGAAGCTGGTCGGCTAAGAGCCCGGAGTCGGGGCGATCTCGGCGGGCTCGCCGCCGGGCATCCAGTGCGCCTCTGGCGAGGGCGGGGTGTCGCGCAGGTACCACTCGGCGTCGAGGGCGCCCATGCAGCCGGTGCCGGCCGCGGTGATCGCCTGGCGGTACGTGTGGTCGACGAGGTCGCCGACGGCGAAGACGCCGGCCAGGTTCGTCCTGGTCGAGCCGGGCTGGGTCATCACGTAGCCGTCCTCGTCGGTGTCGACCTGACCGGTCACGATCTCCGACTTGGGGAGGTGGCCGATCGCGATGAAGGCGCCCTCGGTTACGACGTCCTCCTGCTCGCCGCTCTCGGCGTTACGCAACCGCACGTGGTCGAGCTTGCCGCTCTCGCCGGCGACGAACTCCTCGACGACGAAGGGAGTCTTGAACTCGATGTTGGGCTGCTCCTTGGCGCGGTCGAACATGATGTTCGAGGCGCGGAACTCGTCGCGCCGGTTGACCACGGTCAGGTCGCTGGCGAACTTGGAGATGAAGATCGAGTCCTCCATCGCCGAGTCGCCGCCGCCGATCACGATCACCTTCTGGCCTTTGAAGAAGGCGCCGTCGCAGACCCCGCAGGTGGAGACACCGCGGCCGCCCAGCTCCATCTCTCCGGGGACGCCGAGCCGGCGTGGCTCCGCCCCCATCGCCAGGACCACAGCCTTTGCCAGGTGCTCCTCGTCGCCGAGGTAGACCTTCTGGACACCGCCGTCGGAGAGCTCGACCCGGTCGACGTCGTCGGTGACGAAGCGGGTGCCGAAGCGCTCCGCCTGGGCACGGAACTGGGTCATCATCTCCGGCCCCATGATCCCCTCGGGATAGCCGGGATAGTTCTCGACGTCGGTCGTGTTCTGCAGCTGCCCGCCCCACTGGAAGCCCTCGAAGACGAGCGGCTCGAGGTTGGCGCGGGCGGCGTAGAGCGCCGCGGTGTAGCCGGCGGGGCCGCCGCCGATCACGATCAGGTTCTCGATTCTCTTCTCGTCTGCCATCTGTTGCCTAAGTCTTTCGTATCCGGGCCTTGCCCCAATACTTTACTTTGTATAGTACCGCCTCCGAGCCTCAGCCGGAAGCGGGCTCCAGCGCCTCTGGACCCGCCTCTCGCTCGATCGGCAGCCCATCGCTTTCCCATTCCTGGGCCGTTTGGCGAAGCTGAAGGAAGGCGACGATCCCCAGCGGCAGGGGCATCCAGAAGGCGATCAGCCGGTAGACCAGGATCGCCGGGAAGACGGTCCCCTCGGGGATGCCGAAGAGAACGAAGGCGCCGATCATCCCGGCATCCACCGCCCCCACCCCCGCCGGCGCCAGCGGGAAGAGGTTGGCGACCATGCCGAGGAAGAAGCCCTGGACCACGACCGCCAGCGGCACGTGGACGCCGAAGGCCTTGAAGGAGGCCCAGAGGATGCCGATGTTGGCCGCCCAGAAGCCGGCGGCGCCGATCACCGCCAGCCCGCCCCGCGACGGGTTGGCGAAGAGCCCGACCGTGAACCTCAGCCCCTCGCCGGCGATCGCCGGCACCTTGGCGACGTTGGCGACGATCGCTTTGCTCCGCTCGCTGCGGGCGAACCCTTCGACCCGCTTTCCCAGGTCGGGAGGAATCAGCGCCACCAGCAAGCCGAGAATCAGCAGCAGGCCCGCGACCCCGGCCGGGATGATCGTCAGCTCGACCGAGTCCTTGCCAGGGACGACCCCGGTTCGCAGCAGTACGCCGCAGACGATCAGCGCCAGCGGGTAGAAGGCGTACTGGAGCGCGAGGAAGGCGACCATCCGCCGCCCCACGTCGTGCCGGGGCATCCCGGCCTTGCGCAGCGCCCAGTACGTGAGGGCGATGCCGCCGGCGCCGCCGGCCGAGAAGAGCCGCGTCGCGGCGACCCCGGCCATGTTGATCTCGTAGGTCTCCTTCCAGCTCAGCGGCAGCGCGTCCCCGCCGACCACGGCCTTGAACAAGGCGATGTAGGTGGCGATCGCGACGACGTTGAAGCAGACCGCGACGGCGATCCAGAGGAGGTCGGCTTCGCTCAGCTTGCCGAGCGCGTCGCCGAGGCCGACCAGGCGCGGGAAGAGGAAGTAGATCGCGACCAGCAGGATGAGAACGAGCAGGGCGGTCTGGACGACCCGCCGTCGCGTGAACAGCGGCAGTTCGACGGCGCCGTTGCCGTTCGCCGAGTCCTGCGGAGACACCCAAGGGAAGCTACTCGCTCGCGAGGCGCTCCAGACGCCGCAGTCCCCGGTTCACCTTCAGCACCGCCGGTTCGGCGAGCGGCTCGCCGCGTCGCACGGCCGCAACCAGACCCGCCCCGGCGAGCAAGTCGGTGACGTAGTGCTCGCCCAGGTAGACGAGCGCGAAGCCCAGCGTCAGCGCGTAGCTCCAGCCGGCCGCCCCCTCCGCGCGCCCCGCTTCGGAGAGCGCGATCGCCGCGATCACCGAGGTCGCGAAGTGCAGCGAGGGCATCGCCGCCCAGGGGTTGCCCCCGAGCGCCCCGTACATCGCCGGCCACGCCTTCCCCCAGGTCGGTTCGCCGACCTCGACCATGATCCGCCGCACCTCTTCCCCGGTCAGGCCCTGCTCGGATGCCCACCACGGCGGCGCCGTCGGCACAGCGAAGTAGCCGACGCAACCGAGGTCGAAGACGGCAGCGAGCTGGCGAGCCGCGCGGGGGAAGCGCTCGGGGTGGCGGAGGAGGATCCAGACGAGGGCGGCATAGGGCTCGAGGAACCAGAGCCAGTGCACCCAGGTGAGGAAGCGGTCGATGCCGTTGACCCGGCCGAGCCGGGCGAGGGCGCGCTGCAGCCGGGCGTTGGGCAGCCGCCCGAAGCCGATCGCGCGATCGATCTTGATCGGGTAGCGGCTGCGCAGGCGCAGGCGCAGGCGCTCCGGATCGTCGTAGGGAAGCTCGTGCACCATCGTGAAGGCCCACATCTGCATCGCGTAGAGGGCCACGTCGCGCTTGTGGGAGCGCGGACGGAGAACAGCGACCGCCAGCGGCCCGCTCGCGCAGGCGGCGACGGTGACCGGAGCAGGAATGCGCAGGCGGCGCCTCAGCAGCGGCACGGCCACAGCGGCGGCCAGCGCGCCCGCCGCTCCGGCGCGCACAACCGTGCGAAGCGCCGGAGATGGCCGCGAGCGCCTCCTCATCAAGTCGGCGAGTATAGGTCGGCAATGCGCAGCCGGGCGCGGCGGCTCGCCGCCTTGGATGGCCGACACCACGGCTACGCGCACCTGGATGACGCGCGTGGCACTGCGCATACCTGCGTCCTCAGTCGGCCAAATAGCTCTGCTATTCGGCCTCCCTGCGTCCTTGGTCTGCTTGGCCACGCCCGCCCCCAGTCACACGCGGCCGTGGTGTCGGCCATCCCCGTGATTAGAATGGCCGCGCTTTGGAGCCTCACTCCCCTGGCACCGACCAGATCCAGACCCTGTTCGGCATCGGCTTCGTCGCTTTCGCGATCGTTGCCGTCGTCGTCAATGGTGCGCTGATCTACACCCTGCGCCGCCGCCGCACCGGTCGCGGCGCCCAGCCTGCCGATACCGAGCCCCGAACTGGGCGTCCCCAGCTCCGGGTCGGCGCCGCGCTCGGTGTATTCGCGGCGGCGATCCTCGTGCTCAGCCTGGTCTTCACCGAGAAGGCGCGCGAGGCTCCCGCGACCGGGCCGGCCGGCCTCCAGGCCAAAGGCTCGGCGCCGCTGACGATCATCGCGACTGGCCAGCAGTGGCTGTGGCGCTACGAGTACCCCAACGGAGCCTTCTCCTATTACAAGCTGGTCGTGCCGGTTGACACCGAGGTCGAGCTCGAGCTCGGCTCCACCGACGTGATCCACACCTGGAACGTGCCCAGCCTGGCCGGCAAGCGTGACGCCGTGCCGGGGAAGGTCCACGAGGTCTCCTTCCGGGCCGACGAGGAGGGCAGCTACACGGGCCGGGCCGCGACCCTCTCCGGCGCCGCCTACGCGGCGATGGGCACCGAAGTCGAAGCCGTCTCGCCCGAGGAGTACGAGAGCTACGTGAAACAGCTCGACGCCGACATCCAGGCCGCCCAGGACGAGGTCGTCAGCCAGATCGAAAGCGGGGAGACGCCATGAGCGCGAGCGCGAAGCGCCCGGAGATCGTCGTCGACGGATTCCCGCGCAGCCGCCCGCGCTGGGCGGAGCTGGCGTCCAGCGGCGACCACAAGGACATCGGCCGGATCATGATCGCCGGCGCGCTCGGGTTCCTCTTCGTCGCCCTGGTCGAGCTGCTGCTGATGCGCCTGCAGCTGGCGGTCCCGGAGAACACGTTCCTCTCTCCAGAGACCTTCAACCGGATGCTCTCGCTCTACGGCACGACCGCGATCTTCCTCTTCGCGCTCCCGCTCGCCTTCGGTCTCTTCTATTACCTGGCGCCGCTGCAGATCGGCGCTCGAGGAACCGCCCTCCCCCGCCTCGGCCAGCTCGGCCTCTGGCTCTGGGTCGCCGCAGCCACCGTCCTCTACGCGGGCTTCCTCTTCACCCCCTCCGAGGCCGGCATCAACCCGCTGGCGCCGCTCTCCGGGCTGGCCTTCCTCTCCAGCAACGGGGTCGACGCGTGGGCGGCGGCCACCGGCCTGGCGACGCTCGGCTTCATCCTGCTGGCGATCGACCTGACCACCACGCTGCGCAGGATGCGGGCGCCGGGCATGGCGTGGAGACGACTGCCGGTCTTCGCCTGGGCCACGGCGATCGGCTCCTGGCTGATGCTCGTGATCGGCCCGGTGCTGCTGGCCGCGATCACGATGCTGCTGATCGACCGCAACTTCGACGGGATCTTCTTCGCCGACGGCTCCGGAGGGGCGCCGCTGCTCTGGCAGCACCTGAGCTGGATCTTCTTCACCGGCGCCTACATGCTGGTGATGATCGCCGCCTTCGGCGCGATCTGCGAGATCGTCCCATCCCTCGTCGGCCGCCCGCTCGAGGGCCGCGCCACGGTGATCGGCTCACTGATCGCGATCGCCGTAATCGGCACCCTGGCCTGGATCCAGAACATGTTCACGGCACCGATCGGGATCGGCTGGATGTACTTCGCGATGACGATGGCACTGGCCCTGATCGTCCCCTTCGGGCTGATCGCCTACAACCTGATCACGACGATCGCGGGCGGCGCCGTCCGCATGCGAGCGCCGCTGCTCTTCGCCGCCGGCGCGGTCTCGGCGATCTCGGTCGGCCTTGCGGCGGAGATCTCGCACTCGATGGTCGGCCTCGCCTGGAAACTGAAAAACACGACCGACGCCACCGGGGCGACGCACTTCGCCCTCGTCGGCGGCGCCGTCTTCGGCGGCTTCGCCGCCCTCCACTACTGGTTCCCGAAGATGACCGGTCGCACGATGGGTGAGAGCCTGGCACGAATCTCCTTCTGGACGATGGTGCTCGGCGCCGCTCTCGCCTTCGTCCCGCTCCTCTTCTCCGGCACCTACGAGGGCGAGGTAATCGACGCCTACAAGTTCTTCGGCGACAGCGGCATGAGCGCCTACAACCTGATCGCCTCGATCGGCGCCCTCGTGCTCGCCGCCGGCATCGTGATGACGCTCGTCAACGCGATCCTCAGCCGCGAGGGAGGGCCCGAGGCGGGGCACGACCCCTGGGGCGGCGACTCGCTCGAGTGGTTCGCGCTCTCGCCACCCGAGCCGCACAACTTCGACGTGCTTCCCGACGTGCGCAGCGAGCACCCGATGCGGGACATCCGCGCGGCGATCGCCCACCGCACCGCTCGCAAGCCCGAGCGGCCGGCGCCCGAGTCACAGCCGGTAGCTTGAAGTCATGAGCGGCGCCGAGACCGTCGTAGTCGCCGCGCAGCGACCGGTAGCACTGACCGTCCTGCGGGACTACGTCACGCTGACCAAGCCGAAGGTGCAGTCGCTGCTGCTGCTGACCACGATCACGACGATGTACGTGGCCGGCGATCCCTCGCTCGGCCTCGTCCTCCTCACCTGCCTCGGCGGCGCCCTCTCTGCGGGCGGCGCCGGCGCGATCAACCACGCGATCGACCGCGACATCGACCTCACGATGGCGCGTACGGCGGACCGCCCGGTGGCCAGCGGCCGAGTCTCGCCGAGAGCGGCGATCGCCTTCGGCGCGGCGCTCGGCCTGGCGTCGTTCACGCTGCTCTCGCTGACCGTCAACCCCCTCGCCGCATCGCTCTCCCTGGCCGGGCTGTTCGGCTACGTCTTCGTCTACACGCTGTGGCTGAAGCGCCGCACCCCGCAGAACATCGTGATCGGCGGCGCCGCCGGCGCGGTGCCGCCGCTGGTCGCCTGGGCGGCGGTGACCGGAGGGCTCAGCGGCACCGCCTTCTATCTCTTCGCGATCGTCTTCTTCTGGACGCCGCCCCACTTCTGGGCGCTCTCGCTGCTGATGAAGGACGAGTACGCGAAGGCGGGCGTGCCGATGCTGCCGGTCGTCCGCGGCGAGGACGAGACGCGCCGCCAGATCCTCCTCTACACCGTGCTGCTCTACGCGGTGACCCAACTGCCCTTCTGCGCCGGCGCCTTCGGGATCGAGTACCTGGTCGCCTCGATGAGCCTCGGCGCCGCCTTCATCTACTTCGCGGTGCGGCTGCTGCGCAGCGGCGAGCGGGGCTGGGCTCTGCGCACCTACCTGTTCTCGCTCGCCTACCTGGCCCTGCTCTTCCTGGCGATGCCGCTCGACCGGGTGCTCTAGTAAAAATCCGGCCATGGATCGCGAGACCGCAAGACGGAACATGACCTCGGCCCTGGTCGCCGGGGGCATCGCCGCCGCGATCTTCGCCCTCTGCTTCGTGGCCGCGACCCTCTACATCGCCTCATGAGCGCGGAGCGGAACGTTCCCGAGCCCGGCGAGCTGGTCTACCGGTCGCAGCCCTCCTGGCTGCCTGCCATCCTCGCTTTCGCCCTGGCGCTGGCCGTCTGCGGGATCTTCGCCCCCTTCATGGTGCCCGGGTGGGTCTACTCGGTAATCGGCATCATGACCGCCCTGGCGGTCCTCCGCAGGATGACCAGCGGCGCGGTCCGCGAGTACTTCCGCCTCCCCCGCAAGCAGCGCGTACGCGGCGCTGTACTGCCGGTGGAAATGATCTCACCGTCACAAAAGGGCTGAGCCCGGCAGTCAGCCCTTTTCGGGCGTCATCCCGGACGTCGCACCCTCTGACGTCCAAACTTTGACGATGTCGCGCATCGAGAGGACGCCGACCAGCTCCGCGTCGTCGTAGACGACGAGGTGGCGGATGCCGCGCCGCGCCATCTCAGCCGCGGCCCGCTCCAGGCTCCAGTCCGGCGAGGCCGCGATCACGCTGTCGCTCATGTGGTCGGCGACCCGCTCGGCGTCGGGGTCGTCACCAGCGCCGACCGAGAGCAGGATGTCGCGCTCGGTGACGATGCAGGGCACCGGTGTCTCGTCGTCGCTGACCAGCGCCGCGCCGATCCCTTTGTCCGCCATCATCGCCGCCGCCTCTCGCAGCGTGTGCGAGGGGCCAACGGTGAGCACCACCTCTGACATCCCGTCTCGTACCTGCATCGGCCCTCCAATATAGACTCCGGCGCGCTCAGCGCCGTATGACGAAGCCACTCCGCCCAACCCGCCTGCTCCTCGCCCTCGCCATTCTGGCCGCCATCGCGCTGCCGGCGTCCGGCTGCGGCACGAGCACCGCAGACATCGAGCGCGGCCGGGTGCTCTTCAAACAGAAATGCGGCACCTGCCACATCATGGCCCAGGCGGGCACGAGCGGCACGATCGGGCCCGATCTCGACGACGCCTTCGGCCCGGCCCGTGCCGCGGGCGAGACAGGCAGCACGATCGAAGGCGTGGTCAGGGCCCAGGTCGAGAACCCACGGCCCATCACCGACAACCCAGCTGTCTCGATGCCGCCCGACATCGTCGAGGGGCAGGACCTCGAAGACGTAGCCGCCTACATCGGCGAGTACGCGGGCGTGCCCGGCGCCGCGCCTCCGACGGTGCCCGGCGGGCCCGGGGCCCAGGTCTTCGCCAACACCGGCTGCGGCACCTGCCACACGCTCGCCGAGGCCAAAGCGGGCGGCGTGACGGGGCCTGACCTCGACGAGACCCTGCCCGGCCAGAGCGCCGCGATGATTCACCAGTCGATCGTCGATCCCGGCGTCAAACTCGCCAAAGGCTATCCCGACGTGATGCCAAGCATCTACGAGACGTCCCTGAGCCCGAAAGAACTCAAAGACCTCGTCGCCTACCTGGTCGAATCGACCAGCGGCAAATCCAAAGCCGGCTGAGCCCGCGGCGGCCAGGCTGCCGCTGGCATCATCCCTCGACGACCGATGCGTGAGCGCCTCGAGATCACGCCGCAGCTTTACGCCAAGGTGACGATCGTCGCCCTGGCGGCCCTCTCCCTGATCGTGCTGACCGGCGCCGGGGTGCGGCTGACGGGCTCCGGCCTCGGCTGCCCGGACTGGCCGAAGTGCTACGGGAAAACGGTGCCGCCGCTCGACACCCACGCGGTGATCGAGTACGGCAACCGCCTCCTCACCGGCTTCGTCGGCCTCGCCGTGATCGCCGCCAGCGCCCTCGCCTGGCTGCGGCGGCCGTTCCGCTGGCACCTGGCCTTCTTCGGCGCCCTGCTGCCCCTGGGAGTGATCGGCCAGGCGATCCTCGGCGCCTTGGTCGTCAAGCACCACCTCGCCCCGGAGCTGGTGATGTGCCACTTCCTGCTCTCGATGCTGCTGCTCGACGCCGCTTTCGCGCTCGCCTGGTGCGCCCGCTACGAGTCCTGGGAGCGACGGCGCTCCTCAGACCGCTTCGGCGTCTGGGCGGTCCGCGCCCTGATCCCGCTCGGGCAGCTGACGATCCTCGCCGGGACGGTCGCGACCGCCTCGGGCCCGCACGCGGGGGACCACGAGGGTGAGCTGGTCAGGCGGTTCGACTTCGAGGGCGCCGGCACCTTGGAGTGGGTGGTGCAGCGCCATAGCGCGATCGCCGCGGTCTTCGGCATAGCGGCGATCGCGGTCTGGCTCCTGCTGAGGCGGCAGGGAGGCGACAGGCGCGCCGTCAGGCCCCTGACCGTCGTGATCGGCCTGCTCGGGGTCCAGGGGGCCGTAGGGGGCCTCCAGTGGGCCCTGGAGCTGCCGGCGGAGCTGGTCTGGCTGCACATCGCCCTCGCCACGGCCACCTGGCTGGCGATGCTGTGGACGGTCGCCACCGCCGGTCGCCTGGAGCCGCGAAGAGCCGCCACGGCGCCCAGCCCCGAGGCCATGCCGGAGCCGGCCCTGAGCGCCCCCGGCAGGGCTCCCTAGGCGCGCCCGCGCCGATGCTGCCCTTCGCCGTCTCGATCGCGACGCTCAGCCTCGCGCAGGCGGCGCTGGTCGCCCTGCCTCGTCCCGCTGTCTCCCCCGCCCTCGCGCGGCTCGGCGGTCGCTGGTGGGCGCTGGTCCCGCCGGGGTCGATCGCGCTCGTGGTCGCGGCGATCGCCCTCGAGTCCGACTCCGCGCAGGCGCTGACCTACCTCGCCTTGCTTGCCGTCCCTCCCCTCGCCGCTCTCGCACTCGGCGGCGTGATGCGCGGAGCTCGCACCGGGCTGGCAGTGCTCGTCGTTCCGCTCTTTGCGCTCGCTTGGGCATTTCAGGAGTCCCTCGTGGGCGAGGCCGCGGCGTTGGCACTCACCGGCCTCGCCTGCGTCAGCCTCGGCTGGCTGCTGGCCTGCGTGGTCCCGCCGCGATGGCTGAAGCTAGGGATCTACGCGATGGCGGCGATCGATGCCTGGCTGGTCTCCGCCGAGCTCCTGCAGGGGCCGAACGCGATCCTCAACGCCGCCTCGCCGGGAAGCCTGCCGCAACTCCAGTACGCCTCCTTCGACTCGGCCGTGACCGGGTTCGGCGACCTCTTCCTCGCCGCCACCCTGGGCGCCCTGCTCGCCGCCGACCGGCGCCTTCAGCTGACCGGCGCCGCCCTGCTCGCAATTCTCGCCCTCAGCTTCGACCTGCTCTTCTTCGCCGTCGACTCGCTGCCGGCGACCGTCCCAGTAGCAGTCACCCTAGCGCTGCTCGACCTCGCGAGCCGACGACGACACTCTACGACTTGGACTCGTGCTCAGTGAACTCCGATTTTCTGACCCTCATGTGAGCCCACCAAGAAACCGATGGCGTGCCTATCGATATAGGCCTGGTTCAAGCCAAAGGCAAGTTTGTCGCCCGTTAATAACTGAATTTCCTCGCTGTATAAAATTAACTGTTCAACCGCATCTAACTCATCGACCTTAGCGGAGATTGAGCCATTTATCGCATTGTTTAACGGGAGAGTACATTCTGTCCCCCCTTTGAAGGCAACCGTAGTGAAGTTAGTTTCGCCTGGCAGCGGCTCGAATAACAGAAAGGGTTCCCCACTATGTAAAATGGGTAACACTAAGACTTTAGCAGTAACGGTTCCTAATGTTTTCATGTCACATGGCAAGATTTCGCCGGACATGAGATCGAAGGATAAACACCCTAAGGACACGAGTTTGCCTTCGGCGTCAGTGGATGTACTGATTTTCCCTTCGATATGAAATGCCGTGCATTTTATTTCGAAGCTCCGGGCAGGTACTAAAAAGGAAGTTATTCCTATTTGTTTTGCTTCGATTATCGCTAATAAGGCGGGGGCTAAGTTGACTAAGTAGGTGCCGGATTTGCTTTCCCCCGGTAACTGCCCCTGAGCCCCGGTGGCTCCAACCGCCATCACTCCCGTCACGACCAGAATCGCCAGGCCAAGGGTCCTCATCCCATGCTTCGCACTTCTCATGCTTCCTCCCAACGTCTGCTTGGCTGCGGTGCATGGAGCCGCCAGCCTCCACGACGCGGCAAGGATCCCAGCTTGACCACATAGCGGTCAAGTCTTCCTGAGCTGTGTCTTCTATCTGATTTGCAGCAGCTGCCCGTCAGGACGCCGTGCGCTCGGCCGAAAGGTCGACCACTACGTGGGTGATCGGCAGGTCGATCTGCTCGCGGGCCTGTTTGACCACCCCGTGCTCGAGCCAGCGTGAGCGCTCCGGCGGATGGGTCGAGATCACGATCTCGTCGGCGGGAAACGTGCGCAAGGCGTCCTCGATCGCGACGTTGGGGTCCGAGTCGCCGATCTCTCCCCTCCCTTTCAGTCCCAGCTCGTCGATCGCGATCAAGGAGAGCTCCATGCGCTGGCGCGCCAGCTCCATCGCTTCGTCGATCGCAGAGGCCCAGTGCGCCGCGCGCGAGCCGGCCAGCGCCGGCGTGATCACGAGGATCTCGCAGTCCCGGCCGTGGCATCGATTGCCGATCTCCTCTAGCAGCTCGCCGCCGCCGACCGTCTCGTTGGCGACGACCAGCACCCTGTGCTTGCCGTCGCCGCCACGGGTGACCTCGACCGTGCGTGGCAACGATCCCCGCGAGCTGCGGTAGGCGATCCCCGCTCCGAACCCGACCAGCGCCGCCGCCAGGACGACTCCGAAGACCGGCCGGGTCAGCAACGTCAGCACGATCACCGCCACGGCCCCCGCCCCGATGATGACGACCCACCGGAACGCGTCGGCCTCCGACCTCAGCGGATTGTGCATACCCCCAGTGTTACCACTGAGGCGGCGAAATCAAGCCTGGCTAGGACGCAGGGAGCGTGGCGTGCTCTGCACGCGAGCGACCGAGGACGACGCCAGGCGCAGGTTGCGCCGTCTCAGAGGATGTAAACCGAGACGTAGACGATGATCCACATCACGTCGACGAAGTGCCAGTAGATACCCGGCACCTCGACCCCAAGGTGGTCCTCCGCGGCGGGGCCGAAATGGCCGCGGAAAGCACGGATCGTGGCGAAGCTGAGCAGCGCCAGGCCGACGAAGACGTGGGCGCCGTGCAGGCCGGTGAGGCCGTAGAAGATCGAGCCGAAGGCGAGATCGCGGGCGGCGAAGCCGATGTGCGCGTACTCGTTGACTTGGATGAAGAGGAAGGTGGCGCCGAGAAGAAGGGTGAGGACCAGGCCGAGCTTCAGCCCGGTGCGATTCCCCTTGCGCACCGACTCGAGCGCGTAGTGGATGGTGAAGCTCGAAGAGACGAGGATCGCGGTGTTGATCCCGGCCACCGCGACCGGCAGCTCGTAGGGCTCGGGCGGCCAGCTCGGCGGGTCGACGACGACCCGCAGGAAAAAGTAGGCGGCGAAGAAGGCGCCGAACAGCATCACCTCGGAGACGATGAAGAGCAGGATTCCCAGGGTCTGGCGGTCGATCCGCGAGCTCTGGTGGGCCTCGGGCGGGCCGTGGTGCTCGTCGTGGGAGTGGCCCACGGCGACGGTGGCGCTCTCCATCAGCTGGTTTCCTCTCCCTCGGCAACTGCGGCGGCGACGGCGGCCGCCGGCCTTCCGACCTCGAGATGCTCGACGGTCTTGTCGGTGATCTCGCGAACCCGGCCGACCAGGTCCTCCTCGAGCCAGCGTGAGGTCTCGCCGGCGAAGGTCGAGATCAGCACCTCGTCGATTCGGTAGTGCTCGATCGCGTTCTTCACGGCATGGAACGGATCGGGGCTCATCGGCTGGCCGGTGGCGTCGACGTCGGCTCGGTAGAGCTCGGCGAGGGTGGAGGCGAGGTCGCGGACGATCTGCGCTTCCGAGACGTCCTCGGAGCGGGGACAGACGATCGTGAAACGGTGCGGATGGCCCGCGGCGCGTTCCTTCAACCGGGTGACCAGATCCGGGGCCGCAACCGTCTGGGTGGCGACGACGAGAGTGTGGTTGACCTCCCAGCTGACCGCGTCGTCTTCGATACGCACCGGGATGTGGGTGACGGCGACGTCCGGCTCGAAGCGAGCCCGTGCCCACTCCACTAGGTCCTTGCGGGTCAGCCCGAAGCGGGTGTCGTAGAGGCAGGAGAGAAGAACCTCGCCCGGATCGTGGGCGCGCACGGCGTCGTCCAGGGCGAGCGCCGGATCGGGATCCATCACCTCGCCGATCGAGTCGATTCCGTACTCGGAGAGGATCGACATCGTCACCTCGACCCGCGCCCGAGCGGCATCGCGCAGGTCACCGGGGTCGACAACCTGACCGACGGCCGGCCGGTTCTGCGGCGCCGCGACGGCGACGAAGGGGACCTGATCGGCCCGCTCGCGGACCGCCTGTAGAAGCTTGCGACCGCCTGCGACCTCGTTGAGGAAGACGAGCAGGGGCCGGGCGTCGGATGGGGCGCTCATGTCGAGGTACCCACCGTGGTCGGCTCCGGTTTGGCGACCTCTGCGCCTTCGCCGGCCATGATCGCGTGGCGGGCGCCTGGCACGCCGAACTCGTAGGGACCGCCGACCACGCGCGGGATCTCGTCGAAGTTGAAGATCGGCGGCGGCGAGGAGACCTGCCACTCGATCGTCTTCGCGCGCCAGGGGTTGGCCTCGGCCCGGGGACCGTACTTCCAGCTGACGATCATGTTGTAGAGGAAGACGAGCTGCACGGCACCGAGCAGGAAGGCGCCGAAGCTGATCAGCAGGTTCCACTCGCCGAACTGGGTGGCGTAGTCGGCGACGCGCCGCGGCATCCCGTCCATACCCACCCAGTGCATCGGGATGAAGGTGAGCCAGGTGCCGATGACGGTGCCCCAGAAGTGGACCCGGCCGAGCCGCTCGTCGTACATCCGCCCGGTCATCTTCGGGAACCAGTGGTAGACGCCGGCGAAGATCGTGAAGACCGAGCCGCCGAAGAGCACGAAGTGGATGTGGGCGACGATGAAATAGGTGTCCGAGACGTGGATGTCGATCGGCACCATGCCCAGCATCACGCCGCTGATCCCGCCGATCGTGAAGGTGACGATGAAGGCGAGCGCGAACAGCATCGAGGTCGAGTACGTATGGATCTTGCCGAAGTAGAGGGTGCCCAGCCAGGAGAAGATCTTGATCCCGGTCGGCACCGCGATCAGCAGGGTGGTGATCATCATCGGCACCCGCAGCCAGCTAAACATGCCGGCGACGAACATGTGGTGCGCCCAGACCGAGTAGCTGAGGACGACGATCCCGATCAGCGCCAGAGCCATCAACCGGTAGCCGAAGATCGGCTTGCGGGCGTGGGTCGAGATGACCTCGCTGATGATCCCGAAGCCGGGCAGCATCATGATGTAGACGGCTGGGTGCGAGTAGAACCAGAAGATGTGCTGGTAGCTGACCACGTCGCCCCCGGCCGCAAACTCGAAGAAGTTGGTGTGAAGGACGCGGTCGAAGAGGACCATGAACTGGGCGCCGGCGATGAACGGAGTCGCGGCGACGACCAGCAGCGAGGTGGAAAGATTGGCCCAGACCAGCAGCGGCATCCGCCAGAAGGTCATTCCGGGCGCACGCATGGTGATGATCGTGACCAGGAAATTAAGGGCGGTCGCGATCGAGGAGGCGCCGGCGAACTGCACGCCTATGTTGAAGAACGATTGCCCGATCGGCGCCCCCGTGGAGAGCGGCACGTAGCCGGTCCAGCCGGTGTCGAAGGCGCCGCCCGGAGCGAGGTAGCTGCCGATGAAGAGCAGGCCGGCCAGCGGCAGCATCCAGAAGCTGAGTGCGTTGAGCCGCGGGAAGGCCATGTCCGGCGCGCCGATCATCAGCGGCAGGACGTAGTTGGCGAGCCCGGCGAAGACCGGGATCACGAAGACGAAGATCATCAGCACCGCGTGCGTCGAGAAGAGCCCGTTGTAGGTGCTCGGGTCGACGATCTGCGAGCCGGGCTGGGCCAGCTCGGCCCGGATCAGCATCGCCAGCAGGCCGCCGATGAAGAAGAAGAAGAAGGTGGTGACGACGTACTGGATGCCGATCACCTTGTGATCGGTGTTGAAGCGGAAGTAGTCGCGCCAGCTGGTCGCCCCGTGCTGGGAGTGGTCCTCGGGGACGGTCGGCATCCCCGCCGCCCAGCGCAGCCAGTAGTCGAAGCAGCCGAAGCCGAGAAGGAAGCCGAGCGGGCCGGTGATCAGCGGCACCACCACGTGCGGGTAGCCGGTCTGCTCGGTCTGGAAGACGTCGAGGCCGGAGATCGCGCGCAGCACGACGACAAGGCCGAAGCCGAACGCAGCGCCCAGCAACGTGCCGAGCGCGCCCCTAATCCACCCTGGCTGCTTGATCGCGGTCACCATCTACTCGGTTCCTCCATTATGCCGAGGCCGCACTACGCGCCTCCGGCGCCAACCGGGATCGGGTCGGCCTCGGTGTCCTGGCCGATCGACTCTTTGAACGGCGCCGGCACTTTCTGCTCCAGCTCGCCGACCCATTTGCGGAACTCGGCCGCCGGCTCGACGACCACGGTGGCGCGCATCGTGGAGTGGCCGAAGCCGCAGAGCTCGGTGCAGACCAGCTGGTAGGTCCCGGGCTTGTCGGGCGTGACGATCGCCGTCGTCGTGATCCCGGGGACAGCGTCCTTCTTGATCCGCCACTCCTGCACCCAGAAGGAGTGGATCACGTCCTGGGCGTGCAACTTGAAGTGGACCTGGCGGTCGAGCGGCACGTGCAGCTCTCCCTCGGACCAGACTTCGTCCTTGCCGGGATAGCCGAAGCTCCAGGCGAACTGCTGGGCGAAGACCTGGACCGTGAGCGGGTTCTCGGCCGGCTCCTCGATGTCCTCCAGGACCGCCCAGCTGTAGCCGGCGCCGAAGAGGACGATGATCGTCGGGATCACGGTCCAGGCGATCTCGAGCCGGGTATTGCCGTGGATCGGCTCGCCGTCGGACTCGTCGCCCGGCTTGGCTTTGAACTTCCACAGCGCGTAGAAGAGCATCACCATCACCAGCGAGAAGACGAAGGCCGAGAGGACGATCATCACGTCCAGCAGCGTGTCGATCGGGGCCGCGGCGGTGGAGGCGCCCTGGCCGTTCCAGTTGATCGGCACCATCACGACGGAAATGACCACGGTCAGCGCAATCGTGGCGGCGAGCATCTTCGCTATCGGGAGGCGTCCGATCATCGGCGGGCGCGCATTCTATGCAAGCGGCAGACGGTCAAGCTCGCCTCGCGAGGCGGCGATCACGCCGCGCGCAACGCCCTCCCAGCTCCAGAGCCGCCGAGCTGTCTCCGCAAGCTGCCGGCGAGCTCCCTCTCGCTCAGCCTCGGACAAGCGGAGCCACCCGTTCAGACGCGCGGCAATCGCCTCCACCGCCCCGATCTCAACCGGGAACGAGGTCAGCGAACCAACCTCGGACGGCAGCGCTGCCGCCAGCTGCCGCGAGACCTCGAGCATCCCCGAGTGCCCCGCCGACACCGGCAGCACTCCGCAGGCCGCCGCCTCTGCGGCGACCATTCCGAACGCCTCCGGAAACGTACTCGGCATCACCAGCGCCTCGGCGCCGGGCAACAGCTCCGCCACCTCGTCGTGCTCCAGGCGGCCAATGAGCTCGACGGATCCGGCCATCCCTCGCGCCACCCCCAGATAGCCGGGCGGCGGATCGCCCAGGAACGCGGAGAGGATCGGCAGCGGCTCCCCCTCCCCGCCCTCGAGCCCTCGCCCAAGTCTGGCGACCTCGCGCGCATCGTCGAGGTCGCCGCGATCGAGCGCCGCCAGCAATCTCCGCAACCCGTCCTCGTACTCGCCAAACCCCGCAATCTGCAACCGCGCCTCCGGGTGCTCGGCAAGCACCAGCGGCCACGCCGCCAGCAGCAAATCGACCCCCTTGGACACGATCAGCTTTCCCACGAAAACGATCCGAGCCAGGGGAACCCCCTCCCGGTCCCCCGGCCTGAACTTCTCTGGGTCAAGCCCGGGCGGTCCTAGTCTCGTCTTCTCCTCTAGGCCGGGGACACCCGGCAACGCTGCCCATAGGGACTCGGCTGTGTGACGGGAACCGACGAGGACGCCGGAAGCGGCGTTCATGCCCTCTTCTGCGTAGGACAGGAAACGGGGATGGGGCTTGACCGTGTACTCGAGGGCGGAGCCGTGAACCTTGGCAGCGAAGCGGTCGATACCCGCGCGAGCGAGGATCGCTGGCCCCATGACGAGATGACCCCCGAGAGCGGCATCGAAGCCGCCAGTGCAGGCCGCCACCTCTCGAACAGCGGCCACATTGGCGTCGAGGTAGCGACCCAGCTCCTCGTCGGTGAGTTCAGGGTAGGCCTTGACCTCGAAGCCCTCGTACGGATCCTTGACATAGACGGGAAGCAACCCATGGATATCTGGGTTGTGAATCTCGACGCCCTCGATCCGGACCTGCCGGTCCTGGCAGAAGAGATGGACCTCATGTCCAAGCTGGACCAAGGCCCGAGCGAGATTCGCCGTGTAGATGTTGCTGCCGGTGCCGCGCAGCATGTAGCCGTGGAAGAGGAGGACGCGCATCGCTGCCGCGCAAGCTATTAGTCTTCGCCGTCGTGAACTCGAAGCAGCTCTACCGGATGCGCGCCAAGGCCTCGGGCCGCGAGGCGCTCGCCTACGCCGAGCCCGGCGAGGTCTACCTCGATCGCGAGACCGGCGAGGAGATGGAGCCGGTGGCGTTGGCACTGCCGCTCGCCCCCTCCGCCTCCGCCCTGCCGCGCACCCCGGACAACCTGCGCGCCTGCCGCCGCTGCGACCAGCTGATCGGCCTCGACATCAGCGACTGCCCGTACTGCGGTTTGCGTCAAGAGCCTCTTTAGGACTGCCGAGCCACGTCGTTCTTCTCGCTCCGACGGCTGACCCACTCGCCACGGAGGAGAAGCACCGCGATAGCAGCGACGATCAAGTGACTGATCACCGTTTCAGCTTCGACAATGCTGATCAGTAGCAGGCCGCCAATCCCAAGGAGCACCGCTTGCCAAAATGCCGGGAGTCGGACAAAACATTTCATCATCCCGAGACTACCTGATCGAGAAGCGACAGCAGGTAAAAGAGCGTGCCGACTCCGAAGCCGCCAAGCCCTCCGTAGCGAACAGCCCCGTCCCGTTGGGCCTTGGAAGCGCTTGCATACAAGACATTCGCGACCACGCCTCCAACGCCAGCCATGACAATGGGTAGCTCGAGGCCGATCGACTCCGGCCACGGATTTTCCACACGGGGCAGGAGCGATATGACGACCAGCAATAGGTCACCCGCGAGCATGCGCTCCACGCTGACGAGTAGCGACGCACGCGTGGCGCTACGAATGTGAATTTTCGCCAACGTCCTTGCCCAGGAGCTTCCGCACTTCGGGACCGTGGCGTTGGGAGGGTGTCGGGTACCCCGCCGCACGTTTTGCGCGGGAGGAGGACAGTGCATCGAGGCATCAGCCCGCGCACTCTCCAACAACGAGTTGCGAGTGCGGAGGGGTACCCGACGCCCTCCCTCCTACATGGCTTCGAACTACGGTTGCTTGACCAGCGTCGCCGTGTAGAGCAACCGCGCGTTGGAGTAGTAGCAGCCGTAGGTCTTGGTCTTGCCGACTCCCTGCTGCGGGCGGCCTTCCTGGATATCGGCCTTGGACGAGCATTGTTTCGGCAGGCGGCTGCCGCGCCAGGTGTCTTCGTCGGAGACGTTGAAGGCGAACATCGGCGCCCAGGTCGGGATCGTCAGGGCGACCACCTGGCCGCGCAGCACGGAGAGGGGATGCTCGAGGACGAAGATCGGGGTGCTGCCGAAGTAGGGGTTGAGCAGCTCCAGCGGGCTCTGCCGGACCAGGGTGTATTTGGGCGGCTTGGAGTCCTCCACCGGCCGCAGGACGCCGATCCGCGCCTGCGAGGGCTGACCGAGGAATTCGTTGAAGAACCCGACCTCGTTGGTCGTCGTTTTGCCGCTCACCTGCGAGGGCTTCGCCAGCGTTATCGACCAGGCGACGATCTTCCCGTCAAAGGGCGCCTCGTAGGGCCGAGCCTCTCCGCCGGCGATCGCCTGGAAGCCGGTGACGTGCCCCTCGACCCGACAGGGCAGGATCTCGACGTTGTTGACGACTTTGCCGGGGCACGACGGCGGTGGGGTTTCGGCGGTCTGCCCGAGCACGATCACCCGTGCGGGAGCCGAGCCGGCCGCACCCGGCCAGACGGCAGCGACCAGCGCCGCGAGGGCGCAGGTCAGCGCTAGCGCGCACAGCGCGCGCGTCCTGTCGAGTCGGTTTTCGCCTGCCTGGAGGGACATCTCACCTGCAACCCGGCGGTTTCGCCAGGGTTGCGGCCTCGATTCTGCCGCCAGCGCACAGGGAACGCGGTCTCCCGGCCCGTCCTGCACGATCGCAGCCACACGGACCAGCGACACCGTCTCTGTAGGGTTGCCAGCCGGATATGGAGGTCAGCGAACGCGCAGAGGAGTTCATCCCAGCCGGGCTCGCTTCGCTCGGGATCGAGGCCGACGAGGTGGAGCTGGCGGTGATGAACGCCGCCCACGGGATGTTCTGGCCGGCGATCCTCGATCTGCTCTCGCTCGACACCAGCGGGGTCGAGCCGGAGCGCCAGCCCGACCTCTCCAAGGCGCCGCGGTGAGCGCTCTCGACCTCTCCCTCCGCGAGCAGGCGGCGGCGATCGCCCGCGGCGACACCGACCCGGCCGAGCTGCTCGACGAGGCGCTGGCCCGGATCGAGCAGCGCAACCCGGCGATCAACGCCGTGGTCGAGACCTTCCCCGAGCGCTCGGGCGAGATGCTCGCCGCCGCCCCGAAGGGGCCGTTGCACGGGGTGCCGCTCGTGGTCAAGGACGAGTGGCCGCTGCCCTGGCGAGCGCAGCGCTTCGGCGCCGCCGAACTGCTCGCCCCCACCGCGCCGGCCGAGTCGGGCCCCTACCGGGCCCTGCGCGACGCCGGCGCGACGATCGTCGGCGTCGGCAACATGCACGAGCTCGGCGCCGGCAGCACGGGCAACACCTCCGTTTACGGCCCCGCGCGCAATCCTTGGAACACCGAGCGCTGCCCCGGCGGCTCCTCGAGCGGGCCGGCGGCGGCGGTCGCCGCCCGTCTCGTCGCGGGCGCCGTCGGTGCCGACGGTCTTGGCTCGGTCCGCTTTCCCGCTGCCTACTGCGGCCTGACCGGGCTCAAGCCGACCTTCGGCCGCTCGGCGATGGCCGGGCACCACATGGCCGCGATCACGTCGCTGATCGTCTCCGGGCCGCTCTGCGCCGACGCCGCCGACTGCCGTCTGCTCGGCTCGGCGCTGTTCGACGAGAGCCTCGCCGCAGGCGACGCCAGCGGCTTGCGGATCGGCGTCATCCGCGATCCCGTCTCCGAGGACGTCGACCCGGAGGTGCGAAAGGCGTGCGAGGCCGCGATCGAGGACCTGCGCGGCGAGACCGGCGGCGAGGTCCGCGAGGTCTCGCTGCCGGACCTGCCGGTGGCGACGCTGGCCGCGATCCTCCTGATCAACGCCGAGAGCCTCAACGGCGCCACGCCGGAGCGGCTCAACCGCCTGCACCCGGAGATCAGCCCGATCGCCCGCGGCTTCATCAAGTACCGGGCGCTGCTGCCGGCGGCCGCGATCGTGCAGTCGGCGCGCATCCGCACGATGATGCGCCGCCGCCTCGCCGCCCTCTTCGCCGACGTCGACGTGCTCGCCTGGCCCACGGTGCCCGCCGTCGCCCCGCCACTCGAGTCGCCGATGGTGGAGCTGCCCTCCGGCACGCACACCGCCGACCAGGCCAACGTCCGCGGCGCTGCGCTCGCCAACCTGACCGGGATCCCCTCAATCAGCGTCCCGGTCGGCCTCAGCTCGGAGCAGCTGCCGATCGCCCTGCAGCTGGGCGCCGCCTGGGGACGAGACGAGCTGCTGCTCGACGCGGCGGAGGCGCTGGAGCGCGCCAACGGCCGCCGCTGGGTGGAGGCTCTCTCGCCGCTGGCACCGACGGAGACAGAGACAGCGGGGGCGTGACGGTGGCGGCGATCGTCGTCGAGGGACTGGAGCGCACCTTCGACGACGTGCTCGCCGTGCAGGGCGTCGACCTCGTCGTCGACGAGGGCGAGATCTACGGCTTCCTCGGCCCCAACGGCGCCGGCAAGACGACCACGGTGCGGATGCTGACGACGCTGCTGCTGCCGACCGGCGGCCGGGCCAGCGTCGCCGGTCACGACGTGGAG
>Ga0190265_10000062_pt1 | contig 123762 bp, 116 predicted proteins | sample Popmic124T_FD_133135 | JGI IMG/M metagenome (GOLD analysis project Ga0190265, IMG submission 133135) | Populus adjacent soil microbial communities from riparian zone of Indian Creek, Utah, USA - 124 T | ecosystem: Environmental > Terrestrial > Soil > Riparian zone | place: USA: Utah... | reverse complement strand
CTGGATCGTCAAGGAGCGTCAGGAGATGCTCGCCGAGGCCAAGCGCGAGGCCGAGCGGATCGTCAAGGAGGCGCGCGAGGAGCAGACGCAGCTGATCTCCGACGAGGAGGTCGTCAAGCAGGCCGAGCGCCAGGCCGACGAGATCGTCGAGGACGCCCGCGCCCGCGAGCGTGAGATCCGCCTCGGCGCCGAGGACTACGCCGACGACATCCTCAACACGCTCGAGGTCAACCTCGAGAAGTTCATCGCCGCGGTCCAGCGCGGCCGCGACCGCTTGCAGGGTCGCGAGGAGGCCGAGGTCGGCTGAATCGCTCGCTAGGGTCGAGGCATGGCCCAGCGAGTGGACAAGTTCGACGTCGGCACGCTGCGCCTCGCCTCCGGTGAGGCACGTCGGCTCGAGCTCGAGGTGCCGGTCGCGGAGCTGGCGTTCGGCGGCCAGGCCTACAGCGCGGGCGGCCATGCCGATGCGCGCCTCGACGTCTCTCGCACGACGACCGGCCACGCGCTGCGGCTGCGCTTCGCGGTCGACTGCATGGACCGTGCACGCGCTGCCTCGAGGACGCCGACGCGCGCGTCGAGGTCGACGCTCGCGAGATCGACCAGCCGGGGGACGCCGCCGAGCTGCGCTCGCCGTATGTCGAGGACGATGTCGTCGATCTCGCCTCCTGGGCGCGCGACGCCCTCGCACTGGCGCTGCCCACGCAGATTCTCTGCTCCGAGCAGTGCCGCGGTCTCTGCACCGCCTGCGGCGCCAACCTCAACGAAGACCCCGCCCATGCCCACGAGGCAGAGCCGGATGCCCGTTGGGCGAAGCTGTCGGAGCTGAAGCTGGACTAGCTTCGGGTTAGGGATCGGGGTGGCTGCCCGCGGGTCCTGTCTCCGATCTTGGTTTGGGTGCTCGCAAGCTGCGCGCCCAAACGCAAGATCGTCGCCACCCGCGGGGGCCGGCGTCTGCCCCGTACCACGCTCTCGGCCGAGGTTCGGAGGGCGAGCGCCTCGAGGGTCGAGACGCGTGCCCACGACTGGGGCTCACGTCTGTAGACTGGCTCGGCTCATGGCCGTCCCGAAGCAACGACAGTCGCATGCGCGCACCAACAAGCGCCGCTCGCAGCACAAGATCGTGCCGCCGAGTCTTTCGACCTGCCCTAAGTGCGGCGCGCCTCGTCTGCCGCACCGGGTGTGTGGCGAGTGCGGCAGCTACAGCGGCCGCCAGGTCGTCGTCCAGACGCCCGATACCGACGAGTAGCTCGCCGCCGTGATCGCTGTCGACGCTAACGGCGCCGACGCGGGTCCGGGCGCGGTTGCCGAGGGAGCACGCCTTTCGGGCGAGCGGGTTCTGCTGTTCGGACCGGCTGCTGAGATCGGCGATCCGGGCGCCGGAGTCGAGTTGGTAGACGCGCCGGAGCGGATCGGCGGAGACGAGGAGCCGGTGCGGGCGGTGCGCTCGCGGCCGGAGGCGTCGATCGTGCGGGCTGCGGCGGCTGTCGCCGATGGTCGTGCGGAGGCGTTGGTCAGCGCGGGGGCGACGGGGCCGACGCTTGCCGCTGCGACGCTGGCGGTCAAGCGCATCCGCGGGGTTCACCGTCCGGCGATCGCGGCGCTGCTCCCGCTGCCCGCGGGACGGGTGCTGCTGCTGGACGCGGGGGCGAACGTGGAGGTGCGGCCGGAGCATCTGGTCCAGTTCGCCTACATGGGGGCGGCGTTCATGGAGCACGTGGAGGGTGTCGAGCGACCGCGCGTTGGGCTGCTGTCGGTCGGGACCGAGGCGGGCAAGGGGACCCCGGACGTGCAGGCGGCGCACGAGCGCTTGGCTGCCGGATCGCTGGACTTCGCCGGCAATGTCGAGGGGTTCGACCTGCCGAACGCGACCGTCGACGTCGTCGTGACCGACGGCTTCACCGGCAACGTCGCGTTGAAGGCGATGGAGTCGGCTTCGAAGGTCACGCGCGAGGCGATTCGCGACGCCGTGCGCGCGAATCCGCTGTCGGCGCTTGGGGGACTGCTGATCCGTGGCCAGGTCGGCAAGCTGCGCGCGCAGCTCGACCCGGAGGGCGTGGGGGGCGCGATCCTGCTCGGGCTGCGCAAGCCGGTAGTGATCGGGCATGGGAGCTTCGGGCCAGCTGGCCTCGCGTCGGCGATCCGGTTGGCGCGGCGGGCGGTGGACGAGCGGATGGTCGAGCGCACCGCGGCGGCATTGCAGGCCGATGGGGCGCTGCGGTCCGCGCCCGCTGGTAGCGTCAGCGGCGGATGACGGGAGGGACCGACAACGGCCACAGGCCGTGGAGAGACCCGAGCTGGTGGAACGCGCAGAGGTACTGACCAGAATCCGCGATCACCTCGCGACCGAGCTCGAGGTCGACCCCGCGCAGATCCGCGAGGAGACGCGCTTCAAGGAGGACCTCGAGGCCGACTCGCTCGACCTCGTCGAGCTGACGGTCGAGCTCGAGGACCACTACGGCATCCGTATCCCCGACGACCAGGCCGCCAAGATTCTGACCGTTGGTCAGGCCGCGGACTTCGTATCTGCCCATGTCGAGCGTGCAGACGCCTGAGGCCGGAGAGACCCTCGCCGACCTGCTCGACGAGATTCCGTCGGACCTCGCGCGTCAGGCGTTCAGCCATGCGTCCTGGACGCGGCGGCGCAGCGACTCGTACGAGCGGCTGGCGTTCCTCGGCGACGCCGTGCTCGCGCTGGCGGTCTCGTCGTACCTCTATCCGCTGCTGTCCGAGTACGGCGTCGGCCGGCTCACGAAGGTCAGGGCTCAGGCCGTGAGCGGCGCCGCGTGCGCCCAGGTGGCGCTCGACCTCGGCGTCCCGGATCGGCTGCGCGAGCAGGCGCCGGAGGGCGACGAGCGCGGCTTCGAGGCGCTGATCGCCAGTGAGCGGGTGCTGTCGTCGGTCACCGAGGCGGTGATCGGCGCGGTCTACCTCGGCTGCGGCTACGAGCGCGTCGCGGCGCCGGTGGTCGCCGCCTTCGCCGAGCAGATCGACGAGGCGCTCAACCACTCGGCCGACTTCAAGTCGGTGCTGCAGGAGCGCGCCGCCCGCCGCGGAGCGGTCATCGACTACGCGATCGTCGAGGAGACCGGCCCACCACACGACCGCCACTTCGTGATCGCCGCGCGCATCAAGGGTGAGGAGATCGGCCGCGGGGCGGGCCGCACGAAGAAGATCGCCGAGCAGGAGGCCGCCGAGCAGGGACTCGAGAAGCTCGAGCGGGAGAGCGGCTGATGCATCTGCGCTCGATCTCGATGAAGGGCTTCAAGTCCTTCCCCAACCGCACCACGCTCGACTTCGGACCCGGCGTGTCGGTCGTCGTCGGGCCGAACGGATCGGGCAAGTCGAACATCACCGACGCCGTCCTCTGGGCGCTCGGCGAGCAGAGTCCGCTGGCCGTGCGCGGGCAGTCGATGAAGGACGTCATCTTCGCGGGCGGACACGGCGTCAAGGGGTCGAGCGCGGCCGAGGTCGAGGTCGTGATCGACAACTCCGGCGGCCGCTCGGAGTCCGACTTCTCGGAGATCTCGATCGTTCGCCGGCTCGGCCGCGACGGCGACGGCGAGTACCGCCTCAACGGCGCTCGCTGCCGGCTCGCCGACATCGCCGAGGTGCTGGCCGAGACGGGGCTCGGCAAGGAGATGCACTCGGTCGTCTCGCAGGGGCGGGTCGAGTCGATCGTGCTCTCGCGCCCACGCGAGCGGCGGATGCTGATCGAGGAGGCCGCCGGGCTCGGCAAGCACCGTCAGCGCCGCCGCCGCGCGCAGCTGAAGCTGGAGCGGACCGAGGAGAACCTCTCTCGCGCGCTCGACGTCGAGCGCGAGGCGCGTGGGCGGTTGCGTCCGCTGAAGCGTCAGGCCGAGGCGGCCGAGCTGCACGAGCGGCTCGAGCGCCAGACCGCCGAGGCGCGCTACGAGCTGGCCTGCGACAGCCTGCGCGAGGCCGGTGCGCGGCTCGCCGAGGCGGAGGCCGCCGCCACCGCCGCGCGGGCCGGCCGCGACGAGTCGGAGCGCAAGCTGACCGAGGTCGCCCAGCGCCGCGAGCGCGCCGAGGAGGCGTTCGCCGAGCAGAGCCGCTTGCGCGAGGCGCTTCAGGCGCGCCTGTTCGCCGCGCGCGGAGCCGGCGAGCGGATCGCGATGCGGCTGGACCGCGCCCGCGAGCAGAGCAGCGCGGCGGTCGACGGCGCCGAGCGACGCGCCGCACAGCTCGAGCTGCTCGAGCGCGAGATCGCCCAGACCGGCGATCCCGCCGAGGGAACCGCCGCGAAGATCGCCGAGCTCGAGCAGGAGCTCGGCGTGCTCGAGGGTCGTCGTGTCGAGCGGCTCGAGCAGGAGATCGCCCAGCTGCGCGCCGAGCGCGACGCCGCCGCGGCGCGGCGCGTGGAGCTCGAGCAGGCCGTCCGGCAGCGCCGCGAGGCGCTTGCCGAGGCCGAGCGCGCCGCCGATGCCGCCCGTGACGAGCGCCGGACCGCCGAGCGCGCCGCCGAGAGCGCGCGCAACGCCGCCGCGGCCGCGGGCGCCGAGCTGGCGGCCGTCAACCAATACCTGCGCGCCGCGGAGAGCGCCCCCGGCGGGGCTCGCGCGCTGTCGGAGCAGCTGCGCGTCGAGCCCGGCTACGAGCTTGCCCTGGCGGCGGCGCTCGGCCCGCGCCTCGGCGCCGGTGTCGTTGGAAGCGTGGCCGACGGCGAGCGCCTGCTCGACGGCGCGGGCGACGAGGGCGGCTATCTGCTCGTCGGTGGCGACGCCGCGCCGCCGTCGCGCGGCAGAGACCCGCGATCCGATGCCGAGACCCCTCCTGCGAAGGGGGCCGAGCGGCTGCTCGATCGCCTCGAGGCAGACGCCCCCGCCGCGGCGGCGCTCGCCGAGCGGCTGCTCGACGGCGTGTGGGTCGTCGACTCGCTCGCCGACGTTCCCGCCGGCTTCGGCGGTATCGCGGTCACGCGCGCCGGCCGCGTGTGGCGTCCGGGCGCCGGCGAGCTGCGCCAGGCGCCGGCCGGCGGCGCCGAGCGGGTGCTCGAGCAGCGCAACCGGCGTGTCGAGCTGGTCACCGCCTCCGAGCAGGCGGCCAAGGCGGAGGCCGAGGCGCGCGCGACCGTCGAGGGCGCCGCCGAGCGGGTGCTCGTCGCCGACCGTGGGCGCGACGAGGCCGAGACGGCGCTGCGCGGCGCCGTGCGCGAGGTCGAGGCTGCCGGGGAGGCGATCCGCCGGGCGGAGTGGCTGATCGAGCAGCGCAGCGAGAGTCCCGACGAGGGTCCCGACGCCGTTCGCCGCGCCGAGCTGGCCGCCGAGGTGCGGGCTGAGCGCCGAATGGCCGAGAGCGCGCTGCGCGAGCACGACGAGCGCGTCGACCGCGCGGCCCGGCTGCGCGGACGGATCGAGCGCGACCGCGATCTCGCCGCCGCCGCCGACGCGGCCGCCGCGGCCCTCGACGACGCGCGCGAGGCCGTCGCGGGGCGCGTGTCCGTGATCGAGGCCGAGCATGCCGCCGGCGCCGAGGCGGGCGAGCGGACGGCCGCCGAGCTGCGCTCCTGTGCGCACCAGGAGGCCGAGCTGCAGCGCGCGCTGCGCGAGGCCAGCGAGCGCGTCACGGTCGCCGAGGTCACCGCCCAGCAGATCCGCGACCAGGCCGCCGAGGCGAGCAACGAGCTGAGCGACGTCGCCGGGCGTCTCGGGCTGCCCGCGGAGCCCGCGTCGGAGCGGCTCGACGACGATCGCCGCGGCGAGCTCGCCACGCGCATCGATCGTCTCGCCCGTCGCCGCGAGCAGCTCGGGCCGGTCAACCCGCTCGCGGCCCAGGAGTACGAGGAGGCGATCGCCCACGTCGAGGAGCTGGAGAGCCAGCGCACCGACCTCGAGAGCGCGCTATCCGAGCTCCAGAGCCTGATCCGCGACACCGACCGTCGCATCCGCGAGAGCTTCGAGGAGACCTACGAGGCCGCGGCCAAGCACTTCGAGGAGGTCGTCGCCCACCTCTTCCCGGGCGGCCGCGGCCGGCTTCGTCTCGTCCAGCCCGACCAGGGACCGCGCCCGGTGCTGGGCGGACAGGACGCCGAGGGGGACGGCCAGGACGGCGACGCGGGAACCGCGGCCGACGACGGCCCCGAGGAGTCCGCCGCACGGCCCGCCGCGTCGGAGCCCGGCGTCGAGATCGAGGTCACTCCGGCCGGCAAGTCGACCAAGCGCCTGTCGCTGATGTCCGGCGGCGAGAAGTCGCTCGTCGCGCTCGCCTTCATGTTCGCCGTCTTCCTCGCCCGCCCGTGCCCCTTCTACGTCCTAGACGAGGTCGAGGCCGCGCTCGACGACCTCAACGTCGACCGCTTCCTCCAGCTCGTCCGCCGCTACTCCGACCGCGCGCAGTTCGTCGTCGTCACCCACCAGAAGCGCACGATGGACGCCGCCGATCGCATCTACGGCGTCAGCATGGGCGGCGACGGCATCTCCCGCGTCCTCTCGCGCCAACTCGGCGGCACCGCCGGCGAGGACAACCTCTTCGACCAGGCCAAGCCGGTCGAGGCCGTCGCCGACGCCTCCTAGCTGCCGGTCTGCCGTACGCGCTCGAGATTGGCCGGGAAGGGCCTTGCGCGGTTATGCACCTATGCGGTGCATAACTCCACGACGGTTCGGGAGCCAAGGCAACGGAGGGCCGAAGCGCACCGCATCCATGCACAACGGCCGCCAGTGAGCCCACAGCCCAGCCTAACGGGAGAACTGCACCGCCTCACTGCCGCTCGCCGCCCTACCCAGCCTTCCGTACAGCCCCGCCTCAAAGCTCGCTCGCTGATATTCGCCAGCGGCGCTTGACCACCTAATCCAAGATCGCCGCCGCGAAGTCATCCGCGTCGAACGGCCGCAGATCCTCGATCCCCTCGCCGATCCCGATCATCTTCACCGGGACGTTCAGCTCCTGCGCGATCGCCAGCGCGATCCCGCCCTTCGCGGTCCCGTCGAGCTTCGTCAGCACGATCCCGTCCAGATCCACGGTCTCGCGGAACAGCAGCGCCTGCCGCAACCCGTTCTGACCCGTCGTCGCGTCGATCGTCAGCAGCGTGTGATGCGGCGCGTCCGGAATTCTCGAGGCGATCACCTTGCGCACCTTCGCCAGCTCGTCCATCAGGTGCTGCTGCGTGTGCAGCCGCCCGGCGGTGTCGCACAGCAGCACGTCATGGCCGCGCGCCTTGGCGGCCTCGATGGCGTCGAACATGACCGAGCCGGGATCGGAGCCCTCTTTCGCGCGGACGATGTCGCAGCCGGCGCGCTCGGCCCAGACCTCGAGCTGCTCGGCGGCGGCGGCGCGGAAGGTGTCGCCGGCGGCCAGCAGCACCGACTGGCCGAGCTCGCGCTGCAGGTGCCAGGCGATCTTGCCGATCGTCGTCGTCTTGCCGGTGCCGTTGACGCCGACCATCAGGATCACCGTCGGCTTGGCGGAGAGATCGATCGTGTCGTCCTCGATCCGCGCCGTCTCCGCCAGCAGCTCCCTCAGCCGCCGCGTCAGGTCCTCGCCGCTCTCCAGATCCCCTGAGGCCGCCTCGCCCTCGAGCCGCTCGACGATCGAGGCGGTCGTCGGCGCACCCACGTCCGCATAGATCAGCGCCTCCTCCAGGCGCTCGAACGCCTCGTCGTCGAGCCGCTCGAACATCGTCGCCTGGATCTCCGCCCCGAGCGCCTGGCGCGTCTTCGACATGTTCTCGCGCAGCCGCTTGAAGAACCGCCGCTTCGGCTGCTCCTCGACCTGCTCGGCCGCCGCCTCGCCGGCGCCTGCCGCGATCGGCTCGCCGTCGATCGCGAACAGCTGATTCCACTCGCGTGCCATCGGCGGCGGAGAATAGGCGCAAAGCGGCGCGAGGTCGGGCGAGCACCGCGGCCACCCCGTAGGATCAGGACATGTCCACGTGGGTCGTTTGGGTCGTCGTCGCCGGAGTGCTGGCGATCGGTGAGATCGTCTCGCTCTCGTTCTTCATGGGGCCGATCGCGGTCGCGGCCGTGCTGGCCGCCGTGGCAGCGCTGCTCGGTGCCGGTACGGCGCTCCAGATGCTCGTGTTCATCGTGACTTCGATCGCCTCGCTCGGGGTGCTGCGGCCGATCGCCCGCCGCCACCTGAAGACCCCAGCGAAGATCCGCACCGGGACGGCGGCGCTCGTCGGCTCGCGCGCGGTGGTGCTGGAGCGGGTCGACGGTGACGGGGGGACGGTCAAGCTCGCCGGTGAGGTCTGGTCGGCTCGGGCGTACGATGACGACGAGGTGCTCGAGCCCGGCGCTCGCGTTCAGGTGATGCAGATCGAGGGCGCGACGGCGCTCGTTTCCAACGGGATCGGCTAGGAGGCTGTTGTGGCGACTTTGATCGTTCTGGGGGTTATCGCGCTGGTGGTGCTGTTCACCATCTCGCGCGGGGTCCGGATCGTGCCGCAGGCCCGCGCCGGCGTCGTCGAGCGGCTCGGTCGCTACAGCCGCACGCTCGATGCCGGGCTGGCGCTCGTCGTGCCCTACGTCGATCGCGTCAGGCCGCTGATCGACCTGCGCGAGACGGTCGTCTCGTTCCCGCCACAACCGGTGATCACCGAGGACAACCTGGTGATCAGCATCGACACCGTCATCTACTTCCAGGTCACCGACCCGAAGGCCGCGACCTATGAGATCGCCGACTACATCGGCGCGATCGAGCAGCTGACGGTCACGACGCTGCGCAACGTGATCGGCGGGATGACGCTCGAGGACACGTTGACGTCGCGCGACAAGGTCTCCGGCGCGTTGCGCGTCGTGCTCGACGAGGCGACCGGACGCTGGGGAATCCGCGTCAACCGCGTCGAGCTCAAGGCCGTCGACCCGCCGGCGTCGATCCAGGAGGCGATGGAGAAGCAGATGCGCGCCGAGCGCGACCGCCGTGCCGCGATCCTGACCGCCGAGGGCGTCAAGCAGTCGCAGATCCTCACAGCCGAGGGCGAGAAGCAGAGCGCGATCCTGCGCGCCGAGGGATTGCGCGAGGCCCAGATCCTCGAGGCCGAGGGCGAGGCCAAGGCGATCGAGACGGTCTTCGACGCGATCCACAGTGGCGGCGTCGACGAGAAGCTGCTCGCCTACGAGTACCTGCAGAAGCTGCCGGAGATCGCCGACGGCGAGGCGAGCAAGATATGGATCGTCCCGAGCGAGTTCACGCAGGCGCTCGGCCGGCTCGGCTCGGTGCTCGGCGACGTGACCGGCGACAAGTCCGGCCCGGGCGCGAAGGACCTCCCGAAGCCGCCCGCTCCACCGGAGCCGCCGCGACCCGTCTAGGCGATGCAGCTGACCGCCGGCCAGCGCCGCGCGCTCGGGACGATCTGCGACACGGTCTGTCCCGGCGGCGACGGTCTGCCGTCGGCGAGCGAGCTGGGCGTTCCGGAGGCGCTGCTCGAGGCGGTCGGCCGCAATCCCCGCGCGGCTGAGCAGCGTCAGCTCGCGCAACTGCTGTCGCTGTGGGACAGCCAGCCGCTGACCGCGCTCGGCGGCGGAGGCTGGAGGCGCTTCTCGCGGCTCTCGCAGGAGCAGCGCGAGCGCGTGCTGCTGTCGTGGTGCGACTCGCGCCTGCCCCAGCGCCGCGCGGCGTTCCAGGCGCTCTGCCAGGGAACGCGGCTCTTCTACTGGATGCTGCCGGCGCCCGACGGGGGTCCAAGCCCCGCCTGGGCCGACATCGGCTACCCAGGCCCGCTCGGCCCGAACGCAGACGCGCCGCCCAAGGCGATCGAGCCGCTGGAGATCGACAGCGACAGCGAGCTCCACTGCGACGTCGTCGTCGTCGGCTCGGGCGCCGGCGGCGGGACTGCCGCCGGTGTCCTTGCGGCCGCCGGGCTCGACGTCGTCGTGCTCGAGGCCGGCGGATACCACGACGACCGCGACTTCGACGGCTCCGAGCTGACCGCGATCCGGACGATGTACGCCGGAGCTCCGACCGGGACGGTGGACCAGGGCCTGTCGCTGCTCGCGGGCGCCTGTCTCGGCGGCGGCACCGTCGTCAACTACTCGACCTCGTTCCGGACGCCGGACGCGGTGCGCGAGGAGTGGGCCGACCACGGCGTCCACGCCTTCGCCGACCGCGACTTCGATGCCAGCCTCGACGCCGTCTGCGACCGGCTCGGCGTCAACCACGAGCACTCGTCGCCCTCCGCGCGCGACCGCACGATGCGCGACGGCTGCATGGCGCTCGGCTGGCACGTCGACCAGATGCCGCGCAACGTCCGCGGCTGCGACCAGGGCGAGGTCTGCGGCTACTGCCCCTTCGGCTGCCGGCTCGGCGCCAAGCAGTCGACGGTCAAGACATGGCTCGCCGACGCCCACGGAGCCGGTGCGCGGATCCTCGTCGGCGCCAAGGCCCGCCACGCGATCGTCGAGAGCGGCGCCGCGCGCGGGGTGGAGGCCGTCACCGACGAGGGGCACCGCGTCACCGTCCGCTCGCGCGCCGTCGTCGCGGCCTGCGGCGCCGTCCAGACGCCCGCGCTGCTGCGCCGCTCCGGCCTACGCAACCGCAACATCGGCCAGCACCTCCATCTGCATCCGGTGACGGTCGCCTGGGGGATCTTCGACGAGGAGCTGCGGCCCTGGGAGGGGGCGATGCAGGCCCTCTACTCGGACCAGCACTGCGATCTCGGCGACGGCTACGGCGTCAAGTACGAGACCGCCGCGATGCACCCGCACGTCGTCAACGGCTTCTGGCCGTGGCGCGGCGGACGCGCCCACCGCGAGCTGATGCGCGCGCTGCCCAACGTCACCGGCGTCGGCGCGCTGCTGCGCGACCGCGACGCCGGTGAGGTGCGCGTCGGGCGCGACGGCGAGCCGGTCGTCCGCTACCGGCTGTCGAGCTTCGACCGCGACAACCTGCGCACCGGGCTCGACGGCGGCGCGCAGATCCTCGAGGCCGCCGGCGCGAAGCGGATCTTCAGCTCCCACGCGGCGTGGGTCTCCTACGACCCCGGCAGCGACGGCGACCGCCACCGCTTCATGCGCGACGCCGACCGCTGCGGTTGGGGACCGGGCCAGGTCTCGCTCGCCTCCTTCCACATCATGGGCAGCGCCCGGATGGGCGGCACGCCGTCGACCTCGGCCTGCACGCCCGCCGGCGAGACCTGGGACGTGCGCGACCTCGTCGTGTGCGACGCATCCACCTTCCCGAGCGCCTCGGGCGTCAACCCGATGATCTCGATCGAGGCCATCGCGCACATGAACGCGTCCGCGCTTGCTGCGCGGCTCTCCTGAGCACGTCTGCCGGCGTCATCGCCCTCTCGTGTGCTGGCGCACACGTCGAGGGTTGCTTCCTTGGCAGCCACGCTCAGTAGAGCCGCTCGCAGAGGGCGGGGCGCTAGCCTCCGGCTGATGTTCGAGACTCTCGGCGAGCGACTGCAGGGCGCCCTCGGCGACGTTCGCTCGCGCGGCGCGCTGACCGAGGACGACGTCGCCAAGGCGATGCGCCAGGTGCGCCTGGCGCTGCTCGAGGCCGACGTGAACTTCAAGGTCGTCAAGCAGTTCACGAGTGCGGTCAAGGAGCGCGCGACCGGCTCCGACGTGCTCGACTCGCTCAACCCCGGCCAGCAGGTCGTCAAGGTCGTCGCCGACGAGCTGACCGAGCTGATGGGCGGCTCCGGCCGCGAGCTGGCCTTCTCGCAGAGCGGCCCGACGGTGATCCTGATGGCCGGCCTGCAGGGCTCGGGCAAGACGACCGCATGCGGCAAGCTGGCCCGCTTCCTGAAGGAGGACAAGGGACTCGACGTCGCGATCGCCGCCTGTGACCTCCAGCGTCCCGCCGCCGTCGACCAGCTGATCAAGGTGGGCGAGCGCGCCGGCGCGACCGTCTACGAGCAGGGAACGGGCCGCGATCCGGTCGACGTCGCCGAGTGGGCGCTCGGCCAGGCGCGCGCCGAGCGGCGCGACGTGCTGATCGTCGACAGCGCCGGCCGACTGCACGTCGACAGCGAGCTGATGGACCAGCTCGCGCAGATCAAGAAGCGGACCAAGCCGCACGACGTGCTGCTGGTCGTCGACGCGATGACCGGCCAGGACGCGGTCAACGTCGCCGAGGCGTTCGCCGAGGCGACCGCGTTCGACGGGGTGATCCTCAGCAAGCTCGACGGCGACGCGCGCGGCGGCGCCGCGCTGTCGGTCAAGGCGATCACCGGCAAGCCGATCCTGTTCGCCTCGACCGGCGAGAAGCTCGACGCCTTCGAGCGCTTCCACCCCGACCGGATGGCCCAGCGAATCCTCGGCATGGGCGACGTGATGACGCTGATCGAGAAGGCCGAGGCGCGGATCGACGACCGCCAGGCACAGGACCTCGAGCGCAAGATCCGCAAGAACCAGTTCACGCTCGACGACTTCCTCGAGCAGATGCGGCAGGTGCGCAGCATGGGACCGCTGCAGAACATCCTCAAGATGCTGCCCGGAGTGGGCCAGCAGCTCAACGGCCTCAAGGTCGACGACAAGGAGCTCGACCGCCTCCAGGCGATCATCACCTCGATGACTCCCGCCGAGCGCGCGAACCCGAAGATCATCGACGGATCGCGGCGCCGGCGGATCGCCGCGGGCTCCGGCACCAACGTCCAGGCGGTCTCGAACCTCGTCAAGCAGTTCGCCCAGATGCAGAAGCTGATGCGCCAGATGGCGCGCGGGAAGATGCCCTCGCTGGCGCAGATCGCCTCGGGCCGCTAACGTTCCCGGGCCGCAGCAGCAGCGTAAACCCGATCAGAGAAGAGACCTTGGCCGTAAAAGTCAGGCTGACCCGCGTCGGCTCCAAGAAGAATCCGATCTGGCGAGTAGTCGTCGCCGACGGCCGCTCGCCGCGCGACGGACGCTCGATCGAGACGATCGGGCACTACAACCCGCAGACGCAGCCGTCGCGGATCGAGATCGATCGCGAGCGTCTCCAGCACTGGCTCGACCGCGGCGCGCAGCCGAGCAACACGGTCAAGAAGCTGATCCGCGCCGAGAACACGGGCTTCGAGATGCCGGCTTCCGAGGCGCCGACGCCCGTCCCGACTCCGCCCTCCGCGACTGAGCCTGCCGTCGACGCGGCACCTGCCGAGGCAGCGGCTCCCGCCGACGCCGAGGCCGCGATCGAGGAGGCCACTGCCGAGCAGGAGGCCTCCGAGCAGCCGGCACCCGAGCCGGCGGCGGATGCCGAGGCTGACGCCGATGCGGCCGCCGAGGCCGCCGCGCCCCCCGAGGGCGACGCCAGCGACGACGCCTAGCCGCTCGCGTGGAGGAGCTGCTCGCCTATCTGGCTCGCGCTCTCGTCGACGATCCCGACTCGGTGTCGGTCGACTCGTTCACCGAGGACGACGGGACGATCGTCCTCGAGCTGCATGCGCCGCCGGACGAGGCCGGCCGCCTGATCGGCCGCCGCGGGCGGACGATCTCCGCGCTGCGCACCGTCCTGAAGGCGAGCGCGACACGACGCGAGCAGCGCGTGCTGATCGACGTCGTCGACGCCGTCTGACACCGTCGATGGCGGGCGACGCGCGCCTCGTGACGGCCGGCGTCGTCGGCCGCTCGCACGGTCTCGACGGCAGCTTCCATGTCGAGCGCCCTCAGCACGCGCTCGATCGCGACACGGTCGTCTGGCTCGACGATCGCGAGCGGACCGTCGAGCGACGTGCCGGCACCGACCGCAAGCCGCTGGTCCGCTTGACCGGCATCGCGACCCGCGAGGCCGCGGCTGCGCTGCGCGGCAGGCTGCTGCTCGTCGAGGAGGCGCTCGCCGAGGGCGAGTGGCTCGCGGAGGACCTGGTCGGCTGCCGCGTCGACGGGCTCGGAGAGGTCGTGCGCGTGATCGACGCGCCGTCCTGCGACCTGCTCGAGCTCGAGGGCGGCGAGCTCGTGCCGCTGATTCCCGACGCCGTGCGCTCGGTCGACCTCGACGCCAGGGCCATCGAGGTGGACCGCCGCTTCCTGCGCCTCGACGGGGAGGCGACCGGGTGAACGTCGACGTCTTCACGCTCTTCCCGGCCTGGTTCGACTGGTACCTCGACCAGCGCCACGTGCGCAACGCGCTGGAGCTCGGACATCGGCTCGAAGCGGTCGACCTGCGTGCGACGACGCCGCTGTCCGCCGGACAGGTCGACGACACGCCGTACGGCGGCGGCGCCGGAATGGTGATCCGCGTCGACGTGGTCGAGGCCGCGCTGCGTGCCCGCTGGGCGGCCGACCCACTCGAGGGGCGCTCGCGACGGCGGGTGATCGCGCTCGCCGCGGGCGGTCGCCAGCTCGACGAGCCACTGGTCGAGGAGCTCGCGGCGGAGGAGGAGATCGTGCTCCTCTGCGGCCGCTACGAGGGCTTCGACGAGCGCGTCAACGAGCATCTCGCGACCGACGTGATCTCGATCGGCCCGTACGTCGTCGCCGGCGGGGAGCTGCCGGCGATGGTCGTCTGCGACGCCGTGCTGCGCAAGCTGCCCGGCACTCTCGGCCACGCCGACAGCGCCCTGGAGGAGTCGTTCTCGGCTGCGCTCGGCGGGGCGCCGGAGTACCCGCACTACACGCGGCCCGCGCAATGGCGCGGGCACGACGTGCCCGAAGTGCTGCGCTCGGGCGACCACGGCAAGGTCCGCGAGTGGCGGGCAGAGCAGAGTCGGCGCCGGCTCCGCTAGGATTCGCCGCCGCGCGAAGCACCCGTTCGGTGCTCGCGCCTTTTCATGCCATGAGCGGAGTCATCGACACCATCGAGCGGACCCAGCTGCGGCGCGTGCCGAAGTTCCAGGCGGGCGACCGGCTGCGCGTCCACTTCCAGGTCGTCGAGGGCAGCCGCAAGCGCACCCAGGTCTTCGAGGGCGTGGTCATCAAGCGCCAGGGCAGCGGTGCGCGCGAGACCTTCACCGTCCGCAAGCAGTCCTTCGGCGTCGGCGTCGAGCGCACCTTCCCGGTCCACTCGCCGAAGATCGAGCAGATCGAGGTTGCCGCCCGCGGTGACGTGCGGCGCGCCAAGCTCTACTACCTGCGCGACCGCGTCGGCCGCCGCGCCCGCGTTCGCGAGCGCCGCTTCGGACCGGACGACGAGCTCGAGGGCGTCATGCCGCCGCCCGAGACGGACGCGATCGTCGACGCGCCGGAGCCCGAGGCTCCGGAGGTCGCCGACGAGCAGGCGCCCGAGGCCGACGCGGCCGAGGCGCAGGCCGACGCCGAGTCGACCCCGGTCGAGACGTCGGACGCGGGCGACGAGTCGCCCACCGCGGGGGCGGCGTCTGGGGATGCCGGCGAGCCCGACGACGGCGATGCCGCCGAGTCCAGCGCCGAGTCGAGCTCCTGACGGGCAACGGGCCGGAGCGGTAGTGGCTCGGGACGGAAAGCAGAGCACCGGTGGCTCACTGATCGAGCTGGTCGTGATCGTCGCCGTCGCGCTCGGCGTCGCGCTCGGAATCCAGGCCTTCCTCGTCAAGCCGTTTCGCATCCCGAGCGAGTCGATGGTCCCGACGCTCGAGATCGGCCAGCGCGTGCTGGTCAACCGCGTCGGCGAGCACTTCGGCGATCCCGAGCGCGGAGACGTGATGGTCTTCAAGCCGCCGAAGGGGGCCGACGACAACATGTGCGGCATCAGCCACCCCGCCGAGCAGCCATGCCCGCGCTCGACCCCCGAGAAGTCCGACACCAACTTCATCAAGCGCGTAGTGGGCCTGCCCGGAGATCGACTCGCCGTCAAGGGCGGCCGGGTCTACATCGACGGCAGGCTGCAGCGGGAGCCGTTCATTCGCCCCGACACGCAATGCGCGCTCTGCAACATGCCCGACGAGATCGTCATCCCCAAGGGCCAGTACTACATGATGGGCGACAACCGAGGCGCGAGCGCGGACAGCCGCGAGTGGGGGCCGGTGCCGAAGGACAACATGATCGGCAACGCGTTCGCGACGTACTGGCCACCCTCCAAATGGGGCGGCCTCTAGCGCCCAGCGGGCTGCGGATCGGCGCCTGACGCACCGTCGAAGCCCTCGCGTGCGGAGCACGCCACGGACTTCGCCGGCACCGGCAGGCTTGCTCCTCGTGCCGCTGGGGCGTCGGTGGCAGGACGTAAGATCCGTCGGACGTGGGTGAGGCGAGGGTAGATCGGCCGCAGGGCAAGGCGGCGCGGCGGCGGCGCAGGAAGGCGGCGCACAGTGGGCGTCGACTGTTCGCCTTCGACCGCGAGGTCGGCGCGCGGTTCGTGGCGGGCGCCGACGAGGCGGGGCGAGGGTGCCTGGCCGGGCCGCTGGTGGCGGCGGCGGTGCTGTTCGACCTGGAGCGGCTGACGCTCACCGACCGGCGGGCGCTGACGCGGCTGAACGACTCCAAGCAGCACGACGAGCGGACGCGGGAGGAGCTCTACCCGCTCGTGATGCGCGCCTGTGCGCGGACCGCGGTCGTATCGCGCTGCGTGCGGGCGATCGACTCGCGCGGCCTGCACGTCAGCAACCTCGATGCGCTGCGCGCCGCGCTGCGGCGGGTCGCGGTGCCCGGCACGGTCTGCCTGGTCGACGGGTTCCGCGTTCCCGCGTTCGAGCACGAGCAGCAGGCGGTCGTCGACGGCGACGCCCGCAGCGCCGCGATCGCCGCGGCCTCGGTACTGGCGAAGGTGAGCCGCGACCGGTACATGCGCCGCGTGGCCGAGCGTCATCCGGAATGGGACTTCGCCGCCCATGTCGGCTACTCGACGCCCGACCATCGCGCCGCCATCGCCGCCCACGGCGTCTCTCCGCTGCACCGGATGTCGTTCAACTCCATGGCCTACCAGCAGCTGACGCTCGGCTAGAACGCGTCTTCGACGTGGTCGAGGCTGACGAGGCCGCCCCGTCGATCGATGACGATGCCGATCGCGTCGAAGCGGATCCAGGCGGGGCGCGGGCCTTCGCCGGCGCGGGTGCGGAGCCATTCGCCCGCGAGGCGGCGCATCCGGCGGCGCTTGTCGGGGCCGATCGCGTCGAGCGGGCCGGCTGGGCCGGCGTTGGTGCCGGCGACGCGTGTCTTGACCTCGCAGAAGACGAGACAGCGGCCGCGATGGGCCACGACGTCGAGCTCGCCGATTCGGCCGCAGCGGACGTTGCGCTCGACGAGGGTGTATCCGGCGCGTTCGAGGTGGGCGCAGGCGAGGTTCTCGCCGTGGGCGCCGAGGCGGATGCGGGCGTTGCCGGGGGGCATCCAGGGAACCTAGGCGGGGCGCTTCGACAGCAGGCAGACCCGTGTGACGGGGCTGTGACGGCACTCGGGACCGCCTGTGGCATAGCTGTCGCACGAGTGCTGTCACCGGTGCGACAAGGCCTCCTAGGTTGGCGTTCGTGCTCGCCAGCGTTCCCACTTTCGCCCTCGAGGGCGTCGATGCCCGGGAGGTCACCGTGGAGGTCGACGTTCGCCGCGGCCTGCCGGCTTTCACGGTGGTCGGACTGCCCGACACGGCGGTGCGCGAGGCACGCGAGCGGGTCCGCTCGGCGCTGCTCAACAGCGAGCTCGAGTTCCCGCTCCAGCGCCTGACGGTCAACCTGGCGCCGGCCTGGGTGCGCAAGGCGGGGGCGTCGTTCGACCTGGCGATCGCGGTCGGCGTGCTCGCCGCGAGCGGGCAGGTGCCCGTCGGGGCGCTCGACGGCTGTGCCGTCTCCGGCGAGCTGTCGCTGGGCGGCGCGCTGCGTCCCGTCCGCGGCGCGCTGCCGATCGCGCTCGGCTGTCGGGCGAACAGCATCCGGCGACTCGTGGTGGCGCCCGAGATCGCCGCGGAGGCGGCGCTGGTCGAAGGGCTCGAGGTATGCGCCGCGCCGAGCTTGAGACGGCTCGTCGACCTGCTTCATCGACGCTGGTCGCCGGCTCCTCCGCGGCCACCGCGGGCGGCAGCCGCCGTCGAGCCACGAGAAGTGCCCGATCTCGTGGAAGTGCGCGGCCAGGCGGATGCGCGCCGCGCGCTGGAGATCGCCGCCGCCGGGAACCACAGCCTGCTGATGGTCGGTCCTCCCGGAGCCGGCAAGACGATGCTCGCGCGCCGGCTGGCGGGCATCCTGCCGCCGCCCACGACCGCGGAGGCGCTCGACATCACGCGTATCCAGAGCGTCACCGGCGGAGCCGACGGCCTGGCGCGCGAGCGACCCTTCCGCGCCCCGCACCACACGATCTCCGCGCAGGGGCTGGTCGGGGGAGGCGCCCGGCCGCGGCCGGGGGAGGTGACGCTCGCCCATCGTGGGGTCCTGTTCCTCGACGAGCTGGCGGAGTTCGCGCGTCCGGCGCTCGAGGCTCTGCGCCAACCGCTGGAGCACGGGAGCGTCGAGATCATGCGCGGACAGGTCGCGCTGCGCTTCCCCGCGCGGGTCCTGCTCGTCGCGGCGGCGAACCCGTGCCCCTGCGGGGTAGGCGGCGAGCGCTGCGAGTGCGGTGTGCTGACGCGCGAGCGCTACAGGGCGCGGCTGAGCGGGCCGCTGATCGACCGGATCGACCTCGTCTGCCAGCTGACCCCGGTCCCCGGGCCGTCGCTCGCGTCGGACGCGACGGTGGGTGAGTCGTCGGCAGCCGTTCGCGAGCGTGTCGTCGCCGCGCGTGGGCTCCAGTCGCGTCGTGCCGAGATCGCCGGCGCGGCCAGCAACGCCGAGCTGGCCGCTGCTGCGACTCGTCGGCTCGTGCCGCTCGAGGGGCCGGCGGCACGGCCGATCGTCGCGGCGCTCGACGCCGGTCTGCTGACCGGGCGCGGCCACGATCGCGTGCTGCGCATCGCGCGGACGATCGCCGACCTGGCGGGCCGCGAGCACGTCGGGCGCGACCACGTCGTCGAGGCGCTCGCCTATCGCGCCGTAGCGCCCGGACGCAGCGCGGTGGCCTCGGCACGGAAGGCGTCGTGAGCGGTGCCTGCGACGCCTGCCTGCGGCGCGGCTACCTGATCGGTCTGCTCGCGGGACGGATCGCCGGCCTGGTAGGGCGTCCCGGGGGACCGCCGTCCGAGCTGCTGGCGCTCGACGACTCGTCGCTGGCGATGGCGGTCGGCGGCAAGGGCAAGGACGAGGCGCTCGCCTTCCTCGCCTACTTCGAGCCGCGTCGAGCCCGAGCGGACCTGCGCCATGCCGGCGTGACGGCCGTCTGCAAGCACCACGAAAGCTACCCGACCGCGCTCGAGGACTTGAACGACCAGCCGGCGGTCCTCTTCTGCCATGGCCAGGTCGAGCTGCTGACCAAGCTCGACGACGAGCCGGCGGCGACGGTCGTCGGCACCCGCGATGCGACGCCCTATGCGATCGACGTCGCCTACGACGTCGGCCGCGGGCTCGGGGTTGCCGGGATCACGACGATCAGCGGCATGGCGCTTGGCATCGACGGCGCGGCCCATCGTGGCGCGCTCGGCGTGCGAGGCCCGACGATCGCGGTGCTCGCGGGCGGACCGGACGTCGTGTATCCGCGCAGTCATCGCGATCTGCACCGCCAGATCGCCGAGAGCGGGCTGGTCGTCGCCGAGCTGCCACCCGGCCAGCGGCCGTACCGCTGGAGCTTTCCCGCCCGAAATCGGCTGATGGCGGCGCTGGGACGGATGACGGTGGTCGTAGAGGCGGGAGAGTCCTCGGGCACGCTGATCACCGCCGACTTCGCACAGGACCTCGGCCGGACGCTCGGCGCCGTCCCGGGCCGCGTGTCGACGCACGCGGCGGCCGGTAGCAACCGTCTGCTGCGCGAAGGCGCGGCGGTCGTCCGCGACGCCTCCGACGTCCTCGACGAGCTCTTCGGGATCGGCGGCGACGGGACGGTCGTCGGTGTGGGGGACGTCGGCTCGGCCCGGCTCGGGTGCGCGACGTCGCCTCGGGAGCTCGCGCTCGACCCCGTCGACCGGCGGCTGCTGGACGCCGTCGAGTCCAACCTCGACGTCGACGCGATCTCGACGTTCGCCGGCCTCCCGATCAACGAGGCGCGCGCCGCGCTCGCGCGGCTCGAGCTCCGCGGGCTCGTGCGGCGCGACGGCCTGTTCGGCTGGGAACGGGTCCGGCCGCCGCGCTGAGCCGCCCTGCCTATGCTGCGCGCTCGATGTCGGACCGCACTCCTCCACGTCTTCTGTCGATCGCCGGGTCGGACTCCGGCGGCGGCGCCGGCATCCAGGCCGACCTCAAGGCGTTCGCGCGCTGCGGCGCCCATGGAATGACGGCGATCACCGCGATCACGGTCCAGAACACGGTCGAGGTGAGCGCCGTGTACCCGGTCGCGCCGGAGGCGATCGTCGCTCAGGTGCGTGCGGTCGCGAGCGACATCGGCGTCGACGCGGTCAAGGTCGGCATGCTCGGCTCGACGGAGACCATCGCGGCCGTCGCGGCGGCGCTCGACCTGGTCGCCGACGCTCCGGTGGTCGTCGACCCCGTGATGGTCGCCGAGAGCGGAGCGACGCTGCTCGCCCCCGATGCCATCGACGCTCTGCGCGCGTCGATCCTGCCGCGCGCCACCGTCGTCACGCCGAACCTGCCCGAGGCGCGGGTGCTGAGCGGCCTGGGGCGCCAGGCATCCGCCGAGCGGCTGGCGCGCGCCGTCCACGAGCTCGGTCCGGGCGCCGTCGTCGTCACCGGCGGCCATGCCGAGGAGATAGCCGACGTCTTCTACGCCGGCGGCGAGGCGGTGGCGATTCCCGGCGAACGCCACCCCGACGGAGCGGCGCACGGCTCCGGCTGTACGCATTCGTCGGCGCTGGCCGTCAGGCTCGCCTTCGGCGACACCCCGCTCGAGGCGGCGCGCGCCGCGCGGGTGGTAGCCGCCGCCGCCGTCCGCGACGGACTGCGCGGAATCGGCTCCGGGGCAGGGCCGGTCGACGTCTTCGGGCTCGCCGCGAGTCGGTCCCATTAGGATTGACCCATCAAGTTCCTGCGCATGAAGCCCGGTCACGGTGAGGTCCTCTTGGCCGAGGGCGACCGTGACGTGCGTGAGGACGAGCAGCTGCTGATCGAGGAGTTCCGCCGTCAGCTCGACGAGGGGATGTGGGCCGCCGTCCCGACCGAGCGTCCCGGCAGCGGCCGTCGCGAGGCGCAGATGGTCCGTGACTACGGCGAGATCCCGCCGGAGGCGCAGCGCGTCATCTTCTTCCCGCGGGCGTCCGGAGGCTGACGCGATGCTCGCGCTGCTCACAGCTGCCGTGATGGTCACCGCACTGACGGCCTTCCTGCTCGGTCCGGCCGTGGTGGCGCGTTTGCGCGCGCGTCGGCGGCGGCGCGTCGAGGCCTCGCCGCACGCCTTCGATCCAGGGCGCGAGCGGCGCGCCGAGCAGCGCGCGCGCCAGCTGCTGCGCTCCTGCGTCAACGACTTCGAGTGGGCGATGTACCGCGACCTCGGCTTCATCCGCGTCGAGGGCAGGCGGCTGCCCGACGCGCCGGGCGGCGACGAGGGGCCGGCGCCGTACGCCTACCTGATCTACCCGCACAAGCCGATCGTCGCCTACGTGCCGGAGAGCGGGCGGCTGCTCAGCGAGTACTGCGTCTCGTTCCCCGATCTCACCGGCGGTCGCACCCGTCTGCCGGCTTCCGACGACGTGCTCGCCAAGTGGATGGCGCTGACCTCCGACGAGGCTCGCGTGATCGGACGCGCGAACATGCACCTGGTCGGCCGCCAGCACGATCCCGGGCACGTCCGGCGCGACATCTGGCGCCTGTCGGAGTGGGAGCGCCTCGGCGCCGCCGACCTCGGAGCGCGAGCCGCGTGAGCAGAGACCTCCGCGCGCGCAGCCGGGCCCAGCTCGACGGCCCGGACCGGGCCGCCGCGCGCGCCTACCTGAAGGGGATCGGCTACGACGACGACGCGCTGTCGCGTCCGATCGTCGGCATCGCGAACACCTGGACCGAGGTGATGCCGTGCAACTTCCACCTGCGCCGGCTCGCCGAGCGGGTCAAGGAGGGCGTCCGGGCCGCGGGTGGGACCCCGATGGAGTTCAACACGATCGCCGTCTCCGACGGCATCACGATGGGCACCGAGGGGATGAAGACCTCGCTCGTCAGCCGTGAGCTGATCGCCGACTCGATCGAGCTCGTCGCGCGGGGGCACCTCTTCGACGGCGTGATCGCGCTGTCGGGCTGCGACAAGACGATCCCCGGCTGCGTGATGGCGCTCGCCCGGCTCGACCTGCCGAGCATCATGCTCTACGGCGGCTCGATCGCTCCCGGCGACTTCCGCGGCGAGCGGGTCACGATCCAGGAGGTCTTCGAGGCGGTCGGCGCCCACGCCGCGGGCAAGATGTCGGATGCCGACCTGCACGAGCTCGAGGGCGTCGCGTCGCCCGGCGCCGGCGCCTGCGGCGGCCAGTTCACCGCGAACACGATGGCCCTCGCCTTCGAGACGCTCGGAATCTCCCCGATGGGCAGCTCGATGGTCCCCGCCGAGGAGGGCAAGAAGGGACAGGTCGCCGAGGACGTCGGCCGGCTGATCATGGACGTGCTCGAGCGCGACCTGCGCCCGAGCCGGATCATCACGCGCGAGTCGCTGCAGAACGCGATCGCCGCCGTCGCGATGACCGGCGGGTCGACCAACGCCGTGCTGCACCTGCTGGCGGTCGCCAACGAGGCCGGCGTTCCGCTCGAGATCGACGACTTCGACCGGATCGCCTCCAAGACGCCGCTGCTCGCCGATCTCAAGCCATTCGGGCAGTACGTCGCCCCCGACCTCTGGCGCGCCGGCGGGATGCCGCTGGTCGCCAAGCGGCTCGACGAGGCCGGCCTGCTGCACCGCGAGGCGCTCAACGTGACCGGCCTGACGATCGGCGAGGAGGTCGACTCCGCCCAGGAGACCGCCGACCAGCCGGTCGTGCGTCCGTTGTCGGACCCGCTCGCGACGAGCGGCGGCTTCGCGATCCTGCGCGGCAACCTCGCCCCCGACGGCTGCGTCGTCAAGCTCGCCGGCCACGGTCGTCGCGAGCACCGCGGCCCGGCGCGCGTCTTCGAGGGCGAGGAGGACGCCTTCGCCGCCGTCAAGGCCGGCTCGATCGAGCCCGGCGACGTCGTCGTGATCCGCAACGAGGGCCCGTCCGGCGGACCCGGGATGCGCGAGATGCTCGCCGTGACGGCCGCGCTCCAGGGCGAGGGGCTCGGCGACTCGGTGGCGCTGCTGACCGACGGCCGCTTCTCCGGCGCCACCCACGGCTTCATGGCGGGTCACGTCGCACCCGAGGCGCCGCGCGGCGGTCCGATCGCCGCGGTCGCGGAGGGCGACACGGTCGTCTTCGACGTCGATGCCCGCGAGCTCAACGTCGAGCTGTCCGCTGACGAGATCGAACGCCGCGTGGCGGCATACCAGGCGCCGCCGCCGAAGTACACGAGCGGCGTGCTGGGCAAGTACGCAAAGCTCGTCGGCTCCGCCTCCGACGGCGCGCTGACCGGATAGGCGCGACCCGCTAGCGGGTCTCGTCGCCGGCCACGGCGGCTGCCGAGCGCGGCTGCTCGAGCTCGCCCGGACGAGGCGCGTAGTGCAGGAACTCCTCGAGCTCGTCGTTGAAGGCGACCGGGCGCTCGACCATCGCCACGTGGCCGGTGTCCTCGAAGATCAGCTTGCGCGAGCCGGGGATCAGCTCGACATAGGTGTCGGCGTCGGCGACCGGGATGATCGCGTCGTCGCGACCCCAGACCACGAGCGTCGGGCAGCCGATCTCCGGCAGCCGGTCGCGGAAGTCGTAGTCGATGCAGGCGCCGAGCGCGTCGACGAAGCCGGGCTTGCCGGAGCCCTTGACGAGGCCCTCGAAGGCCAGGTCGGGGCGTAGGCGCGTCGGATGGCGGACGACCATGCTGAGGATCCAGTGGCGCAGCGCCGGGCGCGCCATCTGGCGACGGCGCTGGGCGGTCGACGCGCGCATGCTGAGCGCCATGATCTTGCCGACGCGCAGCGCGCTCTCGAGCGGGACGACGTGCTGGGAGATGCCGGCGGCCGACACGAGCATCAGCCGCTCGACGGCCTCCGGCGCGTCGATGGCGGCCTCCGCGGCGACGTAGCCGCCCATCGAGTTGCCGACCAGCACCGCTGGCGCGAGGTCGAGCCGGTCGCACAGCTCGGCGACGACCTGGCCGTAGTAGTCGATCGTGATCTGCTCGCTCGGCATCGGCGTGATGCCGAAGCCCGGCAGGTCGAGCGCCACCACGCGCCGTCGCTCGGCGAACCGCGGGATGTTCTCCAGCCAGTTCTGCCACTGGCCGCTGAGCCCGTGGACGAAGACGATCGGGCGGTGGTCGCCCTGCTCGCCGACGTCGACGTAGTTGACCGGCACGCCACCGATCTCGATCGTGTTCAGGTGCGCCAGCCAGTCGACGTCGCGCCAGTCGGGATGGTCGCCGACCCCGTAGTCGTCGCCGGCCCGGGTGGCGTCGCGGCGCCGCGCCGGCGACGGGGGGAGAACGATCTGACCCATTGCAAACACAAAGGTATCCGACTCGGCCAGGACGCAACGGACGTTGCACGACTGGAGAAGCCCTAGGAGGTAGCCGAATGCCCGCTTACACTGAGTCGGTCGGTCCCTCGGACCGGAGGGGATCCCAAGACTTTGAAGAGCAAGGCATTCACGTTCGTCGCCGTTCTGGTGATCCTGTTGATCGCCGGGTCGGTGGCCGTCTATGCCTACGACTCGTCGCGCAGCGACCGGATCGCGGAGGGGGTCACGGTCGGGGGCGTCTCCGTCGGCGGACTGAGCGCCGACGCGGCGCGCGCGAAGGTCCGGCGTCAGGTCGCCACCCGCCTCGAGCAGCCGATCGCGGTCACCCACGGCAAGACGCGCTTCACCCTCTCCGCCGACGACGCCGGCATCGAGGCCGACGTGGGCGGGATGGTCGACGACGCGATCGCCGCGAGCCGCGACGGCAACGTCCTCGCCCGTGTCACGCGGGATCTGCGTGGCGGCGAGGAGGACGTCGAGGTCAGCGTCAGCGCCACGTACTCGCCGAAGGCCGCCAAGGATCTCGTCAAGCGCGTCGGCGACAAGCTCGACCGCGAGCCGCGGGACGCGACGCTCGACTTCCCGTCGCTCGATGCGGTGAAGGAGCAGGACGGGATCGCCGTCAAGCGCGGCCAGCTGCGGCGGCTCGTGGGCTCCGCGCTGCTCTCGCCGAGCAGTCGCACCGTCGAGGCGCCGGTCAAGACGTCGAAGGCGAAGGTCACCCGCGACGAGCTCGCCAAGGAGTACCCGACCGTGCTCGTCGCCGATCACGCCAGCTTCCAGCTGCGCCTCTACAAGAACCTCAAGCTGGAGAAGACCTACACCGTCGCCTTCGGAGCCGCGGGCTACGACACCCCGCGCGGGCTCTTCAGCATCCAGAACAAGCAGGTCGATCCGGCCTGGAGCGTCCCGAACAGCGACTGGGCCGGCGATCTCGCCGGCACGGTCGTGCCGGGAGGCACGCCGGAGAATCCGCTCAAGGAGCGCTGGATGGGGGTCTACGACGGGGCGGGCATCCACGGCACCGACGACATCGGCTCGCTCGGCAGCGCCGCCTCGCACGGCTGCATCCGGATGGGGATATCCGACGTCATCGACCTCTACGACAGAGTCGACGTCGGAGATCCCATCTACATCGGATGACCTGACGGTCTGGGACCGTCAGGAGTGGATGGGCTCGACGGCGATCTCGTCGACCGGTACCTCGCTCCATCCCGCCGCCTCCAAAGAGGCTTGGCGTTCGGAGTGGCGAATGCACAGAGTGCCGATGAACACGCCACGCTCACGCCTGCGCAGGACCGCGTACCAGAGGGTCGACTCCCCGCCGGGGCCCTGGATCGGGTGCCACGGCGCGACCGGCTTGCGGTCGTCGTCGGCGAGGCCGGCGTCAGCGAGCTGGGAGCGGGTCGCGACCCGCCCGTCCTGAGTGTTGACGAAGAACACCGACACGCCGCCCAACCCTAGTTGGGCCCGCGCCCTGCGCGCGTTCGACACCGCGTTGCGCACGCGCGGGCTCGGCGAGCGGACTCGCGGCGCCTACGGCGCCGACCTCGGCCAGCTGGCCCGTTGGGCGAGCGCCCAGGAGATCGATCCGCGAGCCGTCGACGCACGCGTGCTGCGCCGCTTCGCCGGCGTGCTGTCCGAGCGCGGCAGCTCGCGCTCGACCGTCGCGCGCAAGCTGGCGGCGTTCCGCGCCTTCTACCGAGTGCTCGTCGAGCGCGGCGAGCTGGAGGCGAGTCCGGCCGACCTCGTCGCCAGCCCGAAGCGCGACAACGCCCTCCCGACCGTGCTCAGCCGCGGCGAGATCGACCGGCTGCTCGACTCGCTGCCGGCGGCCACGCCGCTGCAACTGCGCGACCGGGCGCTGTTCGAGCTCGCCTACGCGGCCGGTCTGCGCGCGGCCGAGCTCGTCGGCCTCGACGTCGAGAGCCTCGATCGCGACGGCGAGCAGCTGCGCGTGGAGGGCAAGGGCGCCAAGACGCGGATCGTCCCCGCCGGCGAGCACGCCTGGCGGGCGCTCGACGCCTATCTCGAGCGCGGACGCCCCGAGCTGAGCGCGGGCGGCTCCGCCGGTCGCCGCGACCCCGCGCTGTTCCTCTCGAGGACCGGCCGGCGGCTCGCCACGACCGATGTCAGGCGGCGGCTGCGGGCGGCGCTGCGTCATGCCGGCGTCCAGGCGGCGGCGTCGCCGCACGCCCTCCGGCACTCGTTCGCGACCCACCTGCTCGACGGCGGAGCCGACCTGCGCACCATCCAGGAGCTGCTCGGACACAGCTCCCTGAGCACGACGCAAACGTACACTCGGGTAGAGTCGAAACGGCTCAGGAAGGCATATGCGCAGGCGCATCCGCGCGCGTGAGGGGTGACTAGGACGAGGTGGAGACGAACCTCAAGGCGATCGAGCTGAAGGACCTATGGAGCCGTTACAAGGGAGACGGCGACCAGCAGGCGCGTGAGCGCCTCGTCCTCGCGTACTCGCCACTGGTCAAATACGTCGCCGGCCGCATGTCGAGCGGCCTGCCCGCTCACGTCGAGGAGGCCGACCTCATCTCCTACGGTCTGCTGGGGCTGATCTCCGCGATCGAGCGCTTCGACCTCGAGCGCGAGATCCGCTTCGAGACCTTCGCGGTGACGCGCATCAAGGGGTCGATCATCGACGAGCTGCGCTCGCTCGACTGGGTGCCGCGCTCGGTGCGGGCCAAGGCGCGCGAGATCGAGCAGACCAACGCGAAGCTCGAGAACAAGCTCCAGCGGGCGCCGACCGACGCCGAGATGTCGGACGCGATGGGGGTGACCCAGGACGAGTTCCAGGAGTCGCTGGTCAAGATCGCCAACTCGTCGGTGGTGGCGCTCGACGAGCTCTGGACGGTGTCGGACTCCTCAGGCGACCAGGTGTCGCTGCTCGACACGATCCCCGATACCGGTGCCGCGGATCCCGCGCGCGAGCTCGACCTGACCGACATGAAGGACAGCCTGGCCGACGCGATCGCGCGGCTGCCCGAGCGCGAGAAGCTGGTGATCGCGCTCTACTACTACGAGAACCTGACCCTCCGCGAGATCGGCGAGGTGCTGGGAGTGACCGAGTCGCGCGTCTCGCAGCTCCATACCAAGGCGGTCCTGCGGCTGAAGTCGAAGCTCCAGGGAGACACGCTGACCGAAGTGATCGACTAGCTCGAGCGTGAGCACGACGGCTGACATCGCGATCGAGCGGCTCGGTGAGTGGACCGTGGCGCGCGTCGGCGGCGAGCTCGACATGACCAATTGCAGTTACGTGCGCGACGAGCTGATGCGCTCGATTCCCGGCGACGCCGCCGGCCTGATCGTGGACATCAGCGAGACCGTCTATCTCGACTCGGCGGCGATCGAGCTGCTGTTCGAGCTGGCTCGTCGGCTCGGACGTCACCGCCAGGAGCTGCGCATCGCGATGCCCGACGACTCGCCGCTGCGGCGGGTCCTCGAGCTGACCGACGTGCGCGCCGTCGCGCCGATCCATCCGAGCATCGACCTCGCGTCGTCATAGCCGCGCCCCTCGCGGGGCGTCGCTGCGGCGAACCGCGGCCAGTACCATCGGCCGGATGAAGAAGGAGCTGCGCCCCTTTCACGATCCGGTCGCCTGCGACGTCTGCGGTCGGACCATCCTCAAGGGCGAGCGGACCGAGGCCTACCTCGCGCCGGGCGGTCACCGCAACCTCGTCTGCGAGCTCTGCTTCGTCCGCGCCGAGCACGCCGGCTGGATCCGCGAGTCGTCCGCCGACCAGATCCCGACCCGCGCCGGCAGGCCGCAGGAGCGTCGGCTCGGCTTCGGCCGGCTGCGTCGCCGTCGCGACATCGGCGAGGACGCGCCGCGGACGCCGTCGCGCGCGACCGCTGGATACGAGCAGCTGGACGCGGCGCCGGCGCACGGCGAGCCGGCGCCCTTCGACGCCCCGGTCGACGAGCCCGCGTCGTCGCCGCGCCGTCGCGAGCCGCCGCAGGACCCCCGCCATGTGCGCGCCGTGCCGACGACCGCCGAGGTCAAGATCGAGCGCGCGCTCGATCTCTTCAACGGCTCGGAGCACCAGCGCACCGTCGCCGGCCTGACGCGCACGCTCGGGTTCCCCTGGGCGACCGCCGTGCCCGACGGCTCGGCGCCGAGCGCCGTGACCGTCGTCGTCGCCTGGGAGCTGTCCTGGTATCGGTACCGGATCGACCTCGGCGACACCGCCGATCCGGTCGCTCTGCAGGAGAAGGGCGACGAGCTCAACGACATCGACGAGGCGCTGCGGCGCTGGAACGCCGGGCTCGACGAGGAGGGCCGGCTGGTGGTGGAAGGAGGAGCCGTCTCATGATCTATTGCGTGATCCCACGGGCACTCGAGGACGAGCTGTACGACAAGCTCGTCGAGCACTACAGCGAGGAGCCGAACGTCGAGGTGATCGTCGACCGACGCGCTCAGGGCGGCGTGCCGGGCTCCCACGACCCGATGACCGATCGGCGACGCGTGCGGCCGAAGGGCAGCTTCCCGCCGATCGACGCGCCCGCCGGGTCGTGACGAGCCGCGCCGAGCCGGGCGTCACGCGCGGCGGCAAGGTCGTCGTCAACGTCGACGGGGGCGCGCGTGGCAACCCCGGCCCCGCTGCCGTCGGCGCCGTGGCGACCGACCTCGAGGGCAACGTGCTGGCAGAGCGCGGCGCCTACATCGGCGAGACGACGAACAACGTCGCCGAGTACCGCGCGTTGCTGCTGGGCCTCGAGCTGGCGCGTGAGCTCGGCGCGGGCGAGGTCGAGGTGGTCAACGACTCCGAGCTCGTCGCCAAGCAGATCTCCGGCGCCTACCGCGTCAAGCATGCAGGCCTGAAGCCGCTCTTCCTCGAGGCGATGGAGGCGCTGCGCGGATTCGACCGTTGGACGGTGCGCAGCGTCCGGCGAGAGTCCAACACCCGCGCCGACGCCCTCGTCAACGCGACGCTCGACGCCGAGCTGCAGGCGCGCTAGCCGGTCGATGGCGGCGGTCGGGGGCAGCGTCGGCGCGCCCCGGCCGCGAGCCTCACTAGTCTCGTTGGGTTGATGGACGCTTCCGCCGACAGCCGCGTCGGGCCCGCACGCGGCTGCGTGCGGTTGCTGGCCGAGGAGCGGTCGAAGCAGGAGCTCGTCTTCGACTTCCCGTTCGACGAGGACCTCAACGAGGCCGTCAAGGCGCTCCCGGGCCGCTGGTTCGACTGGCGCCGCAAGCATTGGCGCGTGCCGGCCGATCCAGATGCGGCGAAGGCGGTGGCCGGGCTGCTCGAGCGCTTCCCGGATCTCGTCGTCGAGCCCGACGTCGAGGCATGGATGGTCGACTCCGATCGCTGGCGGGCGCTCGTTGCGGTCGTCATGCACGACGGCGCCGGCGCGTTCGTCGTCCGAACCGTCTCGGGCGATCCGCCGGCGACGGGCCTCGAGGATGGGATCCCGACCGGCGACGACCGGCTCGTCTTCACGTTCGACTCCGCGACCGCGGCGCGCCTGTCGATGCTCGACGGCGCGCGCATCGACGATCTGGCCCAGGCGTGCATCCGCCAGCTCGCCGCCGGCGAGCAGCCACCGCCCGCCGAGCTCGGGGTCGAGATCGGCGAGGACGGTGAGCCGGAGCTGGCGCTCTTCACCGTGTGGGATCCCCGCGTCGTGCGCGACTTCAAGCGACTTCCCGAGGCCAAGCCGGTGCCGCGCGGGGCGCGCGTGTTCAATCGAGACGCCGCATGGGGCGTCGCGGTGCCCGCCGACCCGGCGCTGGCCGAGGCGCTCGCCGGCTTCGTCGCCGACCATCCCGCGGTGGCGCTCGACGAGCGTGCCGCCGAGCTGCTCGACGAGCTGGTCGACGAGCACCGCCGCGCGGCCGAGACGGTCACGCTCTCGTACGCCGACGACGCCGAGCTCGAGGACCTCGACCTCGGCGGCGAGCTGCACCCGTTCCAGCGGGCGGGCGTGCGCTACGCGCTCGCCCGTCGCCGGACCTTCATCGCCGACGAGCAGGGGCTCGGCAAGACGGTCCAGGCGCTTGCGACGCTCGAGTCCGACGACGCCTTCCCGGCGATCGTCGTCTGCCCGGCGAGCATGAAGCTGACCTGGGAGCGCGAGGCGGGGATCTGGCTGCCGCGACGCAGCGTCGCCGTGCTCGAGGGCCGCACCGAGTCGACCTGGAGCGAGGCCGCCGAGCGGGCCGAGATCGTGGTGCTCAACTACGACATCCTCGAGGCGCATCTGCAGCGACTGCTCGGCCGCAACCCGCGCGCGCTGATCCTCGACGAGTCCCACTACGTCAAGAACCCGCGCGCCGGCAGGACGAAGGCGGCGCTCGATCTCGCCGCGGGCCTCCCGGACGATGCGCTGCGGCTCGCCCTGACCGGCACCCCGATCCTCAACCGTCCCGAGGAGCTGATCGCGCAGCTGCGCGTGCTCGGCCGGCTGCGCGACTTCGGCAGCGGCGCCCGCCTCTCGCGTCGCTTCCGCGCCGCCGGCAGCGACGACCGCCTGCACTGGAACCTGCGCGCGGTCTGCTACGTCCGCCGCACCAAGCAGCAGGTGCTGCCGCAGCTGCCCTCCAAGCGCCACGACACCGTCCCGATGCTGCTCTCCAACGAGCACGAGTACCGGCTCGCCGAGGAGGACGTGGTCGCCTGGCTGCAGACGCTGCCGCTGGACCTCGGCACGCTCGACGCGAAGATCGCCGCCGCGCTGCGCGCCGAGCAGCTGGTGCGGCTGAACAACCTGCGCCAGCTCGCCGCTGCCGGCAAGCTGCCGACGGCGCTCGCCTGGATCGCCGACTTCCTCGAGTCGGGCGAGCCGCTGGTCGTCTTCGCCGAGCACATCGCGACTCAGAAGGCGGTGCTGGCGCGCTTCCCCGGCGCGGCACACATTCTGGGCGCGGACTCCTCACACGCCCGCCAGCGCGCCGTCGACGCCTTCCAGCGCGAGGACGGACCGCAGCTGATCGTCTGCTCGATGCGCGCCGCCTCGCAGGGCATCACGCTCACCCGCGCCTCGAACGTCGCCTTCCTCGAGCTCGACTGGACTCCGGCGCGCCACGACCAGGCCGAGGACCGCCTGCACCGCATCGGCCAGGAGAGCGCGGTCACGGCCTGGTACCTGCTGGCGCCGGACACGATCGACGAGACGATGGCCGAGCTGCTGCAGCGCAAGCGCAGCCTGATCGACGCCGTCACCGACGGCCAGGTCCAGGATCAAGAGCGCCTCGTCGACGCCGTCGTGCGCGAGCTGCGCCAGCGCCCTTTTCGCCATCTGCGCGTAGTTGCCTAGGCGCTGCGAGTCGTCCCCAGGAACCGTGCCACATCGGCTGCGTCGGCCTCCAGCGCGGCGTGCTCGGCGGCGCGCAGGCGGCGCAACGGCGCCAGCTCGACCTTGCCCTTCGGCATCGTCCAGGTCGCGACTGCGCGGCCGCTGACGAGCGCGATCGGCTTGAAGATGCCGTTGACGGTCACGACGGAGGCGTCGTCGCCGAGGATCGGCTCGCGCGACGTCCAGCCGAGCAGCAGCGGCTCGAACGGGCCGAGCAGGCGCGGCGGCGGCAGCTCGGCGACTCCGGATCGCCGATTCAGGTCGACCAGGCCGTCCGCGCGCTGCTCGAGCTCGGGGGCGATCGCCGCGAGTCCGGCGCGCGCGTCGCGCAGCGGCAGGCCGGCCCAGCGCGCGAGGTCGCGATCGCTCGCGGGCCCGTGACCGCGGAGGTAGCGGCGGGCCAACTCGGACAGGGCGCGCTCGCGGTCGACCGGCGGGGCCTCGCCGAGCCAATCGCGGACCAGCACGTGCGCCTGCTGCTTGCCGACCATCGGGCCACGCACGGTCAGGCCGCGCAGGCTGGCGAGCATCGTCACGTGGATCAGCGCCTGCCCCGCGGTTGGCACGCCCGCCGCGGCGACTCGCTCGCGCAGCCGGTCGCGGGTCTGCGGGCCCTCCTCGGCCAGCGTTCGCACGATCGCCTCGACGCCGCGCTCGGCGGCGTCCGGGTCGACGCCCTCCTCGCGCAGCCGGCGCAGGTTGGCGGTCAGCAGCGTCGGCGCCGTCAGCGCGTGCAGCCACGGATAGTCCTCGCTGCGGATCAGGTGCAGCGTGCCGCGGTTGACCCATGTGATCAACAGCGAGCGATCGGCCAGCGCCCGGTCGACGTCGGCGACCGACAGGCCGCGCGTCCGCGCGCGCACCGCCAGCCGCGCGCCGCGCAGGTCCTGTCCCTGGATCGCCAGCAGTCGCTCGGCGACCGCGACGGGGTCCTTCGCCGGCTCGCCGGCCAGCAGCTGGGCGGTGAGGCGCTCGGCGATCATGCGGCGATCATGCCGATCCGTCGCCGCTCAGTCGTCGAGGATCGCCACGGCGCGCGTCGGGCCGGCGCTGCCGCCGACGATCTTCAGCGGGAAGCAGGCGACGGTGAAGCCGGTCGGCGGCAGCTCGTCGAGGTTGAACAGGCGCTCGATCTGCGAATACGCGATCCCGGCCTGGTGGGCGGCCCAGAAGATCCCCCGCTCGCCGCGCTCCTTGGCCTCCTGCGCCTGCATCCAGAGCGGCGCGTCCCAGCCCCAGGCGTCGATCCCCATCACACGCACGCCGCGGTCGTAGAGCCAGCGTGTCGCCTCGGCCGTCACGCCGGGCCCGAGCGCCATGTAGCCCGGATCGTCGTAGAAGGCATCGCGGCCGGTGCGCATGAGCACGATGTCGTACTCCCGGAGGTCGTGGTCGATCCGCGCCAGCTCCGCCTCGACCTCGGCTGTGGTGACCGGGTCGCCGTCGGCCTTGGCGGTCATGTCGAGCACGACTCCGGGCCGGAGGAACCAGTCGAGCGGCAGCTCGTCGATCGACTGCGCGCGCTCGCCGCCGATCGTCGAGTTGTAGTGCCACGGCGCGTCGACGTGGGTCGAGCTGTGCGTGCCGAAGTTCGTGAACGTCTCGACCGTCCAGCCCTCGCCGTCGCGCAACAGGTCCGGCGTGACGCCTGTCAGTGCCTCGATGTCGCGCGCGCCGCCGGCGTGGTCGGTGTAGGCGATGTCGGTCCGCAGCTGCTCCGGAAGCTCCCAGGCGTCCTGGCGGATGGGCGCGGACAGGTCGACGATGCGCGGCATCGCGCCAACATATCCGCTGGGCAGGCGACGACCGTGCGACGGCGAAGCTCCGGACGTGGCCTACGTCTATCTCCTGCGCTGCGCCGACGACAGCCTCTACTGCGGCTGGACGACCGACGTCGATCGGCGGCTCGCCGAGCACGGCGCCGGCACGGCTAGCCGCTACACGCGCAGCCGCCGTCCGGTCGAGCTGGCCGCTGTGTTCGCCGCCGCCGATCGTTCGGCGGCGCTGCGCGAGGAGGCGCGGATCAAGCGCCTGCCGCGTGCGGCGAAGCTGGAGCTGATCGCCGTCGGGGACTAGCGGCCGAGGCGCCGCACGAGCTCGCGCGCGGCGTGGGGAAGATCGCCGATCGACTCGCGGATCTCGGCGAGGCCCTTGCGCAGCTCGGCGTCGCCGACCTCGAGCAGCATCGGGGAGTCCTGCAGCGTGGCGAGGTTGCCGCCCGCCGCGCCGATCGCGGCGACGGCCTCGTCGATGAACCCCTTGGCGCCGGTCGAGGGAAGACCCGCCTCCTGCGGCTCGAACTGCCGTGCCGCCAAGCCGGCGCGCTCGGCGAACGCCATGTGCGTTCGCTTGGCGCGCCCGTAGCCGCGCTGGAGCGGTCCGAACAGCTCCTCCTCGAGCTTGTCGGCGCTGGCGACGTCGAGCTGCTCGTAGGCGGCGCCGAACGCGGCGAGCGCAAATCCCAGCTCGTCGATCGCGTTTGCCAGCCCGTCGAGCAGTTGCTGGCGTCCCTCCGCGGTCGAATAGGCCATGCGGCGCACGATAGGCGCTGGAACCGCGAGCCGCCTCGGCGCACTCGCTCGAACCGCTCGGCGGGCAGCTCGAAGGGCGAGGAGGGGAGGCGCTCGGTTTGGCCCGTCGCGCTCAGGGACCCTCGCTCCGCGCGCCGGGGTCCTCGCCTTGGGCGCCCGCGTGGTCGGCCTCGCCGTACTCGGCGCTCGACCGCTCCTCGTCGGCGCCCGCGTCGCCGAGCGGGTCCGCGCCCCGGTCCTCGTGCGAGGCGTTGCGCTCGAGCTGCCGCTCGGCTTGCTCGAAGCCCTCGGCGTAGCCCTCTCCGCCCTCGACCAGCGGCCGCTCGGCGGGATCGACGCCGGGCTCGGGATTCGGCCCGCCGATCTTCGCCGCATCGGCGGCCGCGGCCTCCTCTTGCTCGTCGACCAGCGGGTCGTGGTCGTCGCGCTGCTGCTCGGTCATCTCATGCCTCCTGGCTTGCCTGGCCGACGCTTACCCGGGTCGGCGGAGGGCGAACCCGACGCTTGCGCCCGCGGGCGCGCTCTGCGAGCATCGACCTATGCCGACCTCCGCCCCGCCCGCCGAGGCGACCAACGCCGAGCTGGTGCGCTGGACCGTCGAGGCGATCGGCCGCCAGGATCTCGCGGCCGCCCGCCTGGCGTGGGCCGACGAGATCGTCGAGCGCTTCCCTGATCGAACGTGCCGGGGGATCGCCGAGCTCAGCGCCTACTTTCAGGAGGCGTACGATGCGATCTCGGATTGGGGCTTCGAGGCGCTGGCGGTGGTGGGGGAGGGCGAGGACGTTCTCGTCCACTGGCGACTGACCGGCACCCACACCGGCTCGTTGCTCGGCATCGCCGCCACCGGCCGCCCGATCTCGATCGACGGCATGGACCACTTCGTCGTCCGCGACGGCAGGATCGTCTCGAACTTCGTCGTCTTCGACCAGATGGACTACGCGCGCCAGCTCGGGATGCTGGCCGCCGAGGGGTCGGCAGCCGACCGGGCGTTGAAGTCCGTCTTCAACGCCCGGACGAGACTGCTCGACAGGCTGCGCCGCTGAGCGCGGAGGTCAGGCGAGCGAGACGGCGACCCGCTCGAGGCGGTCCATCGCCTCCTGCATGCCGCCCTCCATGCCCGACTCGATGTGCATGTCGCGACCCTGCTTGGTCGGGTGCTCGACGAGGACCGTCAGCGTCGTGCGCCCGTCGACCTCGGTCAGCGTGAGCGTGTTCAGCGACGCGTGCTCGTCGGCGTCGGGGATGCCCTCGTAGGCCTCGGTGGAGACGATCCGCTCGTTCGGGACTATCTCGCGAAACTCGCCGTGGAAGGCGACCTCGAACCCCTCGTTGGCGATCATCGCGTAGCGCCACCGCCCGCCCACGCGCAGGTCGATCTCCGCGACCGTCATCTCGCCGCGCTCGCCGCTCCACCAGCGCCTGACCAGCTCGGGGGTGGTCCACGCCTCGTACACCAGCTGCCTCGGGGCGTCGAACTCCCGCGTGATCAGGATCTGCGTGTCCGTCGGCAGGGTCACCTTCGCCGTACCGCTACTCGTCGTCATGACCGTCTCCTTCGTCTCGTCGCTTTAGCTCTTCCAGCACGTCGTCGAGCCGCTCGAACCGCTCCGTCCAGGTGCGCTCGTACTCGCTCACCCAGTCGAAGATCGGCTTCAGCGCCGGCCCGTTCAGGCGATACAGCCGCTGACGGCCGTCCACCCGAACCTCGACCGCGCCGACCTCACGCAGAACGCGCAGATGCTTGGACACCTGCGGCTGCGCGAGGCCGAGCGCCTCGACCAGCTCGTTCACCGAGCGCTCTCCACCGGCGAGCAGATCGAGGATCTGCCGCCGCCGGGGCTCCGCTACCGCGTTGAACGCGTCGGTGGTGGTCGCTGCTCGTGCCATGCCGAGAATATATACCGATATCGGAATATGTCAAGGCAACCCTCGACACGCTGCCCCGTGACCTCGGTGTCCGGCGAGAGTGGCGGGTCGGCAAACCGACCCTTGTCGTCCGCGCGAGGGGCGACCCTAGGCGGATGGTCGCCCCTGACTCAGTCCTTGCAGAGACCAAAGATCCGGACGGCCGTGTCGTGGTCGTGCTCGCTCGGATCTGGGAGAACAAGATCCTGCGGGACCATCCAGAGCTAGAAGGGGCGCTCGAGCTGGTCTCAGGCACGATCGAGACGCCGGACCACACCGAACGCGATCCGCGTATCGGGCGGCATCGCTACTACCGGCGGCAGGTAGGCCCAAGTCGTTGGTTGCTGGTGGTCGTAAGCTATGAGCAGGAGCCGGGCCGGGTCATCACCGCGCTCGCGACTCGAAAGGACCCGAGGCAATGGAAGTCGTGAACATCCATATCGGCCCCCTGGTCTTCGACCACGCCGACTACGACCAAGACGGCGACGTCCTCTACCTCCACAGGGGCGCGCCGCAGCATGCCGAGGGCGAGGAGACGCCCGAGGGCCATGTACTGCGCTTCGCTCCGGGCACTGACCAGATCGTCGGGCTGACGATCGTCAATGCCCGCTGGCTGCTCGACCGCGACCGTCGCTTGGTTGTGACGATCCCTGAGAAGGTCGAGGCCAGCGCAGCCGAGCTTGCTCCCGGGCTCGCCGCAGCCTGAGTGGCAACGTCCATGCGAACGCAAGGCCGACAGAGTCCCTAGCCCCGGCGAGAGGCGTCGGGGCGGGGCCGACTTTGGAGGGCCGACGTGCACACCTCGCACCGCCGACGGTTCCACCGCGACCGAATCGTACGCAAACGCCAGAACGTCTACCGTCAGCTCCGGTTAGATCGCGGCCCGGAATCGCCCCAGCGCGTTCTTCCCGACGGCCGGCTTGAGGACCGCCAGGCGTATCTCGGCTGCGGTAGGGCGGGATGCGGGCTCTGCCATCCCGTTAAGCGCTGGCATCGCGGCGCTGAGCGCGCTCGGGCGCGAAGGGAATGGCGCCGACGGGAGTGGGAGGGGTGGGGGCCGAGGCTCAGTGAGGTTGTGAGCTAGCGGAAGTCGTCCCCGGAACGCAGCAAACCCGCTCGATGAGCGGGTTTGCGGGCAAGCGGCTGATGGGATTCGAACCCACGACCTTCTGCATGGCAAGCAGACGCTCTAGCCAGCTGAGCTACAGCCGCGCGAGCCGGGCAGTATAGCCGCGTGGGGTCATGGGCAGCCTCGGCGGGCCACCTTGCCCAATGCGTTCTGAAGGTGTCCGCGATCACCCCGTAGCCCGCCTCGGTGAGGGCCGCCAACGCGATGCCCGCCCCGGTCGAGACGGCGGTCGCGCGAAACGACTTCACAACGGCTCTCCTCCTCGACCGAGGCGCCTCCGATGGTCGCCGTAGGGAGTTTGCGCCAAACCGCACACGGGTACGTCGTCGCCGGCCGCCCAGCCGCCTGACGGTCCGGTACCGTCTCTGGCCCCCCGCAGCGCCCCCGACATGTCAGCCACCGAGGAGCAGACCCCCGCCGTGAGCCCCATGAGCGAGATGACCGCGCCCCCAACTCAGAACAAGAAGCTCGTCGCCTGGGTCGAGGAGATCGCCGCCCTGACCAAGCCCGACTCGGTCTACTGGTGCGACGGCAGCGCGGAGGAGTACGACCGTCTCTGTCAGACGCTCATCGACGCCGGAACCTTCGAGCGGCTCTCCGACGCCAAGCGCCCCAACTCCTACCTCGCCCTCTCCGACCCGGGCGACGTGGCGCGCGTCGAGGACCGCACCTTCATCTGCTCCGCGGACGAGGCCGACGCCGGCCCGACCAACAACTGGCGCGCCCCCGCGGAGATGCGCAGCACGCTCAACGACCTCTTCGACGGCTGCATGGAGGGCCGCACGATGTACGTCGTGCCGTTCTCGATGGGCCCGCTCGGCTCGCCGATCGCCCACATCGGCATCGAGCTGACCGACTCGCCCTACGTCGCCGTATCGATGCGGATCATGACCCGCATGGGCCAGGGCGCGCTCGACGCGCTCGGCGAGGACGGCGAGTTCGTCCCGTGCGTCCACTCGGTCGGCATGCCGCTCGCCGACGGCGTGGAGGACGTGCCGTGGCCGTGCAACGCCGACAACAAGTACATCGTCCACTACCCCGAGACGCGCGAGATCTGGTCGTTCGGCTCCGGCTACGGCGGCAACGCGCTGCTCGGCAAGAAGTGCTTCGCGCTGCGGATCGCCTCGGTGATGGCGCGCGACGAGGGCTGGATGGCCGAGCACATGCTGATCCTCAAGCTCACCTCGCCCGCGGGTGAGAGCAAGTACGTCAGCGCCGCCTTCCCGTCGGCCTGCGGCAAGACCAACCTCGCGATGCTGATCCCGACGCTCGAGGGCTGGACCGTCGAGACGGTCGGCGACGACATCGCCTGGATGAAGTTCGGCGACGACGGCCGCCTCTACGCGATCAACCCCGAGGCCGGCTTCTTCGGCGTCGCGCCGGGCACGGGGGAGAAGACGAACCCGAACGCGATGGCGACGATCGAGAGCAACACGGTCTTCACCAACTGCGCCAAGACCGACGACGGCGACATCTGGTGGGAGGGGATGACCGACGAGGCGCCCGCCCACCTGATCGACTGGCACGGCAACGACTGGACGCCGGAGTCCGACGTCACCGCCGCTCATCCCAACGCGCGGTTCGCCGCTCCGGCCGCCCAGGACCCGGCGATCGCGCCGGAGTGGGAGGACCCCGCGGGCGTGCCGATCGACGCGATGCTGTTCGGCGGCCGCCGCTCGACCGTCGTGCCGCTGGTCACCGAGGCGCGCGACTGGGAGCACGGGGTCTTCCTCGGCGCGACGATGTCGTCGGAGACCACCGCCGCCGCCGCCGGCCAGGTCGGCCAGCTGCGCTTCGACCCGTTCGCGATGCTGCCGTTCTGTGGCTACAACATGGCCGACTACTTCGCCCACTGGCTGAAGATCGGCAAGCGCGAGGGCGCCCAGCTGCCGAAGATCTTCTACGTCAACTGGTTCCGCAAGGACGAGGGCGGCCGCTTCCTCTGGCCCGGCTTCGGCGAGAACAGCCGCGTGCTCGAGTGGGTCTTCCGCCGCACCAACGGCGAGGGCACCGCGCACGACACGCCGTTCGGCCTGGTCCCCGAGGCCTCCGACCTCGACACCGACGGCCTCGACATCGACGCCGCCGACCTCGAGGAGCTGCTGCGCGTAGACCCCGAGGCGCTGAGGGCTCAGCTGCCCCAGGTCAAGGAGCATCTCGCCAAGTTCGGCGACCAGCTCCCCGCCGCCCTGCGCGCCCAGCTCGACGACCTCGAGCAGCGCCTGAGCGCCTAGCCTGAACCGAGAGACAGATCGCCCCGCCGCCCCTTGCGGGCGGCGGTAGGCTTCTCGCCTCCACCTGGCGACGTGGCGGAGTGGCTACGCAGCGGCCTGCAAAGCCGTTTACACCGGTTCGATTCCGGTCGTCGCCTCTCGACCTCGCTCGGCGTGGTCGTCGCTGTCCCGACGCTGTAAAACAGGGTTACCAGCGAGAGGGAGTGTGATGGAGCCAGGCGCAGCGTCCAACCTCGACGAGCGAATCGCCGAGCTGCTCGACCAGGAGACCTTCGAGCCGCCGGCGGCGTTCGCCGAGCACGCGCTGCTGCGCGACCCGGCCGTCTACGACGAGGCCGAGCGCGACCCCCAGGGCTGGTGGGCGCGGCAGGCCGAGGACCTGCACTGGTTCGAGCGCTGGGACACCGTCCTCGACGACTCCGAGGCGCCGTTCTACAAGTGGTTTGAGGGCGGCAAGCTCAACGCGTCCTACAACTGCCTCGACCGCCACGTCGAGGCCGGCAACGGCGACCGCGTCGCGTTCCACTGGCGCGGCGAGGAGGGGGAGGAGCGCGACCTCACCTATGCCGAGCTGCTGCGGGACACCCAGCGGCTCGCCAACGCGCTCAAGGACCGCGGCGTGCAGCCGGGCGACGTCGTCGGGATCTACCTGCCGATGATCCCCGAGGTCGTCGTGGCGATGCTCGCGTGCGCGCGGATCGGCGCGCCCCACAACGTCGTCTTCGGCGGCTTCGCGCCCGAGTCGGTGCGCGAGCGGATGGAGTTCTCCGAGGCGAAGGCGCTGATCACCGCCGACGGCGCGCGTCGCAAGGGCAAGGCGGCGCCCGTCAAGCCCGCGGTCGACGCGTTCCTCGACGGCCTGCCGGCGATCGCGACCGTCGTCGTGGTGCGCAACACCGGCGACGAGGTCGAGATGCGCGACGGCCGCGACGTCTGGTTCCACGAGGCGCTCGAGCAGGCCGACCCCGACTGCCCGGCCGAGCCGCTCGACGCCGAGCACCCGCTGTTCGTCCTCTACACCTCGGGCTCGACGGCCAAGCCGAAGGGGATCCTCCACACGACCGGCGGGTATCTGACCGGGACCGCCTGGACGCACCGCAACCTCTTCGACCTCAAGCCCGAGCAGGACGTCTACTGGTGCTCGGCCGACGTCGGCTGGGTCACCGGCCACACCTACATCGTCTACGGACCGCTGCTCAACGGCGCGACGTCGGTGATGTACGAGGGCGCGCCCGAGTACCCCGACAAGGACATCTGGTGGGAGCTGTGCGCGCGCTACGGCGTCACGCTCTTCTACACCGCCCCGACGGCGATCCGCGCCTGCATGAAGTGGGGCGCCGAGTATCCGCAGCGCCACGACCTCTCGAAGCTGCGCCTGCTCGGCACGGTCGGCGAGCCGATCAACCCGAAGGCGTGGCTCTGGTACCACGTCGTGATCGGCGGCGAGCGCTGCCCGATCATCGACACCTGGTGGCAGACCGAGACCGGCCACACGCTGATCAGCCCGATCCCCGGCATCACCGCGACCAAGCCGGGCTCGGCGACCAGGCCGCTGCCCGGCATCGACGCCGCCGTCGTCGACGAGGACGGCAACGAGGTCGACGACTCCCAGGGGCTGCTGATCCTGCGCCGTCCGTGGCCGGGGATGCTGCGCACGCTCTACAAGGACCCCGACCGCTTCAGGGAGACCTACTTCTCGAAGTTCGGGCCGACGACCTACTTCGTCGGCGACGCGGCCCGCAAGGATCCCGACGGCTACCTGTGGGTGATCGGCCGCGTCGACGACGTCATCAACGTCTCCGGCCACCGCCTCTCCACGGCGGAGGTCGAGTCGGCGCTCGTCTCGCATGTCGGCGTCGCCGAGGCCGCCGTGATCGGCCAGGCCGACGAGGACACCGGTCAGTCGATCTGCGCCTTCGTCACGCTCGAGGGCGAGCAGGACGGCGACGACGCCCTGATCGCCGAGCTGCGCGACCACGTCGCCAACCGGATCGGCAAGCTGGCCCGTCCGCGGCGCATCGTCTGGGCCGACGACCTGCCCAAGACCCGCTCCGGCAAGATCATGCGCCGCCTGCTGCGCGACATCGCCAACGGCCAGGAGCTCGGCGACGTCACGACCCTCCGCGACCCCGATGTGATGCAGGAGCTCGAGAAGAGGGTCGCGGCTCGCCGCGACGACGCGGACGCCTAGCCAGACGCGCCGCGAGGCGGTAGCCTGTGGCATCCGGCGCGCTCGTCGGGCGTGCACGTCCCTTGGAGGGAGGACGAGATGAGCAGGCGTTTCCTCGCTGTTCTGGCGACGATGGCGATCACCGGAGTGGCCGCGCTCGCCGCTTCGCCGGCCGCCGCGAATCCGGTCCAGGTCGTCGATGCCAGCGAGGAGGAGCGCTGTGCCGACGTCACGAGCACGCCGTCGGGCGGCTGCCAGTTCCACGCCGAAGGGACGCTCTCGGTGCTAACCCACACGGAAGTGAATGAAGTGACACTGGCCAGCTGCGGCGTAGCGGCGGACTTCTACGTCGACGCCGACGGCGCGGGCTACGTCCATGACGTCGACCTGACGGGCTCTGAACCCTGCACGTCGATCGTCCAGTGCGACGACGTGCCCTGGGCGTTCGCGACCGAAGCGGTCGGCGACGGCACGCACGACCTCACGGTCTCCAGCTGCCTCGAGCATCCGATGATGGAATGCGCCGGGTCGTACGACCTCACGCTCGACGAAGACCAGGACGAGCTGACGGCCAACGAGGGGCTCGTCGGCGCCGGCGGCTGTGAAATGACGACCGACCTCACCATCGAAGACCCGGAGGCGTTCGCCGTGCTGGCGGCGCCGGTGATCTCGTCGACCGGTCCGCCGAACGCGATCGTGACCTACGACGGAGACCTCACGCTCACCAACATCGGCAACTTCACGATCGCGGGCTATACCTGCACCAACGTCTCGCTGGTCGCCGAGATCGAAGCGTCCCCCGGCGGAACCTCGTACGTCGAAGGCTTCTCCGCCGGCCAGTTCGCGGGCTGCGGCTCCGGCTCGATCGTGCTGCAGGACCTCACGTCGGCGTGGTACGGCTCCTTCAAGGTCGAGGGGAGCCAGAGGATGTTCTTCCAGGGCGTCCACGTCCGCGTCCAGTACGGCGGGCTGACGGGCAACTGCGACTACTCGGGTGTGTTGCGCGGGAGCGTCCTGAACCCCGGTGACCCGACGCCCCTGACAATGATCGTGCACCTCAGCAGCATCTCCAACAACCTTTCCAAGTACGCCGGCGGGTTCGGCTGTCCCTCCACCATCAACGTCAGCGGAACCTTCCAGGCCCTGCGCACGCCGGCAGCCGCCAACGCCTGGCTGCGGCCGCGGTGAGGACACAGCTTCGCATCTCAATCCCATTCGGCGAAGTCGAGAATCGTGGCTGACGCCGTCGGGACGCAGACGGAGACCGTGCTGATCCCGGCTCTCGCCGCGGGAGTCGTCTAGACGGTGGACGGAATCACGACGACCGGCCGCGTGCTGTGATGGACGACGCCGTTGGCGACGCTGCCCAACAGGGCTGACTTGGCCGCTGACAGCCCGCGCGAGCCGACGACGATGGCCTGTGCGTCCTCCTGGTCGGCGGCATCGACGATCGTCGCCCACACCTGGCCGTGGCAGAGCAGCGCGCATCCCGTGGCGTCTAGGCCGACGTTCTTGGCGGCCGTCACGCCCTCGCCGGACTTCGCCGACGCCTGGCGCTCGGACTCCTTGTCGAGCTCCTCATAGGCACGCGCCGCGACCCCGGCCGGAATCGCTATCAGCGACGCGCGCGAGGCCGCAGCGGTCGAGTGCCAGACCGACACCACCACAGCGGGGTGATCGGGAAACAACCGCCCGGCGGCGTCCACCGCCGCCTTGGCGCCATCCGAGCCGTCGTAGGCGATCAGGATCGGCTTGCTTGCATTCATGCTCGGCACTCTACGCCGAACCCGGCGGCGCGGGCACCGTCTAGGCTCCCGGCATGGATCGATTCTCGGTCGTGATCGCGGGTGGCGGAGTGGCGGCGATCGAGGGGCTGCTGCGATTGCGTCGCCTGGTAGGCGACGGGGCGAAGATAACGCTGCTCGCCCCCAACGAGGAGTTCGCGTTCAGGGCACTCAGTGTCAAGGAGCCGTTCGCTCTCGGCGCGGCCGAGCGCCATCCGGTTCGCCATATCGCGCGTGACGCGAAGGCGGAGTGGGTGCAGGACACGCTCGCCTGGGTCGATCCCGACGGGCAGGTCGTTCATGCGACCGGCGGGGTCGAGCTTGCCTACGACGCGCTGCTGGTCGCGATCGGCACGCGCACCGCGCCGGCCTATGAGCACGCGACCACCTTCCGCGACGACCAGGCCGACACGCTGCTGACCGGCATCGTCGAGGACATCGAGGGCGGCTACACCAAGAGCGTCGCCTTCATCGCGCCGCCCGGCCCGATCTGGCAGCTGCCGATCTACGAGCTGGCGCTGATGACGGCCGAGCGCGCCGACAGCATGGGGATGTCCGACGTCGAGTTGACCGTCGTGACGCCCGACGAGGCGCCTCTCGCGGTCTTCGGCCCCAACGTCAGCGACGCGGTCGGGCGGCTACTCGACCAGGCCGGCATCACGGTCCACGCGTCGACCGTCGCGAGCGTCCCCGCCTCGAAGACCTTGCAGCTCGCGCCGCAGGACGTCGAGCTGCGGCCGGACCGCATCATCGCGCTGCCGACGATCTCGGGTCCTGGGATCAGGGGGTTGCCCGGTGGGAGCGGCGACGGCTTCATACCGATCGATGCCCACTGCGCGGTGCCGGGAACCGGCGGTCGGATCTTCGCGGCGGGCGACGCGACGACCTTCCCCGTCAAGCACGGCGGCCTCGGAGCCGAGCAGGCCGACACAGCGGCGGCGGCGATCGCCTACCTCGCCGACGTGGAGGTCGACGCCGAGCCGTTCGAGCCGGTGATTCGCGGCATGCTCCTGACCGGCGCGGCGCCGCTCTACATGACCGCCCGGCTGATCGGCGGCGGCAGCTTCGAGTCCGAGGTCTCCGACGAGCCGCTCTGGCCCTCCGGCGCGAAGGTCTCCGCCGAGGAGCTGAACGACTATCTCGGCAACCGCTAGCGCCGAGGCGGGTTAGACGCCCACGAGCAGCGCGAGGGCAACCATGAGGGCTCCTCCTGAGATCGTCCCGGCGAGCGCGAGCAGGCGGCCGCCGCGCGCGAACGCCTGAGGCGCCAGCTCGACGACGACCAGCGCGAGCATCGCCCCGGCGGCGAACGCGAACGAGGCTGGCAGCAGGGCGTCGATCTGCTCGACCAGCGCGTAGGCGATCAGGGCGCCTACGGGTTGCGGCGCGCTCGTCGCCACCGCCGTCCAGAACTGGCGTGTCCGGCTGAAGCCCGCTGCGTCCATCGGTATCGCGACGCTGGTTCCCTCGGGCACGTTCTGCAACGCGATCGCGAGGATCACGAACAGGCTCAGGCCTGCGGTGTCCGACGCGTACGCCGTCCCGATCGCCAGCCCCTCGGGGAGGCTGTGGACCAGCAGGACGCCGAAGATCAGAACGCTGCGCGTGACCCCCGGGCCGGTCAGCCCGGCGACCGTGGCGTGGCGACGGTCGAGGCGCCTACGCGAGATCAGGAGGAAGGCGACGCCTGCGGCGGAGCCGATCGCCACCGTGCCGGTCAACCCGGTGTCGAGCGCCGGCTCGAGCAGCCCGACGATCGACGCGACGCCCATGACCCCGATCGTCGCGCCCCATAGGCCCGGTCGCAGCCGCTCGGCGGATTCGCCCAGCAGCCACACCGGCACCGCGCCGAGACCCGTGGCAAGCGCCGTGGCGATTCCCGCCAGCAGCAGCACCAGGACGTCCACGAAGTGAAGTAAACCGTCCTGATCTCACCAAGCGCTACGACGACCATCGCGGCATCGAGGACGTCACCGCGACTGTCGAGACGAGCGAGGTGTTCGGGCTGACCGGCCCAAACGGCGCGGGCACCGGCGCGCATCTCACCGTGCTCCCATGCCGCCGTCGGCGAGGAACATCAGCGCGGCCTTGACGCGCTTGCTGACGTCCTGTTCGTAGACCAGGTTGAGCTTCATGAAGATCGAGTGGATGTGCTTCTCGACCGCCCGCTTGGTCAGCACTAGCGACTCGGCGATCGCGGTGTTGCTCTTGCCCTGGGCGATCTCGGCGAGCACCTCGGTCTCGCGCGCGGTCAGCTCCGACAGCGGCGACTGCGCGGCCTGCGTGCGAGCCGCGACCAGCACCTCGACGACCCTCGGGTCGATCACCGATCCGCCGTCCGCGACCGCGTCGATGGCGGCGGTCAGCTGGAGGCGGTCGTGGATGCGCTCCTTGAGCAGATAGGCGCGCCCGGCGGAGCCGGACTCCAGCAGCGCTAGGACGTAGCCGGGATCGTCGTGTGCGCTGAGCACCACGACGCCGATGTCGGGGTGGGTCTCGCGCAGTCTCGCGGCGGCGCGGATGCCCTCGTCGGTGTTGGTCGGCGGCATCCGGATGTCGGTCACGACGACCCCGGGACGCTCGGACTCGACCGCCGCCAGCAGCCCGTCGAGGTCCTCGCAGACGGCGACGAGCTCGATCCGCTCGTGCGCCGCGAGGATCTCCCGCAACCCCTCGCGGACGATGAAGCTGTCCTCCGCGAGAGCTACACGAGTCACTCGACAAGCATAGGACGCGCGCATGTCACCCTCTCGCGACACATATCCCGCTGGGAAATTCGTGCCGGGCGGACGACCGCGAAGGGCTAGGTTCTCTCTGTGACGCACCGGATCGATCGCGGTGATGCGTGGACCATCGCAGCGTTCGGCGGCCTGCTCGCGGTTACCGCCGCGCTGATCGCGCTGACCGGCGGGATGCCTGACTCGACCGCGCTTGCCGAGCGCTACGTGCTGATCGTCGCGGTGCCGATCGCGGTCGGCCTCTACGCGTGGCGCGACGGCCGCCACGCGCGCTTCGGGCGGCTGCTGGTGCTGAGCGGGTTCGCCTGGTTCCTGCCTTCGCTCTCGACGTCGAGCAGCGACCTGCTCTACACCATCGGCCGGCTCTCCGGCTGGACTGTCGAGGCCGGCTTGATCTACCTCGTCCTGTCGTTTCCGTCGGGGCGGCTGACCGGCCGAACAGATGATCTCCTGTTCGGCGCGGCGGTCGCGCTCGTCGCTGTGCTCTATGTGCCGACGGTTCTGATCGATCAGTCGCTCCCGCAGCCGTCGGTCTGGGCCAGCTGCCAAGCCCCGGACTGCCCCGGCAACGCGTTCGCGATCCTCGGCGAGCCGGCGATCCTCGACTCGGCGATCGTCCCGCTGCGCGAGCTGCTGACGATCCTGCTGATGGTCGCCGTCGCCGCGCGACTCGCTCAGCGTGTGAGCGCCGCGACGCCGCTGATGCGCCGCACGCTGGCCCCGGTGCTCGCCATCGCGATCCTGCGTGTCGGAACCTTCGGCGTGGCGATCGGCTCGCGGCGCTGGGGGGCGAGCGACGCCGTCATCGACGCGTTGGTATTGCTGGTCGTGCTCGGCCTTCCCGCACTGTCGCTCGCGTTCCTGTTGGGTCTCGTGCACTGGCGGTTGTTCACCGCCGATGCGCTGCTGCGGCTTGCGGTGGGAATTCGTCGAGATCCCCATCCGGAGGAGCTGCGCGAGCTGATCGCGACCGCCCTGAGCGACCCTTCCGTCGAGCTTGGCTACAGGGATCCGCGCGCCTCGACGGGGTGGGTCGACGGCGACGGCGAGCCGGTGCCCGCGCCGGGCGACTCGCCCGGCCGCTGCTGCACCGCGATCGTCGACGAGGGGCGGCCGGTGGCGGCGATCGTCCACGACGACGCGCTCGCCGACCAGCGCTCGTTCGTCCAGACCGTCGGCTCCTACGCGCTCGCCTGGGAGGACAACCACCGTCTCGCCGCGCGGGTCGAGGAGTCGCTGCGCGAGCTGCGCGAGTCGCGTGCGCGGATCCTCGCCGCCGCCGACGACGAGCGGCGGCGAATCGAGCGCGACCTCCACGACGGCGGCCAGCAGCGACTGGTCGCCCTGCGCGTCCGACTCGAGCTGGCTGACGAGACGATGCGCGAGAGTCCCGCCCGAGCTCGCCGGATGCTGCGCCAGCTCGGCGCCGAGGTCGACGCCGCGCTCGAGGAGCTCCGCTCGCTGGCGGCCGGCGTCTATCCGTCGCTGCTCGCCGACCGCGGCCTTACCGACGCGCTGCGCAGCGCGGCGCGGCACTCGCCAGTCCCGGCATCGGTCGACATCAGCGGCAGCGACCGCTACTCCCAGGACGTCGAGGCCGCTGTCTACTTCTGCTGCCTAGAGGCGCTCCAGAACGTCGCCAAGCACGCACCGGACGCCAGCAGAGTCGCGATCTCGCTGGAGCGCAGCGGCGACCTGCGCTTCGCGGTCCGCGACGACGGACCCGGCTTCGACACAGCAGCTGCGGCGGGCCACGGGCTCGTGAACATGCGCGACCGCGTCGCGGCCGTCGGCGGGACGCTCGAGATCAATGCCGTGTCGGGCGGCACCGAGATCCTGGGCACCGTCCCGGTCGGCGCGCCCTAGCCCCCGCGCCGTGACGGGCCCATAGAGCGCGCAGCATCGCCGGTCCGAAGCGCTGCTTGCCGATCAGCTCGGCAGCGCCCGACGCCTCGACGTCGCGCTCGATGCCGGCGCGGTCGTCGACGGTGATCAAGACCACCACGACGTCGGGATGCTCGCCAGCGATCCGGCGCGCCGCCTCGATCCCCCCGATTCCCGGCATCCGCACGTCGAGCAGCACCAGATCGGGATGGAGCTTCACGACCGCCTCGATCGCGTCCTCACCCGACTGCGCCTCCCCGGCCCAGCAAAACCCCGGCGTCGCCCGCACCACGTCGCGGGCGACGCCGAGAAAGAACGGCTGGTCGTCGGCTGCGAGGACCGCGACCGCGCTCACCTCATGCCGTCGTCGTTGACCGACCCCCGTAGGTGGTGAGGCCGTAGATGATCAGGATGTCGAGCGCGAAGACCGCGAGCGACCAGAACGGATAGCCGGGCAGCGCCAGCAGCGCGCCGATCGCGCTGACTCCGGCGGTGATCACGCCGATCCAGCGGCCGTACTCGCCGCCGGCCCAGATCGAGAAGGCCGCGACCAGCTGCAGCACGCCGATGATCAGGACGATCCATCCCCACGTGTTGAGGTCGCTGAGGATGAACCTCTCGTCCTCGATGAAGAACTTCGAGCCGTCGATCGCTGCGATGCCGTAGATCATGTTCAGCACCGCGACGAGGAAGACCATGATCCCCGCGAACATCAACCAGCCCGCACCGCGAATGTCATCCATCGTGTTGCTCCTCTCGTGTGGTTTGCGCTCGCGAACGGCCGCGCACAAAACGGCGACCTCGCGGTCAAGCTAGTCCCGGCCGCCGACCCCGGCGAGGGTGTGCACACGAGCCTTCGAAGAGCGCCGGCTCCCGGCGGCGACACCGGCTGACGCGATTGTCGCCGGCCCCGACGCGCGGTTGAATCGGCGCGTGGAGTCCTCCGCCTCAGAGCCGCCCCGCGCGGAGTCCTCCGGCCCGGAGACGCCCGGCGCCGAGGCGGCAGATGCGGGCCGGGCAGGTAGGCGCCCCGCGCTCGCGCTGATCTTCGTCGCGTCGCTGCTCGCCTTCTTGTCGCTCCCCGCGGTCTGGCTCGACCGTCAGGCGCTGAACACCGACAACTGGGCCGAGACGAGCAGCGAGCTGCTCGACGACGAGGTGATTCGCACCCAGGTCGCCAACTACCTCGTCGAGCAGATCTACGCGAATGTAGACGTTCAAGCCGAGCTCGCGGCGGCGCTGCCGCCGCGTGCCAAGCCGCTCGCCGGCTTCGCCGCCGGCGGGCTCCAGCAACTCGCCGATACCGGCGTCGAGAACCTGCTCGGTCGACCTCGTCCTCAGCAGGCGTGGGAGGCGGCCAACCGCCGCGCCCACGCGCTGCTGCTGACGGTGCTCGACGGGGGCGGCGACGCCGTCTCGACCACCGGCGGCGAGGTCACGCTCGACCTTCGGGAGCTGCTTTCCCAGAGCGCCGTCGGCTTCGGGATCGGCGGGCGGCTCGAGGACAGGCTGCCCCCCGACGCGGGCCAGATCGTGATCCTCGAGTCGAACCAGCTCGGCACCGCCCAGGACGCCGCCGACCTGCTCGAGACCGCCGCGATCGCGCTCGTCGTGCTTGCGCTGCTGCTGTTCGCGCTCGCGGTCTCTCTCGCCCGGGGCTGGCGCCGCGAGGCGTTGCGCGCCTGCGGGTTCGGACTGGTCGCAGCCGGGGCGGCCGCGCTGGTCGTCCGGTCGGTTGCGGGCGACTACGTCGTCGACGCGCTCGCCACCACCGACGCCGTCAGGCCGGCCGCAGAGGCGACCTGGACGATCGGCACCTCACTGTTGGACCAGGCCGCGACCGCGACCATCTGGTACGGCGTCGCGATCGTCCTCGTCGCATGGCTCGCCGGCCCGACACGGCTCGCGACAGCGGTCCGGCGCCTGAAGGCGCCGTTCCTGCGCGAGCCGCGCTACGCCTGGGGCGGCCTCGCCGCGATCGTCCTGCTGCTGATCGCCTGGGGGCCGACGCCCGCGACCCGCAGCCCGCTGCCGATGCTCCTCCTGATCGCCCTGCTCGCGCTTGGCGTCGAGGCGCTGCGCCGCCAGACCGCACGCGAGTTCCCAGAAGCGACGATCGGCGACAGCCTCGACGCCTTCCGCAGCCTGTGGACACACCCACGCGACCAGCCCGGCGGACGCGGGTAACGGCCAGCACCCGTATCAACGACTGAAGGGATTTACGACATGGTTATCGCAGCGGACTATCCGCTTCTCGACATCGTATGGACGATGCTCGTCTTCTTCGGATGGGTCATCTGGCTCGTCCTGCTCATCCGGATCATCGGCGACATCTTCCGCAGCGACAAGTCAGGCCTCAGCAAGGCCGGGTGGATCCTGTTCGTAGTGATCCTGCCGTTCCTCGGAGTCCTCACGTACGTGATCGCAAACGGTGACAGGATGAACGAGCGCGACGTCCAGGCGTCGCAGGCGGCGAAGACCCAGTTCGACGACTACGTGCGCTCGGTCGCTCCAGGCGGCGGCCCGGCGGCGGAGATCGCGCGCGCCAAGGACCTTCTCGACTCCGGGGCGATCACCCAGGCCGAGTTCGACGCGCTCAAGACCAAGGCCCTCACGTAGGGGAGCAGCGCGATGCGAAGGTGGATGCCCATCGTCATTCTCGCCTCCGCGCAGTTCGTGATGGTGCTCGACAGCAGCGTCATGAACGTCTCGATCTCGCAGATCGTCGCCGACCTCGACACGACGATCGAGGGCGTCCAGCTGGCGATCACCGCATACACACTGGTGATGGCGGCATTCATGCTCGCCGGCGCGAAGCTCGGCGACATCGTCGGCCGCGACCGGATCTTCGCGATCGGCCTGGTGATCTACGGACTCGGCTCGCTCACGACCGCGATCAGCCCGAACCTCACGGTGCTGCTGATCGGCTGGTCGCTGATCGAGGGACTCGGCGCCGCATTGGTGATCCCGGCGATCGCGGCGCTGATCGCGGCCAACTACGAGGGCAAGGAGCGCGCGCTCTGCTTCGGCATCATCGGCGGCGTCGCGGGAGCGGCGATCGCGCTCGGTCCGCTGATCGGCGGCTGGGTGACGACCGAGCTGAGCTGGCGCTACGTCTTCGCGGCGGAGACGGTCATCGTGGCGGCGATCCTCGTCGCGCGCCGCCAGTTGCGCCCGGCGCCCGGGCTGGCGCAACCGCCGCGGCTCGACGCGGTCGGCGTGGCGCTGTCGGCGCTCGGGCTAGGGCTCGCCGTGTTCGGTGTGCTCAAGAGCAGCCAGTGGGGATGGGTCGAGCCGCGCGGGGCGCTGACGATCGGCGGCACCGAGATCACCCCGCTCGGCTTCTCGGCGGTGCCGTTCCTGATCCTCGCCGGGCTCGGACTGCTCGCGGCGTTCGCGAGTTGGGAGGAACGACGCGAGCGGCTTGGCAAGGACACGCTGCTCGACCGCTCGCTGCTGCGGATCGAGACGCTGCGCGCCGGCCTGACGACGCTGCTGATGCAGCAGCTGATCCTGCTCGGGACGTTCTTCGTCCTACCCGTCTACCTCCAAATCGTCCTCGGCCTCGACGCCTTCGAGACCGGGAAGAAGCTCTTCCCGATGTCGGTGGCGATGCTGGTCGCCGCGCTTGCCGGGCCGCGCCTAGCGGCCATCGTCGCACCCAAGCGCGTCGCTCAAGCCGGTCTCGTCGCGCTGATGGCTGCAGCGGTGCTGCTCCTGGGAACGATCGACGTCGATCTGAAAGGCGGCAGCTTCGCGCTGGCGCTCACTCTCTTCGGCGTCGGGGCGGGACTGCTGCTGTCGCAGCTCGGCAACGTGATCATGTCGTCGGTCGAGCCCGAGCAGACCAACGAGGCCGGCGGCCTTCAAGGCACCGCCCAGAACCTCGGCGCATCGCTCGGAACCGCGGTGGTCGGCGCGGTGCTGATCGCCGCGCTCACCAGCGGCTTCGTCGCCAAGGTCGAGCAGAACCCAGCGCTGCCCCAGCAGGCACGCGACCGCATCGTCGACGCCGCCTCCGCCGGCATCCCCGTCGTGCCAGTCGAGCAGGTCGAGCAGGTCGCCGTCGACAACGGCCTCTCCCAACAGCAGGCCAGCGCGCTAGGCGACGACTACGGCGACGCCCAGCTTGACGGCCTCAAACGCGCGATCGGCGCCGTCGCCGTGCTCGCGTTCCTCTCGCTCTGGTTCACCCGCCGGCTCCCCGGCCGCGCGACTCGCGCCGGCCCGGTCGAGCCTGTTCCCGCCCCACCACATCGGTGGTCAGGTCCATGAGAGCGCGTCGCATACCGATCTTCGAACCCGTGGGTCACGCCGCAGGCGGTCCGAACCAGGTGGTCAGCGCCTCCGGGAGTCCGAGTTGGGTTCGGTCTCCGACCCAGGCGACGTAGCCGTCGGGCCGAATCAGCACGGCGGTGGGAGCGGGGACCGCGCCCAATACCGGGAGCTCCCACTCCCCCTCGTAGCTCGCGTCGACCGGCTGGACCCGGTCGGCCCATGGAGCGATGTCGAAGCCGCCGGGCTCACCGAGGTTGAGCAGCGCCGGCTTGGCGTCGTGCAGCAGCTCGAAGACTCGGACCGGGCCGTCGGCGGTCGCGACGTCCAGATCGGGCATCCGCCGTCCGAGTAGCGGATGTCCCTCGCCGAGGTCGTAATGGATGTCCAGTCCGGAGGCGATTCCGGCGAGCCGTTTGCGAGGCTCGTCCATGCTCGCCAGCTCCGACACGACGTCGACCAGAGCCTGCATGCGCTCGTCCCGGCGTTGGAGCGCGGTCTGAGCCATCGTGTGCCGGAGCGCGCGGGCAGCGACCGGGTGGCGCTCGTCCCGATACGTGTCCAGGAGGCTCTCCGGGGAGGTCCCGTCGACCACCTGAGCCAGCTTCCAGCCCAGATTCACCGCATCCTGCACACCGAGGCTGAGGCCCTGTCCGCCCGCCGGGTAATGCACGTGCGCTGAGTCGCCGGCGAGCAGGACTCGTCCCGCGCGGTAGGCCGCCGCCTGACGTGTCATGTCGGTGAACCTGGAGATCCACGTGGGATCGTGGATCCCGAAGTCGGTGCCGTACACCGCGATCAGCGCCTCGCTCAGATCGCTCAGGGTGGGCTCGCTGCCAAGCCCGAGCTGCTGCTCGGTCACGACGACCCGCACCGTCCTCCCGTCCTCCATCGTGTTGAGGGCATGGACGCCGGTGGCGTCGTGGCGAATGCCGGGCGGCGGTTCCTCGGTCGTCTCGACCTCGGCGATCAGGTTGCTCCTGGTCGGATCCCATCCGGGGAACTCGATGCCGGCTACTTTGCGGATGATGCTGCGTCCTCCGTCGCACCCGACGAGATAGCGCGCCCGCAGCGACTGGTCGTCGGACAGCTCGACGTCGACGCCGGTGTCGTCCTGCGCGAAGCCCGTCACCTCACGTCCGTAGTAGATCCGCACCGGCAGCTCGGCGATCCAGTCGGCCATGATCCGCTCGATCTGGTTCTGCCAGATCCCGAGCGAGTACGGATGACGCGTCGGGAAGTCGCTCATGTCCAGCACGGTCGTGCCGAACGTGGCGACCTGAGCCACCTGGCCCTCCGCGAGGAAGCGATCGGCGACCCCACGCTGATCCAGCACCTCGATCGTGCGCGCGTGAAAGCCGCCGGCCCTCGAGCCGGCGAGCACGTGATCGGGACGCCGCTCGACAACCGCGACGTCGACCTTCGCCAACGCCAGCTCAGCCGCCAGCATCATCCCCGCCGGACCTCCTCCGGCGATCGCCACGGCATGCTCGGTCATACGCATCTCGCTCCTCCCATCTCCGTAGGCTCTGACCTGCGACGGGCGAGTATGCGGCACGATCCAAGGCCTCATGAAGGCCTCGTGCGCGGTATAAATTAGAGATGGAGAGGAGCGTGTGGCGTCCTTCCATCCGGTATGGACGGAAGTAGTCCCCGTCGTCTTCATCGTCGCGACCGTCTCCGCCGACGACAAGATCCACGAGGTCGAGCTGATCGAGAAGATGCTCCAGGACGACCTCGCCGCATTCGTCCTCAGGCGCCTCGAGCGACCACCTCTTCGTGAGAGGATCGCCCGCGATGCCCGGCGACCGCAGCCCCCGACCGCTGAGGCAACTCGCGCGTCCATGGGTGCGGTCCGATCGCGCGCTGCCGCGGTTGGTCGTGCGCCCGCTGGAGCGTTTCCTGCAGCTCGAGGCGGGCAGCGCCGCGCTGTTGATGGCGGCGGCGCTGGCCGCCCTGATCTGGGTCAACGTCTCCCAGGACTCCTACGAGGGATTCTGGACCACCGCGGGGACCGTCGACATCGGCCCGCTGGCGTTCGACGAGGACCTGCGCCACCTCGTCAACGACCTGCTGATGGCGGTGTTCTTCTACGTCGTCGCCCTGGAGGTCAAGCGCGAGGCGCTATTCGGCTCGCTGCGCGACCCGCGGTCCGCGGCGGTCCCGATCGCGGCGGCGGTGGGCACGATGGTCGGCGCGGCAGCCACCTACGTCGCGATCAACCTCGACGGTGGCGCCCTGCATGGATGGGCGATCCCGATCGCCACCGATATCGCGTTCGCCCTCGGCGCGCTCGGCCTCGCCGGCCGGCGAGCCCCACGCGAGCTGCGCGCGTTCCTGCTCACGCTCGCGATCGTCGACGACATCGGCACGATCGCGGTCATCGCGGTGTTCTACTCCGACGGGATCGGCGTGGCGTGGCTCGCGGCGGCCGTCGGCGCGCTCCTCGCGGTGGTCGTCTGCCGGCGCATCGGCGTCCGGTCGCTGATCGTCTACGTCGCCTTGGCCGGCTTGACGTGGATCGCCGCGCTGGAGTCGGGGATCCATCCCACGCTGGCCGGTGTCGCGCTCGGCTTCCTCACCCCAGCTGTCGCCTTGCACGCCCGCGAGCGGACCGGCGAGCAGCTCGGCGCCCGACTCGCCCAGCTCGCCCGCTCCGACGCTGAGATCAGCGAGGGGGCGATGCTGGAGGCCTCGCGCATCGCTCGCGAGGCGGTGTCGCCCCTCGGCCGGATGGAGGCGCTGTTGCACCCATGGACCGCCTACGCCATCCTGCCGATCTTCGCGCTCGCCAACGCCGGCGTCCCCGTCTCGCTGAGCGGACTCGAGGACGCTCTCACCAGTCCCGTCGGCCTTGGCATCCTGCTCGGCCTGGTCGTCGGCGCGCCGATCGGTGGCGTGCTCTTCTCCTGGCTGCTGGTGCGCTTCGGCCCCGCCCGCGTACCCGACGGCCTCGACTGGCCCGCGATCAGCGCACTCGCTCCGCTCAAGGGGATCGGCTTCACCGTCGCCATCTTCATCTCGGTGCTCGCCTTCGACGAGCAGACGCTGCAGGACCAGGCCAAGCTCGCCATCCTCGTCGCGTCGGCCATCGCCGCGCTGATCGGCCTCATCGCCATCAACGTGCGCTTCGTGCTTATCGGTGCCGACAGCCAGCCCCCATCGACTGACCGGGGGTCGCCGTCTGCCTGATCGGGATTGCGACGATCATGTACGCGGCGCTAGTAGTGGGCCGTGCTGGGCTCGAACCAGCGACCTCCGCCTTGTCGAGGCAAGGACCTGGTTTGAGGACCCGGCTCTAGAGCCGAATTCCGCTTATCCATGCGCTACACGGGCGGTAGAGGCCGGCGCGTCGTAGTGCTTTACATTGCCACCGATTCTAGGGGTTTTGCCGGAGGTTTTGCCGGAGGGAGGGTCGGGCTTACAGGAGGCGACGCGCCCCCGCTCGGCGCACCCAAGAGAGACATGCTCTACGGCCGTCGCCGAGACCTAAGGACCTGCGAGCGAGCTCGTGAACCCCTACCCGCGCTCGACTGACCGGGACGCGAGTCGATGCCGTCCGTGCTGCCTTTAGGTTTTGGGCGTGGCCGATGCAAAGCTCAGTGGCGCGCGTGAGTCATCGGCGGGCGATGAGTTTCACATCCTCTGGGCAGTACGCCGCGTATTGGCTCTGCTTAATCCTGCTAGCGGACTCGAGCGAGTCGTTATGGAGGATCTCACGCCAGTGCCACCTGAAGGGGTTGCTCCTGAGCTATTGCTCGCGGCCGATCTAACCGAGTTCTATGGCGGCGAGAGCCTCGCGAATGCGAGCCGTGTCGTGGTCTCCCAGCTCAAGTACAGCCATCGCCACCCGGAGCAGACATGGACGGCAGCGAAGCTCGCAGCACCGCCTACGCGTGGCAAAGGCGTCATCGCGCGCATGGCCGACCTCTACAGGGGCGTTGCGGCGACCGGCACGCGCAATGACGCGGTTAGTCGGATCGAGATCCGACTCGTCAGCAATATGCGTTGCGCCGAAACGCTCGCCACTGCGTTGACGGCAGCCAAAGATTGGCTATCTACGCGACCAGGGCCTGCTCCGCGGGCGGGGCTGCTTAAGGCGCTCAAGCCAAATGCGTCTGAGCAGATCGAACGACTATCCGAAGCGTCGGGGCTCCCCAGCCTTGCCTTCACTGACTTTCTGCGTGCCCTAGACCTCAGTTATGCCGGCGTCGAGAGCCGAGCCCAACAGGAGCTGCGCGTGACACAGGCGCTCTCGGCGCATGTGATGGCGGATCTTCGGCACGCGTCCCTCGCATTGTCTGACCTGGTGCGAAAACGGGCGTTGCCGGAGGGGGAGGGGAGGCCCATCGAACTTCCTGACGTTCTTGCTGCGCTTGACGTTCGCTCGGAGCTGGACTTGCTGCCCTCGCCGCCAAGGTTCACGCCGCCGGATCACCGCGTGCCCACACCGGATGCGGCGCGGATCGCGGCCGCCATCAGCGACTCATCGCACCGGCGTGTGCTCGTCCACGGGGCGGCCGGCGTCGGGAAGACCACGACGATCCTTTCTTTGGAGAGGGAGCTACCAGCAGGCTCCGTCGTCATTACGTACGACTGCTTCGGCGACGGTGACTACGAGACGCCGGGCGCGGGGCGCCACGACCCAATCCAGTTCGCGCTGCAACTGTGCAACGAGCTCGCAGCGCGCTGCCGGCTGCCCGTACTCGTCCAACATTCATCCTCAGTACACGATCTGTGGCGCGAGCTCGACCGTCGCATTCACGTTGCGGCAAGCATCCTCGCCGAGCAGGGGGCGCAAATTGTGATCGTGGTCGACGCTGCCGACAACAGTTCCTGGGCAGGATCCCATTTCGGCGAGGACACGTTCTTGCGCCGGCTTTGGTCTCAGCCCGTCCCTCCGGATGCCGCTCTTGTGGTGACGTGCCGCACCGGACGTCGTGGCATCGTCGATCCACCGCCTGAGGTTGAACAGGTAGCGCTAGCCGGGTTTGACGAGGCAGCGTCGGCTGACTACCTGCGGGTCCGTTTTCCCTCGGCGAGCGATGACGACGCGCGCGCTTTTCACACGCACAGCAAAGGCAACCCGCGCGTCCAGTTCTATGTCCTCTTTGAGGATCGCGGGCACGGCGCGACTGCGATCGCCCAGGCGGTCGACCGAGCGAAGCTCACCCCGAACGACATCTTCGAGGACCTCCTTGAGGCGGCGGTTGTTCAGGCACCCAATGTGACGGAGGCTCGGCATCGTCTCGCCGAGCTCGTGTGCCTAACCAAGCCGCTCAGGACTAGCCGCTTCCGGTCGGTTTCGGGTATGGCAGCCGCACGTGTTCGGGCCTTCTGCGAGAGCCTTGTCCCCGGAGTGGTCATCGAAGACGATGTGATCGCCTTCCGAGACGAGGACTTCGCGAACTTTCTTCGGGAGAAGGTCGGCGAGAAGGAGGAGGCTCAGGCCCATAGCCGCCTCGCCGACCTCTTCCTTGGGCAGCCCGATGACCCATACGCGGCGACAGTGGTCGCCGACCACCTGCACAACGCCGGACGCGGTGACGACCTGGTCGAGCTGACATTGGCCGGTGCACCGAACGCGATCGCCGACGGACTAGCGCGCCAGCAGGCCTATCGCCGACGTCTTGCTCTCGCGCTCCGGCACGCCGCGAATGTGGCCGACCGGGCGGCTGCCTGTCGCCTCGTCATCCTGGCGGGTGAGGCAGCCCGGCAAAACCAAGCCGTCGCTGAGATCCTGCGACGACGGCCAGATCTCGGTATGCGCTACAGCGACCCGGAGGCTGTGATGCGTGTCTATACGAGCGGGGAGAATCCGGGATGGCAGGGACCCGTTCACATGCAACTCGCCGCGCTGTATGCCCGCGAGGGAGACCACGCGCGTGCCCGACAGGAGGGACGCGCCGCCTACGCCTGGCTCGTCCGTCGGCGGGAGGAGGACGACAAGTGGCCGATCGACGCCGATGATGTCGCCGCCTACACGGAGGCCTGGTTCCACATCTACGGGCCAGCCGACGCTGAGAAGGAACTACGCGGCTGGCGTCCGCAGAATTTTGCGCTCGCCTCTGCGGTGTCGCTCGTGCGCAGACTGGCTTGGACCGTCCCGGGCGAAGACCTTGGGCGGCTGATCGCGGCGCGCGATCTGTCAGCGCGCGTCCGGGCGCGCCTTCTAGCCGCCGCGTTCGGCGCAGGCGCCGTCCCTGCGACCGCAGCGGTGCGTACCGTCGCCAAACAGCTCGTCCACGAGAAGCCGGCACTTGAGACCGCTGACGGCTGGTGGGCCGCTACGTTCGCCGAGCTGGCCGCTTATGTCGGGCTGGCTCCCAGACAGATGTCTGCTCTTGGCAAGTCGCTCCAGCTGCCGCAGCTTCGCGGTGCGCCGGATCGCTTCGAGCAACTCGGTCGTTACAGGGATCCATTACGTCTCGCCGCCCTCCAAGCGGTTTTTCAAGGCCGAGCTCTTGACCTCGAGGAACTGATGCCGGCAAGCGTGACTGATCCCTCCGACGATCGGCGCGCGCTACGCGATGTGGACACGGAGCGCCGCAACATGAACGAATATGTCGGCCGGTATCTGAACATCTTCACGAGTCGTGCGCGCGCGCTTTCGGCTCGACCGTCGGTCGCCGAGCTGCGCGCAGAGTGGGAGACGCAGCTAGAGGGCTACCTGGAGGAGCATCCAAACCGGCGGGAGCCCAACTACGGCTATCGCATCTGGCTCGCGGCCTTCACGGACGCCGTGCTTGCGTGCGAGGGGACGGACATCGGCCTGATAGCACTCGCTTGCGACTCTGCGGACGAGATGGCCGGCGCTGGCGCGTACGCCTGCTGGCTTGCTGTCGGTCGCCGCCTCACACGAGACGAGCGCTACCAACGCGAAGGGCTGAAGCTTGTCGAGCGAGCAGCGACAGCCATCGAGGCAGCCGAGTGGCCGGCAAGCGAGCAGGCAGACTCTCTGCTTGAGGCGTGCGCAATCGCGGACAGTGTGGACGGTGGGCACGCGCGCGATCTCCACGCACGTGCTATCCGCGCAGCGGAGGGAATGGACGACGAGGCCATTGGGCGGCTTGAGCTTCACGCTCGCGTCGCAGCGAGCATCGCAGGGGCCCCGTCTGCGCCAGCCCTTGCTTGGCGCACGGCGGAGGCGCTGGTGGCGCACCGCAACCGGGTAAGCGATTCCGAGCGCCTTCCATGGGGTGAAACGCTACGGGCCGCATCCTTGTCGCATCCCCAATCGGCACTGGCACTCTTGGGCCGCTTTGAGGACGACGGCCACATGTACCTGCACGCCACGGTGCCGAGAGTCATATGCCCACTGGTGGAGGCGGGCTTCCTGAAGCCGGCACAGGCACTATCCCTGTTGCCGCTCGCCGGCGAGCGCGCCGCTGCAGTTGACAGCACCACGGAATTGCTAGCCCAAATACCCCCCGGTCCAGAACAGAGTGCCGCGCTCGCGGCAGTCAGCCTCAGGATTCGGCGTGACATCCTCCCGGGCTCCCGCAGGGCAGCTGCCCAACGACTGCTTGAGTGGGCCGTGGATCATGGCCTAGGCGAGACGGAGGCAATCACCGCGCTACGGCCGTACGCCACGGCGCCCGTCCCCAACGAGGAGCGGCCGACCTCCCGGCGCTGGAGCGGAGACGAGACGGAGTGGCAGCGGCGTGAGCGGCAGTCGGATGACATCGTCACCCGCGCTCACGAAGCCGATCCTGCGACCGTCGCCAGCGACCTCGCCGAACTTGCCAATCTCTACGGGGCGGAGCGCATCCCGAAGTATCTCTCGCGTGTTGCAGATGGCCTCGTGGCTTCGCAACGGGAGGCGTTCGTCGATGTGCTTGGCGCGATTGGTGCGGACCACCCTGTAGCGCGGTTGCACGCAGAAGACGTCCTTGAGGCACTCATCAATGCGGCGAGTGACTGGGGCCGGTCACACGCATTGCGCCCCCACATCGCAGAGGCGGTCACTCAGGTTGTCGAGACACACTTCGGCGCCATGACTTCCTACACCGACCGCACCACGCGGGTGGTGGGACAGCTGCTCGATCTCGACGTGCTTGACGATCCGGCGGGCCTGATTCTGCGTGTAATCGGTAGCTCGCTTGAGCGGCTAGACGCCTCCACGCTCTTTGCGACGGCCTCGCAACTCGCGCTCGTCCTCACTCGGGATGAGAGAGAAGCGGTACTCGACTGGTCGCTTGACGGCATGGAGCCCGCGCCCGTCGAGGCCCCTGAGCTGCCAGTAGAGCCTGTGGAGGCCCTCGGGGCCCTGATGTGGTCCCTCTTCGGCGCACCTGATAAGGCAACGCGGTGGCGCGCGGCACACGTGACTCGGTCATTGATCTCGATGGGAGACGTACGGCTTGTTGAGGCCCTGCTCGAGCGGAGCAAGCGGCGTGACGCTGGCCCCTTCGGGTCGGAGGCTCTGCCGTTCCACTGGCTCTCGGCTCAGGTCTGGTCGTTGATGGTCATTGCTCGGGTTGCGCGAGACAATCCGGACTGTGTAGCGGCGATCGCGCCAGACTTGGCGGCGATCGCCCGTGACGTGAACTGGCCACATGTCGGTGTGCGCGAGTTCGCGCGCCGAGGAGCGCTGTGCGCCGCAAAGGCATCCGATGCGGTGGGGCCCGATGTCGTCGGTGAACTCGAACTCGCCAACATGCCGCGCGTATGTAAGGGCACGCGAGATGCGCGCTTCTACCGAACAGGCAGTGGCAGTCGTGACTACGACACCGAGCGCTTCCACTTCGACTCGATGGACACGGTTCCATATGTCTACGGCCCGTTTGGAAAGCGTTTTGGGCTGGATGTGGACGAGGTGTGCGAGCGGGCAGAGCGATGGATAGTCGACCGTCTCGGACTTTCAGACGTCCGCCGAGCCGACCCCCGGCTCGAGATCCTCGACTACTCGCAACGAGACAACCACCACGGCGTCTCCCCTCGTGGAGAGTCCTGGCGACAGATGCTCGAGGAGCATGCCCTGCAGTTGGTAGCGGGCGAGCTGTGTGACCAGGGGGCACCCATCGAGGCAGAGGACGACGACGACCCTAATGACCCCTGGGCGAGCTGGCTTCGCAACTGGACCGACTCACTTGAGTACTCCTGGTTAGCCGACGAGCGCGATCCCGTGCCGCCCGTGGCGACGCTCCTTCTCCATGACATTTGCGGAGGCGAATGGCCGCGCCTAACTGACGCGGAATTCACGAGGGCCATCGGCGCCGACAATGACGAAACGCTGGTCGTTGACGCGGCAGTCGAGATCTCGCCCGGCTTCGGCTGGGGCTGGACCAACGTCTCGAGCGCGCTCGTCAGCCCAGCGAATGCTCCCGCGCTGGTACGGGCGTTCATGGCGGCGGAGGACCCGCAACGTTTTGGCCTCCCGCAGGAGCGGGGCTACGGGGGCTACGACCAAGACGACATCAGTATCGGCGAGTTCCGCCTAGATGGCTGGATCTGGGAGGTTGATCGTGGCGAACCGGCTCTTGAGGAGCATGACCCGCTGAGACGCATCGGCCTGAACGTCGCCCGACCGGGAACTCGTTTCGTCGATCTTTGTCACGGGACGGTCGAACGCGGTGGGCGGTTGGTCCTCGGCCCGGATCGCCGCCCAATCGCTTGGCAACGCGCTTGGAGCGACATTGAGGCGGCTGGATCAGCTCGTGACGAGCCTCGCGGAAGCAAGGGTCGTGAGACGCATGTTCGCCGGGACGTCCTCAGCCAATTTCTGCGTCTGGCCGAATCGCAGTTGATCATCAAGGTCGTCGCGTTGCGGCACAAGAGCGAGCGTGACTACCAGTCAGGGGATGATGAGATCGATGAGCAAAGAGTCCAACGGGTCTACCTCTTCGACCCCGACAGCGGACTCGTGGGATGACCTAGCAAAGCTGGGCGAGTACATCCTGGATCAGCTTGGACGCGACCGGCGCTCCGACAACCTACTCGTGCATTGGGTCGCGCATCGACTCGCCGAGCACATGCTGACGGCCGAAACCGCAAACGACTCGGGAGATCGCGAGGCGGCCCGCGATGCCGCGACGCTCCTTATTGCGACGCTTTGGCAGGCGCGCGGCGGCTGGCCACAGGGCTGGCCGCCGGATGCGGTGCGGGAGTTCACCGAGGGGGTCCGGCGCGTGGTGGGTCCAACCTACGGCGACGAGACTCCCCGGCTGCCCCCGTGGCTTTCATCTCTGGACGATCTTGAGGCGTTGCACCGTGCAGAGCGCGCAGCGTGGCTAGACGCAGCGCTCCTCGAGGTAGGAGCCGACACGCTGCGCCAAGCCCTCGATGCCGCCCCTGACGATCCATCTCGGCCGAGCGACCTGGGCGACATCCAGTGGCAACTACGTCACTACGACGAGGCTGAGGGCCGGATCGCAGGTCTGGCGCATGACGACGAGGATCCCTCACGACGAGCGGACCGCGTTCGCATACACGGACGAGTTCTCGAAGACATCGCGGAACGGCGCGCGACCTTGATTGAGCGTGCTCTCAAAGACGCACGTCGAGGACAGCGGCGAAAGCCGTCGCGAAACTCGGGGGCCATGGGGTCACCCTGACGACGCCAATTACCTAAGGCTCGGACCTGCCCGACTTGCTGAGCGTGTAGGAGGTCAGCAAGTGGGTTCGGTGGCCTCCGCTGGCGGGGACTCGCCGAACTGACTCCGACGCGCGTTGTGCGCCCCTGCTGCTACACGACAGATGCCTGCCGGCTGAGAGTTCTGCTTTACGGACTCGGCCAAGGCTGCCCTTCGGGGTGACCAAATGGCGCCCGGATGGGGATATCATCGGGGCATGGACACTAGGGATTCGACCATTGGCAGTTCTGGCTCCACAGGAACATCAGGTGGAGGTAGTGCTCGGTCGCAGGTCCAGCGGCTACGAGCACGTCGCGCTGCGCTGCTTAATGCCTCACGGAGTCACGGAGCCCGCGACATCCGCGTATTTGGGTCGGTTGCGCGGCATGACGCGCGACCCGACAGCGACGTCGATCTACTCGTTGAGCTGGACCCCGAGCGGACACTGCTCGATCTCGTCGCATTTGGGCGGGAGGCATCAGAAATCCTCGGCATGCCGGTCGATGTAGCAACGGCCGACATGTTGCCGGATGGCGCTGAGCACGCCCGCTCGGAGTCGTTTGCGCTTTGAGCCGAGACGAGCGTCAGCGGTTAGCTGATCTTCAGAGTGCGGTTGAGGCGATCTTGGGGCACTCTGCGCGTGCCCGCGAGGAGGGATCGACCGACGATCCGATGCTCCACGATGCGCTGCTCTTCCAGTTCGTGGTCGTCGGCGAGGCGGTCAAGCATCTCTCGGAGGAGACTCGTGCCCAGGCGCCCGAGGTTCCTTGGCGTGATGTCGCGGCTCTGCGCGACCTGATTACGCACGAGTACTTCAGGATCAGCATCGAGCGGATCTTGCAGATCGTCGACCGCGATCTGCCGGTCCTGCAGGAGGCCGTTACGCGCCTCCTGGCCGAGCCTCAGTAGTAGCCGTAGCGAGCGCCGCTGCCCGCCTCCCAGCGATAGCCAGGGATGCCATCGCGTTCAGGAGTTTTGCCGGGTTTGCCGAGAGTTTTGCCGGAAGGCCACTCGGGACCGGCTCGATAAGAACTGCTGAGGAGCCAGACCCGCATCCCGTCTGGCTTTGCGTAGTGGGCCGTGCTGGGCTCGAACCAGCGACCTCCGCCTTGTCGAGGCGGCGCTCTCCCAACTGAGCTAACGGCCCTCCGCGGTCGCGGAGGATAGCGGGGCGGACGGGAGGCGGCGGTCGCCATCCTTCGCAACTGCTAGCTTGGCCGCGCCGGCCATGCGACTCTCCAGCGTCATCGCCCCCCGTGACCGCGAGTTCTTCGACCTGTTCGAGGAGGCTGGCGGCAACATCGTCCGCGCCGCGGACCTGCTCGACCGGATGCTGCGCGCGTTCCCCGACCGCGGCGACGATCTGGCGCGCGACATCCTGATCTGCGAGCAGGACGGCGACCGGATCACCCACGACATCATCCGGCGGCTGAACGAGACCTTCGTCACGCCGATCGACCGCGAGGACATCTACGAGCTCGCCTCCGGCCTCGACGACATCGTCGACCTCACCGAGGAGGTCGCCGACTACCTGATCCTCTACAAGATCGAGGCGCCGATGGAGCAGGCGCAGCGGCTTGCCCACGTGCTGCTGCAGTGCGCGCGCCAGGTCGCCGAGGCGATGCCGCGGCTGCGCGGCTTCAAGGACCTCTCGCACTACACGGTCGAGATCAACCGGCTCGAGAACGACGGCGACCGGATCGTCCGTGAGGCGATCGCGTCGCTGTTCGACAACGGGATCGACCCGATGGTCGTGATCCGCTGGAAGGACATCTACGAGCGACTCGAGCAGGCGATCGACGCGACCGAGAAGGTCGCGAACATCCTCGAGGGCATCGTCATCAAGAACTCGTGACGCTCCTGTAGCGCCAGCCGCATGGACAGCGAGATCATCCTGATCATCGTCGTGGCGACGGCGCTGGCGTTCGACTTCACCAACGGCTTCCACGACACCGCGAACGTCGTCGCGACGTCGATCTCGACGCGCGCGATGCCGCCGAAGATCGCGGTCGGCTATGCGGCGGTGCTCAACTTCTTCGGAGCCTTCCTGTCGCTCGAGGTCGCGGCGACGATCGCGAGCGGGATCGTCGAGGCGGACCTGATCACGCCGCTGATCGTCTTCGGCGGGCTGATCGGGGCGATCGCGTGGAACCTCGTCACCTGGTACTTCGGCCTGCCGTCGAGCTCCTCGCACGCGCTGATCGGCGGCGTCGTCGGCGCCGCGCTCGTCGCGGCCGGGCCCGACGCGGTCATCGGCGACGGACTGCTGGGCAAGGTCGCGGTCCCCGCGATCCTCGCCCCGACGCTCGCCTTCGCCGTGGCGGGGCTCGGGATCCTGATCGTCTACCGGATGGTCGGGCGGCTGCATCCGGGACCGGTGTCGCGCGGCTTCAGATTCGGCCAGGTCATCTCCGGCGGCCTGCTCGCGCTCGCCCACGGGACCAACGACGCGCAGAAGACGATGGGCGTGATCACGCTGGCGCTGATCGCCAACGGCGAGCTCGGCGCCGGGGCGGAGCCACCGTTCTGGGTCGTCGTCTCGGCCGCTTCGGCGATCGCCCTGGGCACCTACTTCGGCGGCTGGCGGATCATCAAGACGATGGGCAGCCGGATCATCAAGATGGATCCGGCGCAGGGCTTCGCCGCGCAGGGCAGCGGCGCCGCGGTGATCCTCGCCGCCACCCATGTCGGCTTCCCGCTGTCGACGACGCACACGATCTCCGGCGCCGTGATGGGCGCCGGCGCGGCGAAGCGGGTGTCGGCGGTGCGCTGGGGCGTTGCCGGCAACATCGTGATCGCCTGGATCCTGACCCTGCCGGCGGCAGCCGGGATCGGCGCGTTGACCTACGGCGTCACGCGGATCTTCGGCACCGGCGCGCTCGGTCCGATCATCGTGTCGGCGGCGCTGGTCGCGGTGATCGTCGTCGTCTTCGCGCGCCGGCTGCAGCAGGGCTCCCCGATCACCGCGGCGGAGGGCTAGACGTGCTTCCGCTCGCAGAGATCGTCGACGTCGGCGACCTCGTCAACGTCGTCTGGACGTCGGTCGTCGCCGGGCTCGGCGTCTGTGTCGTCTTCTCGCTCGCGATCGTCGGCTTCGCACGCGCGACCGACACGCGGCGCGAGGGCGGCGGCGTCATGACGGCCGCCTACGTGGCGCTGGCGCTGATCTCATTCGCCGCGGTGCTGGCGCTGGTCGTCTTCGGCGTCATCGTGATGACGTCGAAGTAGCCGCCGCGACCAAGCGCCGCAGCTCGTCGTCGCTAGTCCAGCCGCCCACCGACGCTCGCACGTAGGGCGTGGCGGGCAGGTCGCGGACGAGCAGCCCGGCGCCGAGCAGGCGCGTCGCCTCGGCGGCGGGATCGGCTGCCGCCCACGAGACGAGCGTCGAGCCGCCGCGCGGCGCCACCGTCAGCCCCGCCGCAGCGAGCTCCCCGGCGAGCCGTCCGGCCAGCGCGGCGGCCCGCCGCTGAAGCGCGTCGAGGCCGGTCTGCTCCAGCACGTCGAGCGCCGCCAGCGACCAGGCGCTGCGGTGCGAGGGCGCGAAGCCGCTATCGAAGCGCGCGGCGCCCGCGGTCGGCGGCGACTCGAGCGGACGCACGGTGTCGGCGATCGTGCCGTAGCCGGGCCAGGCGGGGACGAGACCGTCGATCGCGTTCTCGCGCACGTAGAGGTAGCCGCTGCCGACCGGGCCGCAGAGCCATTTCTGACCCGAGGCCGCGTAGTACTCGCAGCCGAGGTCGCGCACGTCCAAGGGCAGCGCTCCGAGCGCCTGCGCGCCGTCCAGCAGGACCGGGGCGGGAGCCGCCGCGAGCGCGTCGACGTCGACGATCCGCCCGCTGATCCATGACACGTGCGAGCAGGCGACCAGCCGCGTGCGCGCGCTCACGGCCTCGGCGACGGCCGCGAAGGGGACCACGCGCAGCTCGATGCCGTGGCGCTCGCGGGCTGTCGCCAGTGGCGCGAGCAGGCCCGGGTGCTCCTCGTCGCTGGTCACGATCTCGTCGCCGGGCCGCAGGTCGAGACCGGCGAGGACCGCGTTGACGCCGTCGGTCGTCGCGCCGGTCAGGGCGATCTCCCGCGGGTCGCAGCCGAGCAGTCGCGCGATCCGCGCGCGCAGGCGCTCCGCAAGCGCCTTGGCGTGCTCGTAGTGCGCCCTGCCGCCACGACCTTCGTCGAGCTGACGCCGCAGATCCTCGGCGGCGGCCTCGGCCGCCGCCCGCGGCAGCGGTCCGACCGAGCCGGTGTTGAGATAGGCGACTCGCTCCAGCACTGGAAACTGCGCCCTGAGCGCTTCCACGTCCATGCCGCCCGATGCTACGGCGCGGGTACGCTGCCGACATGCCGACGATCGAGCGCTCGCTGCACCCACAGTTCCTCTCGAACGCCTACCTCGTCTACGACGAGCCGGGCGGCACGGCGGTGATCGTCGACTCGGGCGCTCCCCCGGAGCCGCTGCTCGAGTCGATCGAGCGCAACGAGCTGACCCCGACCCACCTGCTGCTGACCCATCACCACCACGACCACGTCGAGCGCAACGCGATCTACAAGGAGCGCTTCGGCGTCGAGATCCTCGCCCATCCGCTCGAGGCCGCACGGCTCGACGACGTCGACCGGACGATCGAGCCCGGCGACTGCGTGCTCGAGACCGGCGGTCTGCGGATCGGCGCGCTGCACACCCCCGGCCACACCGACGGGATGCTCAGCTACGTCGTCGACGGCGCCGGCGTCTTCACCGGCGACACGCTGTTCAAAGGCTCGGTCGGCGGCGTCAAGGCCCCCGGCGCGACGACCTTCGACGACCTCAAGTCCTCGGTGATGGACGTGCTGCTGGCCCTCCCGTCCGAGACTCGCCTGCACCCCGGCCACACCGACCCGACGACGGTCGCCGACGAGTGGGAGGACAACGCCTTCGTACGCGTCTGGCGCGGCCTCGATCCCGAGGGCGACGACCGCTGCACGGTCTGGGAGCGCGGCGCGACGCTCGTCCTCTGGGCGTCCGACTACGACGGCGGCCACAAGGCCTGGATCCGCTGGGACGACACCGGAGAGGACGACATCGTCCCCGGGTCCCAGGTCGTGAGGCCCACGAGCTGAGGTGTTGCCGAAGGCTCCTTGGGGCCATGACCCCAAGGATCCTTCGCTCGTCGTAGATCAGCCGCCGCAGACCGGCCACTGCCCGGGGCCGGAGGTGTTGTAGAGGACGATCGCGCGGCGGTCCTGCTCGGCCTCGGGCGCCGCGGCGGGGTCGCCCTTGCCGCCGACCGCCTGCCAGGTCGCGACCGAGAACTGGTACTTGCCGCGGTAGAGCCCGCCGCCGCCGATCGCCGTGGGGTCGCCGCCGGACTCGCACTCGGCGATCGCCTGCAGATGGGCGGGCACCGCGACCGGCTCGGGCCGGGGCGGCCGTGCGCGACGCCTGGCGATCTTCAGCTTGCGCCTGGCCTCCTCGACCGCGAGCGGGTCTCCCAGGCCGTGGGCGACCAGCGCGGCGCCGGAGGTGGCGGCGGGTGCGGCCGTGTCGTCGGCGGCTATCGCGATCGCCGGCACCGCGGCGGCGAGACAGAGCGTTGTAAGCAGGAGCTTGCGCATATGGCGTGGACCTCCACGCGTCGGGGTCGGCTGCCGGTCGGAGACCGGCGTCCCCCGCGCTCTTGTGCGTCGCGTTCCGACGTTCGCGGGGAGTGGAGAGCCGGCGCGACGGTTGGCCCGCGTGAGACCGGCTCGACTGGCCCAGGGTAGGGCTCCCTGGCCGCCAGACTGTGATGAGCGTCACAGTTCGGCGGCCGGTGTAGGTTCCAGCCGCATGACGGTTCAGCTCCCCGACAAGACGCGGCTCGACGTTCCCGCCGGCGCCACGGGCCTCGACATCGCCGGCGCGATCGGCGAGGGACTGGCCCGTGCGGCGCTGGGCATCAAGGTCGACGGCGAGCTGCGCGACCTGTCGGCGCCGGTGCCGGATGGCGCAGAGATCGAGATCGTCACCGCCAAGAGCGGCGAGGACGCGCTCTGGCTGATCCGCCACGACGCCGCGCACGTGCTCGCCACCGCGGTCACCGAGCTGTATCCGGGCGTCAAGGTCTCGATCGGGCCCCCGATCGAGGACGGCTTCTACTACGACTTCGACTTCCCCGAGGGGGTCAAGCTCTCCGACGCCGACTTCGAGCGCATCGAGCAGAGGATGCGCGAGCACATCAAGGCCGACGAGCGGTTCGAGCGCAGCGAGCTGCCGGTCGCCGAGGCGATCGAGCGCTTCGAGGCCGAGGGCCAGGACTACAAGGTCGAGCTGATCGAGGACCTCGTGCGGAATGCCGATCCCGCCCACCCAGTCGAGACCGTCTCGCTCTATCGCAACGGCCCGTTCACCGACCTCTGCCGCGGTCCCCACGCCCCGTCGACGAAGCGGATCAAGGCGTTCAAGCTGACCAGCGTCGCGGGCGCGTACTGGCGCGGCGACTCCAGCCGTCAGATGCTGACACGGGTCTACGGGACCGCGTTCCTATCGAAGGAGGATCTCGCCGCCCACCTCGAGCGGCTCGAGGAGGCGCGCAAGCGCGACCACCGCAAGCTCGGCAAGGAGCTCGACCTGTTCATGTTCAGCGAGCTGTCGCCCGGCTCGCCGTTCTGGAAGCCCAACGGGCAGCAGCTGTGGAACGAGCTCACCGACCTCTGGCGCGGCGAGAACGCCGAGCGTGGCTACCGCGAGGTCCACACGCCGATCCTCTACGACGCCGACCTCTGGAAGCAGTCAGGCCACTGGCACGTCTACCGCGAGAACATGTACTTCACCGAGGTCGAGGGTCGCACGATGGGCCTGAAGCCGATGAACTGCCCGGCGCATACGCAGATCTACTCGTCCGAGCGCCGCTCCTACCGCGACCTGCCGATCCGCTACTCCGAGGCCGGCCTCGTCCACCGCCACGAGCCGTCCGGGACGCTGCACGGGCTGCTGCGCGTGCGCCACATCACCCAGGACGACGCCCACATCTTCTGCACCGAGGAGCAGGTTCCGGAGGAGGTCCAGCGCTGCCTCGACTTCGGCTTCGCGATCTACGACGTCTTCGGCTTCGAGCCCCGGCTCGAGCTATCGACCCGGCCGGACAAGCGGGTCGGCAGCGAGGAGATGTGGGACCGCGCCGAGGCGGCGCTCCAGAAGGCGCTCGACGACCGCGGCATCGCCTACGAGCTCAACCCCGGCGACGGCGCCTTCTACGGGCCGAAGATCGACCTCCACATGACCGACTCGATCGGCCGCTCGTGGCAGCTCGGCACCGTCCAGCTCGACTACTACATGCCCGAGCAGTTCGAGCTCACCTACACCGGCGCCGACAACGCCGAGCACCGCCCGGTGATGATCCACCGTGCCCTGATGGGCAGCTTCGAGCGCTTCATCGGCATCCTGATCGAGCACTACGCCGGCGACTTCCCGCTCTGGCTGGCGCCCGTCCAAGCCCTCGTGCTCCCGATCTCGGACCGCCACGTCGACCACGCCGATCGCGTCGCGTCCGAGCTGCGCGCGTCCGGCCTGCGCGTCCACGTCGACGACCGCGCCGAGTCGATCGGCAAGAAGATCCGCGAGGGCGAGCTGCGCAAGGCTCCCTACATGCTGGTGGTCGGCGACAAGGAGGCCGAGGCCGGCAGCGTCGCCGTCCGTCGCCACGGCGCGGGCGACCTCGGCAGCCTCACCGTCGCCGAGTTCGTCGAGCGCACCGCATCGGAGATCGCCAGCCGGGGTTAACGCGGCCAGAGGGGCCTGCAGGGGGCCGCGCGACCGAGAGGGAAGTGCAGATGCACAGCAGGATCTTGGGCATAGGGATCGCCGCTCTCGTTGCGCTGACGTGCTCCACGGGAGCCAGTGCCGCCCCGTCCTGGCAGCCCGCGCAGACGCTGGACCTCGTACGTGGCGTGCCGCGACCGGACGTGGCCATCAACGGCGCCGGGAGCTCGATCGTCGTCTACACCAGCGCCGACACCACCTTCGACGAGCTGCGACCGTGGTTCGCCGTCCGTCCTCCCAACGGCGGCTTCTCGGTCAAGATGGTCAAGCCCGGAGGGCAGACCGACGCGCGCGTGGCGGTAGCGCCGAACGGCGCCACGGCGATCGCCGCGGTCGATCGTGGCCGGCTCTACGTGACGCTGTATCCGGCTCCCGGGGCAGCGGGCGCTCCGGGTATCGGCGGCACCGACGGCACGCCTACCCCGATCGATGTCGGCGGTCTGGGGATCGAGGGACTGCGGCTGGCGATCGACGGGTCGGGCAGGGCGACGGTCGTGTGGGCCTCACCGCGGGTCGGGCATCTCGGCGATGCTCCAACGCAGATCTACACCGCGACGGTCTCCTCTCCGACATGGGCGCCCGGCTCCGCTGAGGCGCTCGGCGCTCCGGCTCGATGCCGCCCCTCCGTCGACGTCAACCTGCGCGGCGACACGGTGGTGAGCAGGGACTGCGAGGACCAGCCCGACGACTTCTTCTATCGACCCGCAGGCGGCGCGTTCGGAGCGAGCGAGGCGCCGTTCGGGGGTGGTGACCCGAACGCCGGCGGAGGCCGGATCGGGATGGCGCTCGACGGCGCCGGCGCGGTCCACGCCTACCAGTCCGTCTACGTCGACGAGGTCAAGGGAACCAACTATGCGCGCGTCTCCTATGCCATCCGACCGCCCGCCGGCCCGTTCGGATCCCCGCAGCAGTTGACCTTCGCCTCAGCGCTCGGATTCCAGCTCGAGGCGCAGGAGGACGGGGACGTGATCGCGGCTTGGCCCGGCGGGTACGCGTTTCGCCCGCCCGGAGCGCAGTTCGGCCCCGTCCGTACGGTGGAGGGCGCTGGCCCGACGGGCTTCGACCTGGTGACGTCGCCGAACGGGCCTGCCCTGCTGTCATGGCGCGACCGGTTCGGGCTCGGCGAGACGGCGACCGAGCAGGTGGCGGCGGCGGTGATCGCTCCCGATGGAGGGTCGAAGGCCGTGCGCCTCGGTGTCCCGGGCGTCCTCGGCGGATCGCTCTCGTCGCCGGTCTCGTTCGCCATCGACGACGCGGGGCGAGCGGTCGGCGCCTGGGAGCAGCGATGCGGGCGCGACGGGGCGTCGGCGGTGATGGCTGTGGCACTGGCGGACGGCAGCACCGGCAACCGCCCGCCATGCCAGGATCGCGCGGCGCCCAAGGTGCTGGTCCGCCCGCGGCGCGGCCGACTCGCGGGGCGGAGGCTGCGCGTGCGCGTCGGGTGCAACGAGGCGTGCAGGATCGGTGTCCGGGTGCGGGTCCTTCGGCGCGGCCGAGGACGGCCGCTGGCGACGGGGCGGCTGCTCGAGCTCTCCGTAGGCGCCGGTCGCTACCGGACGGTCACGGTGCGGCTGCGGCGGTCCGACGCGGCCGCGGTTCGAAAGGCGCTGGGCGTTCGGGCGCGAGTGACCGCGCGGCTCGCGCTCTCCGTCCGCGACAGCTACGAGAACGGGGCCGTGCGTCGTATCGCCGTTCCGGTGCGCAGATGACTTCTCGCGCGGCTTCGGAGCGGCGCTATACTCGCCGACGAATGACGGGCACCACCACCACGCGCACAGCTTGCCGTTGACGCTCTGTGCCCGCTCCCGACTCCCTCTCGCCTTTGACGTCTAGCCGAGCCTCCGCGTAGTGCCGGTTCCGCGCAGGTTCGACCGGCGTCCGCCGGACCGCGACGACACTCGCATCAACGAGCGCATCCGCGTCCGCGAGGTGCGGCTGATCGGCGAGGACGGCGAGCAGGTCGGCGTGCTGGCGATCGACAAGGCGCTCGCCTATGCCCGCGAGCGCGACCTCGACCTCGTCGAGGTCGCCGCCGACGCGCGCCCGCCGGTCTGCCGCGTGCTCGACTACTCGAAGTACAAGTACGAGCAGGAGCAGAAGGCCAAGGCCGCGCGCAAGCACCAGAAGCAGGTCAACGTGCGCGAGATCAAGCTGCGGCCGAAGATCGCGGACAACGACTACGAGACGAAGAAGAACCACGTCGTCCGCTTCCTGTCCGGCGACGATCGCGTCAAGGTCACGATCATGTTCCGCGGTCGCGAGCAGACCCACCCCGAGCGCGGCGTGGCGCTGCTGATGCGGCTCGCCGAGGACGTCGCCGATCTGGGCGTGATCGATCAGCGACCGATCCAGGACGGCCGCAACATGACGATGCTGCTGTCGCCGATCGCCAAGAAGCCGGTCGAGGACGCTCCCGTCGAGGCGGCCGCGGACGGCGAGCAGTCGCAGTCTGCTTGAATACCCCGTCTCGTCATGCCAAAGATGAAGTCACATTCCGGCGCCAAGAAGCGCTTCCGCAAGACCGGCGGCGGCAAGCTGAGGGCGCGCCACGGCATGACCAGCCACATCCTCGAGAAGAAGAGCCCCCACCGCAAGCGGCGGCTCGGCCGGCCGCTCGTCGTGGCGAAGGCCGATGAGCAGCGCGTCAAGGGGATGATCGGCTAGTGGCCCGCGTCAAGCGCTCGCTGCACGCCAAGAAGAAGCGTCGGGCGACGCTCGAGCGGACCAAGGGCTACCGCGGTCAGGCGAACTCGAGCTACAAGCGCGCCAAGGAGGCCCTGCTCAAGGCGGACAGCTACGCCTACCGCGACCGGCGCAACAAGAAGCGGGAGTTCCGCCGCCTGTGGATCCAGCGGATCAACGCCGCCGCGCGCCGCGAGGGAATGACCTACGGCACGTTCATGCACGGCCTCAAGCTGGCCGGCGTCGAGCTCGACCGCAAGGTGCTGGCCGACATCGCCGTGCGCGACCCCGAGACGTTCCGACGCTTTGCCGACACCGCCCGGGAGGCGGCCGCTGCCTGACTCCAGGTGACGGTCGAACGAGCTTCCCGGGGCGCCCAGAGTGGCGCCCTTTTTCGTTCCAGGACCGGATTCCGATGATCACATCGCGCGACAACCAGCAGCTCAAGCAGATCCACAAGCTCCAGCGCAAGAAGGAGCGGGACGCGACCGGCCTGTTCGCGGCCGAGGGCGAGGACCTGGTCGCCGCCGCCGAGGCCGCCGGCTGGTCGCCGGAGATCCTGCTGCGGTCCGGCGAGGACGTCGAGCCGGAGCTGCTCGACAGGGTCAGCTCGCTGGGGTCCGGCACACGGGTGATCGGCGTCTACCGCCAGCGCTGGTCGGAGCCGCGCGGCGACCTCTGCGTGTACCTGCACGGCGTCGGGGATCCCGGCAACGTCGGGACGATCGTGCGCGCCGCGCATGCGCTCTGCGACGGCGCCGTCGTGCTCGGCCCTGCCTGCGCGGACCCGTACGGCCCGAAGGCGGTGCGCGCAAGCATGGGCTCGCTGTTCGCCCGGCCGCCGGCCCGGGCGGCGCTGACTGAGCTGCCCGGGCTCAAGCTGGCACTCGACGGGCGGGCGGAGCGGACGCTGCGCGACGTCACGCGTGGGATCGGTGCGGGCGGTTCGACGTCGGGCTCCTCTGGATCGCCGCTTGCGCGACCCGGTGCGGTCGCGACCACGCAGGAGCTCGTGCTCTGCGTCGGCGGTGAGCGGGACGGCCTGCCGGACGACGTGCTCGCCACGGCCGACATGGTCGCTCGGATTCCGCAGCGGCCCGACGGCCCCGACTCGCTCAACGCCGCGATGGCCGCGACGATCGGCCTCTACGAGCTCGGGAATAGGATGGCCGCTCATGTCTGACGCCCCGGCCCGCCTGCAGGAGATCCGCGCCGAGGCCGAGGGCGCGATCGACGCCGCCGCGACCGCCGCCGACCTCGAGCAGCTGCGGGTTCGCTACCTCGGCCGCAAGGCCGAGCTGACCCAGATGCTGCGCTCGATCAAGGACCTGCCGCCGGAGCAGCGCGGCCCGGTCGGGAAGGGCGGCAACGAGGTCAAGCAGGCGCTCGAGGCGCAGCTCGAGCGGCGCGTCGCGGCGCTCGACGCGACCGAGCTCGACGAGCGGCTGCGCTCCGACGCGATCGACGTCACGCTGCCCGGCGACCCTCCGCGCAAGGCCGGCCACCTGCACCTGATCACCGAGACGCGGCGCGAGATCGAGGACGTCTTCCTCGGGCTCGGCTTCTCCGTCGCCGAGGGTCCCGAGGTCGAGTACGACTACTACAACTTCACCGCGCTCAACCATCCGCCCGGCCATCCGGCGCGGATGCTCCAGGACACCTTCTACTTCTCCGACGACGTCCTGCTGCGCACGCACACGTCGCCGATGCAGGTGCGGGCGATGGAGGCACAGGAGCCGCCGATCTACATCATCGTCCCGGGCAAGGTCTACCGGCGCGATCACGACGCCACCCACACGCCGATGTTCCATCAGATCGAGGGGCTGGCGATCGACACCGACATCACGCTCGCCGACCTCCAGGGCGTGCTGCTCGAGTTCGTGCGGGCGATCTTCGGCGCCGAGCGCGAGATCCGGCTGCGGCCGCACTACTTCCCGTTCACCGAGCCGAGCGTCGAGGTCGACGTGTCGTGCTTCAAGTGCCAGGGAAGGGGTTATACGGCGGCTTCGCCGCAGAGAACCACGGCCGGCCTGCGGCCGTCCGATGCGGATATCGCATATTGCAATCTGTGCCGCGGGAGCGGGTGGATCGAGATCCTCGGCTCCGGCATGGTCGACCCCAACGTGCTCGGCTTCGTCGTCGGCAACGGCTACGACCCCGACGAGGTCCAGGGCTTCGCGTTCGGGATGGGCATCGAGCGGATCGCGATGCTGCGCCACGGCGTGCCCGACCTGCGGCTGTTCTTCGACAACGACGTCCGCTTCCTGGGGCAGTTCGGCGCATGAGGGTCCCGTACGCATGGCTGCGCGAGTACTGCGACCCCGGGTTGACCGCGGTCGATCTCGCCGAGCGGCTCGACCTGACCGGGACCGAGCTCGAGCGGATCGAGCAGGTCGGCGTGCCGTCGGCCGAGAGCTTCGTCGTCGGCAAGGTGCTGGCCGCCGAGCAGCATCCCGACGCCGATCGGCTCAAGGTCTGCAAGGTCGACGTCGGCGGCGACCAGCCGAGCACGATCGTCTGCGGCGCCCCCAACGTGGCCGGGGGCCAGACCGTCCCGGTCGCCCTGCCCGGCGCCACGATGCCCGACGGCTCGAAGCTCGGCAAGGCGAAGCTGCGCGGCGTCGAGTCGCACGGGATGATCCTCGCCGAGGACGAGCTCGGGCTCAGCGACCGCCACGAGGGGATCATGGTGCTGGAGGACGCGATCCCCGCCGGGACGCCGCTGGCCGAGGCGCTGCCGATCGCCGACCAGGTGCTCGAGCTCGAGATCACGCCCAACCGTCCCGACTGCCTCGCGGTGTACGGGATCGCGCGCGAGGTCCACGCCGCGACCGGCGCGCCGCTCTCCGCCGACCCGACCGACGGCGACGCCGAGGCGAGCGGCTCCGACGGCGTCGACGACCACGCCGGCGTCGAGATCGCCGACCCCGACGTCTGCCTGCGCTTCACCGCGCGCGTCTTCGAGGACGTGAGGATCGGCCCGTCGCCGCTGTGGCTGCGCCAGCGGCTGATCGCCGCCGGCCAGCGGCCGATCGACAACGTCGTCGACATCACCAACTACGTGATGCTGCTCACCGGCCAGCCGATGCACGCCTTCGACCTCGACCGAGTGCGCGGGTCGCGGATCGTCGTGCGCAGGGCGCGCGACGGCGAGACGATGACCACGCTCGACGACGTCGAGCGGAGCCTCGAGGCGTCGATGGCGCTGGTCTGCGACGCCGAGGGCCCGTCGGGCATCGCGGGGATCATGGGCGGCAAGGTCTCCGAGGTCTCGCAGACCACCACGCGGGTGCTGATGGAGGCCGCGACCTGGGTCGGGCCGAACGTGCTCAAGACGTCGAAGGCGCTCGGCCTGCGCTCCGAGGCCTCGACGCGCTTCGAGAAGCAGCTCCATCCCGAGCAGGCGATGGCGGCGCAGCGGCTCGCGGCGCGGCTGATGGTCGAGCTGGCGGGGGCGCGGCTGGTGCCGGGGACGATCGACGCCTACCCCGAGCCACTCGAGCCGAGGGTCGTCGGGCTGGGCCTCGACCGGCTCGCCGGCGTGCTCGGCGTGCGGATCGACGACGCCGAGGTCGTGCGGATCCTCGACAGCCTCGGCTTCGTCTCGCGGCAGACCGGCGACTCGCTGGCGGTCACGGTGCCGGCGTGGCGCGATGCCGACGTCCAGCGCCCGGCGGACCTGATCGAGGAGATCGCGCGGGTCCACGGCCTCGACAAGCTTCCGACGACGCTGCCGGCACGCGAGCGCGCGATCGGGCGGCTGACGCACGCCCAGAAGCTGCGGCGCCGGCTCGAGGACGCGCTGCGCGACCGTGGCATGGACGAGGTCGTCGGCTGGAGCTTCACGGCCCCGGAGACGCTCGCGAAGCTGCGGCTGGGCGACGAGCCGCTGCTGACGCTTTCGAATCCGCTCAGCGAGGATCACTCGGCGATGCGGCCCCTGCTGCTGCCGGGGCTGCTCGACGCCGCCCGGCACAACGCCGCCCACGGCACCGCTGGGGTGGCGCTGTTCGAGTCGGCGCACGTCTATGCGCCGGATGGGGATCTCGGGGCGCCTGAGGGAAGTCCCGGGGGCGCGACGCCGGCCATTGAGCGCCATCGCCTGGCGGGACTCGTCACGGAGTCTTCGCCCGCGACGTGGCGGAGTGGGGCGGGCGCGGCTGACTTCCATGCGGCGAAGGGGTATGTCGAGGCGCTGGTGGGTGTGGCTGGGCTGGAGCTGGTGGTGGAGCCGGTTGGGGACTGGCCGTTTCTGCATCCCGGGCGTGCGGCACGGGCGCTGGTGGCCGCGGATCCGCTGATCGAGATCGGCTGGCTTGGAGAGGTGCATCCGCTCGTGGCGCGGGAGTGGGATCTCGATCGGGCGGCTGCGTTCGAGCTGGATGCCGATCTGCTGGCCGAGCTGACCGACGGGGCCTTGGCGACGTACGAGGATGTGACGAGCTTCCCGGCGGTCCTGCAGGACCTGGCGGTCGTCGCTGCCTCCGACGTGAGCGCCGCGACGATCGAGGCGGCGGTGCGCGGCGCGGGTGGCGATCTGCTGGCGTCGACTTCCGTGTTCGACGTCTACGAGGGCGAGCAGGTGGGGGAGGGCAATCGGTCCTTGGCGCTGCGGCTCGAGTTCCGTGCGCCGGACCGGACGCTCACCGAGGACGAGGTCGTGGAGCGGCGGGAGGCGATCGTCGCTGCGCTCGAGGCGATCGGGGGGCGGATCCGTGGCTGAGCAGCGCGTCGCGGTCGTTGGAGCAGCCGGCTTCGGCGGGGCGGTTGCCGCGTCGATCCTCGATCGGCATCCGTCGTTGGAGCTGACGGCGCTGACCGCCCGGACCGACGCCGGGAAGCGGTTGCGGGAGGTCTATCCGCGGCATCGCGTCGATCTGGCGATGGACGAGTTCGACGCGGATCGGATCGCCGACGCGGCGGATGCGGTGGTGCTGGGATATCCGCACAAGGCGGCCGCGCCGGTGGTGCGGGAGCTGCGGGCGCGCGGCGTGAAGGTCGTGGACATGTCGGCGGACTTCCGGCTGTCGCGGGAGCTGTACGAGCGCGAGTACCAGCCGCACGAGGCGCCGGAGTTGCTCGAGGAGGCGGTCTATGGGCTGCCGGAGCTGGGACATCGGGAGGCGATCGCGGGGGCGGGCCTGGTGGGTGCGCCGGGGTGCTATCCGACGGCTTCGCTGCTGGCGCTATGGCCATTGCAGGAGCTGGCGCGCGACGCGATCGTCGACGCGAAGTCCGGCGTGTCGGGCGCGGGACGGGAGGCGACGGCGACGACTCATTTCGTGTCGGCGGACGAGAACGTGACGCCGTACAAGGTCGAGGGGCATCGGCATCGGGCGGAGCTCGATCAGGAGCTGCCGGACGAGCTGCCGGTGACCTTCACGCCGCACCTGCTGCCGATCGACCAGGGGCTGATGGCGAGCTGCTACGTGACGCCGAGGTCGCCTCTGAGCGGCGACGAGGTGCGCGAGCTGTTCGGCGACGCCTACCGGGCGGAGCCGTTCGTCGAGCTGGCGGACGCCCCGCCGGGCGTGCGCGACGTGCGCGAGACGAACCTCTGCCGGATCCATGCGACCGTCGAGCCGGCGACGGGGCGGGTGCTGGTGTTCGCGGCGATCGACAACCTCTGGAAGGGCGCGGCGGGGCAGGCGGTGCAGTGCCTGAACCTGATGCTCGGGCTCGACGAGACCGCGGGCCTGTGACCACCGGGCGGCTGCAAGCCTTCGCCTGGCGGCGTCATCGGCAACCTCGCGTACCGAGTACGCGTCGGCCGTCTCTTCCTTGCCATGCTCGGTTTTCGCGCGCCTGGAGGTCACAGGGATGACGTTCTTCCGGTCGCGGTGGGTGCAACGCCCCGAGCACGTGCGCGAGCTCGATCCGGGCGCACTGCCGCAGGGCTTCCGGGCGGCGGGCGTCCATGCCGGGATCAAGGCGACGCCGGCCGGCGGTGGCGCGGGGGCGCTCGACGTCGGGCTGCTCGTCTCGGACGCCGAGGCGACCGTCTCGGCCGTGCGGTTCTGCGACAACGCGCTCGTCGGCGCGCCGATCGCCGTCACGAGCGAGGCGAGGCTGGACGGACTGCGGGCGGTGCTGGCGAACTCGGGCAACTCGAACGTGGCGGACGGGTCGCGTGGGCTGGAGACCGCGCGGGCCTCGCAGGCCGCGGCCGCGGAGGCGCTGGGAATCGACGCGGAGCTGGTCGGGCTGGCCTCGACCGGGGTGATCGGCCGGGAGCTGCCGCGCGACACGCTGCTCGCCGGCGCGCGGGCTTGCGCCGAGGGCCTGGGCCCGGACAGCGCCGACTTCTGCGCCGCGATCCTGACGACCGACCGGGGGCCGAAGCGGGCCTGCCTGGAGGTTGCGCTGCCGTCGGGGGCCGCGGTGCGGCTGGCCGGGCAGGCGAAGGGCGCGGGAATGATCTCGCCGCGCTTCGCGACGATGTTCTGCTTCGTCGAGACCGATGCGGAGTTCGAGCACGACACGCTGGACCTGCTGACCGGCGTCTGCGTCAAGCGGTCGTTCGACCGCATCTCGGTCGACGGGCAGCTGTCGACCTCGGACACGGTTATCGCCTTCGCCAACGGCGCCGCCGGCGTGCGGATCGAGCCGGAGTCGGCGGACGAGCTGGCGCTCGGGCAGGCGCTGGACGCGCTGATGCGTCAGCTCGCGCTCGAGATGGTCGCCGACGGCGAGGGCGCGACGCGCGTCGGCCGGGTCGTCGTGCGCGGCGCGACCGAGCTGGTCGAGCCGGTCGCGCGCGCGGTCGCCGACTCGCCGCTGGTCAAGGCGGCGCTGCTCGGCGCCGACCCGAACTTCGGCCGGATCCTGCAGTCGGTCGGCCAGGCGCTGGGCAGCGGCACGCAGTTCGTCGTCGATCTGTCGATCGAGGGCATCCAGGTCGCCTCGGCCGGCGTCGTGCTCGACTTCGACGCCGAGATGTGGAGGACGCTCGAACGAGCGGTCGAATCCAGCGAGGTGGACATCGATCTGGCACTGCCCGGCGAGGGCGGCGAGACGGAGGTCTTCTTCAGCGACCTGACGCACGAATACGTGACCATCAACTCGGAGTACTCCACTTGAGAGACGTCGCCACACTCCTCGAGGCGCTGCCGTACATCCGCGACTTCCACGGCCGCACGGTCGTGATCAAGTACGGCGGGGCGGCGATGACCGATGACGCGCTGAAGGAGGAGTTCGCACGCGACGTCGTGCTGCTCAAGTACGTCGGGATGAACCCCGTCGTCGTCCACGGCGGCGGCCCCGACATCACCGCGTACATGGAGCGGCTCGGCATGAAGGTCGAGTTCGTCGACGGTCTGCGCGTCTCCGACGCCGCGACGGTCGAGGTCGCGAAGATGGTCCTCGTCGGCAAGCAGAACAAGGACATCGTCCTGCGGCTGGGGCGCCACGGCCAGCCGGCGGTCGGGCTCTGCGGCGACGACGGGCGGCTGTTCACCGCGCGCAAGCAGCTCGCCGGCGACGTCGACATCGGCTTCGTCGGGGAGATCGAGCGCGTCGACGTCGACGTCCTGCACCACGTCGCCGAGGACTACATCCCGGTCGTCGCCTCGGTCGGCGCCGACGACGAGGGCAACTCGTACAACATCAACGCCGACACCGCGGCCGCCGCCGTCGCAGCGGCGCTCGGCGCCTCGAAGGCGATCTTCCTGACCGACGTCGTCGGCTGGCTCGACGACCCCGCCGACGAGGGGTCGCTGATCGCCCAGGCGACGCTCGAGGAGGTCAGGCAGCGCCTCGACGGCGTCCAGGGCGGGATGCGGCCGAAGCTCGAAGCCTGCGTCGCCGCGCTCGAGGGCGGCGTCCCGAACGCCCACATCGTCGACGGCCGGCGTCCGCACTCGCTGCTGCTCGAGCTGTTCACCGACAAGGGCATCGGCACCAAGCTGTTCCGATGACGCTGCCGTGAGCCTCGCCGACCTGCAGCGGATCGAGTCCGCGGCCGTGATGGGCACCTACGCCCGCAATCCGGTCGAGTTCGTCCGCGGCGAGGGGACGCGTCTCTGGGACGACGCCGGCAACGAGTACCTCGACTTCCTCGCCGGGATCTCGGTCGTGCAGATCGGCCACTGCCATCCGTCGCTGGTCGCGGCGATCGGCGAGCAGGCCGGCCGGCTGATGCACGTCGGCAACCTCTTCTACACCGCGCCCGGGATCCGGCTCGCCGAGCGATTGTCGGCGGGCTCCCTGGGCGGCGGCGTGTTCCTCTGCAACTCGGGCACCGAGGCGATCGAGTGTGCGCTCAAGCTCGCCCGCCGCCACCGCGCGGGTGGGGGCTTCGTCGTGATGGAGGGCGCCTTCCACGGCCGCACGATGGGCGCATTGTCGGCGACTCCCCAGGAGGCCAAGCAGGCGCCGTTCGCGCCGCTGGTGCCGGGCTTCTCGGTCGTCGGCCGCGACGACGCGGCGGCGCTCGCCGACGCGGTCGACGTGGACACCGCGGCAATCCTGCTCGAGCCGATCCAGGGCGAGTCGGGAATCCATCCGCTGTCCGAGGACACCCTGCGCGTCGCCCGCGAGGCATGCGACCGTCATGGCGCGCTGCTGATCTTCGACGAGATCCAGTGCGGGATGGGACGGACCGGGAGCATGTGGGCGTGGCAGGGCTACGGCGTGCGGCCCGACGCGATGACGGTCGCCAAGGGCCTCGGCGGCGGGTTGCCGATCGGCGCCTGCGTCACCGCCCCGAAGCTGGCGGGGTTGCTCCAGCGCGGCGACCACGGCTCGACCTTCGCCGGTGGCCCGGTGGTCGCCGCCGGCGCGCACGCCGTGCTCGACGTCGTCGACGATCCCGCCTTCCTCGCCGAGGTCGCCCGTAAGGGCGAGCGGCTGCGCGGGGGCCTCGCCGGACTCGGTCTCGACGTCCGTGGCCGCGGGCTGATGCTGGGCTTGCGCTCCGACGACGGTCCCGGAGTCGCCAGTCGGCTGCTGCTCGAGCAGCGCCTGGTCGTCAACGCCACCGGGCCGGACACGATCCGCCTGCTGCCGCCCCTGACCGTCTCCGACGCCGAGATCGACGACGCGGTCGCGCGGATCGGCGCCGCGCTGTGAGCGGCTGGCCGGGATCTCGCCCGGTCGTTCGCCATGCGGCGGGACCGCCTCCCGCTGGTAGGTTGCGCGACCGATGAGCGACCAGGACGACTCAACTCCGCTCGGCTCCTACGAGGCGGGGCCCGGCGAGGTCGAGCGCGTGCTGCTGCTCTACTCGGGCGGGCTCGACACGTCGGTGATGCTGAAGTGGATCCAGGACCGCTACGGGGCCGAGGTGGTCGCGCTGACGCTCAACCTCGGTCAGCCCGGTGAGGACTACGACGTCGTCCGCGGCAAGGCGCTCGACCTCGGCGCGCTCGCGTGCGAGATCGTCGACGCGCGCGAGGAGTTCGCGCGCGACTACGTGCTGCCGGCGATCAAGGCGAACGCCCTCTACGGCGGCGGCTATCCGCTGTTCACCGCGCTCGGCCGACCGCTGATCGCGAAGATCGCGGTCGAGAAGGCGCTCGAGCATGGCTGCGACGCCGTCGCACACGGCTGCACCGGCAAGGGCAACGATCAGGTGCGGCTCGATTCCGCGGTGCTCGCCTACGCGCCCGAGATGAAGATCGTCGCGCCGGTGCGCAACTGGCAGATGGGCCGCGAGGAGGAGATCGCCTACGCGCGCGAGCACGGCATCCCGGTCAAGGGCGGAACCGAGGCGCCGCCGTACTCGATCGACGACAACATCTGGGGCCGCTCATCGGAGGGCGGCCCGATCGAGGACCTCGCCCAGCCGCCGCGCGACGACGTCTTCGACCTGGTCGCGGATGCGCGCGAGGCGCCCGACGAGCCCGAGGACCTCGTCGTCGGGTTCGAGCGCGGCTGCCCGGTGTCGCTGAACGGCGAGCCGCTCGGCCTCGTGAATTTGATCGAGGCCGTGGCCGAGGTGGCACGGCTGCACGGCGTGGGGATCGTGGATCACATAGAGGACCGGATCGTCGGCCTGAAGGTGCGCGACCTCTACGAGGTGCCGGCCGCCGCGGTCATCCTGCCCGCTCACCAGGAGCTCGAGAAGCTCGTCGGCACGATCCATCAGAACCGCTTCAAGCGGTCGCTCGACGAGCAGTGGGCCTTCCTCGTCTATGCCGGCCTCTGGTACGAGCCGCTGCGCGAGAACCTCGACGCCTACATGGACAGCGTCAACGAGCAGTGCACGGGCGAGATCACGGTGCGGCTCTTCAAGGGCCGCGCCCAGGTCGTCGCACGCAGCTCGCCGAACGCGCTCTACGACGAGGCCCTGGCCGGCTTCGGCGCGTCCGGCGGCCTCTTCTCGCAGCACTCGAGCCCGGGCTTCATCGAGCTCTGGACGCTCCAGTCGCGGATGGCTTACAACATCGCGAAGCGGGGTAGCAGCGGGAAGTGAGCTCCAAGGGCTACACCGTCCTCGGGTGGATCGTCTGGCAGATCGGCTCCCGCGTCGCCAAGCGCAAGCTGGGCCAGAACCGCTCGAAGCTGATTGCCGCCGGGGTCGTCCTGGCGCTCGTCGCGGCAGGCATCGCTCTCACCTCGAACGACGACGATTCGTAACGTTTCCGCAAAGAGCGGGGGCTCTTCTGTGACGGTTCGGAGCCGTCTTGGCGCATGCGTATATTCGGCGGCCCGTGACCTGCGCCCATCTCCACGTCCACTCCGAGTACTCCCTGCTCGACGGCGCCGCGAAGATCGACAAGCTCGCCGAGCGCGCGGCCGCCTACGGACAGCCGGCGCTGGGACTGACCGACCACGGCGTGATGAACGGCGCGGTCGAGCACTACAAGGCCTGTCGCAAGCACGGGATCAAGCCGATCGTCGGCCTCGAGGCCTACTACGTCGACGACCGCAGGACCGACGCGGTTCGCTACGAGCGCAACCACCTGACGCTGCTCGCGGCCGACGACGAGGGCTTCCGCAACCTCGTCAAGCTGACCTCGGCCGGCTTCCTCGAGGGCTACAAGCGCGGCAAGGCGAACGTCGACATGGAGCTGCTCGACCGCCACTCGAAGGGCGTGATCGCGCTCACGGGCTGCCTGGCGTCGCGCTTCTGCCAGCGGCTGATCGCCGACAACCCGGCCGAGGCGCGCGCGCACGCCGACCAGCTGATGCAGGTCTTCGGCCCCGACAACGTGTACTTCGAGGTACAGAAGAACGGCATCGCCGAACAGGACAAGGCGAACGAGGGCATCGTCAAGATCGCCCGCGAGGTCGGTCGTCCGCTGGTGGCGACCGGCGACGTCCACTACCTCGGTCGCGAGGACTACGAGAACCACTCCGCGCTGCTCTGCGTCCAGACCAAGAGCACGCTCGCCGAGCCGAAGCTGACCTTCGACACCAACGAGTTCTACCTCAAGGACTCGGCCGAGATGGTCGACCAGTTCGCCGCCTGGCCGGACGCGGTGCCGACGACGCTGGAGATCGCCGAGCGCTGTGCGATCGAGATCGAGCTCGGCAAGATGCTGATCCCGAGCTACCCGACGCCGAGCGGCGAGCCCGAGGGCGCCTACCTGCGCCGGCTCGCCGAGGAGGGGCTGCGCAGCCGCTACGGCGACCCGGTCCCGGCCGAGGCGACCGAGCGGCTGGACATGGAGCTCGAGGTGATCGGCCGGATGGGCTTCGACGCCTACTTCCTGATCGTCTGGGACTTCGTCAAGTACGCCAAGGACTGCGACATCGCCGTCGGTCCCGGCCGCGGCTCGGCCGCCGGCTCGATCGTCTCCTACTGCCTGAACATCACCGAGGTCGATCCGCTCGCCTACGGATTGCTGTTCGAGCGCTTCCTGAATCCGGAGCGCGTGTCGATGCCGGACATCGACATCGACTTCTCGGTCAAGGGCCGCGAGCAGGTGATGCGCTACGTCGCCGACAAGTACGGGCGCGAGTCGGTCGCGCAGATCGTCACGTTCGGCAAGATGCTGCCGCGCAACGCGACGCGCGACGCGGCGCGCGTGCTGGGCCTCGACTACGGCACCGGCGACCGGCTCGCGAAGCTGATCCCCGAGCCGGTGATGGGCCGCTCGCTGACCTTCGACCAGTACCTCGAGCAGGAGCCCGAGCTGAAGCGCGCCTACGACCAGGAGCCCGACGCGCGGCGGGTGATCGACACCGCCAAGGGGCTCGAGGGGATCGTCCGCAACGCCGGCATCCACGCGGCCGCGGTCGTGATCGCCGATCGGCCGCTGACCGACATCGTCCCGCTGCAGCTGATGGAGGACCGCGGCGCCTCGGTCGACGGCGAGCGCGCCTACCGCACCGTCACGCAGTACTCGATGAAGCCGATCGAGGAGATCGGCCTGCTGAAGATGGACTTCCTCGGGCTGCGCAACCTCGACGTGATCGAGGACTGCCTGCGGATCATCGAGGAGTCGGGGCGGCCCAAGCCCGACATGGCCGCGCTGCCGCTGGACGACCCCAAGACCTACGAGATGATGGCCCGTGGCGACTCCGTCGGCGTGTTCCAGTTCGAGTCCGACGGCATGCGCGACGCGCTGCGCAAGGTCCGCCCGACCGAGTTCGAGGACCTCGTCGCGCTGGTCGCCCTCTACCGCCCGGGCGCGATGCGCCACATCGACACCTACGCGCGCAACAAGCGCACGCCGGAGGCCGTCACCTACCTCGACGACCGGCTGCGCCCGATCACCGAGGCGACCTACTCGGTGATCCTCTACCAGGAGCAGTCGATGCAGATCGCCAAGGCGGTCGCGGGCTTCTCCGGTGCCGAGGCCGACGACCTGCGCAAGGCGATCGGCAAGAAGAACCGCGACGCGATGGCGGCGCTCGAGGAGCGCTTCTTCGAGGGCGCGCGCGCCAGCGGCACGCAGGAGCGGGTGATCGAGGAGCTGTGGGCGGTCAACGAGGCCGCCGCCGACTACTCGTTCAACCGCAGCCACGCCGCCTGCTACGCGCTGATCTCCTACCGCACCGCCTGGCTGCGCGCCAACTACCCGGCGGAGTACATGGCGGCGCTGATCTCCTCGGTGATGTCGACCAAGGACAAGGTGCCGTTCTTCGTCGCCTGCTGCGAGGACATGGGCATCGAGGTGCTGCCGCCCGACGTCAACGAGTCCGGCCACAACTTCGAGGTCCACGACGGCAACATCCGCTTCGGTCTCGACGCCGTCAAGAACGTCGGCTCGGCGGCCGTCGACGCGATCGTCGCGGCGCGCGAGGAGGACGGCCGCTTCGCCTCCCTGTGGGACTTCTGCCGTCGCGTCGACGTTCGCGCGGTCAACAAGAAGGCGATCGAGGCGCTGGTCAAGTGCGGTGCGCTCGACTCGACCGGGGCGACTCGGTCGGGAATGCTGTCGGTGCTCGAGCAGGCCCAGGGCGCCGGTCAGAAGCAGCAGCAGGACGCGCTGGTCGGGCAGGGCTCGATCTTCGAGCTCGAGGAGCCGACCGCCGGCGGCGGACAGGGCGGGCAGCCCGACCTGCCGGTCCCCGCGCTGCCGGACGAGCGTCCGGAGCTCAACGCCTGGGAGAAGGAGACGCTCGGCCTGTTCCTGTCGAGCCATCCGCTCAAGGAGGTCCGCCACGCGCTGCGGCGCAAGGTCGACTGCTCGATCGCGGACCTGCCCGACCGCAAGGACCAGGAGTGGGTGACGGTCGGCGGGATCGTCACCGAGTGCAAGAAGATCCGCACGCGCAAGGGCGACCCGATGCTGTTCGCGACGCTCGACGACCTCGAGGGCCAGGTGGAGATGCTCGTCTTCGCCAAGGTCTATGCCGACAACGCCGACAAGGTCGAGGTCGACTCGGTGATCACCGTGCGCGGCCGGGTCGACAAGAAGGAGGCGGGCGAGGTCAAGCTCGTCGCCCAGGAGGTCGTCGCGTTCGAGCCGTCTCCCGAGGAGGTCGAGCTGGCAGCCGCCGAGGCCGCCGCCGAGCCCGAGGTCAGGCGGATGGCGAAGCTCGTCACGCTCGAGGTGCCCGGCGACGTGCCCGAGAGCCTGCTCGACGAGCTCAAGCAGGTGGTCGAGATCTTCCCCGGCGAGCACCAGCTGCTGCTGCGCGTCGGCCGGCGCAGCCTCAAGCTCGGCGACGAGTTCCGAATCAAGGCCGAGGACGGCGCCTGTCTCGCCGAGCTCGGGGCGCTGCCGGGCGTCTCGATGGCGGCCTGACCGCCAGCTGGCCCGGTAGCGGTCGAACTACGACCGTGCAGCTACCCTCAGCGAGGTGGAGCCGGCCGCGATCCCCAATCTCAAGGACCAGCACGAGTGCCGTCAGTGCTGCTCGTTCTGCGATCGCGTCGTGCATCCCTCCGGCTGCATCGAAAGCGGCTGCGAGTTCCTCTACCTCTACGACGACGAGGAGACCGGCGCCCGCTACATGGGGTGCTTGAACAAGGTCTTCCGCGCCGAGATCGACGTCGCCGTCTACGAGGCGGCTCAGCGAACTCGGCACGGCTACGGCGGCGTCAAGATGACCGGGGTCCCGCTCGAGCGTTGCCGCTCCTCGGTCGAGCGCGCCTACGACGGTCACGGCGACGCCTTCGACTGCGTCAATCGCGGCTTCTTCGAGAAGCCGGCGGCGGCCGACTTCGACCTACGCGACCTGTAGGCCCTCTAGTACCTCTTCGACCGCCTCGCGGATGTCGGTCGCCGGAGTGTCGTCGTCGATCGCGATCGCGAGCCGGAGCGCGTTGGCGATCCGGGCCGCGGACTGAGCGCGGTCGCGCCCGTACTGCTCGGCCAGGCAGACGATGCAGAACGGGGTGGAGGAGGGCGGCTCGGGCAGCGGATCGCCACAGCCGTCGCAGATGCCCGCCGGCGCGCTGGGACCCTCGCCGTGCAGCTTGTCGTGGCGCTCGACGTAGCGCCGGAGCCACTGCTGGAAGTCGGGGTTGGCGGCGAGTCCCATGCAGATATGCAAGCTAGCTCCTGCAGATCCGCAGGGCAAGGCCCGGGCGGTAGTTGTTACACAACGTTCGGTGCGCTATCCGCGCCGGGCTCGAGCGCGCAGCCCGCTGGCCCGCAGCTTGCGCGCGCGCTCGACGTCGGCCGCCGCCGGCGCCTTGCCCTCGAGCCCGGGGCCCTCGAACAGCGCCGGCAGCTTCTCGAAGCGTGGCTCGGAGAGGAAGGCCGCGCAGCCTCGAGCGCCGATCTCGCCCTCGCCGAGCGGAGCGTGACGGTCGCGGTTCGAGCCGAGCGGGGTCTGTGAGTCATTCACGTGCAGGCAGCGCAGGCGGCTCTTGCCGACCGTGGCCTCGCACTCGTCCATGACCTTCGCGACGGCCGCCGCCGTGCGGACGTCGTAGCCGCTGGCGAGCAGATGGCAGGAGTCGAGGCAGAGCCCGAGCCGCTCGTGACCGCCGGTCAGCTCGATCAGCCGCGCGAGCTCCTCGAAGGAGCGGCCGAGGGTGTTGCCGGCCCCGGCCGTGTCCTCGAGCAGCAGATGACAGGAGCCGGACTCGGCGAGCGCCTCGCCGAGTGCGTCGCCGACCCGCCTGAGCGCTTCCTCGTGCGGCTCGCCGACCGTCGAGCCTGGATGCAGCACGACCCCGTCCGCGCCGATCGCGTCGCCCATCCGCAGCGAGTGCTTCAGCGAGGCGATCGACTTGGCGCGTATCTCGGGATCCTTCGACGCGCAGTTGACGAGGTAGACGGCGTGGATCGTGATCGACTCGATCGGCCCGTCGGCCATCAGCTCGCCGAACGCGACGATGTCCTCGTCCTTCCAGCGCGTCGGCTTCCACATCCGCGGCGACTGGTTGAAGACCTGGATCGCGTCGGCGCCGATCTCGACCCCGCGGGCATGTGCCTTCACCAGGCCGCCGGCAGTCGAGACGTGTGCGCCGATTAGCATGCCGCCCCCGTGCCCATCCGAGTCAGATTCGCTCCTTCGCCCACCGGCGCCCTCCACATCGGAGGCGCGCGCACGGCGCTCTACAACTGGCTCCTCGCCCGCGGGTCCGGGGGCGACCTCGTGCTGCGGATCGAGGATACCGACCGCGAACGCTCCACCGAGGCCAACGTCGCGCAGATCCTCGACGCGCTGAGCTGGCTCGGACTCGACTACGACGAGGGCCCGATCTTCCAGAGCGAACGCTCCGAGCGCCATCGCGAGGTGCTCGCGCAGCTGCTCGAGAGCGGGCATGCCTACCGCTCCAACGCGGCCTCCGACGACGTCAAGGCGTGGAAGCGACAGCACCCCGGTCGAGGCTTCCGCGGCCAGCCCGAGAGCGACGGCGCGATCCGGCTGCGCGTGCCCGACGACGGGACGACCGTCGTCCACGACGTGATCCGCGGCGACACCCGCTTCGACCACGTCCACATCGACGACCTCGTGATCGCCCGCGCGGACGGCTCGGTCCTTTACAACTTCGCCGTCGCGATCGACGACCTCGACGCGGGCATCACCCACGTGGTGCGCGGCGAGGACCATCTCTCGAACACCCCTAAGCAGCTGCTCGTGTTGGAGGCGCTGGGCGCGCAGACGCCGATCTACGCCCATCTGCCGCTGCTGCACGGGCCCGACGGCAAGAAGCTGTCCAAGCGCCACGGCGCGGCCTCGGTCCAGGAGCTGCGCGACGCCGGCTACCTGCCGGAGGCGGTGCGCAACTACATCGCGCTGCTCGGCTGGTCGCTCGACGACTCGACGACGATCGTGTCGACCGAGCAGATGGTCGAGAGCTTCGACCTGGGCCGCGTGTCGAAGTCGCCGGCGGTCTTCGACGAGCAGAAGCTGCGCTGGATGAACGGCCGCTACCTGCGCGAGCTCGAGCCCGCCGAGCTGGCGCGCCGGCTCGAGCAGCGGCTCGGCCGCAACGACCTCGAGCAGGCGGCGGCGCTCGCCCAGGACAAGATCCAGACGCTCGACGAGTTCTGGCCGCTGGCCGCCTTCCTGGTCGAGCGCCAGCCCTACGACGAGAAGGCCTGGGCGAAGGTGATGGACGATGGCGCAGCCGAGCGCCTGGCCGCCGCGCGGGACGCGCTCGAGCGGGTCGAGCCGTTCGAGGTCGAAGGCATCGAGACCGCGCTGCGCCAGGTCGTCGAGCAGCTCGAGGTCAAGCCGCGCGAGGTCTTCCAGCCGATCCGGCTGGCGATCAGCGGCAGCACGATCTCGCCGGGGATCTTCGAGTCGGTCGCCGCACTCGGACGCGACGAGACGCTCGCCCGCATCGACGACGCTCTTGCGCGTCCATGATCGATGCTCAAGCCTTTTGGCCGGGTGCCGATACCTCCGGTGACCGGCCTCACACGCGGCCGGATCGCCAAGGATTCGCGTGCAGACGCTCATCTCCAACACTCCCGCCTCCGCCGCCAGCGGTCTCGGCCGGCCCAGCGAGGGCCACGGCCGCCGGCTGACGGCGGCCTTCGAGGCGCTCGAGGCATTCCCCGCGCTCGAGGAGTCGCGCACCCGCGTGCTGCGCGTCGTCGGCGAGGTCCCGGCCGAGACCGGCAAGATCGTCGAGGCGATCGAGTCCGACGTCGCGCTGGTCTCGACGGTCCTGCGACTCGCCAACGGCATGGCGACCCCACGTCGCGGCAAGGTCGCCGACATCCGCGAAGCCGTCGACCTGCTCGGCTCCGAGCAGGTCGAGCAGCTCGCCCAGCGTGCCCAGACATTCGACTTCTTCGAGCGCAGCCCCGGCTGGGACTTGATGCCGGAGCGCTTCCGCCTGCACGCGGTGGCGACCCAGGCCGCGGCCGACAAGATCGCGCGCGAGATCGGCTTCGAGGGGCGCGACTCGCTGCTCACGGCGGCGCTCGTCCACGACATCGGCAAGCTCGTGCTCGTCCAGTCCTACCCCGCCTACCCGGATCGGATCCACGGGGAGGCCCGCACGCCGGGCGAGCGCGTCCACCGCGAGCGGCTCGAGCTCGGCGTCGATCACGCCGTCGTCGGCGGGGTGCTCGCGCGCCGCTGGGGCCTTCCGGACAGCCTCGCGACGTCGATCGAGCGCCACCACTCCGAGGACGCCGACGGCCAGGCGGCGATCGTCCGCCTCGCCGACATGCTGGCCCACTACGGCCAGGGCGAGGCGATCGACCGCCACGAGCTGCTCGGAGCCGGCATGGCGCTCGACTTCGCGCCGGACGCGCTGCGCAGCCTGATGTACGAGTTCCCCTACTGCTCCGACGGCAACGGCGGCGGCCGTCGCCACGTCGATCCGTGCCCGCTGTCCAAGCGCGAGCTCGACGTGCTGCGCAAGCTCGCCGAGGGCAAGGTCTACAAGCAGATCGCCGGCGAGCTCGAGCTCTCGACGAGCACCGTGCGCACGCATCTGCACAACACCTACTCGAAGCTCGGCGCGGCCGACCGCGCACAGGCGGTATTGACGGCCACTGATCGCGGCTGGATCTAGGGGCGCCGCGACGGGCGGTGGCTTCGCGGAGAGCCGGGAATCGGGCTCACGCCCTTGCCGGTGACCTTGTGAGCGTCCGGCGAATCAGCGCTGCCGCGGTGAGGGCGCCCGCCGAGTCGATCAGGACGTCGCGCCAGGTCCCGACGCGTCCGTCGACGAAGGTCTGGTGGATCTCGTCGGTGATCGCGTAGCCGATCGCGATCGCCAGCGCCGGGGCCAGCGCACGCCTGGCGCCGATCCGAGTCCGCAGCGCCCACCACCAGAGGAGGGTCAGCGCGAGGTACTCGCCGAAGTGGGTCAGCTTGCGCAGGACCAGCACCAGCGGGCCGTGGTCGGCACCGTCGCTGGGCATCGCCGAGAAGGCATAGATCAGCGCCATCAACGCGAGCGGGGCGGCGAATGGAAGTGCCGCACGCATGGGGTTCCGCATCGCTCGCAACCTAGCGTGAGTCGCCATTACACTCGCCTCGATGCTGACGATCACTACCAAGTCGCCGTATGCGGCTCGCGCGCTCACCGAGCTGGCGCGCCGCGGCGACGGCGAGCCGGTGCCGATCGGCGAGATCGCCAAGGCGCGCGAGATCCCCGTCCAGTTCCTCGAGGGCCTGTTCGCGACGCTGCGTCGCGCCGGCATCCTCCAGAGCCAGCGCGGCGTCAAGGGCGGCTACCTGTTCGCCCGTCCGCCGGCGGAGGTCACCGTGCTCGAGGTCACCGAGCTGCTCGACGGCGAGCTCGGCTCGGGACCCGGTGCGGGCGACCAGGTGTGGACCGAGGCGACCGACGCGCTGAAGTCGGTCCTGCGCGCGACGTCGATCGCGGACCTCGCCGAGCGCGAGGCCGACACGAACGCGCCGATGTACTACATCTGAGCCGGTAGGCTCGCGCGATGCCTCCAGCGGGCGATATCCCCTCCAACCCCGCCGATCTGATCGGGAACACCCCGATGGTGCGGCTGCTGCGGATCGCGCCGGACTGCGGGGCGGAGCTGATCGCGAAGCTGGAGGTCGGGAACCCGGCCGGCAGCGTGAAGGATAGGATCGGCGTGGCGATGATCGACGCCGCCGAGGCGGCTGGAGAGATCGCGCCGGGCAGGACGACGATCGTCGAGGCGACGTCGGGCAATACCGGGATCGCCCTGGCCTTCGTTTGCGCGGCGCGCGGCTACGACCTCGTGCTGGCGATGCCGGAGGGCATGAGCCGCGAGCGCCAGAGCCTGCTGCGGCTCTACGGCGCGGAGGTCCAGATCACCGAGTCGATGGGCGGGATGGACGAGGCGGTGGCGGCGGCGCGGGCGATCGCCGACGCACGCGCGCCGGCGTTCATCCCCGACCAGTTCTCGAACCCCGCCAACCCGGAGATCCACCGTCGCACGACGGCCGAGGAGATCTGGCGCGACACCGGCGGCAGCGTCGACGTCCTGGTCGCCGGAGTCGGCACCGGCGGCACGATCACCGGCTGCGGCGAGCGACTGAAGGAGCTCAACCCGGACCTGCACGTGGTCGCCGTCGAGCCGGCGAGCTCGCCGGTGATCTCCGGCGGGCGTCCGGGACCGCATCGGATCCAGGGCATCGGCGCCGGCTTCGTGCCGGCCGTGCTCAACCGCGCGATCCTCGACGAGGTGATCGCCGTCTCCGACGAGGACGCGGTCGCCACGGCGCGCGAGTGCGCCGTTCGCGAGGGCGTGCTCGCCGGCATCTCCTGCGGCGCCGCGCTGTGGGCGGCGATCGAGGTCGGCCGCCGCCCCGAGCTGGCCGGCAAGCGGATCGTCACGATCATGCCCGACTCCGGCGAGCGCTACGTCAGCGCGCCGTTCTTCGCCCCGTAACCTTTCTCAGCGATGCCGCAGACTCGTTCACCGGTCAGGCGCCTCGGGGGTCTGGGGCCATGAGCCCCTGGAGGGCATCCTTGAGCCGCGTCACGTGCGAGGTGCGCGAGGACCTGGCGGCCGCGCAGGCGCGCGACCCCGCGGCCCACGACGTCGGGCGGCTGGAGATCCTGCTGACCTACGGCGGCGTCCAGGCGCTGCTGTCGCACCGCGTCGCCCATGCGCTCCACCAGGCCGGCGTGCCGATCCTGCCGCGCTTCGTCGCCAACCTGACGAAGGTGATCACCGGCGTCGAGATCCACCCGGCTGCGCGGATCGGCGAAGCGCTGTTCATCGATCACGGCGCCGGCGTGGTGATCGGCGAGACCGCCGAGATCGGCCGCGACGTCACGCTCTACCAGGGCGTCACGCTCGGCGGGACCGGCTTCGAGGCCGGCAAGCGCCACCCGACCGTCGGCGACGACGTGGTCGTCGGCTCCGGCGCCAAGCTGCTCGGCCCGATCGTCGTCGGCGACCGTGCGAAGATCGGCGCCAACTCCGTCGTGATCCACGACGTGCCGAGCGACTCGACCGTCGTCGGCAACCCCGGCCACCCGGTTCGCATCGACGGCCGGCGCCCCGAGGGTCCCGACGCCGACTGGGCCCACCTGCCGGACCCGGTCGCCGACGCGCTCAAGGGAATGGCGGAGCGGATCGGCGAGCTCGAGGAGCTCGTCGCCGAGCTGACGGGCAAGGAGCCCGAGACCACCGCCGACGTCCGCCCGCTGCGTCGCGGCGCCGGCAACGATCCGGCGTCCGGCTAGCGCCAGCCGATCAGTACGCGATCGTCCGCGTGCGGTGGCGCGGGATCGCCTTGTAGCGCGGCTGCTGGCCGCGGTTCCACAGCCAGTTGTCGAGAACGCGCGGCGGGACGTCGAGCTCGCCGGCGATCGCCTCGCAGGCGACGACGGCGCACGCGCGGATCTCGCGCTCGACGGCACCGGGCGGCAGCAGCTCGCCGGCGTCGATCGTGGCGGCCAGGTCGTCGGAGTAGCGCAGGACACCGTCGACCCGCAGCACGTGAGGGACGAGGTTGTCGGCGAAGATCGTCAGCCGGTCGATGTCGTCGAGCTCCGCGACGCCCGCGAGCGCCAGGTCGTTGGCGACGATCTGGGCGCGCTTGTAGAAGCCGGGATCGTCGAACAGCGGCATGCCGACCGCCAGCTGCTCGGCCAGCCGCTCGGCCGATCCGGCGGCGGCGGCCACCACGGCGAGCGCGGTGCGGTCGCCGAGGAATCCGCCCAGCTCGCGCAGCGCCCGCGCGTAGAGGCCCATCAGCTCGTGCCCGCGCTCCTGTCCGAGCACGTCGGCGACCGCGTCCGCGTCGAGCTCCGCAAGCTCGCTCGCCGACCACGGGCCCGCGGCGCGAAACCTGTCGGTCAGCGCCCACGCCACCGTGTCGTAGCCCGAGCAGCCCGGCCGCTTGCGCAGCGTCGGGAACCAACCCGAGCCGAAGTTGATCGCGTCGAGCGTCAGGGTGAACAGCGCCACCTCCTCGGACGATCCCTCCAGGTAGTGGCGCTCGAGATCCAGCTCGGGCGGCGGTCCCGGCTCGATCCCCCCGACCCGGTCGAGGTCGATCGTCACGTCTCGCGCCGACCCCGCGACCTCCGCACAGGTTGCCCTCACCTCGTCGCAGAGCCCCATCGCGGGGAGGCTATCCGGCCCCCACGTCCCTGCCGCGACGACTTCGGGTCGCGTTCGACCAGGTCGATGTCGTCCATGTCCGAGCAGGCCAGCGCCAGCCGCGCACGGCCCTATCCTCACTCGGGTGAGCGCGACCGCCCAGGGACCCGGCCAGGAGGCAGCCGAGAGCCGGGTCGCGGGACTGGTCGAGGGGCTCAACGAGCCGCAGCGCCAGGCGGTCGAGCACTCGGAGGGGCCGCTGCTGATCCTCGCCGGAGCGGGGTCGGGCAAGACGCGTGCCTTGACGCGGCGGATCGCCTATCTCGTGGGAACGAGGCAGGCGCGAGCGAGCGAGATCCTGGCGATCACCTTCACCAACAAGGCCGCCGCCGAGATGCGCGAGCGCGTCCAGCAGCTCGTCGGAAATCAGGCGCGGGCGATGTGGGTAATGACCTTCCACTCGGCATGTGCGCGGATCCTGCGCGCCGACGCCGACAAGCTCAACTACACGCGCGGCTTCACGATCTACGACGAGGCCGACTCGGTGCGGCTGGTCAAGCAGTGCGTCGAGGAGCTCGGGGTCGATCCGAAGCGCTACTCGCCGCGTGCGATCAAGCGCCAGATATCCGACGCCAAGAGCCAGTTGCTCGACGCGGCCGCGTTCAAGCTGAAGGTCGGCGGCTACTTCGAGCAGACCGTCGCCGAGGTCTACGAGCTCTACGAGAAGCGGATCCACGCGATGAACGCGACGGACTTCGACGACCTGCTGCTGCAGTCGGTCCGCCTCTTCCAGACGTTCCCCGAGGTGCTCGAGCGCTACCGGCGCGCCTTCCGCTACGTGCTGGTCGACGAGTACCAGGACACCAACCACGCCCAGTACGTATGGCTGCGCCTGCTCGCCGACGAGCACCGCAACCTGGCGGTCGTCGGTGACGACTCGCAGGCGATCTACAGCTTCCGCGGGGCGGACATCCGCAACATCCTCGACTTCGAGCACGACTTCCCCGACGCGACAGTGGTGAAGCTGGAGCAAAACTACCGCTCTACGCAGGCGATACTCGACGCCTCGAACGCGGTCATCGCCAACAATCGTCGTCAGAAGGAAAAGCACCTTTGGACGGACGTCGGCAAGGGGGACCCCGTCCGCGTCCGCGAGCTCGAGGACGAGCACGCCGAGGCGCGCTTCGTCGCCGGCGAGATCGAGCGCCACGTCGAGGGCGGCGGATCGCGCGACGACGTCGCGGTGTTCTACCGGACGAACGCGCAGAGCCGCGTGCTCGAGGACACCCTGGTCCGCTACGGCGTCAGCTACCAGGTGATCGGCGGCACCCGCTTCTACGAGCGCGCCGAGGTCAAGGACGCGCTCGCCTACCTGACGCTGCTGACCAACCCGCAGGACGTCGTCTCGTTCCAGCGGATCGTCAACTCGCCGCGACGCGGCATCGGGCAGACCTCGCAGGGACGGATCGTGTCGCACGCCAACACGATCGGCGAGCCGATCTTCGACGTCGCGAGCGCGCCCGAGGACGTTCCGGGCCTCGGCGCGGCGGCGATCAAGGCCGTCGGTCGCTTCATGGACACGATGCAGAAGCTGCGCGACCGCGCCGACGGCGCGCGCGTCGGGGATCTGCTCAACGACGCGCTGCACGAGGTCGGCTACTTCGAGGGGCTCGAGAAGGAGCGGACGATCGAGGCGCAGGGGCGGCTCGAGAACCTCGAGGAGCTGGTCGGCGTGGCACGCGAGTACGACGCGGCGCGCGGCGGCGCGCTCGACGCGCCGGGGACCGACGACGGTGGCGGCCAGGAGCCGTCGGTCGAGGAGTTCCTGCAGCAGGTCGCGCTCTTCTCGCAGCAGGACGAGCTCGGCGACGACGAGGGCGTCGTGACGCTGATGACGCTGCACAACGCGAAGGGCCTCGAGTACGACGTGGTCTTCATGATCGGCTGCGAGGACGGCGTCTTCCCGCACTCGCGGGCGATCGAGGCCGGCGACGTGGAGGAGGAGCGGCGGCTCTGCTACGTGGGGATGACGCGGGCGCGGCGCGACCTGACGCTGACGCACGCGCGGACGCGAGCGCTGTATGGGGGGCGTGAGTGGAACGTTCCGAGTCGGTTCCTGGCGGAGATCCCTTTGGAGTTGACCGACGCGGAGGAGCAGGTGGGGGCGAGGGAGCGGGCTACCACGTGGGGCGCGGGCACGGGCGGCGGTGGTACGCCGGGGATTGGGGGTCCCGGCTCCACTTGGGAATCGTTGCGCCGGGACCCCCAATCCCCGGCTAGGCGGGAGCCGGCGTCGTCCGGCATTCGCTTCGCGGTTGGCGAGGATGTCGTGCATGCGAAGTTCGGGGATGGGGTCGTGACGGGGTTGGAGCCCGGGGGGCTGGTGATCGTGCGGTTCGCCGGCGGGGTGGGCGAGAAGAAGCTGATGGCCGACTATGCGCCGCTCAAGCGGAAGGGAGACTGATGGCAGCGGAGATCATCGACGGCAAGGCGATCGCGGCCGCGGTCCGGGAGCGCGTGGCGCGCGACGTCGAGGAGCTGCGCGCCGGCGGCGTGGCGCCGGGGCTCGCGACGATCCTGGTCGGGGAGGACCCCGCCTCGGCGGTCTACGTGAGGATGAAGCGCGAGGACTGCGCGCAGGTCGGGATCGAGTCGTTTCACCACGAGCCCGGCGGCGACGTCTCGCAGGAGGAGCTCGCGGAGCTGATCGCGACCCTGAACGCCGACGAGCGCGTGCACGGCATCCTGCTCCAGCTGCCGCTGCCGGGCCAGCTCGACCAGGATCCGCTGATCGAGGCGATCGATCGCGCCAAGGACGTCGACGGCCTGACGTCGGCCAACGCCGGGCTGCTGGCGCACGACCGCGAGGAGGCGCTCGTGCCGTGCACGCCGGCGGGGGTGATGGAGCTGCTCGCGCACGCCGGCGTCGAGCTCGAGGGCGCGCGCGTCGCGGTGGTCGGCCGCTCGATCCTCGTCGGCAAGCCGGTCGCGGCGCTGCTGCTGGCGGCCAACGCGACCGTCACCCACTGCCATTCGCGCACCCGCGACCTCGGCGCCGTCTGCCGCGAGTCGGACGTGATCGTCGCCGCCGTCGGGCGGCCGAACACGGTCACCGGCGACATGGTCTCCGAGGGCGCCGTGGTGATCGACGTCGGGACCAACCGGGTCGACGGCCGCCTCGTCGGCGACGTCGACTTCGACGCGGTCAGCGCCAAGGCGGCGGCGATCACGCCGGTGCCCGGCGGCGTCGGGCCGATGACGCGCGCGATGCTGCTCGTCAACACGGTGCGTACCGCGCGCGCCCAGGCCGCAGGGGCGTCGACGACTGCCGCGCGCCGATAGAGCCTCGCTGCTGCCCGCCGGATCTCGCTTCGCCTAGCTAGGCTGCCGCGGCGATGAACCTGCAGCGGCTCAGAGTGGGGGAGTGGATCGTCGGCGTCTCCGGTGCCGTGCTGCTGATCGCGCTGTTCCTGCCCTGGTGGGGCCTCGAGGGAACCTGGATCGACCTCGGGCCGGGCGGACCGGTCGAGGGGCTCGAGCAGGGCTCCGGCGCCGTCACGACCTGGAGCGCCTGGCAGGTCTTCTCGGTCGCGGACGTCTTCTTCCTCCTGCTCGCCGTGCTCGCGCTCGCCGTGTGGGTTGTGGTCGCGCGTGCGCCTGCGGCCGGTCTCGGCATCGCCGTCGAGACGCTCGTGACGCCGCTGGCGATCGTCATGACGATCGTCGCGCTCGTGCAGGTGCTGGGGACCCCCGGGGCGCTCGAGGTGCCCCCGCCGATCCCGGACCCGAGCATCGAGTACGGCGCCTGGCTCGGGCTCTTCTCGACCTGCGCCGTGCTCTTCGGCCTGCTCGTCGCGATGCGCGACGAGCGGCTCAGCCGACCCGGCGAGCCGACCGACCAGACCGGCGTGCCCGTGTCGTCGCCGGTCGCCGTCGAGACGCTGCCCGGCCCGCCGCCGGCCTGATGAGCTCGTCATCCGCGCCCACCCGGCAGAGCCGGGCGCTTGCGGCGGCGGCGGTGCCGCCTAGAATCGCCGCTCGATGATCGACCGCGAGCAGGTACTCCACGTCGCGCGCCTCGCGCGCCTCCGCCTCACCGAAGCGGAGATCGAGGCGATGACCGGCGAGCTGTCCTCGGTGCTCGAGCACATCGAGAAGATCGGCGAGCTGCAGCTCGACGACGTCGCGCCGACCTCGCACGTCGTCGAGCTCGAGAACGTCCTGCGCCCCGACGAGCCGCGGCCGAGCCTGCCGCGCGAGAAGGCGCTCGCCGAGGCGCCCGACAGCGACGGCGTCGGCTTCCGCGTCCCGAGCCCCGGCGCATGAGCGACTTGACCGAGGCGAGCGCGGCCGAGCTGATCGACCACGTAGAGGCCGGCACGGTCGCTCCGGAGGAGATCTGGGACGTCTATCGCGGCGCCGCGGCGGCCGACGACCTCAACGCCTTTCTCTGGGTGGCGGAGGGCGACGTGCCCGCCTTCTCGCGCGACGCCCCGCTTGCGGGCGTTCCACTCGCCGTCAAGGACCTCTTCTGCACCGAGGGAGTGCCCAGCGCGGCCGCGTCGCGGATCCTCGCGGACTATCGCCCGCCCTACACCGCGACTGTCGTCGAGCGGCTCGTCGCCGCGGGAGCCCCGATGCTCGGCAAGACGAACATGGACGAGTTCGCGATGGGCTCGTCGAACGAGAACTCCGGCTTCGGCGCCGTCCTGAATCCCTGGGACCGCGGCCGTGTCCCGGGCGGCTCGTCGGGCGGCTCGGCGGCCGCCGTCGCCGCCGGCTCGGCGCCCTGGGCGATCGGCACCGACACCGGCGGCTCGATCCGCCAGCCCGCCGCGCTGTGCGGGATCGTCGGCCTCAAGCCGACCTACGGATCCGTCTCGCGCTACGGGATGATCGCCTTCGCCTCCTCGCTCGACCAGGCCGGCCCGCTGACCCGCGACGTCACGGACGCCGCGCTGCTGCTGCGGCACATGGTCGGCCGCGACAAGTGCGACTCGACCTCGACCGGCCACCCGAGCGAGATCGAGCTGCCCTCAGCCGAGCGGCTCGACGGCGTTCGCTTCGGCGTCCCGCCCGAGCTGACCGGCGACGGCCTCGAGCCCGGCGTGCGCGCCGTCTACGAGCAGGCGCTGAAGCGGATCGAGGAGCTCGGGGGAGCCGTCCAGGAGGTCGCGCTGCCGCACTCCGGCCACGCGATCGCCGCCTACTACGTGATCGCGCCCGCCGAGGCGAGCGCCAACCTCGCCCGCTTCGACGGCGTCCGCTACGGCCACCGCACGGCCGAGTCCGACACGCTGCTGTCGCTCTACGAGCAGACCCGCGAGGAGGGCTTCGGGCCCGAGGTCAAGCGCCGCATCATGCTCGGCACCTACGCGCTCTCGTCGGGCTACTACGACGCCTACTACGGCAGCGCGCAGCGCGTCCGGACGAAGATCGCCGACGACTTCCGCTCGGCGTTCGAGTCGGTCGATCTGATCGTCACGCCGACGTCGCCGACCGTCGCCTTCGGGCTCGGCGAGCGGACCGACGATCCGCTCGCCATGTACCTCTCCGACGTCCTGACCGTGCCGATGTCGCTCGCCGGCATCCCCGCGATCTCGATCCCGGGCGGGCTCTCCGAGGGCCTGCCGGTCGGCATCCAGCTCGCCGGCCCGGCGTTCAGCGAGAACCGGATCCTCGACGCGGCATACGCGCTGGAGCTGGCGACGGCCTTCGACGGGAGCCGGGCGCGTGCCTGACGTCACCTACGAGCCGGTCATCGGGCTCGAGATCCACGTCCAGCTCAAGACGCGGACGAAGATGTTCTGCGGCTGCGCGCTGTCGTTCGGCGAGGACCCGAACACACGTACCTGCCCGGTCTGCCTCGGGCTGCCAGGCACGTTGCCAGTCGTCAACGCGGAGGCGATCCACTACGGCCTGATGATCGGGACGGCCCTTGGCTGCGAGCTCGCCCCGCGATCGATCTTCCACCGCAAGAACTACTTCTATCCCGATCTGCCGAAGGGCTATCAGGTCTCGCAGTACGACATCCCGCTCGCTCGCGACGGCCGTCTCGGCGACGTGCGCGTCCATCGCGTCCATCTCGAGGAGGACGCCGCGAAGCTCGTCCACGTCGGCGCCAGCGGCCGCATCCACTCCGCCGAGGCGAGCGACGTCGACTTCAACCGCGGTGGTACCCCGCTGGTCGAGATCGTCTCCGAGCCCGACATCCGATCGGCGCCCGACGCCGCGGGGTGGCTGCGGCTGCTGCGCGTCACGCTGCGCCAGCTCGGCGTCTCCGACGTGAACATGGAGGAGGGCTCGCTGCGCTGCGACGCCAACGTCTCGCTGCGGCCGCGCGGCGAGGCGACGCTCGGCGTCAAGACGGAGCTGAAGAACATGAACTCGTTCCGCTTCATCGAGCGCGGCGTCGAGGCCGAGATAGCCCGTCAGGAGGCCATCCTCCGCGACGGCGGCCGGATCGAGCAGGAGACGCTCCACTACGACGTCCGCAGCGGTGCGATCAGCTCGCTGCGCTCGAAGGAGGAGGCGCACGACTACCGCTACTTCCCCGAGCCCGACCTCGTGCCGATCGCGCCGACCGCGCAGATGATCGAGCGCGCCCGCGCCGCCATTCCCGAGCTGCCCGCCGATCGCGCCGAGCGACTCCGGCGCGACCTCGGCGTGTCCGCCGACCAGGCCAAGCTGCTCGCCTTCCGTCCCGAGGTCGGCGACTTCTACGAGCAGGCCGTCGCGACCGGCGGCGAGGGCGTCGACGCGCGCGCGATCGCGAACTGGACCTGCAACGAGCTGATGGCCGCGCTCGGCGACGGCGAGGAGCTGGCCGACACGAAGGTCACGCCGGAGGCGCTCGCCGAGCTGGTCGGCATGGTCGTCGCCAAGGACGTCGCTCACTCGGCGGCCAAGGAGGTGCTCGCCACGCTGGTCGCGGAGGGCGGAGAGCCGGCGGCGATCGTCACGGCGGCCGGCCTCGGCCGTACCGACGACGGCGAGCTCGCCGCGATCGTCGACCGCGCGATGGCCGAGCAGGCCGACGCCGTCGAGAAGGTCCGCGCGGGCAACGAGAAGGCGATCGGCGCGATCGTCGGCGCGATCATGCGCGAGACCAAGGGCCGCGCGGACGGGGGCGAGGTCCAGCGCCTGATCCGCGAGCGGTTGTGAGCTAGCCTCGGCTCATGGCTCTCAACGTCGTCATCGCGGGCGGCGGGTTCGGTGGCCTGCACGCCGCGCGGCGCCTCGAGCGCCGCCTGCCGCGCCACAGCGCGCGGATCACGCTCGTCACCGACCAGAACTTCCTCCTCTACACGCCGCTGCTGCCCGGGGCCGCCTCGGGATCGCTCGAGCCGCGTCACGTCGTCGTGCCGCTGCGCGAGGAGCTCGACTGGACCGACATCCGGATCGCCCGCGTCACCGGTGCGGACCCCGTCGCCAAGACGCTGCGGATGACGCTGCTCGACGGCAGCGAGCGCGAGCTGCGCTACGACCACCTGATCGTCTCGCTCGGATCGGTGTCGCGCGTGCTGCCGATACCGGGGCTGGCCGAGCACGGAGTCGGCTTCAAGACGCTGCCCGACGCCGTCGCGCTGCGCAACCGCGCCATGCTCCAGCTGGAGACCGCCGAGGAGATCGACGATCCGGAGCAGCGGCGCCAGTACCTGACCTTCGTCTACGTCGGCGCCGGCTACGCCGGGCTCGAGGGGATCGCCGAGCTGCAGGACTACGTCGCCGACGTCATCGACCGCTACCCGCGCTGTCGGCTCGACGGCACCCGCTGGATCCTCGTCGAGGCCCGGGATCGGGTGATGCCCGAGATCCCGGCGAGCCTCGCCGACTTCGCGACGCGCGAGCTGCGCGGGCGTGGCATCGAGATCCGCACCCACACGATGCTCGAGGAAATCGGTGACGGCTGGGCGCGGCTCTCGACCGGCGAGACGGTGCCCACGCGGACCGTCTGCTGGACAGCCGGAGTCAAGCCGCCCGCGGTCGTTCGCGAGCTCGGGCTGGCGCTCACCGAGCACGGTCGCATCGACGTCGACGCGACGCTGCGCGTCACCGGCCAGGAGTCCGTCTGGGCGATCGGCGACTCCGCCGCCGTGCCGGATCCGAGCTACGGCGGCCAGCGTCCGAGCCCGCCGACCGCCCAGCACGCGCTGCGCCAGGGCAAGGTCGTCGCCGACAACGTGGCCGCGACGCTCGCCGGCCGTCCGCTGCGTCGCTTTCGCTACCGCACGCTCGGAGTGTTCGTCGACATGGGCCAGCACAAGGCCGTGGCGACGATGCTCGGGGTACGACTGCGCGGCTTCCCGGCCTGGTTCGCCGCTCGCACCTACCACCTGCTGCTGATGCCGGGCGCGGCGCGGCGCCTGCGGTTGATGGTCGACTGGACGGTCGGGCTGCTGTTCGGTCGCGCGTCGGCCGAGCTCGGTGCGCTCGGGCACCCCGAGGGTCTCGCCATGCAGCTCGAGCCGCGTCCCGACGGCGGCTCCCCCGCCCAGCTCGAGCCGGAGGCGAGCGAGTGAGCACGGCGGCGACCGGCTACGCCTATCGCGAAGGCCGCACGCGCGACCTGCGCGCGACGTTCGCCATCTCCGCGCTCGCCGTTCACCACACCGCCACGCGAATGGGGCTGATCGACGGCCCGCCGCCGACCGTCGCGCAGATCGAGGCGGAGTGGCGAGGCCAGGGCGAGCTGGTCGAATTCATCGCGGCGCAGGCGGGCGGCAGCTACTGGATCTGCGAGGACGCCGGCGAGGCGATCGGCTATGCGCGCGTGTTCCGCTGCGCCGAGATGGAGCAGCTGACCGAGCTGATGGTGCTCCCGGGCCACCACGGGCGCGGAATCGGTCGCGCGCTGCTCGAACGCTGCTTCCCCGACGACCCGACGCCGAACCTCGGCCGGCTGATCGTCGCCGCCGGCGCTCCGGGCGACCTGACGCTCTACTCGGACTTCGGCGCGATGCCCGTCGCCGGACACTGGCATCTGCGCGCCTCGGCGTCGGACTACGCCGAGCGGCGGGCGCTCGAGATCGACTCGACCGATCCCGCGGTCCACGCGCTCGAGGGCGATCGTGCCGCCGCCGAGTGGCGGGCGCTCGAGCCCCCGGCGATCGGTCATCGACGACCGGCGCTGCACGACTTCTTCGCTCGCACGCGCAGCTGCCTTGCGACGATGGACCCGGAGACCGGCAGCGCGACCGGCCTCTGCTGGGTCGGTCCGAACGGCGACGTCGGGCCGGCCGTCGCGGTCACGCCGCCCGACCTCGTCCCGGTCGTGCTGGCGGCGCTCGACCGGGTAGCCAAGACGCTCGAGCCGGCCAACTTCGGCGTCTACTGCGCGACCGACGCCTGGTGGCTGCTGCGCCGACTGCGCAAGCTCGGCTTCAAGGTCCACTGGCCCGGCTGGGTGATGAGCTCGATCCCGCTTCCCGGGCTGGATCGTTACCTGCCCATGCGCCCGCCGCACCTCCTCTGACGGCTGCGAGCCTCGGTCCACGCGCGTCGGAGCACTAAGCTTGGTCGCCATGGGCGAGACCGCGAAGACAGCCGGTAGGAAGCTGCTGGCGATCGCCGTGCTGCTGGTCGCCGCCTGGATCATCTTCAAGGTCGTGCTCGGCTTCGTCGCGGCCGTCGCCTGGATCGCCGTCGTGGTGCTCGCGATCGTCGCCGTCGTGTGGGCGATTCGCGTCCTCTGAGCGCGCTCCGCTAGGCAGCGATGGAGGTCATCGTCATCCTGTTCTTCTTCGGCCTCTCGGCCGGGACGGTGGCCAAGATCAAGGGCTCGTCGTTCCTGATCTGGTTCATGGTCGGAGCCGTGCTGCCCGGCATCGGCACGATCGCCGCGGCGCTCTACCGCAACGAGCGCGGCGAGCCGCGGCGGCGCTGTCCGGAGTGCGGCAACGTCGTCCGCATCTCGACTCAGGTCTGCACGCGCTGCGGCAGGGACCTGGACTTCCCACAGGAATAGCGGAGGGCGCAGCCGGACCTGTCAACCGGTACGCAGCGCAGCTCGCGGGAGCGAGGTCCGGCGAGTACCGCAGCAGGGATTAGCGCGCGGAGAGCCGAAAAGGCCCTGGTACCATCGCTTGATCGCGGCGGACCCCGGCGCCGCCCACAATCCTCGAACCTGGCCGGAGAAGGAGCTACCGCAATGCGAGCTGTCGACGCCATCATGGAGTGCCTCAAGGCCGAGGGCGTCGAGCACGTATTCGGGCTCCCCGGTGGCGCCAACCTGCCGACCTACGACGCGCTCTACGACGCCGGCCTGCGCCACATCCAGTGCCGCCACGAGCAGGGCGCCGGTCATGCCGCCGAGGGCTACGCGAAGGCCTCCGGCCGCGTCGGCGTCGCGCTCGCGACCTCCGGCCCCGGCGCCACCAATCTCGTGACGGCGATCGCCGACGCGGTGATGGACTCGGTGCCGACCGTCTTCATCACCGGCCAGGTGCGCACCGACCTGCTCGGCACCGACGGCTTCCAGGAGGCGGACGTCACCGGCATCACGTTGCCGATCGTCAAGCACTCGCTGATGATCCGCGACCCCGAGGAGATCCCGATCGCGATCCACGAGGCCTTCCACATCGCGCGCACCGGTCGCCCCGGCCCCGTGCTGGTCGACATCCCGCAGGACCTCTCGAAGGCCGACATCGACTACGAGCCTGTCGCCGACCTCGAGCTGCCCGGCTACCAGCCGACCACCGAGGGCAACGTCAAGCAGATCAAGCTCGCCGCGAAGGCGCTCGCCAACGCGCGCCGGCCGGTGATCTACGCCGGTGGGGGCGTCGTCAACGCCAACGCGTCGAAGGAGCTCGTCGAGCTCTGCACGTCGGACCGCTTCCCGGTCACCTGCACGCTGATGGGCCTCGGCGCGTTCCCCGCCCCGCACGAGCAGTGGCTCGGGATGCTCGGCATGCACGGCACCCGCGCCGCCAACTACTCGATGGACGAGGCCGACCTGATCGTCGCGATCGGAGCCCGCTTCGACGACCGGATCACCGGCAAGCTGTCGGAGTTCGCGCCGCGCGCGAAGTTCATCCACATCGACATCGACCCGGCCGAGATCTCCAAGAACGTCGCGGCGCACATCCCGATCGTCGGCGACGCCAAGAGCATCCTGCCGAAGCTGACGATCGAGTACCGCGCGCTGAAGGCCGACGCCGGCCGGCTCGACGGCTGGTGGCAGCGGATCCACGGCTGGCAGGAGAAGCACCCGCTCGGCTACGAGGACTCCGCCGACGGCGAGATCAAGCCGCAGCGGATGATCGAGGCGCTCTACGAGGTCACCGGCGGCGACGCGATCGTCACCTCCGACGTCGGCCAGCACCAGATGTGGACCGCGCAGTACTTCCACTTCGACGGACCGCGCAAGTGGATCAACTCCGGCGGCCTCGGCACGATGGGCTTCGGCCTGCCGGCCGCGATGGGCGCGAAGATCGCCTGCCCGGACGACGACGTCGTCTGCGTCGCCGGCGACGGCTCGGTCGCGATGAACATCCAGGAGCTCGCGACCTGCGTGACCGAGAGCATCCCGATCAAGGTGTTCATCATGAACAACGGCTATCTCGGCATGGTCCGCCAGTGGCAGGAGCTGTTCTGGGACCGCCGCTACAGCTCGGTCGACATGGGCTCGAGCCCCGATTGGGTCAAGCTCGCGGACGCCTACGGCGCGACCGGCCTGCGCGTCTCCGACAAGGGGGAGCTGACCGACGTGATGAAGGCGGCGATGGAGACCGACGGACCGGTCGTCTGCGACGTGCGCGTGACGCCCGAGGAGAACTGCTACCCGATGATCCCCGCCGGCCAGGCCGCGCGGGACATGGTGGGCTGAGCGATGGGCGAGCCCGCGACCCCCGAGCTGCTCAACCTCGACGACCTGCGCGAGTCGGGCAGCGGCCGGACCGGCCGCAAGCACATCCTCTCGCTGCTGGTCGAGAACAAGCCGGGCGTTCTCGCCCGGATCGCCGGACTGTTCGCCCGGCGCGGCTTCAACATCGACTCGCTGGCGGTCGGGCCGACCGATGACGCGACGATCTCGCGCCTGACCCTGACCGTCGACGGAGCGACGCATCCGATCGACCAGGTCACCAAGCAGCTGCACAAGCTGATCAACGTGATCAAGATCCGCGACCTCGAGCCCGACGAGGCGGTCGCCCGCGAGCTGGCGCTGTTCAAGATCACCGTCGACGGCGACAGCCGCGCCCAGATCATGCAGTTCGCCGAGATCTTCCGCGGCAAGATCGTCGACGTCCACAAGCGCTCGCTGACCGTCGAGGTCACCGGCAACGACGACAAGATCGAGGCCTTCGAGGAGATGGTGCGGCCGTTCGGCCTGATCGAGATGGTGCGGACTGGTGAGATAGCAGTGTCGCGGGGGAAAGGCACGACCTGAAGCTTTGATGCGGGGCGCAGGGATCGGGAGAGCCATAGCTCCGGTGCTCGCCGGACCTCGCTCCCGCTAGCTGCGGTAAGTGCTTGTAGGACCGGTCCGGCTGCGCTCCTCCGCTCTTGCCGCTTGCGGGCGTAGGCTTATTGCGATGCCGACGCGGGTCGCCGAGAGTCCGTTCGCGCTTGGGGCTTCCGAGTGGGAGCGGTTGGCCGGGCTGATCGAGCGGGCGCTTGAGGCCGCGACGCGCAGCGGCGAGCGCGCGTTCGCGGCGGTAACCGTGCCGATCCCGGCCGACGTCGACGTGTCGGCCGCGGTGCTCGGGTCGCGCCGGTCCGACGACCGCTGGTTCTGCATGGAGCAGCCGGACCGCGACAGCTATGCGGTCTGCGGGCTAGGCGTGGCGACGGGTGTCGAGGCCGATGGCTCGGGGCGCTTCCGCGCTGTCGCCGAGGCCTGTCGTGTCTACGCGGGCCGGACGTTCGCCGACGATCCGAGCCAGGACCCCGATCGCCCGTCGGGAGCCGGCCCGGTGTTCCTCGGCGGATTCGCCTTCGCCCACGAGGGCGGTCGCGCGCCGGAGTGGGGCGGCCTGGCGCCGGCGCAGCTGGTGATGCCGGAGATCGCGTTCGCGCGCGGCCGCGGCGAGGCGCGGATGACCGTGACCGTGGCGGTCGATCCCGACGCCCGCGCGACCGAGCTGCTCGACGGCGCGCGTGAGCGCGTCGCATCGCTGTGGCCGGCGCCGATGCCGCTGCTCGACCCAGACCCGGCGAGCAGGCCGACGGTGGCCGGAGCGGCGCCCGCCGCGCACTACGAGGAAGCCGTCCAGCGCGCCGTCGAGCGGATCCGCGCCGGCGGCCTCGAGAAGGTGGTCCTAGCGCGCGAGGTGCGCGTCCATGCGCCCGGCCCGATCGACCCCGCGCCGATCCTCGACGCCCTGCGCGGCGCCTTCCCCGCCTGCTACTGCTATTGCGTCGGCACGCCCGAGCTCGCGCTGGTCGGCGCCAGCCCCGAGCTGCTGGTCCGCCGCGACGGCGAACGCGCGCAGACCGTCGCGCTCGCCGGCACGACGCGCCGCAGCGCCGATCCGGCCGTCGACGACCACCTCGGCGAGCAGCTGCTGCGCAGCGACAAGGACCGCGGCGAGCAGCGGATCGTCACGGAGCGGATCGAGCGCGCGCTCGACCCGGTCAGCCTCTGGGTCGCGGCCGCCGACGAGCCGGTGCTCGTCAAGGTCCAGAACGTCCAGCACCTCGCGACCCCGATCCGCGCCCAGCTCGCCGAGCCGATCCCCGTGCTCGAGCTGGCGGGCCGCCTCCACCCGACGCCCGCCGTCGGCGGCGAGCCCAACGCCGCCGCCCAGCCCTTGATCCCCGCCCTCGAGGGCCTCGACCGCGGCTGGTATGCGGGCGCGATCGGCTGGACCGACCTCGCCGAGGACGGTGAGCTCTGCGTCGCCCTCCGCTGCGCCCTGCTGCGCGACGACCTCGCCCGCCTCTATGCGGGCTGCGGCATCGTCGCCGACTCCGTCCCGGCGGCCGAGCTCGCCGAGACCGAGGTCAAGCTCCAAGCCCTCCTGCCGCTGCTCGCGTGAGCCATAGGGGCGGTGCTCGCCGGACCTCGCTCCCGCTAGCTGCGCGGTGGCGCTGGGGGACCGGTCCGGCTGCGCTCCTCCGCTGAGCCGGCGGTCAAGCGGTGGGCTACCTGAGCGGTCAGCGCGCGGCTGTAGGCGACGCTCTCGGCGCGGTCGGCGGGGACCTCGATCAGGCCGGGGCCGGCGGCGAGCGCGACTGCAAGCTCGCCCGGCGTCGCCGCGAGGCGATGAGGGATGCCCGCGAGCGTGGCCAGCGCGCGCAAGTCGAGCTCGGCCGGCGTCGCGACGTGGCGCTCGTAGGCCGCTGCGTCCGCCTGCTCGGACAGCGGCAGGAAGTCGAAGATCCCGCCGCCGCCGTTGTTCACGCAGACGATCGTCAGGTCGATCCCGGCCCGCCGCGCGGCCAGCAGCCCGCCGACGTCGTGCAGCAGCGCGACCTCGCCGATCAGGACGAACGTCGGACGATCGCTCGCGTGTGCGGCGCCCGCCGCCGACGCGACGACGCCGTCGATCCCGTTCGCCCCCCGGTTGGAGAGAAGGCGCAGCGGCTTGGGGGAGACGGGGAGGTAGGACTCGACGTAGCGGATCGGCATCGACGAGCCGACCCAGACCAGCGCGTCGTCGGGCAGCGCGCGCTCGATCCCCGCGTACGCCTTGGCCTCGAACGTCTCGGGCGCCTCGGCGAACGCGCCGCTCGCCAGCTCGTCCGCGGCGCGCCAACTCCCTACCCAGCCGCTGTCGGCGCTCGTTCCACGCGCCTCGGTCGCGGCAGCCAGCGCCGCGCAGGCTCGTGTCGGATCGGCGTGGAGGATCGTCTCGGCGACCCGCGTCGGCTCGTTCCAGGCGGCGTGCGCGTCGACGACGACCTGCGCCGTGCCCGCGAGCCACGCCCGCAGCGGCTTCGACGTCGGCATGTCGCCGATCCGCAGCACGAGCTCGGCCCGCTGTCGCTCGGCGAACGACTCGTCGCGCAGCAGCACGTCGTAGTGAGCGACGACGCGCGAGCCGTCGTGCTCGCCGCAGCGCAGGCCCGAGGTCGGCTCGGCGAGGATCGGCCAGCCCGACGCCCGCGCAAGCCGCGTCACGGCCTCCGCGAGGCCGTCGGCGGCCGCGCCGCCGCCGCAGACGATCACGCCACGAGGCACTCCGGCCATCCGCTCCGCGAGCAGTTGCACGTCGCCCGCATCCGGTGCGCTCGAGTGCTCGCGCAGCTCGACCCACGGGCGCCCGTCGTCGCGCCCCCGCCAATCGCCGGCGTCGAGCTTCTCCGGCGCGGGCGCCAGCGGCTCGCGCAGCGGCAGGTTGAGGTGGACCGGACCCGGCCGACCGCCGCCCGCCGTCCACCAGGCACGGCAGGCGAGCGCGCGCAGGTGGGTCGCCCACTCGCGTCCCGGCTCGCCGTTGCCGACCTCGACGAACCACTTCGCCGCGGAGCCGAACAGCTTCAGCTGGTCGATCGCCTGGCCCGCGCCGACGTCGCGCAGCTCCGGCGGCCGGTCGGCGGTCAGGACGATCAGCGGGACGCGTGCCTCGTGGGCCTCGACCACGGCGGGCAACAGGTTCGCGGCGGCGGTGCCGGACGTGCAGGTGACCGCCACGGGGCGGCCGCTCGCCTTCGCCATCCCCAGCGCCATGAAGCCGGCCGCGCGCTCGTCGATCGCCGATACGGCGTCGATCCGCTCGTCGGCGGCTAGGGTCAGCGCGATCGGGGCATTGCGTGAACCTGGCGACGTGACGGCATGGCGCATGCCGCAGCGCGCCAGCTCGTCTACGAGCGCCTGTATCGGCGCGAAGGTGCGGTTGATCGGAATCATGTGCGTATGAGCGGTGAGCGCAACGGCCCTACGGTGATCTTCGTCCCGGGCTTCATGCAGCCCGCCGAGGCGTGGGCGGAGGTGGCCGAGCTGTTGCCGCAACGCTATCCGAGCATCCTGCTGCGCCACGCCGAGCATGAGCGCGAGGGGCGGATCGCCGAGATCGCCGCGGCCGCCACGGGCGCCGACGGAGGCGCGGTCGTCTGCGGCTACTCGCTCGGCGGGCGGCTGGCGCTCAACGCCGCGGTGCGCGATCCGCGGCGCTACGCGGCGGTCGTGGTGCTCGGCGCGGCGGCGGGGATCGACGAGCCGGCGGCCCGGCGGGCCCGCGTCGAGGCCGACGCGAAGCTCGCGGCCTGGATGGAGACGCAGCCGATCGACAGGATCGTCGAGATCTGGGAGCGCCAGCCGCTGTTCGCCGACCAGTCGGAGCGGCTGGTCGAAGCGCAGCGGCCGGGACGGCTGTCGCAGGATCCACGTTCGCTCGCGGTGCTGCTCCGAACGGCGGGGCAGGGGAGGATGGAGCCGATCTGGGGGCGGCTGCAGACGCTCGACGTGCCGATCCTCGCGCTCGCGGGGGCGCGCGACGAGCGCTATCGGCGCGCGTCGCGGCGGATCGCGGCCGAGGCGCCGCAGGGATACTCGGCGGTGATCGAGCATGCCGGGCATGCGGCGCACCTGCAACGGCCGGGGGAGTTCGTCGACGCGCTGGTCGCGTTCCTCGACGAGCGAGTGGTCGAGCGCCGGCAGTAGCCGGGCGGTCGTCGCCGGCCCGACCTCTAGTCCAGGCGGTCGTTGCCGGCCCGACCTCTAGTCCAGGCGGTCGGTGAGGATCTCGGCGAGGGTGTCCTCCGCGACGTCGACGCCGAGGCCGGGACCGTGGGGGACCTGCATGAGGCCCTTCTCGGGCCTTGGGAGCGTCTTGGCGATCGGCGAGTCGAAGACGTCGAGCGTCGCGAGGCCGCAGGCGAGCGTCAGGTGCTCCTGGCTCGCGAGCTGGAGCGCGGCCGCGATGGTCCAGGGACCGTCGAGCGTGCTCGACAGCCAGGCCGACATGCCGGCGTCGCGCGCCGCGCGGAGAGCGTCGCGGGCGGGGATGAAGCCGCCGCTGCCCGCCAGCTTGACGTTGACGGCGTCGCAGGCGCCCAGCTCGGCGGCACGCAGGACGTCGTCGGCGCCCCGGATCGGCTCGTCGGCGGCGATCGGCGTCTTGACCAGGGCTCGAACCTCGGCCAGCTCCTCGAGCGTCGCGCACGGCTGCTCGACGAGCTCGATGTCGTGGACGGCGAGGGCGCCGATGGCGTCGACCGCCTCGCTGGCCGTCCAGGCGCCGTTGGCGTCGAGGCGCAGCGCCGGCCAGGCGCCGAGCGCGGCGCGAACGGCGGCGACGCGCTCTGTGTCGTCGGGCAGGCCGACCTTCAGCTTGAAGCACGAGTAGCCGTCGCGCAGGCCCTTCGCGGCGGCCTCGGCGACCTCGTCCGGGGGGCCGGCGGGAAGCGTCATGTTGACCGGGATCGCGTCGGCGCCGGCTTCGCCCAGCGCCCGGCCGCGGCGCCGCGCCTGCAGGTCGAGCTCCGACAGCTCCCAGGCCGTGCGCGCCTGCAGCGGCGCTCCGCGCTTCGGCGGCCCGTCGGCGAGCGCCGCCCAGACGGCGTCGACGCTGACGCCGTCGTAGGGCTCGAGCGGGGCGGCCTCGCCCCAGCCGGGATTGCCCTCGTCGTCCTCGAGTCGGACGACGACCAGCTCGCGCTCGGCGAGCACGCCGTTGGCGGTCACGAACGGCGTCTTCAGCGGTATCCGCAGCCGCAGCAGCGAGCGCTTCACGACAGCAGGATGCCCGCCGCGAGCAGCAGCGAAAACAGGCCGAGCAGCCGACCGGTGTCGGCCAGCGCGCCGTTCAGCGACGGCCCGTCGGTGCGCCGCGCGACGGTTCGCCACAGCATCGGCACGAGCGGAAGCGTCAGGAGCGGGAGCGCCACCCACCAGGAGAGGCCGCCCGCGAGCGGTATCGCGAGCACGGTGAGGTACGAGATGGCGAGCATCGCCGCGAACAGCCGGCGCGCCCGAGCGCGGCCGAGGCGCACCGCCAGCGTCCGCTTGCCCGCGCGGCGGTCGGTGTCCGCGTCGCGGACGTTGTTGACGACGAGGATCGCCGAGGCCAGCAGGCCGACCGGGACCGACAGCGCGAACGCCTCCCAAGGCAGCTCCTGAGCCTGGACGTAGTAGCTGCCGACGACCGCGACGACGCCGAAGAAGAGGAAGACGAACAGCTCGCCCAGCCCCTCGTAGCCGTAGGGGCGCGGACCGCCGGTGTAGAGCACGCCCGCGGCGATCGAGGCGGCGCCGACCAACAGCAGCTCGGGCCCGGTGATCGCGGCCAGGTAGATGCCCGCCAGCACCGCGATGCCGAAGGCGACGTAGGTGCCGACGAGCACGCGCCGGGGCGGCATCAGGCCGCCGGCGGTCACGCGCACCGGCCCGAGGCGGTCCTCGGTGTCGGCGCCCCGGCGAGCGTCGGAGTAGTCGTTGGAGAGGTTGGTCCCGATCTGGATGAAGACGCTGCCGAGCAGCGCCGCGACGAACGCGAGCGGCTTGAACTCCTCGTCGACGATCGCCAGCGCGGTGCCGACCAGCACCGGCGCGACGGCGGCCGGCAGCGTTCGCGGACGGGCGGCGAGCGCCCAGAGGCGCAGCGCGCCGCCGGCGACGTGGGGGGCGTCGGTGACCGGGCTCACGGCCGGCGCGGGAACTTGCCGAAGTCCGGCTGGCGCTTCTCGCGGTAGGCGTCGCGGCCCTCTTGGGCCTCCTCGCTGCCGTAGAAGAGGAGGTTCGCGTCGTGGGCCAGCTGCTGGATGCCGGTCATGCCGTCCTCGGAGGCGTTGAAGCTCGCCTTCAGCAGCCGCAGCGCGAACGGCGACAGCTCCAGCATCTCGCGGCACCACTTGACCGTCTCGACCTCGAGCTGCTCGAGCGCGACGACGGTGTTGACGAGGCCCATCTCGAGCGCCTCCCGGGCGCCGTACTGGCGGCAGAGGAACCAAATCTCCTTCGCCTTCTTCTGGCCGACCTGCGCGGCCAGCAGGCTGGCGCCGAAGCCGCCGTCGAACGATCCGACCTTCGGCCCGGTCTGTCCGAAGCGGGCGTTGTCCGCGGCGATCGAGAGGTCGCAGACGATGTGCAGGACATGCCCGCCGCCGACCGCGTAGCCGGCGATCATCGCCACGACGGGCTTCGGCAGGCGTCGGATCTGGACGTGGAGGTCGGTGACGTGGAAGCGGCCGACCGACGCCTTGGCGCCCGGATCGGTCATGTAGCCGGAGTCGCCGCGCACGCGCTGGTCGCCGCCGGAGCAGAACGCCAGCGGGCCCTCGCCGGTCAGCACGATCGCGCCGACGGAGGTGTCCTCGCGCGCCCGCTCGAGCGCGTCGGAGATCTCGACGATCGTCTGCGGCCGGAAGGCGTTGCGCACCTCGGGCCGGTCGATCGTGATCTTCGCGATCCCATCCGCCGTCTCGTAGCGGATGTCCTCGTACTCGCCCGCCGGCCGCCAGTCCGCCCCCGGCGCGATCGCGCGCTTCGCCTGCTCCGCCGCCCAGTCGCTGCTCATGCGGGTCTCGTCCGTCGCGGCCATCGGGGTCCGGAAGGTTAGCCCGCGCGGGTCGCGCGCCGGGCCTGACCTACGCTACGGCGCGTGCATGACTGGGCGACAGAGGCCGCGCGCTCGCGGCCCGACCACGTCGCCGTCGATGCTCCGGACGGCACGCTGACCTACGCGGAGCTCGACGACCGCGCCGACGCGGCGGCGCGGCAGCTCGCCGCGCTCGGCGTCGGCGAGGGTGGAAGGGTCGCGACGACGCTGCCGCCGTCGACCGCCTTCGCCGCCGTGCTCCACGGCGCGCCGCGGATCGGCGCCGCGCTAGTCCCGCTCAACACGCGGCTGACCGCCGCGCAGCAGCGGGACCAGGTGGCCGCGGTCGGCGCCGACGTATTGGTCGACGGCCCGCTCGACGGGCTCGAGGCGGCGATCGAGCCCCGCCTCGAGCTCGATCCCGGCGCGATCCACAGCGTCCTCTTCACCTCCGGCACCGAGGGCGAGCCCAAGCCGGTCGAGCTGACCGTCGGCAACCTCGACGCGGCCGCGGCCGGCTCGGCCGCGGTCTTCGGCGTCGAGCCGGACGACCGCTGGCTGTCGCCGCTGCCGCTCTTCCACGTCGCCGGCCTATGCATCCTGACCCGCTGCGCCCGCAACGCCACCACGGCGGTGCTTCACGACCGCTTCGACCCGACCGCGGTCGCGGGACTGCTGACCGCGGGCGAGGCCTCGCTGATCTCGCTCGTCCCCACGCAACTGCGCCGGCTGCGCGACGAGGGCCTGACCGCGGCGCCCGGCTTGCGCGCCATGCTGCTCGGCGGCGGCCCGATCCCGCCCGACCTCGTCGACTGGGCGCGCGCGACGGGCCTGCCGATCCGCTGCACCTACGGCATGACCGAGACGGCCTCGCAGGTGGCGGTCACCGCGCCGTGGGAGTCGGCCGCGACCCCGCTCCCCGACGCCCGGCTCGAGATCGCGGCCGACGGGGAGATCCTCGTCCGCGGCCCGATGGTGGCGCCCGGCGCGCTCTCGTCCGACGGCTGGCTGCACACGGGCGACCTCGGCGACATCGACCGCCGCGGTCGCCTCCACGTCGCCGGTCGGCTCAAGGAGCTGATCGTCACAGGCGGCGAGAAGGTCGCCCCCGCCGCCGTCGAGGCCGTCCTCGCCGCTCACCCGGCGGTCGCCGACGCCGGCGTCGCCGGCACGCCCGACCCCGACTGGGGCGAGGCCGTGACCGCGTACGTGGTCGAGCGCGCTCCGGTCTCCGACTACGACCTGCTCTCCTTCTGCCGCGAGCGTCTGGCCGGCTACCAGGTGCCCAAGCGCGTCGTGCGCGTGTCGGCGCTGCCGCGCAACGCCGGTGGCAAGCTCCTGCGCGCCCGTCTGGGCACCGACCGGCCAGGCGTCGCGGGGGGCCCGGGGGGCGGGAGCCCCTCGACGTAATAAAGTCCTCCGCCGTGATCTACGACAACGACGCAGACCTCTCGAAGCTCGACGGCAGGACCGTCGCGATCCTCGGCTATGGCTCGCAGGGCCACGCGCACGCGCTGAACCTGCACGACTCGGGCGTGAGCGTGGTCGTCGGCCTGCGCGAGGACTCGGCATCGGTCGAGAAGGCGAAGGCCGACGGCCTCGAGGTCACGTCGATCGCCGACGCCGCCAGTCGCGGCGATGTCGTCATGGTCCTGCTGCCCGACGAGAAGCAGGGCAAGCTCTGGCAGGACGAGATCCGGGACGGGATCGCGCCCGGCAATCTCCTGCTCTTCGCCCACGGCTTCTCGATCCACTTCGACCAGATCGACCCGGGCCCCGGCGTCGACGTCGGCATGGTCGCCCCGAAGGGCCCCGGCCATCTCGTGCGGCGCCAGTTCACCGAGGGCGCCGGCGTCCCGGGCCTGATGGCGATCCACCAGGACGCGACCGGCAACGCGCGCGAGCTCGTGCTCGCCTACGCCAAGGGCATCGGCTGCACCCGCGGCGGCGTCATCGAGACGACGTTCAAGGAGGAGACCGAGACCGACCTCTTCGGCGAGCAGGCCGTCCTGTGCGGCGGCGTGTCCGAGCTCGTCCAGGCCGGCTACGAGACGCTCGTCGACGCCGGCTACGACCCGCGGCTCGCCTACTTCGAGTGCCTCCACGAGCTCAAGCTGATCGTCGACCTGATGTACGAGAAGGGCATCGGCGGGATGCGCTACTCGATCTCCAACACCGCCGAGTACGGCGACCTGACCCGCGGCAAGCGCATCGTCACCGACGACACCCGTGCCGCGATGAAGGAGATCCTCGGCGAGATCCAGTCCGGCCAGTTCGCGCGCGAGTGGATCGCCGAGAACAACGCCGGCCAGGAGAGCTTCCAGCGGATGCGCGAGGAGCAGGCCGGCAAGCAGATCGAGCGCGAGGGCAAGGAGCTCCGCTCGAAGATGAGCTGGATCGACACCGAGTTCTAGCCGGGTGTCCCTGGTACGCTGCCCGAGCCGTCGCGACTGGCGTCTTCGAGGTGGACCGAACCACCGGGGAGCGACGGGTGATCTGCCGTACGCCTGGGCACAGCACCGCTGAAACTCGATAGTCGCGGAGGCCAGTCTCGCCCATGACGCCAGTTCAGATCCCAGCCGCACTCAAGCCCGCGGACGGCCGTTTCGGCTGCGGGCCGTCGAAGGTTCGCTCCGAGCAGCTCGGCCATCTCGCCGACGTCGGCGCGGAGCTGATGGGAACCTCGCACCGGCAGAGACCGGTCAAGGCGGTCGTGGGTGCCGTTCGCGAGGGCCTGCGCGAGCTGTTCGCGCTGCCCGACGGCTATGAGGTGATGCTCGGCAACGGCGGCACGACGGCGTTCTGGGACGCCGCGACAGCCGGCCTCGTACGGCGCCGGGCGCTGCACCTGACCTACGGGGAGTTCTCGCAGAAGTTCGCCACGGCGACGGCCGGCGCGCCGTTCCTCGAGGATCCCGTCGTCGTCTCGGCCGACCCCGGCGACGCGCCAGCGCCGACCGGAGCCCCGGACGTCGACGCGATCGGCTGGGCGCACAACGAGACGTCGACCGGCGTCATGGTCCCGGTCCAGCGTCCCGCGGACGCCGGCGACGCGCTCGTCCTGATCGACGCCACCTCGGGAGCCGGCGGCCTGCCGCTCGACCCGGCCCAGGCCGACGTCTACTACTTCGCCCCGCAGAAGGGCTTCGCCTCCGACGGCGGCCTCTGGCTGGCGCTGCTCAGCCCGGCCGCGATCGAGCGGATCGAGGAGCTCGGCGCCGCGACCGACCGCTGGCGGCCGGAGTTCCTCTCGCTGACGACGGCGCTCGAGAACTCGCGCAAGGACCAGACCTACAACACGCCCGCGCTGGCGACCCTCCTGCTGCTCGCCGACCAGGTCGAGTGGATGAACAGCGGCGGCGGCCTCGACTGGTGCGTCCAGCGCACGGGCGCGTCGTCGCGCCATCTCTACGAGTGGGCCGAGGCGTCGGACCACGCGACGCCTTTCGTCGCCGATCCCGCGAAGCGCTCGCTAGTCGTCGGCACGATCGACTTCGCCGATCGCGTCGACGCCGCCGCGATCGCCGCGACGCTGCGCGCCAACGGCATCGTCGACACCGAGCCCTATCGCAAGCTCGGTCGCAACCAGCTGCGCGTCGGGATGTTCCCGGCGATCGAGCCGGCCGATGTCGAGGCGCTGACGGCCTGCATCGATTGGACGATCGACAACGTGGGGGAGGTCACCCGATGAAGGTGCTCGTCAAGGAGAAGATCGGCGACTCCGGCGTCGCGCTCCTGCGCGACGCCGGGCTCGAGGTCGAGCTCGGCGCCGACTGGCCCGACGGCGAGCTCGAGCGCAGGATCGGCGAGTTCGACGGCATCCTGATCCGCTCCGCCACCAAGCTGACCCCAGAGCTGCTGGAGAGGGCCGACAACCTCAAGGCCGTCGGTCGCGCGGGCGTCGGCGTCGACAACGTCGACATCCCGGCGGCAACCCGGCGCGGGATCGTCGTGGCCAACGCGCCGCAGTCCAACGTCGTGACCGCCGCCGAGCACACGATGGCGCTGCTGCTGGCGCTCGCGCGCAACGTCCCGCAGGCGCACGCCTCGCTGATCGGCGGCGCCTGGGACCGCTCGAAGTACAGCGGCACGGAGCTCTACGAGAAGACGCTCGGGATCGTCGGCTTCGGTCGCATCGGCCAGCTCGTCGCCCAGCGCGCGCGGGGGTTCGGCATGCACGTGATCGCCTTCGACACCTTCATCGCGGAGGAGCGCTTCCGCGAGCTCGGCGTCGAGCGCGCCGTGAGCGCCGACGCCGTCTACGCGGTCGCCGACTTCCTCACGATTCACCTGCCGAAGACCCCCGAGACCGAGGGCTGGCTCAACGCCGAGGCGTTCGCCAAGATGAAGGACGGCGTGCGGATCCTCAACGTCGCCCGCGGCCCGCTGCTCGTCGACGCCGACCTCCAGGCGGCGCTCGACTCCGGCAAGGTCGGCGGCGCCGCGCTCGACGTCTTCCAGTCGGAGCCGATCACCGAGCACCCGCTGTTCGGCTACCCCAACGTCGTCGTCACGCCGCACCTCGGCGCCTCGACGGCCGAGGCGACCGATCGCGCCGGCTACCAGGCCGCCGAGCAGGTGGTCGCCGCGCTGACCGGCGGCACCGTGACGAGTGCCGTCAACGCGCCGGCGGTCGCGAGCGAGGACCTCGAGGCGCTCGGGCCGTTCCTGCCGCTCGCCGGCAGCCTCGGCAAGATCGCCGCGACGCTCAGCGAAGGCACCTCGGTCGACGCGATCGAGGTCGACGTGCTCGGCCGGCTCGCCGAGCGCGACACGCGCCTGATCACCGTCCAGGTGCTCAAGGGCGCCCTCGCCGGGCACACCGAGGAGGAGGTCAACGACGTCAACGCGCCGACGCTCGCCGAGGAGCGCGGCATCTCGGTCAAGTCGAGCAGCAGCGAGACGGCGCGCGACTTCACCGACCTCGTCCGCGTGACGGTCGTCAGCGGCGCCGATCGCTCGAGCGTCGTCGGCACCGTGCTCGGCAACCGCGACCGCCCGCACCTGCTCGAGGCCTGGGGCTCGCGCTTCAACGTCCAGCTGGAGCCGTTCCTGGCGATCTTCCGCTACCGCGACCAGCCGGGGATGATCGGTCGCGTCGGCACCGCGCTCGGCGAGGCCGGGGTCAACATCGTCTCGGCGGCCGTCGGCCGCCAGCCCGGCGACACCGACGACAACGGCGAGGCGGTGATGGTCGTGACAGCCGACTCGTGCGTGTCGCAGGAGGTCCTCGAGGCGATCGTCGCGTCCGACGGCTTCGTCGCCGGGCGCAGCGTCGGCCTCTAGCGGCGGTCGACATGGCTGGCCGGCCAGCCAGCGGATAGGGTCCGCCGTCGTGAAAGCGCTCGTCATAACCAAGCCCGGCGGACCCGACGTCCTGCAGATCCAGCAGCGCCCCGATCCGGTCGCGGGCGCCGGCGAGGTGCTCGTCCGCGTCAAGGCCGCCGGGATCAACTTCGCCGACGTGATGGCGCGCGCCGGCCTCTACCCGGACGCGCCGAAGCCGCCGTCGGTCGTCGGCTACGAGTTCGCCGGGATCGTCGACAGCGTCGGCGACGGCGTCACCGAGTACGGCTCGGGCGACCGCGTGCTCGGCGGCACGCGCTTCGGCGGCTACGCCGAGTTGGTAGCCGCGCGCGAGAACATGCTCGTCCCGCTGCCCGAGGGCTGGAGCTTCGAGGAGGGCGCCGCCTTCCCGGTCAACTACGCGACCGCCTACGCCGGCATCTGCCGCTACGGCGCCGTCCACCCCGGCGAGCGCGTGCTGCTGCAGGCAGCCGCAGGCGGCGTCGGCATCGCCGCGACCCAGATCTCCAAGCTCGTCGGCGCGGAGGTCTTCGGCACGGCGTCGGCCTCCAAGCACGACGCGATCCGCGGCTTCGGCGTCGACCACGCGATCGACTACCGCGACCAGGACTTCGTCAAGGAGGTGCGCCGCATCGGCGGCGAGAAGCAGCCGCTCGATCTCGTCATGGACGCGATCGCCGGGCGCAGCTTCCGCAAGAGCTGGTCGCTGCTGGGCGCCGGTGGGCGGCTGGTCTGCTTCGGAGCCTCGGCGCTGGTCAGCGGCGAGCGGCGCAACCCGCTCACGGCGCTCAAGATGCTCGCCGGCATGCCGCCCTTCAACGTCGTGCCGATGATGAGCCAGTCGAAGTCGGTGCTGGGCTTGAACATGCTCACGCTCTGGGACGCCAAGGGCTCCCTGGACGAGTTCATCGATCCGCTGCGCGCCTGGGTCGACGACGGCAGGCTGCGTCCGGTCGTCGCCGAGGCGTTCCCGCTCGAGCGCGGCGCCGACGCCCACCGCATGATCATCGAGCGGCGCAACGTCGGCAAGGTGGTCTTGACGCTGTAGTACCCTGATGTCGATGTCGTTCCAGCTCGACCTGCGACTTCTCCTCCTCCCCCCTCGGGGGGAATAGCGCGTGGCGGCCGCCTAAGCCGCAAGCACAGGAGAAGGCAGTCGAGACGGAGAATCAGGAGCGAACGACATGGCAGTTGAACCGACACGAAGCGATTCCGACCGCGTACGCATCTTCGACACGACGCTGCGCGACGGCGAGCAGTCGCCGGGCATCTCGCTGAACACCCAGGAGAAGCTCGAGATCGCCCACCAGCTGGCCCGGCTCGGCGTCGACGTCGTCGAGGCCGGCTTCCCGATCGCCTCGCCGGGCGACTTCGAGGCCGTCCAGGCGATCGCCCGCGAGGTCCACGGCCCGGTGATCTGCGGCCTGGCACGCGCCGGCGCGCAGGACGTCGACGCCGCCTGGAACGCCGTCAAGGACTCCGAGCGCCCGCGCATCCACACCTTCATCTCGACCAGCGACATCCACATCCAGCACCAGCTGCAGACGACGCGCGAGGACGTCAAGGGCCAGGCTCGCGCCGCCGTCGCGCAGGCGCGCGGCTACTGCGACGACGTCGAGTTCTCGCCGATGGACGCGACGCGCTCCGACCTGGAGTTCACCGCCGAGGTGCTGCAGATCGCGCTCGACGAGGGCGCCGCGACGATCAACGTGCCCGACACCGTCGGCTACTCGATGCCCGACGAGCACGCGGCGATGTGGCGCGAGCTGTACCGGATGGTCCCCGGCCTGGCCGACGTCACGACCTCGGTCCACTGCCACGACGACCTCGGCCTGGCCGTCGCCAACTCGTTCGCCGGCGTCCAGGTCGGCTGCCGCCAGGTCGAGTGCGCGGTCAACGGGCTGGGCGAGCGCGCCGGCAACGCGTCGCTCGAGGAGATCGTGATGCTGCTGGCGGTCCGCGAGGCCGAGCACGGGCTGTGGACCGGCGTCGAGACCACCGAGATCGCCCGCACCAGCCGCCTCGTCTCGCGCCTGACCGGCTACCAGGTGCAGCCGAACAAGGCGATCGTCGGTCGCAACGCCTTCGCCCACGAGTCCGGCATCCACCAGGACGGGGTGCTCAAGGAGCGCTCGACCTACGAGATCATGGACGCCAAGACGATCGGCCTCGAGTCGAACTCGATCGTCCTGGGCAAGCACTCCGGTCGCCACGCGCTGCGCAAAGCGCTGGAGGAGCTGGGCTTCAGCGTCGACGGCGCGGCCCTGAACACCGCCTTCAAGCGCTTCAAGGAGATCGCCGACCGCAAGAAGAGCGTCACGGCGCTGGATCTGGAGGCGATCGTCTCGGACGAGATGCGACAGTCCGAGAGCGCGTTCGCACTCGAGTCCTTCGACGTCGAGGCCGGCTCGGACCGCTCGCCCTTCGCGCGCGTGCAGGTGCGGTTGCCGGGCGGCGAGGTCGCCGACGGCGAGTTCACCGGCGACGGGCCCGTGGACGCGTTCTTCAGCGCGTTGAACGCCGCGACCGGCCGCGAGGCGCGGCTCAAGGAGTACCACGTGTCCGCGGTCACCGCAGGCCGCGACGCGCTCGCCGAGGTGACGGTGCTGCTCGAGCTCGACGGCGTCACGGCCCAGGGCCAGGGCGTCTCGCCGGACACGATGGAGGCTTCGGGCCGCGCCTATCTGCGCGCGATCGCCAACGCGTTGGCGGATTCGCCGGTCGCAGAGGCGGAGCACCACATCGACGCCGCCGTGAAGAGCGCGACGCCGTAGCGACCGACCGAATTCCATCCTTGACTTCCCGACGGCGGCCGGACTAGGGTCGCGGCAGCAGGGAGGGATCGGCGCCGGGACCTGGCCTGCGCGCCCTCGTCATACATCCAAGGGAGGGACGAAGGCCATGAGTCTGTCGACGCTCGGCACGATCGCGGTTCAGCGGGACAAGCAGGCGCCCCGGCGGAGCAAGCGCAGGCCCGCGACGGCGGGCGAGATGAACGACACCGAGCAGCGCGGTTACGCCAACGTGCTTGTGGCGGCGATCCCGACGGAGCCGCTGGCGTTGTACACCGCTCTGGTCGGGACGATCGTCGCGGGCATCGAGGCGGGCGAGGATTCCATGCTCGACATGAGGTGGGCCATCTACGCCGCCGGCATCGTCTTCATCGTGGCGTGGCTTGGCTCGGTGTACCTGCGCCGGCCCGCCGTGGAGCGCAAGCGCAGGTTCCCACTGGTCGAGACGGCATCCGCGACGGTCGCCTTCGCGGCTTGGGGATTGGTGATGCCGGGGTCGCCGTTGAGCGCGGAGATCAGCGGCGACGACCTCACGGCCTGGACGGCCATCATCACGGTGGCCGGGGTCGCGATCCTGGGACTGCTCGGGGTGCCGCTGAAGCAGAAGACGGCGAAGGGCTGACGCGAGGCGTCGCGCCGCGGGGTCCCTGCCCCAGGCGGCACAATGAGGTGGGATGGGAGGATTCAAGTGGGTCGACGGGGAGCGGCTGATCCGCTTCGCGCGGGGTGCGCTCGAGGATGCCGCGACCCAATTGAGGCAGCGAGGTTTCGACGACTATGCGCTGCTGACGACCGAGCGCGCCGAGCCGTTCGCGCCTGAGCTGGTCGCCGACGCCGGGACGGTCCTGCACGTCCCGCCCGGTTCGGTGCCCGACGGAGCGGCGGCGGTTCGGTCGGGCGTGCTGGGACGGCCTGTGGTGGCGTTCGGTGGTGGCCGCGTCGTCGATGTGGCCAAGGCGGTCGCCGGGTCTGACGGATTGCCGTGCGCCGCGGTTCCGACGACGCTGGCCGGCTCGCCGATGACGCCTTTCCACCGGATGCCGAGGGGGGTCGAGGGCGGGCGGCTCGTCCGGCCGTCGCTGGTCGTGTGGGATCCCGACCTCAACGCGACG
>Ga0190265_10000061_pt1 | contig 127558 bp, 103 predicted proteins | sample Popmic124T_FD_133135 | JGI IMG/M metagenome (GOLD analysis project Ga0190265, IMG submission 133135) | Populus adjacent soil microbial communities from riparian zone of Indian Creek, Utah, USA - 124 T | ecosystem: Environmental > Terrestrial > Soil > Riparian zone | place: USA: Utah... | reverse complement strand
GGACCGAACGTGGTTGGACAAACCATCGTGCTGCGCTTCCGGATGGGAACCGACGAGGCGATCGGCGCGCCGGGCTGGCGCATCGACACCCTGGTGGTGACCGGCGGATCGTGTCCATAATCTGTTAGCACCCATCTAAATCATTCTCTGCTCTGTCTGCCTCTCTCCCCGTGAGAGAGGCAGACGTGCGTACGGGCCTAAGGAAGTCCGGTCTCGCATCGGGTCCGCGATCAGCGATGATCGCACACCTGTTCTCTTAGGCGCTTTACGGGCGGCCTAGCGTCGGGAGACAAGGAAGCCTGCTTGCCTCGCAGCGAGGCGGTGAAGAAAGCGGCGTCTCCGCCGGCTCCGAGTATTGCGATTATCGAAGTGCTTTATCGCAACTTATTCAAGACCCGCATTTGCCACGCTCAGCGCAGCCCGGTGTCGCAGTCCCAACGAACCACTTTCATTTCGCCCGCGGCTACATCGACCTCGAAGGGACCATAGCTTCCGGTCTTCGCGTACCAGTCCTTCCTCGAAATGGTGTAATGGCCCGCGGGCAGGGAAACCCGAAACCGGCCCTGATCGTCCGTCTGGAAGGATGCCACGATGCTGTCTTCCTTCTTCACGAGGAATTCGATATTTGCCAGCGGACCTGAATCCGGAACGCCCTGTCTCGTGGGTCCGCCACGAATTGGACTCATGGAAATCACCCCTTCGATGCCTGTTTCCGGTTTGGACGTCGGCGTGGACGGTGGCTGCGCCGCGGCGACGCCCGAAAAGAAAGCAAAAAACACCACGACGATTGGGATGAAATGGAGCTGGCGCATGATAAGCAATGACACCCAGGATTCCTTGCTTGCCAAATGCTCTTCGAAGCAGACGGCGCAGGTTGACGGGAGAGCAGGCCGCGACCATATTCGCCCTCCTCAATTTCGAGGAACTCGTCCCATGGACAAGATTCGTAACATCGCCATCATTGCGCACGTCGATCACGGCAAGACCACTCTTGTCGACCAATTGCTGCGTCAATCGGGCACCTTTCGCTCCAACCAGAAGATCGAAGAGCGGATGATGGATTCGATGGACCTCGAGCGCGAAAAGGGGATTACGATCCGCGCCAAGAACGCCGCCTTCCAGTGGAACGGTTATCGCATCAACATCGTGGATACACCGGGCCATGCCGACTTCGGCGGCGAAGTCGAGCGAATCATGAAGATGGTCGATGGGGTCCTTCTCGTCGTCGATGCGCACGATGGTCCGCAGGCCCAGACGCGCTTCGTTTTGCGCAAGGCCCTCGAGAACAAAGCAAAACCGATCGTCGTGATCAACAAGATCGACCGCGAAAACGCGCGACCGCACAAAGTGCTCGACCTGGTTTTCGATCTTTTCGTCGAGCTTAAAGCTACGGATGAACAGCTCGATTTCCCGATTATTTATGCGAGCGCGAAAAATGGCTTCGCCATGCGCGAGCTGCATGAGAACAGCGAGGACATGACACCGCTGTTTCAGGCCATCGTGAAATACGTGCCGCCGCCGAAAGTTTCGCCCGAGCCTTTCTTTCAAATGCTCGTTTCGAATCTCGATTACAGCGATTATCTTGGACGCATCGCCCTGGGACGCATCGTCAGCGGACGGGTCAGCGTGGGAGATTCGATCGTTTGCATCCACCGGGATGGCCGGCGCGAGCGCGCCAGTGTGACCGGGCTCTACACCTTCGCCGGCATGGGGCAGGTGGAGCTGAAGCACGCCAGCGTCGGGGATATCATTGGCCTGACCGGTTTTGAAGAAGTTTACATTGGTGAAACGCTGACCGATCGCGAAGAACATCCGCCATTGCAGTTTGTCGACATCGATCCGCCCACGATCCGAATGCGGATTCTGGTGAACGATTCACCTTTCGCCGGGCGTGAAGGGAAATTTGTCACCGCACGGCATGTGCGCGAGCGACTGGTCCGCGAGACGCGCGGGAATGTTTCGCTCCAGATGAAGGACACGGAAGCCGCCGGGGCCTTTGAGATCAACGCGCGCGGGGAAATGCAGATCGCCATCCTGGTCGAGCAGATGCGCCGGGAAGGTTATGAAGTGATGGTCTCGCGCCCGGAGGTCATCTTCCAGCGCGACGAAAACGGCGCTCTGCTCGAGCCGATCGAAAATCTATACGTCGAAGTACCCAACGAAAACCTGGGAGATGTGCTGCAATCGCTGGCCGCACGCAAAGGGGAGATCGTCAGCATGGACCATCATACCGCGCGCGTTTCAGTACAGGCCATTGTCCCGACCCGTGGTTTGATCGGGTTCGAAAGCGACCTGGTCAATCTGACTCGGGGCGAAGGTCTGATGAGCCATCTCTTTCGGGAATATGCGCCCTTCAAAGGTGAACTCGAAGGACGCAATCGCGGCGTCATGGTTTCGATGGAGCCGGGTGTGAGCACGGCCTATGCGCTGAACAACATTCAGGCCCGGGGAAAACTGTTCATCGGTCCGCAGGAGGAGATTTACTCTGGCATGATCGTGGGTGAAAACGCGCGGCCCGAGGATCTCCCGGTCAATCCCTGCAAGGCAAAGCATCTCACGAACATGCGGAGCCAGGGAGACGGGAAGGGCATTCAACTGGAAGCGCCGCTCCGCATGACGCTCGAGCGCGCCATCGAATACATCAGCGCGGACGAGTTTGTGGAGGCAACGCCGAAGTCGCTTCGGCTCCGCAAGCGCATTCTTGACCCGACGGCGCGGAAACGCGCGCAGAATGCAGCATGAATCGGTCTGTGCGCTCCTTGACAAAAACCGCCGAAAGCGTTTGAATGTGATCGTTCGTTTGCCTCCTCGATAACGATTCTTTTCGAGGCGCTCCGGTTCCGGGTCTCTCGAGAACGCAGGTTTGTCCGGCAACGCCGTTTAAGCAGAATTCCCATCTCATGTCGGGACACAGTAAGTGGTCGAAGGTGAAACGCTTCAAGGGTGCGCTCGATGCGAAGCGTGGCGCCCTTTTCAGCAAGCTCTCGCGAGAGATTACCATCGCGGCGAAGATTGGCGGCGGCGATCCGGACGCGAACGTGCGCCTCCGCAGCGCCATCCTTTCCGCGCGCGGACAGAGCATGCCGAATGACAACATCGAACGCGCGATCAAACGCGGCACGGGTGAGGGAGAGGAAGCGCAGCATTTCGACGAAATTGTCTATGAAGGCTATGCGCCGGGCGGTGTGGCGGTGATCGTCGAGGCGGCCACTGATAACAAAAATCGAACCGCCGCGGAGATCCGCCGAATCTTCAGCAAGAACGATGGAAACCTCGCGACCAGCGGCAGTGTCTCCTACATGTTTCACAAGAAAGGGCGGATTACCGTGCCCCGAACTGTGGTGCCCGAGGAACGGATTTTCGAGCTCGCCCTGGAAGCTGGGGCAGAGGAGTTGACAACGGACGAGGAGCAGTATGTTATTACCACTTCCCACGATCAGCTCTACGCAGTAGCTGAGGCGCTCAAACACGCGGGCGTCACCACCGATGGGCAAAAGTTTACTTTCATCCCCGATACGACAGTTCCGGTCAACGATGAGGCTGTGGCGCTGCAGATCTTGCGCTTGTGCGACAGCCTCGAAGAAGACGACGACGTTCAAAACGTCTATTCCAATCTAGATATCCCCGACGAGTTGCTGGCGAAATTGCCAGCGTAGGAAATCGCTGCCAAACCGGCAGCCGCTGCCTCGGCAGCACTGAGGTCATCTCTGTATTTATGAGCGAAGAAACCGATAACCAGCGACCAGCGCAAACCAACGCCTCCGCCGAACGTCCACGGCGTCCGCGCCGGAGATTTCCCCGCCGACATGATGGCCCGCGAGGGGGTGGCCCAGAGGCACAGCGTGGCGACCTGAATGGACCCGCGGACCGGATCGAGGAGACCGGCGCTTCCAACGTCGAAGGCCGGGAAGGCCACCAGCGCAGCGATCAGGGAGACGATCAACAATCTGGCGCCGCGGGCGAGATCCGCGATCACGGTCCCTCTCAGAATGGCGAGCTGGAGCGTGAACCGGAGTTTGGCGACGGCATTATCGAAATTTCGGGCAAGGGCTTCGGATTCTTGCGGGACGGGAAACGCAATTTTGTTCAGACCCCGCAGGACATTTTTGTTACCCCGGAAATCGTCCGCCGCTTCGGCTTGCGCGATGGGATGTGGATTCACGGCGAGACCCGGCGAGGAAACCGCGGGCCGCAATTAACGCGCCTGCTCAAGATCAACGACGACGAGCCGACGAAATATCAGGGGCTGCGGCCATTTGAGGAGTTGACGACAATTAATCCAAATCGTCGCATCAAGCTCGAAACCGTGCCGGACCGTTACACGACGCGCATCATGGATTTGATGACGCCGCTTGGCATGGGTCAGCGCGGCATTATCGTCGCGCCGCCCCGCACCGGAAAGACCACCTTGTTGCATCACATCGCCGACGCGGTGGTAAAAAATCACAAGGAAATGAAATTGATCATTCTCCTGGTGGACGAGCGTCCGGAGGAAGTCACCGACTTCCGGCGTTCCTGTCCGCAGGCCGAAATCATGGCGAGTTCGAATGACAGCGATATCAAGAGCCATACCCGCATCGCCCAACTCGCCATCGAGCGGGCGAAACGTTTGGTCGAGGCGGGCAAAGACGTGTTTATCCTGCTCGACTCGATCACGCGGACGGCGCGCGCGTTTAACAACGCGACCGGCGGAGGAGGCCGCACCATGAGCGGCGGAATCGACGCCCGCGCGATGGAGATTCCGAGAAAACTTTTCTCAGCGGCGCGTAACACCGAGGAAGCCGGGTCCCTCACGATCGTAGCCACGGCGCTCATCGATACTGGCAGCCGCATGGACGAGCTCATCTTCCAGGAATTCAAAGGCACCGGAAATATGGAACTCGTGCTCGATCGCAAGATCAGCGATCAACGCACGTATCCGGCGGTTGATATTTTTCTTTCCGGCACGCGCCGGGAAGAATTGCTCATGCAGCCTTGGGAGCTGGATAAGATCAACATGATCCGGCGGGGTTTAGCGGGGCACAAGCCGGGTGAAGCAATCGAGCGTCTCCTTATGTTCGTGAAAAAATTTCCGACGAACACGCAGATGCTCAAGGAAATCCCGGGCTAGGCAACATTTGCGAATTGCAATTTGCGATTGAAGCAATGCATTGAAATCGCCAATCGACGATCGCAAATCGAAAATTCTGGAGTGGGAAGTTCTTCCTCCCGAGGAAGAACGAAGGCGAGCGGGCATCGAGCCGCTTTTCAAGTGGCTCGCGCTGATCATGGACGATTTTATTCGCGTCCCTGGAACGAAATTCAAATTCGGTCTCGATCCGCTGCTCGGGCTCTTGCCCGGCCTCGGTGACACGGGTTCGGCGCTGGTCTCGGCCTTCGCTCTCATTCAGGCGGCGCGCCTCGGGGTTCCCAAGATCCTTCTCGCTCGCATGTCGCTTAATATTCTGATCAACGAGGTAATCGGGATCGTGCCGGTCGTGGGCGACGCTTTCTCGTTCTGGTTCAAATCGAACGCGCGCAACTACCAGATCATCAAGAACCACACGGCTGCGCCGGGCGTGGCGCGTCGGAGCGATTGGATTTTTGTGATCGCAGTTTTAGTAGTCCTCGGCGCAATTGTCCTCTGCGGATTACTGATCAGTCTTTTCATTCTCCAGCAAATCGCGAAAACGCTAGCTGGTCATTGATCACCGGGCCGGAATCATCTGAGGTGCCGCGACGCAATCGAGTGAATGCTTTCTCGCGCTTCTCGATAACGCTGGGCGAATGAGTCGAGGCTGTCCGCTCCGATGCGTTTCGCGAGCTTTCGCTGTTCTGGTTCATCGACGGGAAGAATGGAGACGCTCTTGTTTTCCCATCGCCGAAGAACCGATTCGATCAGGCGCAGGTATTCGTAGCTTTCCTTCACCAGCGTGGCCTCCTCCTTCGGCAGGAGGCCTTTCTGCGATAACTCATCCAGCGTGGCCATGGTGTGCGGGTTCCAAATGTCGGCCCGCATCTGCAATGCCTGCACCAAAAACTCCGCCTCGATCACGCCACCGGTCCCGGTCTTGAAGTCGAGCACGTCAGCTGCGCTTCCGCGCTCCTGCCGGATCCGTCGCAGCATTCCAGCAATTTGGGAATACAGGTCGTCCCGTTTCGCGGCTTTTCTCCAGACGCGCCGGACCAGGTCCATGAATTGATTTTGCAACGGGCCGGCCACCGGGCGGGCGCGGGTCAGCGCCTGGATTTCCCAAAGCTGGGCGCGCGTTTCGTAGTAGGCCTCGTAGGTCGCGAGCGAGCACGCGAGACTCCCCTTCTCGCCTTCCGGCCGGAGGCGCGCGTCCAGGGTGGCAATGCTTCCTTCCGCGGTTGGTTGCGCCATCGCTACCACGAGGTGCTGCGCCGCGCGGATGTCGTCACCGACGAAAAGCACGTCCAAATCGGCGCCATACCCGATCTCGGCGCCGCCAAATTTCCCCAGCGCGATGATGGTGAGATCGCTTTCGCTCCCGCGCATCCGGTTCATAAAAATCAAACAGGCTTCCGCCAGCGCGGAGTGTTCGGCGAACAGCGAAGCGAGACTCGCGAGTCCCAAGACGTCACGAAGGAAAATTCTCAGCAGCTGAATCTGACGATACGCGCGGACCGAATCGAGCGGTTTGGCCTCCACTTCCAGCGCTTCGAGGCGCTGGAGGTGTTGCGCGACATCCACTTCCCGGTCGAGCATTCCGGCCCGAGTAATCTCCTCGAGTAACTGCGGACGGCGAATGAGGAGATCTCCCGCATGGCGGCTCGCATCAAATGTTTTCAAGAGCAGCTCCAGCAACTTCGGATTCACTACGAGCAATTCGAAAAGCATGCTCCGCAAACCATATGCTTCCACGAAGCGGATGAATTGATTCAGAGCCACATCGGGATCCGCCGCGCGTGCCAGCCACCGAAACAAGAGCGGCCGGAGATTGCGCAACACCTGGCGGGTGCGCGGCGCGACATGAAAACCGCCAGGACCTTTGGCCAGGTCCGCCAGCGATTTCGCCGCGGCCTTTTCATCACGAAAGATGTGGAGGCTTTCCACGGCCGATTCCGCCGCGCCGCTCGGGGACGAAATGACTCTGCGAAACACTCCGCGGATTTGCTGCATTTCTTCCCGCAGAGCCGCATTGAATTTTTCCGGAGAAGGAAAGCCGAGACTGCGCGCGAGCCGGCGAAGCGCTTCGGGATTTTCCGGCACAGTGTGGGTCTGTTGCTCGGCTTCGATCTGGAGACGATGTTCGACACGGCGCAGGAACCGGTAGCCGCTTTCCAGAAGACGAGCTTCGCCGCGCGGGAGCAATTCCAGCTCCGCCAGGACGGGCAAAGCTTTCAGCGTGCTTGTTTCCTGCAGAAACGCGTGGCGCGCGCCGTGCAGGAGCTGGAGCGCTTGCACGACAAATTCGATCTCGCGAATTCCGCCCGCGCCCAGTTTGACATCCCGCCCGATCTTCTCGTGGCCGACGATGTCCCGCTCGATCCGCCGTTTAATACCGGCGATTTCCTCGAGCACGTCAGGCGTCGGACTCCTGGGAAAAATGAACGGCTGATGTTGCCGGAGGAATTCGTAAGCCAGTTCGCGACTTCCCGCGATTCCGCGCGCCTTGATCAGCGCGAGACGTTCCCAGGTCTCACCGAAACCGGCGTAGTAATTTTCCATGCTCTCGAGCGAGCGCGCGAGGGGCCCGGCAGTGCCTTCCGGTCTGAGCCGCAGATCGATGCGAAAGAGGGCTCCCGCTGGATCGTGGGCCGCGAAGGTTTCGATAATCTTGGCCCCCAGCTGGTTGAACCACTCATGATAGGTGAAATTGGGCGAGACCTGTCCTTCCTCGTCGTAGAGAAAAATAACGTCGATGTCGGAGCTGTGGTTCAACTCCCGGCCGCCGAGCTTTCCGAGCCCGAGAATGGCGAATTGCGCGTCCGGGCCGCCGCGTCGGCTGCGCAGCTCGCTATCCCAATAAGTGTAAACTTCCCGGAGACAGATTTCCGCCAGGTGAGAAAGTTCCAGCGTCGTTTCCTCCAGCGGCGCGGCCTCGGCGACTTCGCGCAACGCAATCCGAAGCATTTCGCGCCCCTTCCAAAAACGGAGAGCCCCGAAGTTACCGGAAAAAGTTGAACCTTCGCCGGTTTTTTGCAGGTCGGTCAGCATGGAGCGATGGCTGCGGGGCTCCGAACAAATCTCCGGCTTCGAGAGCCACAGGAGAATGTCCGGATGGCGTGCCAACTGGGCGGCGCAAATGCTCGAGACCGAAAGTAAATGCAGGAGTGATGCTTCGCCTAACGGAAACTGCTCGATCACGTCGCGCAGCGGTGGCGCATCACCCGGCCAGCTCTCGCTCACGCGTTCCAGCGTATTCTCGACCTGCGCAGGCTGAAGCGTTTCGGCCGCTTTTTCCCGGATCCAGGCTGGCACGGCGGTCATTTACCAGGGTACCGTTATTCGACGAAACGAGAAGAGCGGCGCCGGGCTCTAGCCCGCTTGCGCCTTCTCCGCGATTTTTTCCTGGGCTCGCGCGAGAGTTCGTCGTTCGCTCCAGGTGAGGCTTTGCAGACCTTCGCGGGAAATCTTGTCCAGGACCGGGTCGACCTCTTCGGAGATGAACTGCTCGGAGGTCATCATTCGATAGCGTTCCATCTCCGCGCGCCGTTGTCGAAGCGCCCGCTGGAAAATGGATGGGCGGCCGAACCCCAGGAGATGGGCGTAAAGCCACCCGGCCACGCATCCTCCCAGATAAGCGCTGTGTGCGACCGTGCTGCTGCGGTCCAGCGTCACGCCCAGGATGGCGATCGCGAAGGCTCCATAGGCGAGATGTTTCGCTTTCAATCGAACCGGAAGAACCAGGAAAATCATCGAGGTTAACTCGAGCTCGGGCAGAATCGTCGCGTAGGCCACCACGACCGCGGCGACCCCACCCGAAGCGGCAAAAAGGACCGAAGTCTCAGGCATCAAAAACAAGTGGCCCAGCTCGCCGGCCCAGGCGCCCGCCAGATAAAGCATAAGAAATTGGCGCTGTCCGATGATCGATTCCACGTCGCGTCCGAGCAGATACAAAATGAGCATGTTGCCGAACAGATGCCATGGACCTGAGTGCAGAAAGGGGGCCGTAAAAAATTGCCATCCGTAGGCCGCGTGGATCCCGAGGTCGCTCAGGCCGAGATACTCGCGGATGAAGCCGGGTTGGTAGGCATCGAGGAAAAGTTGGGTGACGAATGCGGCGATATTTACGCCGATCAACCCGAGCAGCACTACGCGCGGCCGTTGCCTCCAGCGTCGCGTGAAAGACGAGGACTTTCGGCCGGACAGGCGCATGTCACGAGAGTATCGCAGCGAAAATCAGTTGTCGATGAAATCCGAGTGGATCGCGTCCCGCCACCGCGCGGGACTCGATCCACCTAAATCGGCGCCAGGACCCGCAGTCCGCCGGCCCGGATCCCGAATTCCACCGGGCAATTCCCGATGAGTTCACCATCGATTTCCACCGGGACGCTTTCCTCGCTGCTGACTCGCAGCCGGCTCGTTTGGAAGTACTCCACTTCCGGCGCCGTGATTTGCGGGGCGAAAATTACATCCTGCAAGTAGCGGATGATCTCCACGTAGTTGAGCCGCTTAAAGACGATCACGTCGAGCAAACCGTCATCGATCACCGCCTGTTTGAAGAAAGGGAAGCGGCCGCCGTAAAGCCGTCCATTGCCCACCAGCACAAACGATCCCTCTTCGGTCACCGCGTTCTCCGATTCGATCCGCAAACAGGGCGGCGGGCGGGAGGCAATCTGGGCCGCGGAAATCATATAGCTGAGCGGTCCGAAATTCCGTTTGAAGGCGCGGCTCGTTTCCTTCACCACTTGGGCGTCGAGGCCAACCCCGGCCAGTTGGACGAAATGTTTGCCGTTGGCGCGCGGCAGGTCCACGGGCCGCGTCCGATTTTCCTGGATGATCTCCCAGCATCGAGGCAGATCGTTCATTGGCAGTCCCAGCTCCGTCGCGAATACATTCATGGTTCCGATCGGGAGCAAGCCGAGGGCGACATTCTTACCGGCGATCCCGTTCACGATTTCGTTGACCGTGCCGTCGCCTCCAGCGGCGACGATTTTTTCGTACCCTTCGGCGGCCGCGTGCCGCGCGATAGCTTCCGCTTCGCCTGAGTGAGAGGTCGCGCAGAGGGTCGCTCCGCGCGTGATCGATTCCACCTTTGCGCGCAGGCGACTCGCGCGGGCACCCCGGGCCGTGGGATTCAGAATGACAACGGTGTCTTTCACGGAAGAGGCCAGGGCAGGGGCTTTAGTCTTTTCTTCAAACTGAGAGGGCGTAACGTTCCGGCGTGAAAAAATTGAGCCGCTTTCTCCTGGTCCTGCTCGGGCTGATCCTGGGTGTGGCGGTCCTCATTTTGATTGGCGTGAACATGTATGTGCAGTCGCAGGGGACACAAGTGCGGATTCAAGAGGAACTCAGCCAGCGGCTCGGGACGAAACTAAAGGTGCGGCAGATCAGCGTTACCCCCTGGGCGGGATTGAAACTCAGTGGCATTACCATTCCGCAAAGCCAACCCGGGGTCTCCGCCGATTTCCTGACCGCAAAGACGTTTCGCCTTCGCATCAAGTTCGGATCGCTCTTCTCGCGGCGTCTTGTCATTAAAGAAATTTCGTTGATCAACCCCGACGTTGTTTGGGCGCAGAATGCGGACGGAAAATGGCGGCTGCCAGCGCTGCCGCGGGAGCCAGCCGGGAATGGCCCTCCTCCGGCCACGACAGAACCGGCCGTGGTCAACAACGCTCAGGTGCAGGGAGCGGTTCCGGTGAGCGAGTCGGACCTTCCCGGGCCGGGCGAAAACGAAGAGCCGGGTCCGTTCACTCCGGAAATTCAGCGGGTCAACCTGGTCCACGGCCGTTTTCGCTTTCTCGACGAAAAGTTGCAAAGCGTCGCGACTTTTGACGACGTCCGTTTTCGCTCGGGGTTCCGGACTGCGACCGACTTGCGCGGGAACATCAGCATCGAGAAGACATCGCTCCGCGATCGATTTTTCCTCGAGCACTTGAAATCACCGTTGAGCTACGCCCCTGATGAGCTCGCTTTTTCGCGAATCACCGCGCGCGCTGGGGGTGGTGAAATAACCGGCCGCTTTACGCTCTTGCCGCAGACGGAAGATTCTCCTTTCAGCGTCAGCATCAAATTTCAGGACGTTCAGGCCGACCGCATCGTCACGGATGCCGGGGGTGTTCGGGGGATGATCACCGGCCGGCTCGAAGGTTATCTCGATGCCAGTGGCACCACCGCTCACGAGAACGCCCTCTCTGGCGCGGGGGAGATAATTTTGCGTGATGGCCAGATCCAGCAATACAGCTTGCTCGTCGCGCTCGGGCAGTTGCTGCAAATCGCGGAATTGCAGAAGCTTCGCTTCGATCAGGCGCAGGTGAAATATCACCTCAACCCCGGCGTCATCACGATCGACGAATTGCTTTTCCGCTCCCAGAATATCCGGCTTTCCGCGACCGGGACGGTTTCCTTCGACGGCAAACTTCACCTCGAATCGCAGCTCGCCGTGAATGAGAAAATGCGGAACCAGCTTTTTCGGGCGATCCGGGAAAACTTCAAGCCCATCGATGAGCCCGGATACACCGCCCTCAGCTTTCAGGTTAGCGGTACGGTGGGCCGTCCTAAAACGAACCTGATGGACAAGCTTATTGGCCGCGACTTGAAGAGCCTGGGCAGCGTTATCGATAGCCTTTTAGGGGGCGGAAAACCCGAGAAGCCGAAAAAGAAAAAGGCGGCGGAAGCACCCGCCCCGGAGCCGGCCGTCACACCCGCACTCACGGAGAGCTCCTCGCCCGCGGCCCCTGCGAGTGGGGCGGAGTCGCCGGTGCCGACCGCGCCGCCATGAGAGTGATCGCCGGCGCGGCGGGCGGCATTCGTCTCGATGTCCCCAAGGCCGAGGTGCGTCCGACCATGGACCGGGTGAAGGCGGCCATTTTTTCCAGCCTCGGCCACGAAATAATCGGCGCGCGGGTTCTCGATCTCTTCGCTGGAACTGGCGCGCTGGGCATCGAAGCCCTCAGCCGCGGTGCGGCGTCGGCTCTTTTCGTGGACGAAAATTCCGCGGCGATCGCGGCCATCGAGCGGAACCTTGCCCGGACGAAATTGGAAGGCCGTGTTCGCAAACAGGATGTCTTTGCGTTCCTTCGATCCGAGCAGACCCGAGAGCCCTTCAAGATTATTTTTGCCGATCCTCCTTACGAGAAAACGAAATCGGGCTCCGAATTCACCAGGTTATTGCTGCAAAACAAGCGGCTGGCGGAAGGGCTGGCGCCCACCGGGATCTTCGTGCTGGAAAAGCGGCCGGCCGAACGGATGCCACCGATGCCGTTGTGGAAGGTCATTCGCGCCAGGTCTTACGGCGCCACGGAAGTGTTATTTCTCCAACGTGCTCCCGTCATTCCGAGCGAAGTCGAGGAATCCCGTGATGGAATCGATAGTATCGCCACGGGATGTCTCGACTCCGCTCGACATGACAAAAGCTGAATGAGCAGGCTTCTCTACAATATTCTCTATCCGCTCGGGCTGTTGCTGTTCCTGCCGGGGCAGATCGCCAAGCTGCTGCGGCGCGGGAATTATCGGCATAAGTTTGGCCAGCGCCTCGGTTTTTATGATCGCGACGTGCAAGCGAGGCTCGCGTCGCACCGCTGCACCTGGATTCATGCCGTCAGCGTAGGCGAAGTGGCGATCGCGTTGAAACTGGCCGCCAAACTGAAAGAGCTCGACCCCGAGTTTTTCGGCGTGCTCACCACCACAACGACGACCGGATTTGCTTTTGCGACGCAGGAAGCGCGCGATGGCCTGGAAGTGCTTTATAGTCCGCTCGATTTCTGGCCGATCATGCGCCGGGCTTATTCTGTCATCCGTCCGGTCCGGGTGGTGCTGGTCGAGGCCGAGGTATGGCCGAATCTGGCCGCTGAAGCGCGTGGACGCGGTCTCCCGCTCGCGTTGGTCAACGCGCGGTTATCGCCCCGATCGGAAGAGCGATTCCATCGTTTCCTTTGCCTGGTCGCACCGACCTTTCGTTGCCTCGATCTCGTCGGCGTTCAGGAACCGGAGGACGTCGAACGCTGGGTCGCGCTCGGCGTTCCGCGCCAGCGGATTCATCACGTCGGCAGCATCAAGTATGATCCGACGGGAATAACCATTAATCCTGACGTACCCCTGCAAGTGCTGCGTGCCTTCGGGCTCGACGGCGATCGGCCGATTCTCTTTGGCGGGAGCACTCACGCCGGCGAGGAAGACATCCTCGGTGAAATCTTTCAACGGCTTCGGACCGACTTTCCGGCCCTCACTTTGATTATCGCGCCCCGCCACGTAGAACGCATTGCGGAGATTCGCACCCGGCTGCAACGCCTCGGCCTGGACGTCTGCTTACGGAGCGAAGCCGACGTTGCGCGCCAGGGCCCGCCTGATTGTCTGCTGTTGGATACCACGGGTGAGCTGCAAAATTGGTACGCCGTCGCGACGATTGTCTTCGTCGGCAAGAGCCTCACGGCTCGCGGGGGGCAAAATCCGGTCGAGCCGATTCTGGCCGGCAAGCCCGTCCTTTTCGGTCCGCACATGGAGAACTTTGCCGCGCTGGCCCATGCTCTCGTTGGCAGTGAAGCCGCGGTCCAGGTCGCGGACCCAGCTTCCTTGGAGAAGGAAATCGACCGGCTCCTCCGTGATCGCGAAGCGGCCTCGCGTCTGGTCGCGAACGCCCAAGCCGCGCTGGCCATGCACGCCGGGGCCACGGCGCGGACCGCGGCGCTTGTGATGAACTTGAAATCGGCCGCCCCTGCCGATCGTTGAACCGACCCGCAAATAACTTGCAACGCAGGGACACGCTTCTGATATTGCCCCCGCTTTCCTGACCCTATCGTCCAGTGGCCTAGGACACCGCCCTTTCACGGCGGTAACACGGGTTCGAATCCCGTTAGGGTCGCGAGTTTTTTTGCACGGTTGTTTCAACGGCGAATTTGAAAAAAGCTCGGTTTTGGCCTCCGATTTGTGATAGGGATTTGGCGACTAATGCAACCTGCGTTTCACCGATCGGAAGTCGATCAGCCGCATCCGGCGCGGACTCGCGCCATCATGAAGGCGCATCCGGAAGTGCGCCAGTTGATGGGTCGAAATCCCTCCACGGCACTCATCGCGGTCACCATTGTCGTGGTCCAGACGGCGATCGCTTTTTGGATGGGGAAGCTCGGGATGGGGTATTGGTGGCTCGCCTTGCTCGTCGCTTACCTGTTTGGCGCGTTCGCGAACCACTGCGCGTACGTGATCATCCACGACGCGGCCCATAACCTGATCTTTCAGAGCAAGAACTGGAACAGGCTCATCGGGATTCTGGCCGATCTCCCGAATTTGGGGCCGGGGGCAATGGGTTTTCGCGTCTATCATTTGAAGCACCACGCTCACCAGGGCGCTTACGAAATTGATGTCGACCTGCCGAATCGCTGGGAGGCGCGCCTGGTCGGCAACGTCTGGTATCGCAAGGCCATCTGGTTGGCGCTCTTCCCGCTGCTCCAACTTACCCGGCCACCAAGGGTGAAAACCTATACGATGTGGAGCCGGTGGTTGTTTCTCAACGTGGCGTGCGCGCTCGTGTACGACGCGGCGATTATCTATTTCTGCGGCGGCGCCGGATTATTCTATCTCGCGCTGTCATTTTTCTTTTCGATCGGATTGCATCCGCTGGGTGCGCGCTGGATCCAGGAGCATTTTACGCTCGATAGCGAGCAGGAGACATTCAGTTACTACGGTCCGATCAACGTGGTGGCCCTCAATGTGGGCTACCACAACGAACACCATGATCTTCCGTCGATCCCCTGGAACAATTTGCCGAAGTTGCGGGCGCTTGCGCCGGAGTTCTACGACACGTTGAAATCGCACCCCTCCTGGACCCGGTTGCTGCTTCAGTTCCTGTTCGACCCGCGATATACGGTGTTTTCCCGGGTGGAACGGGTCCAGGAACCTGCTCCCGTCGAGTCGCGCGCCATGGATTTGGGCGTGACGTGAGGCCTTAGCCCAGGAGCATTAATCAGCGAAACGACGGGTTATTCTTATTTATGGACGTTTTGCGGCCAGTTTCATATCTTGCGGAGCTGGTCAATCAAAAGTCATCCAGCCGATCGTTGTATCGCCCTTCATCGCGCCGCCTCGAAGCATGCGTGAGGCGTGGGAGCGCCGCATGTTCCTGATATGGAATTGAACCCAGGAACTTCACCGCCGGAGGAGAATGCCGGTTTGAGTGTGGAAACGGATCCCGGCAAGTTCAGCTTGAGCGATTTTCTGGTGGGCGACAGCAAGGATCCGCTGAAGCCGCCTCCCGCCTTCACCCGCTGGCACCATGTCGGGGAGTGGGCCATTGAGTTGTACGAGCCGCAAATGCTCGGGCCGGCCGAGGCGCGAACCACCCTTCACTACGATGGCAAGGCGCATCCGGTCATCAATCTGTGTTCCTACAATTATCTCGGCCTGGCCAATCACCCGGAGGTCATCGCGGTCGCGCATGAGGCGCTGAGCACGCATGGTCTGGGCGCTTGCGGCTCGCCCATGCTCTCGGGCATGACCGATCTTCATCGGCAATTGGAAAAGAAAATGGCGGAGTTTCTCGGGTACGAGGACGCGATGCTTTTCAACAGCGGTTTTGGCGGGGCGCTGGGAACCATCTCAGGGCTCTTGCGCAAGAGCGACGTGGCGGTCATGGACAACCGTTCCCACCTGAGCCTGCGGGACGGCGCCGTGCTCGCGCGGACGCGCTCGGAGCGTTTTGAGCACAACGACCCGGAGTCGCTCGATGCCGCCTTGACCCGCCATAAGGGGAAACGCCAGCTCGTGATCGTCGAAGGCATTTATTCGATGGATGGCGATTTCGGCAATCTGAAGGCGTTGATGGATGTGGCCGACGCGCATGAGGCGAGCGTCTTCGTCGATGAGGCGCATTCGATGCTGGCCTGCGGCGCGAATGGCCGCGGCGCGGTGGAACATTTCGGCGTGGAGAAGCGGATTCGAATTCTCTACGGGACTTTCTCGAAGGCATTCGGAGCGCTGGGTGGATTTGTTTGCGGTTCCAAGGAGACGCTCGATTATCTGCGCTTTTACTCGCATCCCTACGTCTATTCCTGCGCGTTGCCGCCAGTCGTCGTCGCCGCCATCTTGAAAGCGCTCGAGCTGGGGACCAGCCGGCCCGAGTTGCGCACCCGCCTTTGGGAAAACGCGGATTATTTTCACAAACAGCTGACGGCGCTCGGGGTCGATACCGGGACTTCCACCACCTACATCATGCCCCTTGTGATTGGAGATCGTGAGCGCATGTACCGGCTGGGGCACGAACTCCGCCATCGCGGCCTGTGGGTGGCGCCAGTCGATTATCCCGCGGTGCCGCAGGACCGGATTTGCTTCCGGGCCTGCGTGACGGCGAACCACACGCGCGCGGATTTGGACGAGGCGCTGAATATCCTCTCAGACACGCTCGTTCCGGCGCAGATGCAGAATGCGTGAGCCGTTCGAACGAGCTTCAGGCACGTTGATCGCAGCCCGAAATTCGGCAAGGTAAAGCGTATGGCGCAGCGTTACGTCTCCCATAAGAACGAAACGGTCCGAATGTTCGAGACCGACTTCATGGAGTTTTTCTCCCATGTTCACCCGGTGACGCCCCTGGTGATCTACCTGCCGGTGATCGGTTACATGCTCCATCTCGCGGTCGCCCAGCGGGCGCTGTCGATTGGGGCCGCGGCAGGATTGTTCGCCCTCGGCCTCCTCATCTGGACTCTGGTCGAATACACGATGCACAGGTGCATTTTCCATTATCAGCCGAAGAGCCGATGGGGAAAACGTCTCCACTTCCTGGTCCATGGCGTCCATCACGACTATCCGCAGGATGCCAGCCGGCTGGTCATGCCGCCGATTCTTAGCGTCCCGCTCGCTCTGGTTTTTTACGGCCTCTTCCTGATGACCTTTGGCCGCCTGGCGCCGGCCGCGTTTGCCGGCCTGCTCTTTGGTTATCTCTGCTACGACATGATTCATTACGCGACTCATCATTTCTCCATGAAACGAGGCGTGTGGCTCTGGTTGAAGCAGTATCACATGCGTCATCATTACAAAGACGATCACGTCGGATACGGTGTGAGCACTCCGCTCTGGGACTACGTTTTCCGGACACGAACGCGCATCGTGGCCGCCTCCGGCGCACCCGCAAGCGAAGCGATCCCGGCCGAATCGTCTCCCCAGGCTGAGCGTTCGTTGTAGGTGGATCGTGCGCTCCGCGCGCGATGATAATGTATGGCGCCGAAGGCGCGACTTTTCGGCCTCGCGCGACGGAGCGCACGATCCACCTTTCATGACATGCGCGTCGAACTACAAGCTGGCGAGGAATCTGCGGTCAGCGCTTCGTTGCCAGAACCAGAGTGCGATCAGGACCGCGTTCATGGGCAGCAGAATGAACGCGAAAAATAGATCGAGCCGGTCCAGACACACCAGGATACCGATGGCATAGCGCCGCATGTTGTCTCCGAGCAAATTCCAGCCGCGCATCGGCCCGTAAAAGCGCTTCCGATACAGGGCCCGGTCGTCCTCGCGAACCACCCCTGCCGTCGATCGCGCCGCGATGACAGATTCCACCTCGGCGTGCAAACCGTTGAGCACTCGCGCCGTGGCCATGTACCAGGCATAGAGCGATTTCATCCACGCCTGGGTAATCGTCGCCGGATCGCCGCGTGGGGCGAGTCCCTTCACTGCGATCATCGCATAATCATGCCGGTGGTGTTCATACATCTGGGCCTGCACCGCGTTGGCTATCCCGGCCAGCACCATCCAGATCAGGATGGCGCCGCTTCCGCCGCGATGCATGACGCCTGCGGCGATGGCAAGATAGATCGCCGCGTGCGTGAGGTAGCCGGCGCCGCCATCGAGGGCTCGGCCCAATTCCGTCACCTGCCCGGTCATGCGCGCGAGCTGACCATCGGCGGAATCGATGATGCCGTGCAGAATCAGCAAGGCGAAAGCGTAAAGCCCGAGACGTTCGTCGTAGAGCATGGCGCCGCCCGCGATGCCGACCAGGGCGCCGAAAACGGTCACCTGCGTGGGAGTCAGCCGAAGCGTCGCGGCGAAGCGAGCGATGATGAAGCCGAGCGGACGAAAGAAGTAAACGTCGACCAGCTCCTCGATTTCGTAGGCCTTGAAAGCAGGACCCAGCGTATAAACAGACTGGGCGTTTCGAGGCGTCACAAGGCCGTTGCTAGTACTCAGATTCTCCGCGCCTGCAAGTCAAGGAGCGGCGGTTTGCAACCGCCGTGTGGCAGGCCCGGCGGTTTAGAAACCACCGCTCCTTGGGGCTGGCACCGTGCGCCTGCTCAAGACAAGATTGAGAAAGCAATCGTGAGAGAGATCGACATCAAACCAGTTCGCTCGCGCGCCGACCTGAACGCTTTTGTCAAATTTCCGTGGAGAATTTACGCGAACGACCCGGCCTGGGTGCCTCCGCTGCTGGTTGAGCGAAAGCAGTTCCTCGATCGCGAGAAACATCCGTTTTACCAGCACGGCGATGCCGCACTCTTCCTCGCCCGCTCGGGGGGCGAAATCGTCGGGCGGATCATGGCGAGCGACGATCCGAGCTATAACGCGCTCCATCAAACGAACACCGGATGCTTCGGCATGTTCGAGGCAATCGACGAGCGAAACGTCGCGAACGCCTTGTTCGATGCGGCCGCGGATTGGCTTCGCCGCCTCGGCCGCAACGAGGTCATGGGACCGATCGATTATTCGACGAATTACGCCTGTGGCCTGCTGATCGATGGATTTCAGTTTCCGCCGACGGTTCTGACGGGGCACAATCCTCCGTATTATGGCGGGCTAATCGAAGGCGGGGGTTTCGAGAAGGCGATGGACCTTTATGCCTGGTGGTTTGACGATCCCACAAACGCCGCGAGCCGATTGCGCCGGGTGGCCACCGGATGGAAGAAGCGCAGCGACGTTACGATTCGTCCGGCAAAACTGGCCGACATGCGCGAGGAGGCTCGAAGAATCCGCGAGATTTATAACGAAGCCTGGCGGAGTAATTGGGGCTTCGTTCCGTTCACCGAAAGGGAATTCGAGTTCATGACGCGTGAGCTGAAACCGGTCCTTCTGCCGGAGTTCGTCTGGCTGGCGGAAATCGAGGGCAATCCGGTCGGTTTTATTCTGTGCGTCCCGGACATCAACACCGCACTCAGCAAAATTAACGGACGCCTCACGACCTTCGGCTTGCCGATCGGGCTGGCGAAACTTCTCTACCACAAGAGCCGGATCAAGAGGGTGCGACTCGTCGCCCTTGGCGTCCTGCCGAAATATCGCCGAAACGGCATCGCCGAAATGCTTGTCCTTCGTACCATCGAAGAGGCAATGATCAAGCGAGGCTTTGTCGGCGAGGCGAGTTTGATCCTGGAGAGCAACGTGTTGATGAATCGGTTTCTCGAAGCAATCGGCGCCGAGAAATACAAGACGTATCGGATTTATCGGCGTCGACTGGATGAGGAGGGGCCCGAGTAATGGCGGAGATACAATCCTTTCGCCGCGTTCTCATCGTCGCCGATCAATCGGCGGATTGGATGGTCGCGGGCTTGCGGCAACTCGATCGTCTCGCCCTTTCGGTCGATGAATTTGCTTTGGTTAACAAGGAGACGGCCCCCGTTCTCGTCTGCATTTATTGGCGACCGGACCTTGATCAATCGCTGAGATGGGTGCCGACAAACGAACGGCTGACCAGGGTCGCTTTCACGACCGGCCTCGAGGGACAATCCTTCGATCTTGTTCTAAACACGCGGCTATTTCTCTACCGGAGGGCCATCCGGCGATTAATGGAAACATCGGTCTCTCCTCCCGAGATCATTTCCGCGAACAGCGAAATGGAATTGTGGGAAAGCTATTTCCGGCTGGTGGAGTCCTACTCGCGGGAGGGAGGATGGGAATACATCACGGAGGGAGACCAAATCGACGAGATCGAGATAAGATTTCTGCGCGGCAGCGGCAAGCCGCAGGACGGTTTTGTCTCCCGATATTTGAACCGTCCGATCTCGCGACTGGTGACGCGCCTTCTCTTGAGGTTTCCCACCACTCCGAACGCGTGGACCCTGTTCATCTTTGCGATTCCGATCGTGGCAGCTCTTATTCTGCTCCAAGGCACCTATTGGTCCTTTTTGTCGGGTCTCCTCCTCTTTCAGGTCTTCAGCATTCTGGATGGTTGCGACGGAGAGATCGCGCGCGCGAAATTTCTCGAAAGCGAAAAAGGAGGCCGGCTCGACGGTTTATGCGACATCCTCAGCAACACTCTGCTGGTGGCCGCCCTTGGATTTGGGCTTTCCCGCCAGGCGCATCAGGCTGGATCTTCCGGCTGGTTCTACCTCGTGGAAGGACTTCTGGCCGTCGCTTTGATTGGCCTCAATGAGTTCTTGCTGGCGACGCGAAAACCGGATGACCGCGTGGCGCAGTTGCCAGCGTTGGGCGAAACTCTCTACCCGCGTCATCGCGAGTTGGTGGAGCGCTCCGGTCTGTTGCGCCTCGGTGAGACGTTCGCGCATTGGGTCATGCAGTTGACGAAGCGCGACGTCGCCATGCTCTTCTTTGTTTTCCTGGCGGCGATCGGACAGTCCGCCTGGATTTTGCATCTGCTGTTTGGGGTGACGGCGATCAGTCTGGCCCTCGCCGTGAAAGCTTTCGCGCCGCGGCGACCGAAATAGGTGGATCGAGTCCCGCCACCGCGGGACTCGATCCACCTAGGGACTCAGCCGTTCCACTTCGTGCTCGGCCCGCTGCAACATTTCAGGCGTGTCGACGTCCTGCCACCAGGCTTCGCCGATATCGATGGCCAGGGCTTTGCGATCCGCAGCCATTAATCGAACTCCATCGGCCAGACTGCAATCGCCGCCTTGGAGAGCGCGGCGGAGGTAATCGAACATGATCTCCGGGCAAAGAAATATTCCCGTGTCGATCGCGTTGTAGGTCCCCAGTTTTTTCCCGATTCCAACGATCAGATTATCCTCGGTCTGGACTTTCATCGCGTCCTCCAGATCGAAGATCGAATCGATCTTTCGGTCGACCGCCAGGTTCAAACACGCGCGGTCCGCGTGCGCGATGAGTTCGCTCAGAATCGACGGCCCAAAGAGATGATCGCCCATCGCCAGAAAGAAAGGCGCGCGCACTCTTCCGGCGGCGGTCAGAAGTGAGACCCCGTTTTGCTTCCGCCAATCAGGATTGGAGATCGGACGGAACTGCATGTGCGACGGAAGCAGCGGCGCGATCGCGGCGGCCAGTTTATCGCCACTGGGCCCGACCACTCCATGCAACGTCTTGACTCCAATTTTCTCGAACGACTGGATCGCATAGGAGATCAGGGGCCGCCCTCCGATTGGTATGAGCGGTTTTGCGATGATATCTGCGGCCCCGCGAAGCCGTGAGCCGGTGCCTGCCATCAAGATGACCGCGTCGGTGATCAAGCTCAAAGGTTACAGCTGGTAATATTTTCTCAAACCCCAGAGCTGGACCCGTCGCGGAAGGAAACGGAAGACGAGCGGCGCGATGATGGCCTGAAAAGGATCGCCGACCGTCACGCGCGGAGGCGGATTCGGCTCGTCGATCAGGTTCGCAATGCGACGCGCGACCAGGTCCGGACTGGGCGCGGCTTTCATGTTTCGGTCGACCACGCGCCAGACGCGCTCAATTCGCGCCGTTTGATGCTGATCGTTACCTTCGGTTCTCGCGATCGCCTCGTTGAAGTGGGTGCGAATGTCGCCGGGCTGCACGTCGATGACGCGAATATTGGAATTCTCCAGCTCCAGTTGCAGCGTCATGGTAAACGAAGCCATGGCTGCTTTGGCCGCGTTATAGGCGCCCATAAACGGAATCGGGAGTCGCGAGGCGAGCGAGGTGACGTTGATGATGCGGCCGGCGCCCTGTTTCCGCATCGAACGCAAAGCGAGACGGCAGAGTTCAACGTGGGCGAAGACCAAGGTTTGAAATTGGTCGCGCACCGCCTCCTCGGAGAGAAGCTCCGCCGGGCCGAAATGGCCGCTGCCGGCATTGTTGATCACCGCGTCGAAATGGCCAGCCTCCTCGAGCGCGGCGTTGTAGCCTTCGCCTAACGATATTGTGTCGTGCAGGTCGAGGCGAACGGGATGCAGGCGCGGCCACTCCGGAAGCCGCGAGATATCGCGCGATGTTCCCCAGACTTCATCGCCCCGCCCGGTGAGCAGCTTCGCCGTGGCCAGGCCTATGCCCGAACTGGCGCCAGTAAGGAATACGCGCTTCATGCGAGGCTGGGTAGCGCACGCGTCTCGCGTGTTGGCGACGGCGTCCCCGCCGTCGCGGACTTTTCGAAAGCGTGTTTTGGCGAGACGCCAAAACCAACACGCGAGACGCGTGCGCTACCCAGACCGCTCGGCCGCCACGTAAAGGGTGTTTTGGAAAACGCTCTTTCTTTGAAAGTCAGTGGAGTCACATCGGCGAGTTGAGGGTCTTGGAACGGCGGTAGTGAAGCAACGCTAATAGATACACCAGCAGAAAGACCAACGAGGCGATGACCTGGCCGGTAATCCCGTCGAGCATCAGGCGACACACCACTGCCGGCACAGTCGCAATAACCGCAGCTAGCAATGGACGACCGACATCGCCCCACGGGTTCCGCCAGCGAAAGACCATCCGCAAGGCACGATACCGAAGAATCCCCTGTAGCACGTACGGCAGCAGAATCCCCAACGCCGCGCCGGTCACACCGAAACGGCTGATCAGCCAGAGGTTCGCGATGAGCGCGACGACGCAGGTGATGATCGAGTTCAACAAGTTCAACCGCGGTCTTTGCACCATGATCACGGTTTCGGCGAGGCTGACGAAGGCGTTCGTCGCGCAGGCGATCGCCACGATGCCGAGCCACAGGCCGCCCTGCCGAAAAACCGGACCGTAAATCCCGAGAATGACGGGGCCGGCCAGGACCATGACAGCCACGAGCGGCAGGAGGACCCAGAGCATCCATTGCGCGACGCGTGAGAATGCTGCCGCAGCGTGCTCCTGCTCACCCTCCGCCGTCAGGCCGGCCACGATGGGCGCGAAGATGGGATTGAAGGCCTGGTTCACTTTGCGCAAGCCGCCGGCGATTTCGACGACAACTCCATAAATGCCAAGTGTTGTTAAGGTTACGCCAGGGGCTCGTCCCACAAAACATCCCAGCATCACCACATCCAGGCGAACGATCACAGCGTTTAACAGATCGTAAGCGCTCACCGGCGCGGCGTAGGCAAGCAACCGGCGGGACTCCGCCCAATAAGAAAGAGCCGCCGGCCGCGGCGGCGTCGACCGAAAAAGCGATGCCGCCAGAAACAGCGCGACGGCGCCCGATGCCCCCATCCCCACGATGACCGCGATCTCCGGGGCGAATGTCTCCAGGCCAAACCAAAGCGCGGCCAGAAACGCGAGCGTTGTCACGATCGTTTCGGTAACGCCGCGCGAGAAGATGTCGTGGCGCATGACTTTCATTCCGCGCGACACGGCGGTGTTGATGCGGTAGAGGGCGACGACCGGCATCGCGCAAAGCATCACTGAAAGCGCGGCCACCATTTCCGCATCGAGGCCCAGCCGGCGACCGAAGAGGCGAACGAGCGTGATCGAGATGACCGCAAGAACGGCGCATTGCCCTACGCCCAGCAAAACGGCGAGACGAAAGAGCGCGCGGCTCCGGGCGCGGTCGCCCGCCGCCTCGGCCCGGGCGATGAAGGTGATGATCGTATCGTCGAGGCCGAAGATACCGATCTTGCTCACGAGATCGGTCGTGGCCCACGCGACGGAGAAGATGCCGAGCGCGGCCGGGCCGAGCAGCCGGGCCACGAGGAACGTGAAAACGCCCCGGAAGTTCGAGGCCAGCAGCGCGATGAGGTTCGTCCACGCACCGCGTTTCAATTCCGATCCATGATCCACTGGCGCGCCAGGCCCAAGGTCCCCGGGCGGACTGATGGGGCGCAGCATGGCCTCCGAAGCAGTCATGGAACGCGAAGGGCCGCGGGCTTCATCGACTGCCGCGAGGATGGCTTCCGACGATGACGCCGTCCTGCATCTCGTGAATCCAATCGCACGCTTCGGCGATTTCCGGATTGTGCGTCACGAGGAGAAGGGCTTTGCGTTCTTCCTGCACGATTCTTTGGAGCAACTCGAAGGCGCGCCTGGAATTGGCGCTGTCGAGATTGCCGGTCGGTTCGTCGGCCAGGATCACGCCGGGATTGTTCGCCAGCGCGCGCGCGACGGCCACGCGCTGCTGTTCTCCGCCGGAGAGATGCCGGCTCGGCCGTTTCAATTTACTTCCGAGCCCTACTTCGTCGAGGAGGAACGCGGAGCGTTCCCGCATCTCCGTTTCACTCAGGACGGCGAGGCGGCGCATTGGAATCATCACATTTTCCTGGGCCGTAAAATCTTCGAGGAGAAAATGAAATTGGAAGATAAACCCGAGAAATTCGTTTCGTTTTTGCGCCAGGGCATCGTCGGGCAAGTGAGAGACCGCCTCGGATTCGATGGTGACCCACCCGCTGTCGGCGTGATCGAGCAGACCAAGAATGTAAAGCAGCGTGCTCTTGCCGCAGCCCGACGGACCCACCACCGCGTGCACCGTCCCCCGCTCGAGCTGGAGCGAAACCCCCCGCAACGCGTGCACGCGCGAATCTTCCTCGCCCAGGAAGCGTTCGATCCCTTCGCAACAGAGCGAAACCTCGGCGTTCATGAATTTTAAGGTAGCGTCTGTCGCAATGGCAGTGAAACCTTTTTGCTCCCTGTTCTTCGCTCCATGGAATCGTCGCGACCGCAATTGCTGATCCTCGCCGATGCCCCCGATGCGCTCCGGATGTTCTTTGGTATTTCGCTTCTGGAACGGCTGCTGCGGCTGGTGCAACGGCTCGGGTTCCGCGAGGTCATTATCCTTTCGAATTCGCCGGACGAGGTCGCGGTCCATCTGGCGGAACCCTCCTGGGCCCGCGCGGACGTCGCGCTGAGTTTTCGCCCGCGAAAAGCGGGCGCCCTGCGAATGAGCGACGTGGCGACCGGCGCCGATCGCACCCTGGTTGTCTCAGCCGGATTTTATTATGACGCGCGGTTGTTGAAAACGATGGCCGGACAAAGCGCGACGGCGTTGCTGGTCGATTCGGCGCCACCCCCGGAAGGGGTGGAGTTATGGAAAGATCGGGGTGGTGTTTTCGGCGCGGCTGCCCTGGTGGATGGCGCCTGGCTTTCGCGCCAGGATCACACGGCTGCGTTGATGGACCAGCTTTCCTCCGATGCCGCCAGCGGCCTGATCGAAGCGTGCGATGCAGCGCGCCAGCCGGCTTACGTCATGTCTCTCCGTCAACAGGTGCGCCCGGTGTTTTTCCCGGCGCCTTCGCCGGAGCTTCTTCCCGTGGCCGAACGATTCCTGCGCGCCGCGGCGCAGCCTGGCGTCCAGGCTTTCATCGAACGGCTCAACGCGCCGATGGAGGATTGGATCGTCGGACGCTTGTGCCGGACCGGCATCACTCCAAATCAAATCACATTCGTGACGATGCTGATCGGTCTTGCGGTGGCGGCGTGCTTCGCCACGGGCCATCTTTGGTCTGGGGTGGCGCTGGCGTACCTGGTCGAGGTGCTCGATGGCGTGGATGGAAAGCTGGCCCGCACGAAAGTGGAAACGACCGCGAGCGGCGAATGGGAGCATGTCATCGACTATTGCGTCGAGCTGTCGTGGTGGACTGCGCTCGCGTTTTGTTTTCAGGCCGCGGGGATGGACAACGCCTACTGGTTGCTGCTCGTGCTGGTTGGCGCCGATCTGGTCGATCGGCTGGCGAAGAGAACAGTGAAAAAGAAAACAGGGCGCAATCTGGATGACGTCGCCGATTTCGATCGCTTCGTCCGCTGGATAGGGGGCCGGCGCTGTATCAATATCTGGATCCTGGCCGCTGGTCTGCTCCTCGGCGATCCTGCGAACGCGTTTGTTCTGATTTGCGGCTGGGGAGTAGCGACGGCTGCTGTGCATCTGGTGCGCGCCTGGCAGATCCGCTCCGAAGTCCTGTGACGCTTCTGTTAGGTGGATCGTGCGCTCCGCCGCGCGATGACAAATTCTACCCCCGAAAGCTTTCGGGGCACTTTTCTTAGCATCGCGCGCGGAGCGCACGATCCACCTATACCGCCGCGGGCTGAGGTGGTTGGCCTGGTTCGGGTGCGTTGGTTGTCTGCCGGAACAGACCTGGAATGCGCCTCGCGCGTGAGACGATTTCCCTGGTTAGAACGGTCGCCGGTTGCTGCACCATCAGCGAAGTGCTTACGGCGCAATAAACTCCGCACCCTTCCTGGCACGACTTCTTGCGGTTGTTCGCATAGAGATCGTCCAGCGTGATGTCCATGATGTGTTTCTCGGTGTGCACCATGCTGCAAATCCAAAACTTCCCCTGGGCCGAGACGAAGAAAAGCTTGTAGCCCGCCGTGCAAGTCCAATCGACCGGCTCGTTGCGCAGGAGGCTGCGCTGGTAACTCAGGATCGCTTCGTTCGTATGAATCTTCTCGCCGCGTCGTTTCCGCTCGATCATGGAATCGACAAAGCCCTCCAACTCCTCCTTCGAGCCGCGCGCGACCCGAAATCGGCTCAGCGGATCGGCATGCACCAGGCGCACCTCGGTCGGGATTCCGCGGGACAAGCCGGTTTCCAGCACCGCCTTCGATTCCGGCAGCGTGTCCTGGCAAATCACCCCGGTGATGTGCAGGCTGATCTTGGAATCCTTGAAGTATTCGAGTTTCGGCAAGATCGTCTTGAACGACTTCTTCGTCACCGGGCTTGGCGTCATCCGGTCGACGCTGATCTGCATCACTTGCAGGCCGGCTTCCTCCAGGTCCTTGAGCAATTTGCGGGTAAGCAGGAAACCGTTGGTTGTAAGGCTGGTGGCAAATCCGAGCTCGCGGCAATAACGGACAATTTCCACGACGTTCGGGTGGAGCAGCGGCTCGCCGCCCACGAGCGCGATTCGCATCGTCCCGAGATCGCGGATTTTGCGGATCCAAAGCTTGAGGTCCTCCCGCTTCGGATGCGGCTTCGAATTGTCGTATTCCGTGCAGTAGGAGCAATCGAGGTTGCACTTATCGGTGAGGTAGAGGCTGCATTGGAGCGGCTTGCGATCGAAGATGCGCTTGCCGGATTCGAGCAGGTTATAGCCGGAAAATTCGCGGCCGATTTTATCGAGCAAGTTCATGGAACCGAGCCGCAAGAGTCCGACACGGAGGACGCCGTTTCAATCTTTCTTATTCGGTGAGCTTGCCCGCGAGGATGTAAGGGTCAGCCCGGAGCTGTTCGAAAAGGGCGCGGGCGCGTTCAAACAAAGGAAGCAACTGCGGCGGGATCCGGGCCGGATCGTTGTCGCTGAGGTCCAGGATATGGAGAAGCACCTTGCGACACGCCGTGATCTGGCCCGCGGCGGTCAAGTTTCGCAGTTGCTCGTCGGGAGCGGTGAACCATAAGGTGGTCGGCATGTTGTCCGCCTTGGTGGCGACATCACGCATGGCGTCAGTGGGATTCAACCATTCCAGGGGACCGACCCGCGACCGAGCCTCCAGCACGTTATAGATGAGGACGGGCATGACCTTTTTCCGGAAGCGCTCGTCGCTCATGACCGCGGCGTAAACCAACCGCCGGATCCGCCGCATGAAAACGCTGCTGGCCAGCGCGAGCAGCGACGAGATGCGCAGTTCCATCATGTCGATGAACTGATTGACCCTCAGGTTCTTGACGTAACGCCAGACGCTGCCTTCCACCTTGGGAACGCGGCAAAGCGCGCTGGTAATTTTTTGCCTGATCCAAAGAAGCGCGAGCACAGTGAAGACCGGCATGATGAGCGGGATCCACGGCAACAAGTCCTGGACTGATTGCAGTGGCCAAGCCAGAAAGCGCACCGCCACCGCCATGGTCGACAGGGCCAGGATCAGCAGGCCCCACCAGAGGACCTTGAGATGCCACAACCGAAGCCATCCCGCCGGACGCGGTTTCGGGAGTTGGTAGAGGTCGTCCTGTCGTGGGTCCGTATCGGAGAAAATGAAGAGCCCAAAGTCCTCGCTGCGCGAGTCATCCAGGATAAGGCTGCCCATGCCCTGGTTGTCATAAACGCCGCCGTCCATCAACGGCAGGGGAGCCCACTCTTTCGCCTGCAATTCTTTTAGCGTGGCTGTGCCTTCCGTGGTGTCGGGCCAGGCAAAATCGTCCGGGAAATTGAGCGGCTCGAAGCCTCCCGGAAAACAGGATGAAGCGGCCGTGATGTCCGCGAGCCGGATTTGCCGGGCCTGGGCCGGGCTGATGGAGACTTTGCCATTTCCGATGAGCCCGTTTTTCCTGGTTTGGAAACGGAATGCGATGGCGTTGCGGAATTCGGTGGAGTTGAAAGTCAGATCGGTCAGCGGCATCGGCGGCTCTTCCCAAAAGACCTCGAAGCGCTGGCCGGCAAAAAATTTCTCGTCATAAACCTGGGCGCAAGCAGTGATGACGTCCCACCGGCAGGAAGGGATGGAAGGAGCGCTCGCGGTAAGCTTGGCGAGCGCGAGGTTCACCACGTTGACCGAGCGGAGATCGCGGCTGAACCGATCGAAAAAGTCCGGGAACGCTTCTCCGTTTTTTTGCGCGAGAGCGTATCGCATCCCGGTGAAGGTACCGCCCGAGACGGTAGAAAGCGCCGAGACATCCTTGAGCAGATCGAGACGATTGAGCAGGTCGAGGACGCCGAGATGGAAGCCGGCCGCGCGATAACCTCCGCCGGAAAGTGAGAGGGCGATTGCGCCCAAGGGAGGCTGCGGTGACATGGGGTCTCCGGCTCAGTGCTATCGGGCAGTGGCTGGGATGACCAGCCCTTTCTGCTAAGAGCGAACCAGGCGGGTCGCGGGAGTCAGATCGAGCGCCAATTAGGAACGTTATTTTTTACTCTTCTTTTTGCGGGAGCCGTATTTGACCGAACGACGCTCGGCTTTCGTTACCGACACATTGTCCTTCTTTTCGTTCACGAGGAGAGTGGTCTGCATTCCGGCTTCTTTGTAAAGGACCTCACGGATCGCAGCCGATTTATTCCCGCAATGCTTTTGATCGGCTAGCGCCTGGAGAGCCCGGTCGAGCGCACGAGGAAGGGTGATCGTAATGGCCGTGGATTCGTTGTTTCGCACCCCGCCGACCGTGTCATACCGAATATGACTCGGCAAGAGGATTCCGTGTTGACACGGGAGTCCCAACGGGTCCGATAACCTACTTCTACTACGATGGATGGAACCTGGTGCAGGAGGGACCAAATGCATCAACGGCGGATCGCCTCTATGTCCACGGTGGCCGGGTGGATGAGATCGTGGCCAGCCAGGTAGGGGGGCAATGGTACAATCATCATTACGACGCGCGCGGGCATTGCATTCTGTTGACCACGGCGAGCGGTGGCTTGGAACAGCAATACGACTACGACGCGTTCGGGTTTCCCTATTTTTATACGGCGACCGGGGCCAAGCTGAATTCGTCGTTGGTCAAGACGCGGTTTCTGTTTACCGGCCGGGAATGGCTGAACGACCTCCGGGTCTACGATTACAGAAATCGCCGGAACTGGGCCGCTTCCTCCAACCTGATGAGATACTGCGTTCTTAAATCGACATCCGAATGTGTCACATTATGTCGGAGTGTTGAATACACCTGCAGGTGATACTAACCGGTTCACGGTCTTCGCCCACACGCCTGAGAAGCCTTACTTTCACGTAATTCGCTTCGGTCCTTCGCCGTGGCCCCAACCGCCAATTGGTCCCTGAAGTAGCGTATCTATTCGATCTTTTATGAAACATTGCTTTACCGTCTGTATAATAATTATGACTACGTGCTATAGCTCACCCGCCGCGGCCCAAATCCCCACACCCACGAGCACCCCGAGCGAAGCACACTGGACGAAGTGGGGATGGGATTATCGAGTGCCACTATCAAAGGAGGGTCTGGTTCCAGACGAAGAAACGGCGATCAAAGTTGCAGAGGTCGTGCTGTTTCGGCTTTACGGCGAGGAAGGCATCACTAGCCAGCGACCCTACAAGGTAAGAAAGGAGGACGATGTTTGGTGGATATCTGGAACGCTAAAGGAGAACGAGCTCGGCTCCGTTTTTGGCATCGCAATTTCAAAGCAGACCTGTGCGATCTTGCACTTGGAGCATTAGCTGCGGTTATGGCAGCTTCGGCCTCACAGTCGGGGGTTCCCATCTCCAGGGGTGTCCGAATAAGGGTCAGGGTTCAAATCTTGACTGAGCGGGTTGAGATCAGGCGCTCGAGCCGCGAAGGGTGGCGACCGGGGCGAGGAGGGCGGCGCGACGGGCGGGGACATAGCTCGCGATGAAGACCGCGATGATGGCGAGCACTGTCGCCCAGAAGTAATGACGCCAGTCCCACGTAACCAGAAAGTGGTTCGCGTAGATTAAACCGCGGACCCGGATCGGAATGTTCGACACGCCCCAGGTAAAAAGGGCGCCCATGAGGCAGCCGATGACCGAGCCGGCAACGGCGATCATGGCTCCCTGCCAGAGGAAAATCGAGGAAATGTCGCGGGCCCGGTATCCCATCGAGCGCAAAATGGCGATCTCCTTGATCTTTGAGAGCACCGACATCGTGAGCACGTTGAAGATCCCGAAGCCGGCCAGCAGAATGATCAACGACACGGTGATCGCGGCGGATATTCGCAGAGTAAGAAACAGTTGCAGGTTGCCTTCCTCGCGATCCTGCCAGCTTTGCGACTCGTGTTGAAACAGCGTCTCGAAGGCATGCGCCAGCGCGGGCGCGCGGTCCGGGTCGCGCAATTTGTAAACGATCATCGATGCGGGGAAAGGTTTGCGCAGCAAGGTCTGCGCGACCCGCATATGAGAATAGACGCGGCCGGCATCGACGACGCCAACGCCGCTGCGCGCGATGGCGGCGACGGTAAAACGGCGATATTCGCCACCCGGCGAAAGCAATTGGATCGCGTCGCCGGCGCTCACCTCGAGCGCGGTGGCCAGGCGTGAGCCGAGAATGACCGAGTTCGGGTTATTGCGAAAATCGCCGAAGCTTCCATCGACAACCTGCTGGGCCAGATTGGTGGTTTGGAGATGGAAAGCGGGCTCGATGCCGAAAAGGTCGACCGTGGCATTCTCGAATCCCGCGCGGGCGCTCAGCGTCCCCCGCAGAACGGGCGAGCAGGCCGCCACGTCGTCGAATTGGCGGCTGATGCGCATGATTTCCCGCGCGTTCGTGATCCCGCTGAGATAATGGCGGCGCGGCACGGTCCCGCTCCGCACCGAGCTCTTCGGGGGAACCATCAGCCCGGCGGCGCGGGGCTCGAAGCGCGAACGCAGAACCAGCGCGCCGTTGCTGCCGAGGGTCGAATCGATAAAATTTTTGGCAAACCCTTGCGTTTGCGCCTGCGTGCAAATGAAAATCGCGACGCCGAAAACGACTCCGCTCAGGCTCAGGATGAAGGCGCGTTTGCGATGGCCCAGGAAGCGCAGCGCAATGTAAAGGGGCGGCGTCACCGGAGATCGGAACGAGGAGGAACCTTGGCCACTCTTTGCCGGACGTGTTTTCCCGGACGCAGTTTGTCCTGATCGGAGAGGACTGCGCGGTCGCCTTCGGAAAGCCCGGCGACGATTTCAGAAAAATCGAGCGTGCGATAACCGACCTTCACCGTGCGGGATTGAATAATGCCGTTTTTTACGATGAGCGCCTGGTCGACGACGAGAGCGCGGGTCGGCAAAATGAGAACATTCTCGTGGGTGCCCGTGATAATGTTCATTTCGCCCGTCATGCCGGCCATCAGGTTCTCGGGCGGATTTTCCAGATCCAGGACAATGGTGTAGCGCTGGGTTTCGGGATCGGCGGCGGGTTGAATGGCGGAGACTTTCGCGCCGAACTGGCGGGTCCGGAACGCGTAGACTTGCAGGACGGCTTCCATGCCCACTTTCACTTCGCCCACGTCTTCCTCGTCCACTTCGCCGCGCACATAATTCTTTTGCGATGAAACCGTGAACAGCTCGCTTCGATCGGCGACGAGCTCGCCCTCGATCGTCTTGATGGCGGTGAGCAAGCCGTCCATCGGGGAACGGATCTCCGAGTTTTTCATTTGCGCCTCGAGCTTTTTACAAGCGTCCTCGAGCATCGCCAGATTGCGATCGCGTTCGATCCTTTCGCTCTCGAGCAGGCCGCGCAGGCGGTTCACTTCGCTCCTGGCCTTTTCGTATTCGACCGCCGGCACATTGCTGAGCGCCGTCAGTTTATCGAGCCGGTTCAGGTTGTCCTCGGCCACTTTGAGCGCTTCAGCCGAAGGAAGGGAAAGCTCCGCGCGCTGCCTGGCGGCCTGGAGATCGGCGCGCGCCTGCTTTAACTGGCGGGCCGTGGCTTCATCGGCAATCGTCGCGAGCAACTGGCCTTTTTCGACCGTCCGACCGATCGCGCCGCGCCCGGCCGACAATGTCTCCGCCAGCTGGATGAACCCGGAATTTTGCGCGCGCACGGGGACGAGAAGAGTTGGCTCGATGCGCACCGTCCCGTAAATCGCCGAAATGGCCGTGCCCCGCTGAACGACGGCGATCTCCGCGACCGGCAAGGTCAGGAAGTAAATGAGGCCGATGACCACCAGGAGCGCGGCGGCGGAGATCCAGATGAGTTTCTTCGAACGCGGGAGCTTCAACGTCTGCAACTAATGTGAATTTCCCGCGGTGTCCCCGGAAAATTGAAAATAGCGGCCGGTGGCGCGATCCCATTCGGCCCGGGCCACCTGTTGTTGATACAGGGTGGAGAGAAGGGCGCTCCTGGTTTCCAGAAAGCTGCTTTCGGCGTTGCGAAATTCCAACTGCGAGGAAAGACCCTCGGCGAGAGTTCGCTCGACCACGTTCACATTCTGCTCGGCGCTGGCGATCGCCGCGCTTAACGATTTCCACCGTTGCTCGATTGCTCGAAGATTATTACTGATGCGCCTTAATTCGAGCGAGACGTTTGCTTCGAGCTGGCGCAAGGAAATCTCATTCATCTCGCGAACAGCGCGCGCCCGCACCACCCGGCCGCCGACGCGGCCATTGTCAACCACCCGCCAGGTGAAGGCGACGCCGGCGGTCGCCTCCGAAGAAACGATATTGTCAGAGCTGCTCGCGGCCCCGCCGCCCGCCTGGCGGATCGTGACCGGGATGTAAGTGCCAGAGAGCGTGGCATCGAGCGCCGGATAGTAGGCCGCCTCGATGATTCTCTGATCCTCCTCCGCCGCGCGAACCAGGAGCCGGGCCAGATTCAAGTCGGGCCGGCGACTCAATGCCGTGGCGGTTTCCGACTTTAGATTGTAACCCACGGCCGCGAAGGCCAACTCTCCATCGGGTCGAATGACGCTGGCCGCCGGGCCAATGTCCTGCCCCATGAAGTTAGCGAGGGTGAGCAAAGCTCCGTGATAGCCGCGCCGGACTTCCTCGATGCGCGGGTCGAGTTCCCGCTCGAGCAGTCGCGCGCTCGCCACCGCCCCGCGATCGGACCGTCCCGCCTGGTAACGCTCGGTCTGGGTGTTGACGTTTTCCGCCAGGCGCTGCCGTTGCGCTTCGCCGAGCTCTCGCAAGGAATCGTTCAAGAGCGCGGTGTAAAAAGCGACGCGGGTGCCGTGAAGTTGCTCGACGACGGCAACATTTAGTCGCTGCTGCGCGAGCAGGACCTCCACGTCGCCGCGGCGGCGCGACGCGGGAACCGCGGCGTCGAACAATGGTTGCGCGAAAAACCCGCGCGCGAGCCCGAACGGCTGCGTTTCCGGCTCACCGGCGCGCTGGCCGCCCTGCACGCCGGCGAGGCCCTGGATTCTCACGTCGGGAAGACCGATCGATCGCAAAACGAGCCGACGGCCCGCGGCCAGCTCAAGCGCGATCTTCGCCTCGACGATGGCCGGGTTTTTCTCGAGCGTGGTGGCGAGGGCCGCGTCGAGGCTGATGGCGTCCACATTCGCGGCGCATGAAACCATCAAGGCAGCGGCAAGTTGGAACGGGCGTTTCATCTCGAGGCTCCCAAACTTGATGGCGGCGCTGCCACCTCCGCGATGGCCTTTCCGGGAGATGGTGCTGGCGTTTTCCCGGCAAATCCAAGCGCTTCCGGCTCGCGAGCGGACGCCCGGGCCAGGCGGGCGAGCGCTACATTGTGAAGATAAAACGCGCCCAGGCGCGTGGTCCGGGTGCGCGTCACGTCGGAAGCGGCCTGAAGAATGTCGAGCTGCGTTCCCAATCCCGCGCCGAGATTTCCTTTCGCGATCTCGAGGGATTCATCGGCATTCTGGACATTGCGGGTCTCCGATTGCAGGACGCGGTCCGCTTGCTGGAGATCGAGGAACGCGCTCCGGACCTCCGAGGCCACCGTGCGCCGGGCGGCTTCCAGCGCATGGAGCGCGGCGTCTCGCCGGGCGCGCGTGGCCTGCATTCGCCCGCGGGTGGCAAAACCGTCGAAGATATGCCAGGTCGCGTTTAGTCCCACGATGTAACCGTGGTTGAATTCAGGGCCGACCAGGGGATCGCTCTCGCTGTAGATTTCGTAGCCGGTAAAAGCTTCGACGCGGGGGCGCGTCTCACTGCGGTCCAGGATCAATTGCTGATTTTCGATCTCGACCTCTATTTCCCGCGCACGGATTTCCGGCCGGCTGACATCGGCATAGGCCAGACATTCATTCAGATCCGGGCGGCGCGAATGATATTGCAGCCTTCCGGCCGCTTCGAAGCGCAGCGGCGCCACGCTGGAGCGGGGATCGGCGCCGATGAGCTGGCTCAATCTCAGATAGGAATTTTCCAGCCGGGTTTGCGCATCAATCAGCTCGGGGTGTTCGTTGGCGAGCGCAACCTCGGCGCGGCTGACATTCAATGCGCCCACCAGCCCGGCGGACAGGCGTTCCCGCTGCGTCTGGAGTTCCTCCTCCAAAACCCCGACCGACTGCTCCCGCACCCGGATCTTGGCGCGGCCGAGCAGCACGTCGTAAAACGCCACCCGCACCTCCAGCGACACGCGATTGACGATCGCCTGATACTCGAGCATGCGCTTTTCCTCGATGAGTCGGGCAATGGCCCGCCGGCTGGTGACCGCGCCGCCTGTGTAAAGATTCTGCACCACTCGCAACGACGCGTCGTAATCCTCCGGGCGCAGCCGTGAGGGCTCCTGGCGTTCCCGTCTCCGAAGCAGCCCGGTGGAAACCACCGAGGGCAGCGCCCCGGAGCGCGCTTCAATGACACCGCCGCGCGCCGCTTCGACCTGCTTCGCGGCCATGGCGATCTCCGCGTTTTGTTTCCTGGCGAGCGCGACCGCCTCTTCCACCGTGTAGGTCGGCCCGGCAGGGCTGTCCGCTGCCCACGCCAGCAGCAAAATGACGGTCCAGGCACTGCGGCGCATGCGTCCTATCTGCGTGTCACGACCGCGTTTTTCAATCAAAATCCCCAATTCCACCCCTTATCCACCAAGGTAGGGGCGATCGGCTGCGAAGGCTTTCGCGAAATTTCTCCCAATCGAGCCGCCGGGTTTAGGCAGCCACGGCGAATCCCGGCGCCGGTCGTGGCTTCGAGATTGCGCCGAGCAAATATGACAATATGGTGACAACTTTCTTGCCCCGAGCGCGAGGCAGCCGCTAGTCTGGATTTTCCTGTACATGAACAAAATCAGAATTGCCATCGTTGGCGTCGGGAACTGCGCGAGTTCCCTCCTCCAAGGCATCAATTTCTATGGAAATTCTTCGGGCAACGGCGCCGATGTCGGGTTGATGCACCGGCAAATCGGGCCTTACCAGCCGCAGGATATCGAAGTGGTGGCCGCGTTCGACATCGATCGCCGGAAGGTGGGGCTCGACGTGGCCCAGGCGATTTTCGCCCCGCCGAATTGCACCAAGGTTTTTTGCGAAAAAATCAAGCCGACGGGCGCGATCGTGATGATGGGCTGCGTTTTCGACGGCTATGCCTCGCACATGAGAGATTACGATGCGAGCCGCACTTTTCTTCCGTTGGAAAAAGAATCGTCGCGCGAACAGATCATCGAGGAGCTGCGCAAATCCGGCGCCGAAATCATGGTCAATTATTTGCCGGTTGGATCCGAAGATGCGACGCGCTTCTATGCCGCCTGCGCGCTGGAGGCCGGCCTCGCTTTCGTCAATAATATCCCCGTCTTTATCGCGAGCGATCCCGTCTGGGCAAAACGGTTTGCGGACAAGAATTTGCCGATCGTGGGAGACGACATCAAAGCGCAGCTGGGCGCCACGGTCCTGCACCGCACCATCGTCGATCTCTTCCGAAAGCGCGGCGTAAAAGTCGAACGCACTTATCAACTCAACACGGGCGGCAACACCGATTTCCTGAATATGCTCAATCGGAGCCGGCTGGCCTCGAAGAAGACCTCCAAGACTGAAGCGGTCCAGTCGGTCCTGGGTGAACGTCTCGCGGATGATAACATCCACATCGGGCCGAGCGATTACGTTCCCTGGCAGTGCGACAACAAGGTTTGTTTCATCCGGGTGGAGGGAAAGCTCTTTGGCGATGTGCCGATGGAGCTGGATGTGAAGCTTTCCGTCGAAGACTCACCCAACTCGGCTGGGGTGGCCATCGACGCTATTCGCTGCTGCAAGCTCGCCCTGGATCGCGGCCAGGGCGGCGTCCTGCATTCCGCGTCCGCGTATTTTTCGAAACATCCGCCCGTGCAAATGACCGATGATGACGCGCATCGCAGCGTCGAGGAATTCATCAGCGGGGCGCGCGATAATTGACATGTCACGGCGCGGGATGGCGGGTGGTAGCGGCGAATCGCCTGCCCTGCCGACGTCCTGAGCGTTCTTTCTCCGATGCGAGTTCTGCTGATCGAAGACGAAAAAAAGACCGTGGCTTTTCTGGCCAAGGGGCTGCGGGAAGCCGGCTTCACCGTCGATGTGGGCCGGGATGGCGAGAAAGGATTGGAGCTGGCGCGGGCAACCCGGCACGATCTTCTTGTTGTGGACGTGATGCTGCCAAAGAAAGACGGTTGGGACGTCGTGGCGGAGTTGCGGGGCGAGGGCGTTCATACCCCGATTCTTTTTCTCACCGCTCGCGATAGCGTAAGGGATCGCGTCAAAGGCCTGGAACTCGGGGCGGACGATTACCTCGTAAAGCCGTTCGCCTTCTCGGAGTTGCTGGCACGGGTGCGATCGATTTTGCGCCGCGCTCCAGTGCGGCACGAAGAGCAATTACGGATCGCGGATCTCGAAATCGACACGCGCCGCCACAAAGCATTTCGCGCGGGGGTCGCACTGAACCTGACGGCGAAGGAATTCCTTTTGCTGGCTCATTTGGTTCGTTCGACCGGCGAGGTGGTGTCTCGCACGGAAATCGTGGAGCACGTCTGGGACATTAACTTCGAGACGGAGACGAATGTCGTGGATGTAATGGTGCGACGGTTGCGGTCCAAGGTGGACGATCCGTTTAAGGTAAAACTCATCCACACGATCCGCGGCGCCGGCTATGTTCTCAAAGTCGACTGAACCGCGGTCGATCGCTTCCCAACTGGTCTTCTTCTTTACGCTGGCCTCATCGTTCCTTCTCTGCTGCGGCTTGGGCGTGTTGTACTGGATCTTTGTTCGGCACGCCTTCGAGGAAGACACGGCGGGTTTGGCCGACAAAATCGTGGCCCTGCGCGCTGACTTGACGACAGCGCGCGATCCCAAGGCCCTGGACGAAGAATTGAAGAGCCAGCACGCGGGCCGTGAACGGGTCACGTACTGGGTGCGACTGGTTGATTCCGAGGGTGGCTCGGTTGCCGAGACGCCTGGAATGAATGCCTTGCTCCCGGCAGGCATTTTTCCGCCGCCACACAGCCCGACTCAATCCGTGGACCCGAAGGATTATCGAATGGACGGCAGGTACTTTGCCCTGGTCGCAACGGTGGAAGAAGCCGGCGGCCGGCCTTACACGATGCAGGTGGCGCAAGATCGCTCGGGCGACGAGCAGTTCGTGAAGAAATTCGGCGCCCTTCTCGCTGTCGTGCTCGCCCTCGGCACCCTCGCCTCGGCCGTGATTGCGATCACGGTCACGAAACGTGGGCTGCGGCCTTTGCGGGAAATGGCGCGCTCAGTAAAAAGCTTCGGTCCCGAGCGCCTGCACGAACGGATTCCGCCGGACGGATGGCCGCGTGAGCTTCAACCCCTCGCCGTTGCTTTCGACGAGATGTTCGACCGGCTCGAAGATTCGTTTACCCGCCTTTCGCAATTTTCGGCCGATCTCGCCCACGAACTCCGCACTCCCATTGCCAATATTCGCGGCGAAGGGGAAGTCGCCCTGACGCGCGCCCGCACGGCGGAAGAGTACCGGGAAGTAATCGAATCCAGCGTCGGAGAATGTGAAAGACTCTCCGGGATCGTGGACAACCTGCTCTTTCTCGCCCGTGCGGAAGCGGCTGAAGGACATATTCAGCGGGCGCTCTTCGACGGACGTGCGGCCGTCGAGAAGATCACGGCCTTCTACGAACCGATCGCCGAAGACCACCACACAGCCCTCACTTGTTCCGGCCGGGGTGAGATTTACGCCGACCCCATGCTTTTTGGCCGGGCCGTGAGCAATCTGGTGGAAAACGCTCTCCGCTACACTCCCGCCGGGGGAAGGATTCGAATTTCGGTCGCGACCGGCCCTGCGGATTCGCAGATTTCCGTGGAAGATTCCGGCTGCGGAATAGCCGCGGAGCATCTTCCGCGTGTCTTCGATCGCTTTTACCGCGCCGAATCCTCGCGCAGCTCTCAAGGGTCGGGCCTGGGCCTGGCGCTTGTGAAATCAATCACCGATCTTCACGGCGGGTCAGCTACCGTGAAGAGTGAAGTGGATCGCGGAACGACCGTGGTCCTCACTTTTCCGAATCAGCCGGCGCCCCAAGCCTCATCCTGAGTGCGCCACCATCCGGCGGAATTTAGAATTTCTTCTCGATATCCAGAAACACGAATCGCTGCCGCGGATCCTCGAGCGGAACTGGAAAACCCGCGACGTTGTTCGCGAACGGTGGCGGATCGTCGAAAATATTGCGAACGCCGACCCGCACGGCCAGGCCATCCAGCCAACGGGACCGCTGCGTTTGAGTCACGGATTCAACCATTTCCTTTCCCGCGTCGGCTTTGCTATCAACTGCGACCCGCTGCTCCGCCTTCGCGAAGCGATACTCGAGCAGCACGTCGACGGTGGTCGAGTAATCAACGGTCCGATCGGCGGGCAAGTCCAGATAGGAATCGATGTAGTTGAAGGTTGTGATGGCCTCGAAGCTGCCGATGCGCCAGCCCAGTTGGGCGCGTCCGCGGAGCTGCGGCCGGGCGAAAGTCCGGACCAATTCGCGCACCGGTTCTCCCTCGCTCGCTTGCTGCTCGAAGCTGTGCATGTAAGCGGCATCGATTCGAAATGTGAATGTCCCAACGGGGGTCTTCGGCGTGATGTATTCCAGCATCGCGTCGATCCCTTCCACCTTGATGAAGCCCAGGTTTTGGAAGCTCGTGTTGACGAGCAGGACGTTGCCCGGAATTCCCAAGGCGATGTCGCTCGCCGATGGCGGCGCCCTGACGACGAGCCCCGGAAAATCCCCTTCATTATCAAGAATGAACTGCGGGTCGAGGCTGGCGATCGAGTTCTCGATTTGGATGTGAAAATAATCGGCCGAGAGGGTTAATCCCGGCACACTGGGGGGGGTCAGGACGAGCCCGGTCGAGAAACTTTCGGAATCTTCGGAACCAAGATCCGGATTGCCCCCCGAAAGAATTTGCAGAGCGGCGGTTTCGTCTTCTGGCAGGCCGGTTACTTCGAAGCGGCGCGTGTCTCGAAGTTCCTGAGAGAAAGTGAGAGAACCGGTCGAGGATTGGACCAGGGATGGAGCGCGAAACCCGGTGCTCCAGGAAGCGCGGAGGAGGAGCCAATCAGGAATGGGCTGCCAGGCCAGGCCGATCTTGGGATTCACCGTCGAACCAAAGTCGCTGTAATTTTCCGCCCGCACCGCGAACTGCGCTTCGAGTTTGTGAATGCCGGGAATGGCCATCTGGTTTGAGACGATCGGTGCGTAGAATTCAGCAAATCCGGCGATGATGTCGCGGTTGCCGCTGGCGGAGGTGCTGTTGAGGTCGATCACACCGCCGGCCGTCGAGAACGGATCGAAGCGGTCCTCCAAATCCTCGTGGCGATACTCCATGCCGAAAGCGGTCAGCAATTCGCCCGCGGGGAGAGAAAACAACGGACCATTCATCTTGGCGTCGGCACCGTAGATGCGCGACTGGCCTTCCCGCGTTGTGGTGACGAGAAATGAGCGGATCGTCGCGGGGTTGTTCACATTATTTCCCGCGCCGAATACGTTGAAGGAGGTCGCCGGGTTGGTGTCGGCCAGGGCGGCAATGACAGCCGAACGAGAGAGGTTGTTGAAACTCGTGTTTTTAGTGTCGGTCTCGCTGAAGAGCAGCGCACTTTCGAGCCCCCAGCGTCCGGGGAGTTGAACATTGATACCCGCGACCGCGCGATAGAAGTCGGAATCGATTTCGTCGATTCGTGGTCCGGCTTCCGTCACGCGGTAGCGGAAAACAACGTCGGTGCCGAAAGGGTTGAAGGGATTCGCTGCCGGCACCGAGATACCTTCAACATCCCCTTCAATCGGAGCAGGAGCGAGCTGCTGTTTCGTGAAGATGTTGCGATATCCGAACTCTGTAAACAGGTCGACCGCGGGCGCCAGCCGGATTTTCGCTCGGGTGGTAAACCCAAAGCGCTCGGTCTCTGGGATCAGCGGTTGGAACGGCGCACGGTCGAAGCGGGTCCGGCCCGGGAGAAACTCGGAGACCTCTGGCGTTCCATCGCTGTTCGCCGGAACCATCAGCGGATCGCCGGTAACAGGATCGAACACGGTGCCGGGGTTCGACACCGAGCTCAGAAAGCTGCTGCCGCCCTGGCGCCGCTGGTCGATTGAAAGCGAGAAAAACCGGTCGGTTTGAAACAGCGCTTCGCGATGGAAATAGTCCGCCACCACCACCAGTTCCGTCCCGCGGCGTTCGTCGGTGTATCCCGTGATCAGAGAGGCGCGATACTCCGACGTATCGGTGTCGGTTGTGTTCCCGTAGCCGATGGTGACCAGGGCGCCGTCGTATTTCTCGAGGAAACGAATGTTGACCACGCCTGCGATCGCATCGGTGCCGTAGATGGCGGACGCGCCATCGCGCAGGATGTCGATCTGCTGGATGGCAGCTAGAGGAAGCGAGTTCAGATCGACAAAAGCCGTGATGCCATTCTGCGCGAAAGGATAGGGCGCGACCCGACGGCCGTTGACTAGGACCAGGGTCGCGTCGGGCCCGAGGCCCCGTAACGCCACCGCGGCGCCACCCGGTGCGAGGCTATCACTTTGATTTTCACTGAAGGTCGGGCCGCTATTTTGAGGAAGCGATTGAAAGAAATCGCCCAGCGAACGCGACCCTGAACGTTCGACGGCCTCGCGATTGAAAATCGTCTCAGGTACGAACGGAGGCGAGTCGCTGACAATATTCGTGCCGGTAACTACAACGCGGTCTACCTCGGTCTCATTAGGGAAGTGAGATTCTTGCTCGGCCTCAATGGCCACTTGGGCGACGGTCAAGGGCTCGTCGCCAACGAGTCGTTCGCCGTTCGCTGTCACGGCTGGGGGAATGTCGGCCGCGGGAGCAATCTCATTCGCGGAGACAATCTCATCCGCCAGGCTTGATTGACTAACCGTAAGGAGCCCAGCGACGAGGAGAGCCGGCACTTGGGAAAGCCTATTTCGTGAAAACATGGGCGCAGAAAATCATAACCGGCGGAAGTGACGCAAGTCTTTTCTGACTGTTTTGTAATCTTTCTGTAATCTCTTGGTAACCGTAGTCTGTCCTCGATTGGCAGGGACGACCGCTCCGCCAGTCCGTTGCGTAGTTGCACCCCGGATGTTAGCCTCGCCGCTCCGCGCATGAGCCAGAATTACAAAGATACGCTCAACCTGCCGAAAACGGATTTTCCGATGAAGGCAAACCTCGCCACGCGTGAGCCGGAGATGCTCAAGAAATGGCAGGAAGCCAGCCTCTACGAACAGATCCAGGCCGCGCGAGCGGATGCGGAACTATTCGTCCTCCACGACGGTCCGCCCTTTGCGAACGGCGACGTTCACATGGGCACTGCGCTCAACAAGATCCTGAAGGATCTCGTCGTGAAATCCAAAACCATGGCCGGCTTTCGCGCGCCCTATGTGCCCGGCTGGGATTGCCACGGATTGCCGATCGAATACAAGGTCGTGAAGGAATCACGCGGCCTTTCGCCGCTGGAGGTGCGCCAAAAATCGGAGGCATTCGCTCGCAAGTTCATCGACATTCAGCGCGAGCAATTCAAACGGCTTGGGGTCTTTGGCGATTGGGCGCATCCGTATCTGACGCTCGACCCCGCTTACGAAGCGGAGATTCTCCGCGCCTTTGCGGTCTTCGTCGAAAAGGGCCTCGTTTACGAGAGCATGAAGCCCGTCTTTTGGAGCACCGGCGCCCAGACCGCGCTGGCCGAAGCAGAAGTAGAATATCAGGACCGCGAGGATACCGCGGTCTACGTGAAGTTCCCCATCGCAACCGGCGATCTCGCGGGCAAAGTGAGCATTGTCATCTGGACGACGACACCCTGGACTCTGCCCGCAAATCTCGCGATTGCGGTGCATCCGGAGGAGCTTTACGTGGCGCGTGAATTCAGGAAGGCCGGCGTGGCCGAAACACTCGTGCTCGCGGCTACGCTGGTCGAAGCGTTTTGCGGCGCCACCGGTTTCGAGCCGACCGGCGAACCGCTCAGCTCGTTTCCTGGCAGCAAGCTGGAGGGCCTTGCCGCCCAACACCCATTTCTCCCGCGTGCCTCGAGCATATTCGCCGCCGACTTCGTGACCATGGACACCGGCACCGGCTGCGTCCACATCGCACCGGGTCATGGCGAAGACGATTATTCGTTAGGCCGAAAGCATGGGCTGCCCATTTTGTCGCCGGTGGACGACCATGGCCGTTACACCGATGAAGCCGGCTTGCCGGAATTGACCGGCAAGTACGTTTTCGACGCGAACGCGGACATCGTTGCGCTCCTGCGCGAGAAAGGAATGCTGATCAGCGAAGCAAGCTATCGGCATTCGTATCCGTATTGCTGGCGCTCGAAAACGCCGATCATCTTTCGCGCGGTCGAGCAGTTCTTTATCCGCATCGACGATCTGCGCGCGAACGCGCTCGCTGCGATCAAGGATGTGAATTGGATCCCTCCGTGGGGTGAGAACCGCATCTCGGGTACGGTGGAATCGCGACCCGATTGGGTGATCTCGCGGCAGCGGAGCTGGGGCGTGCCCTTGCCGGTTTTTTATTCCGACCAGGGCGATGCGATTCTCGATCCCCAATGGATCCGGAAGCTGGCCGATCTTGTTGCGCAACGCGGCTCGAACGTCTGGTTTGAGCTGGATGACGCCGCGCTCGCGCGCGAGCTCGGTTTGCCCGAAGGCACCCGCCATCGCAACGACACGATCGACGTCTGGATTGATTCCGGCGTTTCGCACGCAGCGGTTCTCACGACGCATCCCGCCCTGCGCGATCCCGCCGACATGTATCTCGAAGCGACCGATCAGCATCGCGGCTGGTTCCAATCCTCGCTCATGACGAGCGTGGCGTTGCACAACCGCGCACCGTACCAGACTTGCGTCACGCATGGTTTTGTCGTCGATGTCGACGGGAAGAAGATTTCGAAATCTAGCAGCTACAGCAAGCCGATGGATGCCGGACATTTCGTTGGGAAGCATGGCGCGGACATCGTTCGGCTCTGGGTCAGCAGCATCAACTACACCGACGACGTGCCCTTCTCGGAAGAGATGTTCACGCGATTGGGGGACACCTATCGCCGCATTCGCAACACGCTGCGCATCCTGCTGGGCAATCTTTCATCCCGAGCGGAAGCCGCCACTGCGGCTGAAGTCGAGGGACCTCGTGGAGCCTCGCTCGACGTTCAACGGGGTTCCTCGACTGCGCTCGGAATGACATTGGTCGATCGATGGATTCTCGATCGGCTGGAAGGCGTGATCGCCGAGTGCCGCGCCGCTTATCAGGCGTACGAATTCCACAAAGTCTATCACACGCTCAACCAATTCTGCGCGGTCGATCTGAGCAGCCTCTACATCGATATCACAAAGGACCGGATGTACTGTGACGCGCCTGATTCACCGCGTCGCCGCGCCACGCAATGGGCGATGCATCGCCTCTTCGATGCGCTCTGCCGGCTCCTTGCGCCCATCATGGTCTTTACGGCCGACGAGGCTTGGGGCTATCTGGACGCGCCGGATTCAGTCCACCTGCAACTGTTTCCCGAGCAAAATGCTGCACTCCGAAATCCGGCCGCGGAAAATCAGGTTGCCCAGTTATTGAATCTGCGCGCGGTGATCGGCCAGGCGGTCGAGCGGGCGCGGCAGGAAAAACTGATCGGCAACGCGCTGGAAGCGGCAGTCGTTTTGCGTTGCGACCAGGAGGCCATCTCCTCGATTCCGAACGAACAGCTCGAGGAATTTTTTATTCTGAGCGAGCTCAGAATCGAACCGGGTAAAGAGCCGTCCGCGGCGATCTCCAAAACGGCCCGTGCAAAGTGCGCCCGTTGCTGGCGTCATCGTCCCGCGGTGGGGAAGAGCGCGGCGCATCCGGAATTGTGCGACCGGTGTGAGGGCGTGGTGGCGGGGAAGTGAAAGAGTTACAAGGTTACAATGCCAAAGCAGCGCTCTTCACCTTGTAACGCTTGTAACTCTGTAACGTTTGTAACGATTCCATGAAGTTTATTCTCTTGATTTCTCTGCCGCTTTACGCGCTCGACCAGATCACGAAATGGTTCGTCCTCCGCAACGTTGAGGCCGAGGAACTGCGTGTCGTTATCCCCGATTTTTTTAGTCTCGTCCACGTCACCAACACCGGAGCGGCCTTCGGGTCGTTCAGGAATAACAATTGGTTTTTCATCGTCCTTTCCTGTGTCGCGTTTATTTTCGTCCTGGCGTTGCTCCTTCGGCAACGCTCCCGGGACACGTTGCGCGACGTTTCGCTCGCGCTGCTCCTGGCCGGCATCATGGGAAATCTCACCGATCGTTTTCTGCACGGCCATGTGATCGATTTTTTGCTCTTCGATCTGCACATCCCGTTCGCGCATCCCTGGCCGGCCTTTAACGTCGCCGATTCCTGCATCTGCATCGCGGTGGTCTGCTTTATTATCCAGTCCTTCAAGAAACCGCCGACGCCGGCAGCCGCTCCGGACGTTTGATGGGTGCATCGAGCGACGGAGCGCTCGATCCACCTCGGAAGCATCAAGGCTAACTCACGTGAGGTTCCGGCAGGAAAAAGAAGAGGATCCCAAGGATCAGGTAAACCGAGAGGAGCTGGACGCCTTCGATCCAGTTCGTTTCACCGTCGCCGCTTATCTGAAAGAGGATGTGAACTGACGCGACCACGGCGAAGACTTCCGGGAGGGTAAACTCGAGGTCCATCGGACGTCCAAACGCGTAGGAAAGAAAGAGAAGCACGGGCGCGACAAAGAGCGCGATCTGAAGGCTCGACCCGATGGCGATCCCCATGCTCAGGTCCATCTTGTTTTTCATCGCCATGATGATCGCGGTCGAGTGCTCGGCCGCGTTGCCGACGATCGCCACCACGATCACGCCCACGAATACTTCGGTGATGCCGAACGTGCTGCGCATGCTCTCGATTGTTCCCACGAGAAACTCCGAGAGCACCGCCACGACCGAGGTCGCGATGATCAGGATGGTGATCGCCTTGCCGCGCGACCAATGCTCGTCTTTCTCCTCCAGTTCGCCCTCGGCGCTGACAAAAAAATGCTTATGCGTCTTGAGCGAGAAGGCGAGCATGCAGATGTAAGTGAGAAAAAGCACCACGGCGATGCCTAACGAGAGCTGGCGCTCGACCGCCGCGCTCCAGCCGCCCGGGCTCGCGTCCGCGGTCAGATGGAAAACCGTCGGAATAATGAGGGCGATCGCGGCGAGCGAAAGCGAGATGCCGGAGGTGCGCGCCCCGGTCTTGTTGAAGCGCTGTTCCTTGTGCTTCGCGCCACCCAGCAAGATGGAGAGACCGAGCACGAGCAGGATGTTCCCAATGATCGAGCCGGTGATCGAAGCTTTGACCACGGCGATATGGCCTTTGTACAGCGCGATGCCGGCAATGATCAGCTCGGCGGCATTCCCGAAAGTGGCGTTCAATAGTCCGCCAAGCCCTTCGCCCACCCGCGCCGCCAGCGCCTCGGTCGCGTGCCCGATCCAGCCGGCGACAGGAATAATGGCGATGGCCGAACAAATGAAGAGCGCCGTTGGATTCGAGAGCCCCGGCCAAAAGCGCAGGACAAGGGCAGCCGGCACAAAAATGAGGAGCCAGTTCAGCGTCGGTTTCCAGTTCACGGCATCACATCTTCGGATCGCGCGGAGCCCGCGGGTGTGCCGAGATTCTCGACAGGGCGCAGCGCAACGGCGAGGATAAAAAAGCGCGATGAAGATGGAGAAACACGCCGATTCGATCATGGAGAGCACGGCGCACGAGATCGTGCGCAAGCTTCGCGCCGCCGGGCATGTGGCCTACTACGCGGGCGGGTCAGTGCGGGATCTCTTGCGCGGCCGGGTTCCCAAGGACATCGATGTCGCGACCGACGCCCGGCCGGAAGCCGTGCAGAAAATGTTTCCGCGAACCTACGCCGTGGGGGCGCATTTCGGCGTGATCGTCGTGCTTGAAAATGGCCTTCAATTCGAGGTCGCGACCTTCCGGTCTGACGGCGCTTATCTCGATGGCCGCCGGCCCACCGAAGTGCATTTCGCGACCGCGGAGAAAGACGCGGCCCGCCGCGATTTCACGATCAACGGCATGTTCTTCGATCCGGAGGCCCGGGAGGTGATCGATTTTGTGGGCGGCCGTGCGGACCTGGAGGCGCGGTTGATCCGGGCGATCGGCGATCCGTCGCGGCGCTTCGAAGAAGATCGGCTGCGGATATTGCGCGCCGTTCGGTTTGCGACGGTGCTGGAGTTTGAGGTCGAGCCGTCGACCTGGGATGCCGTCGTCACTCACGCGGCTTCGATTAACGAGATCAGCTCCGAGCGAATCCGCGAAGAGCTGGTGCGAATCTTCATGTCTCCACACCGCGTCCGCGGCTGGGACCTGCTGGATGCAAGCGGATTGATGAAGTCAATCCTGCCGGAAGTAGAGGCGATGAAAGGCTGCGAACAACCGCCGCAATTCCATCCCGAGGGCGACGTCTTCAAGCATACGCGGATCATGCTCGAGTTGCTGCCGAAAGAGGCATCTCTGCCGCTCGTTCTGAGCGTACTTTTTCACGACATCGGAAAGCCACCGACCTCGTCCCTGGATGAAAACGGCCGCATTCGTTTCAACGGCCACGACCGGATCGGCGCCGAGATGACGGAAGCCGTCATGCAGCGGCTGCGATTTTCCCGGGCGGAGATCGACGCGACAGTCGAAGCAGTCCGTCAGCATATGGTTTTCAAGGATGTGCCGAACATGCGCGTGGCAAAGCTGAAACGTTTCATGGCCCGGCCCACCTTCGAAGACGAGCTGGAGCTGCATCGAGTCGACTGCGCGAGCAGCCACGGGATGATGGATAATTATGATTTCCTCCTGAAAAAAAAGGAGGAGTTCGCCAATGAGCCGATTATCCCGCCGCCGCTCGTGCGAGGAGATGATCTGATCGTGCTTGGATTGAAGCCGGGACCGCGCTTCGGGGAGATTCTCGAGGCCGTTGAGACCAGACAGCTCGAGGGGGCGCTGACGAGTCGGGAGGAAGCGCTCGCGTGGGTAAAAAACGAATTTTTGGCCACGGATAAACACGGATGAAACACGGATTCAGAGTTAGGATGTTGTTCGCTCTCCTTTCATCCGTGAAAATCCGTGTTAATCCGTGGCTAGATTCTTAATCGTATGCGTATCCTGATGATAAGCGCCGAAGGACCACCGCTCGCGCGGGCGACGGCGCTCGTGGATGTGCTGGAGGCGTTGCCCCGCGAATTGCGCGCCCGGAAGCATGAGGTCGGAATCGCGATGCCTTATTACCGCGAGATCAAGGAATCTGCTTTCGAAGTGAAGGATACGGGCGTCACGGTGGATGTTCGGATCGGCGCGAAGAATTATGTCGCGGAATTTTTGGAAGGCCGGACGGCCGGGGGCGTGCAGACGTTCTTTGTGCGCTGCGATGAGTTTTTTGATCGGCCGGGCATCTACGGCGAGCACGGCGTGCCCTACGAAGATAACGCCGCGCGCTTCATTTTCTTTTGCAAAGCGGCGCTGGAGCTGGCGCGCCGGATGACTCCGACTCCGCAGATTCTCCACGTGCACGATTGGGCGTCGGCGCTCATTCCCGTGCTGGTGCAAAATCAGCAATTGCCCTTCGCCACCGTGCTCACGATTCATCACCTCGCGGAGCAAGGCAGTTTCTGGGGACTGGATTTCGAGCTGACCAATCTTCCCGAGAGATATTTCAAGCCCCGGGGCGTCGAGTTTTTCGGCCGGTTGAACTTGCTCAAGGGCGGAATTCTCTTCGCGGACAAAATCACGACGGTGAGCGAGCGCTATCGCCGTGAGATGCTGGGCTCTGATGGTGGCCTCGGGCTCGACATCGTTTTGCGGGAACACGCCCACCGCCTGATCGGAATCTTGAATGGCGCCGATTACGAGCGTTGGAATCCGGAAACGGACAGCCTGTTGCCCCGGCAGTTTGGTCCCGGGCAACTGGAGGCCAAAGCCGTCTGTCGCGACTTGCTGCTCGACGCCCTTCCGCTAGCGCCGGCGCCCGCGGGCCCGGTTTTCGGCATGGTGACCCGGCTCGTCCCGGAAAAAGGATTCGATCTGCTCATGCCCCTGCTCGATCGATTACTCTCGGACGACGTCCGCTTGATTATTCTGGGGGAAGGCGACCCGGGCTACGAAACCGCGCTCGCCATCGCGGCCAGGAAATACCCCGCGAAGTTCGCTTACCGCAGAACCTACGACGAAGCGCTGGCACATCTGATCGAAGCAGGAGCCGACGTGACCCTGATTCCGTCTCGAATTGAGCCAAGCGGACTAAGCGCCATGTACAGTCTGAAGTATGGAGCGCTTCCGGTGGCCCGCGCGACCGGCGGGATCCAGGAAATCATTGAGGATTATGATCCCACTTTGGACAGCGGGTTTGGATTCCTCTGCCACGAGAATACGCCGGACGCATTTTGGGATTCCATCAAGCGCGCCCGCGAAATCTTCCAGGACAAAGCGCGTTGGGCGACGCTGGTGGAGCGGGCGATGGCGCGGGATTTTTCCTGGGAAGCCGTGGCGGAGCGCTACGAGGCCCTCTATGCGCAGCTGGACCTTGCGCGAGCTGCCTAGAGCAGGAGCCGGTGAATGGCTCGGCTTCGATACAAGCGCCCACTCGCGCCTGAGGAGGTGGATGCGGAGTACCACCACAATGTTTACGTGATTCTGCTCGATCCAAAGGTTGCCAGGCATCGATCGATTTTGCGGCTGAATCCGAAGCGCGATTCAGTGAAGCCGTGCATCTATGTCGGGATGAGCGGCTTGCCGCCCGAGCATCGTTTTGAAAATCATAAACACGGCTACAAGGCGGCATGGGTCGTGGAGAAATATGGAGTGCGCTTGCTGCCGGAACTCTACGCGCATCTCAACCCGATGCCGTACGAGGCCGCGCTTCAGATGGAACTGGAACTGGCCGAAGATCTGCGGAACGAAGGTTACACCGTCACTGGCGGGCACTGACCGAAGCTGTGAATGGTGATCGGTGAATAGTGATCGGAGTTCCATTCACTGATCACCATTCACCATTCACGCTTCTTTCCGGGCTCGCCCCGAATAAACCCCCGGGATTGCCGTCAAACCAGGCTCTGAAAACCGAAACCGGCGTCCAGCTTTTAGAACCGATGCGACCCCAGCCCGTCCCGGCGGCGCAAGGGACGAAGCCTTGCAATCGCGAGAGCTTTGGTATCTCCTCTCCGGTTCCGCAGCCGGTCGTAATGAATCCCAAGCCAAGCGCACTCAGACCATTGCTGGCGGGGCTGCTCGTTACCCTCGCGCAGATTTTCGTCGCCGTCGTCCTGATCGCTCCGCCAGGGCCCCTTTCCTATCGCTACGACACGCTTATCCAGCACGATAGCCACTGGTTCGCGAATATCGTGGATCGTGGTTACGGCACCACTCTTCCGCCGAGCAGCCCCAAGATGATGGAAGTTTCCAACGTGGCGTTTTTCCCGGCTTATCCCGCGCTCGCGGCGTTGCTCCGTTACGGACTGAATCTGAGCACTTACGACGCGCTCCTGATCATCGCTCAGACCGCGGCCTGGGGCTTTTGGAGTTACTTTTTTCTTTTCTGCGCTCGCTGGAATATTTCCCCTCTGCTGCAATTTCTTGGCGCTCTCGCCATCTTCGCGCATCCGACGGCGTTCTTCCTGGTGGCCGGCTATTCCGAATCGCTTTTCCTGATGGCGCTGTTTGGCTTCATGTATTGGAGCGGTGCCGAGGGGCGCACCGCGAAGTTTCTGGCGGTGCTCCACGGGTTTGCCATGTCGGCAACGCGGATCGTCGGGATTCCCTGCGCGGCCTATCCGGTCGTGCGTGCGGTATTCGAGAACGGCGGGCGCGGGCTGCGCGAAGCTCGTTTTTGGCCGCGGCGGTTTGGCCCTGCTCTTGCCTTGTCGCTGGGCGCGATGCTTGGGGCAGTAAGTTTCTTTATCTATTGCCTCGTGGGCTGGGGTCGCTGGGATCTTTATATGCTGACGCAGCAGGCCGGTTGGGGGCTTGTGCCGGATTATCTGGCGATCTTTAAACCCGAAAGCTACCAGTGGCTCGTCCCATCCCTGAGAGATCCCACCCAGATGAGCCAGATGGCGACGACGCTGGGGGCCGTGCTTCTGGTCGCGGTTGTCCTCTGCGAGTTGCTGCCGGCCGTTCGGCGCAACGCGACCTGGAGAACGCGAATCGCCTTTTATTTCTGCGGCGCGATTATTTACTACATCTCGCTCAGTGGCGTGGCCTGCGTGAAGATGGAGAGCATGCTTCGCTACGAATTTTGCCTGCACGCGTTAATCGTGCTGGCATTTGTCCATTTTTTGCATCAATTACGCCCTCCGCCATTGCTGGTGCGTGCATTTGGCATGGCGGCCATTGGGCTCCTCAGTGCCGCCGGACTCAGCATCCAGGGCTGGTACGTTTGGAATTTTACCCGGGGCAACTGGATAGCGTAGGGAAAACATGAAAACTGACGTAGCGATTATTGGCGCCGGGCCCGCTGGATTGACGGCCGCGTACCTCCTGTCCAAGAACAATGTGGAGGTCACTGTGCTCGAAGCCGATCCGGTCTATGTCGGCGGCATTTCACGCACGGCCACGTACAAGGGTTTTCACTTCGATATTGGCGGGCACCGGTTCTTTTCGAAATCGAAGGCCGTCGAAGATCTCTGGATGGAGATCCTACCTAACGACATGCTCGAGCGGCCGCGTTCCTCGCGCATTTTTTATGGCGGCAAGTTTTTCGCTTACCCGCTGAAAGCGTTCGAGGCGCTGACCAAGCTCGGCGTCTTCAATTCGATCCTTTGCGTCCTTTCCTGGCTCAAGGCGCGGCTTTTCCCGGTGCGCAATCCAAACAACTTCGAGGATTGGGTGAGCAATCAATTCGGCAAGCGCCTCTTCAACACCTTCTTCAAGAGCTACACCGAGAAAGTGTGGGGGATGAGTTGCAGGGAGATTTCCGCCGATTGGGCGGCGCAGCGGATCAAAGGTCTCTCGTTAGGCAGCGCCATCAGGAACGCGCTTTTTCCGCAGCGGCGTCAGCCCGCAGACAAAACCAAGGTGATCAAGACGCTGATCAACTCGTTTAAGTACCCCCGCCGGGGTCCCGGAATGATGTGGGAAGCATGCGCCACCAAGACCCAGGCCATGGGCGGCCAGATCAAGATGGGCAGCAAAGTGACCGGCTGCGCTTACGACGAGAAAGCCGAGAAATGGCAGCTTCGTTACCAGGATCCGCAGGGCCAGACGCAAACGGTCGAAGCAAATCACGTGATCTCGTCCGCCCCCATGCGCGAATTGGCTCGCGGCCTGACTCCACCCGTCTCTCAGCGGGCCAAAGCGGCCGCGGACAGCCTTAAGTACCGCGACTTCCTCACCGTCATGCTGATTTTGAAGGAACGGCACATGTTCGATGACAACTGGATTTATATCCACGATCCGAGCGTTCAAGTCGGCCGGATTCAAAACTTCCGTTCCTGGTCGCCGGAGATGGTGCCGGACCCGGACAAAGCCTCCTACGGTCTCGAATATTTTTGTTTCGAGCATGACGGGCTTTGGGATTCAGCCGACGCCGATCTGATCGAGCTCGCGAAGAATGAGCTGATGCAAATCGGTCTCGCGCAGGAAGGCGATGTCATGGATGGCTGTGTCGTTCGGCAAAAAAAGGCGTATCCGGTTTACGATGACGATTACGCGCAACACGTCGACACGATCCGGAACGAGATCGAGGAGCGTTACCCGAATCTTCATCTGGTCGGCCGCAACGGAATGCACAAATACAATAACCAGGACCACGCCATGATGACCGCGATGTTGTGCGTGGAAAATATCCTGGCCGACACCAAGCTGTACGATCTCTGGCAGGTAAACGGTGATGCCGAATACCACGAAGGAGGCCAGGCCGCCGCGGAGGAAACGGGCGGGAGCTCGCTTCGGCGTGTACCGGCTCGTGTCACGGGCACACCCGAGTTGGCCTCGGAGCAGACGTAGCGGAGGGACGAGAGCGAGCGTGTCATCCCGAGCGCCAGTCGAGGGAGCCCGTTGAGTTGCCTGCACATTGCGCCCCGGGATCCCTCGACTAACGCTCGGGATGACAGCTATCGCCGTTATTCCGCAAACGCTTCCATCGGCGGACACGAGCACATCAGATTGCGGTCGCCGTAAACGCTGTCGATGCGCGAGACCGCCGGCCAGAATTTGTATTCCCTGGTCCACGGCGCCGGATAAGCCGCCTCTTCGCGCGAATACGGCCGGTCCCATTTATCGGACACAACTTGCCGCGCGGTGTGGGGAGCGTTCTTCAGGAGGTTGTTTTGCCGATCCGCCTTGCCGGATGCGATCGCTTCGATTTCTCCGTGAATCGAAATCATCGCGTCGCAAAAACGGTCGATCTCCGCTTTCGATTCGCTTTCCGTCGGCTCGACCATCATCGTTCCGGCCACGGGGAATGAAACCGTCGGCGCGTGAAATCCGTAATCCATCAGGCGTTTGGCCACGTCTTCCACTTCGACGCCCGCGCTTTTCCATTGGCGCAAATCCAGGATGCATTCGTGCGCGACCAGCCCGTGCTTGCCCTTGAAAAGGACCGGGAAATATCGATCGAGCCGCTTCGCGATGTAGTTCGCGTTCAGGATCGCGATCTTGGTCGCCTCGGTCAGGCCTTCGCCGCCCATCATTCGGATGTACATCCAGGAGATCGTGAGAATGCTGGCGCTGCCGTACGGCGCGGCGGTGACCGGTCCGACGCCATTTTGGATGTCGGAAGTCGGAGGTCGGATTTCGGAAAGAGCTGGCAGGAACTTTACCAAATGCGCCCCGACGCCGATCGGTCCGACCCCGGGGCCTCCGCCGCCATGAGGAATGCAGAAGGTCTTGTGCAGATTTAAATGGCAAACATCGGCCCCAATGTCGCCGGGGCGGCAGAGGCCAACCTGCGCGTTCATGTTCGCCCCATCCATGTAAACCTGGCCGCCGTGCGCGTGCACGATTTCGCAAATCTCGCGGATGGTCGTCTCGAACACGCCATGGGTGGAAGGGTAGGTGACCATCAACGCGGCCAGATCAGTTTTGTGCGTGTCCGCCTTCGCGCGCAGATCGGCCAGGTCGATGTCGCCATCTTTTAAACAGGCGACCGCCACGACTTTGAATCCCGCCATGACCGCGCTCGCGGGATTGGTCCCGTGCGCGGAAGTTGGAATGAGGCAGACCTTGCGATGCATTTCGCCGCGCGCGGCGTGATACTCGCGGATCGCGAGCAGCCCGGCGTATTCGCCTTGCGAGCCGGCGTTCGGTTGGAGCGCGACCGCCGCAAAGCCGGTGATCTCGGCCAGCCAATTTCCGAGTTGGCCGCACATCTCGCGATAACCCACCGTTTGCTCATCGGGCGAAAACGGATGCAGCTTCGCGAATTCCGGCCACGAGATCGGAAACATCTCCGCCGTCGCGTTCAATTTCATCGTGCACGATCCGAGCGGGATCATCGAAGTGGTGAGCGAGAGATCGCGCGATTCGAGCCGGCGGAGATATCGAAGCATCTCTGTTTCCGTGTGATGCGTGTTGAAAACGGGATGGGTGAGGAAGTCGCTGGTGCGGGCGAAGTCATCTCGATGGCCCGCCTTAAACTCTTCAACGTCCTCGTTGCCCAACGGGGTCGCCTTCCGGTCCGTGAAAAGTGCAACCAGATCGGATACGTCGACCTCTGATTTCGCCTCATCGAAAGCGACCAGGAGAATGCGCAGATCGCCCTCGTCGTGAAGCCGCACGTTAAAGCCGCCTTCGTTCACGCGACGCAGGACCTCGTCGCGTTTCTCAGGGGTTTCGAATTCAACGCCCACGGTGTCGAAAAACTCGCCGTTGAGCACAGTGAATCCACTTGCCATAACCGAACCGGCGAAACGCTCCGCCAGCCTATGAACTTTCTGGGCGATCGCCCGCAATCCCCGCGGTCCGTGGTAAACGGCGTACATCGACGCGATCACCGCCAGGAGCACTTGCGCCGTGCAGATATTGCTCGTCGCTTTGTCGCGACGGATGTGTTGCTCGCGGGTCTGAAGCGCCAGCCGGTAGCCCGGCCGCCCGGTGGTATCGTGCGAAACTCCGACGAGGCGGCCTGGCATGTGCCGTTTGTAGGCGTCGCGGGTCGCGAAGTAAGCAGCGTGAGGTCCGCCAAAACCGAGGGGAACGCCGAAGCGTTGCGTGCTGCCCACAGCGACATCGGCGCCCATTTCACCCGGTGGTTTTAGCAAAGTGAGCGCAAGAATATCCGCCGCGACCACCAGCAGGGCGCCCGCGTCGTGGGCGGCCTTGGCGAAAGACTCATAATCGAAAATCGCGCCGTCAGTCGCCGGGTATTGGACGAGCGCGCCGAACACGGTCTCATCGAAGGTGAATTGAGAAAAATCGCCGACAACAATGTCGATTCCGAGAGGCTTCGCGCGCGTCTGGACGACCTCGATCGTCTGGGGATGACAATTATTCGCGACAAAAAAAGTGTTCCGACCGGTAGCGTTCGCGTGGCAAAGCGTCATTGCTTCCGCGGCGGCGGTTGCTTCATCGAGGAGCGACGCGTTCGCGATGTCGAGCGCCGTCAGATCCGTGATCATGGTTTGGAAATTCAAGAGCGCTTCGAGGCGGCCCTGGGCGATCTCGGCCTGATACGGCGTATAGGCGGTGTACCAGCCGGGATTCTCGAGAATGTTCCGCTGAATCACGGGAGGCGTAATGGTGTCGGAATAGCCGGCCCCGATAAACGAACGCGCGACAACATTTTTCTTCGCCAGGCCGCGCAGTTCGGCGAGGGCGTCCCATTCGCTGGCCGCGGCCGGCAAATTCAGGGGCCGCTCGAGACGAATGTTCTGCGGCACGGTGGCGTCGATCAGGGCATCGAGATTTTCGAAGCCGATTTCCGCCAGCATCGCCGCGCGCGATGGCTGATTGGGTCCGATATGCCGGCGAGCGAAAGAGTCGACGCGGTCTTTTTCGCGCGCCGGCGCAGTGCGCTGCTTGCGTCCGGGATCAGCGTTTTTCGCGGGCGAGTCCGTTTCGGCGGTGGGCATGCGGAATCCTACGGAGTGCTTCTACCCGTTCAAGCGAAACGGTTCGAGAGCCAGGAGAGCGTGTCACCAAGACCAAGGAGAGGCGGTTTGATGCTCTACGTTTTAGCCGCGGGCGTGAAGCAGATCGCCTCTCCGGGCCAGGGGCGGGTTACGGGAGTGCGGCGAGTTACGCGGAAACCTGCTATTTCAAAAACGCGGATCAATTCGTCGATGTTCTTCCAAAAGAAACTCTCGAAAAATCCCGGGTTTACTCCCTGATTGCGGCCCTGGACCGCTTCGACGATAAAAAGGCCATCCCGCTTCAGGACCTTCAAGACTTCCTTTGCGATCCGATCGATATCGAAGGCGTGATCGAGCGAATTTGTATAGACGACGTCGACTGATTGGGGCGCGAATTGCAAATCGTGGAAATCGCCCTGAACAACGTATCGATTTTCTTTTCCGGGATTGAGATCGATCCCGATCGCGAAGCAGCCGAGATCGAGGAAAGCCTTCACCTCGGTGCCAATCCGTGCGGCCAGGCAAAGGACGGTCCGGCCCTGCCAGGCAACGTCCAGACCGGCTAACCGTTCGCGGAGCGCCTTTCGGAATTCAGTATCGTAATCCGCGAAGTCGTGGGTCTCCAGCTTCGCCTTTTGGTGCTCCAAATACGCTTCATAAGAAGCGTAACTGCGGTTTTGAAAAGTGCTCCGGGCGTTCCACTCTTCGCCGAACTTGCGGTGGAGCGCGCGCTTCCGGATCGACCGGATGAGCCTGGTGAAAGGCCGAAGCGGATCGAATGCGCGCTTTTTTTCTCCGCTCATTAAAAACGTGAACTGGCGGCTGTTTTGCGCTACTTCGAATCGAAGGTCTCGACGTTGTTCTCCTTCAGAAGCACACGCAATTCAGTCAGGTGTTGGTGGTTTCGCGTCTCGACCGTGCACAAGACATGGACGGCGGAGACATCTGAGCCGGCAAAAGCGCGATCGTGCACGACCTGTTTGATGCTGGCGCCCGTCGACGCGATTTGCGCCGTGAGATCGGCCAGGCCGCCGGGACGATCGCTGATCACGGCGGTAAAGCGGCAGAGGCGACCATCGGCGACGAGACCGCGCTCGACGACGCGGCTCAAGACATTTGGATCGATATTCCCGCCGCAAAGCAGAAGGACGACGCGCTTCCTCGCCAATTCAGGAAGCTGGCCGGATAAGCAGGCGGCCAGCGGCGTGGCGGCGGCGCCTTCGACGACGCCTTTTTCCAGTTCCACAATCCGCAGAATGGAAATGGCAATCTGTTCCTCGGTCACGGTGACGGTGCGATCCACGCGGGGCGCGGCAATCTCGAACGCGTTGCTGCCAACCTGCGCGATGGCGAGGCCATCGGCCAGGGTGGGCTGGGTGTCGATGCGCACCGGTTTTCCCGCCTGGATCGCGGCGGAGAAACTCGCGACATGGTCTGCTTCCACCGCGATGATTTTTGCCCGCGGCCGCAAGCTTTTGACGGCGAGGGCGACACCGGCGAGCAGCCCGCCGCCGCCGACCGGCACGATGACGGCGTCGAGGTCGGGCACTTGCTCGATGATCTCGAGACCCACCGTGCCCTGCCCGGCGATGATCGCGGGATCGTCGTACCCATCGATATAAGCAAGCCCCTGCTCTTCGCCGATCTCATGCGCGCGCTCTTTCGCCTCCGCGAAATCTTTTCCGTGCAACACGACCGTGGCGCCGAGTTTTTCGCAGTTGCCGATCTTGATCAGGGGGGCGTATTTCGGCATGACGACCGTGGCGGGAATGCCGAGCAACTTCCCTTGATAGGCGAGGGCCTGGGCATGATTGCCGGCGGAGGCTGCGATCACGCCGCGCGCCTGCTGTTCCGGCGGCAATTGCGCCAGAGCGTTGCGTGCGCCGCGCTCCTTGAAGCTCCCTGTGCGCTGCAAGTTGTCCAGCTTGCAAAAAATCTCCATGCCCGTGATCTCGCTCAACGGGATCGAGGGCTGGCAGGGAGAATAATAGACGGCGCCCTCGATTCGCTTTTGCGCCTCCTGCACTTCCTTCAACGTGATCACGTGAAGTTCATATACCTCGCCGCCAGGAGCGGCAATGTTTTCGGTGGGACCCGCGGGCCTAAGCCGGGCTTTTGGTCGAATCGAGCGCCTCGCGAATCTTCGCGGCGAGCTGCTCGGGGTCGAAGGGCTTCGGCAGGAAAAACATTTCCTGGTCGCGGCGGTCGCCGGGCAGAAGCGATTCCTCGAGATAACCTGAAATGAAAACGACCTTGGTTTGCGGGTTCGCCTGGCGCAGCCAATCAGCGAAGCACCGCCCGCTCATTTGTGGCATGACCATGTCGGTGAGCAGGAGATCGATCTTCCGGCCCGCGCTCTTGCCGATCAGTTGTTGGGCGTCATCGCCGTTGGCGGCTTCGATTACGTCGTAGCCAAGGCTGCGCAGGACGCGCACGGAAATGTGGCGCACGCTGATGTCGTCTTCGAGAACAAGGATCCTCTCGCTGCCCGTGGGCATCTTATTTCCACTCGGCCGTTTGTAAGAGGGCGGGGGCGGGGCGGGCACTTTGGGCAGGAAGATGTTCACGGTGGTGCCTTTCCCCAGTTGGCTCTCGACAGAAATCTGTCCGCCGCTTTGGCGCACGATGCCGTAGCTGGTGGCGAGCCCGAGCCCGCTCCCGCGGCCATCGTCCTTGGTCGTAAAAAATGGCTCGAACAAGTGTTGTTTTACCTCGTCCGTCATCCCGATGCCATTGTCGGTGACGCTGATCCGGACATACTCGCCCGGTTCGAGCTCCCTGGGGTCGAGCTCATGTTCTTCGGCGGTATCGATCATCGTCACAGCCGTTTCCAGGGTGAGGCGGCCGCCGTATCGCATCGCATCGCGCGCGTTCACCACCAGGTTCAAGATGATTTGCGTCAGCTGGCCGGGATCGACCTTGGTGTGAAGACCGTCCTTGCCGCGATCGAAATGGCATTGCACCGCAATGTCTTCACCGAGAAGGCGGAGCAACGAGCGTTCAAGGTTCGTGAGCAGCGAATTCACCTCGATCACGCGCGGGGCGAGGGGATGCTTTCGGCTAAAGGCAAGCAGTTGAGCAGTCAGGACGGAGGCCCGGCCGGCCGCGCTCCGGATTTCGCTAATGTGGTCGGCGATGGCGCTTTTCATCCCGAGCTCTTCGAGGAGCAGGTCGCTATAGCCGAGGATCGTCGTCAGAAAATTATTGAAGTCGTGCGCGACGCCGGCCGCGAGCTGGCCAAAGGCCTCCATCTTCTGCGAACGCACGAGCTGATCCTGCAGTTGCTTCCGGGCCGTCACGTCCATGAGTGAGCCGACGAAGCGAATGGCCGCGCCTTCAGAATCGCGGACGATCAGAGCGCGCTCGAGGAGGTCCAGATACGAACCCTCGGCGTGACGAAAGCGGTATTCGCCCGTCCAATGATCGCCCGTGCCGGCGAGCGCGTCGCGGATGCTGCCAGCCGTCCGGGCACGATCCTGGGGGTGAATCTGCTTCTGCCAGAAACCGATGTCAGCGCTGGCCGCGGGGGTGCCATATCCGAGCAGAGTTTCGAGGCCCTGGGGCCAGGAAAGCGCGCCGGTTTTTACATCCCAATCCCGAACAGCATCATTCGTAGCCCGGGCAACGATCGCAAAATGTTGCGCGCCTTCAAGCGGGCGGCTTTCCGGAAGTTCATGGTGAATTTCATCTTTTTGAGGCGAGTTCCTGGAGCCTGGATTTTCGTTTCGGGCTGGATTTGCAGTGGATGTCTCATCTCCCTGAATTTGGGTCGCTAATCGCATCTTCAGGTCGTTTGAAATCCCAGGCAGATAAAGAGCTAGTTCTATGCCTTTGCCCGCGGGTCGCGTGAATCGAGCGCGGCTGATTTCACTGCCTCGGAATTCGACCGTCCGAAGCGAATTTTCCGGCGTGAAAAACTCGCCTGAATCCCTGTAAACTCTCAAAAATCAGAAACCTCTCCACACCGGCGCGAATTCGGGGATCGGCGAGGCGATTTAACGAATCACCTGCTCGACCGCCGCCACGCTCTGCGCCGCCTTCTTCGAATCGTGAGTCAACAACTTGCGAGTGGCGGAAGTGAGGAGTTGCTGCTCCTCCGGCAGAAGCACTGCTCGGTTTGCCGCCGACAGGAAGGAATGCGCGCGTTCCATATTTCCGTTTTCGACCAGCATGACAAAATAGTAGGCGGCGATCGCCGGATGGCTCAGCTCCGCCTCTTTTAAAGTCTCCATGACCTTCAAGGCGGCGCGCGTCTTGCCTTCTGTGTGCAGCGCGAAAGCGTACGTCGCCTTGAGGACCAGGTTTCCCGGATGTGCGAGGTGCAGCTTCGTGGCCAGGCGGCGGGCCGAACTATCGCCGGTCAAGAGCAGGCCGAGGTTGGCGTAATTATTCGCGGCGACGAGATCGGCCGGGTTCAATTCAAACGCGCGCTGGGCGACGCGGAGCAGGCCATGGCTGTCCTGTTTCGATTTATAGAGGCGCTGCAACGCGGCCAGCGCTTCCTTCGCGCCGTCGGTTCCATCCGCGATCTTCCACCAGGCCTCTGCCGCCTCGGCGGTGTAACCCCAGCCCTCCGCGAGCTGCGCGATCGCCGCGAGCCGTTCGGGCCGGCCCTGGGCCGCCTTCAGGGCGGCGCGCCAGGCCGCTCCCGATTCCATCGAGGCACGATCGGCTGGTCCAAGGCGATGCAAGGCATGGCTCTGGACGGCGAGACGGAAGCATTCGTCATCGCTCCAATTCTTGCCTTCGACCCATGACCGCAACGCCCCCCAATCCTGAAGAAAACTGTATGACTCCGCGAGGGCGAGTGGAACAGGCTGCACGGCCAGGATCGGCGGCGGAAGCGACAAGCCCCATTCGATGGCGGCCCCAGCGAGACCATGCCGGTTCATCCAGGTGATCAAGCTCGCCGCCATCGCGGGCGATTGGTTCGCTTTCGATTGTACCTCGACCAGTGCGGCTGGCGCCGGGGCGCTTCCGTGGGTCGCTTCGAGAAAGAGCAATGCGTCGGAGAAGTTCGCATTTTTTTCGACTTTTAGCTGGGCGGCGAAACGTTCGGCGGCCTGGCGGAAATTGTGGGCCAGCGCATCGGAAACGAGCGCCCGCAGGGCCTCGAGCCGCGTGCCCGGCTGCTCGCAGAGGCGGGCGAGTTCGGCGCGCGCTTTTTCCTTCGACGCCGGGTTTGGCGAGGCAAGGCGAACGTTCGCAAGGTTGAGAGCGAATCGCGGATTTCCCGGCTCGAGGGCGAGGGTCGCGGCGAAGTGCTTCTCGGCGTCGGCCGGCTGCTTTTCCGCGAGCGCGAAGGCGCCGGCTAATTGGTGATATCTGACGGTTGAGCGTGCCGGCGATCCGATGGTTTCAAGAAGTCGCCGCGCCAGGTGGACCTGTCCAAAACGAAGTGCGGTAGCAGCGCGCGCCATCGCGTTTTCCGGGACGTTCGGCTCCAGCATCATGACGCGCTGGCGCCACGAAAGCGCTTCCGCGCGCCCCGCGGTCTCGGCGGCCTCCGCCATGACCCGGCAGGCCGCGACGTTGTCCTGGTTCAATTGAAGGACGCGGCGAGCTGCCAGAACGGCGCTTCGCTGGTCGCCTCGCGCCAGGAATTCCTGGGCCTGTTTGGCCAGGTGCTTTTCCCGCAGCGCGCCATAGCCGCGATAACATCCAAACGCCAGCAGAAGCAGCGCGACGCCGCACCCAAGACGGCGCGCCCAGCGCGACAGGAAATCACGCCGCGCGAGAGCCCGGACGTTGCCGTAGCAATCGCTATCGCCGGTGCCGAGCATTATGCCGGAAAATAAGGAGGCCTGCCGCCAGGCAGGAAAGCGCCGCACTCCAGGCGGGGTTCATTTCTGGCACGGGCGTGAATGTGATGTCGTGCAGTCCGATGTGCTGATAGGTCGGATCGGCGACCGTTCCGCTTCCGCTCCCGTAAGTAAAAGTGAACGACCTGATGGCGGCCGTCCCAAAACTAATCGTCACGTTCCCGCGGCCGGAGTTGGCGCCAGTATCGGTCGTGCTGGCGATGCCGTTTACGACCTGGTTCAAGCCTGTCCCGCTGAGAGTGTTGTTCGCGCTCGTTGTAATAGTCGGGGCGATCAGCGTTCCATCGATCCCCACCGCCCTGATGGCGGTCAGCTGGTCCTGGTAGGTGTTGCCGCTGGTGTTCGAAAAATCGACGTCGAAAATCGTGAACGAAACATTTGTCACCCCCTGGGCATACTGGGCCGAAAAATCGACCGTCACGGTGATGACCTGACTTTGATTGGTGAAATTAACGGCGAGAGAAAGCGTGTTTTGTCCTGGGACAAGGCCGCCATCGAAAGCTCGTGTGACCGCTGGCGTCATGGGATTGGGAGAAGCCAGTTCGGGCTGCAATTGTGGCGTATTACCCGAGACGGCGACGGTGACGTCGTTACCAGGGCGTGTTGGGTCGACCTCCAGAGAATTGATGAGGCTTCCATTCGTCCAGGGAACCGAATCCCAATCAATGGTGAGAGCCCTGGAATCGGGGCATGCGGCGACAAAGAGGAACGCGGTAGAACAGGCGATGAAAAAACGGGAGTGTGCTAGCATGGAGAAGCCGCGTTTGTCTTAGCAGTGGCCGTGCCATCCCATTTGCCGTAAAGGAGTTACTCGCGCGGGGTCTTGTTTTCCCGCGCACTGCATTAGGAATTGGTCTTCGCTTCGACAAAGCGACATGCTGGCCGAATGGCTCGGCATCGCATACTCGACTGGATCGCGCCGAGCGTTCTGTGGCTCTGGCTCTTTCACCATCTCCACTATGAATGGACGTTGAACCCGCAGTACAACTACGGGTGGACGGTTCCATTTCTGGGAGCCCTCATCTTTTTTCTTCGCTGGCGGCGCCGGCCATCTCCCGGCGCACAGATCGCAGGCGGCGGCACTGCCCTGCTGCTTTGGCTTATCCTGCTGTCGCTGCTGCCGTTTCGAGTCATCGAAGAAGCGAATCCGGATTGGCGCTTGCTGGGTTGGGCTTTCGCGCTCCTGGTCGTGTCGTTCACCATGGTTTCTCTCGCGCGGGCCGGAGGCATGGCCTGGGTGCGGCACTTTGCTTTTGCGATCTGTTTTCCGCTGGTGGCGGTTCCGTGGCCAGTTCGGATGGAGAACTTCGTGGTGCAGAATCTGATGCGGATTGTGACCTATCTTGCGGTGGAAATTGCCGGCTGGATCGGGGTGGGCGCTTATCAAGTCGGGAACGTCATCGAGCTCCGCAATGGATTCGTGGGCGTGGACGATGCCTGTAGTGGTGTCCGCACGCTGCAGGCGGGAATCATGGTGGCCCTTGTCCTGGGCGAACTGCTTCGGCTGCGGCGGCGGCGCCGCCTGGCGCTGGTTCTCTTCGGGTGCGCGTGGGTGTTTGCCTGCAATGTCTTTCGCGCCACCGCGCTGGTGATTGTCACCGCGAACAGCGGGCTCGATTCCCTGGCCAGGTGGCATGACTCGATCGGAACGCTGGCGATGGTGGCCGGCCTCGCCGGGGTCCTTGGCCTGGCCTGGATTTGGAAAACCGATCCGCCTTCAGCAGTGACACAAACCGAAACGCCCGCACGCCAAAGTTTCCTCCCGGGACAATTGCTGGAGCTGGCCTGGCTGGTGGCCGTTTTCGGTTTCACGGAGGTTTGGTATCGCAGCCACGAGCGGCAGTTGGTCGAACGCCCTCCCTGGCATGCGCAATGGCCGCACGGGAACGAGACGCTTCGGCTCCTGCCGGTTCCGGAAACAACGCGCGTGATTTTGCGTTGCGATGACTCCAGCAGCGCTGCCTGGGAAGATCCGCGCGGTGTTCGTTGGTGGAGTTTTTTTGCGCGTTGGAAACCGGAGCGCGCCGGCTTGCAATTGGTTCGCAGCCATTCGCCGGAGATTTGTCTGCCCGCTATCGGTCGCACCTTTCGAAGCGAACATTCCCCGGCGACGATCCAGGCAGGATCCATCTCACTCGACTTTCGCGTTTACGAATTCGAGGAAGCCGGCCGGCCGCTTTTCGTCTTCCTGAGCATTCAGGACGACAAGGGTGCGGCTTCAACCCCAGAGGGAGGCGCCGGGGAATGGAACACGCGCGGCCGCTTGCGGGCCGCCTGGCGCGGCCAGCGAAATCCTGGCCAGCGCCTGCTGGAAATCGCGGTGATCGGCTTCGAGGACTACCCGCGGGCAACAGAGGCCGCGGCCAGAACGGTAAACGAAATCGTGCGGGAGGATCAGCCTACGGGCTGACGATTGGGAGCACCGGCGGAGCGGCGAGGGTCCCGAGGTTGTTGCTAAAATCGAGCCCGCCGTCACCAGACATTCTGGTCAGGTTGCTGGCGTAGACATCGGGGACGCCGCTGATGTTGAGCATCGCCAGCGGCATATTGCCGAAAGCATTGATTTCAGCCACCTCGAATCCCTGACGACGGTCCGGGTTGGCGGGAGTCCAGCGCAAGGCGACATAACGCGCGCCCTGGGGATCAAAATTCACGGCCGCTTTTCCCTCGGCGTCCCGATCCACCACTGATGCGATGGATTTTGCGCCGGTTAAATCGGCCGGATTCGTCCCGAGGTCATTCAACAGATAAACATCGAGCTGTCCCGCCTGCATTTTGTAGAGGGCGCTCACGCGATGGAGGCGTTCCTGGGTGGCCAGCTCGACGATGACCGTCGGTTGCGGGTCGGAAGATGCGAAGCGAAACGCCGTCATCGTGTCGTCGTCGATCATGCTCGGGGCTGTGGCGGACGCACCGGAACTGACAAAGACGATGCGTCCTTTTGCATAGAGGTTTGCAAAATTAAAATTAAGCATGTCTTCGATGCGGTGCGTCGGCAGCGGGTTCGCGACGCGGGCCAGGCCGTCCTGCCGGTTCGCATATTTTTCGAGCGAAACACCGCCAAAGAGGCCCAGGGAAGCGATGCGGCCTCCTTTAGCTACGTTGAAAGAGAGCTTCACGTAGCGCGCTTCCACGCCGACCATCGAAAGGTTGAAAAGCCGCTTACTGGTAAATGCCGTTTTTCCGCTCACGTCGGTCCATTTTGGGCTATCGGCGGGGAGCCGGTAGTTCGAGACGGCAATTCTCATCTCGCCCTGCACCGCCGCATTTTCGTTGACGAAAGTAAAGCGGTCGAGGAGCGACGTTTTGGGGAATGAGATGATGAAAGTCGTTTCTCCCTCCTGAAGTGGGCAACTGAGGGTGTCGTCATCCATGATCAATGCCGTGGCACTTGCGTTTCTCTCACTCGCGGTGGGCACGGCCACCAGTCGGCCATCCGGCGTGATGCAATCGATTTTCGCGCCGCAATTCATCCGGGCGAGATTTTTGGCGGCGTTTTCCTCGTCCAGGGCGGGGGCGGATTCACCGGCAAAGCCCGGCTGGATCAGCACGCCGGAGAAGGCAAGCGCGCCGAAAATGCTCAAAATGCGACCGAAATGGATTGGACGGGACCGGCTCATAATGGATCCCATCCAAGCTTAGACCGCGCCACCCTGAGTGTTTTTTACGAGCGCTTCGCCAGGGGCGCATCTTACCCGACTTCGGTAAAATAAAAAAGATTTGTCCGCCCGGGGCCCCCCATCTAGAAATGCAGGCGATTTAGCTTGCTGTTGCCGGCTTCCCTTGATAGAGAAATCGCCGTTAACTGAGAAACATCTGAAACAACAAATCATCATTCCAAATCAGCCTTGGCCGGAATCGTCCGAGGCGCCGGGACCGCTTTTGGGCGCTCCCAACGTTTGGTATCACATCTGCTAACCTACACCGGATTGACACCTATGAGCCGTCAAGCATCCCTTAACTCGCCTGCGTTTTCCCCCGGAAAAATCGCCTTCGCTCTCGCATTGCTGCTCTCCGCGGCGCCGGCGGGCCTGGCCCAGGACGCGGTCCGCCCTTCTCTCGCGGGAGAAGCGGCAGCCGAGGCGCGCCGCCAATCCATCGATAATATCCCGTATAACTTGCAGCTCGGGCCGATGAAGCTTCGGTTCAGCGCGACCTTGGGCTTCGAATACAACGACAATGTCAATCTCTCGGAGGACGGGAGCGTCTTAATCCCGAGCATCTTTGGGCCAGTCCTTGTAGTGACGGAAAAGCAGAGCGATTTCATTATCCGCCCGCAATTCAACATCAATGCCTTATGGCCCATCACGCAGCTCAACACTTTCAAGATCGATTTGGGCATCGGCTATGCGTTCTACATGGACCATTCGGAATACAATACCAATGGCCTGCTCCTCTCCCCGGGCTCCCAGCTCGCATTCGACATTTTCGTGGGCGATTTCCGGATCAATTTCCACGATCGCTTTTCCCTCGAGCAGGATCCCATCGCCGAAGCGAGTTTGAGTAACGTCGCCGATTACGGCCGCTTTCAGAATACGGCGGGCGTCTCGGTTCTTTGGGATTTGAATGCGGCCGTGGCGACCTTTGGTTACGACCACTATAATTTCATCTCGACCACCGATCGCTTCGAGTATCTGGATCGCTCGGCGGAGATGCTGAACGGCTCGATTGCTTTCACCCCGAATTCGGCCATGAGCGTCGGCGTCGAATCGGCCTTCGTCTGGACTACCTACGACCAGAATGTCCTGAATGATTCAGAGAGCTACAGCGCAGGTCTGTTCCTTGAAACGCAAGTGACATCCAACGTCAAATTGCGTGTCGCCGGCGGCTACCAGAATATCGATTTCGATAATACCGGCCTGGTTAATGATGCGCACGATCTGGACGATTATTACGCGAACGCGATGCTCTCCCATCGCGTCAATTCCGTGCTGACGCACAGCATTGCCGCAGGGCACGAAACGCAGCTGGGCGTCAATTCCAATTACATCCAGCTGAATTACGTTCGGCACACCGCGAACTGGAACATTCTCTATCACACCCTGCTTTCGACCGAGTTGTTTTATGAAGACGCCGAAGATTCCGGCGGACTCGGCCCGGCCATTGTTCCGGGACCCGGGGTGCCCCTGCTCAACCCTTTCGCCGCGGAGGACATGACTCGTTACGGCGGTGCGATCACCCTCGGTTATCAACTGACGCAGCACGTCACGCTCGGGTTTCGCTATCAATACATCCAGAAAAATTCAGATCTACCGCTGCGCGATTACAGCCAGAATCGCGTTTCGCTTGATGGCACCTACAGCTTCTAATTCCAAGGAGACAATTGCAATTGCATGAGAACCTGGGCTTTCAAACTCCTCGTCGCTGCCTCAATCGCGGCGCCGCTTCCGCTTCCGGCGCAGGAGAACACCCCGGGAACGATGCCGCCTTCCATCCCCAAAGCCGCGGCGGTCGAGCCTTCGACCACCAGCACGGTCATGCGAACCAATTCCATGGCGGTGCTCGACGACAGGAAGAAACTCGGGTCTAACGACTTCGTCAGCTTCCGCGTTGTCGAAGATCGCGACAACGAGTCCCAGCGTCTGCGCGTCAACGATAGCGGCGAACTGGAAGTTCCCTACGTCGGCCTCGTGCAGGCGGCGGGCAAGAGTTGCAAGGAACTGGCTTATACCATCAAGGCCGCGCTCGAGCGTGAGTATTATTATCACGCCACGGTTATTATTGCCGTCGATCACATCAGCGAAAAATCCCGCGGGCGGGTCTACGTCTACGGCTCGGTCAAGGCGCAAGGCCCGCAAGAAATCCCGGCCGGCGAGACCTACACTGTCAGCAAAGCCATCATCCGCGCAGGCGGTTTCGGCGACTTTGCCAACAAGCGAAAAGTGAAGCTCAGCCGCAAAGGCGGGCAGGATGTCGTGGTGGATTTGAAGCGGGTCATCGAAGAAGGCCGAATGGAGGAAGATGTGGTCCTGCAACCGGACGATCAGATTTACGTTCCGCAGCGTCTGATCAACATGTAATTATGCAACCCGGGACCCAGGATCGCCCCACTTCCGCCCCGTGGAGCACGTCAATCATCACGCGTCTCTACCGCTACCGGTCCCTGCTCATGCGGCGCTGGTGGATCCCGGTGCTGACGATTTGCCTCGGACTTTTTGTCCAGGCCTGGCTGATTTACCAGAAGCCGCCCGCCTTTCTTTCCACGAGCAAGATGATCCTGGCCGGCAAATTGAACATCAGTCAAAACGCGGTCTATAGCGAGGACAGCGTCAATTTTTACGGCACCCAGATCCAGCTCATGCAGAGCCCGGAAGTGCGGCGGGGCGCTGAAGCGCTCGTCCGCTCCACCCATCCGGAAATGCAGCCGGTCCTGGTCGAGATCACGGTGACGCAGAAACGGCAAACTTCGATTTTCGATCTGCAAGCGATCGGCAGCACGCCCGATTACACGCAAGCCTACCTCAATGCGGTCATGCAAAAGTATCTCGATTTCAAGAAAGGGATGCGCGAGAACCAGGGCAATAACGTCACCACCGCCATCAGCGAGCAGCTCATTTCCGTGGAAAAAGATTTGCGGAACGGCGAAGACGAAATGCTTGAATTTCAGAAGCAGAACAATATCGGCTTCATTCAGGAAGAAGGGAACAGCGCCGCCGCGTATCTCGTGCGGTTGAATCAGCAATACGCTTCCCTCAAGACCGAATACGACCTCCTCAGCCTGCTCGATCTCGACCAGAATCTGGATCGCACTCAAAAATTGAAGCCGGATGGCTCCGCCGGCAACCAACCGGCCGACGATCAAAGCGGCGGAATGCCTTTTTCCGACGTTGGGCCCGAGGCCGATTACCTGAAGGCGAAGCAGGCCCTGCAATTGCTCAAGGCGGAAAAGGATACGCTCTCCAAGGACCTGCGGCCCAAACATCCGAAGATCCTCAAGCTCAACGACGAAATCGCCAAGTCAGAGAACCTGATCAAGCTTTACCGGCAGGATACCGTGGAAAAACTCGAGACGCGCCGCAAATCCATCGGCAAACAGATGGAAAACCTGCAAAGCAACATCAAGGAATGGGAGGCCAAAGCGCTCGATCTGAGTCAGCGGCTCGCGCAGTTCAATCGCGTCAAAGGCAAAGTCGATCGGTTGAAAACACATTACGATCGCCTGACGAACAACCTCAAGGAAGTGAACGTCTCGCAAAGCGTCGACGGCGGCGATCAGATTTCGATCATGGAAATGGCGGGTCCATCGATCTCGGTGCGCCCCGGATTGCTGAAGGGTCTCCTCATGGGTCTCATTTGCGGAGCGTTCGCGGGTATCGCCATCCTGTTCCTGCTCGACCGGATCGACGATCGCATGGCTTCCTTCGGCGAATTTCAGCATCAGTTCTCGGAAAACGTTCTCGGCCAGATCCCGAAGGAGAAGACCAAGGGCAGAGTTACCTTGCTTCAGCCCGATGATGCGCGGCACGTCTTCGCCGAGTCGTATCGCAACATCCGCTCCTCGATTTTCTTCATGCCGTATGAAGGCCCCCGGCCCAAGACACTCCTGATCACCAGCTCGGTTCCAAACGAAGGCAAATCAACCATCTCCGCCAATCTGGCCATTACGATGGCGTTGTCGGGTGCGCGCACCTTGCTCATCGACGGCGATCTGCGGCGGGGCGCTCTCCGGGAGGCCTTCGGAGTTTCATCGAAGATCGGTTTCTCAGAAGTTCTGAAACAGGAGGTGAACTGGCGCGAAGTCGTGGTCCCCACTTCCTACCCAAGCCTCTTCCTGCTTCCGCGGGGTAAAACACTGGGTCAGCCGAGCGAGCATCTCCTGCGTGACTCCACGGACCAGCTGTTGAAGGAAATCTACAATCACTACGACTACATCATCATCGATAGCTCGCCGATCCTGGCCGCGGACGATTCCACCAGTCTCGCGCCGAAGATCGACGCGACCCTTTTCGTGGTGCGGCTCTCCTACACTTCCGCGCGCCTGACGAGGAAATCGCTCGAGCTCCTTTACAATCGTCAGGTCAACGTGGCCGGCGTGATTCTGAACTACGTCGATACGTCGCTCCCGGAATATTATTACTACCAGTATTCGGAGTATTACAACACGCCGGCGCCGGTCGAGGAACAGGCGATCACAGCATCGCATCACAACCAGCCGAGACAGATTCAATCGTCGTAGGGCGCGCGCCGATTCCTGGGCCGATCTCGAGCGGCCGGTCGCGATGCGGAAAAACCGATGAGCCTCTTCGGCATGATTTCGCGGCCAGCCCTGGATGAGTCTGGCGCCCCGATTCCGTCCAATCCCAGGCTAGGCCCGAGCTATCGTCGCTTTGGCAGCTGGTGCTCCGCGCCGCAATGACCGATGCCAAACTACGGTTACCATCTCGCCCGGGCTGAAGGAAACGCCACGCGGATCGCCTATCGCGCGCTTTTGCCCTCCATCGCCCGCCGTCGCATCCCGGAGGGTGTGCACGCTGGGTTCGACGTGTTCGCGTATTCGGGAGAGAAAACCCTGCCGGAGCAGGTTGCCTCCATTCGTTCGTTCCTGAAATATGTCGGACGGCCAAATCGCTTTACGATCGTTTCGGACGGAACATTGTCGGACCGCGGCTGTCACATCCTGAAGAGTATCGACCCTGTGATCTCAGTCTCTCATTTTGCGCAATGGGTGCCGAAAAATCTTCCCGCCAAGGTTTATCCCTATCTCACGACCCATCCTACCGGCAAACAGCTCGCCCTGATCATATCGCTGCCCGTCGAGGCGCCGGCTCTCTACGTGGATTCCGACGTTCTTTTCTTTCCTGCGGCCAGGGATCTCATTCGGCTCGCCGAAAGTGGCGGAGCGCCCGCTTTTTATCTCGCCGACTGCCGGCTTTCCGCGGATGAACGCATCTTTCGCGGGGACGCAGAGAACGCGGAACCGGTCAACACTGGCCTCCTGTTTCTTTTCGAAAAACTCGATTGGAAGCTGGCGCTTCGGCGTTTCCTGGAGCTTCCGGGATTGCCGAATTTTTTTACCAACCAAACCATGACGCATTTGACCATGCACGCGAATGGCGCGTCGCCCCTGGACAAAGGGAAGTATGTTCTCCAGTTGGACGATCAATTCGTTTATTCCGATCGTTACGCGGGTCGCGGCCTGGCGCTGCGTCATTACGTTAATCCCGTCCGGCACAAGTTTTGGACGGCCATCGCCCGGCAAGGCCCCTGGTAATGCAGACCGGACCACTTCGCATTTTAGTCATGGTGAATCTCCCCTGGGATTCCCGGCTCGGCGCCGTGCGCGTTTACCTGGAACTGGCGGAGCAATGGCGCGCCTCCGGGCACCTGGTCGAGAAGTATAGTCTTTCCGACGCCTTCCCCGGCGCGCCTGCGTCGCCCGCGAAGTTCACTCTTCGGCAGCTCCTCTTCCCCCGCAAAGCAGCGGCCTTCGTCAGGAAAAATGGCGGGAAATACGATGTCGTCGATGCCTTGATCGGTGTGCTCCCCTTCTCGAAAAGGAAACTCAAATTTCACGGTTTGCTGGTCGCGCGTTCGGTCGGCTTGTACCAGCTTTATGAGCAATTCGATCGAAGCGTGGAAAAGCGATGGCCGGGCCGGCCCAAGGGCAAATTTCTCGGGCGCATTTTCTATGCGCTCGCGCGGCGCAGGTCGGTTCACGCCTCGGATAGAGCGGTTCGGCAGGCCGACCTGATTAATCTTCCGAACGAAGAGGAAGCCGTTTGTTTGCGCCGCGAGAGCGGAGCCCATCTTCCCATTTTGGTGCAACCATACGGGTTGACCGTGGAACGCCGTAAGGCATTTCTCCAGGCCGCGCCGGCTGCGGCGATTCGTCTGGCCCAAAAGAGGATTTGTTTTATCGGAATGTGGGGGGCGAGAAAGGGAGCGCGCGACTGGGCGGAGATCATCAAACGAATTCGCGCGCGAGTGCCCGCGGCGCGATTTCTTTTTTTGGGCACGATGATCGATGCGAAAGTGATTCATCGAGACCTCGGGCTCGATACGCTCGAAGGCCTTGAGTTCATTTCCGACTTTCCACCCGATGATCTGCCAGGATTGCTGGCGGATTGCACCGTGGGGGCGTTCCCGAGTTACGCCGAAGGCTTCGGCCTTGCCGTGCTGGAGCAGCTCGCGGCCGGCCTCCCGACCGTCGCTTATGATACCGCCGGACCGCGCGATTTGCTCGGCGGGCGCCTGCCTGAGCTTCTCGTCCCGACGGGCAATCTCGAAGCTTTTGCCGAAAAGATCTGCGGGATTTTGGAACTCGACCTGAACGGTTATCAGCAATTATTCCAACGCAGCGTGGAAGCGGCGGCGGACTTTTCCTGGCCGGCGATCGCGCACGCCACCCTCAGCGCCTACCAAGCGGCGCTGGCCAGCAGCTCCGGCGGAAAGATCCTGTTCGTGCAGCCCTTCAGCCTGGGCTCGCCCGGCGGCGGCCCCCGCATCCTGCGCGCGTTGCTCGAGTGCGCGCCGTTCGCGTGGCATAGTGTTTGCGCGACCCCCGAGCGGCCGGAAGCCAGGCCAAACGAAACCTATCTGCGGAGCCGCCCATCGTGGGGGCGGATCGAGCGCAGCCGGTTCGCCGCCATTCCCAACGCCACCGCGCCATTTTTCGCCCCCCTGTTTCGCAAGCGATTGAAACAGCTCTGCGGACGAGTTCGGGCGTCAGCGATCCATGTGGTGCCGCACGCCGGACTCGATTTTGCCTACGCCCACGCCGTCGCGCGCGAACTGGGCCTTCCTTTTTTCATCAGCATGCACGACGACCTCGCCTACACGGCGGGCAGCGGAGCGCGGCGCGCGGAGCGCGAAGCGGGCATGCGCAGCGCCTGGCGTGAGGCTTCCGCCCGCTTCGTTATTTCCGAGGCGCTGGGGCGCGAATATTGCGAGCGATACGGCGCGCGAGATTATCAGGTCGTCACGGACGGCCTCACCGATCTGGTCCAACCGCGCGCCCACGCGGACATGGACCAGCTAAGAGTCTACTTCATGGGACTGTTTCACATGGTCTATGAGCGGAATTTCCGCGCCCTGCTCGATGGTCTCAAAATCTTCGAGCGGCAACATCCTTCGATCAATGTCCAGGTGACATGCCGCTGTGAGCACATTCGCGCGCAGGTCCTGGAGGGCACGAAAGCAGTGGCTGTTTTGCCATTCGCGAGCGAAGCCCAGGTCAGCAAGGATATGGAGAGCGCGGATCTGCTTTATATGCCGCTTCCCTTTGGCGAAGCGTATGAAAAATTCGCGCGCTATAGTCTCTCTACCAAAATGGTGACCTATGCGGGCAGCGGCCTTCCGATTTTGTATCACGGTCCCGCCACCTCCGCCGCCTACGATTTGTTACATCAGAACAACGCCGCGATTTTTCTCACCACCCTCGAACCGGAAGAAATCGCCCGGGCGCTTTCCGGATTGACCCGGCAGGCGCGGGCGGATGTCGCCGCGAACGCACTCGGGCTCGCGCGACGGGAGTTCATGCTTGCCGATCAAACGCGCAAGTTCTGGGACGGATTTGCGAGTGCGCTTCCCCGATCATGAGCGCGCCTCCGGCGGTCATCATCACGACGCGCCTTCCACCGCGGGTTTGCGGAATCGGCGCCTATAGCTGGCTCGCGCACAAACACCGGCCCGCCGATTCCTCGTCGGCCGGCTTCCTCGTCGTGGAGGGCGCCGCCGAATCTCGCGCCTTGCTGGGCTGGGAGGCGATCGCCGACTTCAACGGAGATCCGCGCGTGCTGGGGCAGGCGCTCGACCGCGCCGGGCCTGCCAATGTCCTCCTCCATTATGCCGGCCGGGCCTACCAGCGTTTCGGATGTCCGGTCTGGATGCCGGGCGTTCTGGGCAAGTGGAAGGCGAAATTTCCGAAAGGACGTCTCACCGTTTTCTTTCACGAAATACCTGGCAGAGTGCCGCGGCTATCGCGGCATTTCTTGCTGGGGAAAATAAACAGCCGGATCATCCGCCGGCTTGCCGCCATGGCCGACAAGCTGGTCACAAACACCGAACATCACGCAGCGATGCTCCGCCAGCTTTCGGGTCGCGATGATCTCCATTGCCTTTGCGTCGGCTCGAACATCGAGCCGCTCGCGAGTTCGCCCGGGCCGCGGATGAAGACGGAGTTCATCGTTTTCGGCCTGCCCTTCGGGCGATGGCAAACCCTGCGATTATTCGACCCGCAGATTCGCCGCTGGCAGGCCCGTGGCCGTTTGACCGCGCTTCACCTGATCGGTCCCGAGGATCAAAAATTCACCGCGCAGGCGAACGAGTTGATCGGCTCATGGCCGATGCCCTCCACCGCCGTGCGTCATGGATTGTTGCCGGGTCCCGAGGTTTCGAGCTTGTTCGCCCGAGCCCAGTTTGCCCTGACCAATGTGACAGGTGAGACCTGGAGTAAATCAGGCGCGTTCATGGCTTGCGCGGCAACCGGTTGCGCCGCCGTCATCAAGGCCGGAGAGACGCAGACTCTGCCGCTTTCCTCCGCGATCCGGGCGGACGAGGTGGAGAAGATTTCAGACGCGGAACTCGCCAGCAGAACGGTTTCTCTTAAAGCATGGTATTACCAGAACGCCGATTGGGATGTTACCGCCAGACGGCTGGCGTCTCTTTCGGAACCGAGGGAGCCGGCCGCGTGACTGGGGAAACGGTAATCATTTGTCCGGAACTGGCGGCGGGTGGTGTGGGCGATTACACCGGGCGGCTGCTGGAGCATTTGCCTGGCATTGCGAGTTTGCGGTTGATCGTCCCGAAGGTCGGAAACCGTCCGCTAAAGTCTTTCGAGCAATACCCAGTCGAGGAGACCGATGGCACCATGCGGGATCTGCGCGCTCGTCTGCCAACCCAGGGTGGAACGGTGCTCGTGCAGTACAGCGCCTATGGCTTCGATCATTATGGTTATCCGCGCTGGCTCATCAAAGCGTTGCTCGAGTGGAAGAAGGAATCGCGGAGTACCCTGGCGATCATGTTTCACGAGATTTGGACCTTCTGGCCGATCTGGAACAAGAACTACCTTCTGCAACAGCTTCATCGCCGCGATCTCCGCCGCCTCTTGCGGGTGACGGATGTGCTTTTCACCAGCACCTCGAGCCAGGCCGCGCATCTCGCCGCCCTTTCGCCACGATGCCCAGTCCAGGTCTTGCCGGTGGGGTCGAACATTCGTCGGGTCCAGGCTACGGATGGAGAGAGGGAGATTGGACTCGCGGTGCTCTTTGGATTGCAGCGATCGCGGATTCGCGCCCTGCGAAAGATGCTTTCCGCGTTGAAGTCGCTGGCGGCCGCGGGAAAGATCAGAAAAATCGTGACCGCGGGTGCGGGGCGGTCGCGAGAGGGAGATGCCGAGGAGCTTGCGCTCTTAACGGATCTGGAGTTGAGCGACGGGTTCGATCAACAAGGGCCACTTCCGGAGGAGAAAATTTCCGGACTGCTTTCGACCGGCGCGTTTGCTCTTTCGGCGCAGGATGATCTTAGCATTACGAAGTCAGGGACTTTCATGGCCTGCGCCGCTCATGGATTGAATATTGTCTCCTGCTTCGCGGACGCCTCGAAGCCGGAACCGCTTTCTCTCATGACCTCGCCGGAAGAGTTGCTGAAGGGCGTCACGCCCCAGGAATTACAAATGCGCGGCGAAAAACTCCGCCTCTGGCAGGAGCAAACGTCGGCCTGGCCCCAAATCGCCCGGGAAGTGGCTCGAGCCTTGAAACTGTGAAACGGATCAAGCTACTTCTCGTTAGTCCGTGTCAGGGCGCCTACGGCGGCATTGAAGCTTTCGTCCTCGCCGTCGCCGCCGCGGTGCGCCATGAACCGGATTTTGAGGTCCGGGTTTGCTTCAAGAAGACAAAATATTTTACCCGGCAACCCAGTCTCCAGGCGATGCTTGCAGGTGAGCCGGCGGTCGAATTTTGCGATCGCGCCGATAAAGATCTGGCCGGAGCAATTCGCTGGGCGGATGTGGTGCATCTGCAAAACGCGTCGCCGGACGTCGTTGCTTTGGCGAAACTGTTCCGGAAGCGCCTGGTGCTCACGATCCACAATTACATGACGCGCGAATGGAATGCGCATCGCCTCCTCTGGCGCGTGAGCGCGAGGTTCGCGGACGCGCGTTGGTATAACTCGAACTTTGTCTGGCAGACATGGGAAGGCGATCGAAAGCGGCCCGGCAGCCGGAAAGTCGCGACCACTTCGAAATTACCCGAAGGATGGACGCCTCCGGAGGAGCGTGCCGGCTTCGCTTTCATTGGACGCTGGATCGCGAACAAGGGAATCGAAACACTCCTCGATGCCTACGCCCAGGCTGGACTCGATCGCGAAAAATGGCCGCTCGTTCTCATGGGCGACGGACCGTTGCGCAGCCTGGTCGAATACGCCATTCAAAAGCGGGGCGTCACCGGCGTGCGGGTCCTCGGATTTGTGGATGAGGTAACGAAGGCGGAACAAATGAAGAAGGCGCGCTGGGTTGTCGTTCCGCCCAACACCAGGGAAGACTTCGGCCTTACCGCGATCGAGGCGCGACACCTGGGAGTGCCGTGCATCATCACCCGCGATGGCGGATTGCCCGAAGCGGGCGGGCGGCAGGCGCTGGTCTGCGAACCAGGCGATGTCGCCGGCCTGGCGAAATTGCTCGAGCAAGCGGCGCAGATGAGCGAGCCGGAATATGCGGAACGCGCGGAGCGCACCAGGAAAGAACTCGCCGGCGAGCTCGAGCCGATGGATTTTTACGCGCGGGCCTATCGGCGCATTCTTCGAGGGGAACCGGTGGAAGGCGCCTGATGGTTCTGCTCGCTCATCCCTTTGGAAACGCGAATGTTCGCGCGGTCTTGAGCGCGCTCGATCAGGCCGGGTTGCTTGCGAAGTTCGTCACCGCTCTCGGTTGGTCTAATGCTTCACCGCTCGTGCACGAGCTGCCGCCGAATCTGCGCTCGCAAATGGCGCGGCGCGGTTATGAATTGCCGCACTACAAGATCAAGATTTTTCCGGCGCGCGAGGTGGTCCGCCTCCTTGCGCAAAAAATGCGCCAACGGTGGCTGGTCGAGCACGAGCGCGGATGGGCCAGCATCGATCGTGTCTGGCGCGAACTCGACAAGTTCGCGGCGGCCTCTCTGCGTGAATCGCGGCAGAGAGAAAACATCCGCAGCGTCTACGCCTACGAAGATTGCGCGGAACAATTGTTTGCCGCTGCACGTGAGCTCGGCGTCCGCCGCATCTACGACCTGCCGATTGCCTATTGGGAAACGGCCCGGCGCCTTCTGCGCGAGGAAGCGCAGCGTTACCCGGAGTGGGAACCGACGCTTGGCGGCACGCGCGATTCCGAGGAAAAACTTGCTCGCAAGACATGTGAGCTCGATCTCGCCGAACTCGTCATTTGCCCGAGCGCTTTCGTTCTCGATTCGCTTCCGGAAAGCGTGCGCGCTTCGAAACCATGCGTCGTGGCTCCATTCGGCTCGCCCTCGGCGGAGCAGGCCGCGGCCGCGGAACGGAATCCGCGCACGGGACCGATGCGCGTCCTGTTCGCCGGCGCTCTCACGCAACGGAAGGGACTCGCCGACCTTTTTGCCGCGATGAAGCTGGTCGCTTCAAAAGAGATCGAGCTCGTCCTCATGGGCTCGCTTTTGCGTCCCCTGGCTTGGTACCGGGAGCGATTTCCGAGCTTTGTTTATGAACCACCCCGCCCGCATCACGACGTGCTCCGGTTGATGCGGTCGTGCGATGTGCTCGTTCTGCCTTCGATCGTGGAAGGCCGCGCCCTGGTGCAGCAGGAAGCGATGGCCTGCGGCCTCCCCCTGATCGTGACGAGGAATGCCGGGGGCGACGATTTGATTGCGGAAGGCGAGACCGGGTTTCTCGTTCCCATTCGTTCGCCGGAGGCGATTGCGGAAAAAATTAACTGGTGCGCGGCGAATCGTGCGAGCATCTCTGGCATGGCGATTGCAGCCCAAAGACGGGCGAGCGAGCTTACCTGGCCCGGCTACGGCCAGAAGGTCCTCGCCGCGATCCGATCCCTAACCGGCGAATGAACCCAACCAGCCCAGAGAATCCGACCATCCGCAATATCCGGCGGCTGATCTGGCTCTATTTTTGGCTGCTCCTGATTGAAGGGGCGCTCCGCAAATGGGTGCTGCCTCAACTCTCGAATCCGCTCCTCATTGTCCGCGATCCGGTCGTCATCCTCATTTACATCCTCGCGCTCCGGGCCCGGGTTTTTCCCACCAACGTCTGGATGTGGTCGCTCGGCCTCATTGGATTTTTTTCGGTGGCCATCAGTTTTATCGCACTCTGGCCTTATCTCCTGCCGGACCGGATTGCCCTCGTGACCGCCTACGGGTTCCGTTCGAACTTCCTTCACCTGCCGCTCATCTTTCTGATGCCGCAGGTGCTGCGTCCTGAGGATGTGAAGCGGATTGGGTGGTGGATCCTGATTCTTCTGGTGCCGATGTCGTTGCTCATGGTGGCGCAATTTAACGCGGCGCCCGACTCACTGCTGAATCGAACCGCCGGCGGAGAGGGCGAACAGATCACCGCTGGGTCGGGAAAAGTTCGCACGGCGGCGACGTTTTCCTTCGTCATCGGGGTAGTTGCCTACTACTCCCTGGCTACTGGCTTCCTGGTCTGGGCCGCGCTCAAGCGGGGCGTGTACAGGAATTGGGTGCTGCTTGGCGCTGGACTCGCCCTTCTCATCGGGATTGCCGTCTCGGGCAGCCGATCGGTCGTAGGGGCGTGCGCTGTCGTCGTCGCATTGTTGCTGATCGTTCTTTACTTGCGTCCCGGCGCGGTCACTCGCTTCGGACAGGTTCTGGTGGTAATGGTCGTCCTCGGTTTGGGTTTGACCCAAACCCCGGTCTTCAAGGAAGGCCTCGGGGTTCTCTCGGCGCGTTTCACCGCGGTAGCGCAATCGGAAGAAAAGTCGATCACGCTAGGCCTTATCTCGCGGGTATTCGAAGGTTTCACCGAAGTCATTCACGTTTACCCCAACGCGCCGTTTTTCGGCTACGGTTTGGGCATCGGAACGAACGCCGGGGCAAAATTCCTTACCGGCGAAAACATGTTCCTTCTTTCCGAGGGTGAGTGGGCCCGCCTCGTTCTGGAGAGCGGACCAGTCTTTGGCCTGGCCTTTCTGCTCTGGCGGTTCGGGATCGTGGCCTACCTCGGAGCACTCTGCGTGCGCTCAGTCCGGCGCGGCAATATCCTCCCGCTCTTGATTTATGGTTCGAGTTTCCTGCCCCTGTTAAACGGCCAATTCGGTCCGCCTACGATTGTCGGTTTTGCTGTTTTCGGCACCGGTCTCGCCCTGGCCGCGCGAAATGCCGATGACGAAAGCGAGAACGCCGTGACCGTCCCAGGAAGGCGCGGAGGGATGCGGCGCCGCTCGGCCTACGCCGAGAGAATGCATCGTCCCGCTGCTTCGCGCGACCATACCAATGGTTCTGTTGATCGGTAATTATCCTCCCGATCGTCAGCAAAGCATGAGCCGCTTCGCCATGATGATCCTCGACGGCCTGACTGCCGCGGGCGTGCCGGCGGAGTTGATCGAGCCGCGGCCCTTCTTCGGACGCTTTCGCCTGGGGGGCCGCTTCATCGCGAAGTGGCTGGCGTATGTCGATAAATTCGTTCTTTTTCCCTGGCGGCTGCGGCGGCGGTTGAGATCGGCGCCGGCCGCGGTCCACATTTGCGATCACTCGAACGCGATGTACGCCCGGGGGATTCCTGGAATTCCCGTGGTCATTTCCTGTCACGACCTGCTGGCGGTGCGGGGCGCGCTCGGCGAACAAACCGATTGTCCAGCAAGCCTCACGGGGAAATTGCTTCAGCGTTGGATTGTCGCCGGACTTCGCGCGGCGACGGTGGTCGCCTGCGTCTCGAAGGCGACGCTGGAGGACGCGCGCCGGCTCGTCGTGCGCGGGGATGGAAAACCAAAGCTGGATCTGATCCCGCTGGCGTTGAGCTACCCGTATCGAAAGCTGGAGGCGGATGAAGCGCAGCTTCGTCTCGCGCGATTTCCGCTGCTCAAGGCAGACACCCCGTTCGTTCTCCACGTCGGTTCGAACTTGCGGCGGAAGAACCGCGAAGGCGTCCTGCGCATTTTTGCGCAATGCAAAGGGCAATGGAACGGACTGCTGGTTTTTGCCGGAGAACCCCTTTCCGATCCGCTTCGCTCGCTCGGCCGGCAACTGGGCGTCCTGGATCGGGTCGTCGAGTTTCCCGACGCGACGAGCGAATTGCTCGAGACGCTTTATAATTGCGCCACCGCCTTCCTGTTTCCGTCCCGCTTCGAGGGCTTCGGCTGGCCGATTATGGAAGCGCAGGCCTGCGGATGCCCGGTGATCTGCGGCGATCGTGCCCCCCTCCCGGAGGTGGCAGGCGATGCCGGATTGATTCATCCGGTGGAAAAAGAGGAGTCGTTTGCCGCGGAGATTATTCGCCTGACCGATCCGGAGGAACGCGCGAAGTGGAGCGCGAAGAGCCTCCGCAACGCTCAACGCTTTTCGCCGGAAAGAATGATCGCGGAGTACATCTCCGCTTACCGGAGCAGCGGAGCACGAATCTGAGCACCCCTTTTCTCAAGCGCCTCGCCGGCTGGTTTACGAATCCCGCGGCCTTGCTCCGCCGCGCTCGCTCTTCCCTGACCCTTAATCGCTGGCGGCTGGAGTTCCTGCATCGGTTAAAAGGGGGAACTCTCTGGACCCGTCGCGGTGGCTATTGGCTGCCTTTCCATGCCGATGGCGATCTTCAGGAAATCCAGTATCAGATCGACGGCGAGTTGTGGTTCAAGTACGAAACGGAGCGTCTTCGTGAATATTTGCCGAAAGGTGGCGTGGTCGTCGATGTCGGCGCGAACCTTGGCTTCACCGCTTTGTTGTTCGCGAAGCAGGTCGGACCAGAGGGCCGGATTTTCGCTTTCGAGCCGTCTCCCGCGGCTTACGCGAAGCTTCTCCAGGTGGTGGAAAAGAACCAGCTCAGCAACGTGCAATGCTTCAATCTCGGTTGTGGCAGGGCGCGGAGCCGGGAAACGCTACTGGTGCCGGCCTCGTCGGGAAACGCCACCATCAGGCGGAGCGACATTCACCTGGCCGGGCCATGCCGGGAGGTAAACATTGAGATCGATGCGCTCGACCACGTGATTCTGCCGCTCACGCCGAAAATCGACCTCCTGAAGATCGATACCGAAGGCTTCGAAGATCAGGTGCTCGCGGGGGCGGGAGAACTTGTCACACGAGATCGCCCCGTCATTTACCTCGAGCTCTCGGGGCAATATGGCGACGCATCCGCTCGCGCCATCGCCTGGTTGAGGGAACGCGGATACACCTTCGACCGTGATCCGGACCTGGCTTCCGCGCACAACGGGGACAACTTTCTCGCTATCCCATGAGGCGTCCGACAAGATTTTCATCCGAGCGGGAGGGGCCAATCGTTTAGCCTGCCCCGCGCCACCATGAAGAAGGCTCTTATGCTGCTCAGCCTGCTCCTGCCCTGGAGCATTCGGCGCCGCTGCCTCGAAAGCCAATTCGGCTATTCACTGCATCCGACGAGCCGCATCGGCTTCTGTTGGATTTTTCCGCGGCAATTGATCATGGAAGAGCACTCGCGCATCGGGCACTTCACCCTCTGTAAAAACATCGACCTGCTCCATCTCGGCGCTCATGCCATCATCGGCCAGTTGAATTGGATCACCGGCTTTCCCAGCGGCGCGAGCCGGCACTTCGCCCACCAACCGGACCGGCGGCCGGAGTTGATCGTCGAAACCCACGCGGGAATCAGCAGCCGCCATTTGATCGATTGTACGGCGCGCGTCCGCATCGGCGCATTCGCCACCGTCGGCGGATTTCGATCGCAGCTCATCACGCATAGCATCGATCTGGCCGCCGGCCGGCAATCGGCGGAACCGATCGACATCGGGGAATACTGCTTCACCGGGACGAATTCCGTGATGCTCGGCGGGAGCAGTTTGCCCCATCATTCCGTGCTCGGTGCCCAGTCCCTGCTCAACAAGAAATGGGACGAACCGTATCGGCTTTACGGCGGCGTCCCGGCGAAACCGCTGAAGGAATTGCCGCGGGAGATGGAATATTTCCGCCGCACCGAGGGCTTCGTCTGGTAGCCGGCGGCGCGCCACGCGTGGGCTAAAACAAGATGTGCGGAATTGCAGTTCACTTCAGCTCTGGCGGTCCAGCGACGCCGCTTGATCTTCAGCTCATCCGGCATCGCGGCCCTGATTCATCGGGAGAATGGACCTCCCCGGATGGCCGCTGCTGGTTGGGCAACACGCGGCTCGCGATCGTCGATCTTTCCCCTGCTGGCGCACAACCCATGACCGATCCGGCCACGGGCAACGTGATCGTAGTCAACGGCGAAATTTATAATCATCGGGCGTTGCGCGCGCTCTTAGGGTCGGAAGTGAATTGGAGAGGCACGAGCGATACCGAAACCCTCCTGCAAGGTTATGCCCGCTGGGGTCGGGACGTAGTCGATCACCTCAAGGGGATGTTTGCCTTCGCGATCTATGACGCCGCGCGTAAGGAATTGTTTTTCGCGCGCGACCGTCTCGGAATTAAGCCGCTCTACTACACGATGAAGGCGGACGGCCTTCGCGCGGCCTCGGAGGCGAAAATGCTGGTCACCGGCCAGGCGCTCGAAATCACGGCGCGAGCACTCTCGGGTTACCTCCAATGGGGTGCCTGCCCCGAAGGCAATCTCCTTTACCCAGGTCTTCAGGCCTTGCCTGCCGGCCATGCCGCAATCGTTGGCAGTGAGGGGCAGCTCAAAACGTGGAGGTACTGGCCGGCTCGCAAAGCGTTTCTTTCGCCGGCCGATAACGTTGCGCGACGAGTCCGCGGTCTGATCGAAAAGGCCGTCGACGAACATCTTCTCTCCGACGTCCCGGTCGCCAGTTTCCTTAGTGGCGGAATCGATTCCTCCGTCGTGACCGCGATTGCCGCACAGAAATTGGAGAAAAAATTACTGACTTTCTCCGTCGGTTTCGATCTGGCCGAATTCGACGAAACAACGATCGCGCAAGAAGTCGCAACGCGTTACCGGACGGACCATCATCGAATCCAACTTTCAGAAGAGGAGGTGATTCACTCCGTCACCGAAGCGGTCGAAAAGCTCGATCTGCCATCGGTCGACGCGATAAACACCTACATCGTCGCACGCGCGGTGGCCGGGCAGGGAGTGAAAGTGGCCTTGTCTGGTCTCGGCGGCGACGAGTTGTTCGGCGGTTATCCCAGTTTCCGCGATGTTCCTCGACTCAAGCTCATCGCCGGCTTGCCGCGTCCGCTTCGGCGGACCCTCGGCAACTTCGCCCGGCTCGGCGACCGCCTGGCGGATCTTCCCGGAACGACAGATGCAGGTGAGCTGGCCAGATGGCGACGACGATTTTTTACGGACGACCTGGTCCGCCGCGCGGGTCTTCCGAGTGCGCCTGCCCCCTTCGAATGTGCCGTTGAGTTGCCGGATGATTACGCCCGCATCAGTTGGGCGGAATTGACGGGCTACATGCGTCGGATGTTGCTGCGCGATGCGGACCAAATGAGCATGGCGGTTTCCCTCGAGCTGCGCGTGCCGTTCCTGGATCACGAGCTCGTCGAGTATGTCCTGGGACTTCCGGCGGCGGCGAAGAAGCGCTACGCGGGAACCAAGGGTTTGCTCGTAGAAGCTTGCCGCGATCTCCTTCCGGCTTCCGTGTATAGCCGCCCGAAAGCGGGCTTCGTCTTGCCCATGAAAGCCTGGATGCTTGGGCCGCTGGCTCCCTTTGTGGACGAAGGGCTTCGTGAAACGACTACGCGCCAGTTGCTTCCCGAAACTTTTGTCAACGAGATCAACGGCGCCTTCCGGCGAGGGCATCTGCATTGGACGCGCGTGTGGAGCGTCGTTGTCCTGGGCCACTTCGCAAAGCGCTCGCAGCTATTGTTGGAATCCTAATTTGCTTTGTTGAAGGCCAAATCATTGACTTCCGGCTGGTTCTTCCTCTTGTTCACGCGTCTGGTATAGTCAATGTATCTACTTTATGAAAACCATTCTGCAAAAATGGGGCAATAGTCTCGCTCTTCGAATCCCAAAAACTTTCGCCGAAGAGATAAGAGTGCACGCCGGCCATCCCGTCGATGTTTGCGTCACCAGGGGCCGAATCATGGTTGCACCGATTACCGGCAGGGATTACCGGCTCGATGATCTCGTGGCTGGCATCACCCCCAGGAACCGACACGGTGAAGTGGCCGCCGGAGATCCGCAGGGACGCGAGGTCTGGTAATGCCGAGAAAGTATATCCCCGAGCGCGGGGACTTGGTTTGGCTTCAATTCACCCCGCAGGCCGGACGCGAACAGGCTGGGCATCGTCCCGCGGTCGTTCTTTCTCCGCGCAATTACAACCAAAAATCCAGCCTCGCGTTGTTTTGTCCAGTTACCGGCCAGGTTAAAGGATACCCATTTGAAGTCCGGCTTCCCGCCACCGTTTCCATCAAGGGCGTCGCGCTTTGCGATCAAATCAAAAGCCTCGACTGGGCTGCGCGCCGAGTTGAGTTGGTTGCCCGACTACCAGCCGAGACGACGCACGAAATCCTGGCAAAAACGCGCGCCCTGCTGCGCTGACTATGCGCCGCCGTCTGGTTCGCTTTACGGATGAGGATACTCCGATCCATCCACTCAGTTAATCCCGCCCACGGCGGCCCGATTGAATCGGTCAAGCAATCGTCCGCGGTGCTGGCTCGCCGGGGGCATGTCGTGGAAATCGTTTCCCTGGATTCGCCTGACGATTCCTGGGTACGCGATTGCCCCGTCAAAGTCCATGCGGTTGGCCCCGGCCGCGGCAATTACGGATACACGCCGGCCTTTACCCGCTGGGTGGAGGAGCAGCATGCGAACTACGACGCGGTGATCGTCCAGGGCCTTTGGCAGTACAGCAGTTTTGGCGTCTGGCGCGCCCTCCGCGGATCCGCGACGCCCTATTTCGTTTTTCCGCACGGAATGCTCGATCCCTGGTTCAAGCGGACCTATCCGCTTAAGCACCTGAAGAAATTGCTCTACTGGCCCTGGGCTGAATATCGCGTGCTGCGTGATGCCGCGGCTGTCCTTTTCACTTCGGAGGAGGAGCGGCGTTTGGCGCGCGAATCTTTCTCACCCTACCGATGCAATGAATTGGTCGTGAACTACGGCACCGCCGCGCCGGAGATTGATCTTGCGAGCGCGCGAGAGGGTTTCTTCCAGAGCTTTCCTCAACTCCGCGGCAGGCGTTTTCTGCTTTTCCTCGGTCGTCTGCACGAAAAGAAAGGGTGCGAACTGTTGCTCGAAACGTTCGCGGCGTTGCGCAATTCGGCGCCTTCCGATCAATCGCTGGATCTTGTTCTCGCCGGCCCGTGCGGCGATCCAGGATACCAGGAGCATCTCAAGCGTATGGCCGCGTCGGTCTCTGGAGTCACATTTACCGGGATGCTGGCCGGCGCTCAGAAGTGGGGTGCGTTCAGCGCCGCCGAAGCGTTTATCCTGCCTTCCCATCAGGAAAATTTCGGGATCGCGGTCGTCGAGGCGCTCGCTTGCGGAACTCCCGTCCTGATCTCGAACAAGGTAAACATCTGGCGCGAAATCGCGACGGCCGAAGCGGGCTACGTGGAAAATGATGACCTCGCGGGGACCGCACGGTTGATCGAACGCTGGGCCGGCACCGCGGCAAACGTTCGCGCCACCATGAAAGAAAATGCGAGAGAGTGCTTCATCCGGCATTTTGAGATCAACCGAGCCACCGATTCTCTTCTCGTGGCCCTGGGCAACAGGCCTGACGCCACGACCCAAAAAAATCGCCGCTCCTAATCCGTGAAAATCTGTGTTCATCTGTGGCTTCTCATCTGCTTTTTGATGACTGGTCCTTAATCACCCGATCTTCGCCATGGAGGAAAAGAAACTCGTAAAACCCGGCCAGGCCTCGGCCCAGGAATCGCCCTGGCCGGTTGGCGATCGCCTGCTTCGTTTGCTCTGGGAATTTTCCTGGTGCGTCTTCTGTGCCTGGACTCCGAAGCCGCTGAACCCCTGGCGCCTCTTTTGGCTTCGTGCGTTCGGGGCGAAAATCCATGGCACACCCTTTGTCCATCAGCGCGTGCGGATCGCGATTCCGGGGAACTTGACGCTGCACGATCGCGCCTGTCTTGGGGATCGGGCCAATGCCTACACCCTGGGCGAGATCGAAGTCGGCCCGCGCGCGACGGTCGCGCAGGAAGTTTATCTCAGCACCGGCACGCACGATTTTGCGCGAGCGGAGCTGCCGCTCGTCACCGCCAAGATCACGATCGGCGAGGACGCTTTCATCGGTGCGCGCGCCTTTGTCATGCCGGGCGTGACGATCGGCGCTCGAAGCGTCATCGGCGCCTGCTCCGTCGTGACGAAGGATGTCCCGGCGGATGCCGTCGCGGCGGGAAATCCATGCCGGGTGCTTCACTCACGCGTCTGAACGAGATGAGCCTTACAGGCGACAAAGCCAATCGCGACGCGCTTATGAGCAACGGACCCTCAGCGCCGGCCTTCGGATTTAGACGCCTGGTTCTTCTTCTCTGCGCGGTGGCGTTGGGTGCTTATCACATCTTCGCGACTTCTGTCATGTTCCCGGTTCCCGGGGGTGACGCGGTCGTCTTTGTGCCTCCCGCCATCAATCTGAAAGCGGGGCGCGGGTTGGACAATTACTTATGGACGGGTCGACATCGCTTCGTGGAACACCCGCCCCTGTTTCAAATGGTGGTGTCGGCCGGCATGTGGAAGTCCGACACAAGAACCGCTTTCATCGTGCTGGCCATCTTTAATGCGCTCACCCTCGCGCTCTACGCCGCCATTTTGGGCACCGCGAAATTCGCCCAAAAGCTGATCGCCTCGGCCGCGGGCTTTGCCGTTTTGGTCTCTTCTCTCTTTGGGATCGCTTTTTTGATCTTCACCGCGTCGGGGCGGCCGGAAACTTTGAGCACCCTGGTCCTTCTCCTGGCGATGGCCGCGGTCACGTGGTTGCCCCGGAGATGCTGGCCGATTTGCCTGGGAATTGCGATCGGTGTTGCCGCCGCCATTCATCCGACGCACGGCGTACTCATGGCCTGCCTGGTGGTGATCGCGTTCCTGCTAACCGCTCCCGTGGGGCAGGCGATCAGCAAAATGATGCTCGCGGCGGCTATTGCGCTCCCGCTTTTCTGGATTCTTCTGAGTCTGGGGCCGTATCCGGTTGAGGAGGTGCTTCGCACGCTTTCCTGGCATGCAGCGCTCGCTGCCGGACCTGACTACAGGTTGTCCACTCTGGCTCTGTATTATCTTAAGCTCGCACCCTGGTCGGGCGTCTACCTGCTGGGCCTGGCCTTGGTTCTCGTTTGGTCTGGCATCCATTTCTGGCGCGGGGCGGAAAATCGAATGACGCGTTGGGCGCGGCTGGCCGGTCTGCTCCTGACCGCATTCGTTTTCTGGTACTTTTCGATTCGAAGGCCAAATGCGAGCTACTATCTGATAATGCTCGCGCCCGCGCTCGCCGCTGGCGCCCTTTATCTTTTCGGCGTTCGCACTGGGACGGGCGATCGGAGATTGGCGGCTCTCCCCCTTTTGATGGTAGCGGCGTTTTTCAGCATCTTCAGCCTCTGCCTCGCCCGGGATATTGCCCTCTTTGTCGATTACAGGACTGACGCCATTTCCTTCGCCGAGGCCCGAAGGGACTTCGATAGCCTGGCGCGCTCGACCGATCAGGTAATTTCCGTCTCGGAATCTCTCTGGGTCCTGGCCGATAAGTTCGACCGGATTAGCATCGTCGAGCGCGGCACGGCTTCCGGCGATTTGATGGTGCTGCAACAAACCCAGCGAGGATCGTTGTCTCCGCCCGTCATTCCCGGATATCGCCTGCTCTCGCAACGTTTCATCTCGCACCCGCCGAAATGGTTTGGCTGGCCGATCGCGCGGACGACGCCGGGCTATTCGTTCGCGGTCTTCGCCCGGGAAGGCGCCCTCGGAGAAAATCGGCCGCGAGCTTCCGGAGCTCAGAACGATGACAGCTAACGCCAAACCTGTTCCCGTTTCCTTGATCGTGCCGATCAAGAACGAAGCCGGCAATCTTCCGAGATGCCTCCAATCCGTCCGTTGGGCGGACGAAATCTTCGTGGTCGATTCGCAGAGCACGGACGGCTCGCTCGCCATCGCTCAGGAACACGGCGCTCAGGTCGTGCAGTTTCATTTCAATGGGACCTGGCCGAAGAAAAAGAATTGGGCGCTCGAAAACCTGCCTTTCCGGAACGAATGGGTTTTCATTCTCGACGCCGACGAAGTGTTGCCGCCGGGAGCAGAAGAGGAGTTTGCCCGCGCCATCGCGAACGCCGGAGAAAACGCCGGGTATTGGATCAACCGGCGCTTCATGTTCATGGGCCGGTGGCTTCGGCACGCGTACTATCCGAATTGGAACCTTCGCCTGTTTCGACACGCCCTGGGGCGATACGAAAAGTTGACCGATGCGGATACGCACAGTGGAGACAACGAAGTGCACGAACATGTGATTGTGCAGGGCGCAACCGGCCGGCTTCGTTGCGAGATGGATCATTACGCCTTTCCGTCGGTCGAAGTTTTTGTCGAAAAGCACAACCGTTATTCAAATTGGGAAGCGCGAGTCTCGGCCGATCGCAGCCTCCAGGGCAGCGCCGCCCGGATCCGGAGCGGCCCGGTGGAACGGCGTCGAAAGCTGAAGTTGCTTTCGCAACGCCTGCCCTGCCGTCCTCTCCTGCGTTTCCTCTACATCTATCTCTGGCAAAAAGGCTTTCTCGACGGCCGCGCAGGTTACTATTTTGCCCGGCTCCATGCGGTGTATGAATTCCTTTCGGTCGCGAAAACCTACGAGCTGACCAAAACAAATCGGGCGCCGGCCGAGTAGACCCGATGCGCGTCATTGTCTGGGGGATCAACTACGCGCCCGAATTCACCGGGATAGCGCCGCACAACGTCGCCCTCTGCGAGTTCCTTCACGCGAAGGGAGACGACGTCGCGATGATCTCGGGGTTTCCCTATTATCCCTCCTGGGAAAAGCGGCCCGAGGATCGCGGACAGCTTTATCGGACCGACCAAATCAACGGAGTCCCCGTGCATCGGTGCTGGCAATTCGTTCCGGCGCGCGTCTCCGCTTTGAAGCGCATGTCTCACGAGGCGAGTTTTGTCTTTACCTCCACCCTGCGCGCGCTGTCTCTCCCACGGGCCAATGTCTATGTGCTCGTTTCGCCCCCTCTTTTGCTCGGGGTCGCGGGCTGGTTTGTTGGCGCAATCAAGAGCGCGCCGTTTGTTTTCCATGTCCAGGACATGCAGCCGGACGCCGCGGTCGGGCTTGGAATGCTGAAAGCGAGTTGGTTTACGAGGGCTTTGTATGCGTTCGAATCATTCGCCTACCGGCAGGCGGCGCGGGTTTCCGGCATTACGCGGGGCATGCTCACGAGTTTTCGAGGCAAAGGAGTTCCCGAATCAAAGCTCGTCTATTTTCCAAACGCGATTGCTTTGCGCGACGGCCAGATTCCTCCCGAACGCGGAGAATTCCGGCGACAACACGGCTTTGGGCCGGAAGAATTTCTCGCGGTTTACGCCGGGAACCTTGGCGTAAAACAGGGGCTCGACGTGTTGCTGGAAGCCGCGCCCCGCTTGCGCGATTCGCGTATTCGAATTCTGATCTGCGGTGATGGCGCCCAGCGCGGGCCGCTCGCGCGGCGTCTGGGTGAGCTGAAGCTTTCGAATGTCAGCATGCTCCCTTTGCAGGCGGGCCGGGATTATCGCGCTTTGCTCGTCGACGCGGACGTTTGCTTTATTACGCAGCAGGCCGGCGCCGGGAATTCTTTTTTCCCGAGCAAGCTGCTGGGTCTCCTCGCGGAGTCCAAACCGGTTGTCACGGTCGCGGCGCCGGAATGCGAGCTGGCCCTCTCCCTGGCTGAAGGCAAGTTTGGCGTCAATGTTCCGCCTGGCCGGGCGCAGGAATTGGCTGATCTTCTCGATGCGCTGGCGCACGATCCGCCGCGTCTGGCCGAGTATGGCGCGGCCGGTCGCCGCTATGTCGAGCAATTCGAGAAAAGCCGCGTCCTGCAAAGTTTCGCGGAGGATTTGGCCGGCGTCGTCCCATAGGTCACATAGGACCCATACGACCTATTAGTACGCGCTCCGCGGCGGAATAATCACGTGCACGAAAGTGCGCAGGATGATCCCGCACTCGAGAGAGAGGTTCCAGTTTTCGAGATACTCGATGTCGCAGGCGACGCGGTTTTCGATGTCCGCGCTGTTTCGGGCTTCGCCACGAAATCCTCGCACCTGGGCCAGGCCGGTGATCCCGGGCTTCACAAAAGCGCGGACGTGATAATTCGCCATCAGCTGGGAGAATTGTTTGTTGTGCTCGATTAAGTGGGGCCGGGGACCGACGATGCTCATGTCCCCGATGAGCACGTTCCAGAATTGCGGGACTTCGTCGATGCTGAGTTTCCGAAACCATTTCCCGAGCGGATAAATCCGTTCATCCCCGGCGCGCGCCTGGCGCGTCTCTTCGGCATGGTCGGGCCGCATGGTGCGAAACTTATAGATTTTGAATTGCCGGTTTTGCATCCCGGCCCGCGTCTGAACGTGAAAGAGCGGTCCGGGTGACTGGAAGCGTTGCGCGATCCAGACCACGAGGGTGAGGATCGGAAAGACAAACAGCATCACGGGCAACGAAATGACGATGTCGATCGCGCGCTTGAAGCAGCGGTTGAGCGGGTTTTCCAACGGCTCTTCCCGCAAGCCGATGAAGCGAAAGCCGTCATCTTCGAAATGCGTCACCGGATGGCGCAATTTTTCCTCGAGATCGCTTACGATCAGCAGCCGGACGCCGAGCTGGTCGCACACGCTGATGATGTGGCGGTTGATCTCGGTGAAGAGCGGAAACTCCAGCATGATGATTTGCGTGATCCCGCGCTCGACGATGATCTTTTCGAGATCGTCGGAATTACCCAGGACGGGAATGCCGTCCTCGGTCTGGTCGATTCGCTCATCGCAAACCAGGCCGACCGTGCGCAATCCGATATCCGCTTTGCGCCGCAACCAGCTTCGCAGTTGCGCGGCTTTTTCGGTCGACCCCACCAGAAGCGTTTTTTCCTCGCGCGCGCCCGTAAAAATTCGGCGGGCCAGAAAGGAAGGCAGATAATGATGCGAGAAGAGCAGGGCCACGTAGAGCCATGGAACAAAATTAAAGAAGAAGATTCGCGAGATGAAGGCGTCCTTGGTCGCGATCAGATAAAGGACGAGGGTGCCGATGCTGGCGAAGACTTGCCGCAGGCTCAGCCGATGCTGGCGCAGCAGTTCGTTCTGGAGGAAATAATTTTTCGAGCCGTCGCGGCTCAACGACTCGATCGTCATTCCCAAGACCAGCAACCCGCAGTAAATGCTGTAGCGGCGCCAGGTGAGCTCCGCCCCGGGAGAATAAAACGTGACCATGACCCAGACGCCGAACCAGAAAAGGACCGCCACGAGCACGATCTGGCAGAGCAGGAAAACGCGATATAAACCCTGCGTGCGTTGCGTAACCATTGTTATTTCCCGAGGCCGATGAGGAGAGTACGCGATGGCGGCCCGTGTTCAACCCATGGTAAAAACCGGCCTGTGCATATCACTTGGAAAGCTCTCCTGACGCTCGATTCTAAATAGCTACTCCCATACCACGACCCATCCGCGGCCCATGCAAAAGAAGCGAACCAGGATCCGTCCCAGTTTCACCGCCGCCCCCGCCCGGTGGTGGAGAAATATTGCCATCCCCACCCTCCCGGTCCTCGCCTGTTTCCTCGGCGGCGCGACCGAAAAATGGAGCGAAGGAATCATCGTGGCTTTGCTCGGCCTGATCTTGCTGGTCAATCCCCCGCGGCATTCGCTTGGACGCGTCCTGAATGTCATTTTGCTCGCGATCATCGCCTGTGCGGCCACGGCGTTTCTGCCAGAAACCTGGTTTCTGCGGCCGGCGTGGCGGCTGGTCCTGGCGAACGATTTCGGCCTCAGCCTCCCAGGCACGCTTTCACCACAGCCGTGGATTTCTCTCGGATGTTTTGTCAGCCTTCTGGCCGGTCTGAGCTGGCTCTATTACGTCAGCACGCTCGACCTCGATCTGCGCGAGGTGCGCCAGCAACTTCGATTTTTCGCGGCTGGCATTGTCCTGCTCGCCGCGCTTTGTCTCGTCCTCTATTACGCCCGGACAGCCCTTCCTTTCTGGCACAACCAGCGAGGATTCGGCCCTTTCCCGAATCGAAATCAAACGGCCAATCTCTTCGGTCTGACGGCGATTGTGATCCTGGCGTGCGGCCAGGAAGATATCCGGCAAGGCCGGAAACGCTGGATCGCCTGGCTCCTGGGACTCGCCATCATCGTTGCCGCGATCATTCTCAATTTCTCGCGGGCCGGCATCCTCATCCTCGTGGCGGGCAGCGCGCTCTGGCTCGGCGCGTTTGTCCTGCGCAAGGGCTCCGCCGCGCGGATCGCGCTCGGGCTTTCCGTCTTGCTCATTTTGCTGACGGTCATGCTGCTCTTTGGCGGGCAAACATTCGAACGCTTTAATCTCCGCGCCGGCGAGGGTGGAGACATGGCCGCGGATCTTCGCTGGGCAATTTTCGCGGACGCGCTTCAACTCATTCGCGCTTCGCCCTGGTGTGGCATCGGCCTCGGAAATTTCGACGAGGTCTTTGCGGTTTTCCGCAATGCCTCGCTGACCAGCGCCCGGACGATCCATCCCGAGAGCGATTGGTTTTGGCTTTGGGTCGAAGCGGGATGGCCGGTCATCCTCCTGGCGATTGCCGGCCTGGCTCTGCTCGTTCGACGGGTTTTTCCTTTGCAGGAGGGGACCAATCAGCGTGTCCGGCTCGCCGCCCTGATCGCAGCGCTCCTCTTTGCGCTGCACGGATTGGTCGATGTCTCCGGACACCGGGTGGGAACCGCCTTCTCGGGCATGTTTTTCCTGGGGATGGCGCTTCGCCGGCCGGCGGAGCTGGTGGCCAGCGCCTGGCTTCCTCGATTGTTTCGGCTGATCGGCCTGTTGCTCCTGGTTTTCGGCATAGCCTGGGTTGTTGCTACCCGTTACGAAATGGCGCTGCCAGGGGGCGTGGGCGTCGAGAATGAAATGCGCCAGGCGGCTGCCGCGAGTCAGGGTCGAAACTTCAACGAAACGATCCAACGCACGACCCGCGCGCTCGAATGGGCGCCGCTCAGGTGGCAGCTCTACTTTTCCCGCGCGGTGGGAAAGGTGGGGGCGAAACAACCGCCGGCCGAGGCGCTGGATGATTTTCGGCGGGCGCGGTTCCTGGAACCAAACGTCTACGAAGTGCCGTATCAGGAGGGGATCGTCTGGCTGGCGCGGGAGCCAGCCCTTGCCATCACCGCGTGGCGGGAAGCGTTGCGCCGGGTTGGCGTGCAGCGGCTGGAAGTGTACGGGCACATGCTCGCGCTCGCCTCCCAACACAGTCCGGCGGTGCGTCAAGGCCTCGAGGAAATCGGCATGGCCCACCACGATCTGGCGCTCGTCTATCTCCAGGGTGCGGCCGGCGCAGATTTCATGAAAGCGCTGCATCGCCTTCTCGGGCTGGATCCGGATCTGAAAATGTTTTCCAGTGAAGAGAGGGTCAAATTCTTCTCAGTCTGGGCGGAACGCGGCGATCGCACGGAACTGCTGTCCGCGGTCGAGGCCCACCCGGAGTGGATGAAGGAAGCCTGGCGCTCGGTGGCGAAGGACCACGCGAGCCGCAATGATTTCCGCCGCGCGTTCGAGCTCGTCCGGCGCTTTGGCCAGACGCCGCCTCTGCCCGAAGCCATGCCGCGCTCCTCGATCGACCAGCTCCGGCAAAATTTCCACGCGAATCCGGACAATTACGGCGCCGGTTTTCATCTTTACCAGGAACAGATGCGACTGGGCAGAACAGACGAAGCCCTTCTGACCGTGCGGCATTTCACGGAGCGGCCCAGGCCGCCGAGCTATTTTCATTTTCTGGAAGCGGAATCCTGGGCCGTGAAGGGAAATTGGGAGCGCGCCTGGAAAGCGTGGGAGAAATTTGAAGCGGCCAGGAAGCAATGAGCCTCCAATATTCGCGCGCAAGTTACCGGGCGCTCCGGGGTGGACCCGGCTCGCTCCTTGGTCATCAGTGTTCTCGCGCCTTTGCGCGACAGCCTGTTTTAGTTGGCTGGCGTTTCACGGAAACGCCCTGCAATCCATTGTTGAAGCCGTTTCGAGCATTTAAATGTCTTGCGCGAAATCGCTCAGTGAGACGCGAAGTTGTGCTTCGGCCTCGAAGACGGTCGGACCTGGCTGTTGAAAGGCATCCTGCGTGATCAAGTCGTTCACGATCCGTTCCGCGACCAATTGCCAATTCACCATGATAAGGTCCACTTTCACGTCCGGCACTCTCGCGAAGGGCATGCCGGCTGGTCCGTTGATGAAAGCAACCCGATGGGTTTTCAATAATTCGGTAACCGCAGTCGGAGAACGAAAGCAGAACTTGGAGGCCAGCACGGACGAGGAAAAAATGATTCCACCCGTTTTCGCTTTGTGCAGGGAGCGCAAGAACGCCTCGGTCCGCTGTCCGCCATGGTCCGCGATCGACCATTCGAACTCCAGTTCCTCCAGCAACGCTTGTAAGGTTTCCTCCATCGTGGCTGACCGTTGGTCCGTCGACCGGACCAGGGTAACTCGCTCGACTGCCATGTCGGCCTTCCAGGCCGCCAGCAGCACCCTGGTGGCAGCGTCCCGGCGCACCTGATAGCGGCAGGGGATATTCGGAAAGCTATCGTTCGCCACTCCGACCAAACGGATCCCCATATCGGAAAGACGCAAAGCAGTTTCTTTCGCCTCCTTCGGCGGCTGAAACCAGATGACGGTGTCCACTTCATAGGTCTTGAGACGCGCACTCAAGGCATCGGTGTTGGCCTCGTTCGGCTCGAAATAGGCCGTGGCCGCGGCAAACCCCCGCAGGCGCAGCTCTCGCCTGAGCCGGATGAAAAAGGTGCGGTAATCCTGAAGAGTCACAAATGACGGGAGCGAAGCGGGCAATCCGACAAAAGCGCGCACGCTGAGATGCCGGTCGAAATGGAGGCCCTGCAAGACGGTCTTAGAGCCCCGCACCCGGCTCAAGAGGCCCTCTTGTTCGAGGCGCTTGTATGCTCGCGAAACAGTCGAGAACGGCACGCGAAAATGCGCGGCCACCTCTCTAATGGAATAAAAGGCCTGGGGTTGCTCTCGCTGGTTCTTCACCGCCACGCCGCGCAAGATTTCCGTCAGGGCCTCGGTCTTGTGGTCCGCTCGTTCCAGGGCGCGCTTCCCCGGCAGCGTTGCGAGCGCGCGGGGAACTCTTTTGCGGGCCATGGCTCTTCTGGGGGAATGCGGGTGTGGCGGCGACTTTTGGAGCGGCAACTCTCAATCCAGTCCCACTGTTGCTCGCCTGGTGCGTAATAATCTTTGGTTCTCTTGGGATTGGTGCTTCCTGTAATGCTCGCTAATACTGTCAGGTTATCAAATTGCCGAAACAGCGTAACGCTCTGAAGGACGCTCTCGTTTCGCAGCTATCCACTGCCATGAGATCAAAAAGCGTTCATGTCCGAAGTTCGCGCTACTTCTCTGCCAACGCGGCCTGAGCTGCCGCAAGGCGCGCAATCGGGACGCGGAAGGGACTGCAACTGACGTAGTGCAACCCGAGCCGATGGCAAAACTTCACGCTTTCGGGTTCGCCGCCGTGTTCGCCGCAAATTCCAAGCTTGATGCCGGGCCGCGTCTTGCGGGCCAGTTCGCAGGTGATCTCCATCAGACGCCCCACGCCTTTCTGATCGATCGACGCGAAGGGGTTCGTCGGAACGATATCGAGTTCGGCGTACGCGGGTAGAAACGTTCCGGAATCGTCCCGGCTCATGCCGAGGGTCGTCTGGGTGAGATCGTTCGTCCCGAAGCTGAAGAACTCGGCGTCACGCGCAATCTCGTCGGCCACCAGCGCGGCTCTTGGGATCTCGATCATCGTGCCGACGAGGTAGTTGAATTTCGCTTTCGTCGTTTTTGCCACCTCCGCGGCGATGCGATGCACGATCTCGATCTGAAGCTTCAGTTCCCGCGGAAAACCGACGAGCGGAATCATGATTTCCGGCCGCACCTTGATTCCCTTCTTCTGGACCTCCGCCACAGCCTCGAAAACGGCGCGAGCCTGCATCTCGGAGATTTCGGGATAAACGATGCCCAGGCGGCAGCCGCGATGGCCGAGCATCGGGTTGAATTCGTGCAGTTCCCGGACGCGGCGGGCAATGTTTTCGGACTTTAGACCAAGTTTCTCAGCCAGCTCGACTTGTTGAGCGTGATCGTGCGGCAGGAATTCGTGCAACGGCGGATCGAGAAACCGGATCGTGGCCGGCAATCCTTTCAGCGCCTGGAAGATCCCGGCGAAATCGCCCCGCTGATAAGGAAGCAATTTTGCCAGCGCTTTCGCGCGGTCTTCTTTGCTCTCGGCCAGGATCATTTCGCGCATGGCGTCGATCCGGTCGCCTTCGAAAAACATGTGCTCGGTCCGGCAAAGACCGATCCCCTGGGCGCCGAACGCGACCGCGTTTTCGACCTGCTCCGGTGTGTCGGCGTTTGTGCGGACGTCTAGCTCGCGCAACCGGTCCACCCAGATCATCAACTTCTCGTATTGGCGATAGGTCGCGCTCTTTTTGCCATCGAGCGATCGATCGACCAGCACCTGCACGATCTCCGAAGGCGCGGTCGTGACTTCGCCGGCGAACACTTCGCCGGAAGTCCCATCGATGGAGATGTAATCGCCCTCCTTCAGGATTGTGCCGTCTGCCTTCAGCGTGCGCTTGGTGTAATCGATCTCGATGCCGGACGCGCCGCAGACACAAACCTTGCCCATTTGCCGCGCGACCAGGGCCGCGTGCGACGAAACCCCGCCGCGCGAAGTGAGAATGCCTTCCGCCGCGATCATGCCGCGCAGGTCTTCCGGAGAAGTTTCAATCCGGGCCAGGACCACTTTCTCATCTTTGTCGGCTCGCCGGACCGCTTCCTCCGCGCTAAAGACAACGTGACCCGACGCCGCGCCCGGACCCGCGGCCAAACCGCTCCCGATTTTCTTCGCCGCGCGGATCGATTTCCGGTCGAAAATCGGAGCGAGCAAGTGCGCGAGCGAATCCGCGGGAATGCGTTTTACGGCGGTTTCTTTCGAGATCAGCTTCTCTTCGACCATTTCGACCGCGATTCGCACCGCCGCGAGACCCGTTCGTTTCCCATTGCGTGTTTGCAGGATATAGAGCCGGTGGTCTTCCACCGTGAACTCGAGGTCCTGCATGTCCTTGAAATGCCTTTCGAGCAACGCGCGCACCTTCATGAGGTCCCGGTGCGCGGCCGGCATTTCCTTCGCCAGGTGCGCGATCGGGTGCGGTGTGCGCACGCCGGCGACCACATCTTCCCCTTGCGCGTTGATCAGATACTCGCCGTAAAACACTTTCTCGCCGCTGGCCGGGTCGCGGGTGAAAGCGACGCCGGTCGCGCTGGTCTCGCCCATGTTGCCGAAGACCATTGTCTGGACGTTGACCGCGGTGCCCCATTCGTGGGGAATTCCGTACTTCCGGCGGTAAACGTTTGCGCGGTCGTTATTCCACGAGCCAAAGACCGCGCCGATCGCTCCCCAAAGCTGCTGCCGAGGATCCTGCGGAAACTGTTTCCCGGTGCGCTCCTTGATCAGCTTTTTGAAGCGACTCACGATTGTCTGGAGATCGTCGACGCTGAGCTTCGTGTCGGCGAACTGATGGTTGCCGTAGCGTTCATCCTTCAAATGCTCGATCACGCTTTCGAAAGGCTCGTGGTCCTCGCCGGGCCGTTTCTGCACGCCCATGACCACGTCGCCGTACATCTGCAAAAAACGCCGGTACGAATCCCAGGCGAACCGCGCGTTCTGCGATTTTTCGGCGACGATCTCCACGACCTCGTCGTTCATGCCGAGATTGAGGATGGTGTCCATCATACCCGGCATGGAGTCGCGCGCGCCGGAGCGGACGGAAACAAGCAGCGGCCGCTCCTTGTCGCCGAGTATCTTGCCGACCGATTTTTCGATCCTGGCCAGCGCGGTCTCGACCTGCGCGTCCAGCTCGGGCGGATACGTCCGCTTGTGCTCGTAAAAATAAGTGCAGACTTCAGTCGTGATGGTGAATCCCGGAGGGACGGGCAGGCCGATCCGGGTCATCTCCGCGAGGTTGGCGCCTTTGCCGCCAAGAAGCGGCTTCATGCTGCCGTTGCCGTCCGCCTTGCCATCGCCGAAATAGTAAACAAACCGGGAACTCTTCGCTTTCCTGGGGGGCGTCTTGGATTTCGCGCGTCGCGCTGGTTTGCGTGAAGAAGATTCCTTTTTTTTGGCCATGGAGATTGAAATGAGGAACGGCGAAGCCGAACGGACGCAAAGCTAAGTGTCCTGTCCCCAGGGTGTCAACGCGCTGCAATGCAGGCTTGGTGTGAATCGCCCTGCCTACGTCGGGGCCTGGCCGTTAGTGCCGAGGACGTCGCCGATCGCCGCGGTGAAATCACTCAATCCAGTGCTGGGAACGATGATCGTATTTCGCCGGCCATGGGCCTCCTCGGTAATGCGGAGGAACCTGCCACGCTCGTTCTCGCGGAATTCGAAATGAAATCGCTTCCGTTCGATCTGAACCTCCTTCGCTTCGAGAATGCTGTCCATATGAAGAACTCGCCTGAGTCTAACGAGCTCAGTCGCTAAATTGGAAGCAAAATCTGCGCGGTTTGATGCCGCAAGCTCTTTGGAGGGAGCGGCTTCGAGCTAAACTTGACCGGCAGCGAATTAACACCGGGCTCCTTTTTGGGTGTCGCTACGTTAGCGCATCGGAAATCCGCTCGGCCCGCGAGCCGACGTGCTAATGGAAACCCAACTTAGGCAACAGTTAATTGCGCCCGCTTGAGAGCGGTTTCGAAAATATCGAGAAGCTGCCGCTTCTGATCGTGCACGGATCGATTACCGTCTAGCTTCCGCTCCAGAGCGAGGCCTGAAAGTGGTTCGGCGATGCGAATCAGTCGCTCGCCCCGCGGCAGCTTCACTAACTCAATCTGGATGTTGTCGTGCTTGACCACGTGATCATTGTCATCAGAACCGGTAGAATTGCAACATACGGTCGAGGTTCTCTCGCGAAACCTCGCCGAACTCCCGGTGGGTCCGGTAAGCTGCGCGCTCGAAGTCGCCTTCGTTGAAGTTGCGAACCATCGCCGGCGGATCAATGGATGCCACGGTCATTGCCTCCAGAATTTCATGGTAAATGGAGACGGAGGCTTCCTCGTCCGGAATACCGGATCGCATTGTGATCGAGAATCGTCGACCGATGATGCTCGTGCGCGCAATTGCCTCGCGTCCAATCGCATCAACCATCGGCTCATCTGAGAGTGTGATCCAAGCAATCGTAAAACCGCCTCGGAGAGCCAGATTGTTGAACCCGTCCCAATTGATCATGTCATGATGCGTTGCAGGGCTCGCCAAGATAACTTCCATTCTGGACCGCTTTTTTGGCGCGTGATTTCTTGATTATCGGCTTTTTCAGCCGTGCTCCGTGATCTCCTCCTCCAGGATTTCTTGCGACGAAAGCGGTCGATCTTGAAGCGGGCATTGCCGAAAATGCGTCAACGACGGCGCGTTTGCGTCGCCCGATTGTGGCCTCGCGGTCGCTCTTGCTTCGGCGCCGTTCCGTTCGCGATGGCGAAGTCCACCTGGCGCTTGAAGATATCGACGCGCGCCACGAAGACGCGCAGTTGATCGCCCACGGAAAACTTCCGGCGGGATTGCCGGCCAATGAATCGGCGTTGGGTCGGGTGGAAAACATAGAAGTCGTCCGTCAGCGAGGAAACGTGGACGAGACCGGTCAAGAGAACGTCCGGCAATTCGAGCAAGAGTCCATAATTGCGGACATCGATGACCGTCGCGCGAAAGACTTGCGGATCGCGCGCCTCGAGCTGGCGTTGAAAAAACTCGAGCTTCTTCATTTTCACGGCGTCCATCTCGGCCTCGGCCGCCACACGTTCGGTGATCGAGATATGTTCCGCTGCGGCCCCGATCTGGCCCATGTCCGCGCGAGGACGGCGAGCTTGTTCTCGTTCCGCCAGGGAGCGGTGGACGACCAAATCGGCGTAGCGCCGGATCGGACTGGTGAAATGAGTGTAATTGGTCTTGGCGAGACCGTAGTGGCCGAGTGGCTGCGCCGCATAACGCGCGCGCTTCAAACTCTTCAGAAGTCCGATCTTGAGCGCTTGTTCCTCAGGCTTGCCGGCCAGCGAAGCGAGCAGCCGCTGAAGTTCCGTGCGATTGGTCAGATCGCCGGCTTTGTAATTGTAACTGAGCACCAGCTCGCGGTACTCGGCCAGCTTTTCCGGCTCGGGATTTTCGTGCACGCGATAGATCGTGGGGATCGACCGGTTTTTCAGCTCGCGCGCCACGGCCTCGTTCGCCGCCAGCATGAATTCTTCGACCAGTTGGTGCGATTCATCGTTCTCGATGCGTTCGAGGAGGATCGGCTTACCTTGCTCGTCGAGTCGCACTTTCACTTCTGGGAAATCGAGGTCGAGAGAGCCTTGTTCGAAGCGCTTTTTTCGCAGGAGAGACGCGAGTTCCCAAGCCAGATGCAGCCGTTCGCTCAACTGGTTATGCGGTGCGGACTGAAGAATGGCGTAAGCCTCGCGATAAGTCAGCCGGTGCGCGCTGCGGATGACCGTTCGGGCGAAGCGGGTGCTCTTCGCGCGGCCGTCTTTGGTGAATTGGATGAAGACCGAGTGGGTGAGGCGGTTCACACCAGGCTTCAGGCTGCAAACGCCGTTGCTCAACCGCTCCGGCAGCATGGGAATGACGCGATCGGGGAGATAAACGCTGTTGCCGCGTTTGTAGGCTTCGCGGTCCAGGGCCGCGCCTGGTTTCACGTAGGCCGCGACATCGGCGATGTGGACACCGAGACTCCAGCCGCCCCCCGGAATCCGTTCGACGTTGATCGCATCGTCAAAGTCCCGCGCATCATCCGGGTCGATCGTGACGATGAATTGATCGCGCAGATCCTCGCGTCCCTCGAACATTTCCTCGCCGACTGTTTCCGGAATTCGTTGCGCTTCCTCGAGGACGTCTCTCGGAAATTCGGTCGGAAGGTGGTACTTCCGGATGATCGACAGCATGTCCACCCCGGGCGCGGAACTGGGCCCGAGGACTTCAATGATTTGGCCCTCGGGATTGACGTGACGCGATTCCCACGGTTCGAGACGGACGACGACTTTATCGCCGCGGTCCGGTTTTTTCGGGAGCGGCGGTTGCGGTGGAACCTGGACGTAAACATTGTGGACGATGCGCGGATCATCCGGAACGACGTAGAAGAAGTTTTTCGACTGCTGCAAAGTTCCGACGATCGAATCGTGCGCGCGTTCGAGAATGCGAATCACCCGGCCCTCCGGGCGATCCCGACCCGTTTTCGCGCGTGAATAGCGCTCATCGCGGGTGATCCGCGCCACCACTTTGTCGCCGTGCATCGCGGTGCCGGTATTTTCGGCCGCGATGAAAAGGTCCTGCTCTCCCGGCTTACCCGTCGAAAGAAATGCGTATCCGGCCTGATGGACATGGAGCGTGCCTGTCACGAGATCCGCTTCCGAGGGCAGGACGTAGCGGTTTTTGCGGATTCGGGCGATTTCTCCGGATTGCTCGAGCTGGCGCAGGACCTCGTTCAATCCCATGCGAACGCCGCTCTTCCGGCCAAGAGCCCTGGCCAGCTCCATCTTATCGAGCGGCCGATATTTCGGCGCGCTGAACAGACGGAGGATCTGTTCACGAAGCTGTTGGTTGTCTGATTTCACGATTTTGGGAGCGAAAGCGCCGCTGAAAGGGAGGGCGATTGACTCAATCGCCCGCGGGCGGTTCGGGTGAACCGCCGCTACCTTAACACGCAAATTTGATTTCCGCCCGGACTTCCCATGCCCGCATCGAATAAAGGTGGCTCCATGGTAGTCTCACCTGAATGAACGGAATGATCTGGCAAATCGATGACCGCGCCATCGATCTCTCGCAGCATTCCATCATCATGGGAGTGCTCAACGTCACTCCGGATTCTTTTTCGGACGGCGGCGAATTTTTCACCGCGGAAAAAGCCGTCGAACATGGCGTCCGCATGGCTGCCGAGGGCGCGCAAATCATCGACGTAGGCGGCGAATCGGCCCGCCCCGGCGCGCAACCGGTTTCAGCGGAAGAAGAGCTGGCCCGCGTGTTGCCGGTGATCGCGAAATTGCGCGAGAAAATCGCGGCGTTTATTTCAATCGACACGACCAAAGCCGCCGTCGCGCGTGCCGCGCTGGAAGCGGGAGCCTCGATCATCAACGACGTCTCCGGCGGCCTTGCCGATCCTGCGATGATGAAACTCGCGGCTGAAAAACGATCCGCGTTTATCGTCATGCACATGCAGGGCACCCCGCAAACCATGCAAGCCAATCCGCACTATAATGACGTGGTCGCGGAAGTGGCTGATTTTTTTAGACAACAATATGCCAGCGCCCTAGAGTGCGGCATTGATTCCATGGCCATCGCGTTTGATCCGGGAATTGGATTCGGCAAAACCGTGGAGCACAATCTCGAGTTGCTCTCCCACCTCCCATGTCTCCGCGTCCATGATCGGCCGATGGTGGTCGGGGTCTCGCGCAAATCCTCCCTCGGCAAGATGATTGGCTCGGCCGAGATGAGCGATCGCCTCGCGCCCACCATTGCCTTCACGGCGCTGCTGCGCGAGCGCGGCGCCAACGTCCTGCGGGTGCACGACGTCAAGGAAAACGCCGCGGCCCTGCGCGTGACGGAAAGACTTCTCGAAGCCGCCCCATGACTCAGCAAATCATTCAGCTCTGGATCGGAAAATGGCGAAGTCTCATCGAGATCATCCTGCTGAGCGTTGGGATTTATTATGGCTACCTTTATTTTCGCGGGACGCGCGGCGCCAAAGTCCTGACCGGTTTGGCCATCGTCTTTTTGACCCTGACGCTGATCTCGCAGTTGCTGAATCTGGTTGTCATCGGCTGGATCATCCGGAGTTTTTCCGTCTTCCTGGCGGTGGCGCTGGTCGTAATTTTTCAACCCGAGCTGCGGCGCGGCCTGGCTGAGCTGGGCGGGCACCCAATTTTTTCGCTCACCAGTGAGAAGCGCGAGACCGTGCACGATCTCGCGGAAGCTGTGACCCAACTGGCGAACAAGCAGTTTGGCGCGTTGATCGCGATTGAGCGCGACACCTCGATTCGCGTTTACGAAGAGACGGGCGTGATCATCGATTCCGTGTTCTCGGTCGAGCTTCTCCTGACGCTCTTTCACCCAAAAGCCGCCTTGCACGATGGCGGAGTGGTGGTGCGGAACGGGCGGATTGCCGCGGCCGCCTGCATCTTTCCCGTCAGCCAGCGGGAAACTCTCGATCGAAGCCTGGGCCTGCGGCATCGCGCCGGCTTGGGCATCACCGAGGAATCCGATGCGATCGCGGTGGTGGTTTCGGAAGAAACTGGCGGGATTTCAATCTGCCATCGACGCCGGATCGAACGCAACTTTACTCCGGACACCTTCCGCAAACGCATCGGCGAAATTCTCCTCCAAGGTACTTATGAAGATGAAGAAACTGATCCTGAACAACTGGCGCGCGAAGTTGATCTCCCTCCTGCTCGCGACAACCCTTTGGTACCTCATCAAAAAGAACGTAGCAACGACACCCTCGCTGTCTGACGACCAGGCGGGGCAATCCACTCTGAACGAGCGGCGTTAGCGCAAAAAACGGGCGAGGTTCTCTTCTTCCCAACGCCGCGCCCGCCGGTAACCCGGGAATTCCCGTTCGCGCTGGTAGAATTTCTCGGTGTGGACCCGGCGCCGGCCATCAGCCCCCACTTCGTCCGGGACCACCGAGTGCAGCATTTCGTGATAAAGCACGTACTGGAGAAACCAAAGGGGAACAAAAGGCTGATCCAGGAGCGGGTTGATTCGGATGACGCGGTCCTCCTCCTGGATCGTCCCGAAGATGAAATATTCTTTTGGACGCCGCTTTTGCCGGCGGCCCCACACCACTTTATATCCGCGCAACCGGCCGCGAAAATAACGCTCGTTCAAGCGATCGAACACCGCCCGCAGATCGAAATATTTTCCTTCGTGCTGCAGGTTGAGCTGCCGTTGCATCGGCAATTTCGGATGCGCCATTTTCCGTTTTGTTTTCTTTGCCATGATGCGCCTCCCTAATAAATAACGCCCAACTGAACGCATTTTAGTGGGCTTCGTCTGGGTTCACAAGCGAAGCCCAAAAATATTTGCAAGACTTACATAAATGATTTATAACGAGCTAGTTATGATATCGTTCCTCCGATAGGGCGAAATCTCAGGCCTTATGATTTAAGCCGGGCTAATGCCGCCTTCGTAGTCATAAAACGTTGATTATCAACGATCTCTGGGAGGGCCCACTTCTGATTGCGGCGACGACACCCAATCCGCTCGCCGGAGCGGGTCTCAGGCGGATTGCGACCGAGCCAGCGCGCGGGGAGATTCTGGAACGCCCGCGCAATGAGCTGATTTTGCGAGAATCCAGAGTGCGCGTATACTCCGCCGCGGCTCCTGGAGAGCATGATCGATTGCGAGTAGAATGAATCCAACATGACACCGTTCCTGAGAAAATTGCTTGGGCTGAATTGGTTGTTGCTCGCGAACATGCTGGCCCTCGGGGTCTTCGGCGTCGTGGCGATCTACAGCGCGACCTACATGCGGGAAGACATCGCCGGAGAGTTCTGGCGCAAGCAAGCCAACTGGGTCGCTATCGGCTTTGTTACGTTCATGGTCACGAGCCTGATCGATTATCGATGGATCCGTTGGGGCGCCCTTCCGATGTACCTGGCTGGAATAGCTTTCCTGGTTTTGACGAGGTTCATCGGCACCAAGGTTTACGGTTCGCGCAGCTGGCTTCATCTCGGGCCGATTAATTTTCAGCCCGCTCAGGTCGCCGTCATTGCAGGAATCATGGTGCTCGCTCTGCTCCTCAGCCAGTTCCGCGAGATGCATCCCATGCTTCGGTTGCTGCTTAGCGGCGTGATCGTGGGAGCGCCATGTCTTCTCGTCCTTATGCAACCGGACTTGGGCGAGGCCATCATTTGGGGTCCGGTTTTGCTGGCGCTGCTTTTCGTCGGTGGCATACCGATTCGTTATTTGACCTGCATCATCCTGATCGTGGCCACGGCGCTTCCGCTGGCCGCGAACCTGGGCCTGAAGACGTACCAACAGGAGCGCCTGACCGCGTTTGTTAATCCGGAGATCGACCCGCGAGGCGCGTCCTGGGCGATCAATCAATCGCTTATCGCCATCGGCTCCGGCGGTTGGTCGGGTAAGGGGTTCAAGGCGCCGAACACGCAAATCGAACTCGGCTTCCTTCCCGCCACCGCCGTTCATAACGACTACATCTTTTCAGCGATCGGCGAGCAATGGGGATTCGTGGGTGGAATATTTCTCATCGGCGCATTCGCGTTGTTGCTCTTGACCTGTCTCTTCGTGGCCTACTTTGCCGGGGACCAATTTGGCCTCCTGCTCGTGACCGGGATTACCGCGCTCATTTTCACTCACGTTTTTCAGAACGTCGGGATGACCATTTCGATGGTGCCTATCACCGGTGTTCCGCTGCCGCTGATCAGTTACAGCGGCTCCTTTGTGCTCGTGATCATGTTCGGCCTCGGCATCGTGAACAGCGTCTGGGTGCATCGGAATGCGGACGAGCGGTAGCGCTCAGCCGGGGTGTTGCGTTCTCTGGGTAGGGTGGGCGTCCCGCCCGCCGGTTTTGGCATCTTGCCAAAACAATCTTTAGAAAATTCGTGATCGCGAGACGCGATTACCGGCGGGCGAGACGCCCACCCTACCCGAGTTGATTCTCTGGCCTAATGCCATTTCCGCCCGTCAGGGCTCTGGCATTTTAGACGAATGATGCTCGATGATGAGCCACCCGCCATTTGACTGCTTTTGATAGACGAAGGTGTAGCGAGCCTGCGCCTTTGAGCCATCGCCAAAGGTGAACGTATAGAGCCCGGAGTTGATCGCGATGTCGCCAAAACATCGCACATAAGCTTTATCGATTTTTCCACGTGGCTTCTTTGGAAGAAACACATTTCTGAAGTAAGCGATGCGCCCAGCGGAGTTGTACCTTATCTCGTTGGATAGAGTAGGGATCAGGATCGCATCCCGGGCGTAGTTAGCGTCGACTGTTGCTGGATTACCGGTGGCAAGACTCCTGTTCCACTGTTCAAAGAGCGCGAGGATTTCGGATTTTTGCTTTGGAGTGCAAGCAGAGGCTGCAGATGCCGGTGGAGATGCAGCAAGAGCAAAGAAAAGACTGACCGCGATTAAGATGTTCCTATGAGTTTTCATGGCGAGGATTGGGATGCGATTGGACATCAACAGCGCGAGACTACCCAAAGCCGGATCGTTATGGCAATGATTTGTGCGAAAATCCGAGCCGCCAGGCGAAGTCTCAATGGTCCCCCATGGCGCGTCGTGCGCAAAGGCAGCAAATGGATTTCCCGCCAGCAGTTTACTTTCGCGGTCTAGGCCACTAAAATCCGCGGCGCCGCATGGAAACTGATTACAAGGTCAAGCTCGAGATTTTCGAAGGCCCGCTCGATTTGCTGCTTTACCTGATCAAGCAGGACGAGATCGATATTTACGAGATTTCACTCGAGCGGATCACCGGCCAGTACCTCGAATATCTCCAGGCTTTTAAGGAACTGAACATCGACGTGGCCGGGGAATTTATCGTCATGGCGGCGAATCTGATTTACCTGAAGAGCCGCAGCCTCTTGCCCGCCGATCAGCAACCGCCGGACGAAGATGCGGAGGAGGATGACCCGCGCTGGGACCTGATCCGGCAGCTGATCGAATACAAGAAATTCAAGGAAGCGGCGTTGCTCTTGCACACCCGCGCGCTGGAACAGGAACGGATCTTTGCCCGCAGCGGGACCGGCCCGGGAGCAATCGCGACCGCCCCTCTTCCGCTGGGGGAAGTAGGCATTTTCCAACTGATCAACGCTTTCCAGACCGTCCTCAGGCGGGTCGAAGCGCGGGAAGATTTGCGCGAAATTTTCGGCGAGCATTTCACCGTCTCTGACAAAATCGATTCAATTCTGCGGCGCGTCGCGGATGGCCTGCCGCTAAAATTTTCGGAGCTGTTCGCCGCGATGGCGTCCCGCGTCGAAATCGTGGTGACGTTTCTGGCGCTTCTGGAATTGATTCGCCTCAAACAGGTTTTGGTCACGCAGACGAATCCGTTCGACGAAATCGAGATCGCGTCCGCGTCGAACTAGCGAGGTCATGCGGCGGATTTTGATCGCCGGTTGCGGGTACGTCGGCCAGGCGGCCGCCGATCTATTTCACGAGCGGGAATGGAAAGTCGAGGGATGGACGGCGTCCGTTCAATCGGCCGGGCAGCTTGCCGGTAAGCCGTATGCGGTCCGTGCCGTGGATATCACCAATGCCGCCGAGGTATCGGCCATCGGCGGGGAGTTCGATGTTATCGTGCAATGCGCGAGTTCCGGCGGGGGCGACGCGGAAAAATATCGTCGAATTTACGTGGAGGGCGCGCGGGCCCTCCTGGGAGCTTTTCCGCGGGCGAGACTGATTTTCACCGGCAGCACAAGCGTTTACGCGCAACGGAACGGCGACATCGTGGATGAGACGAGCCCAGCGAACCCAGCGCAGGAAAAAGGCCGCATCCTGCGCGAGGCCGAAGAGCTTGTCTTGTCGCGCCACGGAATCGTGGCGCGTCTGGCCGGAATCTATGGACCGGGCCGTTCGTTTTTCCTGCGAACATTTCTCTCGGGCAAGGCCGCCGTCGACGCGGAGAAGGATCGCTTTATCAATCAGGCGCATCGTGATGACATCGTGTCCGCATTATTTCTTCTGGCGGAGGGAGGGGCCGATCTCGGAGGGCAGATCTATAATGTGGTGGATGATCGACCGATTCCTACCAGCGAAGCTTACCGGTGGTTGAGTGCGCACTTGCGGAAGCCTTTGCCAGCGGGGCGACTCGCCGGGGAGAGGAAGCGCGGAGACAGCAATAAGCGAGTATCCAATACGAAGTTGCGCGCTCTTGGCTGGGAGCCGCGTTTCCCTGATTTTCCCGCCGGTATGGCGAAAAGTGTCCTTCCAAGCTTCGGATTCGAGTGAGAGATCGCCCCTGAAATGCCGGTATGGAAGCTGCTCAGAAAAAAGCGATATGCGTCACATCAAACTCAGCGGTCGCGAAGCGACAGTGGTGCGGTCGATCGGCTTCACGGAAGCGATGATGGGCGCTGAGATCCAGGATTGCACCCACATGGACGTAAGTGACGTGACCGACACGCTCAACAGCCTGATGTCGGCCGGCTACGTCGAGAGCATCCCGTTCTGCGAAGAGGTGCAAATCGCTGAAATGCCGGTGACGGCGTTTGAGTTGAATCCGGCCTACGTCTCGGAGCTGAAACAGGCGATTTATCGGCGTTAACGCCTACGCCTTTGGGTTGGCCGAAACGGCGGCCTCGGCGGCGTTGCGCGACGTGGTGCGCTCACCGAAAAGCTGGCGGATGACCTCTTCGACGGGCAGCTCCTGCACATTGATGTCGGTGACGGCGCAACTTTCGAGCAGTCGACGGGAGGTTTCAGTGACTTTCGCGCGCGGCACCCGGAGCTGGACGGAGACCGGCGTCTGCGCGATCACTTCGCCCAGCTGCGAGAAGTCCCGCTGGCCGGCGTCCTGAAAAGTCAGCGTGATAATCTTGTATCCGGAAAACCGGTCGATGATGGAATTGAGCGGTCCGTCAAAAAAGATTTTGCCGTGATCGATGATGATGACGCGATCGCACAGCTCCTGGATGTCCTGCATGTAGTGGCTGGTCAGCATCGTCACAATCCGGTGCTCGGAGTTATAAAGGCGAAGAAACTCCCGCACCCGTTTCTGGCTCACGACATCGAGACCGATCGTCGGTTCGTCCAGAAACAGAACACGCGGCTCATGGATCAGCGCCGAGATCAATTCCATCTTCATGCGCTCACCCAACGAGAGCTCGCGCACCATCACGTTCATCTTGTCCTGCACGTCCAGGAGTTCGCTTAATCCGCCGACGATTTTTTTGAAGCGGACGCGGTCGATCCCATAGATCGCGCGGTTGAGTTCCAGCGATTCCTGCGCTGGAAGATCCCACCAAAGCGCGTTCTTCTGTCCCATGACCAGACTGAACTGGCGCTTCATCTCGTTGCGCCTTTCCCAGGGAACGAAGCCGAGGACGCGCGCGTCGCCGGAGCTGGGATTCAAGAGCCCGGAAAGGATTTTGAGAACGGTCGTCTTGCCCGCGCCATTGGGACCCAGGAAACCGACCAGCTCGCCTTCCTCGATCTGAAAGGAAACTTCGTCGGCCGCGCGAATCTCGTCATATTTTCGCCGGACAAGTCCTTTGATCGACCCGCGCAGGCCGCTTTCCTTGCGGTAGGTCCGATAGATTTTCGTCAGACCGTGTGCTTCGATTGCGCTCACGGCTGTGGCGGGACCATGTATTCGTCCTTCGGGAAGAGATCGGAATTCAAATCGCGTTTCCCGGGCCGCTCTGTTTCGGGCGAGTAGCGAACGAATCTTCCGGCCACGAGATTGTCCACGAGCGGCCGCAGGTCTCCTCCCACGCGGCGATAATAGGCCGAAGTGAACGGATCCGTCAGCCGGCCCAGGATCTCCGCCGGCTCGACCCCAATCGGTTGCTCACTCCCGATCGCGATTCCGTCCACCAGGATCGCGTGCGGGAAGATCCCCAGAAACGATGCCAGCACGCGCTCGGTCGGCGCCCAGGTCACAGCGATGCCGCCTGGTTTGAGGCGGGCCCTGAGCATTTGGAAGTATTCCCAGGAATAAAGATTCCCCGAGTAGGCGCTGTTCGGTCGCAGGGCATCGGCTTCGATCACATCAAATTGTCTGCCGCTGCGCAGGAGGTAGGCGCGACCATCGGTGAAGAGCCATCGGATACGGGAATCCTCGAGCAATGCCTGGAGAGCCGGATACGGGACGCGCGTGGCCAATTCCTTGAGGGTGTCATGGGCTGGCTCGACGATTTCAATGCAGGTTACTTGTCGCGTGTGCGGACTGCCCCCGAGTGCGTAGACGGTGTCGCCCGAGCCGAGGCCAATGACGGCAACCTCCTCGGGCCTCGGATGCAGGAGAACGGCAAACATTCCAATCTGCGTATGGACCCCGCCGTAAGGCAGCCAACTCTGTCCTATGCCATTACTGAAGACCCAGATCATATCTTCCTCGAAGCGGTGTGGATTGCCTTTGAGCACCGCCAGGCCCGATGCGCCCTCGCGAGCGATGATCGCGCGCGGCGTGGCCCCGTGCAGCTTGGCCCAGAGCTTTTGTGAGGTGGGGACGGCGGCGGCGATGCAGCCCACGAAAACAATCGAAAGAGCGACACCGACGAAGCGAATCCATTGCCGTCCCGCGACGTGCCATGCGGCGAGACAAAGAAAGATCCCGCCGAGGACAACCAGCAACTTCAGGGTCCCGGAGCTCCCGAACCAGCGAAGCAGGCACCAGCCGACGAGCAGAGCGCCGGCCATGGAACCGGCAATGTTCAGGGTCTGGAGCCAGCCCACGCGGCGGCCGAGAAGCGCCGGATTGTCTTGCACTAGTTTTTGCAATACCGGGAAGCTCAAGCCCATCAAAAAAGTAGATGGAGCGATGAGCGCCAATGGCAGAATAAAGTAAAGAATCAGGACGAAGCGCGCACTTTCCAGCAAAGCCGGAGCGGCCTGCGCGCCCGAAAACCAGGCGGGGAAGGCGCTCAATAAATCCGCGGCGTTAACCGGCTCGTATCCTCCGAGGTAGACCCAGAGCGGCTGCAAGAACGGCTGGTGATCGACCTGGCCAAGAAGCAGGGCGAACGCAATCGCCGCGTAGAGCGTGATGCCGCTTTGGAGCGCGAGAAAAATAACCGCCGGACGGCGGATGCGCCTCGCGAGCGGAACGCCGATCATGACGCCGAGGGCCAGGCCGCCCAGATAGACGGCCAGGAGAGAGGGGAAGGTAAAGGAAGTTGATTTTTGCAGCACGCCCAGGAGCCGGAACCAGACGATCTCCAGGGAAAGCGCAATGAATCCCGACAGCGCATAGATAACCATCCAGACGCGAGCCGGGAAACGGCTGGCCTCCGCGGACGGCGCCACTGGCGGGTGGACACTGGGACCGGGAGCCGGCGCGCGGTCACTCCACCACCAAACCAGCACCGCCCCGATGGCGCAGGCTGCGTTCAGCGCGGCGCCGATCTGAAGGATATTCGGAAAGGCCAGGTGGCGGAGCAGGATCCAGGGTGTAGCCAGGGCGCCAACCGCGGCCCCAAGCGTGTTTACCCCGTAGAGATAGCCGACGACCGTGGACGCCGTCTCGATTTTCGCGGTGAATGTTTTTGCCAGGATCGGCAGCGTCACGCCCATGCAAAATGTCGGTATCAGCAGGCTCGCGAAAAGAATCATTGGCAGGAGCACCGGAGAGTCCGCCAACGCGCTCCATCTTACGTAGAGAAGATCGTAATAGACCCATTTACTGCAAAGCGCGAAGAGGGTGATGATCCCTTCAGCCAGGCCGAAGGCCAGCAGGCGATTCCTGGAAGACAAGCGATCCGCCAGATGACCACCCGCGAGACTGCCACAGCCCAGTCCCGCCATGAAAGCGGCGACGGTGATGGTAACCGAATAGACGTCAACGCCGGAAAAGAAGCCGAGCATGCGCTGCCAGATCGTCTGGTAGAGCAGGGCCGCAAATCCTGAGGCGAAAAACAGCAGAAGAACGAAGGCGAGAATTGCGCCCGATCGCTTCACACGAAACGCCATGGCCGTCGGGGTTGAGCTACGCAGCGCTCGGTTGGGCCTTCGTCCCCTTCGTCTTTAGAAGCGGGAGGACCCTTTCGACAAGGGCGTCCGCCGTGATGCCATGTTTTTTTCGCAGGATCGGGATGGTGCCGTGTTCGACGAATTGGTCGGGCCAGCCGATCCGGACCACTGGCGTGTTGATCATCTGCGAATGCAAATGCTCCATCACGGCGCAACCGAAACCGTTGTGCAAAACATGGTCCTCGATGGTGGAGACGACATCGACGCCGCGGGCAAAGAACTCGATCGTGCCCGTATCGAGCGGCTTGATCCAACGCGGATTAATGAGCGCGACCGAGACGCCCTTCTCTTCCAGCTTGCGGGCCGCTTCCTCCGCCACTTCGAACATATTTCCCAAACCGAAGATAGCCACGTCGCGGCCATGTTGGACCACCTCGGCTTTGCCGATCTCGAGCAGTTTTGGGGACGGCTTCGGAACGGCGCCCGTGCCGGGACCGCGCGGGTAACGGATGGCGATCGGCCCCGAATTGTAATTGGCTATCGTCCAAAGCATGTCGATGAATTCATCTTCATCCTTCGGCTGCATGTGAACGAAATTGGGGATGTGCCGAAGGTAGCCGATATCGAAAAGCCCGTGATGCGTCGGACCGTCGTCTCCACTCAGTCCGGCGCGATCCATGCAAAGCGCTACGTTCAAGTTCTGAAGCGCGATGTCATGAATGATCATGTCGTAGGCGCGCTGCATGAAGGTTGAATAAATCGTCAGGAACGGCTTCAAGCCCTGGGTGGCCAGACCGCAGGCGAAGAGGGCCGCATGTTCCTCGGCGATCCCGACGTCAAAGTAACGCGTCGGATGTTGGGCCTGGAAAAACCCGAGCCCGGTGCCGCTTGGCATGGCGGCCGTGATCGCCACGATCTTTTGGTTTGAATCGGCAAACTTCGCGAGCGTTTTCCCCATGAGCTCCGAGTAGGTCGGAGTGCTCGCGGCCGCGGTTTCGCCAGTGTCGGGCGCGAACTTTCCGAGGCCATGGAATTTGTCCGGCTTGGCGATGGCCGGCTCATAACCTTTCCCCTTCTTGGTCAGAATGTGGAGGAGGACCGGCTCGTCCTGGGTCTTGAGGAACTCGAACGTCTTCGTCAGCAGAGGAATGTCATGGCCGTCGATCGGTCCGTAGTAGCGCAAGCCCAATTCTTCGAAGATCACGCTGGGCAAGAGCAGGTTCTTCACGCCCTCCTCGACTTTGTGCGCAAACTCGACCGCGCCCCGGCCCGCGACGGCCTCGATGAAACGCCGCGCTTTGTCATGCAGGCCCGCGTAGGTCGGGTTCGCCACGATATTGTTCAGGTAACTCGCGATGGCGCCGACGTTCTTGGCAATGGACCATTCGTTGTCGTTCAGGACGACAATGAATCTCCGCGTTTGGGACTTCGCGTTATTGAGGGCTTCATAACTTATGCCGCAGGTGAAGGCGGCATCGCCGGCCACGACCACGATGTCCTCATTGGTGCCGCGAAGATCCCGGCCGACCGCCATCCCCAAGCCCGCGGACAGGGCCGTGCCGGCATGCCCGGCGCCGTAGCAATCATGTTCGCTTTCGGTCCGGAGCAAAAAACCATTCAATCCCTCGTATTGGCGCATCGTGCCGATCCGGTCGAGGCGGCCGGTAAACATTTTGTGCACGTAACCCTGGTGGCTGACGTCGAAGACAAATTTGTCCCGCGGGGTTTGGAAGACACGGTGCAGGGCAATCGTTAGCTCGACCACGCCCAGGTTCGGACCGAGGTGACCGCCCGTTTGCGACAGGACTTTGATCAGCTCGTCGCGCACCTCCTGCGCGAGCTGCGGCAGGTCTTGCTCGCGCAGCGCCTTGACGTCCGCCGGAGAACGGATGCCATCCAGAAGCCGTTGGGCGCTGGTTGGCTCAGAAGAGTCTGACTTCGTCATTGGCGGGTTCTCCTTTTTCTTCCGATTTCGCAGCGCGCTCTTTTTCCACGGCAGGTTCGAAATCTCTCATTATCCTCTTGCCCGCGCTGTTCCGGGTGATGATTTCGATTCTTTGTTCTGCGCTGGCCAGGCGTTCCTGGCAAACTTTAACCAGCTTCATTCCCTCTTCGTAACGCACAATAAGCTCTTCCAGCATCATCTTGCCGGACTCCATTTGCTCCACGATTTCCTCGAGGCGATCCATCGCTCCTTCGAAAGTTTGCTCGGGCTCGGTTTTTTTTGCGGTCGGCATGGGAAAGGTGGGAGCAATTAAGCATAGGGGCGTTGGATAAAAAGCACGACTTCTTCCGGAATCCAGGGTTGAATCGCCGTAATTTCCTCCGAATCGATGGCGGCCCGATTGGAGAAAGTGGGTGGATAAAATGGTTCAATTCCTGCTCATTTTTCTATCCAGAAACCATTGCCTCCTCAGTAATCTGAGGCTCTCCTGCGGCAGCGGCTCTAATATATGAGGCCTCTGTTTCAATACGCGGGACGTTCGGCGGTCGCAGCGATTTTTCTGGCCCTGTGCGCGTCAACCGCTCACGCCATCTCGGGCGCCGTTAATATTTCCACCCGCATGGTCGTTGAGACCGGGGACAATGTTCTGATCGGCGGCTTCATCGTTTACGGCACCGGTCAGAAGACGGTGGTGGTGCGCGCCCTCGGGCCATCGCTCCCGGTGACGGGCACATTGAACGATCCCGTGCTCGAGCTGCACGACGCCGGCGGCGCGTTGATCGCCACGAACGACAATTGGCGCAGCTCGCAACAGGACGAGATCATCGCGGCCGGCCTGGCGCCCGGGGACGATCGTGACGCGGCGTTGCTCGCGACGCTCGCTCCCGGCAATTACACCGCCGTCGTGCGCGGGGTGAACGATGCGACGGGAGTCGCGCTCGTTGAAGTTTACGATCTGGATGGCGAAAATCCGACGGCGCGTCTGGGCAACATCGCGACCCGCGGTCACATCCTGACCGACAATGACGTGATGATTGGCGGTTTCTTCATTCGCGGCGATGTGCCGAAGAGGGTGATCCTCCGCGTCAGAGGTCCGTCACTTCACCTCAACGGCGCTCCGTTTGCGGGGCGGTTGATGGATCCAACCCTGGAGCTTCACGCCGGTGACGGCGCGCTCATGATGGAAAACGATAGTTGGCGCAGTTCGCAACAAGCAGAGATCCACGCCAGCACACTCGCGCCGACCGATGATCGCGAACCCGCTATTGTCGCGACCCTGGCCCCGGGCAGCTACACGTTTGTCGCGCGCGGCCTCAATAACACGACCGGTATTGCTTTGATTGAGATGTACGATCTCGATCAGCCGCCGCAGGCTGATGGATCGACGCTCTTTCTGGCTCTCTTGCGGCCGCAGGGCGGGGTCAATTCGCAAGGATCCGGCACAGCGAGCATGCGCCTCTCGGCCGACGAAACGCAGGTGATCTTGTCCTTCCAGTTTTCGAATCTCACCGGGCCGATCACCAGCATGCACATTCACGGACCGGGCGGGGTTATTTTGTTCGACATCGATGAGCCGATGCCGCAACCGGACGGGACCTACATCTGGGTTTTTACGCCGGTCGGCGGGTTTACCGTGGCCGAAATCATCGCTTGGCTCAGGTCCGGCCAACTCTATATCAATCTTCACACCGCGGCCTACCCGCTGGGGGAAATTTCAGGGTTCTTCCACCTCTCGACGGGCGCCGAGATCGCGCCGGAGCCGACCCCGCCGCCGCCGCTTCCCTCAGGCACGCCCACTCTGACCGACGCCGGTCGATTTCTTTCTCAAGCAACCTTTGGCGCGACCGAAGCGCTGATCGCAACCGTCCAAAGCCAGGGGTTTGACGCGTTCCTCAATCAGCAATTTGCGGCGGCGCCCTCTTCGCATCTCGCCTTTGTGGATGCGTCCGGGGTTGATCCGCTCACCATGACTCAGACAAGGGATGCGTGGTGGACCCTGGCGATTTCCGCGCCCGACCAATTGAGGCAACGGGTGGCCTTCGCCTTGAGCGAGTTTTTTGTCGTATCCAACAGCACCGGAGACCTGGGCAACCGGCCCGGCGCGCTCCCGGCTTATTACGACGTGCTGGTGCGGGGCGCCTTCGGCAATTTCCGGCAGCTGCTCGAGGACATCACGTTGAACCCAGCGATGGGGCGCTATCTCGACATGTTGAGAAACGAGAGAGCGAATGCTTCGGGAACGAGGCTGCCGAACGAAAACTTCGCGCGCGAGCTCATGCAGTTGTTTTCGATCGGCCTCTACAATCTCAATCTCGACGGGAGTTTGACGCTGGATTCCAGCGGATTCCCGATTGCCACCTATGGCCAGGAAGCGATCCTCGGAACGGCGGCGGTCTGCACCGGCTGGACGTACGCGCAGACGACAGTTCCCCCGATTTTCAACCCACCGGCAAACTGGCGCGAACCGATGGTCAACGTGGCCAGCCGTCATTCTCCCGGTTCCAAGACAATCTTGAACGGCGTCCTGATTCCAGCCGGCCAGCCCGCTGAGGAGGACCTAAGAAACACGCTCGACACCGTCTTCAATCATCCAAACGTCGGGCCGTTCTTTTGCCGGCAATTGATTCAGCGGCTGGTCACGAGTAATCCGAGCCCCGGTTATCTTTATCGTGTCACCGCCGTCTTCAACGATAACGGACAGGGTGTCCGCGGGGATTTGCAGGCGGTCGTGCGCGCGATCCTGATGGACTACGATGCCCGGGGCAGCGCGAGGACCGGGCAAGGGGTGGGGCATCTGCGCGAGCCCGTTATTCGGGTGACGACCCTATTACGGGCCTTCCGCGCCTCATCGCCTTCCGGCAAGTTTTCCCTCCGCGGCGCCAATACAGCGCTTGGACAGGAGGCGATGCATTCGCCCACCGTCTTTAATTTTTTCACGCCGGATTACTCAGCGCCCGGCCCGATTGCCGCAGCCGGCCTGAAAAGCCCCGAATTCGAAATCACGACGGAAACCACGGTAATAACGATCGCCAATTATCTGCGTTCGGGAATCTACGTCTACCTGGGACCGGGAGCTGACAGGGTAACCTTGAATCTCGCGACCGAGCAGGCGCTGGCCGCCAATCCGGCCCAGCTGGTGGACCATCTCAACGTCCTCTTGATGGCCAGCAGCATGTCCACGGAGATGCGCAATATCCTGATCAACGCCGTAACCCAGATTCCCGCGAACAATCCCACGGAACGGGCCAGGACCGCCATCTACCTCGTGATCAATTCACCTGAGTTCGCCGTGGACAAATAGTTATGTACGCACCTACCCGCCGCACCTTCATTCGCCAGGCTGCCTGCGCCGCGCTCACCACCTCCGGGCTGCTGAACACCATCTTCGATCTCCGCCGGCTCAGCGCTGCCACCATTCCCAACACGGGCGACTACAAGGCGCTCGTTTGCTTGTTCTTGTTCGGAGGAAACGATGCCAACAACGTCATCGTGCCGCGCGATGCGAGCGGTTACGCCTCCTACGCCGCCGCGCGGGGCGCTCTCGCGATCCCGCAGGGCTCGCTGCTTCCACTTACTTTGCAAGGCGGCGATGGCCGCGACTTCGGGTTCCATCCGAACCTCGCGGAATTGCAGGCCCTCTTCAATCAGGGCCACCTCGGCATCGTCTCCAATGTAGGCACGCTGGTCGCGCCCATCACCCGCGCTCAATATCTCGCGGGAGGCGCCGCCGTTCCGCCGCAGCTTTTCTCGCATGCGGACCAATCCGTGCAGTGGCAGACCTCGGTCCCGGACCAAATTTCGCGCACGGGCTGGGGTGGTCGGTTGGCCGACGTGCTGGAATCGCTTAACGGCGAGTCGCAAATTTCTCTCTCCATCTCGATCGCGGGGACCAATACGTTCGAAGTCGGAAATACCGTGCTCCCTTACATTGTTTCCTCCAATGGAAGCATTGGTTTGAGCGGCTTCGATGGCAGCGCGAACGCCAACGTGCGTTTGCAGGCTTTCCGGGACCTGCTGGCCCTGCCGCACAACAATCTGTTCGAGCAGGCTTATTCGGATACGGTCTCGCGCTCCATTGCCGCGAACGAGCTGCTGACCACGGCGCTCGCCAATCTCCCGCCGATGCAAACCGTGTTCCCCGACACCGCGCTGAGCAGGCAGCTGAACATGGTCGCCCGCTTGATTGCCGCGCGCACCAATCTCAGTATGCGCCGCCAGATCTTTTTCTGCTCGGTCGGCGGGTACGATACGCACGGCGATCAACTGACGGGTCAGGCAAATTTGCTCACCGAGCTAAGCCAGGGATTGAACGCATTTTACTCCGCGACGGCCGAGCTGGGTGTCGCGCAAGATGTGACCGCTTTCACCGCCTCCGATTTCGGCCGGACATTTCCGACAAACGGCACGGGTTCCGATCATGGCTGGGGCAGCCATCAATTCGTTCTGGGCGGCGCCGTCCAGGGCGGCCGTTTGTTCGGGACCTTCCCGACCCTCGCCGTCAATGGACCGGACGATACCGGGCAAGGACGCTGGATTCCAACGACCTCGGTGGATGAATTTTCGGCGACCCTGGCGACATGGTTCGGTGTCAGCCCGTCCGATCTGCCGACCGTGCTTCCAAATATCGGCCGGTTCGCGAATCCAAATCTCGGGTTCTTCGGGTAGCATTCGGCCGGTGCCCGGCTGCTGTCATCCCGAGCCGCGCAGACGGCGAGGGACCTCGCAGTCGTGGGGAACTCGTTCGAGGAATCGCTTCGCGATGCGCGCGGCATTCGCGTTGAACTTCGCGCCAACTGGCTTGAGTAATCGGTGATCTACTGTGAGGTCCCTCGCCGTCTGCGCGGCTCGGGATGACGCCATTGCCTCATGGGTCTCGCGTTTCTCTGGCACACGCGATGCTAAATCACTGCCGGAGTGAACACCGTCCGATGAAGTTCCTGAAGAAGATCCTGCTGGTTGATCACGAGCCGAAGGTGACCGCGCTCGTTCGGCACGCGCTCGAAAGTACGGGCAAGTATTTGGTCAAGGTGGAACAGGACAGCCGGCTCGCTTTGCACGCGGCGCCCTGGTTTTTGCCCGACCTGATCATGCTCGATGCGGCCCAGGAATCGGAGGGCGCTACGGTGAACCGCCAGCTCAAGACCGATCCATCGCTCAAGGACACGCCCTTTCTCTTTCTGAGCGGCAATGCGGCGCCGGAGAAGAAAGTTATGACCGGTGGAGTTATTAGCGGATACAGTTTCCTGGCGACGGCTGTTTCTCTGGACGACCTGATTCGTTGCGTGGACGAAATGCTAAGCCCGGCGCCGGCGGCCAGGAGCGTAGGCGGGCGGGCCAAAGGTAGCCGCGCCTAGCCGATCGCGGCGCGATAAGCGGCCGCGTCTTTCAGCTTTTTGACGTCATCCGGAGAATCCATCTTCAGGACAAAAATCCAGCCTTCGCCAAAAGGATCTGTGTTGATCAAAGCGGGATTGCTTTCCAAAGCTTTGTTCACTTCGATGACGGTGCCTTTGACCGGCGCGTAAATGTCGCTCGCCGCCTTGACCGATTCCACGACCGCGATCTGCCCGCGAGCTTCCGCCTGCGCGCCCACTTTCGGCAACTCGACGTAAACCACGTCGGTCAGCTCGGCTTGCGCATGATCGGTAATGCCCACGCGCGCATTCTCGCCTTCGCGCCGCACCCACTCGTGGGACTCCGTGTAAAAAAGATCGTCGGGAACATTCATGATTTTTTGTAGAGCGGTTTCTTCTCGATGATTGCAGGAAATTTCTGGCCTCGAATCTCGATTTCGAGTTCGGTGCCGACGCCGGCGTGCGCGGAGGAAATGTAAGCCATCCCGATTCCTTGATTCAAGCTGGGCGATAAGGTGCCGCTCGTTAGTTCGCCGATGCGCTCACCCTCGCGCGAGACCGGATAATGGGGCCGCGGCGGCGGGCCTTTCGCTTTCATGCGAACGGCGACAAGCCGCTCGGCCGTTCCTTTTTCTTTGGCCGCTACCAGCACGTCGCGTCCAATGAACTTCGGTTTTTTCAAATCGACGAAGAACCCCAGTCCGGCCTCGATTGGATTTCGTTTGGGCGAAAGGTCGGAACCGTTGAGCGGATAGCACATTTCCAGGCGCAACGTGTCTCGCGCCCCGAGGCCGCACGGTCGAATGCCGAGCGCCTTTCCTTTCTCGAGCACCTCATTCCACACCATCGTGGCGTCTGTTGCCGGGAAGAAAACTTCCACGCCGTCTTCGCCGGTATAGCCGGTCCGCGCAATGGTCAGTTTGGTGCCGTTGTAATCGAACGCCTTGATTTGGTTGCGGGCGGGCAGTTCGACTTCGTTTCCGAAAAACGCTTGGAAAAGTTCGATGACGCGCGGCCCCTGGATGGCCAGCCCGCCGTACTCAGCGCTGCGATTCTCCAGCTTCACATCGTCGATGAGACGCTCGTTCAGCCAGGCAAAATCGCCTTCCGTCCCCGAGGCGTTCACCACCAGGAGATATTCCTCGGGGCCCGTCCGATAAACGATCAGGTCATCGATGATTCCGCCGTTCTCATTGAGCAGAAAGGTGTACTGGCCGGAACCGGCCTCGAGTTTGCCGGTGTTATTGGTCAGCATCTCATTCAGCCAGCCGCCGGCCTTCGGGCCGGTCGCGACGAGCTGGCCCATGTGCGAAATATCGAAGACGCCGACGTCGTTTCGCACGGCCTGGTGCTCCTCCATGATGCTCGAGTATTGCACCGGCATGATCCAATCGCCGAAGGGAATCATCTTCGCGCCGAGCCGCAGATGTTCCCCGTAGAGCGGCGTGGTTTTTTGGGCGGCGTCACTCACGAGCGACATCCTAGACACCGGGTTCGCAGTGTCAATCAAGGTGCGAGCGGGGCTGCTTGAAGAGCCGCTTCGCCGCCTCTACCGTGCTCGCTACATGAGCTTCCTGGACAAACTCGAACGGCGTTTTGGTTTCATCGCGATTCCCGGGCTGATCCGGGCCGTCGTGACTTTGAGTGCGCTCGTTTTCGTGCTGGTCTCGCTCAACAAAGGGTTTGATTCCTATCTCTCGCTTGATCTCGCGCGGATTCGGGCCGGTGAAGTCTGGCGTTTGATCACGTACCTTTTCGTTCCGCAGACGGGCCAATTTCTGTTGGTCCTGTTGGCGCTCTGGTTTTTGTGGATCATCGGCGACGGCCTGGAGCAGGCTTGGGGTGCATTCCGTCTCACCCTTTATTTTCTCGCGGGGATGATCGGCACAACGGTGGCCGCGCTTCTCTCAAACAGTGCGTTTTCCAACCAAATGCTCTTCACGAGCCTCTTCTTTGCTTTCGCGCATTTCTATCCGGAAAGGGTTTTCTACGTTTTCCTCATTCTGCCGCTCAAGGTCAAATGGCTCGCGTGGATTTACGCCGGCTTTCTCTTGCTCGGTTTCGTCACCCAATCGAATTCCTATCGGCTCGCCCTGATTGCGGCGCTGAGCAATTATCTCATCTTTTTCGGTCCCGGAGTGATTCAGCAACTTCGGCAGCGCAAAGAGGTGGCCGTTCGGCGACAGCGTTTCGAAGTTCAATCCCGCAGCGAAGCGGAGCCGCTTCACAAGTGTGCGACTTGCGGGGCGACCGAATTGACCGATCCCAGCCTGGAATTTCGCGTGGCCCGAGACGGCGAGGAGTACTGCATCGCCCATCTTCCTCGCCCGGCCAACGCCGCCGTCTGACCTGGAAGGACGCACACCGTCGCGTCCTCTGCGGTGCGCCCCTCGCTTGACCCAGTTCCGCTCGCCCCTGACACTTGCGTGATGAGCGAAACCGATGGCGCGCTGGTTCCCGAACAAGGCTGGCATTGTCTGCATCTCTATTACCGGATCGAGTTCAGCCAATGGCAGCTGCTCTCCGCGGAAGAACAGCGAGCCGCGAAAGTATCGCTCTCCTCCCTGGTGCAGGAAACTCGCGCGCTCGAGTCCACGCAGTTGGTCACGATGAGCGTCGTGACCCCGAAGGCTGATCTGGGGTTCATGTTAATCACCCCGGACCTGCACATCGCCAATCGTCTCGAGAAGCAACTCTCCCTCTCGCTCGGCGCGGATGTTCTGGTTCCCGTTTACAGCTACCTCTCGCTCACGGAAGAAAGCGAGTACGTGACCACCGACGAGGAACATGCCCGCACGCTGGAGACGGAGGAAAAGCTCACGCCGGGTTCACCGGAGTTCGGGCAAGCCATGACCGCATTCCGGGAGCGCATGGCAAAATACCGCCACGAACGCGTCTACCCGACGCTGCCAGACTGGCCGGTCGTTTGTTTTTATAATATGAGCAAGCGCCGCGGCGAGCAGAAGAACTGGTACATGCTTCCCTACGACGAGCGGCGTCGCCTCATGGCGGGCCACGCCAGGGTCGGGCGCGAATATGCGGGCAAAATAAAGCAGCTCATTACCGGCTCGAGTGGACTCGACGATGCCGAATGGGGCGTGACGCTTTTCGCCCGCGATACCTTTCAGATCAAAGCGATCGTCTACCAGATGCGTTTCGACGAAGTCAGCGCCGCCTATGGGGATTTCGGCGAATTTTACATCGGCCTGCAACTGCCGCTCGACGAACTGTTCCGCCGGTTGCAGCTTTAGCTGCCTCGTGCTCCTGATCGTAATCGAAGCGCATTTAGTCGAGCACGAGCACGAGCAGAAGGATGGGTGGCAGAGTGGTCTAATGCGCACGCCTGGAAAGCGTGTTTGCCGAAAGGCAACCAGGGTTCGAATCCCTGCCCATCCGGACCCATCCACCGGCGGACGGGGCTTCCACCAGCGGCCGATTTCGTGTTATTCTCGAAATCAGGAGGAACCCTCCTCGACGAAGGCGGCGCCTTCCTTCACCCGGAAACACGCAACCCAACCCTAGAATAAAAAAATCCCATGGCTCTCGAAGACTCAGGTTTCTCATCGTTCCCTTCACGCATCTTGCTCGCCGGAGACGAAGTGGTCGGGCTGGCCACGCGCGGCGGCGTGCGCGACAACGCCCGCTTCCTTGGCGCTCACCTTTTTGATCCCGGCGCCCAGGTCGCGAACGTGAAGGCTTACGGCGCTTCCGGCTCGTTCGCTACCACCACTTTAACCAGTGCAGCCGGAGCCGGCGCCACCTCGATTACGGTGGCCGACGCAGCTACCTTCGATCTCGGCCAGGGCATTCATATCGTTGGGGCTGGCGCCGGAGGGGTCAGATACATCGGCACCGTCACGAACAAATCTGGCAACGTCCTGACTATTTCCCCTCCCACCTCCACCGCCGTCAGTTCCGGCACGGTGGTGAAACACGATGACACCGTTGGCATCCAGGCCGCGATCAATTCCCTGCCGCTTGGCGGAATCGTTTTCCTGCCGCGCGATCGCTACCGCCTTACCGGGCCGCTTGTCCTTGGTCCTCGGGTCAGCCTCATCGGCGCCGGCGGCGGCCGTTACCAGGAAGAAGGCGCCACCTCCCTACAGTGGAGCGACATTACGACCGGCAACGGCATCCAGCTTGGCGGCAACACGAACTACAATCGCATCCAGGGAATGCAGCTCCGGGGGCCCGGGCTCAACAACCTCAACACCACCGGCGTGGTCGCCGCCTACGGGTTCAACTTCACCATGCAGGATGTCCTCATCTACGGCTGGGGAATTGGCGCAAATTATTACGGCATGCAGGGCCAGCACTTCGGGATCGAGATTATTAATTGCTACGGCGATTGCCTGCTCCTGCGCGAGAGCCAGCGCTTCAGCAGCTTCGGCTCCATGTACTCGAATTCGGTCGTCGGCAGCAACGTTCACCTCAATGCCGACGGCGCCGGTTGCCACGATATCCACTTCTACGATCCAGCCATCGACGAGGCTGGCGGCATCGCCTCCGTCCAGATCGATAAAGGCACCGACATCTCATTCAATAACATGCTCATTTACTCGGCCAAAAACTCCGGGACCGGCAACGCCTACGGAGTTCGGCTCGGCGACGGGACCAACACTCCGTCGCGCGTGCGATTGCACAACGTCCGCGTCCAGCCCTTCAACCTCTCCGATCCGCCCAGCGTCCTGGCCAAAAACATTTACCTGCGCGGCTCCGGCCATTCCCTCATTAACGTCACCACCGCGGTCATGGCCGGGTTTTCCGGCGCCGACATCCAGGACGACAGCAGCGACAGTGTTTGGGTCAATACCCGCATGGCTAACGGCATCGTCCGCCACAAACTCCGTCTGCCCACGTCTTCGGTTTCCGTCGCTTCCGGCGAACTCTACAGCAACGCCGGCGTCGTCACCGTCAAGCCCTGATCTCAGAAGAAACTCCATCGCTCTGTGCGCGATCGCGCTGATTTCGCGATCGCTGCACGGGGCCGGCTCCAATCCATGACCAGTCCGAAATTTTGCGGAACGGCCGGCCTATCCACCTAGCCAGCGTCGCTGGCGCGCCGCGCCATCACCTGAAGGTTTTGACGAAATTTTACTACGCTCGCGCTGGGCAACACTCCGCGGAAATTCGCTCCCGGATAAACGAGACAGTCGCGGCCCAGGACGGAGCCGGGGTTGATCACCGCATTACATCCAATCTCCGTCCGATCGCCCACGATAGCGCCAAATTTCGTGAGGCCCGTCGCGATATCGCCATCGGCCGCGCTGACATGGATCTCCCGGTGATCCAGTTTCACATTGGAAAGGATCACGCCGGCCCCAAGGTGGGCGCGATAGCCGAGAATGGAATCGCCGACGTAGTTGAAGTGCGGCACCTGCGCTTCATCGAAGAGGATGCAATTTTTGAACTCGCACGAATTTCCCATGACGACCCCATCGCCGGCGATCACATTTTCGCGCACGTAACAGCCACTGCGGATTTGACAATTTTCGCCGATCCAGGCGGGTCCCTTCAAGACCGCGCCTTGTTCCACGATTGTTCCAGCGCCGATGAAGACGACGTTGCTGATGAACGGCTTCCCGACAAGCTCCCCCAGCACGGCCGGTTTTAAGCGGAACTGGAGATAGCTCGCGATCTGCTTGAGCGCATCCCAGACATATTTCTGCGACTCAAACAACTTTGGATGCGCCGTGTGTTCGAGACTTAAGAATTCCGCCGGCGCAAACATAGGGTGGTGTCAAACTCCGCCGCGCCGCGTGACCTTCTGTCCATCCTTGGTATCGCGGACTACCCAACCTTTCGCGGCGAGCTCGTCGCGCAATTCATCACTTTTTCTCCAATCCTTTGCAAGCCTCGCCTGCATTCGCGCCTCGGCGAGCGCGGCAATTTCAGGCGGCAACGCGCTTTCTTCCCTGCTAATCGCCAGCACACGATCGATTCGGTCCCACCAGCGCAACCACGAGCCTGCCGCCTCGCTGTCGAGGTTCCCCAGATCAAGCGCCCGATTCGTCTCGCGGATCGTCTCAAACAGCACTCCGAGCGCAGCGGAAATATTCAGATCGTCATCCAGCGCGTCTTCGAATCCCGAGCCTTCTTCAGTTGGAGGTTGGACAGCCTGTCCGCCGTGGCCTTGCGGAGGAGGATTCTCTTCTCCCGCCTTCTCCCGCAGCCGCGCCACCCAATCATCAATCCGGCGCAAGGCCTCTCGCGATTCTTCCAGTCCTTCCCACGTGAAATTCAGCGGTGCGCGATAGTGGACGCGCATTAACGCGTAGCGCGTCTCGCGGCCGCTGTACCCCTTCGCGAGCACGTCACGAAGCGTGTAAAAATTGCCGAGCGATTTCGACATCTTTTGCCCATCGACCATCAGATGGGCGCAATGCACCCAGTAGCGGACAAATTGCCTGCCGGTGCAGCCTTCGGTTTGCGCAATCTCCGCTTCGTGGTGGGGGAAGATGTTATCCACGCCTCCGCAATGAATATCCAACTGCTCGCCCAAAAGTTGGGTCGCCATCGCACTGCATTCAATATGCCAGCCCGGCCGGCCGGCGCCCCACGGGCTTTCCCAGCGCACCGGTCCATCTTCCTCATCCCACGCTTTCCAAAGCGCGAAATCGCCCACGTTTTCCTTCTCGTACTCGTCGTTCTTCACCCGGCCAGTCGAACGCAATTCCGCTAAATCGAAATGCGCGAGCTGTCCGTACGCCGCAAACTTGTTGATCCGAAAATAAACGGACTTGTCCTCGGCTTGATACGCGAGATCGCGCGTCATTAACGTCTTGATTATTTCAATCATGGCCGCGATGTGGTCCGGGTCCGTCGCTTCCGGAAACGAATCAGCGCGCTTGATTCGAAGAATATCGAGGTCCTCGAAGAACGCCTGCTTGAAGGGCGAGGTGAACTCCGCGAGCGGAATGCCAGCCTCTTGCGCGCCACGGATGGTTTTATCGTCGACGTCCGTAATGTTCATCACGCGGCGCACCTCGAACCCGCGCAGCTCGAGATGGCGCTGCAACAGATCTTCGAAAAGGTAAGCGCGGAGATTGCCGATGTGCGCGTGACTGTAGACCGTGGGGCCGCAGGTGTACATCTTCACCTCGCGTCCCGCCGGATCGAGCGGATGAAATTCCTCGAGCGCGCGCGAGTAGGTATTGAAGAGACGGAGCGGCATCCTACGAAAGGAGTAATGGAGTGATGGAGTGATGGAGCAATGGAAGAGCGCATCTCATAACGGCATTACTCCAACACTCCATTACTCCTTTTCCACCGTCGCCACCGCCATTGCGGCCATTCCTTCGCCACGGCCGATCGCCCCGAGGCCTTCGTTCGTCGTGGCTTTGATGCCGACACGTGACGCCTCGAGATTTAGTGCTCCCGCGATCCTTTCCCGCATGGCCGGAAGGTAGGGTGCGATTTTAGGCGCTTCCGCGATCAGGGTTGCATCTACATTTACCGGGCGCGCGCCATTTTTTTCCAGGACGGCGGTCACCCGCTTTAAAATTTCGAGACTGCTGATCCCGCGGACCGATTCATCCGTATTCGGAAAGTGATGACCGATATCGCTCTCTCCGATCGCACCCAGGAGAGCATCGGCGATGGCGTGGCACAGAACGTCCGCATCCGAATGTCCGTCGAGTCCGCGTTCGTACGGAATTTCCACGCCGCCCAAAATTAATTTCCGGCCCGGCGCGAGACGATGCACGTCGTAGCCAGTGCCACATCTGATCATGGGTTAGAGTTTCAAATCGATTACACCGTTCGAGGCGACGATACTGTATTTGTCCTTCATGTCTGTCCGGGGTTTCATCTCCACCGAGCCGCCCGCGGTTTCCACCAGAATCCAGCCGGCGGCGATATCCCAAAGGCTGATGCCCTGCTCGATGTAGGCGTCGAAACGGCCGCAAGCCACATAGGCCAGGTCGAGCGCGGCACTGCCCATGAGCCGGCATTTGCGCGCGCGGTGAACCATCTCCTGCAGAAGCGGGAGCCCGGCCTCGATCGTGACACCGGTCTTGGAGAGCCCGACGGAAATGACCGCTTCCGCGAGATCGGCGCGCTCGCTCACGCGAATCGGCTTTCCGTTCAGCGTGGGCTTTCCGCCTTTTTGCCCGGCCCACATCTCCTCGCGCATCGGATCATAAATGACGCCGACGATGATCTCGCCCAGGTAACGCAACGCGATTGAAACGCAGAAGTGCGGAATGCCGTAGAAGTAATTGACCGTGCCGTCCAGCGGATCGACCACCCACTGATGGTCGCTGGACTGGTCGCCCACGATCCCTTCTTCCCCATACAGGACGTGCTCGGGAAATTTTTTCAGGAGCAATTCGGTGATCAAATCCTGAGCGCGCACATCAATTTCCAGCTTGATGTCGTGCGCGGCGAAAGAGTTCACGCGAAGCGCCTGCTGAAAATTGTGCCGGAGCATCTCGCCGGCGGCGCGCGCGGCTTCGATCGCCGCGTCGAGATAATGCGTCATCGAAGTTGAGAGGTTGAGAGGTTGAGAGGTTGAGAGGTTGAGAGGTTGAGAGGTTGAGAGGTTGAGAGGTTGAGAGGTTGAGACTGTTGCGAGGTTTTTCTCAACCACTCAACCATTCAACCTCTCAACCCGCAAAAAAAAACCGGGAGGAGAAAATGAATCCTCCTCCCGGGTTGAAGTTATTGGTTGGAACTACGAAAAAGTTCCGTAGCTCGTTTCCGGATTATTAGAAACTAATGTTTCTTTTTCTTCGCGGCG